>Ga0181370_1000002_pt1 | contig 396233 bp, 322 predicted proteins | sample LowvirmetaG_7_FD_130091 | JGI IMG/M metagenome (GOLD analysis project Ga0181370, IMG submission 130091) | Marine viral communities from the Subarctic Pacific Ocean - Lowphox_06 viral metaG | ecosystem: Environmental > Aquatic > Marine > Oceanic | place: Subarctic Pacific Ocean | collected...
AATCCCTAGCTGGTGTACCTAACCAAATCTGTGTCGCCATCAACATGCAGAATCCAGTTCACCAGAGAGGACTTTAGTCCGAACAACCCCAAACCTTACAAATATTCTCAATCGATATTCATAGCGCTGCGGGATAAATCCCTAGCTGGTGTACCTAACCAAATCTGTGTCGCCATCAACATGCAGAATCCAGTTCACCAGAGAGGACTTTAGTCCGACCGGCATAAACATAGGTTTTATTACAAAAAAAAGGTTCCGACGCAGAGCATCGGAACCAGATAGAAAAATTCAGTGAAGATCTGCTTCATTCGTGTAATCAGTGTTCAACAATGGAACACGGGTCATACAGAGGAATTTTAAACCAGAACCACAATTCATCAGACGGGTTATCCGTCAGATGAATTTTCTTGAATTTTATTTGTAGTTGTAAAAGCCTTCACCGGTTTTGTTACCGAGTTTGCCGGCATCTACCATTTTTACGAGTAGTGGCGCCGGACGGTATTTCGGATCTTTGAATCCTTCATACAACACATTCAGAATATCCAGGCATACATCAAGCCCAATGAAATCTGCCAAACGTAAAGGTCCCATTGGATGTGCCATTCCGAGCTTCATTACTTCATCTACATTTTCGGGAGTGGCTACACCTTCATGCACACAAAAAATTGCTTCGTTGATCATCGGCATCAACACACGGTTGCTCACAAATCCCGGAAAATCGTTTACAGGAACAGGAACTTTAGCTAATAGCTTGGAAGTTTTTTCGACGACGTTGTAGGTTTCATCGTCTGTTTCTAAACCACGAACGATCTCAACCAGCTTCATTACCGGAACCGGATTAAAGAAGTGCATTCCAATGAATTTTTCAGGTCGTCCGGTGAGTGCTGCTAATTTCGTAATGGAGATCGAAGATGTGTTGCTTGCAAAAATAGCGTGATCCTGAGCATTGGCTTCAACAGCTTCCCATACACTTTTCTTGATGTCAAAATTTTCAGGTACTGCTTCCACGATCAGGTCAACATCTTTAACTCCATCTGCAATACTAAGTGTGGCATTTATACTGTCCAGCGTTGTTACCTTTTCTTCAGCAGTGATCTTTTCTTTGCTGACCATTCTTTCGAGGTTTTTGTCAATAGTTGCCATGGCTTTGTCGGCAAATTCCTGCTTGGTCTCGATTAGATTTACAGGTATTCTGTTCATTGCAAAAACGTGTGCAATTCCATTTCCCATGGTACCGCCGCCTATTACTGCTACTTTCTTAATATCCATTTCTGAAGTTTTTGTTCTGTTTCTGATTTCTGTTTAAGGTACAAAGTTTTGGAAGCGCTTTTCAAACTTTTTGAAGGAGTCAGAATACAGAATACAGGAGTTCAGAATTCTGTATTCTGTATTCTGAACTTCTGTATTCTTCTTCCGATAAATTCAGTAGTTTCTTGTTCAATCATTTAACAGATTTTTCCATGAACACGTTTCTGAAACTTGTCATCTTCTTTCTTATTCTGATCTTAGGTTTTGCAGGATTAGCTTTTTACTGGACGTTCTATAAACCTTTGCCTGATTATGAAGCTACCGTTGAATTGAACAGCCTTCAGAATGAAGTTGATATCCACTGGGATGAGTTCGGAGTTCCTCATATCTATTCTAATAATGAGTTAGACCTGTATAAAGCGGTAGGATATGTTCATGCTCAGGATCGTCTGTGGCAAATGACACTCTCTCAAATTGCAGCTGAAGGACGTTTCGCTGAATTTTTTGGAGCTGATCTGATCGACCTTGACAAACATCAAAGAACATTGGGAATCTGGAAGATCTCAAAGCAGATCGAACAGAATGAATTAAGTGAAGCTGAGCGGGAAATTCTTCAAGCCTATTCGGATGGAGTAAATGAATACATCGAAAACAATCTCAATAAGCTGCCGGTGGAATTTGCACTTACCGGAATTCAGCCGATCAGATGGAGCCCCGCTCGTTCTGTTGCCCTGACCCGATTAATGGCATGGGAACTCAACATGAGTTGGTGGACAGAGGTGATGTATGGATATCTTAAATCAGGATTGCCTGCTGATCAATTTGAACAACTTCGTCTTAGTTTCCCGGCTGATGCTCCTACGACTTTAAATGACGAACAATCCGGAAAGTTTACAGCTTCTTTAATGCCGATGCTTCAGCAGGAAATTAAAAAGCGGGAATTGCTGGAAATGGAAGGAACTCATGTTGGAAGCAATGCCTGGGTTGTGGATGGTTCCAAAACAAATACCGGTTATCCATTGCTGGGCGGAGATCCTCATTTGGGTTTGGGAATGCCCGGAAAATGGTATGAGATGCACCTGAACCTGAATGGTAAAAATGTATCAGGAGCGACACTCGCGGGAGTTCCCGGAATCATTATCGGTCAAAATGATGAAATGGCCTGGTCGCTTACCAATATTATGGCTGACGATACGGATTTCTTTCTCGAACAAGTTGATCCGAACGACAGAGGCAGATATGTAGCAGATTCGTTATCTGACAGTACAGCCTCTTACCTGTCTTTCGAGAAGGTCAGAGAAGTTATAAAAGTAAAAGATGCTGATGACATTTCGTTGGAGATTAGGTACACCAAGCACGGACCTGTTATTTCCGATGTATATCCGGAAAAAGGATTAACGGATGGAAAAGTTATTGCTATGCGCTGGACCGGACATGACCTCAGCAATGAGTTTCGAGCTTTGTATGAAATTAACTGGGCGACCACTTTTCAGGATTTCAAAGATGCACTTCCACATTTTGCTGTGCCGGGGCAGAATTTTATGTATGGTGATAGAGAAGGTAACATTGCTATGTTTTCAACGGCAAGACTTCCCATCAGAACCGGAGACAAGATCTCACTAAGAAAAGGTTGGGATCCTTCAGAAGACTGGCTCGGTTATATTCCTCATGATGAAATGCCTTCAGTTATAAATCCGGAAAACGGATGGATCGCCAATGCCAATAACAAGATCACCACGGATAGTTATGATCACTATCTGGCAACATTCTGGGAACCACCTTCAAGAATCGAGCGCATCGTTGAAGTGCTGGAAGCAAACGAAATACTAACTCCCGAACTCTTCATCAGCCTACAGAACGACAGTTACTCGAAACATGCCGCCAAATTAACTCCGGTCATACTGGATATCATCAAAAACCAGAATGTGTATAATTTCGATAATGCTGTTTCTTATTTAGAGAACTGGGATTATAAATACACCAAGAATGCTACAGCGGCTTCTATTTTTGATGTATTCTTGGTTCATCTAACAAGAAATACTTTGCATGACGATTTTGGCGATGAAGTATATCAGAACTTTCTGCATCATGAAAATGTACCCGTAAGAACCATGGATGAATTGCTGATGCAAACTCCTGCAACTGTAGATACAAATGCATTTTCATTCTTTGATAATATCAATACCACAGAGATCGAGACTAAAACTGATATTGTTCTTAAAAGTATGCAGGATGCCATTTTGTTTTTGAGTGATTCTCTGGGCTCACAATCTGAAGACTGGCGTTGGGAACAACTGCATACATTAACGCTACGACCTCCTCTTTTTTCTCAAGCAGCAGATGACCCCGACGCTTCCGGAGCATTAAAATTAATTGTAAATAATTTACTAAGTAAAGGTCCTTACCAACTTGATGGTCATGGAATGAGCGTTGATAACGCTCAGTACAGTTGGTTGAAACCGTACGATATGGTATTGGGTCCTTCTATTCGCAGAATTGTTGATCTTAGCAGTTTAAGCAGCGTGAGATCCATTACACCAACTGGACAATCAGAAAGTCCTTTTTCTGAACATTTCGGAGACCAAACGGAGATGTGGCTAAACGGACAGTACAGAATACTTTATCAGGACAGTACTTTATTTAACAATTCAGATATCAGATCCATGAAACTAATTCCCGCTAAGAATTGATTTGAATAGCTGAAAAACTCTGTTATCATTACCCATGAATTGGAAAATATTAGAACAAAGAAGTTATACCCCGTATTCAAATACACCTAAAGCTTGTATAGTTGTAGGGAAGTCCGGCAATTATTACCCGGGAGTTCGGGTTGAAAATATTTCGTTTCCGCTTACCATCCCGGCAATACAAGCTGCTTGTTGTTTTAGTTTGGCTGATGGAGACACGCCCGAATCTGTTCTTCTGAAAGACGAAAGTTATCCGGAGCAGCTCGACTTCTGGGTAAAAGAATTTGATCTGAAAAAAGAAGTGGTTTCAAGTATCGAAAATATACAATTTGGCGATGCAACCATCAGTCTTGAATCTTCACAGGTTAAGAACAGGCTCATCGATCTTTTGAAGGATGCAATAACTATTCATTCCGATTTTCCTGTATCAGCTTTACTTCTTACTCCGGCTGGATATGTATCCGGCGTAAATGTAGAAGTTAGCGACTGGACATTCGGACTTTGTGCTGAACGATTGGCCATCGCAAAAACAATTTCATATGGCATCGACAACTTGGAATCAATGAGTCTTCATACTCTTAAAGGTGAATTCAGCAGTCCATGCGGGGCTTGTCGTCAAGTTATCCATGAACATTTACCTGATAATGAGATCAACTTTTTCCATGCCGACGGAACACTTTCAGTTCATTATACAAGCGACCTTCTCCCCCTTAGTTTCTCTTCAACTTCATTAATCAAATAATTTTGTCTTATTACGTAGCACTTATAGATTTTGACCATCTGGATCATCCTGTATTTTTAAAATCTCTGGCTCAATCGTTATCAACTCATAAAACCAGAAAAGGAATTCTCATTCATGGCGACAGTGAGTACACCAACCGATTGATGCAAACCGGAATGATGAGAGAAGATGCACGGGAACGAGCGATCATGGACCTGAACCACAGGTTGGTTGCACTTTTTGCAGATCATGGAGTTTCAACAATTGGGTTACATGGATTTCAAAAAGAGCTTGTTCAAAAAACCGGTTCAGGATTACAATTAAACAAAAAAGTATTTGATGACCTACCGGATTCTCCTATGCTTTTGATCTCCAGCCTGATCAGTGATGGAGAAGGACGATCTTATATTCCACCGGTTGAGTTGGCTGAATTTTTTACAGAGGAATTGAAAGATCATGAGTTAGTAATATTTTCTCAGGATCATGATTCGGATATTTTTACTCAAAGCTCCTATGAAAAAGAAGTAAACTGGAATGATTTATCAGAGGATTTTAAACAAAAAAATCTCTCTGAAGAACAACTTGTAATTACCATTCCGACCATATTAACCACCGGAATTTCATTTTCGGGGTGGCCGGAACCTGAAAAAGCCACGAAAATCAGGTAAAACTCAAAAAAAAACGCACTATTTAGCAAAAAAAGCACATTTTAATTTGACTGAATAGCCCTTATTATATAGCTTCAACGAGTTCCAAAATGGAAAATAATTTTAACAAACAAACGGAGATACATAATGAGTAGAGTATCAGAACTACAAAGCTTGGTTGACGAAACAAAAATGGAAATGGAAAAATTCTATGAGAAGGGCAACAAAGCTGCAGGAACAAGAGCTCGTAAGGGATTACAAGATCTTAAAAAACTATCGCAAGAAATTCGTTTAGAAATTCAAGCTAAGAAAAACGCTGAGTAAGTTTTTACTGTTTTTCTAAAAAAGCCTTTCAATATTTGAAAGGCTTTTTTTTTACCTGTATTTCAAATTTAATCTTATGAGAAGAATTTATCTGTTCATATTCTGATGCAAACTTTGGATTTCAAATTCCGGGAACACCACTCGAGTTAAGAGCTATAAATGAGTTCTATACAGTGATTCATAAAGCAACGAATATCGAAGAAAAGAATTTAGAACCTATTAAAATGATCATCCCTTCTGACTACGAAGAGAAAACTGAAGAAGAATTAACAAAAGAATTGGGTGGTATGTAAAGTTCACTCCACCTGTAAATGTTGAACCATTTTAATCACATTTAAAACCTAAACCAATCGATATGTATAAAGATATGGCTGATGCAGTAGAATCTATGAAAGAGAAAGGTTTTACTCATACTTACAAAATTTCTGAAAACGCTATAACATGCCAAGAACTTGAAAGAGAATTCGATATTGAAAATCTTTCAATTGTTGACTCTTATTCTCATGACAGTGGTACAGACCCGGGGAGCGAATCTACGGTTTATAGTATTGAGTCGAACGATGGAGTGAAAGGCACTTTAGTGCTGGGCTTCGGAATGTATTCTGATCCCAATAAAGCAAAGCTTATTGACAGGCTGCTCAAGAAGGGCTAAACATCCATCATTTTTAAAACCGGAATTATGAAATTTCAATATTTCACGTTACTACTCTGTCTTTTTTTGGCGTGCTCTGATACAAATAGATCATTGCAGCTGAGCGAATTAAAGGAAAAAATAGACCTTGAGCTGTCTGCATTGGAAGGTGATTTTGCAATAGCTTACAAAGATATTAATCATCCTGAACAGCAGATACTCATCAATGTGGATGAACGATTCCACGCTGCCAGCACCATGAAAACTCCTGTCCTTATAGAGCTATATAAAAGAGCTGAGAATACGGATCTGGATCTGCATGATTCTATTCTGATCAAAACCCAATTCAAAAGTATTGTTGATGGCTCCCCTTTTTCCATGGAAGTAAGTGAAGACAGCGAAAAAGACCTGTATCGTAATCTTAATAAGAACACTACGTTCTATAAGCTCGCTTATGAGATGATTACAAGGAGCAGTAATCTGGCAACTAATATTCTGATCGATTATTTAGATGCTGAAAAAGTCACTTCTACGATGCGAGACCTTGGAGCTGACAGCATCAATGTGTTGCGTGGAGTGGAAGACCTGAAGGCATACCATCAGGGTTTAAGTAACACTACTACCGCCAGAGATCTGTTAGTCATTTTTGAGCATTTAAGTTCAGATACTTTGATCAGTAAAGAAGCAAATAAAGAGATGTTGGATATCCTCAAGGATCAGGTTTATAATGATATGATCTCAGCAAAGCTTCCAGAGGGAACTGAAGTGGCTCATAAAACCGGCTGGATCACAAATGTTCATCATGATTCAGGAATAGTATATACAAGCAAAGATGAAGGCTATATTTTGATCTTTCTTTCTAAAAATGCGCCGGATCGTGAAGCTGTTTTAGAGGCTGCTGCAAATATTTCTGAAATGATCTATAACTACACGGTTTCCGGATATGAAAACTAAAGTCTTTAAGTCAGTTCTTATCTGTTCAGCTCTGATAGTGCTTGTAAGCTGTTCTGAATCAAAAAAAGAACCTGTATGGAATGAAATCTACACTAAGCAGGGACTGAAGATTGTAGAGGCTGACAGCGCAGATATTCTAGTTCATTTGAGATATTCCACTACAGATAATTTTTTGGGGAAGGATGTATACGGAAATCTGGAAGAAGCTTATTTACAGCCTGAAGCACTTTCTAAACTGTATAAAGCTTCTGAATTACTGAGTAAAACACATCCTGAATTAAAGTTATTGATCTGGGACGCCGCCAGACCAAGGAGAATTCAACAAGTGCTGTGGGATAAAGCAGATATTCCATTACCCGAACGATCTCAGTATGTTGCTAACCCGGAATCCGGCTCTATTCATAATTATGGATGTGCTATTGATCTCACTCTAGCTGACAGCTCCGGAAATCCTTTGGACATGGGTACCGATTATGATGATTTCTCTGAAACAGCACACATTGATAATGAAGCTGAATTAATTTTGAAAGGTGTTTTAACAGACCGTCAGGTTCAAAACCGAGCTATTCTGAGATCAGCGATGACTGAAGCCGGATTTATTCCAATCAGAAGTGAATGGTGGCATTTTGATGCATTTTCAAGAGCTGAAACCAAAGACAGATTCAAGATCGTAGAGTGATCATAAGCTCTAAAATCAGACGTTAATTATTCCTGATCATATTTTGCAGGAATAGGGTTATCTGAATTTTCAGATGCCCAGAATACAGATACTACCCACCATCGGTTGTTATCATAGAATAATTGAATACTGTTAATGCCTCTGGCAATGATCGCTCCTTCTTTGGTTCGTCTTGATTCATAAGTACTGAACACATGAGCTACATTTCTGAAACGCTGTACTTCTTTTGTGACTTCCGTTTCTATAAACCCGTTTTCCAAAAAGTTTTTTTCCACTCTTGGAATGTAATCTTCAACTCCCCAGGCGGAGTAACGTGCAACGCCTTCTCTGTTAACTCCCGTAGGCATCAATTTCGCCTCAGGAATGAAGAGGTTTCGAAACCTTTCCCAATCTCTCTCCTCTCCTTTTTCACCGGAGATAGAGGCATATAATGCTTCGATAATTGAATCTATAGATTGCACATCTTTATCATATTCTGATTGTGAAAAAGAAGATGATGAATATAGTATAATGAGTAAAAAGGTAAGTAATGATTTCATAGGTCTGTTATTAAAGTTCTTCTATACAATCAGTTCTTCGTCGGGTATCTACAATCGAAATGGCTTTCCATCCATCCACTGTTTTTACAAATTGAAAAGAGTTAACACCGCAATGAGAAAAATTATCTCCTACATAAAATGAATACGGAACCCAAGCTGTTGCTAAATTAGCATCTATATTGATCTGAATTTTAGCAACTCGTTCATCTAACATATCTTTACGAGGAGTAGCTACAACATTTTTAAACCCTGACAATGAACCTTGACTTATTCTTGTGTTCCCTTCACTGTCTTTAGAAATCGACTGCATGGTAGCATCAGAACTAAAAACTTTGGAAACGGCTGAACTATCTCCTGCTCTCATACCATCAAAAAGAGTTTCGATTTGTGATAGTATCATTTCTCTGTCAGTCTTCTGGGCATTTACTGCATAACTTAACATTAGTGACAGAAGAAATATTCCGGCGGTAACTTTAGTAAACCTGCTTTTCATAGATATATAATTTAGTTGCAGGTATTTACATAATTAATGGAATTACAAATGTTCAAAGATGTAAATCACAAAAAGAGGGATTAAGCAATTATAGGCTCAATAGCTTCGCTCTTAAAAGTAAATTCCAGTTTAAATTTATCTGTTGTATCAACAGTATAGGTTGCTTCCAGTTGCTGAAGCTGTGTATGAATTAAATTCAGACCCAGATTTTTGGGCTTGTCAAAGTTGCTGTCATCTCCAAAACCTGAACCATTATCTTCATATAATACTGTTACTATCTCTCCTTTTGCATTCAAACTAATTTTAATGATACCTTCCTCTTGATCCTGAAAGGCATATTTAAAAGAATTTGTAATTAACTCATTCAACAGAAGTCCAATTGGAATAGCCTGATTAATATTCAGTTTATATTCATCGATCTCTATAACAAATTCTATGTTTCTGTTTTGGTCATTCATTGCTGCAGAAATTGCAGGCACTAACATATCCAGATAAGTATGAATATTAATTGATGAGAGTTCAGGAGATTTATACATCAATTCATGTACCATCGCAATTGAGATAATCCTGTTGATGCTTTGTTCAAACGCCGCGGTTACTTTCTCGTCTTTAACTTCGTTCTTTTGTAATTGCAGAAGACCTGATACAATGGCCAGATTATTCTTTACTCTGTGATGGATCTCCGAAAGTAATGTTGTTTTCTCTTTGAGTGAGTTTTCAATGATCTCTTCTGATTTTTTCCTTTCAGTAATATCCTGAGTAATTCCCATCACTTTCTGGATCTCGCTTTTTCCACCTGTTATTGGGATAAAAGATGATAAAAAGTGTTTTTCATCTTTAGTAAATTCAAACTGAATGGATTCCCCTTCTAAAGATTTTGAAAAGAGATCGAGTATCCTTTTGCTCTGTGTTGGGTCTACGAGTTTATCATAGGTTACTCCTAAGAAATCTTCCTCATTTTCCACTCCCATCATTTCCAAACCGGCTTTATTGATAGAAAGAAGAGCTCCGTTTTTATCCAGTTCATGAATACAATACGGGGAGTTCTCAATTAATGCCCGGTATCTCTTCTCATTCTCTTTTATTTTTTCTTCAGTCTTTTTCTTCTCAGTTATATCTTCCACCAAGGACATCACTGTTGTTATTTTTCCTGAAGAATTTTTGACAACGGTATTGTACCAAATACAATCGATAATTTTGCCGGACTGAGTATAATTTCTATTGTGTGAAATATTGGACTCAACACTTCCATTCTTCAACTCATTAGCAATTACCTCTGTTTTGGATTTGTCTTCTTCATAAATGAGATCAAATGCATTTTTCCCGAGTATTTCCTGTTCAGTCCATCCAAATATGTCCTCACATCTTTTAGACCAGCTTATAACATTCAGTTCTCTGTCATACTCCACTACGCCCAAGGGCGAGTTGTATAAATGATTTTGAAGCTGCTGAAGAACTTCTGCGTGCTTTTGTTCTGCTTTCTTCTGCTCACTGATATCAATTCCAACACCAAGCAAACAATCTTCACCTTTATAATTCATGGAAACCCCCGTAAAATAATATGGGATTCTCTCTCCTTCTTTAGTCAGCAGATCGGCTTCAACATTATCTTCTCCGGCTACAAATACATTTCCAATTTTTTCAGTCAGTAATTCTTTTTCATCATCATGGAAAAAGTTTAATGGATGAGCATTTTTAATTTCTTCAGATGTATAATTGGCAATTTCTTCCAGATTGTCATTCCACCGTAAATATTCTCCTTCTTTATTGAACAGATAGAAGACTCCCGGCAAGCTATTTATAATTGAATCCGATAACTGTTTTTCAAAATTTATCTCTTTCTCTATTTTCTTCTGCTCGCTGATGTCAAGTCCTACACCTAATAAACATTCTTCCCCTTTGTAATTTATTGCAGCACCGGTAAAATAGTATGGGATTTTAGAGCCATCTTTAGTCATAAAGTTCGCTTCTACACTATCTTCTCCTAATACAAATACATTTCCGATCTTTTCAGACAACAACTCTTTTTCATCATCATCAAAGAAATTCAACGGATGAGCTTCTTCCATTTCTTCTGAAGAATACCCCGTTACTTGCTCAAAATTCTTGTTCCATCTGTAAAACTTGCCCTCCTTATTGTATAAATAGAACACTCCCGGCAAACTATTTATAATTGAATCCGAAATCTGTTTTTCCAAAGTGATTTCCTTTTCAACTTCAACCCTTCGTGTTATGTTGGTAACATATGCTGTTAAACCAGCTACAGAATTGTCTTTGTTAATGATCGGAGCAAACCTGTTTTCCCAGTATTGATCCGGTAAATTTTCATTTCCGTATTTTCTTATATATTCAAAATGATCGCCTCTCAAAGCTTTATCAAAATCATCTTTAAGTTGTTTTTTTATTTCCGGATCGGGAACATAATCTAGTACATTCTTACCCACCTCTATATCTTGTCCCCAAAGCTTTTTCATCGTTTTTTTGTGGGATGTTGTAAAGGCCAAATAGTTATAATCGGTATCCAAAGAAAAAATTATCATATCCTGAGGGCTTTCAAGGATAGATTGCAAAAGCTCCGAGTTCTTTTTGAATTTCTCTCTACTGGTGAGCAATTGCTCTGACTTTTGATGTAACAATTCCTGTAATTCTTCCGGCCTTCTCAAAAACTTGGTAGTCATAAATCCGCCTAAAAAACCACCAAAAATTGAAAAAGCGAATATCAACCAAAAACTGGCGTTAGCAACTTCGGTATCTACTCGCTTGGCATAAAGCCTCCAATTTCCTTCCGGGAAATTTACTGATGCGAATGAATCCAGCTCGATGTCTTCATTAATGGGAAGAAAGAATTCTTCCACTCCGGTATTAGGATTCACTTTAGAAAGCTGAAAGTAATATCTGTCTTTTGAAAAACGATCAATTCCAGATTGTTCAATTAAAGTTTCCATATACAGAAGAATAGCCGAAAAGCCCCATAATTCTCCCTCAATAGTTATAGGCAATCTTCCAATTACCGCCTGGCCTCCTTGCTTCAGCTCAATTGGACCAGCAAAGTACATAGTTCCTAACTCTGCAGCTTTAATTACTTCAGCACCAACTTCCGGATGATTTTTAATATCATATCCAAGAACCGACTCATTTCCTTCTAATGGATATACATATTCTATTATGCCATCCGGAACCAGTTCCAACACATCAACTACATTGCTATTCTTAAATATTTGTTCTGCAACTTTTTCGAAATTCTCAACTTCTCCGTCGTCACTTACGGTAAGTGCCAGAGTCAATGCCGCACTGTAGGATTCCTGTATAGTTCGTTCAATGTTCTGTTCGATCAGTTCAAGAACTTCCTGAGATTCTCTTTCCTGATGTTGTAATAAAACCTGATACCGTAAGGACGCAATTAAGCAACCGACTGAAATAATCAGTGCTCCAACTATCAATCCCGAAACTTCCGGAGAAAAATACTTTTTAGCTATTTTATTCAAGCTTACACCTACCCTGGAAAACTATTTATTAATAATCTACATTTAAATGTTAATGTATGAAAATGCAAATAATAAAGTGCTTGTTCATACTATGAGTTTTCATATGTTTAGGCATTCATACAAAAACTTATTGGTATTCATTCATTTACTTTATTCCTAAAAACTGAACTAATTATAACTATCTGCAATGCAATCATTTAGATATTCTCTCCTCATTATTTTATTGTCTTTGATCTTTTTCACAGGATGTAACAATTCCAAACATTCTGATACTGTGAATACACTCATTTCGAATGTAAAAAATGATTTCGTTCCTGATTCGAGAGTGGCGATTTTTGATATTTCAGTGAAGAAAAACTCTGATTATGTTGTTTTAAAAGGAGAAACCACACTGCCGGAAGCTAAGCAAGCTTTACTCGATTCTTTAAGAAATAGAGAGATCATTGTTGCGGACAGTATCGATGTGCTTCCTGACGTATCTGTAGGTGAGAATTACTTTGCGCTTGTAAATAATTCAGCGGCGAACTTACGTTCAGAACCAAAACACTCTGCTCAATTAGCTACTCAGGCAATAATGGGAATGCCTTTAAAGGTTCTGAAAAAGCAAGGTGGTTGGTATCTTGTGCAAACACCTGAAGATTATCTTTCCTGGGTAGATGGTGGTGGAATTGAACGTATGGATGAAGAATCCTATTCCGATTGGGCTGCATCTGAAAAAATTATTTACCTCGAGACCTATGGTTTCTCTTACAGCAATGCGAACCGGAATTCTGAAAAAGTTTCGGATTTAGTTGCCGGAAGTATTCTAAAGCTTAAATCCGGTAATGGCTCATACTACAATGTAGAATACCCGGATGGACGAAGTGGCTATATCCATAAATCTGAAGCTCGTTTACTTAACGATTGGGAAAGTAATATTTCTGCTACACATGAATCGCTTATTGAAACTGCAAAAACTATGATCGGAGCACCCTATTTATGGGGAGGAACTTCCACAAAAGGAATGGATTGCAGTGGTTTCACTAAAACTATCTATTTCATGAATGGACAGATCATTCCTCGTGATGCAAGTCAACAGGTTAAAGCAGGTAAGCTGATCGACAGCAATAAAGATTGGGATAAACTGGAAGTAGGTGATTTAATATTTTTTGGACGTGAAGCTACAGATTCCCGATCCAGAGCTGTAACACATGTTGGTATGTGGATTGGCGATAACAAGTTTATTCATTCTGCAAGCAATGTGCATATCAGCAGTGTTGATCCGGACTCTGATATCTATGACAGTTTTAATACGGGCAGATATCTTGAAGCAAGACGCTATATTGATAACTGGGATGGTAATATCATCCCTACAAATAAAATGTACACTGCTCTGGTAGATGTTAGATAATTCGTTGACAAAATTTCTTTATACCAACCTCAATATTGTAAGCAGGTCATCCCTGTAGATGTCAGGTAATTCGTTGACAGATTAATAGTGATCGTTCTGGAAAAATTCGCGCTTAGTATTTAAGACGGAGAAGAGAGCGTGATCCGGATGCGTCTGTGAAGCAGGAATAATCCTTTCTGGTGAGGAGTGTCATTATATTCTCAGAATGTACGAAGACCTTTAGGATTATTCAGCGCAGGATCAGTGAACCCGTCTTAAATACTTCGGCTTGATCTTTTGTTACTTTTGTATCAAGACAAAAGTAGTTCCCATTATGTTAAATTAAACCTTTTTATAGGATTCAGTTCCCTAGCTCTATGTACTTTTGTGCCGACAAAAGTACATGAACAAGGTAGTTGATTTCTATTTTCGAAAATAAAATGCTAGCCTTTTCGCCGAGCCTGAAGGCTCTACTTGTTTAAGGTTTTTAATCAAAATGATTGTGAATAAGCAGGTTATTTAGATTGCCTGTGCTTTTCCTGCCTTTAAGCCGGTATAAAGCTTAAAAAATAAGATCATAAATAAGATATAAAGAGCTGTATCCCAGTCTCCGGTTATATCAAAAACAGCTCCGATCAATATTGGCCCCGTTGCTGCTAACAAATATCCGATAGACTGTGACATTCCTGAAAGCTCTGTTGCTGTTTCTGAATCAGAAGATCTTAATACGATAAATAACAGTGCCAGCCCGAAACTTCCGCCTAATGAAAATCCGATCCCGGAAACCCATAAGAATACGGTAGCATTTGTCCCCAACCACAAACCTATTAAACTAAGGGCTTCCAGAAGAATTAATGCTGATATATACTTTCTCTGATCATCCTTTTTGGCGGCGATTACCGGAACGAGCACAGAACCAAGCACACCGGTCACTTGCGATAGCGATAAATACCAACCCGCTTCGGAGCTGCTGAATCCTTTCGAGATCAGGATATCGGGTAACCATGCAAGAATTACGTAAAAAGCTATCGATTGCAATCCCAGAAACAGAGCCACATTCCACGCCAGTGCATTTGATCCCAGATCCTTCATGGCTTTTTTAAAACTTCTTTTTGAATTGGTAGGAACACTGAATTTATTTTGACTTACCCAGACCAGGAACGCCAAAAATGAAAACAATCCCCAAACTCCCAGTGAAGTTTTCCAGGAACCCGGAAAAGATTCAGCTATTGGAACACTAAGTCCTGCTGCCAGAGCAGCGCCAACTCCCATCATTCCGGAATACAAACTCGTCATAAATCCGGATCTTTTATCGAAATCCCGTTTTACAAGAGCAGGCAAAAGTACATTTCCAAAAGCGATTGCTATTCCCAAAAGTATAGTTCCCAAAAACAATAATGGAATATATCCAAAAGCTCTAAGCACGATACCCACAGTCAACAAGAGTAAAGCTCCTGATAATGTCTTTTCGATGCCAAATCGTCTGGTAAAAAGTGGCGTTAAAGTAGACAAAACTCCGAATGCCACCAGCGGAAGTGTAGTCAGTAAACCCAACATCGAATTAGACAAACCTGTTGCCTCACGGATCATTGCAATCAACGGACCTACTCCTGATAATGCCGGCCTTAGATTGAAGCCGATGAGTATAATTCCTGCGATTAATAAAACCTGATCTTTTTTGGGGCGATCTGAATAAGGAGTCAATTCAATCTTAAATCTGGATGAATATTCACCCGCTTAAAGTACAGCAAACTGAGTTAGGATGTGTGGATATTAGCGTGGTTATTATACACCACATTTCTTAAGGATAAACTTGTAATCAATTCCGGGAATGCCACTTATAGCTTTTATCGATAGCTGTTTCCATTCTCTTACGAACGTCAGTCAATCCCCACCTGTTGACTCATTGAAACACAAACAATTTTAATCTATAAAAATACTCAATGAAAGCAGCTTATTATAACAAGTTCGGAGAATTAGATAACCTAGAAACAGGAGAAGTGGATACTCCTGAGCCCGGAGAAGGAGAAGTTTTGGTTCGCATCAAAGCAGCAGGCGTCAATCCTGTCGACGCTTTTGCTACTCAGGGAATGCTTAAAGATGCAATTCCATCTGAATTTCCGGCAATTCCGGGTTGGGACGTAGCCGGCGTCGTTGAAAAAAGAGGACATTCAGCCAGAAGATTTAGCGAAGGAGATGAAGTTTATGCATATGCTCGTCGACCTGTTATCCAATACGGAACTTTCGCAGAGTATATCTCTCTTCCGGAAAGTTACTTAGCTAAGCGACCTCAAAAAGTTTCCATGGAAGAAGCCGGAGGAATTCCTTTGGTTGGACTAACTGCTTACCAAGCTCTTTTTGATGCAGCAAAAATGAAAGAAGGACAAACATTACTGATTCTGGGTGCTTCAGGTGGTGTTGGCACATTGGCTATACAACTAGCTAAGGCTCATGGCATTAAAGTAATTGGTGTGGCCAGCGAGAAGAATCATAAGTATATGAAAGAACTCGGAGCGGATGCTACTGTTGATTATAAAGACAATCATGTTGGAGAAATGGTAGCTGCTATTGAACCCGATGGCGTTGATGTTATCTTCCATTGTTCTCGAGGAGATGCTCTTGATCAGGTTATGGAAACCGGAGTATTGAAAGACGACGGACACCTGATCTCCATTACCAACAGCAATCCGGACATCAGCGATGATATTAACTTTCAATATGTGTTTGTGGAACCCAACTCCGCACAACTACAACATATTCAGGAATTAACTGATGATGGAAAGATCAAAGTTCACGTTTCAAAGACTTACAGGCTTGAAGAAGCAGGTCAAGCGTTAAAAGATGTACAGAAGCTACATACACGTGGTAAACTAGTTATCGCGCCATAGATATTCAGACAGCTGTAGATGAGGAGATCAAAATTCTGGTTACGTAGCTCCGGTTGCGTAACCATCTTTCTCAGACTTTGCTATCTATTCTACACTTCTGGTTATTGGAAATGCACCACTAATACTTCAAATTCGAAATGGTGTAATCACTATCTTTTGGTGAATCAAAAATAGTATGTATGGATCCGGTAACTCATGGATTAGTGGGAGCGACCAGTGCTCAATTGTTTTCAGATAAAGATACGTTTAGAACGGCTTCTTTTATTGGTTTCATTGCAGCCTTAGCTCCTGATCTGGATGTATTCTTAGGTTCGGCATCAAATCCTCTACTTACGCTTGAACTACATCGCCAGTTTACCCACTCTTTTATTTTTATTCCGTTTGGAGCATTGATTGTATCTTTGATTCTCTGGCTCTTTGTTAAAAAGAGAATCAGCTTTAAGCACACGTACCTTTTTAGCCTGCTCGGATATTCAACTGCCGGCTTGATGGATTATATCACCAGTTATGGAGTGTATTTATTCTGGCCGTTTTTAGATGAGCGCTACGCTTTAAATATCGTCTCTGTATTTGATCCTTTACTTAGTATCGGTCTGCTGATTACAGCATCCATCGCCTTGTACAAAAAGAAGAAGGTATATAGTTACGGTCTGGCGGGATGGCTGTTCTTGTATCTTTGCTTTGCTGGGATTCAAAAATCCCGAGTTGAAAATATTGCTACTGACTTACTGCTTGCTGAAAATGATTCCAATACTCAATTTATTATTAAACCAACTATTGGAAACCAAATTCTATGGAGCGTTCGCTTTGTGGAAGACGGAAAAATATGCGGCTCAGGAATTCGGGCGGGACTTTTCTCAACACCCATTATTTATGAAGGTGAATGCACAGCTCTAGTTGATTGGAATTCAACATATAAACCATTCAAGAGTACCGTGATGTATAAAGATATAGAACGATTTTCCGAGTTATCTGACGGTTTATTAGTTCGACATCCCATTCATCCAAATGTACTTGGTGATGCCCGGTATTCTATGCTTCCAACTACCACTTCACCGTTATGGGGCATTACTATTGATACTGCAAAAACAGATCAACATGTGACATTTGATTCCTACCGTGATGCAAGCCAGGAAATCAGAACGAAGTTTTTGGATATGATCTTGGGTAGAACGGACTAATTGCCCTGATTCAAATTTATTATTTAACCCAGAAGGAATCTTTCACTATTGTTACACAGCGCTAAATAAAAAAAGCTCTAACACTTTATTTATAAAAGTATTAGAGCTTTTTAAGTGCTCCCCGGCTGTAGCCAACTTGCGAATTTTTTTCGAGATAAAATGGCCTGTCAGAGTATTAAACAGAGGTTCTAAAGGAAATCAGCTGGAAATTGATTGGTCAAAATTTCGAAAAATCTACCCTTTTTTTGCTAATGCGAACTTTTGTAAACCGGTTAATTCTGTTAACTCAAAATCTCTTGAAAAGAAGAAGCTCTCCCCTGCTGAGCAGGCCAAGTTGTATCGCAAACTATTGGACTCTGGAAAGGTGAAAAACAAGGCGGCTCTTGCACGGAAATTTGGGGTAAGTCGGGCTTGGGTTACTATGGTTTTGAAAAGATCATGAGGTAATAAGAATTCTCAATATGAGTGAAATGTACGGTCTGTGAAAACTTTCTGATGATGCTTTATTATCTCAAAGCTTAAAACTCAAATAATTCGAACTTCAGGAAAACGAAATAGTTAACTGAAATAGCAATTTAACTTTATTTTTATCTAACTAAAGTCACAACTCATCTCAGTACATCCACACTAACAACAAGCTTGATGATGAGAATCTTCGGGTTCATGCTCAGAAGTCCTAAAAAATGAGCGTAAAGTACCTCCTTCAGAAAATTTGCTCTGAATTCGTATAGCATTTCCAATTGCAATAAGGGCAACTCCTACATCTGCAAAAATAGCTTCCCACATTGTGGCAATACCAAATGCTGCAAGTGCCATAACCAGTATTTTAATTCCCAGTGCAAAACCGATATTCTGCCAAACAATTCGGTGTGTAAATTTTGAAATATCTATTGCAATAGGGAGCTTTGACGGCTGGTCGGTCTGTATTACAACATCTGCAGTTTCAATTGTTGCATCTGAACCAATTCCGCCCATAGCAATGCCTATATCAGATAGCGTGATAACCGGGGCATCATTTACTCCATCACCAATAAAACCAACAACATTTTTATTACCAATAGCTTCCTCTACATGTTTATACTTTTCCTCAGGTAGTAGATTTCCATAAGCTTCCTCTAATCCAAGTTGTTTGGCTACATAAGAGACTACTTCCTGATTATCTCCTGATAGCACTACCAATTTTTGAATACCTCTTTCTTTTAATGCTTTAATTGCCTGGTTGCTATCTTCTTTAATTTCATCGGCAATACTAATAGTACCCACATGTTCTCCATCAATGGCGATATGTACGTAAGTGTAAGGCTCCGTATGGTCATTATTGGTAATTTTTACTTGATGTTCTTTTAAAAGATCGAGGTTTCCAACAAGAACGTTCTTTCCGCGAATGGTACCTTTTAACCCTTTTCCAGAAATCTCCTGCTGGTTTTCGACCTGATATAATTTCAGGTCTTTTTTATAACCAAGGATGGCTTTTCCGATGGGGTGAGAAGATTGTTGTTCCAAAGATGCTGCATAAGTAATCAATTCATTTTCACTGATACCATTGTACATCTGTACAGATTGCACTTCAAATGAGCCTTTTGTCAAAGTCCCGGTTTTATCCATAAAAAGAATATTCATCTTCCGGAGTTGATCCAGATAATCTGATCCTTTAAATAAAATACCATTACCGGAAGCCGCACCAATGCCTCCGAAATATCCCAGTGGGACAGAAATAACCAAGCCACACGGACAAGAAACCACAAGAAAAATAAGTGCTCGGTAAAACCATTCCTGAAAAACATAAGGCTCAATAAATAAGTATGGTAAGAAGGTTATCGCTACTGCAAGCCAAACTACAATTGGGGTGTAAACTTTTGCGAACCTTGTAATAAATCGCTGGGTAGGTGCTTTGCGTTTTGATGCTTCCTGAACCATGTTCAAGATATTAGATAGCTTGGTGTCTTTAAAACTACTGGTAACTTTGATGCGAACAGCGGTATCCTGATTAATAGAACCTGCCCAAACTTCTTCACCAGAATTGATTGTCATCGGTTTGGACTCACCAGTAAGCGCTGCTGTATTAAAAGATGCACGTTCCGTTATTAGTTCACCATCAAGTGGAACTTTATCGCCCGGACGAACCAATACAATGTCTCCATTATTTACCTTTGAGGGATCAAGTTCGAGAGTTTCCCCATCGCGTTCAACGGTGGCAACATCAGGCTGTTGATCAATAAGTTTTTTAATCGAATTTCGTGCTTTATGAACTGCTCCATGCTGTGCATATTCACCAATCGTGTAAAACAGCATTACCGCAACACCTTCGGCATACTCACCGATTGCAAAAGCGCCAACAGTCGCTATTCCCATTAGAAAAAACTCACTGAAGAGCGTACCATTCTTCAATGAATTAAATGCTTTGATCCAAACTGAGCCCCCAACAGCTAAATAGGATAACCCATACAGCATCAGGTATACATATTGACTCCCTTCAAATATGATAATATGCTCAACAAGAAGAGCTCCAGTTAAGGCAACAAAGCTTATTACCGCTTCTTTATATTTTTTAAGGAATGTATTCATGGGTACTTAATTTTTGTAAATAGTACCAGTTTCGTGCTTAACCCGATTGCATATTAATGTAAATCTCGTGCATTATTACGTTAAATCTGATCTATTGAAATTCTCTTATTTTCCTTCACTTCCTTGAAATGTGAGGGAGATAATCCGGTTTCTTTTTTGAATTGTCTTGAAAAATGTTGCTGACTGCTATATCCCAGTTCATAAGCAATTTCGGTCAGATTCTGCTCCCCATAGACAATTAACTCTTTTGCCCGCTCAATCTTTTGTAAGATATAATATCGTTCTATAGATTTTCCTTCCACATTGGAAAATAATCTACTTATGTACTGATAGTCTTTATTTAGTTGTGAGGATAAATATTCCGATAACTTACCGGGTAATTCTTTGTTGGTACGCACCAATTGGATAATTAGCTGTTTTATCTGTTCGACCAGTTTGCTTCCTTGATCGTTAATAATCTCAAATCCATTGGTGTTAACCACTTTTATGAGCCGTTGATATTCTGCATCAGTAATCGGATCAGCCAGTGTCAATTCTCCCAACTCAATCTTTTTAACTTCGAAATTTGAGGAATTCAGTTTTTCCTCTAAAACTTCTGCACAATGGCTACATACCATATTCTTGATATGAAAATGTTGTTGTTTCATGTTGTATGGTTGTCTTCTATGAGTGAGGATGTTTCCGAATCAAGCTCAATCTCAATTGTGCTGTGGCTAAAATTGTACGGTTTTAAAATTTTCCGGATTTCTTTTTTTGCTTCAATAATTTCAGAGTAATCTGAAACTCCCTGTAAGATCAGATGGGCTGTAAAAACATGGCGTTCTCCATCAAGCGACCACAAGTGAAGATGCTTGGTTTCATCTACAAAATCTTTTTCTAAAAATTTAGACTCTAACTCTTCTACGCTAACATCATCAGGGCTACCTTGAAGAAATACATATAACGTTTCTTTTAGTCTTTTGATAACATTCCAGAGAACATAAGCAGTAATTAGAATTGAAAGTGCAGGGTCTAAGTAATGAATATCTTGAAATATCAAAACAATCGAGACGATCAGTACAGCAGCCCAACCTAACACATCTTCTAGCAAGTGCCAGGAAATAACTTTTTCATTCAGAGTTTTTCCATGACTAACCTTCCATGCAGCATAGCCATTTACACTTACTCCAATAATGGCAAAAATAAGCATTCCTTGAGCATCGGTATGTTCCGGAGTGATAATACGAGCAACCGCTTCATTAATAACAAAGATGGAGCCCGCTATTAAAACAAGGCTGTTGATTAACGCTCCGAGAAGGGAAAACCGTGTATAACCGAAAGTGAACGAGCGATTTGCTCCTTGCTTAGATTTGTGATCCAAATACCATGACAATCCAAGTGAGATACTATCACCAAGATCATGTAATGCATCCGAAATAATGGCAACACTGTTCACATACAATCCACCAAAAAATTCGAGGACGGTAAATCCTATATTGAGGAAAAAGGCAATTTTAATATTCCCTTCTTGATTATGGTGATGATCATGTGTCATGGGATATGAATTTGAGTGTCACTAATTATGTTACCTACTTAATTGTAGGATTTTTATGGCTCCACGAATCACAAAACTGAATACAATCGCCCCGATTATCAGATCTGGTAGTTTACTATCAAACCAAAAAACAAGTACTCCGGCTAATATCACCCCACCATTCACAATAATGTCATTGGATGTAAATATAGCACTTGCCTGCATGTGAGCTTCATCGCTTTTAGCTTTATTGATCAGCCAGAGCGAAACCAGGTTACCGATAAGGGCCAGTAATGCTACGACGATCATCCACTCAAAAAGAGGTGTTTCGCTTTCGCTGAAAAATCTCCGCAGTACCTCTGAGAAGCCTAAAAGCGCCAATCCCATTTGAAAATACCCACTAAATTTAGCTACTTTTTTCTTTCTTGAAATAGTACTTCCAATCGCAAAAAGACTTAGTGCATATACGATGGAATCTGCAAGCATGTCAAGTGAATCGGCTATGAGTCCCATAGAGTTAGATATCCAACCCGTGGTCATTTCTATTAAAAAGAAAATGAAATTAATACCCAGCACCCACCACAATATTTTTCGCTGTTTGGATTCGTCAGGAGCCAACGGCAATTCGGCATCATCTTCTGAACCTAATAACTGGTCGCTAAGTTTAAGCTCACTTATGGCGTGATGGATCTCATCTACTTTTTCTGTATGATATACCTCCAGTTTACGATTGGGGATATCAAATAAAAGTTGTTTTACCTCATTATAAGGTTCCAGCTTCATGCGGATCATTTCCTCCTCTGAAGGGCAATCCATTTTGCTGATGTGGAATGTGGATTTTTTCATTTCTCCAAAAGTTTTGAACTATGAAATTCTTGCGAGCGTCTTTTGTGTCTTTATTCTATAAGCGTCCTCAATTTCTGTAACATAGATAATTCCATCCCCAGGCTCTGGGGTTTGAGCTTTGCTACAGATCAATTCAATTGCTCTTTCCATTACTTCATTTTGACAAACCAGCTCTAATTTTACAATCGGGCTATCTGTAAAGTTAAAGTCCAAAGATGGAGAAGCGTCAGGATTTTTATAGGCTCCTGTTCCTTCACCTTTAGATAATGTAACACTGTCGAATCCTTCTTTTTTTAAAGATTCTACTACTACTTCTACTCTGATTGGTTTTATAAATGCTTTTATTTCTTTCATAATGTTTATTTAAATTGTGTCGTCCTAAAATAGGTTGACAGTTTTTGTTAATCATCATCTCCAGTTTCGCTTTTCTTCATCTCTGCGATCAGAGAATAAGCGTTATTCCATGCGATTTTTGTACCTGAAGGCAAAACATCTAATAACTTCACTTCCACCCATCCGTCTTTTTCCAAGCCAGTTTTTATCTCAATCGGCGTAAATTTCCATTCTGTTTCTCCATTTTCCTGATGCTCTTCGGCACTAAACATGTACGTTTTACCTTCGTCTTCAATGATGGCACTCTCGGGTAATGCAAACACTTCTTTGTCTGTGGTATAGATGTTACCATTGATATACATTCCCGGTATTAAATACCCTTCTTTCTGATCGATTTCGGCATGTATATGAACTGCTTTCGGGTTTTGCTCGAACTGCTTTCCTACGGAGTATATCTTACCTGTTAATCTTCCATCAGGTACAGATTGGACAGTAAAAGAAACTTTCTGTCCCTTTTTAACCTGATACACATCTTTTTCAAAAACCATCAAATCAGCATGTATATGTTCGTTATTAACGATCATAAATAATTCAGTTTGTGGTTCAACGTATTGACCGATTTGAATAGTAACGTCTTCAATGTATCCGTCAATAGGACTAACAATGGGCACCGTCTCGTAAATATTTCCATTTCTGATTTTTTCGACGCTCAAACTCAATTGCTTTAACTGCGCCTCATACCCCTTAACTTCTGCAACCGTAGCTTTGTGCTCTGCTTGTGTTTTCTGGAGTGCCTGACCGGAACCAACCTCTCCTTCATATAATCTTTGTTGCCGTGCAAGTTCTTTTTCCAGATACAGCATTTGCTCGTACGTACGTACGTATTGTGTTTGGATATTGGTAAGATTAGGATGTGCGGCGTAAGCGAGCACCTGATTTTTAGTAACTTTGTCTCCTTCAATAACTTCAATGGAAGTAACATTAGCTCCTAAAATTGCAGTTACGGTAGCCTCGTGTTGTGGAGGAACTTCCAGCTGCCCGTTTGCCTTTATGATGCCTGAAAGATTACGGGTTGGAAGCGTATCAACATTCATTTCAAGACTGTTAAATTTTAGTTGCGAAAGGTATGCAGCATTTGCTTCTTCATTTTCTTCACTCTGCATTAGTGATGCATTTACGGTTTCTATGGCTTCGTTATTTTCAACTTTCGATGTGTTGCAAGCCGCAAAAAAAGAAAGAAGAAGGATTAGTACGGTTATATTTATTTGTTGGATATTCATGATATTGTTTTTTAAAAAATTAATTACTTGTTAGGAGTATTCAGGTAGTATTCTAATTCATATCTACTATTCAGATAATTACTGAAAGCGTCCCATGACTCTACCTCTATCTGTATGGCATCCCTGATATTTTGAAGAAACATCACGTAATCAATAGCTCCTTCTTTATATGCGGTAAGTGCACCTTTTCTTTGTTCTTCCGCCAGAGGCAGTGCTTCTTCTTTATAATATTCCCAGGAATTAAGCCATTTTAAGTAGTTTTCCTGCATACTGTTGTACCGACTGTTCAATTCTTTTTGAGCCTGATTAAGGTTTTGGCGGGCAATATTAGTTTGGATTTTAGAGGATTGCGTTTTTCCAAGATTTCCCCAAAAAAGTAAAGGGAAACGAACACCCAACTCATATTTGTAGAAACCGGATTGATTTGCGATTTCCTGAAATCCATAACTCGCACTAAATTTTGGCAGAAACCGACTTTGATCTTTCTTAACCACTGCTTCAGCCACCTCAACTTTTTGCTCCATCATAGTTAAATAAGGATGATTATTAAGAGCATCTTTATTAAAATTGATTGGTTCATCTAACTCTTCAACCGATACATTTTTTACCGTATAAAGAGAATCGCCTTCAAACCATTTATTAAGTTTCCGAACAGCACTCAGATAGTCTCTGAAGGCTTGTTCTTTTTGAATCTTAATTTTATTAGCCTGATTTAGTGTTGAAAGATACTCCAATCTGGAAGTGGCTTCCGTTTCAAGGCGTAGTTCTGCGGCTCTGGAAATATCAGTAAACTGTGCAAATAACTTATCCAGTACATTATATTTTCGCTTTGCACTGAAAACATCCGCCCAGTTTTGCTTTACCATCAATTCTACCTGAACGTATGTGAGTTCGGCACTTTGCTCTGCAAGCTGTTCGTTTTCTTTTTGAAGCTTTAACCGAGAGGGAATTCCCAAAAGATCAAACTCCTGAGACACGCCAAATTTAGTTGTAATTCCATCCGCACCGTTTCCCACTTCTTCCTTGCCGATGAATACTTTAGTATCACCGATTTCCCAAGCGGTTTTCCGTAATGCCTGTTGACTTAGTATTTCAAGTTGTGCTGCTTTTATAGCCGGATAGTTATCCATTGCTTGTTTTACAGCTTGCTCTAAAGAAAGCTCCTGAAGATTAGTTGTTTGCACCGGCTGTGCTTGTACCACACCTGACATAAATAAACTTCCGGTCGCCATTAAAAGAAACACAGAAGCTGTAATTGATTTTCTCTTTAACTTTTTCAGATTTCTTTTTTCAACAAAAGAATATAATACTGGAAGAATAATCAGAGTAAGTAAGGTTGCACTAATTAAACCACCAATTACAACCGTTGCTAAAGGTCGCTGAACCTCGGCACCGGCGGAGGCTGAAAAAGCCATCGGAGTGAATCCCATAATAGCTGCTGTAGCTGTTAATAAAATAGGGCGAAGCCTTTCTTTGGTTCCTATTAAAATTCGTTCTTTCAAATCAGTTACTCCTTCTTCTTTTAATGAATTAAATCGGCTTATGAGCACGAGTCCATTGAGTACCGCTACTCCAAAGAGCACAATAAATCCCACTCCCGCAGAAATACTAAACGACATATCTCTGAGTGCCAGGAAGAATATTCCTCCAATTGCTGCTAATGGTATAGCCAGATAAATCATGACCGATTGAGAGAGTGAATTCAGTGCAAAATAGAGCAGGATAAAGATCAGAAACAGTGCAATAGGCACAACAATTGATAATCTGCTTTTTGCACTTTGCAGATTTTCAAATTCACCCCCGTAGGCGATATAATATCCTGCGGGAAGCTCGAGTTCTGCATCCAGTTTTTGCTGAATATCATTAACCACAGATTCCACATCGCGACCTCGGGCATTTACACCGACGTAGGTTCTTCGGAATGTGTTATCACGGGAAATCTGCATGGGGCCGGGTTGGTAGCTGATATCTGCAATTTCTTCTATAGGCACTTGTGAACCACTTGGCAGGTCAATATACATTGAACGTAAATCTTCGATGCTTTGCCGGTTCGCTTCGTCAAAGCGAACAACTAAGTCAAATCTTCGCTCTCCTTCGAATACAACCCCAGCCGTTCCTCCTGCAAATGCAGTGCTTACATAATCATTTAGTTTGGCGATGTTAAGACCATATTGAGCTACTTTTTGACGATTATATCTCACCGTCATTTGAGGGAGTCCTGATATTCTTTCAGGACTTACATCCCCAACACCAGAAACCGTTTGTATGATAGATGCCATTTCATCCACCTTTTGAGAAAGTATTTCTAAGTTTTCACCATATAGTTTCACTGCAATGTCTTCTCTCACACCTTCCAGTAACTCGTTAAATCGAAGTTCAACAGGTTGAGTAAACACCAAATTCACACCTACAAGGGATTCGTTAAGAGTTGTTTGTATCTCTTCGATAAGTTCGTCTTTGGAAGAGGCTGATACCCAACTGTCTTTATCTTTATTTAGTATTATGTACATATCCGCGATATCCATAGGCATAGGATCTGTGGGAATATCAGCTACACCAATACGGGCTGTTACCGTTTCTATCTCCGGAAACTTTTGTAGTAGTATAGTCTCAATTTTTTTGGATTGTTCAATCGATTCCGATAACCCACTGCCGGAACGTAACAGAGCCTGCATGGCAATATCACCTTCATCCAGTTGAGGAATGAATTCACCACCCATGCGGGAAAAGGTAAATATTGATGCTAAAAACAGAATCACAGCGGCACTAATTACAATTAACTTTCTTTTTAATGCTAATTCTAAAAGAGGATTGTAAACACGTTGAAGCGCTCCAATGAGCTTGTTACTTAGTTTTTCGAGTGCCTGTTCAAATCGTGCAAACCATCCATTTTTATTGACAGAAGGCTTCATAACTAATGATGAAATCATAGGAACGTACGTAAGGCAAAGAATAATAGCTCCTATCACTGCATAGCCAAAAGTAAAGGCCATTGGGCGGAACATTTTTCCTTCTACGCCTTCAAGAAAGAGAATTGGGGCAAATACGATGAGTATGATTAATTGGCCGAAAAAAGCAGAATTCATCATGGTACTGCTGGTTTTGTAGGTAAGTTCATCCATTTGCTTCTTGCCAAACTTACTCTTGCCGGATTTTACTCTTTTTTCTATCTCGTGTACCGTGCCTTCCACAATGATGACAGCCCCGTCAACGATAATTCCGAAATCTATGGCTCCAAGACTCATCAAGTTTGCCCAAACTCCGGTTGCCTTCATCATAATAAAAGCAAAAAGTAGCGATAAAGGGATAAGAGATGCAGTAACTAAACCGCCCCGTAAACTTCCGAGTAAGATCACTAAAACAAATACTACAATTAATGCTCCCTCAATTAAATTTTTGGAAACGGTGCTTGTGGTACGTTCGATCAGGGCACTTCGATTGAGAAAGGGTTCAATTTTTAATCCATCAGGTAGAGATTCCTGAACTTCAGCAATTCTATCCTGAACTCTTTGAATGGTTGCATTTGGATTTGACCCTTTCAACATCATAATTATACCACCTACCGCTTCTTCACCATCTTGTGTAAAAGCACCGTATCGAGTTTGTGTACCAAAATGTACTTTTTCGGCAACGTCATTGATAAGAACAGGGATTCCATTTTCATTTTTAATGACAATGTTTCTAATGTCTTCTAAAGATCTAATCAATCCCTCTCCACGGATAAAATTCGCCATTTTATTTTTTTCGATGTAAGCTCCACCGGTATTTACATTATTCATGGCAAGGGCGTCATACACTTCAGAAATGGTAACTCCCATAGCATTTAATTTGTCGGGATCAATAGCCACTTCGTATTGTTTGATACCGCCACCAAACGAATTAACCTCTACCACGCCATCCAACAGAACCATTTGACGTTTTATGATCCAATCCTGTATTGTGCGAAGATCGTTTGGGGTGTATTCTGATTCATACTCCGGACTAACTTTTATAGAATACTCATAGATCTGACCCAATCCACTTGAAATAGGACCCATTGCCGGGCTTCCAAACTTATCAGGTATGGTTTCACCCAGTTCGTTTAGTTTTTCTTGTACAAGCTGTCGGGGCAGGTAAGTACCCATATCATCTTCAAAGACGATGGTAACCACTGACAGACCAAATCTTGAAATAGACCGAATTTCGGTTACTCCCGGAAGATTTCCCATTGCCAGTTCTACCGGATAAGTCACAAATTGCTCGATATCTTCCGTACCCAGATTTTCTGATACGGTAATTACCTGGACCTGATTATTCGTGATATCAGGTACAGAACCCAAATTAATGGTCATCATGGAGTATGTTCCAACTCCAATTAAAGTTAAAATGAATAAGCCAATAATGAACTTATTCTTTATTGAGAACGATATTATTTTATTAATCATAAAAAATTAAAACTGTCCCATTTCTTAGGGAGTGTTGAATAGAAATCAGATTTAAAGACTTGATTGTATAAATCTGTATGAATTTGAAGACTGAAAACTCTTTGAAAGACGCTTGCATTTTGACTGATGCGAATCAATCAATTTCAAAAGAGTTTTAGTAAACAGGGTGAGTCTAATTCAGAAGAACTATCGTTCGCAGAGATGCTAATTCTTGATGTTCTATTATAGGTGGGATAAACTCAGTTAATTGCTTTTTTGCTGAGTTTGGTAGAATTGAAACCAACTGATAAAGATCATTATTGATCTTCTCGATGGTTTTATCCTGATTAAAACGATTTACTCTATTGTCTTTGGCACAAGTTTCATCGAGCTCCAGATCGTTGCAGTCTATACAATAGTCAGAGTCAGAATGGAATTCAGCATCAGTGTCAGAGAAAATAATATCTGCATGCAAATCGCAGTCAGAAGCAATTCCAAAAGAAAGGGAGGAAGTTGATTCTATATTAATATCCCCATTCGATTCGAAACAGTAGATCAATGAATCGGCAAAACCATGTACACTCAGGCTGTGTATGCTAAAAAATAGCAATACCACTGCTGAAGTAACTTTTATAATAGTATGTGAGTTCTTGATCATGATTCTAAAGTGAAACCAAAGATAGGATAAAAAAATTCACATACCTTATATTTTCTTGTTTTAAACTTGATGAATTTTGTATAGACTCTACAAGCGTATCAATTATAAATAAAGTTACACAATGCTAAATTAAAAAAGCTCTCCCCTGCTGTGCAGGCTAAAGTATACCGAAAATTACTGGACTCAGGTAAGGTTAAAAATAAGGCTGCTATTGATAGGAGGTTTGGAGTCAGTCATGCATGGGTGACTAAGGTACTTAGTTCAAATCCTATGTGATTTTAATATTTCTAATGCAGCTCGATCCCAGGCTTCGTTAGTAGAATTAGACTGTAAAAATAACACATTGAATTTCTTAAAAAGTCCATCGTACTTACCCTCTACTTTATTAATGGACAAACCCTCTCTTACAGTCTTTAAATAGTAAAGAAAACCATTAAATTTTTGGGTTGTTTTTTGGTCGAAATCATAAATTTTTAAATATTTGTATTGAGCGGATACTTCTTCTATGAAAAGATCTAATTCTGTTATTGTAAGAAACTCTTTTTCATTTTTAACAAATCTATCAATCAATTCTATAATCAATTCACGAGATTTTATTTTATCTCCAGCAATCTCTTTTAAAAAAAATCCGGTCTGAAATGCTTTCCAATATTCTAATTCAAACAGAAAAGCTAATGAAGTCTGATATAGTGCCTCAAGATGTAAAGATTTTTTAAGTTGTAATTCTTTATTTATGAAAAGTTCATAGTGCTTCCTTAGATATTCTGAATCCTTACGTTCAAGAACATTTGCTAAAATATTATCTAATTGCATTTTTGACATAGCTATTTTTAGCTCATAAATTTACAATTACTGAACCGAAGTAAATCTACAGGAAAAAAACACAGGTTTCATTGGCATTTTTTAGATTTTGATTAAAAATTTATCCAAAATGACATAATGGTAAAAAATTTCAGAAAATCTTGTCACCATCATAAGTCATTAATTAAAATTTAATTACACCTAGTGAAACATCACTCGTTTACATAAAACGACCATCACGCTATATTTTATTAGCACTTAAATGTAATTATCTATTTAGATTATAGTTATAAAGAATCGTTTCTTTTAAAGAATTGTTTAATAAGGTTTTATAGATTTAGCTGAATTAAGCTATTTTTAAGTGTCTAAACCTTTTAAAATCAAATAGTTTTTTATAAATATATATATAAAAACTATAAAAAATGTATAAGTATATAATAAATAATAATATATATAATAATATAATATAATAAGGTATAATAATATATAATATATAGGTATACTATATACTCTTAGTGATGCTACATATAATGTAGCATCACTCTATAATATTTTGACACCATCCATTTTTTAGCACAAAAGCTAAACTTTCTACCAATGGTCTAATGCTTAATTTTAAATGAAATTTTGATTCTAAGAGCCGATCTCTAAACTGGCACTAGATATTATTCCTTTTGAAAGCTGTGGCGACTCGGGCTTAATTAAGCTACTCAAATGCTACATCAAATACCAGTCTTCATATATGTTTCGAAATTTAAGAGTGGGAGCTCTTTACCACTAAACTCTGCTATCGTTTGTTCGGTATTTTCAATTTCTTCTAGTATCAGTTCTTTTTGTTTGATACTAGCCCCATCTAGCCATTCAAATTTATGAGAAGTACCGGGTAAGTCAGGACCAGAGTTGATGGAAGGACGAAAGTTATATTTGAAAATGGAACTGAGTCCAACATGCTTTACAGATCATTGTATAAACAATTGTTGAAAAATGGACGTGCCGTAACTGAGAATAATGAGAAAGTTAATGAAGAGTTCATTGAGAAGTTCTCAAGTATTACCGATGAAGATAAAGAAGCTGGGTATATTTACGTTCTAAAATCAAAAAGTACAGACCCCGAGATAGCCCAAAAAGAAAACCTATATAAGATTGGGTATTCAAAAAACGATGTAGCTAACCGCATTAAGAATGCTGAGAAAGATCCTACTTATTTGATGGCTCCTGTAGAATATATAGCTGGTTGGAAATGCTACAATATAAACCCGCAGAAGTTTGAGCAGTTAATTCATAACTTTTTTGGTAACTCCTGTCTAGAAATCGATATGTTTGATGACAATGACAAGCGACATACCCCTCGAGAGTGGTTTATTGTTCCGTTAGGAATAATTGAACAAGCGATTCAATTGATAATTACAGGTGAGATTGTAAAATATAAATACGATCCAGATAGCGTTGTTATTTATGAAAAATAAGTCTAATTACAATTAGCTGTTCCTATTTCTTCAGTGAATATTAACTTTTGTTAATATTTAGCAAAAGATTTATTTAAAGATTTTTTTCTTATAAGTAATTGAAAAATAAAATTTCAATTATGACAACATTACTAATAGCAACAAGTCTACTTTTTCTCGAACCTACACAAACTAAACTAACAACATATAATGCTACTGAAATAGCTTTAGAAAACGTTCACAAAGTACCATTCTATAATAAAGAAGATATTTCTTTAGCTGCATTATCCGGGAGTGTGGATCTTTTAAATAAATTCAATAACGGAACTAATGCATTAGATGAATTAAATTATGAGTATTCTAATTCATCTATAAATGTTGAAATTGATTTTGAATCACTGGACTATACGATTAAATAAAAGTATTTCGATAAAATTTACTCATTTAGCTATATGAACGAATACGATTCAAACTCATTTTATTTATATCACTCTCTTAATTGGTTATTAGAAAATTATTCTAATGGTTCCCCAATACTGGATCAAAATGATCCACTCATTGAGCTAATCAATAAAAAAATGATTACTGAGACTAATTGTCTTCTGGCGCTACATTGGTTTGAGTTACATCACGCCCAAATCGTTAACTACACAGATGTATTAAAGAAAAGTATAATAGAAATTGTGAATGAATCAATTAAGCTTGGTAAAGTATCTGGAAAGGAATATTCAGCTTTTATGATCCGGCGCACATTAGAAATAGATAGATTAGAGAACCAAAATGGTACTTAAACAATTAAAGTGTATAGCCTCTAGGTATTTTGCTAGTTACCCAAATATCTCCACATTCAATACATTCGTATGAGCTCCTTCCAGAGTCCCCATCATATTGCTTAATCTGACCATTTCCTGATTCACACTTCAAACATTTTTGAGTTTGAAACTTCGCAGGTAAAGTACGAGGCTTGAATGGCTTAAAAATTAAATTGATTAAACCGACCCCTAATGCTGTCCAAAAAAGGTTCTTCATTGTTTCAATTATTTTTGCACACTAATGTACGCAATAGTAAGATGAAATTCACGCCATTTTACGTTCATGGTACATGGCGATCAAATATTGAAGACAACTTCTTTTGTTTTAAAAAGATATAGAGAAGACGCTGGATTATCTCAAGAAAAATTGGCTGAAAAATCTAATGTCTCTCGAAGTATGATCGACAAAATTGAACGAAGAGAGCGTTTACCTTCAATTGAAACACTAATCAAAATTGCATCTGGGTTAGATGTAAAAGCATCAGATATTGTCTCTGAAATTGAAAAGAAATTTATGTAGCAATAGTTATCTGATTCAACCTAAAGAGAAAGCCTAAGCCTTCTCTTCAAGAAGCAGATTACTTCTTGGACTACTTATGATTTAATATTAGTTCTTCGTTATGTGGATGAAGTTGAACCTCACTTTGAGACTCGTTAACGTTTAACCAGCTTACTAAAAGTTCACCGGTTTCTTCAGTTATTTGGAAAATCTTATCTCCGAATAACTTTGTACGATCTTTACTTGCTTGAGCCTGGTGCGCAATATCTATATCGAAAACAGTTGTAAACTCATATTCGATTCCGTCACGCATTATAGGAGCCATACCAACTTTTTTTGGCACTTGTTTACCTCTCTCATTTTCTTCAAGGATATACTCCATCTTTGATCGCATACACGCTATGACATGTATCTTAGAAAAGAGAATTGCCCTGATTAAAAGGTCGTACTTTTTGTTAGCCTCATTCCAATTTGTGTAAGAATTCCCTCCTCTTTTATCGAGCTGACTTTTATACTCTAATACCCCGTTCCAAAAATGACTGCAAGAGTCTATAACTAAAACATCATAGTTATTTTCAAGAACGAATTTTACAGGATTAGTAAGTTTATCGATAGTGTATGGAGGCTCTACAGATGATACATCAAACTGAAAGTCGTTAGCATATAAACTAGCGCTTTCATTTTCGGTATCTATCAAAGCTATTCTTCCACTCTTTGAGATTCCTCTTGCAAGTCTTAGGGCGCTATACGTTTTCCCGGCGCCGCTCGGACCTGCAATTGCTAGTTTTAAATATGATCCTTTTCTTTTTGCTTGTTTAAACATAGTTACCTCTTTTATTTAATTCTTAAGTGTGTTCCTCTGTCTTCGACTGATGCAAAGAATTGAACTTGTTCGTCTCCCGATAGCAAAGCTTCACGTATTCGTTCTGAATCGGGTTGCTTAATCGTTTTAACGAATTGTTCAGGTAGCTTCGAAACATCTACATGAATTGTAACTGGATGCACTCCTCCGTTTCTACACACAGATACAGTAAAACGAGATGTTTCAATCTTATTCTTACCTCGAGATTCAAGATGAATTTTGAGCCTGTGCTTCAGGCTATCCACTTTCTTCTTATAGCCCGAAGATCTTTCAGCTAATCGTTTTGCTTCAGCTGAAATCTCATCAAATTTTTGAATGAGGTAGCAATAAGCATCGATTTTATCCTGCTCTTTGCCTTCATATTCATCGAGCCACTGATCTATCTCTTCCGAAATCTCCCCATCATTTTCAATCAAAAGTGATTCCAGGGCATAGAAATGTTCTCCAATATTTAATAAGGATTCTTTACTGGTTGGTTTTATATGTGTTTCCATTGCTTGTCTTATTAAGTTATTACAGGACTCAGAAAACTCTTAAAGCCCTATTTTTTTGTTTTAGATTTACTTTTTAGCCATTTCAAGAACAGATAAATAGCAACCTCTTTTGCGAGTTCGCCAATTATAACAGCGAATCTTTCTATCTGTGCCATAATTGTTCATTAATAGTTAATGATTGCTGAAATTCTTATACCGAATTCAGATTAAAAACGGCGCTTTTGGGTAAAAGAATGATGTAGCGATGCTACTCAATCATTAACCAAATCATTCTTATGAAAACACAAACGATTTGTGAGTTAGGTTTAACTTATAAAACAAAAAAAGACCTAAATGAAGTGCCTACAATTACTTCCCCTGATAAGGCTGAAAAGTATCTTAGATCTATATTTGATAAAAATACGATAGAACTGAGGGAGGAATTTATAATAGTGCTTCTTAATAATGCGAAGAAAGTACTTGGTTGGTCTAGAATTTCTATAGGTGGAGTAAATGCAACAATAGTGGACCCATGCGCCGTATTCAGAGTTGCTATACTGACGAATTCTTCATCCATCCTGCTATGTCATAATCACCCTTCATCTAGAATAGCATTTAGTGAAACGGATATCAGGTTAACCAAAAGGTTAATCGAAATTGGTAAGCTATTTTCTATAGATGTTGCAGATCATATCATACTAACCAAAGATTCTTATAGCTCATACATGAGTAAGGGAATCTAAAGAGAACGTTTTGTTCTCTTTTTTAGATAAACAACTTGATAATAATTTTTTATCGTTTATAATTCTATTCTAACAAAATCAATTTATGTCAAAAAAGAAGAAAAAGAATTCTCTCAAAGCTGCGATATATGTTCGTGTATCAACAGTTGAGCAATCTGATAATGATTTTAGTTCATTACATGGACAATTAAATCAGTGTAAGACATGGATAGACCAAAAAAATACTATGGGTGGTATTGATGGTGTTCTGATCAAAAATTTTAAAGTCTACAAAGACACAAAATCAGGTAAAGATCTTAAAAGACCCGGAATAGAAAGACTAATAAAAGATGCAGAAAGTGGCAAAATAGACCTCCTCATTGCTACAAAACTAGATCGAGTTTCCCGAAGTTTAAAAGACTTTTTGACGCTATATGATGATCTTAGAAAAAATAATGTAGCCCTAACTATAGTTACCCAAAATATTGACACCACTACCATACAAGGTGAATTGCTTCAGACTATGTTAATGGCTTTTGCAGAATTTGAACGGAAAATGAATTCTGAAAGAACTAAAGAGAAAAGATTTGAGACTATAAAAGCAGGTTTGTGGCCTGGAGGATTTCAAATACTTGGTTATGATTTAGATGAGAGAAAACTAGTTGTTAATGAAGAAGAAGCAGTAATAGTAAGAGATATTTTTGATAGATATTTACAATTGAAATCTGCTGTAAAAGTAGCTAGAAGTATGAATAAGGACGGATATAGAAATAAACAGTGGATTACGAAGAAAGGTAACACTAGAGGTGGCGGTAAATTTCATAAAAAATCAATTTTAACAATTCTAAAAAATCATCTTTATCTAGGCAAATACGAGTTTGATGAAAAAATCTATGACGGTCAACATCAAGGTATTTTAGAACAGAATACTTTTGATAAAGTAAGGTCATTAATTAATGAGAATGCTGCTAAACCAAAATCAAATATATCTAGTGAAACTCCTGCAGTTCTTACTAATATTTGTACTTGTGGTTTTTGTAAAAATAGTATGACAGTATCAGGGACAACCAAGCGAAAAAATAACAAATACTATTATTATAAATGTACTCAAAAGAATAACGAGGGTAAGACAAATGACCATAATCCTAAAGATCTCCCTGTTAAAGTTTTAGACAATTTTGTATTCGATTCTTTGAGAATTCTACTTAAGGAACCAGAACTATTAGATGCAATGAAAAAGAGGATCAAATATGAAGGTGCGGATCAGATAAAAGAAATCGAAAAACGCATAAATAAAACTCTAGGTATTCTTAAAGTTCTTAAAAAAGACAAAACCAATACACTTAAACTTTTAACAGATAATGCGACATCGTCACTTCGAGTAACATATGAAACACAACTTGAATCGATTGTTCTTGAGATTGATGAAAATGAAAATGAAATAGCATTTCTTAATGAGCAACTTCAAAAGCTTAAAAGTGAAAGTCCAATTGGAAAGACCGATTATAAAAAAATCCTAAATAAATTCGTTAAACAGTTTGAAAATGAAAGCGTAAATACTAAGAGAGAATTAACAAAGGTTTTGGTAAAAAACGTAGAATCTCATGTTAACCAAAATACCAACGATGGAATTATCGAAGTAAAATATATCGCTGACAAGCGCTTAGAAGTTGATTGGAATGAGATAAAGGATAAAAAAAATGCGAACTATCTTTCGAAAGTTCGCACGTTTGGTCTATCTGGCTCCCCGGGTAGGATTTGAACCTACGACCCAGCGATTAACAGTCGCTTGCTCTGCCCCTGAGCTACCGAGGAATGTGTCCCTTAAGGGGCGACAAATATAAAGAGATTATGGGGTGACTATCAATACTAATTTCGGTTTTTAGTAAAAAACTTTTTCGAGCACTAAAGCTTTTGCAGGAGCCGTGAATGATTTCACATCCGCATCCGGATTTTTCAACAGTTCAGAAAACTCTGAAACCGTTAATTTTCCTTTAGCAACCTCAACTATAGTACCTGTAATACGTCTTACCATGTTACGCAAAAAACGGTTGGCACTGATCCGGTAGATCCATTTATCATCAAACTCCTCAAATGTCGATTTCTGAATTGTACACAGAGTCGTAAAATTTTCTTCGTTGAACTTCGAGAATCCTGAGAAATCAAACTCTCCATTGAGCAAGGCTGCGCATTCATGTAATTTTGTACTGTCTAAATCTCCGGACTGTGACCACCCCAAATGCTCCTGTAACGGAGAGGGATCTTTAAGAATAGTGTATGCGTATTCTCTGGAAGTTGCATCAAAACGGGCATGGAAATCACTGTGAACTTCCTCTATAGTTTTGATGTAGATTTCTTTCCCTGCCAAACCATTAACTCCGAAAATCAGTTTTTGAACATCCGATACATTTTCGATATCAACATGCGCAACCTGTCCTCTGGCATGAACACCGGCGTCGGTTCTTCCCTGCCCGATCAAATCTATTTCCCGTTGCAGGATCTTTGAAAATGCTTTCTCCAGTTCTCCTTCTACCGTTCGGGCATCCGGTTGAATTTGCCATCCGGAAAAACCGGAACCGTTATATTCTATCGTTAATTTATATCTCAAGATCTGTTGATGTAAATCTTAGTATTTAAAGTATCTGTATTTCGGGCTTTCGGCTCGAGATGACTTTATTTCATTTTAATCAGAACAACCGTTTTTGTCATGTCGAATGAATATGAGACATCTAAAAATTTTATATGCACTTCTGATTGATATAGATTTCTCCCTATGGTCGAAATGACAAAATGTTCCTTGTTGGATATTCTTGTTTTAAATAACCGTCCGGTCAGGGATAAATTCGCCTTTTCTGATAATCACAACTCCGTCTTTAACGCTGTAATTTTCATGATCTCCTTCTTCCAGATGATCTCCGCCAACAATTCGCACATCATTTCCGATACACGCATTTTTATCCACTATACAATTACTGAGATAGCACCGCTGACCTATACCAAAAACAGGTCGATCAGCTGAAGCCGCCTCAATGGTTGCCTTATCCTGAAAGTAATCGTTACCCATGATAATTGAATTTTCAACAGTAGTTCCTTTTCCGATTCTGGAACGAATACCGATCACTGAACGAACGATCCGGCTTGCTTCAATGATACAACCCTCAGCCATTAGTGCATGTTCCAGAGTTGTTCCCATCAGTTTTGATGCGGGAAGCAAACGAGCACGGGTGTAAATGAAATTTTCGTTGTCGTATAAATTGAATTCAGGAACCGTATCTGCCAAAGACAAATTTGCGTCGAAAAAAGATTTAATGGTTCCGATATCTGTCCAGTAGCCTCCGAATTCATAGCTACTGACCCGAAGTCCTTCTTTGAGTGCTTTTGGAATGATCTCCTTTCCAAAATCTGTCGCATCCGGGTTTTCATCAAATAATCGCTTCAGCGTGTCTTTGTTGAAGATATAGATCCCCATCGACGCCAAGTATTCTTTATTCTGTTCTTTGTATTGCTCAGGTACATCCGACTTCCAATCTCCCAGAACATCCGCATCCGGCTTTTCTATAAAGCTGTCTATCAGTCCCTCTTTATTGGTTTTCATGATACCGAAACCAGTTGCATCTTCAGCATTCACAGGAATTGTAGCTATAGTGAGATCAGATTTATTTTCCTGATGCCTTTGCAGCAGTTTACGGTAATCCATTTGGTATAACTGATCTCCCGATAAAATCAGAACGTGCTCATGCTCATGATTTGTCATATGATGAAGAGATTGCCGGACCGCATCTGCCGTTCCCTGAAACCAATCCGGATTTGAAGCAGTTTGCTCTGCCGCAAGAATATCCACGAAACCACTACTGAACACATCAAAGTTGTAGGTATTTTTGATGTGACGGTTCAGTGAAGCTGAATTAAATTGAGTGAGCACATAAATTCGTCGGATATCCGAATTCAAACAATTTGAGATCGGAATATCAACCAACCGATATTTACCGCCAATTGGAACGGCCGGTTTAGAACGTTGATCCGTTAGTGGAAATAAACGCGTTCCACGTCCTCCACCTAAAATTACTGCCATTACTGAACTTTTCATCAACCTACCTTCTTGATTAGTTTTCTATAAACATCAATGTATTCTTTAGCAGATCTGTTCCATGAAAAATCCAGTTTCATGACCTTTGATCTTACTTGACCAAATAAGCTCTGATTTTCGAATAAATCAATAGCCCGGTTTATCGCATATTCTGCATTTTCCAGATTAAACTCGTCAAAGCAAATACCATATCCATTCTGCTCACTAATGTCTTTCACAGAATCTTTAAGTCCACCGGTAGCTCTTACAATCGGAATGGTTCCGTAGCGCATGGCAAACATCTGGTTCAAGCCACATGGCTCCACTCTGGACGGCATCAGAATGAAATCTGACCCGGCATATATTTGATGTGCTAACTTCTCGTTGTATTCCAGAGTGGCATCAAAAAATCCTACATGGTCGCTCGACATCCTTTCGAAAATAGCATGCAGTTGGGGGTCGCCGGTTCCCAATAGCACAAAATTAACTTCCTTCTCTTCTTCCATAAAATGAGCGATAAGATCGGGAAGCAGATCCGCTCCTTTTTCTCTTACCAGTCTGCCGATGAATGCTACTGTTGGTAGTTCAGGATTGATACCAAACTCATCACAAAGCACTTTCTTATTTTTTGTTTTACCGGATTTTCGGTTTCTGAAAGAAAAATTGTGAGCAAGCAACTCATCTTTGGCCGGATCCCAAACTTCGGTATCGATTCCGTTTATAATACCTGTGGACTTTGTGATTTCATTTTTAAACAGACCTTCCAATCCATTGCTTTCTGCTTTCAATTCAGTCATATAATTTTTGGAAACGGTCGTGATCTGCCAGGCAGTTTTAAGTCCTGCTGCTAATGAATTCATAGCTCCGTCCCATTCCAACAACCCAACATTATCAAAACTAAAGGCCGGCAACAGTTTGTAGCTTTCTTTATCAAATCTACCCTGATACTCTGCATTGTGAACGGTAATTACAGTTGGTATCTGAGATAACTCTCGGTATCGGTTACACTGAGAAGTCATAAATGGGATCAATCCGGTATGATGGTCATGACAATGAATAATATCAGGTTTCTCTGATCTGTTTGATATCCATTCAAGTGCAGCGATCTGAAAACTTACAAACCGTTCTTTTTCATCCCAATAAGGCTTGCTGCTCCAGGGATCTATATAAATTCCCGGTCTATCAAATCTTCCCGGAATACTTATCATATAAATAGGGAAGCCAAATTCATTATCCATCAAACACTCGATCGAAAATTCAGTTACTTCTCCCCAATAATTAAAAGAGCCGGAATAAACTTCTTCAAACTCATGATCCGACACCCAATTATTTTCATATTTCGGCATAATCACTTCAGCATACTCCCCCTCCTCATTTAAATACTTTGGAAGTGAACCAACAACATCAGCCAGTCCTCCAACTTTAGCAATTGGGTAACATTCTGCACTAATATGAATAATGTTCATTTTTATGAAACTGATTTGTAATAAATACGTACTTGCTTGCGACTAACAAAACAAGAATCTTTGAGCGCAAGGTAATCAAGAATTACCATACTAAGGTTTACTTAAGGTTAAAATTTAAATTTAGGGATAATGACGATAATTCATGTTGAAAACATCAGAAAATCGTTTGGCAAAAACAAAGCGGTTGATGATGTCAGTTTCGATGTAGAAAAAGGGCGTATTTTCGGGTTGCTTGGACCAAACGGTGCAGGTAAAACAACTACCATTCGAATGATCAATAATATTCTTGGACCTGATCAAGGTTCCATCACTATTAATGGTCAGATAGCAAGTCCGCTTACTCAGAAGATGATCGGCTATATGCCGGAAGAGCGCGGGCTGTACAAGAAAATGAAGGTTGGAGAACAGCTTTTGTATCTTACTCAACTTAAAGGAATGAAAACCAAAGCGGCCAAAGAAGCCATTCATTATTGGTTGGATCGTTTTGATGCCTCTGACTGGACTAAAAAAGAAGTTGGAGAATTATCAAAAGGGATGTCACAGAAAATTCAGTTCATCGCTACTATCGCTCATGATCCTGACATTTATATTTTTGATGAGCCGTTCAGTGGTTTGGATCCCATCAACAGCGACATGTTGAAAGACATCATTATTGAGCTCAAGAATAATGGCAAAACCATATTATTTTCAACTCACCGAATGGAGCAAGTTGAACAAATGTGTGATGATATTTGCCTCTTCAATAAAGGAAAGGCTGTTCTTCAGGGAAAACTTCGTGAAGTAAAAGCATCTTTCGGTAAAAACACTATCAATCTGGAATTTGACGGCGATGGATCTTTCTTAGACAAGCTTGAAGGTGTTCGCCTGAACAACCGTTCTACAAACTTTGCCGAGATCAGAGTCTTGAATGGACAAAGTATGCAGGATATTTTAAAACTGGCTATGGAACACGCTGAAATTCATAAATTTGAACGCATTGAACCATCTCTAAATGAGATCTTCATCTCAACGGTGGGTGAAGACAACCTAAAAGCTCAACAACTAGAGGAGGCTCAATAATGGATTTTTCTAAAATATTTTTAGTACTTAAGCGCGAATACCTTACCAGAGCTAAGTCAAAATCATTTATCCTTTCAACAGCATTAACTCCGATTGTGCTTATCGCATTTTTTGGGTTTTTAGCCTGGATTATGACTAGTGACTCCGAGTCTGAAAAGACTGTAGGAATTTATGATCAAACAGGAGTATTGGTTGAAAACCTGATTTCCCTTGACAGTTTGAGATACTCAGATGTTTCCTACTTACCACTTGATACAGTAAAAGCGATGGTTCTTAGACAAGATTTAGATTCCTATCTCCTTCTGGAAGAAAGGCATATAGAAACCAATGAGAATGCTGAATTAATCTATAAAGAAAGCGGTGGTTTAGCTTTTAATGGAAGCGTAAGAAGTGATGTTCGTGAAGTAATCCAAGAAGAGCGATTAACTAGAGCTAATGTATCGGATGAAGTGAAACAACTCTTTGCTCGCCGACCGGGATTAGATTCTCGAAAACTTACTGAAGAAGGGGAAGCTGAAGATGATAAAGCAGGCTTTATGTCCGGCGTTGGATTTGTACTTGGTTTACTGATCTTTATTGGTTTGTTTGGATATGGCGCCGTTTTAATGCGAAGCGTTATAGAAGAAAAAACCAACCGCATTGTGGAAGTAATAACTTCATCACTGAAACCGATAGAATTGCTAATCGGTAAAGTAGCGGGAGTCTGTTTGCTTGGCTTTACTCAATTCACAGTTTGGGCAGTAATGTATATTGGTTTTTCGATGGCAGCAGTACCTGTTGCCGGCGTATTAATGCAGGATCAGATTGCTCAGGCAACAGAAGGACAAGATCTTGAACAAGTTGCAGCTGAAGCAGGATTTGATCCTTCTTCATTGGAAGTTTTATCTATTGATCCTATGATCTTCGTGTACTTCTTCCTGTTCTTTGTACTTGGGTTCTTCATGTATGCGGCAATTTTTGCTGCTGTTGGTTCCGCTGTAGATTCCGAGCAGGATACGCAGCAGTTCATGCCTATTTTGATGATACCATTGATAGGAGCCTATGTTCTGAATACCAGAATTATGGTTGAACCGGATTCAACATTAGCTGTTGTAGCTTCCATGTTTCCATTAACATCGCCAATCAATATGATCACCCGAATTGCTACTACAGATGTTCCGGTTTGGCAGATAGGAGCTAGTTTAGCTCTTCTAGTTGCCAGTTTCTTTGGCGTGATGTGGGTGAGCGCAAAAATTTACCGTGTTGGTATTTTGATGTACGGTAAGAAAGCATCCTTTGGTGATTTTGCTAAATGGATCAAGCAATCTTAGTAAATAGATTTTAGGCGGATAGTCATCCGCCATTAAGACTTGATTAAATTAAAAAGCTCCGATATGAAAATGTCGGAGCTTTTTTTGTAGAACCATTGGATTTGGAATACTATTTATTTAAATCTGTTTTACGCTTTTTTACAATTTAAGACCTTAAAAAATCTATATTTCTAAGTACTAATTAAAGGGTGTTTCACAATAATTCTTTAAATGGTTAAGCGTCATTTTGAAACGTCCCCTTCTATTTAGCTAAACTGCAATTAACAATTAACAGCCTCTAGCTATGATACACAAAAACTCCTCCCCCTTATTCAACTTAAGACGCTTTTTATTTTGGAATCACCACAAGTTTCCATCCACTCCAAAATAATTTCAACGACCTGATTAGACTATTTTTTCGCTAAAAATAGTAGCGCTTAAAGCCATACTTATTTCAAGGGCTAACTGTATATAATCACTATTTAAAGTTTAACGCTTTAGGGCAGAGGTTTATCATGAAAACCCATATCAAAAATGTTATAACATTACTTTTAAAGCTTTTACTGGCAACTGTAATTGCATCCATACTAGAATATTTGATCATCACCTTTTTGAGTTCAAAGCCAATTTTAACTTTTAATGCTCAAATGATATTAGCGGTCGTATATATCGCTTTTCTTTTACATATCGGATATAAAGTATGGTGTCTCTTCGACTTAGAAAACCTTTTTTCCAATAATGGAAAAAATCCGCAAAAATAATTTAAACCAGCAACAAACCTCAAATGAAATATAAAAAATTAAAAAAAGAGCTCGGACTTTGGGATGTCTATGCTATCGCTACAGGTGCAATGTTTAGCTCCGGCTTCTTTCTTTTACCCGGCCTTGCAGCTGCAGAAACCGGACCGTCTGTATTCCTGGCCTACTTTATTTCAGGACTTATCGTACTTCCAACTATGTTCAGCGTTGCAGAATTGGCTACAGCTATGCCTAAAGCCGGAGGTACATATTACATTATTGATCGAAGTTTGGGGCCTATAATTGGAACCATCGGAGGTTATGGATCCTGGCTTGCATTGGTATTAAAAAGTGCCTTCGCTTTAATTGGAATGGGTGCTTACCTGGCTATCTATTTTGACATTTCAATTGTGCCCGTTGCTATAATTCTAACTCTAGTTTTTGGTGTACTAAATGTAGTTGGGGCAAAAGAAACAACAACCCTCCAAAAAATCTTAGTTGCCACATTAATTTCAATTATGATTTTTTATATAACACAGGGTGTATTTGCTGTTCTTTCCCTTGATTTTTTTGAAGTTACTAATCAACAATTTACGCCCTTTTTTACAAATGGAGCTGAAGGCTTTTTTGCTACAGTAGGTATGGTTTTTGTTTCCTATGCAGGACTTACAAAAGTAGCCAGTATTGCTGAAGAGGTTAAAAATCCGGATAGAAATATTCCTTACGGTATGTTTTTGTCTATAATTACAGCAATTATTGTATATGTAGCCGGTGTATATATCATGGTAGCTTTGTTAGAACCTTCAGCATTTCGCGAAGACCTAACCCCTGTAGCTTCAGCCGGTAAAGTATTTATGGACTGGCTACCAAATGACCTAGGTTTACTTTTGGTTGTTGTTGCAGCGGTTGCAGCTTTTGCTTCAACAGGAAATGCAGGAATCATGTCTGCTTCCCGATATCCGCTTGCTATGGCCAGAGATCATTTGATCACCAAAAAATTCTCAAAAATTGGTAAAACCGGCACTCCTTTTTGGGCTATTGTTGCTACTGTTTTTTTGATGATACTTTTCCTGGTCTCATTCAATGTTGCTGAAGTAGCAAAACTTGCAAGTGCTTTCCAGCTATTACTTTTTGCCTTACTTAATTTGTGTGTTATCGTCATGAGAGAAAGTAGAATTGAAGGATATGATCCGGGCTTTAATTCTCCGTGGTATCCTTGGGTTCAAATTTCAGGAATAATATTATCGATTGCTCTTATTCTCGAAATGGGTTTCTTATCAATATTATTTACTCTAGCCGTTTCAATTTTTGCGTTAATCTGGTATTTCTATTACGCTTCTGACAAGATAAAACGACACGGTGCTATTTTTCACATTCACGAACGCTTGGGTCGAAGAAAAGACTACGGATTAGAGCGTGAAATGAAAGGTATACTACGTGAAAAAGGATTGCGAAAAGAAGATCCTTATGAAAGAATAATAAGCAGATCTGTTGTGTTGGATATATCAGATTCTGATATCAGCTACAGAGATATTATTAAAAAGGCTTCCGGAAAATTTGCAACCTCTTTTAATATAGATGAAAAACAAATATTTGACTTGTTTTGGGAAAGCCAGGATATAGACACTATTCCGTTCGCTCCATCTATCGCTTTCAATCATATTAAACTAAAAGGAGATATTTCTTCTGAAATTATATTAGCCCGCGTTCCAGACTCAGTGTTTTTAAAACCGGATGGCTTTGAATCATTTAGTAAGGACAAACAAAACGAAATTGGAAATCTACGGGCTATAATCTTTCTAATTAGTTCATCTGAAAAACCCCGTCAACATTTGCGTATTCTCGCACATTTAGCTGAAATATTTGACGATAATAGATTTATAAAAAGATGGAAAAAAGCCAAAAATGAAGAAGAAATAAGGGAAATTCTATTACGGGACGATCGGTTCATCAAACTTATTATAACAGCTGATAACCCCATGGCAGGTAAGCAGATTAAGGAAATAGATCTGCCGGGCGAATGCTTGATCGCAATTATCAATCGTAACGGAAAAACTAAAATACCTCATGGTGACACCATTATTCAGGTTAATGATGAACTCGCTTTTATTGGAGAAGAGGAAGACATTCTGTTTCTTAGAAATGAGTACAATGAATAGTGATCTACGATAAGGCTAGAGGATTAATAAAAAGGCTTATGTAAATCCTCCTTCGAAGGAGGTTCCGCCGATTGGCGGGCGGAGGATATTGTGAAGTTTTACAGCTCAGAAACTGCACAACATCCCTCTGATCTCACACAAGTGTTCGATCGGTCTCCCTTCGAAGGGAGAGTTATTTTGGAGTTAAAATTGAGAATGGGGAAGATTTCAGTTCGGTTATTCCCATTCTAAATTTTGAATTCCTAATTCTATAATTCCTCCCCACCAATCAAAACCCTCGGGTCAAATTCCGAAATCAACACAGCATCTATAATATTTTCAGCATCCGTTTCTGATAAAAAATTCAAGGCTTCTAAAACTTTCAATCTTATTCTTGGATCGAAATCACTTGAAAGCTCAACGATCTTACTTCCCCAGTAATCGCCATCTTCAACATATTCCAGTAATAAATTCAATGCTCCGATTCGCGTAGAATATAGAAACTCAAACGAAAGGAGTTCTTCAGCAATTTGCTGTGACTGAGTTGTTGTATCTGTAGAAATAATCTCCTTAAGCAAAGACAATGAACGAGTACCTGTCGTATCAATTTGAACCAATCTCTTCGTTGCTGAAATTTTTCTAGGAAGATCCGCAACTTCTAAAAAGCTCCTTTTTGCCGCTGTAAATACTTCATCAGATGATGTTCGCTCCATTTTTTGTTGAATGACTCCGGGCACATTTTCATCTTCTTTATAATTAGAAAGTGCTTCTAAAGCGGCTATTTGGATTTCTTCATGATCACTGTTTACTTCCTGCATATACTGAATCTCAGTTCCTGTAGCGCCGGCCGTGAACGCCCCTAAGGTGCTCAATAGGTTCGCTTTAGTCTGAATATCAGTTTCTGCATTGAGTGCATCTTTCAAAGCTAATTGCAGATCGGGATTATCTGTATGATAGCTTAATAAACCAGCTGCTAGTCTTCTGTCTTCAACATTGCTACTTCTCAATTGTGCCAACAAAAACATAACTGGAAATCTTCCGAATCCTATTTCCGCAATATCTGTACTTCCCGAACTGAATCTGATATACTCTACAGTAGCAGGTACTGCTATTTTCACAGAGTCTCTTTCTCCTGTAAAGGTAACTTCTGAAGTAGTACTGTCATCAAACGTAAATACAGTCATATCCAAGCTTTGAAGATCTTCCCCACTTCCGGATAAATTTGTAAAGTATGCTATAATCGTTGAGTTGATCTCATCGTATTCTAAATCTAATCCATAGGAAAGTGAATCTGTTTGAGATTCGGAGTCACCGATTTCAAACTTTTCAGTTTCAATCTGAGGAAAAGGAATGCCGGTCTCTTCGTACCAGTAATCCGTGTAAAAAGTATTGGAAACTACTCCTGATTTTTTTCTGACCAACTCACTCAATGATTCTTCTATAGTTTTTTGAAGAAAGGGTTGAGCAACCTCACAACAACTAACAATCAAATTCCAGCTCTTAAGACTATACAAGCTGTCTGAATTTCCAATCTTTTCAGAATTAAACCCTGCATTATTAAACGCTGCTTTTCTAATAAGTTCAAACACTTCAAACTGATCAGAAATAGTTTCTGTTCTTTGATACTGCCCAAACCACTGCGCTATCAATCCTCGTTGGAGTTGAGTTGTTAAAGCTCCTCTGTTTTTAGCCAGATAGATCACTCCGGCAGCATCAGCTTTTTCATCCCAGAAATTATCTTCCAGAACAACCACATTTAAAGCTTCCCAGGGATATTCGAACGACAGCTTGTTTTCCAGAATGCGTTTACTTCGAATAGCTTCAGATAATATTTCTTGCACTTCATCTTCAGAAACAACACTCCTTTCACCAAATACTCTCACTTTGTTAATGCCGGATTGTGCTTCAGAAGATTCGAACTTACCAACTGCAAAATTAAGTCCTGTAGCCGGAATCGGAGTATCCACCTTCCAACTTACTGTTTTAGTATCTGCTGATGTAACTTGATCGGAGACTAAGTTTCCGTTAAAAACCACATCCAGATTTGCAGGAATGGTAATATTGGCATCCACAGAAAATGCTACTCTCGGATGATCATATACCGGCAACCAATGTCTCTGTGATTTAGGATTCAAACTTGACCACATAGTCCCAAAACGATCTTTATGAGTTCCATAGATCGATCTCCCTTGCCAGGTAATTGCCAATTCCGATTCGCTTGTCATGCTTAAAGTGTCAGCCAGATCTATGATCAGAGAATCTCCTGAGACTGAAAATTCCTTCTCATCACCGTCAAATGTAATTGCATCTATTTCCAAAGCAGCAGCATGCAGTATGACTTCTGTTTGTGCCGGAATTTTTGCACTTATACTGTAAGTTGCTACTCCTTTTACCGTTTCATTCACCGGATCAATGGTCATATCCAGATCCAGATGGTTGAAATCATAAGTAAGTTTCGGATTTTGTTCATAATCCCAATCTTTTACTGAACAATCTTGCGTCGCAGTGAACAGGAGAATAAGTATGCTTAGATAAGAACTAAGTTTTATTGATTTCATTTACTAATGCTGTTTAAAAATATTATAGATTCTAAAATCTACGCCATCCCGAATTTATTTCGGGATCTTTGTAAAGGTATTTCTCTTAAAATTATTTCGATTTTTATCAAAGCTTCTAATCGAATCGTAAGATCCTGAAACAAGTTCAGGATGACCTATTATAACTAACTACATCCTTCAAAAATTTCTTTTACTAACGGATATAAATGGTTGTTGGTAGAGAAACCATTTCCGGTATGAATGGTTTCCTTACCGTCAAAATCACTGAACACTCCTCCGGCTTCTTTCATAACCGGAAGTAATGCCGCTGCATCCCAAATACTTAAAATTGGGTCGATCATAATTTCTGCTCGGCCGGTTGCCACCATCATATGCCCGTAAGCATCGCCCCAGGTACGATGTATCTTGGTTTTATCTAAAAGTTCCTGAAACTGTGCCTGCATTCCCATTCTGTTAAAGCGATTGATCTCGGTTACCAACACTGTGGCTTCTTCCAGAGATCTTGTTTCACTCATTTTGCAAGGCTCACCATTAAAAATTACACCTTCGCCTATTCCTGCAGCACAAAGTTCATTTAACGCCGGACAATTGATCACTCCTACAACAGGTTCATTGTCGATCATCACACCAACAAGCGTTGTATAAAATGGTATTCCATGAATGAATGATTTGGTTCCGTCGATCGGATCTAAAACCCACTGGATATTACTTTCTTCATTTGTTTTACCAAATTCCTCACCAATGATTCCGTGATCAGGAAACCGTTTTTGGATCTCAGCTCTCATCAGCTGTTCCGTTTCTCTGTCAGCAATGGTAACCGGAGAATCATCTTCTTTACTGATTACATCAAAATCCTTCTTAAAATATTTGAGTGTATGTTCACCGCCAAGAGTTGCTATTTCTATTGCCGCTTTTCTTAAAGAATTTATGTCCATTTAAGTTGTTTCTCTGTTAATGAGTTCTGTATCATTGCCCTGAAAGATTGAATACCAAAAATATCATTATAGATGACCAATACCCACATTTTTGCACGAATTTCTGAAGACCTCAAAATCTCAACAAAACAGATCCAAACGGTAGCCGGTTTTATCGACGAGGGCGCTACCATTCCTTTCCTTGCTCGCTACCGTAAAGAAGCCACCGGAGGCTTGGATGAAGAACAGCTCAGAGATGTGCGTGATGCATTGGAATTTCAGAAAACACTCGCATCCAGAAAAGAAACCATTCTTAAATCCATTAAAGAACAGGAAAAACTAACTCCTGAACTGGAAGCCCAGATAAAAGGCTGTACCGATCTTACTGTGCTGGAAGATCTTTATCTGCCGTACAAACAAAAGCGTAAAACCCGTGGCGACAAAGCTAAGGAAAAAGGTTTAGAGCCGTTGGCACAGCTTATTTGGGATCAGGAAATCGAATCCGGAAGTCCTGACGATTATGCCAAAGAGTACATCAATAAAGAAAAAGAAGTAGAGACTCTTGAAGATGTGTGGCAGGGAGCAAACGATATTGTAGCGGAGTGGATCAACGAGCATCTGGAAGTGAGAGAAAAGCTGCGTGATATTTTTATGAAGCACGCTACTATCAAGACCAAGAAAAATCCGACCATAAAAGAGCGAACCAATTTTGAGGATTATTATGAATTCGCTGCCAAAGTAGACCGTTTAAAACCGTATCAGATTTTGGCAATAAATCGTGGTGAAAGAGAAAATGTGCTGTTTGTAAGCACAGAAGTCTGGGAAGAACGCACTCTGGAAACCATGGATGACATCGTGATCACCAACGATATGAGCATTTTCACCGAGCGCATTCAGGATGCTGTTGAAGATGCTTTTAAAAGATTACTCTCCCCTTCTTTAGAGCGGGAATTAAGAAACGCACTTACAGATAAAGCTGACGAACATGCCATTGAAACATTTGCAACCAATCTTGGAAACCTGTTAATGCAACCTCCACTGGAAAAGAAGATCGTTCTTGGATTAGATCCTGCTTACAGATCCGGGTGCAAGTTGGCAGTAGTTGACGGAACCGGGAAATATCTGGATGGAACAACCATCTACCCTACTCCGCCACAAAACAAGATCGCTGAATCTGAGGTGGTTCTGGGAAAGTTGATCGAAAAACATAATGTGGAACTGATTGCGATTGGTAATGGAACCGGAAGCCGTGAAGCTGAACAATTTGTAGCCGATTATATCCAGAAAAGTGGTGCTGATGTCAGCTACTTGATCGTGAATGAAGCCGGAGCTTCCGTGTATTCTGCTTCCAAAGTTGCCAGAGATGAATTTCCTGATCTTGACGCAGCTCAACGAGGAAATATTTCCATAGCCCGTAGAGTTCAGGATCCTTTGGCTGAATTAGTGAAGATCGATCCGAAATCAATTGGTGTAGGATTATATCAGCATGATGTGAATCAGAATCAACTTTCAGGAAAACTGGACGATGTTGTAGAAAGCTGCGTGAACGAAGTAGGTGTAAACCTTAATACAGCTAGTGCTCCACTGCTGACTCATATTTCGGGTTTGGGTAAAAGAGTTGCCGAAGCTATTGTGAAGCAGAGAGAAACATCCGGAATATTCACTTCCAGAAATGAAATAAAAGAAATTGAAGGCGTTGGCGAATTTCGTTTTCAGCAGGCAGCAGGATTTATGCGTATTCCCGAATCTAAAAACCCGTTAGACAACACTGCTATTCACCCGGAAAGTTATGAAGCCGCTGAAAAGCTTTGTAATCTGTTTGGTATAGATCTTGAAAATCTGTCTTCACAAAAGGATAAGATTGCTTCAAAGCTAGGAAATTTGAATACCAAACAAGTTGCTGAACAACTGGGAATTGGCGAGCCTACTCTGGAACTTATTATCGAAAACCTTCAGAAACCCGGCCGTGATCCAAGAGAATCCCTTCAAAAACCGATCTTGCGAACCGATGTTGTAAAGATGGAAGACCTCAAAGAAGGCCAGAAATTACAAGGAACCGTACGTAACGTAGTTGATTTCGGAGCTTTTGTGGACATCGGAGTAAAACAGGATGGATTGCTTCATATTTCAAGCATGAGTAAAACCAAAAAAGTGGAAGACCCTCATGACGTAGTTGGAGTCGGTGACATCATCAATGTAGAAATCACAAAACTGGATCTGGAAAGAGGAAGAATTGGGTTGGAGTTGGTTTAAGAAGTGACAAAGTGTTTTTAGTGACAGAGCTTCAAAGTTTGGTTTCGTTTGTAATCACAGCGAGGGCGTCCCTGTCTCCCGTCGGAGGGAAACAGATTTCATGCTTGCATGAAATCAGAGGGAGGACGAGCCACGACCAAGCTTAGCAACAACCTCTGAAATATTTCTTCTCACCTCATCCATATTCTTGAGAACATCTTCATTACTAAACCGAATAACTGTGAATCCTGCGTTCTCCAATTTCATCTGTCGATTTAAATCATTAATCCTGACATGCAGATCATCATGTGAGCTTCCATCTACTTCGATAATAAGTGATAATTCCTGACACATAAAATCTGCTATGTAACTCAGAACAGGTCGTTGTCTTTTAAAAGTATAACCTGTTTTCTTTTTGGAAAGCGCATATTTCCATAAACATGCTTCGGCTTTAGTAGCATTATTTCTGTTTTTATTCGCAAATTTTCTCAATCCTTTGTTATAACCGAAATTATTAATTCTGTCTGCTTTCATAGTCTTTGCTTTTTGCAGTAAGACAGGAAGTGAGGGTGTTCCTTACAAAGATTTTTCAAAAATTTCTTAATATGGTTTTTTCGTCCTCTCCCTGACTCAAAACTTGTTTTGACTCTGTCCCTCCATGAGGAGGGATAGTTTCTTAGCTGACTGAATGGATTATGACCTATGCTCTGTTTCCTTTGTTATCAAATGGTATTTCCATTTTAAAATTCATGATTAAAATACACTGATAATAGTTGTTTGGTTATTACGTACCTTTGTTTTTAATATAAATTTGGAAGGAAGAAACCCACATCGAAGAAGAAAAAAAATTAAGTCAGGAAGAGATCGATCTGTGTATTTCCGTGTTGGAAACATTGACTGAGGATCCGAATCAAATCTTTGAAATTGAAAAGGACAAGAGACTTGAACTCATTATGGCTGCGGGAAAACTATCTCGTCCAAGTAGAGAGGAATTCAGAAAACGAAAGAAAGATGCCAAAAGAGCTAATAAGAGAAAGCTAAAAGAGAAAGATCGACACGCTCGAAATTCTACAGGAATAAGAAGTGCCCGTGAAGCCGTTGTCTTTGAAGCTCCTAAAATGATTGGCTTAACCGGAAAGGAAACGGAGAAAGAAATTCCGCTAGAATCGCCAAGAAACTGCTACGTTTGTAAAGAAATCTTTCACAACCTGCATCATTTTTATGATACGATGTGTAAAGGCTGTGGCGATTTCAACTATGCAAAAAGATTCCAGTCCGCTGATCTAACCGATCAGGTTGCACTTGTAACAGGCTCACGTCTCAAGATCGGCTACCACATCACTCTAATGATGTTGCGGGCCGGAGCAACTGTTATTGCGACAACTCGTTTTCCTGTGGATTCTGCCCTTCGTTTTGCCAAAGAAGATGATTTTCAGAAATGGGGACATCGTCTCAAAATTCATGGACTGGATCTTCGTCATATTCCAAGTGTGGAGATCTTCTGTAATTTTATTGAGCAGGAATATGATCGTTTGGATGTTCTTATCAATAATGCAGCTCAAACGGTTCGACGTCCTGCCGGTTTCTACCAGCACTTAATGCCAAACGAAGAAAGATCAATTTCTGAACTCCCTCCTTTTGCTCAGGAATTGCTCTCTGATCATGATGCATGTTTGAAAGAATTACAATCATTGAGCTCCGGTTTTGAAGACGGACAGAATAAAAACCTCCCGGTTACCTGGCATGGAAAACAATTAGGAATCGGACTTCGGGCATCTGCGAAACTTTCTCAAATTCCATACAGCATAGACAATTCTTTAACAGCTGAAGAAGTTTTTCCTCAGGGAAAACTGGATGCAGATTTACAACAAGTGGATCTTCGTAAAACCAACAGCTGGAGATTAAAGCTGGGTGAAATTCATACTAACGAAATGTTAGAAGTTCAGCTGGTTAATTCTGTAGCTCCATTCGTTTTGTGTAATCGATTAGCCGGATTGATGAAAAAAGAAGACACAGGTCAGAAACATATCATCAATGTTTCGGCAATGGAAGGGAAATTCCATCGCTGGCATAAAGAAGATCGCCATCCCCATACCAACATGGCAAAAGCGGCACTAAATATGATGACACATACTTCGGCTTCCGATTTTGCCAAGTATGGAATTTACATGAATGCAGTTGATACCGGCTGGGTAACTGATGAAGATCCTGCAGAATTAGCAAAACGAAAAGAAGAATTGCATGATTTCCAACCTCCTCTCGATATTGTTGACGGAGCAGCAAGAGTTCTGGATCCACTGTTTGATGGAATTAACACCGGCAAACATTGGTGTGGTAAGTTCTTAAAAGATTACAGACCTATTGATTGGTAGATTTTTAATTTCTTGAAGGTTTGAACTTGATTCGCTGTGGTAGAAATAATTAATAAATGAAGTTAAAGAAGTGACAGAGTTACAAAGTTAGTTTCTAAACTACTTTGTAACTCTGTACTTTGTCACGAAACTTTTTTGAATTTCAGAATATTTAATCATTTTCAAACAGATATAAAAAATCAAATGAACGCCCAGGAGTTAGAAAAAAAACATCACTTTCAGGTTTATAACCGATACCCAATTACTATTGATAAAGGATCAGGAACCAAAGTATGGGATACGCAAGGAAATGTATATCTGGATATTCTGGGTGGAATTGCGGTAAACAATCTCGGTCATTGTCACCCGGCTATTGTTTCGGCTATCAAAGAACAAGCTGAGAAATTGCTTCATGTTTCTAATTTCTATTATACTGAGCCACAAAGTGAGTTTATAGAACGGTTGGCTTATTTATCCGGATTGGATCGTGTATTCCTTTGTAACAGCGGAATGGAAGCGATGGAAGCTTGTATAAAACTTGCTCGTAAATGGGGTAAGAAAAATGGAAAATCTGGAAATATAATTTCACTAAGTGATGGCTTTCACGGTCGGTCCGTAACCACCATCACCATGAGTAAACCGGTTTATCAGGAAGATTTTGAGCCGTTACCTCCGGGATTCATTCAATCACCATACAATGATTTTGAAGCTCTTGAAAAAGCAGTTGACGATCAAACCATTGCTATTGCTTTTGAATTGATTCAGGGTAATAGTGGCGTCCATGTAATTGACGGAGAATTTCTGAAGAAAGTACGCCAGCTTTGTTATGACAAGAATATCCTGCTCATTGTAGACGAAGTTCAAACCGGCGTTGCTCGAACAGGAAAGTTCTTCTGTTACCAACATTTCGACATCAAACCGGATGTAGTTGCTTCTGCTAAGGCTCTGGCCGGTGGAATTCCGATTGGTGCGGTAATGGCCAAAGAAGAAGTTGCCTCTGCCCTTTCCTTTGGAAACCACGGAACTACTTTTGGCGGAAATCCTTTTGCTTGTGCAGTCGGCAATGCCTGCCTTAAAACCATTGAAATGGATAATATTTGCGAACAGGCCGCTGAAAAAGGTGAATACATGATGAACCTCATCAGAAAGAGAACAGCACACCTGGATTCGGTGGTTGATGTACGCGGACTTGGATTGATGATCGGTGTAGAACTCAATCAACCTGCCAGACCGGTAGTAGAAAAAATGTTCGAACAAAGAGTGCTTTCAAATGCAGCCGGCGGAAATGTGATACGAATTGTACCTCCTCTTGTAATCACAAAAGATGAGATCGACCAGGTTGTGGATGTGTTGGTTAAATGCTTACAACGTTAATTACTATTTTTTTTGACTTTATATTTTGTTTTATATTTTTAAGGCATGTTTAAAGTTTTGAAACTGCTTCCATTATTATTACTTATTTCATGTGTTGAAAAGACCCCTGAAGACAAAGTAATTATACACGAATTGCCGATTACTTCTCATGATGGAGTGGGCGATTTCTATAAACGTTTTGGTATTATATCTACAAAACCTTCGCCAAATAGTTTTTGGTCTGAAACGCGAGTTTATGTTGAAGGAATTCCGGATTCATGGAAAGAGCCTGTGGTTAAACAAATTTGGTTCGATGATCATCAATTTACCTATCAAAACTATAAAGCTGGCAACATTGATTCAGCACGTTTTGAGGACTTAAAAAGCAGCTGGAATTTTGATCCTGAAATGGATGACTTAACAGAGCAAGCAATCAAGTCTTTTACACATATAGTAATAACCAAAGACGAATCAGGCAATTTAAGTTACAGAATTGATACCGACAATGATCTGAGCTTCGAAGATGAAAAGACCTTTTCATCAGTTAATGAAACAGGTTTAAAGAATAGTTCTGACTCCGAAGTGCATACCCTCGATTATCAAAGTCTAAGAAATGATTCCGTTGCAGATCTAAAGACAAATTTAGAAATACGTTTCAACAGATTTGGCTTAATGAACTACTATCCCGTTTATTATACCGCTCAGTTTCAGGATTCAATTATTCAAATCAGTAATGGTTTTCAAAGCACCGAATTTCGTTCAGCTACTTCCCTCTTAATCGGCAAAAGAGACTCATTACATCCACAGCAACCAATTGAATTAAACGAATACTTAAGGATCGATGACAAAATCTTTCAAAATCTGGGTGTTGATGCAAATAAAATGGTATTACGACTTAAGGAACTGCCGGAAGATACTATTCTGTTTTCAACTCAGATAGGTTTTCCCGCAAAACCAATCACAGGAAATGAATTTACATCGGGACAAGAAATCAGTTTAAATGACTATAAAGGAAAGTTTGTATTTCTGGATTTTTGGGGAAGTTGGTGCGCTCCCTGCATTGACGAACTTCCCATGCATGTTGAAACATATAATGCTATTGATAAATCAAAAATCGATTTTTTAGGTATAGCGGGTAGCGACAATAAAGAAAGGCTTTCAAAAACACTCAAGGAATTTAATGTGCAGTGGAATCAAATACTTTCCAATGAAATTCCGGATCAATATGGAATAACCGGATATCCGACTTCATTCCTTATTGATCCGGATGGAATTATAGTTGCCAAAAATTTACGAGCACCTAACTTTCCTGATACTTTAGATCATTATATAAAAAATTATACCTGGGACGAATAATTAAGGAGTTTCATGTTGATGATATACCTTAGCTACTACCTTCCAGTCATCTTCAAATTTTAACAAAGACAAGTAATCTGTGTAAACATGCTTGCCGTTTCGATGAAGTTCTAATTCTACATGAGCTGCTTTTCCGGAAACGTCTACTCTCTTAAATTTGTGCTCCCACTTATTATTTGCGGGATCGAAATTCGGGTCAGATTTTCTTTTCTTCGTTCCTTCCACCCAGTTGGCAATTGGGTATCGATTTATCTTCCCTTCTTTTCCCGGCGAAAATATTGCAAAATCTTCATGAAATGTCTTGGTCATGGCTTCCGGATTCAACTCATTAAAAGCTCCATGGACATAGCCTGTTTCAAGAACTTCTTTAATTGCCTCTCCATCGTGATGAATTTTGACCGTCGAGTTGATAGCAAATACAGCTATCAAAACTATTGCTAAGCTGAGTGTAGTAATCCGTGATTTCATATTAGTACATTATTTGAATGATAAAACTAGTTAATAAGAACTAACGTGGATACTATCTTACTAGTAAAAGGTTACATAAAACTTTGTACTATACTTATAAAAAGTTAGTACTATCAGTTTATAATACTCTTTTCATCTTGCTGAAAAATTAAAATTGCTAATCCACTATGAATCTTCGCGATCTGTCAAATATTTCTGAGAATAAAGTCTCCAAAGAAGCTCGAACTTTAAGTGAAATAGTTTGTGATGATCAAAACTCGCTTGCAGAACGCCTTATCGCTTTTGAAGACATTATAAATCTGGAAGTTGGTGATACAAGTTTAAGCAGGTCCAGAAATATTGAACGCGACCACGATTTCAGGCAATTATTTCTGAAATTTGAAGGTGACAATCCCACCGGTACTCAAAAAGACCGGATCGGTTTTGCACAGGTTTATGATGCGTTACGACGAGGATTCGATACCATCACATTAGCGACTTGTGGAAATTACGGAGCTTCTGTGGCCTTGGCTGCTAATCTCGCCGGATTAAAGTGCAATATTTACATACCGGATGGATATCACACCGATCGAATCGTAGAAATGGAATCGTTGGGTTCAAACATATTCAGATTACCCGGCAGTTATGAAGACACCGTTATTAAGAGCAGTGAATTAGCTATTGTGCAAGATAGTTATGATGCGAATCCCGGAGGACAAAATAAAAGTCTGCAGATCATTGCCTATTCACAAATTGCATTCGAAATATATGATCAGCTTCGGGACGCTCCAAAGATCTGTGCTGTGCCTGTTTCTAATGGAACATTGCTTGCAGGAATTCATCGTGGATTTGTGTCGTTATATAAAAGAGGAAAAACGTCCAGAATTCCCCGGTTTTTAGCAGCTTCTTCTACTTTAAAAAATCCGATCGTTCATTCCTTCAAGAAAAATCTAACAGAGTGCGAAGATCTTGATCCTAAAAAGATCAAAGAGACATTCGTGAATGAACCTCTTATTAACTGGCACAGTTTTGACGGGGACGAAGCCCTTTCTGCTATCATTGAAACTGATGGATTTGCTTACAACATCAGTGATAAGAATATGAAAAAGATGAGCACCTATCTGAAACAACATGAAGGAAAAAATATACTACCTGCATCAACGGCAGGTTTAATCGGTTTGCTGAATTTGAATGAAACTGAGCCACTTGAATCAGACCGATATGTAGCGGTACTCACGGCAAAAAATTAATTTCAAATCCCCCTTTCATAATCATTTACATGATCTGAAAAAGAACTAACTTTAGTTCTGAAGAATTATCTTCACCTCATAATCCAACTACAATGCAACACAAAGAATCTATAGACGGAACCGCAATTGTTTACTGTCAGGGTATGTTCAATACTCCTGAAGGAAAAACTTCACATGGACTTGTTAGGTTTACCGAGCGGTACAATGTTATTGGAATTATTGATGAGCGTTATGCAGGAAAGGATGCCGGCGAAGTATTGGATAGCAAGCCAAATGGAATCAAAATTTTCAAAGACTTTGGTACTGCTTATTCCGAATTGAGTAAAGATGGAGTTGCAATTAAAAACTTCGTGGTTGGTCTTGCTCCGGATGGTGGCCGACTTCCCCAATCAGCGAAACAGGAAATTTCTGCCGCTCTGGAAGCTGGACTGAATGTTGATTCAGGACTACACGATTTCCTCTCCAATGATAAAGAATTAGTAAAACTGGCTGAGAAACATAATTGCAGGATCAGAGACGTACGAAAAACTCCTGATAGGGATAAACTCCATTTCTTTACCGGAGAAATTGAAAAAGTAGATTGCTTAAAACTAGCTGTTTTAGGTTCAGATTCTGCCATTGGAAAGCGCACAACAGCTTGGTTGGTAGTTCATGGTTTCCAGAAAGAAGGATATAAAGCAGAAATGATCGGAACAGGACAAACAGGCTGGATGCAAGGCGCTAAATATTCTATGATCATGGATAGTTGCATAAACGATTTTGTGTCCGGAGAAATAGAACATGCTGTTGTAAGTGCCTGGAAGGAGTCTGATCCCGATGTTGTAGTTATTGAAGGACAGGGAAGTTTAATGAATCCGGCTTATCCCGGTGGGTTTGAGATCCTTGCTGCAGGCCGACCTGATTTTGTGATCTTGCAACATGCTCCTACTCGTTTGGAATATGATGGATTTCCGGGTTATAAACTTCATCCACTGCATGAACAAATAAATGCTATTAAAGTTATTTCAGGTAAAGAAGTAATCGCTGTAACCCTAAATCACGAAGGACTTAAACCGGAAGAGATTGAACCTGCTTGCAAAAAAATCACAGCAGAAACCGGTCTTCCTTGTTTTGATGTGCTTGCTCATGGTGCGGATGATTTGATCAGGATATTAAAAGAGAAAATCCGCAAATAATGAAGATCACTCAGGTTTCATTTGAACGGTTTGATCTGGAATTAACCGAACCCTATACCATTGCTTACGAAACAATTTCTGAAGCAACCAATTATGTGTTAAGACTTGAAACTGATTCCGGATACACGGGATTTGGGTGTGCAGCTCCTGATCCTGCAATAACTAAAGAATCTCCGGAGTATTTGGAGCAGAGCTTAAATGAAACAATTATTCCCGCTTTAAATGGTGTGAATCCATTTCATTATGCCCGGATTTTAGATGATCTGAGAGAAACCGGAAAGGTGAGATCTTCTGCTTTAGCAATGGTGGACGCTGCACTTTTCGATCTGATGGCAAAAAAAGCTGATGTACCTTTGTATCAGCTTCTGGGTGGATACAGATCTTCCATTCCCACCAGTGTAACGATTGGCATTTTACCTGTTGATGATACCCTTAAGAAAGCTGATCAATTTGTTGAGGATGGCTTTTTTATACTAAAGATAAAAGGTGGTCTTGATGTGGAAGAGGATATCCAAAAATTGAAATTGATTCGGGATAAATATCCAAAAGTGATCCTTCGTTTCGATGGTAATCAGGGCTATTCTGTAGAACAAAGCATTGAGTTTTCGAAAGCCACTAAAGAGATCGGAATACAAATTTTTGAACAGCCTCTCAGTGTGGATGACGAGCACTTACTGGAACCTTTGATCTCAAAGATAGCTCATCCGGTAATGGCTGATGAGAGTTTAAAAACATTGGATGATATCCATCGACTAACAAAGAATAATTCTTCTGATATGATCAATATTAAATTGATGAAGATCGGTGGGATTCTGGAAGGAATGCATATCAACTCGGTAGCAAAAGCTGCCGGAAACGAAGTTATGGTTGGTTGCTTAGATGAATGCAGTTTAGGAATTTCAATGGGATTACATTTCGCGCTTAGTCGACCAAATGTTGAATTTGCCGATTTAGACAGTCATCTCGATTTTGAAAAAGATCCCTTCAAAGGATTATTCAGATTAGAAAAGGGCTATCTCTACCCGAACGACAAAGCAGGTTTGGGACTTTAGTTCCTACCATCATAAAGTAAATAGTAGGTTATGGGTTTTTATGTGCTACATTGATTTGAAGCATCATTGCTAAAGGAAATTCTTTTAGAAATACGCTTTTAAACTATTGGAGTTAGATATGTCAAAAGGAAAATCGATAAAGAAAAATTCAGGTAAAACCGCTCCGGCAAAAACCCTAAAAGAGAAAAGAGCTGCAAAAGCAGAAAAGAAAAAAAAGTAATAGTAGTTTCCTGCCTCCTAAATAATTTTAGAGAGGCAATTAGTCGAATAATTCTTTCACTGAATCAACTACTTTCTGTAACTCAGCATCCCCGATCTGATAATGGAAAGTAGCTCTGATCGTATTTGGACCAAAAGGAACCATTCGAACTCCTTTTTCTTCCAGTTTAGCTAAAGCTTCCACCGCTGATTCATTCCTGACATCAAAGATCACGATGTTAGTTTCGACACTGTTCAGATCAATAGACAAATTCGAACAACCATCAACAGCTTCAGCTAATCGTTGAGCTCTTTCATGATCTTTTTTCAACTTTGAAAAGTTATTATCTAAAGCAAAATCAGCAGCTGCAGCCAGCAACCCGACTTGACGCATACCTCCGCCCCACATTTTACGGAAACGCCGGGCTTTAGCAATATTTTCTTTGTTAGATAGAAGCATGGATCCCACCGGTGCTCCTAATCCCTTGCTAAAACAAACGGAAATGGTATCAGCGATCTCTCCAAAGAAAGTTGGTTCGATGCCTGTGTGAATCATTGCATTCCATATTCTGGCTCCATCCAGATGAACTTTCAAATTGTTCTGGTCTGCAAATGATTTTAAGGAGCTTAATTCATCTTTTGAATAACAAACTCCCCCGCCCTTGTTGGTTGTGTTCTCCAGGCATAACATTGAAGTTCTGGGTTCCCAGTCAAAGCCTCCACGCACAGAATTTTTAATATCCTCCGGGCTAAGCTTTCCTTTTTTGCCCTGAAGAGTACTGATCTGAACTCCGGACAAAAATCCGGCTCCTCCCGTTTCATAATTGAAAATATGTCCGTTTTGATCGATCAGAATTTCATCACCCGGATTAGTTAAAACTTTTACCCCCAGTTGATTGCTCATCGTTCCACTTGGCACAAACAAGCCGGCCTCCATCCCTAACATTGCAGATACTTTTTGTTCAAATGCAGTTACCGCTGGATCTTCAGCAAATACGTCATCTCCCACTTCAGCCTTCGTCATAAAATCCAACATTTCCGGAGTTGGCTTGGTAACTGTATCACTTCGTAAATCGATCATTTTCTTTTTTACTTTTTGGTTTGCTTGGGATACTTTAATGTCCTTCTATAATGTTTATTTATTCACCGTGGATAATCCGTATAAAATTGCCGTTGTTCAACACCCTCCTGTATATTTAAATCTCAGTAAAAGTGTTGAACTGGCTACTCAGTATATTTCTGAAGCTGCTTCGAAAGACGTTCATATGATCGTGTTTCCTGAAACATGGCTTCCGGGTTATCCTGTTTGGTTAGATTATGCACCTGAAGTCGGTGTTTGGGATCACCCATCAGCCAAAGCTCTGTTCCGATTGTTGTTCGAAAATTCCATCGAAATTGCGGACGAATATTTTAAGATTCTGTCTGATTCGGCCACAGAAAATAATTGTCTGGTGGTGATGGGAGCAAATGAACGGGTTGGGAGAACCTTATATAACACCATTTTTTATTTTAAACCCGATGGTTCTTTTGATCTTCATCGAAAACTAATGCCCACTTATACCGAACGCTTAGTTTGGGGAATGGGTGATGGAAGCACACTTCCCACTATTGATCATCATGAAGCAAAGATCACCGGACTTATTTGCTGGGAACACTGGATGCCGCTAGCCAGAGCTGCTGTTCATCAAAACGGAGAAGATATTCATATTGCCCAGTGGCCGATGGTGAAAGACCTGCACCAAATCGCAAGCAGACAGTACGCATTTGAAGGACAATGTTATGTGATTGCTGCCGGTTGCACGCTCACTAAACAGCAAATGATTGATGGGATTATTTCAGTTTCTGATAAAGAAAATGCAGCTTTGGAGATGATACGATCGATCCCCGAAGACGATGATACTTTACTTTTGAAAGGTGGAAGTTCTGTAATCAAACCCAATTCGGAATATTTAGCTGAGCCTGTTCAAATTGAAAACACGATTATTTATGCAGATCTGGATCTTTCTATTTTAAGTGAAGGAAACCTTTTTATCGATACCAATGGACATTATTCCAGACCGGATGTTTTTCAGCTTCATGTGAATACCAAAGATCAACAAAATGTAAAGTTCGGGTACGATTTTGAAAGTTGACGCTAAATACGATCTTATAATCGCCGGTGGGGGGATGTCAGGATTGAGTCTCGCTTGGTATTTAGCTAAAGGTGGGTATAAAGGAAAAGTTTTGGTCGTTGATTCCACCTTCGCTCCCATCAATGAAAAAACCTGGTGCTTCTGGACTAAAGATGTTCCTCCTTTTAAAGAAATCATATACAGAACATGGAATAAAGCTTTTTTTTCGGCTCTGGACATGAATGCTTTCCTGTATCTGAAAGATTACTCCTATCACGCAATTCGGTGTGGTGATTTTAAAGAGCTGGTGCTTACCGAGCTTAGAAATAGATCCAATTTTACACTGCTGGAAGAAAATATTCTGAGCGTTTCTTCAAATTCAAGCAAAGCAGTATTACTTACAAAAAATAGTGATACCTATATAGCTGATCATATTTTCCAAAGTGTATTCAGACCTAACTGGCAGAAACCAAAATACCCGCTGATTCAACATTTTCTGGGCTTTGAAATTGATACCGAACATTCGGTTTTTGACCCTGCTACTTTCACTCTCATGGATTTTGATCCTTCTTTTAAAGAAGGCGTTGCTTTTATGTATGTGCTTCCATTCAGCCATAACAAGGCACTTCTGGAATTCACCGTTTTTTCAAATTCCACCCTAGACAAAGAAGTGTATGAAGAGAAAATTCAGAACTACATGGACAAAAAGTATGGTCTCCATGTATCAGAATACGAAGTAAAAAGAACGGAATATGGTGAAATTCCTATGCAGGATCTGGACTACCAACCCACATATGAGAAAAACATTATCAATCTGGGGACCATGGGAGGTTTAACTAAACCAAGTACCGGCTATACATTTCTGAGAACTCAGGAATACACTAAACAACTCGCTGATTCTATTATTACAGGCGAAAAGCCTTTGCTTCCTCCTCAATCCAAATTTCGATACCGGTATTACGATCTGCTTTTGCTTCACATTTTAACCAATTCTACAGAAGACAGCCTGGCAATTTTCCGTGATCTTTTCAAAAAAAACAGATTTGATGCCGTGCTAAGCTTTCTCTCTGAAGACTCGAACTTTGTTCAGGATCTGAAAATAATGAGTAGCGTTCCATATATGCCCTTCTTTAAAGCCATTGGTAATAATTTGTTTAAACTAAATTGATCGAAATAACTTTTATTTTCTATTATCAGCAGTAAAAATCAAACTAACTTATGACGCAGGAAAAAGGAACTCTCTCTGAAATAGCAAAACTCTTCTTCAAATTAGGTTGCATTGCATTTGGTGGTCCCGCAGCACACATCGCCATGATGGAAAAGGAAGTCATCGAAAAGAGAAAATGGATGTCTCAACAGCATTTTCTTGATCTCATCGGAGCCACTAATCTCATTCCGGGACCAAATTCTACTGAAATGACTATGCACTGCGGTCATGAACGTGGTGGTGTTCCCGGTTTATTTGTTGCCGGATTTAGTTTCATATTACCTGCAGTAGTAATTACAGGGATTCTTGGTTTTCTGTATGTGGAATATGGTCAACTTCCGGAAGTAGAACCGTTCATTTTTGGGATTAAACCTGCTGTATTAGCCATTATCGCAACTGCTGTTGTAAAGCTCGGAAAAAAAGCGCTTAAAGGATGGGAATTGGGTGTTTTAGGAGCAATTGTTTTAATTGCCAGTTTATTAGGCGTGAATGAGATCATTGCCTTGTTGACCGCCGGAGTAGTTGGAACTTTATATTTCACTACAAAATCGAAATTTGATGTTTCTCCAAAATCCATACTCCCCTTTCTGTTTCTTCAGGCAGGTTCAGCTACAGTTTCTAAGATCACAGCTTTAAATGTGTTCTGGAGTTTCTTAAAAGTTGGTTCTATACTTTATGGAAGTGGTTATGTTCTGTTTGCTTATTTGGACGCAGAACTGGTTATGAGTGGATGGTTGACCCGTCCTGAATTAATTGATGCGATTGCCGTTGGACAGTTTACTCCCGGGCCTGTTCTTTCCACAGCTACCTTTATCGGATATCAACTGGCCGGTTGGCAGGGAGCTATAGCAGCTTCTGTTGGGATTTTTCTACCTTCTTTTCTCTTTGTATGGATCTTAAATCCTCTCATCCCAAAAATGAGAAATTCCAAAACTCTTGGTTTCTTTCTCGATTCAGTAAATGTGGCCGCGGTTGCAGTAATGGTTGCTGTACTATTTGTAATGGGACAAGATACTCTTACCGACTGGCGAGCAATTGTGATTGGGTTACTGGGAGCTTTCTTCACATTCGGACCTAAAAAACTAAACGCTATGTGGATAGTAGCCGGCGGTGCATTGCTTGGTTATTTGTTGAAGCTTGTTTGATACAGCGTTAACCTTGTAGAGGTTAGATGATTCGCTTACAACAATTGTCCCGTTTATAATAAACCTCAGTATTTCAAAAAAGCTTCCAACTACACCGACCTTTAGAATTATTGGCGAGCCAAGAACGCAATGAAATCGACGGCTCCGAAGGAGCAATCATTACACTCAGGCTGGTTCTTGAATACGCATCATACGTACGTAGACCTTTTGTAATGATTAGTCGATGTAATGGAGTTCGCGCCAATAATTCTTGTCGGGAGTTTTTGGTACTTTTGTCGGCCCCTTTCTAGTTCAAGCGTCACGCTTGGACGAATGTTTTGCAAGAAATGCAAAAGCGAGACGCTTGCGTTAGTTTGGGGCTCCTACTTTTGTCTTGATACAAAAGTAGCAAAAGATCAAGCCGAAGTATTTAAGACGGGCTTACTGATCCTGCGCTGAATAATCCTAAAGGTCTTCGTGCATACTGAAACATTTCTACATCTCTCACCAGAAAGGATTATTCCTGCTTCGCAGACGCATCCGGATCATGCTCTCTATTCCGTTTTAAATACTAAGGGCATAATTTATTTCAGCAATTAGGATTAATACTGTCACTAAATTACATGACTTTTATAGTGATGACCTCACTTTTCAATCAAATAAAAAAGCCTCCATCATGGGATTATCCGTTAGATGGAGGCTTGAAAAAAATATTATTTAACAAAGACTATCAGCACTGCAACATCCAATATTTTAAAAAGCGATCTCCATATGAACTTGGAACCTCATTAAATCATCTCTGGAAACAAAATCCAGTAAACCCGCACTTGCCTGAAGTTTAAGATTATGTCCTGAAATATATTTAGAAACTGCGAAGGTATATTCAGAATGTTCCGTCAAGGAAGAGAAATTTCCGTTTTTAGAAAGCGTGGCGTATCGGCCTGAAATTCCAAAATCTTTACCAAAAACATAACCTAACGAACCCATGTACGCTGTTCCAGTTCCGAAACCATTATCATTTTCAGCATCTCTGTTTGCGAATTCACCATGCACAGATAATCCTTGATATTTTAGCATGGCATCTGCCAGAAATGTATGCAGATCATTTTTTACCAAATCTCCACCACTGGTAAATACAAAGCCTCCGGTATGTCCTCTGCTTCTTACTGCCCCGTCATTAAAGTCATAAGCTATACCAATAGATAATTTTATCTCTTCCTCTTTAGCAAGATCAGGACCGGTGTAATCGCCCTTATCTGAAAAATTTCCAAAAGGTAAAAATTCAACTCGGCCGGTATAGCTGTATCCTCCGGGGTTTTTAGTGGTGATGTCTCTGCCCTCACCGATTGAAATGGCACCCATCTGCCGAACCACCATCTCGCCAAACATTGAAGTATTTCTCACCTGAATTCCAACATCTCTATCCAGATTAAAACTAGAGTTCAATAAACTTCTGTCAACAAATTGAACCTTTTGGGAAGAGATCAATCGTTCTCTGTTTCCCGGAAGAACGGTTTGTCCAAACCATATCTCAAAATCCGAAACCGGATTATATTTGATAACCCCATCTAATACAATATTTGAAGTACCGCTGTTTTGAAGAATTCCACCTGAACTTGAATTCCTGGTATCTCTGTTACTAAAACCCAACTGAACCTTGTAAGTAAATTTTTCGGAATAGATATGTCCATCCAATTTTAAACGCGCTCTGCGAACCAAAGCCTGATCGGAATACACATTATCTTCCAGGTTCCACTCTCCCAGATATAAACTTTGAAACCTCATTCCTAATTTCAGGCTGTAAGAATTATCTTCCGGTTGAAAAACAATTCCTTTTCCAAGGGTTTTAACTTCTACATCTTGAGCAACACCATTTTGAAAAACAGTTAACACAACGAGTAATAAGAACAGGAGCTTAAATAAAATATTCATTTGGGTATTTAAGGTGATTGTAAAATTATGCCAACGAAGGTACCTATTAAACAAGCATAGTTAAAAGCACATTACCATAAATTAATATACAGTTAACATTGAGGTAACATAAAACCTCAGTTATAATGATTAACTTGGTGCTCAATTTTTAACCATACTAAAATAATTATGGAATTTGGTTTTCTCGGGTTTCTGAATCTGATGGGTTCCCTTGGTTTTTTCATTTACGGAATGAAAGTAATGAGCGAAGGAATTCAAAAAGTTGCCGGTACAAAAATGCGGCAAATTCTTCGCTCAATGACATCCAACAGGTTTAAAGGAGTGCTAACCGGTTTTGCATTAACCGCTTTAGTTCAATCCTCTTCTGCAACTACAGTGTTGGTAGTAAGTTTTGTAAATGCAGGCTTGCTTGCACTCGTTGAATCAATTGGTGTAATTATGGGTGCTAACATTGGTACTACTATTACCGCTTGGCTGATCTCCATCATTGGTTTTAAAGTTAAGATTTCTGCCTACGCATTACCGATCATTGCAATTGGATTCCCTCTTCTCTTTATGAGTAAAAGTAAAACCAAATCCTGGGCAGAAGTATTAATTGGTTTTGCTCTGTTATTCATTGGACTTTCTTATCTGAAAGAATCCGTGCCGGATCTAAAAGCAAATCCTGAGATACTAGAGTTTCTTGCTCAGTATACTGATCTCGGATTTTTATCTACTTTGTTATTTGTGGGTATTGGAACTATTCTAACGGTTACTGTACAATCTTCAAGTGCAGCTATGGCTTTAACGTTAGTTATGGCTAATAATGGATGGATCCCATTCGATCTTGCAGCTGCCATGGTACTTGGTGAAAACATTGGTACAACGATAACCGCTAACCTAGCTGCTTTGGTTGCTAATATACATGCAAAGCGCGCTGCTGCTGCTCACTTCATATTCAACATTTTTGGCGTGGTATGGGTCATCTTGTTGATGCCGTTCATGTTAGATTTCATCGATGCTTATATGACATCGAACTATGATGCATCACCATTTAATGATCCTGAATCTATACCAATTGCTCTTTCTATTTTCCATACTGTATTCAACATAATGAATACCTTGATACTCATCGGTTTTGTAGGGTTCATAGCTAAAACGGTAATCAGAATGATTCCTTCTAAAGGCGAGGACGATGAGGAATTCCATTTGGAATATATCGGTACCGGAATGATGCAAACTGCGGAGCTTTCTTTGGAAGAAGCAACAAAAGAGACTGCGAAGTTTGGTGAGATAACAGCGAGAATGTCAGAATTTTTGAGAGAACTTGTTGAAACCGATAAACCGAAACGTCAAAAGAAGCTGCTTAAAAAGATCAAGAAGTATGAAGAGATTACCGATCGCATTGATGATGAATTGGCTTCCTACTTAATGAAGGTTTCTGAAGGTTCGTTAAGTGACGAATCTACCAGAAAAGTTTCTCACCTCTTGAATATTTCCAATAACCTGGAAACTATTGGTGATATCTTTTTCCAGATGTCCAGAGATCTTGAGAAGTTCTTTGAAGGTGATATTATCTTTAACAGTGAGCAAAAAGCCGGTGTTCTTAGTATCTTGGATGAGATCGACAAAGCATTTGAGATAATGGTAACGAACCTCAATGAAGACTACGATAAAGTTGCTATTGAACCTGCTTACGAACAAGAGACCATAATCAATAAGCAAAAGAAATCACTTCAAAAGAAGCATACTAAGAGAATCGAAACTAAGATGTATAACATTAACAGCGATTCAGTATATAAAGATCTGTTCTTTGCCTGCGAAAAAATTGGTGATCACATCATCAATGTAAGTGAAGCGGTAACAGGACAAAAGGATAAAGATCCTGAAGACAAGTAAGAAGTTTAGAAGTAATTCTAAGCCCTGTTTCAAAAGAGACAGGGCTTTTTTTATGAAAAAAATTCAACCAAATCTCTATCTTTATGATATGAACGATCGTGACTTTTTACTTCAATTCGACAACTGCACACTTCCTCCTGAACTGTTTGATCACAAAGCGCACCTGAGATTGGCGTGGCTGCAGATCAAACAGCATGGATTAGATCGAGCTTTAGAAAATTGCTGTAAACAGATCTCAAGATTTGCTTCCTTTCACGGTGATCATCAAAAATTTAATAAGACGATCACCAACGCTTCTGTGTATGCTGTAAACCATTTTATGGCTGATGAAAGTAGCTTTGAGGAATTCATCGAAAGAAACCCGCAACTACTTTCTGATCTGAAAACCTTGATCAATTCTCATTACAGCTATGATATTTTCGCTGCTGAAAATGCCCGGAAACTATTCATTGAACCAGATGTTCAGCCTTTCATTTAGAAAAAAGGAACTGAGAAAGCAAAGCCACTACTGCCGTCTCCGCTCTTAAACGATTTTTTCCCAGAGTTATGAACTGAACTCCTTTGCTTTTAGCAAGATCAGCTTCTCTTTCTGAAAATCCGCCTTCGGGTCCTACCAGGAGTAAATTCTCAGAATCAGTTAGCTGATTTGGAGATTCAGCTTCTTCATCTCCTAAATAAGCCATCAGGATAGAGTGTTCTTTGTACTGTTCTAATACTTCATCCAACGATCTTTTGATCACTAATTTTGGAAGATAGAATCTGCCGCTTTGCTTGAATGCACTTACGATCTGGGTCTGTAATCTATCTTCATTTAATCTGGACCTTTCCGAGTGATCCGCATCGAACACACAAATTTCCCAGGCATCCAGTTCTACTGCTTTTTCAATTGCGAATTCCAGTCGATCTCTTTTTTTGATCGCCCCGAATGCCATAACTTTTTTCGTAGTTGGCTCATTTTGAGAATTGGTTTCCAGAACTTTCAGCTGAACAGATTTTTTGGAAATATCCTTAATTTCACATTTTGATCGGTTTCCAATCCCATCTACCACATAAACTTGATCTCCCACTTTATTCCGCAACACTTTGGAAATATGAATAGCTTCCTGATCTCTTATCTCGACTTCGCTTTCATCGTCTTTCCAGTTTTCCGGTGGTGCGTAAAAGAAATTCATGAGTTTTTTCCTGTACAACTACATTTGATTTTACTATTCACATTTGCGAGTAAAAAAGGATACTGAATATATAAACAACTTAATAGTTACGAAGTAATCTGCCGGAATAACCGAGAGTGCTTTATGGGTCATCCTTGTAGATGTTAGATAATTCACTTAAAAAAATTATCTTGTTTATAATCCTGACGATTTCAGAAAAAGATTCCAACTACACCGACCTTTAGAATTATTGGCGAGGAAAGAACGTAATGAAATCGACGGCTCCACAGGAGCAATCATTACACTCAGGATTATTCCTGCTCCGCAGACGCATCCGGATCATGCTCTCTTATCCGTTTTAAATACTAAGGGCGAATTTTTCTTGATTTATCACGCTAAACTGTTAACGAATTACCTGACATCTACAAGAATGACACTATCCATAAAGTCATAGGAAAACTAGCACGGAATTATCTAACACCTACAAGGTTGAAACGTTATCCCTCGTAAATGTATCCAAGCAATTAAGATCTATTTCTTCCTTTTATAATAAGCACCGGGTTCGAAAGCTGTTTCTCCGGTTTCCAGAACCATTTCCACATAGGGTGCACAAATTCGGCAACCATTGCTGCAATAATTATCGATCTGAAGATCTTCTAGATCGGTGTAGCCTTTCTCTTTGGCGTATTCTTTGATCTCTTCAAAACTGTGCTCATGACAAATACATCGATTTACTAAGAAATCACTCATACTTGTTTAAAATGCTTACCAAGCTTTAAGCCTTGCCCTTGATAATTACTGTCAATTTCTTCGCCGTAAATGAACTCAGGAAGTTCGGTATTCGGCTCAAACTGCATACTGAATAATGTCTGACCATCTTCGATCATAAACGGTACATCATGAGAACGAACTTCCAGAACGGCTCGAGCTCCTTTGTCTTCTACGGAACCACCAAAACCGGAATCAAAAAAACCGGCGTAATGTGTTCTGAGTTCTCCTGACCCAGTATCGTAAGCCATCATTTCACAAGCTAATTTTGCCGGGACACGTATCCGCTCTTTAGATGCAAAAATATAAAATGCTTCCGGCTCCAGAATAAAAGTCGACTCCGAAGTAGCGTAGATCGGCTCCCAGAATTCATCTACATCATAGTGACCAATGTTTTCCAGATCGATAAAATTGTTATGCTTCTTAGCTTTATAGCCAATGATCTCCCCTTTTTTGCCTTTCAGTTGCACGCTCATGAACAATCCTTTGTTCACTTTGATCTGTTGCATACTTACCGGCTTGATATTTTCATCAAACAACAATGGATCGGAAGCATGAATTCTCAATAGATCCTGATCAGGCACGACCTCAAATCCGTGACGAACTCTCAACTGATTCAACCGCTGACCTGTTCTCACTTTTATGGAAAACGATTTCGGAACTACTTCCAGATATAACTGTCCCTGATAGCCCGGAGCAATTTCTTCGAAACGGTGCGAGTAGTCAGTGATCACTCTGGTAAATACATCCAGTCTTCCGGTAGAACTTTTCGGATTCGCTTTAGCGGATAAATTTTCTGGTGAAAACAGCTTTACTTCTTCTGAATTATCAGAAACACCGTTTTGAGTGGAATAATGAGATTTCGGAAGATTCAATCGTTCCAGCAACGGAATGATGTATACACAATTCTCTTCCAGCACCGCTCCGTCTTTGATGGAAAACGAATATTGCTCCAGTTTCTCGATCTTCTGTTCTACCGTTTCGTTCTCGGGAAGAAAACTGCATCTAACCCGATACGCTACTTCCCCCAGACGAAGATCTAAAGAATTAGGCTGAAACTGATTGTCGTTGATCGGGTAATCCGGATGTGAGTCAAGTATTTCAAGATCACGAAGGATCTTTAACTTTTGAACCGGTAGAATTCCTTTGGTATGTAAGTGTACTTCTTTGGAGCTGTTTGACATCGCCTGTGCTGTTACAATTTCCCGTAAGATAATAAGGCTGATACTTTAGGCAAACTGGAATTATATGTTTAAATCTTCGATTGGGATTTTCACTAATTAACAAAAATTGTTTAAACTGATCCGAATAAAACTTAAACATGAAATGAAATAGGGATAAAGGGAATGGAATTCACTTTACTCTGTTGTTGTGCGTCATATTACAAACGACTGTAACAAAGAAAAACGGGATAGCTGAAAACCGATTAGAGTAAGCATTAAAAACTAAAAATGACCAATTATGAAATCAACTTTTAAAGTTCTAATTACTCTGATTTGCCTTACGGTATTTTCAACTACTTCAGTTCTCGGACAAATAAATGAAGAACAAAAACTTTTATACAAAACAGGAAATCCAGCGGATTGGCCTAAAGAACAAGATGCTGTAGTTTCTGCACCGAAAAATCATAAAATTTTGTTGGAAAATGACAAAGTAAGAGTTCTGGAAGTAACAATTGCGCCAAATGAATTAGAAGCTGTTCATCATCATCAATGGCCGAGTGTACTTTATATTATGGAAGCTGGAGATTTTATTGACCGTGATGGAGAAGGAAATGTAATTATGGATTCTCGCAAAATACCAGAACCACTTACTTTCCCTTTGACAATGTATAAAAAACCAGAAGCACCTCATTCTGTAGAAAATTTGAGTGACACTATAACAATTCGACTGATTAGAGTGGAAATGAAAGAATAAAATACGAACGTACAACAATGGCTATAAGTAATTGCTTGTTTTCGCCTACTAACCCAACCAGGAGAAAAAGCCGATGAAAGACATTTCAGGAATGGATGAAAACGGAAATCCTAAGAATGGCCCTTTTCAGACTTACTTTAAGAACGGGAGTATTTCTTGTAAGGGTGAATTCGACAATGGTAAAAAATCCGGACAGTGGACATATTTTCTGAATAATGGACAGATGCAATCCACTGGCAGCTATAAAAACGGAAAGGTCGTTGGTCAATGGAAATGGTTCTTCAAAAATGGTGAACCGCGGGCGACAGGCGGCTTCGATGATGAAGAACAGAAACACGGTGAATGGAAACGTTACCATGCTAACGGACAACTCTGGGACGAAGGTCGCTTTGAGCACGGTAAAAAGAAGGGTACTTGGAAAGTTTACAATGAAGCGGGCGAACTTATAAAGAAGCAAACTTTCAAGTAGTAGTAATTCATAAACGAATCAACTCCAAATACACTAAAAATTTCACTCAATTAAAGTAGCCTAACTATGGAGTCAAAACACTATATACCAAATGGTCAGGGAGAAAATTACGATTATTCTCAAGATCACTGTTTTATCAAAGTTTCATCCAAAGACACTAATAGTGAATTGTGCCTTATTGAAGACACTCTTAAACCCGGATTCCATTTAAAAAGACACCACCACAAGATCATGACAGAAGTGTTTTACATGCTTGAAGGTGAAATGGAATTGATTTTCGATGATGAAACAATTCTGCTAAAACCCGGCGATACCATCACCGTTGATCCTAATGTGTGGCATGAAGCTAAATGCAGTGAAGGCGGAAAAATGCTCACCATATTCAAAGATGGTCAGTTTGACGTTTTCCTCGAGCAGCTTTCTACAATGTCCCGGAATGATTTTTCTAACGCTGAATTAATGAAATCGTTTTCAGCCAAATTCGATATTTACGAAGAGTAAAATTGGATCAAACATATTTATACAGGATCAGCAATTTTATTAGACCAAACCAAAAAGTATACACAATACGGAAATGTGTATAAGGCTTTAAAGTAGTTGTCTGTCGATCTTAGTTTTGTTCATTTAAAACAAACAAAACAAAGATGAATACAAATCAATTTGGCAAACAAGGCTGGACTCCCGACAGAATCGGATCTCTTAAAGGTAAAACATTCGTTATTACAGGTACCACCAGCGGGACCGGATTTGAAGCTGCAAGAATACTTCTGTCCAAGGGAGCAAAAGTGGTGATGCTAAACCGCAATCCCAAAAAATCAGAAAATGTTATTGCCACCTTTAAGAAAGAGCTGGGCGGTCAAATAGATGTCTCATTTATCCAAATGGATCTGGCAGAACAGGAATCCGTACGAAAAGCTGCACAAGAAGTACTGGAAAAAGTTACTCGTATCGACGCATTGATATGTAACGCTGCTATTGCTCAGGTTCCAAATCAGAAACTTACCGTTGATGGATTTGAAAGTCAGCTTGGTGTGAACCACTACGGTCATTTCACGCTACAAGGTCTGCTCTTTCCACTGGTTGAAGAATCCAAAGGACGTATCGTAACTGTGGGCAGTATGGGCTATAATATGGGACTGAAAACCATAAAGTTTGACGATATGAACTGGAATAAAGATTACACCCCAAATGATGCCTACAGCCAGAGCAAATTAGCACAGATCATGTCGGTTTATGAATTACAGGATAAATTGGAAAGCGCAGGCAAAACTGATATTAAAGTATATGCTTGTCACCCGGGTTCATCCAGAACCTCCCTGATTGATACCAGTGGTAGTTTTATGATGCGTATGATCTTTAACTTGATGAAATTTTCACCATTGACACAATCAGCTGAAAAAGGTGCTTACCCTATGTTAATGTGTGCTACTGAGAAAGATTTGGATCAAAAGGCATTCTATGGTCCTACAGGATTTAACAACTTTAAAGGACCTGTTGGAGCACATAAACTGGAACCACATGCCAAAGACAAAGTGGTAGCAGAAAAATTGTGGGAAGTATCAGAAAAGGCAACTGGAATTAGCTGGGGATTTCAATAAATATCCCAGAATGCGGGTATACGATGTAACAATCCCGCCTTCAATAAAATTAGTAGATAACAAAAAAATAAAAGAAAATTAAAATGAAAGATTTTAAAAGTAGTACCGAATATGGCTGGCAGACAACCACCGAAGATGTCCTCGACGGCATTGACCTGAGCGGAAAGACTGCACTTGTGACAGGCGCCACCTCCGGCATTGGAAGCGAGACTGCCCGTGCCTTTGCCGCTCACGGTGCCAATGTGATCATCACCGCACGAAGCACCGAAAAGGCGGCCCGCGTAGTGGAAATGATTCGTGAACAGACAGGCAAGACCGTTATAATTGAAGAACTCGAGCTTGGCAGTATAGCGTCGATTCGTGCCTTTGCCAACCGAATCCTCACCCATGAGGTGAAGATCGACTACCTCATTAACAACGCCGGCGTCGCAAGCTGTCCATTCGGAAAGACTGTTGACGGCTTTGAGAAGCAGTTCGGTGTCAACCATCTTGGCCATTTCATGATGACCAACCTGATTGCCCCTGCGCTTGCCGATGGCAGTCGGGTGGTGTCGTTGTCCTCGACTGGCCACCGCATGTCACCCGTCGTCTTTGACGACATCAACTATGAAAATCGCCCATAGGAGAAGCATGGCGCCTATGGCCAGTCCAAGACCGCAAACGCGCTCTTCGCAGTAGGGCTCAACGCACGGCTCTCGTCGCGCGGAATCGAAGCCTTTTCGGTCCACCCCGGTGCCGTCAATACAGAGCTGAATCGTCACATGACCGAGGAGGATCTCGCACTGTTTGATTCGATGGATCTGAAGTGGAAGAGTCTGGAACAGGGTGCTGCCACTTCGATCTTCGCGGCCACCGCGCCCGAACTTGCAGGCATGGGAGGCACCTTCCTCGGAGATTGCGGCATCTTGCCGATCAACGATGACGACGCAATATTCCAAGGCGTGAAGACCTGGGCAATCGACGAGCAGGAAGCCGAACGGCTTTGGACTATCTCTGAGGAGATGGTGCGACAGACTTTTGCCTACTGACCAATAGCACGCGGTGGACAAAGTTGTATCAAAGAAATTGTGGGAAGTATCAGAAAACGCAACTGATTTTAAATGGAATTTCAATTAAGAATGGCTATAAGAATAATGCTTTATACATTTATTTTACTTGCAATAGGACTTGCCGCTTTAGTAGTGTTTTTAAACACTGAAAGGTTTGGTAAGCATCCCTCGGGAGAAAGATTATTAAGAATAGAACAATCTCCTAACTATATAAATGGTAGCTTTAAAAACCTGAGCCCTACCCCAACTCTAACTGAAGGAGTTAGTTACGGTAAAGTACTGTATGAGTTCCTATTTTCATCGAAACCCAAAGAACCATCTCAAACAATACCCTCAAATAAAACCAACTTAAAATCACTACCTGCTGATGAAGATGTACTCATTTGGATGGGACATTCATCTTATTTCATTCAATTAGACGGGAAAAAAATACTCGTAGATCCTGTATTAAGTGGCAATGCATCACCATTTTCTTTTACCACCAAAGCCTATAAAGGAACTGATATTTACACAGCTGATGATATTCCTGTAATTGATTATTTGTTCTTATCTCATGACCATTGGGATCATATTGATCATAAAACATTAAAGCAGTTAAACTCTAAAATTAAAAAAGTAATCACGGGACTTGGCAATGGAGCTCATTTGGAGCACTGGGGGTTTAATCCAAAAAAAATACTAGAAGGTGATTGGTATGAAACTATAAATCTTGATGATGGATTTGTAACACATATCACTCCTGCCCGCCATTTTTCAGGTAGAGGGCTTACTCGAAACAAAAGCCTTTGGGCTTCATTTGTATTAAAAACTCCTTTCTCGAATATCTATATCGGTGGTGATAGTGGTTACGATTCTCATTTTAAAGATATAGGCAAAAAATACGGACCTTTTGATGTAGCTATTCTTGAAAATGGACAATATGATGTAAAATGGAAATATATACACATGCTTCCAGGTGAGCAATTTAATGCCGGAGATGATCTAAATACCAAAGCTATTTTTCCAGTACATTCAGGAAAGTTTACCCTTGCCAATCATAATTGGGATGAACCTTTAACAGAAATAACGAACAGAGCTCTTGAATCAGAAATCAGGGTGATCACACCAATGATTGGTGAACAAGTAAATTTCAAAGATAGTCTTCAACAATTTGACTCCTGGTGGGAATCAATTAATTAACATTATCATTAAATAATGCAACACTTTAAAACATTATCGGCTTACTTAGATTATCTGGAACTTCCGGGCCCGGAGCATCCTATGTTGAGTGTGTTTTCTGCTATTGGAGATGGTTTCTTGCCGTGCCCTAAAGAGAGCTCACCTCCTATAACAAATGATTGCTATTCCATTAGCCTGAAGAAGATCGTAAAAGGAGATTTAAATTATGGTCGCACAAAATACGATTTCACCAATGGCGCATTGATATTCATCGCTCCAAGGCAAGTACTGCAATGGGATAGCAGCGTGGTTTATGATCAAAAGGGTTTTTCAATTTACTTCCATGAAGATTTTGTCAAAGGCACAGAGTTGGCGCATCAGATCAAGAAATATAATTTCTTTTCTTATTCAGCAAATGAAGCCCTTCATCTTTCGCCCAAAGAAGAAAGACAGGTCGAATCAATTGTTGAGAATATTGAAATTGAATATCAGAATAATCAGGATGAGTTCAGTAAAGACATCATCATTTCGCAACTAAGCACGCTGTTGAAATACTCCAATCGCTTTTACGAAAGGCAGTTTTTAAACCGAAAAGAATTGTCGAATGATCTTTTGGAACAGTTTAACAATCATTTATCAGCATATTTTGAATCGGGGTATTTTGAAGAACATGGAATACCCGGTATTGAACAGATCGCAGATCAGCTGTCGGTTTCACAACGTTACCTGAGCGATACACTAAAAAAAGAAACAGGAAAAACTTCAACCGAACATCTGCAATTGTATTTGATCGATGAGGCTAAGAATATCTTGTTGAACCCAAATAAAACCATCTCTGAAGTGGCTTATGAATTAGGCTTTGAATATCCGCCCTATTTTTCGCGACTATTTAAAAAGAAGGAAGGCATCAGCCCATCAGCATACAGAGAAAAATACACTTTAAATTAAGATCATGGATATACTAAGAACAGCCACAGACTGGGCAAAAGCCGAAGTTTTTTCTACATCATTTTTCATAGTCTTCGGAGTAGTATTTGTATTGGCAAGCATAGGATTTTGGCAACTCGCTAAAACTGATATGGCAAAAGCATACATCATTCCCACCCTGGTTGCCGGATCATTACTATTGATCATTGGTCTTGGTTTATTTTTCACCAATAAATCAAGAATCACACAATTTGAAACGGCTTATAATAATGACGCTACAGCTTTTGTAGAATCCGAGATCGCACGTGTAGAAAGTACGTTAAAGGAATATCAAACCATCGTTTTCAAAGCAATTCCCTTCATTATTGTGGTTGCTGCTTTGATGATCGTTTTTATAGACAAACCGGTTTGGCGTGCAAGCGCCATCACAACCATTGCCATGTTGGTAGTTATTCTTCTGATTGACGGCACAGCCAAAGCCAGGATCGATGCTTATAGTGAAAAGTTAGAATTAGTAGGTAAGAAAACAATTAATGATTTAAATTGAGAATCAGAAAAGAAAATCATTAAGAATTGAACAACAAATGAATATTGAAGAAATATCACAATTAACCGACACAGAATTGTTGGAAGCAGCAAAAAATAATAAACCATTTCCCATAATAGATGCTTTTTTTATTGGGTTTTTAGTTGGGATAATCATTTATAGTGTTGTAGCAAACGCCTGGGGATTTATCACCTTACTTCCACTATTTCTAATCTATGTGTTCCTGAAGAAGCCTAAGAAATATGAAGCACTGAAAGCAGAATTGGAAAAAAGGAAATTACAATAGCTCCTATGTAAACAGGACTCCTACCCCTTCAATATCTCAACTCCCTAGGTTATCAAATACATTCAAAACCAGGAACAACATCACAAAAACAAAACTTTTCAGGAAGAATATCTTGAGTTCCTAAATAAATTTGATGTGGATTACGATAAAAAATATATCTTCAAACCTATTGGATAATTATATAAGGTACCTAAAGGCACCTGATACTTAGGGGCTGTTTTTATTTCTACCAGTGTTTAGTCCCTACGGGACATTTAAATTCTATGAACTATGCTAAAATTCTTTAGAAAAATTAGACAGAGACTGTTGTCGGAAAGTAAGTTCAGTAAATATCTCATATATGCGGTTGGTGAGATTGTATTGGTTGTAATAGGAATTTTGATTGCTTTACAGATCAATAATTGGAATGAAGCAAAAAAAGAGCAAGCTATATTAAATGCATCTCTGACCTCAGTAAGAATAAACCTTCAAGAAGATATACGAAACCTAAATACACAAATAAGCTATAATGAGTCTGTGTTAGATGCTGTTGACTTTTCTTTTCGTATTATTTCATTATCTAAATATGAAAACATGCCCCTGTCGGCTTTTGCCGATAGCATTTTTGATGTCGCTACAGAAAGAACATTCTCGCCAACTACTACAGCATTCAATTCAATGGAATCGGGATCTCATTTTCAATGGATTGTGAATCAAGAATTAATCCAAGAAATTTATAATTACTATGCTTTGGTTGGCAAAATTTCAAATATTATCAGTCAGAATAATCAATTCGTTAAAAATCATATGGAAGTCTTTACGTATAACAATATGGAGTTTGGCTCTCTCTTACAGAACTCAAATCCCTACCCGAAAAAACGGAATCCAATACTTGATAATACCAGTATATTAAAAGAGAGTACCGTTTTTGAAAATGCACTTATAGGGAGAAGATTCCGAGCCAATAGTGAAATTGAGTTTTCAAAAGATGCAATTTTAACGGCAGAGCAACTCATTAAAACAATCAATGAATATTTGAACGCTAATAACTGAGTTAGAAAAAGGAAGAAAGGGATTAATACACCAAAATAGGAACCCAATTAAATGACAAAGATCACTGTTAAGCCCGACTGTGGAAATGCACCAAAAAAGGAGTTACTGAAACAACTGAATATTGCTTTTGCAAAAGCAAATAGTGACTTCCTCACAGATATTGTTTCAGATGATATTGAGTGGGATATCATGGGTGACCAAAAGATTTCAGGAAAAGAACAATTCACCCGGAAATTAGAAACTTTAAAATCAGAAAAAGTATCAGAATTAATGCTTGATCGGATCTTAACTCATGGTAAGGAAGGAGCAGCAAACGGGATTATTAAAATGGAGAATGGGCAGGAATATGCCTTTTCGGATTTCTATGAATTTACTGGTGCAAAAGGAGCTAAAGTAAGATCGATCACATCTTATATAGTCAGAATTTAAACTCCCGGCGAAGCCCATTCTCGGTATAAAAGTATATTGATTGCTTTTGAATTCAATAAGAAACACTGTTGATCAAAATCCCCCAAGCAATATTTCTCTTCTTTACCTATACTCACTTTTGAAGTCTATTTCAATGATGCAGAATGTGCAAAAGAATTAACCTTCAACGTATTACATTTCAACCAAAAGATGGAGAAATAACACTTGGATTTTATATCGCTTGACCTGAATAAACATCTAAGCAAGTATATCGAGTCTATTATTCATTTTAAAGGATTTAACCCGGATCATTCAATAGAAAGAGTAGTTCCTACCGGTCACGTCTTTTTAATATTCGAATTAGATGGATTCGAACGCTATACCTACAACAACAAATCTTTGAAACCAACAGGTGTATTCACCGATGTTTGGGTTTCAGGAAATCACAAGAATTATCTTTCTATTTCAGCTCATCAAAACTCTGAAATGCTGGTGGTTCAGTTAAAACCGAAAGGCTTCTATCCTATTACTCATGTTCCTTCTTCAACTTTAAATGATAAAGTTATTCCAGCTCAAGAATTATTTGGGACTGAAATTTTGAACTTGAGAACAACAATTCTGAATCAAAAGACAAGCACAGAAAAATTCGAGGTTATTGAAGAGTGGTTAATGAATAGAATCGCTCTTGATGATGTTCCAAATTCTGAGCTAACTAACATATTAGACCTTTTAAAAACAAAGCCCCTAACTAATCACGCTGATATTATTTCATCTTATTCTAAGACTCAAAAGCATCTGATCGATCAGTTCAAAAAGTATTTCGGATTAACCCCGAAGGTTTTTCACCGAATTTTCCGATTCAATGAAATTCTAAAGGAGATACATACAAAAAATAATATCCGCTGGTCTCAAATAACATATCAATTCGGATATACTGACCAATCGCATTTCATTAAAGAATTCAAAGAGTTTTCGGGTTTCAACCCTCAAGAATTTATTGTTTCGGACTTTCACAAAGAGCAACCCAATTTCTTCCCTCTCGATAGAAAAAGTTAATTTTTTACTATGCTGGCTTTCTAGGCTTTTATATTATTGTTTTTAAAAAATGAAATATGCCTAAACTTATCATAACCGTACTTTTATTAACGCTTCCGCTAGTTCAGTACGCACAGAGCACTGAACCTGATTTGGAAAACAGAATTACTTCAGCAGTAGATTCAACAGATCAGGGTGAATTAATTTTGGTTCAAACCTTTGAGGTCAATACTTCTTTAGAAAGTGTGTGGAACGCTTACACAACAAAAAAAGGATGGGAAAACTGGGCAACTCCCGTGGCTGAAATCGATTTTAAAGCAGGAGGACTTATACAAACCAACTATGATAAGAATGCTGAAATTGGAGATGAAGGTACCATCACTCTGCATGTTGTAAACTATATTCCTCAAAAAATGATCACTCTTCAGGCTGAGTTAACCGAGAACTTTCCTGAATTCATGAAGGCCGATGCTGAAGATCTTTTTAATGTTATAACTTTTAATGAGTTAGAACAAAATAGAACTCAAATTATTTCTTACGGTTTGGGATATAAGAACAATGAAAAATACAAACAATTGATGAAATTCTTTATTCAGGGCAATGAAAGCTCTTATAAAAACCTTATCAAGTATCTCGAAACGGGACAAACTTCTTTAAACTATTAGATATGAATAAAGCACTGCAAACAATGATAGATAATATGCCTGAGAAAACAGGTAAATCACTGGATGATTGGAAGTCGATATTGAAGAAAGAATCTTTCGTTAAACATTCTGAAGGTGTAAAGTTTTTAAAGACTGAATATGGAGTTACGCATGGCTTTGCAAATACGATTGTCTCGCTTTCTAAAGAAGAAAATAACACATCAACTGATCTTCTTAAAAACCAATTCAAGGGTAAAGAACATTTACTACCGATCTATGAGAGTATTTTAACTGTTGTAAATGAACTTGGTAAGGATGTTACCATAACACCTAAAAAGACCGAAGTAAGTGTAGAGCGAAAAAGAAAATTCGCAGTAATTAAGCCGGCCACAAAAACCCGTATAGATTTAGGATTGAAAATAAAGGACAAGCCCACAACAGATCGTCTTGAAAATTCAGGACCTTTCGGTACCATGTGTACACATAGAGTAAGAATATCTGATGTTTCTCAAGTAGATGCCGAATTAAAAGAATGGCTTAAAGAAGCCTATCAAAAAGCAGAATGACTTGTAAAAAGTACTTTTGTTATCACATCTAAAAATCCCTCAAGCAATTTTCCCTTCCATTAGCTATACTCGTTTAAAAGACTTTAAGCGATGTATTTCATATTCGACATAGAAACGATTCCCGATTTCAGTTTTATAAGAACTGTCCTGAATGATCAGGATTCAGATCAGGAAACACTTTTGGAAATTGCTTCCGAGGAGCTTGCCAGAAATAAATCGGGCTTCCTCCCTCCTATGTATCACAGAATGGTTTCCTGGGTAGGTTTGTGGATCGAAAATACCGGTCAGCCCAAACAGAAAGTTTCATGGAATGGTGAAGATGAAAAAGAAGGTCTGCAACAGATCTTTGATGCCATCGGCACATTCAAAGACTTTGGACTCATCCATCACAATGGAAAAGGCTTCGATATCCCGGTTTTGATTTACAGAGCTATGAAACACGGGCTTCAAATGCCTGTTCGTCTCAATGACTACGACATCCGCTATCGGTACAGCAAGCATAACATAGATCTGGTGGATGAGTTTAGTAATTACGGAGCAAGTTCCTGGCCGAAATTAAAACATTTGGGACAATTGATCGGTATTCCTTTTAAACAAACCGGAGAAGGAAATCAGGTGCTGGCTATGTTTGAACGGGGTGAGTTAGATCTGATCGAACATTACTGCTATGAAGATGTGATGGCAACCTACATCGTTTGGTTATATCACCAATACTCAACGGGACATATTCCACAGGATCAATTTAATAATTTAAAAGAACGAGCTTTAAGTAAACTCGAGGAAATCCAGAATAGCTAAAGCTTATAATTTTATGGCAACCCGTATATCCATTACCATAATAATTTTACTGGTTTTAATTAACTGCTCTTCTTCAATTAAAATCACTTCTAAAAATACTCAACCTTCTGTTGGGGATATAGAAAGCATATTTATAGCTCATAACCTTACTAAAAAATCTATTGCAGAGTTTCTTCATAAATCTTTTAAAAAAAATGACAAGAACTCGATCATCAGTTATATCAATACTAGTAATATCGATTCTCTTCACAATGAAGCCTTGAGTAAAGAAATACGCTATTTGATAATACTTGAAGGCGGAGGTATAAAAAAAGCGAAAGAATATAAAACAAGCACTAATACTTGGAAAGATTGCCAATTAGTTTCAGCATCCGGAGCTGTAGAATGTGATATAGAATTGGATATTGTCAATATCAGGCTCTATAAAGTTTCCGATCCTTTAATTTATTGGGATGCAAAAATATATATCCAAGAACAAAAAGGTAAAGAAATTGCTAAAACCCTAGTTTCCCAAATGATTGCAGATGGAATAATTAACGAAAAATTTAAAGCCTATTAAATTGAGAGTACTGATTTCTCATATTGTCATTCTGTCTCTACTTAGTGTATTAAGTTTATTAAACGCTCAGTCCTCTCTTCAATTTGTATCACAAGATGAAAAGGAGCTGATCACAAAATGGGAAAACTCAAAAGCTGAATCTTCTACCTCTTTTATGCAGTTTTCTTACTCTGTAAATAACCAAGCTTTAATAGAAGTTTTTTACTCCTATCATAAAAATGCGCTTTCCAATATAATTCAAAATCGTGATTCTAACGCGAAAAGAGCTGAGATCATCTTTAAGTATTTACATGAAGAAGTTTTTTTACGCTACGAACTTAACGCACTTACAACAGACTTAGTTACCGGCAAGATCTATAACTGCGTAACAGCAACTTCCTTTTTTGTGAGTATGGCTGAAGAATTTAATATCCCATTCCGGATTTACGAAACACCGGCACATGTTTACGCTTCTGTTATTGCTGGCGATGAAGAACTAATCATTGAATTAACAGCACCAAAAGACGGATTCGACTTCAATTCTAATACAGAAACACTCATTCAGACTCTTGTTGATAGTAAGTTGATTTCACGTGATGAATTGGCAGAAAAAGGGTCTGAACAGCTTTATCAGGAGTATATTGCTAAGACAAAGCCTATATCAAAAAAACAATTGCTTGGTATTCAATATCATAATGATGCGTTAATAAAAGCACTTAAAAATGAATACTATGATGCTTATAACCAGATGAACAAAGCTGTTAAACTGTATCAAAATCAAACATTTTCAGAAGCCTTCAAATATATTGTAACCATTTCCCAGCTCAATTTTACATTGGATGCTTCAAAAAAATACTCTTTAATATCCAATCTCACCTTTTCTACAAAAAACGACTCTATTCTAACCTACACATTAGTAAATCATTTGGGAGAATTAATTGAAGATCTTTTAAAATTCGAGGAGAATTTTGAGCTGGTAGATGAACTGTTAACCAGAGTTGAAAACAATGTTTTGCGGGACACATTCATAGACGAAAAATTAAATGAATACTATATATATATGTATACGGTATTTGCTCAAAACGCATCCCTGAAAGGTGAAACTTTGGAAGCAAAAAAAAATATTGAGAAAGCACTAGAATTGTCTCCGAAAAACAGCAGACTCAATACCTACTACGTTTCAGTAACTAGCAATTATGCCACAAAGCTTTCCCAAACAGGGCTTTTTGAATCTGCCCGTGCCACTATTGATGAATTAGTAGAAAAGTATCCCGAAGGATATCCGGTGATAAACGAAGCGCGGGTGCAGGTTATCTTAGATGCATTGGTTTCTATTCCCATGACTATAGAAAACGAAAATAAGATTCTTCCTGAGTTAAAACTAGCTTATTCCATACAGCCAGAAAATATCTATTTGAGATCATTTTCAGCTACAGTTTTTCATGAATTTGCCATGCAGCAGGTTCGAAGAAGTAATTACCAAAAAGCAAAAGAGCTGATTCTGGATGGCTTAAAGTATAATACTTCTGATCCCACTCTTCTATCTGATCTGGAATTGATTAATGAAATCCTGAAATAAGTATTCTACGGCATCAATTTAGCTGAAACTTAAGAAGTAATAGAGCAGACCGATAAGTTTTATTAGGAAATTAAAATATTAATTTTCTTTAAGGTTTAATTATGCTGAAAAACCACTCTTATTTCATGTTGCTTCTGGCTCTTTTGGGATGTCAAAATATAACAGGCCCAAACACTGATATTAGCAATCAGCAGACCAAAAATTACGGTACAGATTTCTCTTCAGAAGTCTCTTATCCTGAAAGGGAATCTATCGCAGGCTACTCTTCTTTAACTCATTTTTCTTTGGCAAAAAGCCAAAAAGCAATAATCACGAGAGGTAACTTCACTAACCTTGTATTTGCCGTTAACAAGCAGAAAAACCCCGTTTTTGCATCATTTTTAAACAATGAAAAATTTTATGTATTCGGGTATAAAGAGACTGCTTTAACCCTCGTTTCAGCTGTAATTCTACCCTTCATTAATTATGATGGTTCAAATAAGATATCCGAACTGGAAAAATATTCTGAATTTAATTCGTTGGTTAAACGACTAGAATATTTGTCCAAAAAGAACAAGACTTTTATACATGACGAACTTACCCTTTCTTTGCTAAGCAAAATAGCCGGCCACTTAACCAAAGATTTTTTAGTTGCAAAAGATACTCAGTCATTAAGCTTTGAACATGAAACAACTAATTCAAACGTGTTTACTTTGAACAGTAATACGAAGCTTCCATTTAGTATCAACTTTCAAAGTTCAATCACCAAATCCATTTCAAGTTCATTGTATACTGGCCTTCCTTTGAATATTGAAAACCAGAGCACTAAGAAAACCAATCCTGCTTTTAAGACTCGAAATGGCGCCTATAATCTTTCAATTGATTCCGATTCGGTTGCTTTAGATAAGAGGTTTCAAAAACTCTCCCGGGATCTCATCTTAAAATCATATACGATATTCGGTCTGGACACAAAGAATTACGAAAATAATAACACCGCTGAAATTTCTATTCTCAATACAAATCTTCCTCAAAATCCCACAAAGCCCGAAGCTTTAAATCATATACGCAGCCATTTTAAAAAAGAGATGGAGCTTTTTACTAAGCACATGTTTGAACAATTATCTGATAGTGAACTAAACAGCGACAATTTTAACAGCTTTGTTTATTTCGTTCAAACATTGATCATTTCTCTGGATGAGGAGTCACCCTTGTATAATGATGACACTTTCTATGATGAACTTGATACCTTTAGCAACTACACTGAATCTAAAACTATTTGTATTGAAAACTCAGATATAGTTCCATGTTTTCCAAGTGTTAAAAAGGCAACGTTTAGCATTGGGAATTCCGGATGCAGAGCAGGAGAGTTCAGAATCACATTTGGTACAGGTTTTTACGCGCCGTTTGGACTAGGCAAAGGTTCCAAAATTAAGATTGATTGGGTATTTAGCCCTTCTGGGAAAACAGGTTTTTGGTTAATGCCAATCAAGAATGGAAAGAAAAAAGTAAACGGGAGAACGAAAACCGTTGGGTGTTTCAATTTTGGATCAAAAAAAGAACTTACTTTATTCATCTCCTTAAGTGATCATGAAGGCCGTACAAGTAATACATCTCATATTATTATTAAAAGACCTAAAACGAAATCTTCCGGCACACCCACGGGATCAAATGCTGCTTATTTTGAAAGTTCACCTGTTATTGAATAAACCTTTTCTGATTACCTGCTCTCTACTCTCAAATTTCTACGAAACCATTCTTAATTTTCAAAAAAAGCCTGTCCCTTTTTTGCCATCTCATTGGCTTTATTCGAAAATTATTGCTTCAAATGCTTTGATGATTAATTAGAAAAGCGCTTTCATAATTAAACCTAAATTTATTTATATAAATTTAGGTTTTACATAATGATTTTAGGTTTATGATTAATTATAATTCAGTAATTAAAATTTACAACTGAATTGTTTAGCATATATGAAGCGCCTTTACGCAACAACAATCCTTATTTTCCTTTCTTCCAATTCCTTATTTGCTCAGGATGAGTTAGCAACTATCAATGCGGGTGATACAGCTTGGGTACTGATGGCTACAGCTTTAGTCATGCTAATGACTCCAGCCGGATTGGCATTATTTTATGGCGGACTCACTCAAAACAAACATGTTCTCAACACAATAGGCATGAGCTATATGGCTTTTTGTACAGGAACACTTGTTTGGGTAATCATTGGTTATTCCTTGTCTTTTTCTGAAGGAAATGCATTTATAGGAGGTTTTGATAATTTCCTGCTTCAAGGAATAACCGTTACAGATATAAGTGGATCTATCCCAACCTTACTTTTTGTGGTATTTCAGGGTACTTTTGCGGCCATAGCTGTTGCGATCGTAAGTGGATCAATTATTGAAAGGGTTCGATTTTCAACTTGGGGGATATTTTCAATTCTCTGGGTTATCATTGTTTATGCCCCTATCGCGCACTGGGTTTGGGGCGGAGGATTTTTGAGTGAATCAGGAGAAATGGACTTTGCCGGTGGGACAGTAATACATGTAAATGCAGGGGTTGCGGGATTAGTATTATCATATCTGGTTGGTAAAAGGAAAGAACACAGCCTTGAAGAAGTTCGAAAACCTTCGTCGATCAAGTTTATGATCCTGGGATCGGCACTGCTTTGGTTTGGATGGTTTGGTTTTAATGGTGGAAGCCAATTAGCAGCTGATGGTATTGCTGCTAATGCCCTCTTGGTAACAAATATTGTTGCTTGTGCAGGCGCGTTGGCCTGGTTAACTATAGAATGGTTTATTGTTAAGAAGCCCACCTTGATTGGAATGGCTTCCGGTGCAATATCCGGGTTGGTTGGCATTACACCTGCTTCTGGTTATGTAGATGTAACCGGTGCACTGGCTATTGGTTTATTATCCGGTATAGTAGGTTATTGGGGTGTTGTTCATCTTAAATCAATGATGAATCATGATGATACCTTAGATGCATTTGGTATTCACGGTTTGGTTGGAATTTTTGGTGCTTTGGCAACAGGAATATTTGCTAATCCCGAAATTAATAACGGCGCCGGATTATTATATGGAAATCCCGGTCAATTATTAGTTCAAGCTAAGGCTGTTCTTATCACAATTGCCTATTCCGGTGTAGCAACATATGTAACCTGGAAATTAAGTTCAGTGCTCACTAGTGGTGGAAGAATTGAAGAAAAACTTGAGTTGGAAGGCATGGATATTGGTTATCATGGCGAACACCATATCATAATTGGAGATAGCCAAGTACTTTCAAAATCTGATTCAACATCATTTAATTGAGCCAGGATTCTCTAAACCACTCTGTCCTCGTCACTGTAATCAGGAATTTCTCCTTTATAGCCAAATATGCGTTTGATCCATTTTACTGTTCCAGCACTTTGGTTTCTAATGTACCACTGATCGGCAGCACGCCTAGCTCCCAATCCCCAGCTTGGATACGGATGAATAGTATCGGCTATATTTCTGAGTGAAACTCCGTTTTTCATTGCAACAGCATACTCTGAAATAAATTCACCTGCATGAGCACCAACTACGGAAGCTCCCAATATTTTTCCTGAAAATTTCTTGCCAAAAATCTTAATCATTCCCACACTTTCACCTTCTGTTACGGCTCTGTCTATCTTTGAATATGGAAAACGATAAATTTCAAATTTCTCTCCTCTTTCATTCAGTTCCTTTTCAGTAGCCCCGACATGTGCAACTTCAGGTGATGTAAAAGTAGCCCAAGTTATATGTTTCAAATCCATTTTCATCGGGATTTTAAGCATTGCTCTGGAAGTAGCTACTTTAGCCATGTGTTCACTCATGTGTGTAAACTGATATTTACCAGCTATATCACCAATGGCATAAATATTTTTCTTATTTGTTCTGCATGAGTTATTTATAGTAATTCCTTTCTTAGTGTACTCAATACCGGCTTCGTTCAGACCTAATCCATCCAGATTTGGTTTACGCCCCGTAGCCATTAACAATTTGTCTCCGGTAACTGTTTTCTCTTCCCCGTCAATTTCTATTTGAACAGAAACTCTTCCGTCGTTTTGGGATACTGACTTTACAGAAGCACCTAATTCGTAGCTTACTCCTTGTCTTTTCAATTCTCCAAACAGGATATCCGTTAGTTCCGGATCATCATTCATCATAATTTTATCAGCCATATCTATAACAGTGACTTTACTGCCCAGATTAGTGAATGCCTGGCTCATTTCTGTTCCAATAGGTCCACCACCAATAATGAGTAATTCTTCGGGCAGATCTTCCACCTCAAACAAACTGTCATTGGTTAAATAATCAACAGATTCAATTCCATCAATTGGCGGCACAAAAGCACTTCCTCCGGCAGCAATGAAGAAAAATCGGGAAGTCACTTTTCTTTTTTCTCCATTGGGTAATTTAATTTCTATTGTATGAGCATTTAAAAAGCTTGCTTCTCCTTCAACTACCTCAATCCCCATCTCTTCAAAAATTTCCGGACGATCTGCATCTTCATAAACCTCTTTCCTAACTTCATCCACATGTGTAATTACTTTTTTGAAATCAATCACCGGTTCTGCATCTATCAGTCCATATTTGCCCGCATCCCGTACTTGCTGAGCTACTTTACCGGCCTTTAAAAGAACTTTACTGGGAACACAGCCTGTCCAGGTACAATCTCCTCCTAAACGGTGTCGCTCTATCATCATAGTTTTAGCTCCGAAATTTGCACAAATACCTGAAGCGGTCAATCCTGCAGCTCCGCCACCTATTACAACACTGTCAAATTCAAAATTTCCTGTAGACTCACCATCGGTATCATCAACCCTTTTTCTAATTTTCTGAATTGTAGAATAAGCACCACCTGCTACCAAAAGTACTACTACTCCATACACCCACCATGGAACATTCTTTCCGGCAATTATCAGATATAAATACGCAGATATAAAAAAGAATGTGGTGCTTAGTGCCGGAACTACAATAGATTTACCCTTCCGATAGTTCTTTACTAACCATCCTAAGGAAACTGTAAAAAACGGAATCGCTCCAACATATATGGACCCAAAAATCAAAGGATTAACTCCGTACTGTTCACCAAGACCAAGAAACCAATCCTTAGTCATTTCAAGAAACTCTGTCATATAGAACCGTGTTAGTTATGTATCAAGTTGTAATAATGTACAATAAAGATACCATTCACATAGAATTATACTTCACGAAACTGTAAATTATAATTCAGCATTGAACATTTGCTTTTATGATTAACAAACGATCTTTTTATTTCATACCTGTCGCATTTTTTGCTGTGTTGGGTTTGTTTACCTCTTTGGTACATTACCATAGTGAGGGATTGGAATGCTTAGATCACGCTGAAGAAGCACATATTATCGAATACGAGGTAAACTGCCCCGTTTCCACACTTGTTTCAGATGCTTTTTTTATCGAAAAAGTAGGATTTGATGCTTTCATATCCTTCGATGTAACGATTTACTACAACAACGAACAAACTTTAAAAAGCTTTTCGTCTACAAAATTAGGTCGCTCTCCTCCTTTTATAGCTTAACCAGGAACTGTTGGTCCGCAGATATCGGATCTTTTTTTTAAATATTATCAAAACAATTTTTTAAGCTATGAAAAACTCACTTATTCATGCAGCTAAGTCTGCACTATTTCTACTATTGGTAACAGGATTATTTGCTGCTTGCAGTAACTCAACAAGCTCAGATGAAGACGAGCACAATGAGCCTGAAGGTTTCCGTCTAAAGATGAACGGACAAACTGTTGTTGAACAGTTACCTGATGGAAACGTAACCGGTGAATTTGAACTTGAACCCGGAGAAGAAACTACCCTAATAACTATATTCTTCATTGATCATGATGGAGACGAGTTTCAGCCGGATGAACCCGAATATTCTTTAGGAGCAGAGTTTGAGGATGCTGGGATTGCAGAATTTGAACAGCATGCAGAGGATGGAAAGTGGAGTTTTCACATCCACGGAGAAGCTGAAGGGATCACTGAAATGACACTTATGTTAATGCATAATGGACACTCTGACTTTGATACTCAAGGCATTCACGTGCATGTTGAGTCTGCAACAGCATCAGCTTCAAATTAAACTATGAACTTTTTAGTTCTTCTTATAACCCTCTTCGGTACAATTTTCGGAAGCACTCCGAATATCGGGGAGGGTTCTTTTGTTTTATCTGGTTCAATTACAGACAAAGAAACAAACGAACCTGTATCATTCGCATACATTCATTTGGAAGAATTGAACCGCACTGCGGCTTCAGATATTGACGGTTTATTCGAATTAAAAAATGTTCCTGAAGGATCTTATACATTAAGCATTCATCGAATTGGGTATAAAACTCAAAAAAGGAAAATTGAAATAAACGCGGATCTTGAACTATCCATAAAGCTTACTCAAACTTTGCTTACTACAGAAACAATTGAGGTTATAGGAAAAAATAATGAATTAACCGGATCAAATATTGAACATATTTCAGAATCTGTTTCTGGTACATCATTGCGACGAAATCTAGGGACAACGCTCGCAAACACTTTATCCAATTTACCCGGGATAGATCAAAGATCACTTGGGAATTCAACTTCAAGACCTGTAATTCGTGGTTTAGGAGATGAGCGAGTAATCATTTTACAGGATGGACTCTCAACCGGGGACGTCTCAGATCAATCAGCTGATCATGCTGTTTCTGTTGATCCGATTTCGAGTTCAGAAATTGAAATAGCAAAAGGGGCAGCAGCGTTAGAGTATGGTTCAAATGCTGTTGGTGGAATTGTGAATGTGGTTAATAATCTTATATCTCCAACACAACCTAAATCTTTAACCGGTTCAGCAACCTTAGGAGGACAAACTGTAAATACAAGCGCTTCAACAGCAGCTGACTTTTCAATACCACTCAGTGATTTCGTAATTAACACCAATTTGAATGGAAGAATAGGTGGTGATACTGATACTCCTGCGGGCGAAATTGAAAATACCCAGTATCAAACCACAAATAGTTCTATCGGTATCAGTTATGTCAAAAACTGGGGATATGTAGGAGGTTCATTTGGCACCTATCTAAGTAATTATGGAATCCCGCCGGATCCAAATGGACATCCCGATGGTGTGGATATAGAATTGCGAAAATTTAACTATGCTCTTAAGGGAGAATATTTACCTAAAAGTAATTTTATCAAAACTATCGAAGGAGATTTCAGTATTACCAATTATAATCATAAAGAGTTTGAAATCACAAGTTCAATAGGAACAGAATTTGGATTGGTTACAACTACTTCCCAAATAAATATAAATCATGGAGAAGTAGGTTTTTTCAGCAATGGAAAATTTGGAATTTGGGGAGAAGTCGAAGATTATGCTGTCCGGGGTGCCAACACACCCGATGCTAACAGTTACAAATTCGCATCATATATTATTGAAGAATTTGAGTTTAGTGCGTTCAGAGCAGAAGCAGGCTTAAGATTTGATTACGTATTAAATAAACCAAAAGAGAATAATCCGAATTCTGACATAGGAAATATCAGACAAAGGGATTTTTATGCACTATCAAGTTCTGTGAATGCACTATATGAACTTGGTAATGGATTTACAGTTGGAACAGTATTATTGCATTCATTTCGTGCACCATCATTGGAAGAGTTATATTCGGAAGGACCTCACCTGGCCTCTTTTAGCTTCGAAATTGGAAATCCTGAGTTAAAACCTGAACGTAGTTTGGCTAAAGAACTATTCGCAAGATGGCAAGGCAATAAATCAGCATTAAAATTAGCATTGTTTCATAATGATTTTTCAAATTTCAACTACGCAAGAAATACTGGTCGTCAAAATGATAGATTCCCCTCTTTGAATGATTACCAGTTTGTAGGTACAGAAGCTGAGCTTTATGGATTTGAAACTTCTGCTGAGTTTCAATTATCAGAAACTCTGGTTTCAGATTTTTCTGTTAGCTATACCATTGGCAAGCAGGATACAACTGATGAAAACGGAAACAATAAAGGAACAAGACCTTTACCACAAATACCCCCATTTAAAGCCAAAGCTTCCATTAAATATTCAAAAGATGGATTTGAAGCAGGTACCAGATTCAAATATGCAGCGAAACAGGACAGAACAGGGGAATTCGAAAATCCTACAGAATCTTATTTTTTAACTGATTTATTTGCTCAATACAGATTTAACACTAAAAAACTTCTTCATACTGTTTCCTTAAATCTTAATAACCTTCTGAACGAGGAATACTACAATCACCTTTCCAGAATTAAAGATCTGAGACCGGAACCCGGCAGAAACTTTACGATCTTATACAGAATCTACTTTTAAATAAAAAAGCCTCAATTTTTCAAAATTGAGGCTTTGTTTTTAGGTTTCAAAAAAGGGTCGTGATGTTGATCTGCGGGTTCATACGCATAATCTGTTCCCCTTAAGCGAATACAAGAGAAACCTCGTCACACTTTGTTACATTATTTTTAGAAAATTTTTTTCCTTAATTAAACGCTGTAATTTCCGACCATGAAATTATATAAAAAAATACCTCTCCTTGCTTTATTCGTACTATTTATAGCAAGTTGCTCTGCTTTAAAAGATTTGGCATCTGTTCAAAAACCCAAACTTTCTGTAACTGATGCTAAAATTTCTGATGCTTCACTCACGGATCTTGAGCTTACTTTCGATGTCGAAGTTGATAATCCCAACGTGGTTTCCATAAATCTGGCTTCCTATAACTATGATTTTCTTATATCCGATAGAACTTTTGTAAATGGAAACCAATCGTTAGGCACAACAATTTTATCTAACAATAAAAGTATTGTACAGATCCCGGTACGGTTTACTTACGAAGATCTTTTCAAAACCTTTTCAGATATCCGGGATAAAGATGAAACTAACTATGAATTAAAATCTGTGATCGGAGTAGACTTACCGGTTTTGGGTTTCACTGAAATCCCTTTGGAAAAATCAGGGACATTTCCGGTTATAAAAAAACCATCAATATCTGCTTCCCGATTAACAGTTAAGAATATTTCTTTCACCAATGCTGATCTTGAATTGGTTCTCAACATTGAAAACCCAAATGCTTTTGGAATTTCTTTAAAAGATACTGACTATTCCATATCCATAAACGGACTTAAATCAATTTCTGGGAAATCGTTAAACCCAATTGTTATAAAAGAAAAAAACTCAGGCACAATAACAGTTCCTGTATCACTAAACTTTATTCAGTTGGGAAGAAGTGCTTATAATTTGATAACGAGCGATAAACCTATGGAATATACGCTTTCGGGTAGTACTGAAATAGAATCACCCCTTCCATTTTTCAAAACTTCATCCTATAATTTCGATCGTTCAGGAAACGTCAATATTTTTAATAATTAAACATGACTTTTGTCAGCTATTTAGAAACTCCAATTGGTCACCTCAGAATACTTTCGAATGGTAATGGAATTACTTCCATTAAGTTTATGGATTTTGACGGTCCTGAAGATCCTGACATCCATACTGAATCGGCGAAAACACAGCTTAAAGAATATTTTGAAGCTAAAAGAGACCGCTTTGATCTTACTCTCTTACCTGATGGAACCGATTTCGAACAAAAAGTATGGACACAATTAAATAACATACCTCATGGAACAACTACTTCATACGGAAAGATAGCCACCCATCTTGGCGACAAAAACTTTTCGCAAGCAGTAGGTTCTGCAAATGGAAAGAACCCTATAGCAGTAGTGATTCCTTGCCACCGTGTAATTGGCTCTGATAATAAATTGGTTGGATATGCCGGAGGTATGGAGCGGAAAGAATGGTTATTAAAACATGAAGGTGCTATACTTCTGTAACCAACTTTTACTACCGCTATCTTCTGATTTACTTAGATTCAGTATTGATATCTGTTTTAGCTTAACTACAAGTTTCAATACTTAATTTTTCCAGATGAAAAAAATATTTCAATTACTTCTGTTTGTATTCATTTCGTTCCCTGTATTTGCTCAAATGAGCAATGCTCCTGACCGAACTGATGGCGAAGGACCCTTTGACCGCTTGATCATCAGAGGTGTGTATATGATTGACGGAACGGGATCTCCTGCAACCGGACCTGTCGATATTGTAGTAGAAGGAAATCGAATTGCAAGTATACGAACAGTTGGTTACCCGGGATTACCAATTAATGAAAACAGACGCCCTAAAGCAGAAGCGAATGATAAGGTCATTGATGCAGAAGGAATGTACCTACTTCCCGGATTCATAGATATGCATGCTCATACCGGAGGTGGAGCTCAGGGAACAACTCCTGAATATGTGTATAAACTTTGGATGGCACACGGTATCACAACGATCCGAGAACCGGGTTCAGGAAACGGAATGGATTGGACACTGCGTCACAAAGCGAGAAGTGAGCAAAATGAAATTACAGCTCCAAGGATCTCAGCTTACATATCTTTTGGGCAAGGAGCTTCAGAACAGATTATTACAGAAAAACAGGCTCGTAGTTGGGTTCAAATGATTCACAAAGCAGGAGCCGATGGAATTAAGTTCTTTGGTGCATCACAGAAAGTATATGCTGCTGCTATTGATGAAGCCAATAAACTCGGTCTGGAAACAATGACTCATCACGCACAAACCAGAGTGGTTTATAACAACGTACTTACTTCAGCCAGGCTTGGATTAACAAGTATGACACATTGGTACGGTTTACCTGAAGCGCTTTTCGAAGACCGGATCATTCAGGATTACCCTTTGGATTATAATTACAACAACGAACAACACCGTTTTGAAGAAGCTGGTAAGCTTTGGAAACAAGCCGCTGAGCCTTACTCTGAAAAATGGAACTCGGTGATGAATGAACTGTTGGATCTGGATTTTACATTAAATCCTACAATGACGATCTATGAAGCCAGTAGGGATCTGATGGCTCAACGCAGAGCAGAATGGCACGAAAAATACACACTTCCTTCTCTTTGGAGATTTTATGAGCCAAGTAGAATTTCACACGGTTCTTATTGGTTAGATTGGGGAACTGAACAGGAAGTAGAATGGAAAAACAACTTCCGTTTATGGATGGAGTTTGTGAACGAGTATAAAAACCGTGGAGGAAGAGTAACTTTAGGCTCTGATGCCGGTTATATTTATAAACTGTATGGATTCGCTTATATACAGGAAATGGAAATGATGAGAGAAGCAGGTTTTCATCCTTTAGAAATATTTCAATCAGCTTCACTTAAAGCAGCAGAAGTGTTAGGAATGGATGACGAGCTTGGGACAATTGAGGTTGGGAAACTTGCCGATATGGTAATTGTAGACGCTAACCCAATGGCGAATCTTAAGGTATTGTATGGAACAGGTGCCATATTGGTTGACAATGAGAACAATGTTAAACGCCATGGCGGAGTTGTTTACACTGTAAAAGACGGAATTGTATACGATGCCAAACAGTTATTAAAAGATGTTGAGGATATAGTAAACTCTGCCAAAGAGAAAGAAAATTTTGAGATCACTCAACCGGGCGTTAAGTACTAAATCATCATCAGAGACAGAAAGTAAAATATGAGTTGGCACGCACGTCGGGATAATAGGAAAATACACAGATGGGGAGCAATTATTATAGCTCTCCCTTTTTTGATCGTATTAATTACAGGGCTTTTTCTTCAGGTCAAAAAGGAGTTTGCATGGATTCAACCTCCAACGCAGGAAGGAATCTCTACAGATCTTGAAATTACTTTTGATGAAATTCTAAGTATATCTTCAACCATTGATAAAGCCGGTATTACAAAATGGTCAGATATAGATCGTCTGGATGTTCGCCCGGATAAAGGAGTAGTAAAAGTACGCGGAGTTAATAATTGGGAAATTCAAATCGACACCAAAACAGGTGATGTACTTCAAGTAGAATTTCGCCGTTCCGGAATTATTGAAGCTCTTCATGATGGTTCCTGGTTTCATGATTCAGCCAAGCTTTGGATCTTCCTCCCTTCCGGCATAATTGTAACCATTCTTTGGATAACCGGAATTTATATGTTCTTCATACCCTACCTCCAAAAGCGAAAGAACAGAAGACGTATGGATGAACTGAAAAGTAAGCACGAGTAAGTTAGTTCATCAAAGATTTTTAGAATTTTGAAATAAGCTCTGTTTTAACCAATTTCCCTTATAATAACACAGGGGTTTTGGGATATGTTTAAGTTTTTTCGACGGGTACGTAAGGCTCTCCTTTCTGAAAGCAAATTCAGCAAATATCTATTATATGCTATAGGAGAAATTGCTCTAGTAATGATTGGTATTCTCTTAGCGCTTCAGGTGAATAACTGGAATGAAGAGAGATTGAAGAAAAACAGAGAGCAAGTATATCTGAATCTTTTGCTAAGAGATTTAAATACCGATATAGAATTTTATAAATCTAATATTGAATTTTATGATCTGGTTCTCAAGAGTGGGATAAAAGTATTAGACTATTCAGATGGCATAAATGATCTTAAATACACAAACTGGGAATTACTGGTTGATGCCTTCCATGCCAGTCAAATCTGGCCCATTATTATCGAAAGCGCAACTTATGAAGAATTAAAAAGTGCCGGTGAGTTATCATTACTTAATAATTCAGTATTAAGAGACCGGCTGGGATATTACTACGGAGGTGGAACGTCCAGATACCAGAGTACTATTGGTATAAACCCACCATACCGCAAAATGGCCCGAATGCAGATACCTTTCTCTATTCTGGATTACATGTGGGATGAATGCCATGAGACTGTCGGTGACATTCAAGTATTACACAAATGTGATCCGGCTATTACAGAAGAAAAAGCCGGTGAAATATTGAACAAGCTAACCGACAATGAAGAATTGATGGGAGAACTAGGTTTTTTTATGTCGGCAATTCGTGGAGGATTTGAGCCATTAAGAGAACAGTTCAAACTATCTGAACTAATTGTAAATGAAATTAACAAATCTTTGGAGAAGGATAACTAGTGCTGAGATTCTTTCGCCAAATACGAAAAAAACTTATGGAACAGAATAAAGTTCGTACCTATCTCCTCTACGCTGTTGGAGAAATTGCACTTGTTATGATAGGGATCTTGCTTGCCCTTCAAGTGAATAATTGGAATCAAAACAGAATAGAGCAGGCACAGTTGCAGAATTATTATGAAAGAATCATCGAGGAAATAGAAACTGATATTCCTGTAAAACAAGATTTCTTAATAAAAAATCAACAAGTCATTGACCTGAATAAAAGAACACTGAACTTACTCAACTCGGCAGACCCGGATTCATTAAAACAACTCCGAAATACGCTAGGTGCCCTATCTACTGCGTGGAGTTTGAATATATCATATCCGGTATTAAACGAATTTAAAAACAGTGGATACCTCTCAAAAGTCCGAAATACAGATTTAAAACAGAAATTTTTTGAGCTTAATTCGGTTATTGAGTTCACCAATTCAATAGACACATATATTGTGGAGCAATATCTGAGTACAATCGAACCTTACATTATAAAGTCATTCAATTACCAGGCTGTTGCTCTGGAAAGATATCAAAACTTACTTATACCGGGAGGGCCTCCTATCGATTATACTCAGTTCAATGAAAACCTCGAGTTATGGAATATGGTCTCTTTTAAACTCGAAACAGCGGGGCTTTACAATGAGTACATACAAGGCTTAATGGATGAACAGAGATCCTTGGTTAATTTACTTGAGAAGGAGCTTGAATAGATGCTCCGATTCTTCAGTCAAATACCATTTAAACCTCTGATTAAAAAAATACTTGGGTTATCACGTATTTTCTCTTTTTTGTCATGTCGAGTTAATGCGAGACATCTAAAGATTTTGATGGTAGTTCAAGGTTCTTTAGACTTCTCCCTTTCGTTCGAAGTGACAAGCCACGACTCCGTGCCTTCCCCAGATCCTGCAAATCCGCAATTCCCATGCTGAGATTTTTTAGACAAATACGACAAAAATTTATGGAACAAAATAACGTTCGAAAATACTTCCTCTATGCTTTAGGTGAAATTGCTTTGGTAATGATCGGGATCTTACTCGCTCTTCAGGTGAATAACTGGAATGAGGAAAGAAAAAAAATGGATCTCGCAGAATCCTACTTAACTGCTCTAGAAGAAGATCTCATATTGGATATTGAGAATTTTGAGTTCCAGATAGATGATCTGTCTTTTCAGTTATCTCAAATTGACAGTCTGGAAGAAATTCTATCTGACCCTTCTTTTTCCAATTCCGATTTTAATGAGCTCATCAAAACCAATCTTGATATTATTCAGACTTTTGAGAATGCTAATCTGAACAACAATACATTTCTGACTCTTCAAAATACCGGCAGAGTTGACCTGTTAGACGAGATCATCCAGTTTAGATTACTGGACCTGAATTCACTTCAAAAAGTTTATCGGGTTATGATAACTGACAACCTTCAGCTGAAATATAATTTAAGTGAAGATTTTATCGCAGAGGTTCCCTTTTACTTTCCTGAATTTAAAATTGACATAAATCCCAATGTTGAAAGTGATATATGGAATAATGTAAACTGGGAAAACGCTCGCCGAAAGTATTACACTTTCCTGAATACAATGAAAGCCGTAAATGAAGTGGGTATCGAAATTACCGAAGATCTGATGTTGGAAACAAAAGATCTTTTAGCTCTTCTAAATAATTCAAATTGATGCTCCGCTTTTTTCACCAAATAACTTTTGAACCACGGATTAATTAGATTTTCGGATGAGCGCGGATTTGAAATATCAGGATATAACAAAGAAAATTATAGGAGCGTCTTTTGATGTCCACTCATTCTTAGGGAATGGTTTTCAAGAAGTAATTTATCAAAGAGCATTGTCTCATGAGTTTCAAAAAGCCGGGTTGAGTTTTCAGCGAGAAATTGAACAGCAGATCTACTATAAAGATGTACCTAAACCAATTGGAACAAGAAGAGCTGATTTTATAGTTGAAAATAAAGTACTGGTGGAGATTAAAGCCGTAATTGAACTGGAAGATGTACACATTGCTCAAGCTTTAAATTATTTAAAGGCCTATAAATTAGAAGTTGGTTTACTCATTAATTTTGGTTCAAAAAGCATGACTTTTAAGCGCTTGGTTTTGACTCAAGACAAATCCGTGAAATCATCTAATCCTTAAAATCCGCTGTTCAAAACCTATGCTACGCTCCTTCCGACAAATAATGACTGAACCACTGATTAAACAAATGTTGGGATTAATACGGATCTTCTATTTTGTGTCATGTCGAGCTACTGCGAGACATCTAAAGGTTTTGATGGTAGTACAAGGATCTTTAGACTTCTCCCTTTCGCTCGAAGTGACAAGCCACAACTCCGCGCCATCCCTGAATCCTACAAATCCGCGGTTCTTATGCTGAGATTTTTTAGACAAATACGAAAAAAACTTATGGAACAGAATAAAGTTCGTACTTACCTCCTCTACGCTGTTGGAGAAATAGCTTTGGTAATGATCGGGATTTTGCTGGCACTTCAGGTTAATAACTGGAATGAGAAAAAAAATCAATCACAAACTGCTCAGTATCATTTAAAGATATTAAAACAAAATCTTGAAGATGATAAAGAACAACTTCAAGAACTCATACATAATGCCTATGACAGAGAGCGTATGGCCTTGAACATGTCGGACATTATTCAATTAAAAACCGAACCTAATGATTCAATTGCCGGTAATATTGCACAATTACTTTTGGAGTTCAATTTTAAACCCCGAACCAACGGTATTGATCTATTAATTTCTTCCGGTAGTTTAGACGCACTTAATTCAGATATTCAGAACTCTATATCTAAATATTATCTATCTACAGAGGCAATTCAAGAAAGAGAAGAGATATCTAATCGGTTTATACATCAGTATGAGACTTTTGTATTTGAAAATTACAGTCAAATTTGGGGAAAAGGTAATACAAATGATATGTTTGTTCCGCTCTATGAAGATGACCAAAGACCTCCTATTTCTTTTGATCTTAAATATTTTTTATCCGATAAAAAGATGGAGGCTTACGTTTTTGCCCGGCTCTATCAGATTAGAAAGCAAATTGATACATATGATCAGGGTCTATTGATGCTTGAAGAACTAAGCCGAAAAATATAAAAACTGATGGCACGCTTCTTATAAAGTAATCTCTTAAAGCAGAATCTCAGTTTTACTCTCATTTCCCGTCCTTAAAAACCGTAGTTTACAGGCATGTCATCTTCTATAAAAAATCAACGCGCTATTCTGGATAAACTGAGTATTAAAGAGCTCAATGAAATGCAGAAAACAGCGAAGTTCGCTATTCATACAAATGCTAATGTGGTTCTGCTCTCCCCCACGGGAACCGGTAAAACACTCGCTTTCTTATTGCCGATCATCGAAGAATTGGATCCGGAATGTGAGCAGATTCAAGCCCTGATCCTGGTTCCTTCCAGAGAACTTGCTATTCAGATCGAACAAGTAGCTCGCGAAATGGGAACCGGTTTTAAGATCAACGCTTTTTATGGTGGTCAATCTTTTTCCAAAGACAGATCCGAACTGGAAACGCCTCCTGCTATTTTGATCGGAACTCCCGGAAGAATCGCAGATCATTTACGCCGTGAGACTTTTGAAGTAACAGATATCAAGACATTGGTACTAGATGAGTTCGATAAGTCGTTAGAGATCGGTTTTGAAGCTGATATGACTGAGATCATTGATGCCTTACCAAACGTGAAAAAGAATATCCTTACCTCTGCAACCAAAGGAATTGAGATCCCGGATTTTGTAGGGTTGAAAGATGAAGAGATTGTCAATTTTCTTGATATAGACAAACCTGATCTTACCATCAAAACGGTAATCTCTCCTGAAAAAGATAAACTGGATACTCTGGTTGCATTACTGAATCAGCTTGGCGAGAAACGGGGGCTTGTATTCTGTAATTTTAAGGATTCCATTCAAAGAGTAAGCGATTTCTTAAATCATCATAAAATTCCGCATGGTTGTTTTTATGGCGGGCTTGAACAAAACGATCGTGAAAATGCGTTGATCAAATTCAGAAATGGAACACATCGTTTATTAATTGCTACTGATCTGGCCGCTCGTGGAATTGATGTTCCTGAAATGGACTTCATCGTTCATTACCATCTCCCGCTTAAAGCTGAGGAATTCACTCACAGAAATGGTAGAACGGCCAGAATGCATAGTGATGGCGTTGCCTATGTTTTAAAATGGAGTGGTGAAGATCTGCCTGACTTCATTCAACCGGATGGTGTTGAAGAATTATCGATCTCCAATCCTCCAACAAAGACAGAATGGAAAACGCTTTACATCTCTGGCGGACGTAGAGACAAAATTTCCAAAGGTGATATTGCCGGTTTTTTCTTTAAAGAAGGAAAACTCAAAAAAGGCGAATTGGGCGATATAGAACTAAAGCAGGAATCCGCCTTTGCAGCAGTTAAATCTGATAAAGTAGATCAGGTTCTCAAACTCATCGACAATAAAAAGCTAAAAACTAAGAAAGTCAGGATTTCTGTGGTTTGAAATTGGTGATCTAGTACAAGTTTTTGTAAGCAACAGGTCATCTCGCGGCGAATGCCCGAGATCTGGATTGAGCTGTCTGACCCCAGCTAACGCAAGCGTCTCGCTTGTGCATTTCTTGCAAAAAATTCGTCCAAGCGTGACGCCTGAACTAAAAAGAGCCTTCTCCCAATTTATGTTTCCCCGCTCTAGAATGAATATTATTGGTAACTCCGATATAAATCGTAGTTCTTCGATAATAAGTAAGAAAGTACACATAACCTTTGTTCATGACTATTAAGACTGTTTCAAGACCTATTCCTTACAAAGATCCTGAAACAAGTTCAGGATGACCTTATATGTTTTACTGTTCATAAACTCTTATCGAATTACCTAACATCTACAAGGTTGGCCATGATTAAACTTTATCCAAAGCAACTTTTCTGCTATCATATCTGTTAATCAAACCTGAAGCAATACAAATCACATTAGACTAATAGAAAGAAACTGAGATGGAAAATTTGAAGAAAGCTTATATAGCCGGCGGTTGTTTTTGGGGAATGGAAGACTTGTTCAGAGTTCGTCCCGGAGTTAAAGATACTGAAGTTGGTTATATCGGCGGACAAAATGAAAACCCCACTTACAGAAATCACCCCGGTCATGCAGAAGGCATAGAAATTACCTATGATTCAAACGAGACTTCTTTTAAAGAGTTACTAGACTACTTCTACAGAATGCACAACCCAACTACGGTCGATCAACAAGGCAATGACAGAGGCAGCAGTTATCGCTCTGCCATCTTTTTTCAAAATGAAGAAGAAAAAGAAATAGCTGAAGAAGTTATTAAAGTCGTTAATGATTCCAACAGATGGGATAGTGAAGTAGTTACTACTTTAGAGCCATATACTACTTTTTGGCCGGCGGAGCCTGAACATCAGGACTATTTAGTTAAACATCCCAATGGATATACCTGCCACTTTGAGCGATTTGAAGAAAGTTATTTTTGAGAGGCATTTGCTGGTTTAGAAATTAACTCTTCCAGAGTTTAATATTTATCATTTCATTTTCGAAACTAGTTTAACTCTGGAAGAGTTGGTGCTTACATCATTAAAAGTCATTCTATAAGTTCCTGAAACAAGCTCGGTCGGACTGCTTGAAGCCGTCCGACCGATACCTACATCAAAATCCTGGAACAAGCATAACAGCATTTTGGATCATTCTGGCAGGACCAACCCAAAACATTCTGTATTGAGTGTTATCCAATAAGAAAACAACGTTTCCACTTCCCATTCCCTGAACAGCTGCGAATGTTTTACCGGCTGCTTTTTCTTTGTTTTCTTCTGATGCATAACCTGAAGCCAATACTTCATCTGCATCTTTCACATAATACCCAACCGTACTGAACGATGGATCCGGTTTCAAAGCATTAGTACTGAATTTCAAAGAATACACTTTATCCTTCATTCCAAAAGCCAATGGATGTGAGTTGTCGATCATGGCCTTAAATGCTGAACCCGGTATTCTTCTTAACCCACTGGAGTCTTCCTGATCTTTATATCGGGTATAAGCTGCAGGATCTATTTTGTCTTCGTCTTTATCTTCCTCTGTGAATAGTTCTGCAGAAGTAATACCTGACTGATCTTTAGTTAACCAGCTTGTAGATCCTTCCGTTGCGACCAATGTTCCGCCATTTCTCACCCAGCTTTTAAGCTCGTCTCTCGAGTTTTCATTGAATACTCTGTTTAATCCGAAGCCACTTGGCATAATCAGAACGTCATAATCATTAAGATCAATTCCACCTATGCTTGAAGATCGAATCCTGTCTATTCCAAGTTCAGTCCATTGATCAAAAAGGAACCAGATCTGTCCTGCGGTATAGGAACTAAATCCCGAATCTATTATTAAACCCACTCTTGGTTTTTCAACAGGTCTCATACTCGGAGAACCCAGATCACTTCCGGCGTCCATTCTTCCGGTATTGAATCCCGCGACTTTAACATCTGCATAATCAGCAATGGTTTTCATATCCTGATGGATGGCATCTCCTTTGTGAAGGTTTCTCCCCAAAAGAACCACTAAACTTCCTCTGGAATACTCGACCCCGTCTTTCGTAAACCCTTTCTCAGAAGAACGCACTTTATATCCATGCTTCCATAATTGAGACAAAGCTTTTGGTGCATTTCTTTGATTCCAGTCAATTACGTAGGCATACTGAGCATTTCCGTTTGTCAGGCCGTTTGGATGAACTACTTCCTCATCGATCTGAGTAGTATTTACTCTAACATCTGATGTTGTCCAGGCTGCATCCAGATTATAAGCCAGTGGTGCCGACCATGTACTCATGTCATACATAACCGAATCTTTGATCTCCAGCTGTCTCCTCATCAATGTATTTATGAAAAGATGCGCCGGTTGATCCGTTTTGATAATAAAATCTCCCGCTTTGAACGATCTTGATGAAGCGTTTCCATCCCAGTAATTGAAAGCATTTCTGATATTGAAATCATCGTTTGCTTGTTCAACCTGCACGCCTTGTTTCAACATCAAATTCACAACATCGTAAGTGTAATCGTTGGAATTATTGGGAAGTATATACGCTTTTGTATTTCCTTTTTGAGTGTTTTGAGAACGAGCATCTTGGAAATATTCGACTAATGCCTTTCTGTTTTCAACTGAAGTTTTAACAATGGAAACTCCATTTTTATAGTGATCAAAAACTCTTTGGCGAAGTGTAAGCACATAACCATCATTGGTTTCTACTGCTCGTCCACCACGACTGTGACCACCTTGCTCAGCCAACATTCCAATTCCACCCATAATACTTGGGTAAGAAGATCCGTAACCAGGATAAAAGAAATCGAAACGTTCACGAGTTTCAAAGTTAACCTGAGCTTTATCAAATTCTTCTATTGCTCCGCGACCAAATACATCTGCCCATGTTTCATAATCTGCAGGCAGCTCATGATTTCTTGGAGTAGTTCCCGGCATAGTAAAATAGTTGTTGTTAAAACCCTGCTCATGAAAATCGATATGAACCTGTGGCATCCATTGTTGATACACGTTTATTCTTCCTCTCGATTCAGGATGCACCAACCATGTCCAGTCGCGGTTCAGATCAAACCAATAATGATTCGTTCTTCCTCCCGGCCAGATCTCGTCATGCTCCAAATCCTCTGCATTTACATTCAGAACATTTGCCTGACTGGACTTGTACCAATACACATATCTGTCTCGTCCATCAGGATTGATCATTGGGTCTATAATAACTACAGCGTTGTCTAACCAGCTTTGTGTTTCTGAATCTGTAGAAGCTACTAATCGATATGCCGTTTGCATGGCCGCTTCACTACTGGACGGCTCATTTCCGTGAACGTTATAACTCATCCAAACTACAACCGGCTCTTCATTTACAGATACCGAATTAGGAGCATTTGCAATCTTTAAATTCTGCGCTCTTATTTCATCAAGATTACTGTGATTATCCGCTGAAGTAATGACCGCATAGTTCACAGAGCGGTTTTCATAAGTTCGAGCATACTCATGAAAAGTGATCTTATCAGATAACTCGGCAAGTTTTTCAAAATAATTCATCACCTGATGATGGAAAGTGTATTCAGTACCTAGCTCATAACCCAAATATTCTGTTGGTGAAGGAATGGAATTATCGTAGTTGATAGAAGGATCGAACTGAAATCTTTCTACTGCTTCCTGAAATTGAGCTGAGGCAGAAATTGAAAGAAATGCAGTTATAAGAAGTAGCGTAATTTTTTTCATAGCGTAGTTAATTTTTTGTTGTAATCAGACTAACAAAAAAAGCCGTAAAATGGAGTTAAATAATTTTCTACTGATAGGTGTGTGATCAGTAAATAAAAGTGTGATTATATTTTATCAAAATAGAACCACTTTGTAAGGTAGGTAATCTTGGCAATCCCATATTTCTTTGATCTTTTACAGTATAAGATTGCTCATTTATCACAAACCAAAGGTCTCTTCCTTCACTGAAGTTATATCTGAACCTGAAATTTACGCCGGCCAACTCTTCGATATTACTATATTGAATGAAAGCACTGGTGGAAAGTTTTTTATTTAAAGCGTATTGAGCTCTGATCTGTCCAAGGTGAGCAGTAAACTTTTCTTTGTCTCTTCCCTGAGCTTCTGGAAAAGCTAAATCAGTTATCTGATAACTCCCGCCAATTTCCCAATGAATATTTGCAACTAACTCCGGTTCAACTTCCAATTGAACTCTTCTCCCGTCAAATAATTTACCGTATTCAAAAGTAGTGTTAATTCTGAGTTTTTTGCTGTTAGGCGATCTGTAAGAAAAATTACTTTCAAAGAAATCGTAATCATCAACCGGTATATAGATCTTGCCCACAAGATTAAAATCTTCGTCCGGAAGTAAGTGTTCCTGATTATATCTTATCTGAGCTTCAGCCGATCCTAATGTCTTGAAATCGGTATTCCACTCTAAAGAAATAAACCTGCTTCTCAAGTCATAAGTGTCATTTTGAAAGATATTATAACTCCCGATATTAACTGAATGCTGTCTGTAAATAGACTCTTCCTCTCCTAACCATCCATATCCTAAACGATAAAAATAGTCTGATGTATTCACAGTTCTGAAAAAACCAATACCGGGATTGAATTCTGCTCCTGTTCTGTTTACAAAGAATCTGTAGAACCAACCAATAGAGGCTCTTCTTTGCCAGGTTATTCTGAAAATGCTGTTGTCCTCAAAGTCGAAACGATTCTCTTCAGACACCGAATTATCTATGGTCTGACTTACTCGTACTTCTATAAAATCGTCTCCAAAAATATTGAAATCCCCATCCAATCCCATCGCAATATTGGAACTCCCATTTACTCCTAAACGACTGGTGAAAATACCTCCTACATAAGAAGAAGTATTTAATACATTTTTCTTCACTCTCAATACATTAAAGTTCTCGGAATCGATTTCATCACTTTGACCAGTTTGCAGGTTAATAAATCCAATGTCCAGATCATTGATCTTTCCTGTTAGTCGCGCACCTCCCAATATCCTTACCTGATTTCCGCTACTATCTAAACCAATTCTCCGGCTGTAAAACACTCTAGTATTTCCAAAATTAAAATCGAACAATCCTGATCTTTGTTGAAAAAATTGTCGCTTTTCAGGGAAACTGAGTGAAAACCGAGTCAAATTAAGTTGCTGATCATCGGCTTCTACCTGTGCGAAATCGGTGTTTAGGGTCACATCCAAAGTAAGATTAGAGGTAATATTGTATTTAAGATCAAAACCGACTTCAGCTTTAACTTCATCATCGTAAAAATAGTCAAGCGAGTCGCTTCCAAGTTCATTTAATCGTGTAAATCCCCCCAAAATATAAGGGGTAAAATAAACCGGTTTTTTTGAATCTGCCCCGGTTATAATTACATCCTGAGCTTGAGAAGGTTTTATGTTTCCATCTTCCCACAATGGCGGAATAGCCGGATAGATATGCCTTTCATTATGGTGTGTAAGCCATCGGTAGACGATCAAACCCATTTCTGCAATTCCATCACTGCTTTGAAATCCAATACTGGAAAAAGGAATTCTCATTTCTGAATACCACCCGTCCTCTTGGATGGTACTTGACGCATCCCAGAATGTGTTCCAGCTTCCATTTACAGCATTTGATCCCGCTACAGAATTTGCATCGTTTGAAATTGATTGATCAAATCTTACACCAGCCGGAGTAGTAAAAAATCTCAGGGCATTTTGGTCGTCATTGAACGGGTCCAGAATAATTGCAAAAACATCATCCCCGCTATAGCTGTCTCTGTATAAACTATTTGCAGCGATAGTGGATGGATCTTCAGTGAACATCTTTGCAGCTACATACAAATACTCGTCGTCATAAGTAACCCGGATGTCTGTTTTTTCACTTAAAGAACCTTTAAAAACGGGTTCATATTGTACCATTGGGAATGGTTCCACTGCTTCCCAAGCAGCTTCATCAGGAATACCATCTACTATTATCGGAGAGGTAGTTCGAACTAATTTAATGGTCTCTTGTCCATAGATATTTTTAGCAGATAAGAATATGATTAAGCCTAAAAGAACGAATCTATGCAAGTATTAACTCCGAATTTCTTAGTTATTTATATTAATTAGACAATTACCAAGACATAATCCCCTATTCTCCTTATTTTGGCAAAACTATTTGATAATCAATGATTGACACTCTTTCTATTCCAACCATTTCAGACATTAAAGCTGCGCACAGAATAATCGATCCCTACGCTCATCGAACTCCTGTTCTGACCAGTGCAAAGGTGAATATCCGCTCCAGAGCTTCTGTTTTCTTTAAATGTGAAAATTTTCAGAAAGTAGGAGCCTTTAAATTTCGCGGAGCATGTAATGCAGTTCTAACTCTGTCGGATAAAGATGCTGAACAAGGAGTGGCTACACATTCATCCGGAAATCATGCTCAGGCACTTGCTTTAGCAGCCCGGATACGTGGTATTAGAGCTTTTGTGGTTATGCCGGAAAACGCCCCGAAAGTAAAAGTGGAAGCAGTTAAAAACTACGGCGCAGAAGTTACTTTCTGTGAGGCTAGCTTGGATGCCAGAGAAGGAACGTTAGCCGAAGTTGTTAAAAGAACCGGGGCGACAACCATTCATCCTTACAACGACTCCAGAATTGTAGCCGGACAAGGTACAGCGGCTGTTGAATTGCTAGAAGAATGTCCTTTTCTGGATATTGTTATGACACCCATCGGTGGAGGTGGATTATTGAGTGGAACAGCATTGGCAATTAAATCTATTAATCCTGATATCGAAGTAATAGGTACGGAACCGATTGAAGCTGATGACGCCTATCGTTCGTTCAAAGCAGGAAAATTAATTCCGGCTTACAGCACCAATACTATTGCTGATGGGCTCCGAACCTCTCTTGGAGAACTCCCTTTTCAGATCATCAAAAAACATGTAGATGATATTCTTACCGTTGATGAAGAATCAATCATTTCAGCTATGCGGTTTATCTGGGAACGGATGAATATGATCATTGAACCATCTTGTGCCGTTCCGGTTGCAGCTTTGTTCAATAATCAGGATAGATTTGCGGGTAAAAAAATCGGGATTATCATCACCGGTGGGAATGTAGACTTGGATAACCTACCGTGGTAGAGTAAATACCAATTTTCAAATTACAAATAACAGCTTTAAAGTTCATTGTACGTCAATTCAACCTTTTCCTGTATTTGCTCGTCTTTATAACATCCTTATGTGATTTAACATCGGTTTACAATCGGTTAGGTTGAATCACAATCTTCAATAAATTTAGGGAAATACTATGAAGACATTCATCGCAAGCCTGTTGCTTCTTGTCCTACCGGAAGTAATTGACATTCCAAATCCACTATTTTTACACGACAAAGTTAAAGTTCAGGGAACGGTCATTGATGCAGATACTCAGCAACCATTAGTTGGGGCAACCATCCAAATTAAAGCCACGTCCATTGGTGAAACTTCTGACGCTAACGGAAACTTTGAATTTTATACTGAACCGGGCACCTATTTAATTGAGGTTCTATACGTTGGGTTTAAGAAGTATTCTACGGAAATAACAGTTCCAAAAACAGGGCTAAGCAATCTTGTTATTTCATTAGATCCTGAAGTTACAGCATTAGATGAAGTTGTAATGTCGGGAAGAGCAGCTATGCAAAAACAAAGCAATGTTGCTACAAGCTATGCAATTCTTCCTCCCCCACGCTTAAGAGATTATAACACCGAAGAATACGCTGAAATTTCTGAGAACACCTTCAAATGGGCAACTAAAACTCCCCTTTCTACTTTTTCTATTGATGTGGATGGTGCTTCCTATTCGAATGTTCGTCGAATGATCATGGACGGACGCTTGCCTGTAAAAGATGCGGTTCGTGTAGAAGAACTCATAAACTATTTCAATTATGATTACGAAGATCCTGTAGGAGAACATCCTTTTTCTGTGAATACCGAGGTTGGAAAAGCTCCTTGGAATCCGGATCATCAGCTGGTTCAAATCGGTATTCAGGGAGAAAAAGTTGAAGCAGATAATCTTCCTCCAAGTAACTTAGTTTTTTTACTGGATGTATCAGGCTCCATGAGTTCTAATGACAAACTTCCCCTTCTTAAAAAAGGGTTTAAACTACTTACAAATCAACTAAGAGAAGAGGATTATGTATCAATTGTAGTATATGCCGGCAGTTCCGGATTAGTACTTCCTCCTACTTCAGGAGCTAATAAAGAAGCTATTCTTGAAGCATTGAATAAACTAAATGCAGGAGGCTCAACCGCCGGGGCCGCGGGAATAAAGCAAGCTTACCAAGTTGCCAAAGAACATTTCAGAAAAAATGGAAATAACAGAGTCATTCTTGCTACTGATGGTGATTTCAATGTAGGTGTTTCGAGCAACAGCGAACTTGTGGATCTGATAGAACAAAAAAGAGACGAGGGCATTTTCCTTTCTGTATTGGGATTCGGTTCCGGAAATCTGAAAGATTCTAAAATGGAACAAATCGCCAATAATGGAAACGGTAACTATTATTACATCGACAATCTGTTGGAAGCCAAAAAAGTGCTTGTTTCTGAAATGGGCGGTACACTTCATACTATTGCCAAAGATGTTAAGATACAGGTAGAGTTCAATCCGCAGAATGTAAAAGCATATAGGTTGATAGGTTATGAAAACCGTTTGTTAGCTGATGAGGATTTTAATAATGACGAAAAAGATGCAGGAGAACTTGGAGCCGCTCATACCGTTACAGCGTTGTATGAAGTGATCCCACACGGAGTGGTTATAGATTCATCTTTAAGTGATCTCGACCCACTTAAATATCAAACACCAACTACACCTGTAAATGGCTTCAATGATGAACTAATGACTGTAAAACTCCGGTACAAACAGCCTGATGGCGATAAAAGCCAACTTCTTACTCAGGTTATAAAAAGATCAGACAGATCTGAATTATCAGAAAACCTCAAGTTTGCATCATCGGTGGCATCGTTCGGTATGTTACTCCAGGATTCAAAATTCAAAGGAAACAGCTCGTTCCAAATGGTTCAGCAATTAGCCAAAGAATCGAAAGGCATTGATGAAAATGGATATCGGGCTGAGTTTATTAAGATCGTAGAGCTTGCCGAGCTACTTTATAAAGGAGAAGCTAAAAATTAGTTTCAATACCCAACAACCAATTTCCAAGTTAGTTAAGAGACTTGGAAATTGGTCATTGGTTATTCAATATTGATTATTGAATAAATATCGATAACTAAGTGAATTCGTAAACGGGAACTTTTTTTAAAGCAAGAAGTAATTTTAGTATCAACTAAATCTCTCGCTATGAAAATTTTTACTATTGTCGCTTCTTTTGCATTATTCATTTCTTGTACCGGTAGTTATTACTCGAGCATTTATCAACCAAATTTACAACCCGGTGAGGAATACGAAACTATATCTGAAAATACTTTTCTCACTCCATCTGAATATCCACTATCCACTTTTGCTATTGATGTAGATGGAGCTTCATATTCAAATATCCGGAGAATGATCATGGATGGTCGCCTGCCTGTAAAAGATGCTGTGAGGGTTGAAGAAATGATAAATTATTTCAGCTATAATTATAAACAGCCAAGAAATGAAGAGCCATTTTCAGTACACACGGATATTGGACCTTCTCCTTGGAATCCCGAACATCAACTTGTGCAGATTGGAATAAAAGGAAAAGAAATATATGCTGATGATCTGCCCCCAAGCAATCTCGTTTTTTTGCTTGATGTCTCCGGTTCTATGGGCTCAAGAGATAAACTTCCATTGCTAGTGAAAGGGTTCAAACTATTAGTTAATCAATTAAGAGAGCAAGACCTTGTATCCATTGTTGTTTATGCCGGAAGCTCAGGCTTAGTACTCCCTCCCACTTCAGGGGATCAAAAAGAGAAAATAATCTCTGTTCTTGATGATTTATACGCCCAAGGATCCACAGCCGGAGGAGATGGAATAAAACAAGCGTACAAAGTAGCACTTAAAAATTATAAAAAAGAAGGAAATAACAGAGTTATACTTGCTACAGATGGTGATTTTAATGTTGGAGTTTCAATCACATCCGAACTTGTTGAACTTATTGAAGAAAAAAGAGAGCAAGGAATTGATTTGTCAATCTTAGGTTTTGGCACAGGAAATCTGAAGGATTCTAAAATGGAGCAGATCGCCAATAATGGTAACGGAAACTATTATTACATCGATAATTTACTGGAAGCAAAGAAGGTGTTGGTCTCTGAAATGGGAGGAACCCTTCATACTATTGCAAAAGATGTGAAAATTCAGGTTGAATTCAATCCACAGAACGTAAAAGCATACCGATTGATAGGCTATGAAAACCGCTTGTTAGCTGATGAAGATTTCAATAATGATGAAAAAGATGCCGGAGAACTTGGGGCCGGACACACCGTTACTGCTTTATATGAGGTTATACCTGAAGGAGTGACTATTTCAAATAACTTACTACCGGTTGATCCTTTAAAATATCAGGACCAAGTTTCTGAAGCACAAAGTAAGTACGGCAACGAATTGTTGACCGTTAAACTGCGATATAAATATCCGAATAAGGATAAAAGCAGTTTAATATCGGAAATAGTTTATAAATCAGAAGCCACAAATCTTAATGAAAATCTTAAGTTTGCATCATCGGTAGCTTCCTTCGGTATGTTACTTCGGGATTCAAAATTCAAAGGAAACAGCTCGTTCCAAATGGTTCAGCAATTAGCCAAAGAATCGAAAGGCATTGATGAAAATGGATATCGTGCTGAGTTTATCAAGATCGTAGAATTAGCAGAACTGCTCCATCAAGGTAAAGCTAAAAATTAGTTTTAAACCAAATCAATTAACTAATAACCACTAACAAAAAGTTTTAGGTTATTAGTTATTTGTTTAAATCTTCCATTACTTTTCTTTCAAAGAATCAATTCTTCTCTGAAGCACCTGTTTGGTTCTATCGTCAGAAGCCAACTCTTTTGCTTGTTTGTACGCTTCCTCAGCTTTTTTAAGTTCTTCAGCTTCCTCATAAACCTCTGCTGCTGAATAATGAGCTCTCCAGTCGCTTGACCATTCTTTTCTCATCTCAGCGGCTTGTTCTAACCCTTTTTCTTTCTGCTCGTTTAAGACCAGTAACTTTGCATGTAATCCTAATGTTTGAACACTTCGGTCAATTTCTAAAGCTCTTGCTGCCCATTGTAAAGCTACATCCAGTTTGTAATCATTATTTTGCAGATATGTTGCTCCCTGAACCCAACCTTGCCACGAAAATGCCGGAAGTGTTCTAAACTGATTTTCAATATGAGCAAAAGTTGTTTCCATTGGTATCTCAACTTTAAATGGAACTTTCAGATGAGCCCATTTCAACGAAATATCCACAGAAGTGTTTGTATAGTCACTGAATGAAAATTTCATCCATTCGTATTTACTTTCCATTTCTTCAGGATTTACTTTAATCCGAAGGGCATCTTCATTTTCGTCATAAAAATAACTTCCCCAGGCTTCACTGAAGTTTGAAAAAATAATCACCCATTCCTCTTCTCCCGGAATAGTGTGCATTCCATAAGAACCCGCTTTTAGTTTTTGCCCATTGATAAGCACATCATCAGTTACTGTGAAAAGAGTATTCTTATTTGCGCCTGTTCTCCACACTTCACCATAAGGAATAAGTCCGCCCCAAATTTCACGCCCTTTAATTCCTACTGAGTTGTATTCAAAACTCATGGTTGTAAATCCTATGGTAATACTTCGTGTTTCCTTTGGGCTAGCCTGCGGAAGAGTTAAGGATACCGGTAGCTGCGCCAATACCGCTGTAGACAAAAAACAAATCATTAAAAATACTGCTCCAACTATACTTCTTTTCATCTTAAAGGAATTAATTTATGGTTTAGTCTAATCTAAGAAACTTTAAGAGAAAATTTCTTATTTGAAACAATGGGAGCTTCTTTTTCGTCTTACAGAAAAAATTGTATCACCATGACACAACAGGGCAGATTTAAAAGATCCAACAACAACGACGACTTCGACTTAGATTCCTACCTCGATGAACAAGCTCATAAAACCTCAGAACCAACTCAGGAAATTGAGAATGAGCACGAAACTTCTTTTATAAAAAACGCGGGCTTGGGTCTTGCTCTGGTATTCACTGCTTTCCTGTGGTACCATGACTGGAGCCCAAAACAAGCATATACTAGTATTTTCGGAAGTGATGAAGCCACTGTTGTAGCAACAGGTCAGGCCGGAAATCAAATTGTTATTGATATCCCTGAGATCCGGATCCCGGAAATTACTATTCCGGAAACACGGGAGATCGAACGAGCCATAGAGCGCGAGCTAGCCAGAGCTTCAGCAAGTGGAGATCTTCCTTCTGTTACTGATTATTTAGTGGAGCTAAAAGAGCTGGGTTTACTGGAAGACGACAAACTTAGTGCCTTTCAAGCTCGCCAACTTCATTCGGCAGGTGTTCCCGTTTCCTATATTCAGGAAGTTGATAATGCAGGTTTTCTGGATGAGTTAAACTTTGTGGCAATCTCTGAATTCTATAACAACGATATCCCACTTAGCTATATTTCTGAATATGAAGAAGCAGGCTTTTTAGATAAAGTGAATTTTATCGGAATAAGCGAATTCTACAAAAACAATGTGTCTATGGATTATCTAAGAATTCTGGACCAAGCCGGTTATCTTGACGATCTAAGCTTTGTATACATCACAGAATATTATAAAGCCGGAGTTACCACGGCCTTTTTAGACGATCTGAAAGCAAAAGGATTGTATGAAGATCTAAGCTTTGTGGATGTGGTAGAAATGTATAAAGACGAGAACAATTAGGATTAAAATGAGCAAGCAGAAGTTTCGATACGATTTACACAATACCGATGATCCCGATTTTGATCTGGATGCATATATAGATGAGCAAGCAAACGCCGGCGATCAGAACTTTGAACAGGAATTCAATTCACATCCAACAACAAAAAGAAATCTGTTGGCTCTTTCGGTTATATTAATTCCGGCAATATGGTTCTTCTTAAGTGATCCATTTTCAGTTTTCTCTGATAGCTCAAACTTTACCTCTTCTCAGGCTGGTCAAACCATTGTAGTAGAGAGACCTGAACCTAATGTGAGGATAATTACAGCACCTCCTGCTCCCGTCCCTCTTCAGGGATCTAATTTTAGTTTCGAGCCCGGAAATACTGTTGCAGACCTTGGAATGAGTTACACTGATTATCTTGCTGAACTTAAAGAATATGGTTATCTGGATGATTTTGGAGGAAGTGCATCTACGCGTTTATACCAAAACAATGTTCCTGTAGAGTACATCGATCAATTCGGAAAAGCAGGAGTTCTAAATAATTTCGGGAGTACATCTATCTCAAGATTGTATCAAAACCAAGTTCCTTTTGATTACATCCAAAATATGGCTGACGCAGGATTATTGGACAATTTTGGAAGTACTTCTATCTCCAGATTATACCAAAACCAGATTCCTTTCGAATATATCATAAAATTTAAAGAAGCGAATGTACTGGAAAATTTCGGTAGTACGTCCATCTCAAGATTATATCAGAATGGTGTACCCACAGAATATATTTCTGAAATAGCAACAAGTGGATATTTGAATAATTTTGGGAGCACATCAATCGTACGACTACACCAAAATCAGGTCCCCGTTAGTTTTTTGAAAATTCTTGACGAAAAAGGATTATTGGATGATATGTCGTCCGAATCCGTAGTAACTGCTTATCAACTTGAAGGACAATAAATACAATGAGCTCTCAACGATTTAAAAACGAACTCCGTGGTGGTCAGGATGATCCCGATTTTGATCTGGATGCCTATTTACAAGAACAATCTCATCCTGACGAGCAATTTGAAGATCACGCTAATGATCCTACCAAAGGTTCCTCCTTTCTAAAAAACACCTTTCTCATTGTAGGGCTTTCCATTTTTGCTTTGCTATATTTTAACGACTGGAGCCCTAAGCTGGTTTACGGTAATATTTTCGGAGTAGAAGAATACCAACAGCAATCAGTTGCTCCTGAGCCTGTACTTCCGGTCACAGCTAATTCAGAACCTGATGTTGTTATTGCTGACAGTGATCCGGTAGGAACTAATGATATTGTTGTTACACAAGGACTTGAAAATCTGGCTCGTTTAGAGGCTCTGGAAGCATTAGAAAGCCTCGAAGGTTTAGCTGAACTGGAAAATCTGGAAGGACTTGAGGGTTTAGAAGAGTTGGCAAAACTTTCAGCACTTGAAGGACTTAAAGCACTTTCGAATCTTGAAAATCCATCTTTTATTCAAGTAGAAAATAATTCCTCTGAATTTCCTGCTACTTTAGAAGAGTATAACACAAAATTAAATGAAGCAGAACTTTCAGATAAATTTGATACAGAAACGGTGGCTGAACTTTTCGACGCCAAAGTTCCGGTTCCTGTATTAAAAACATTGAATGACAATGATCTGTTAAATTCATTCGATATTTCATCGCTGATCGAGGGATATAAGAATCAAAGAAATTAATACTATGGCAAATCAAAGATTTAAAAATGAACTACGTGGCAATCAGGATGATCCCGATTTTGATCTGGATTCTTACATAGACGAGCAAGCCAATGCCACCGGTACAGAAAAGCTTGATCAGGAATTTGTTGAACCGCCAACATCCACTAAAAGAAATATCATCGCAATATTACTGTTTGCTGTGATACCGGCTGTATGGTTTTTAACAAGCAGTCCGATTTCTGTTTTTAACTTTGATAATGGCAATCAAACAACGGTTTCTCAGGGACAAAATGTAGTACAAGCCCCTTTGCCTCCTGCTACACCGCTGCCTCCCAGAATTTCAACAACCGAAGGAGTAACTAGCGTATATCTGGATTATTTACAAGCTGCGACCGAGGCCGGATATACCAATCAAATCAATTCTACCGGAATACGGGCTCTGTACGATAGCGGTGTTCCTCTTTCATATTTAGAGCAAATGAATCAAGCCGGTTTTTTGGACGATTTCTCCTATTCAGGTATCATCGGATTGTACAACGGTGGAGTGCCAATGGAATATTTAACGATGATGAACGAAGCAGGATATATGGATGACTTTTCCTATTCAGGAATCATTGGGCTTTACAACGGAGGTGTTCCCACTTCTTACCTGGATCAACTTAATGTTGGCGGTTATTTAGATGATTTCTCCTACTCAGGAATTATCGGTTTGTATAGCGGCGGCGTTCCCAATGAGTTTCTTGCCCGAATGGAGGCCGGCGGTTACCTGGACGAATTTTCATACTCAGGATTGATAGGCTTATACAGTGGCGGTGTTAGTGTTGATTATCTGGACAGATTAAACGCGGCAGAACTGCTGAACGATTTCTCTTACTCTGCCATAATCGGACTCCAAAGCTCGGGCGTTACTACTGATTATATCATTCAATTAAAAGAAGCCGGTTTCCTAAACAACTTTTCTTATTCAGGGATCATTGGTTTATACAACTCAGATGTCCCAGTAAGTTTCATACAGGAACTGGACAGCAGAAGTCTCCTCGTTGATATGAGTTATACCGATGTGATTCGTGCTTATGGAGATGGGAATTAGTCTCTCCGAGCCTGAAGGCTCTACTTGTTTAAAAGGAGCCCTTTCTATCGTCAGATAGAGACACATCTGATCCGCTACCTCCATTCATGAGCCTAGAGAAGTGATCTCCTTTTATTCACCTGAGTATCTTCAATAAACGCTTGGTCCCTTCGCCAGTTCTCTGACCCACCCTTGTTCTCTTCCTAACTTTATGGAGGGAGACTACAAAAATCCACTCAGATATTAATTACAACGTCCCCTCACCTTGTTTTAGGGAAGGACAGGGATGGGTTCTTACTTGTACTCAATACAATTAATCCGTTACTTCAACAAAAAAGAAAACTTGCGCCGCTTAAACGCTGGGTCGTCAGATTAATTAGAAAAACTATTCAAAAAACTTTTTAATGAAGATTTATTTTTCCGGTTCGATCAGAGGAGGAAGACAAGATGCAGAGCTATACAATCAGTTAATTGAAGAAATTAAAAAGTACGGAGATGTTTTAACTGAGCATGTCGGCTCTTCTGAAATCAGCCAAGAACCATCAGACCAAGAAATCCATGATCAGGATATGAAATGGTTGAATGAAGCTGATATTATAATTGGTGAAGTGACAACTCCTTCTCACGGAGTTGGCTATGAAATTGGTCGAGCTGTTGAATTGAACAAAAAGGTTTTTTGCTTATACCGGCAGCAAAAAAATAAATCTGTTTCAGCTATGATCAATGGCTCACCTTCAATTGAATGCTACAAGTATTCTACAATCAAAGAAGCCCAAAGTTTAATTAAACAGATATTTTCCGGGATTTAAATTACCAAACCTAAACTGCTTATTGAAGGGTTACATCTCGCCCATTTTCCGACTTAACCTCGTTCCCAAGCTCTGCTTGGGAATGCCCATCAGAAGCTCCTGCTTCCTATAAAAAATTAAAGCAAGTGAAGCAGAGCTTCAGCATTACATTCCGAACGGGACGTTCGGAACGAGAATAAATAATCGACCCTTCGCCTCATATGCCCCAACCATTATATTCAAACCTATATAACCGTAACAAAAAAAGCATTCAGATCGTATTTATTTCTATGTCACATTTGAATTCAATAAATAACGATGCGTTTAATTGCAGTCTCTTTCCTTTTCTTGTTAACTCCCCTGCTTGCTGTTTCTCAAATAACCAAAAATACTTATGTATGTCCTCCTTGTCCGGTGCACGATACTTTGACATTTGACCATGATGGTGTATGCCCGGTTTGCGGGATGAATCTGATACAAAAGAGAGATACTTCGGATATCAATAAAATTGACCTAAATACCGGATCAGGCAACTTTATAGTAGATGGAGGAAGTTCCAACAATGATAAGATGATTACAGTTTTCTATCATAAACCAAAGAATTTCAGCGAACAATCTCCGGTAATGATGGTAATACCGGGAGCAGGACGAAATGGTCACGACTACCGGGATGTCTGGGTTGAAGCATCCGAAGAGTATGGAATATTAATTTTGTCTCTTCATTATCCGGAAAAATATTACCCTGAGTTTTGGAGCTATAATCTTGGAGGAATGATCACGGACGTAGAAATAAATAAAGAGCGTACCGCCATTTTAGGTTATGAGATAAACAATGATCCTGAAGAATGGATCTGGGATGACTTCGATAGAATTTTTTCCAAAGTTAAAAATGAACTGCAATTAGACACAGAAACCTATGATATGTTCGGACATTCGGCAGGTGGACAGATCTTGCATCGCATGACGCTTTTTTAAGCCGGACAATAATGCAGGCAGAATACTCGCTTCAAATTCGGGTTGGTATACTACTCCTTCCACCGATGATAAATTTCCATATGGTTTAAATGGAATTACAACAACAGATGAACAATTCGTAAAGGCATTCAAAGCTAACCTTAAAGTGTTTCTTGGAGAAGCAGACAATGAAAATGAAACCAGAGGCCATTTAGTTCGATCACCTGAAACTGACATACAAGGAACCCACAGGTTAGCCCGAGGCAAGTATTTTTACAATAAATTCAAATTATATGCTGATAGCCTGGAAACAGAATTTAATTGGGAATTAATAATAATCCCTGATGTCGGCCATGATTATAAGCGCATGAGTAAAGTAGCAGCAAAATATTTGTATACTATGAATTGATAGTGAGATTTAGAATCTTCGCTTCAATTCTCTGACCCACCCTTGTTCCCTCCCTAACATCAGGGAGGGAGACTCCACAACCTATCGCAAGCGTCCCGCTTGTGTAGTTTAACCTCAATCCAAACAAGAAATAGATATTGTGCAGTTTACTGGCTTTAAAACCCCACAACATCCCTCTGATTTCACACACGTGTACGATCGGTCTCCCTTCGAAGAGAGATTTATTTTTCTAGCAAATTCTCTGACCCACCCTTGTTCCCTCCCTAACATCAGGGAGGGAGACTCTTTAATCTACTCAGATATTAATTACAACGTCCCCTTCCCTTGTTTAAGGGAAGGGACAGGGATGGATTCGCTAATTGTAAGAAATAGCCTCCATTATCTTTTCAAAGACAAGCTCCTCATTCAAAAGCTCTTCATTTTTAAACCTTATAACCTTCAATCCTAAGTTCTCCAGAACTATCGTTCTTTGCCGGTCATAATCTTTTTGATAATCATGCACTTTGCCATCAATTTCTATGATCATCATACGTTCTGCACAATAAAAGTCAGCGATATAAAAGTATCTTTTAATTCCATACTGTGTGTGAACAAAGGGTTTTTGACGAGTAAACCGTAATCCCTTGAACCTTCTCTTTCTTACGAGTTCCCAGAAAAGTTTCTCTGAAGGTGTTGGGTTTTTTCTAAGCTCTCTTGCCAGTTCAGTAATATTTTTTCTAGACAAGTCCATTGAAAACAATACTGAATTCGTATTAAATTTTCTAGCTTGTTTTCTGACCCACCCTTGTTCCCTCCCTAACATTAGGGAGGGAGACTCCATAAATCCACTCAGAATTTAGTTAAAAAGTCCCCTTCCCTTATTTAAGGGAAGGGACAGGGATGGGTTCGCACTTGTGCCCAATTAAATTATTCAGTTAATTCGATTAAAACACTTAGACCATGAGAGTATTTATTTTTTTGTTGATTTTGCTTCCAGTTAATGGACTCACTCAAGAATTACCGGAATGGGCTAAACAAAGACTAGAAGCACATAAAAATATTTTTAAAGTTAATAACGACTTTAATCCTACTTTTTATGTTGCAGATTTTGATGGAGATGATATCCCTGATATTGCCATTGCTGTAAAGAATAAGTTGCGCGATAATATGTCTGGAGTAATTTTCTATCTAGGAAACCAAACACACTTTTTAGCTGGCGGTGCAAATGGTTTCGGAAATGCTGGTGGTGATTTTTCTTGGGTTGATGAGTGGAAGATTTTCGATAAGGAAAAAACGTATCGAATAACTTTCGAAGAAAATGGTGATATTAAAGGTGATGAAGAAGTTCTATTAATTAATCCCGCAATAAGCATTCGGCAGAGTGAGGGTTCTGGTGGTCTTATTTACTTTAATGGTGAAAAATTTATCTGGATTCATCAAGGAGGTTAAACTCAACTTCCTTTTGCCTATTAATTAATCGTGATATGCTAATTTTATTCCTTTCATTTCTTCTGTCATTTAACTCCATTCAGAATGATACTTCTAGATTTGATTTATACGAAACCGGTTTGGCTAATCTCGACAATTCGAAAATTGAACATTTAGAAACGGCAATTGTTCTTTTTGATTCACTGTCTGTTGATCCGCCTGATTCAGTTAATGACAAAATGTTTGAATCATTTCAGGATTACTACTACAAAACTATTCGATACATAAACTCAAACAACATTATTGATGAATCAAAAATCTATGCGTATGATGATATGTACAATAACCCCTACTCAGATAGTTTAACTTCCATTTTCAATAAATACGGTATTGATATTTTTTCAACAGAAGGAAGTTTCTATGCTGATCAAAAGGTTGGTTATCTTTCAAAAACATTTTCCGATAAACTGACTGAAGCTTATGCCGAATATTTACAAAGGCGTGCTATTGAAATGAGAAGAGCTTTTTCTGAGGATGCAATACTACTTGTTTCATTTGGCACAGTTGCAGAACGAATGCTCTTTTGGGAAGCTTTCTTAGAAAAATATCCAGACTCCCATATTTCTAGTTCTGCTAGATTTTATTACGAACATTATCTAGGAACACTTTTGACGGGTACAGATAATTCAAGAATCTATGACTGGGAAACAGATAAAATCAGGGTTGATATTATCGATCTTTATGAAAAAATGATTTCCCAATATCCTGACCGAAATTCTACTCAAATTTTGTTAAACTATCTTGAAATAATTAAACAAAACGAGTTCATTTTTAATGAAAATATTACGGAGTACATTAAAACGAATAATTTACCATCCATGCGCGCAGTACAACCCATATCACGATAGGAAAACTAACAAATTGAAGCAGAGCCCCTACATTACATTCCGAACGGGACGTTCGGAACGAGAGCTAAAATATTCTTGATCTAAAAGAACAAGAGAACTAATGTAACTGACAAACGCTTTATCCAACCTCCCCAGCCAAATCCCTGAACTGCAATTCATACAAATGGCTGTATAATCCGCCTTTGGCAAGTAATTCGGTATGAGTTCCTTCTTCTACGATCTCGCCTTTATCCAGTACCAGAATCCGGTCTGCATTTTGGATGGTGGATAGTCGATGGGCGATCACAAACGTCGTTCTGCCTTTCATCAATCGGTTTAAGGCTTCCTGAACTTGTGCTTCGGATTCGGAATCCAATGAAGAAGTCGCTTCATCCAATAACAGAATTTCGGGGTTTTTCAGAATTGCACGAGCAATCGCCATTCGCTGTCGTTGTCCACCGCTTAGCTTCACTCCTTTTTCACCGATCAGTGAATCATATCCATCGGGATGTTCAATAATAAAATCATGGGCATTTGCATCTTCAGCAGCCTGAATGATCTCTTCATCTGTAGCATCCAGTTTCCCGTACTTCAAATTGTCCTTTATGGTGGTACTGAACAAGTAAACTTCCTGCGGCACAATGGATATATGCTCCCGAAATGATTTTACTTTCAGGTCGCTGATCGGAGTTCCATCAAGCTTTATCACTCCTTTTTCAACATCGTAAAATCTTGGGATCAGATTCAGCAACGTCGTCTTTCCCGCTCCACTTGGACCAACCAATGCAATTGTCTCTCCTGCTTTTGCTTTAAAGCTGATATTCTTTAAAACCGGTCGCTCTTCTTCATACCGGAAACCAACTTCTCTGAATTCCAATTCTCCTTCCACATCGGTTACTTCAATTGCATCCGGCTTATCATCGATTTCAGGAATTTCATCCAACAGTTCAAAAATCCGTTCAGAAGCTCCGGCTGCGGTATTTACTGCCGTGTACAATCTGGAAGTCTGGCTAATGGATCGGGAAATATTCAGTGCATAAATGATGAAAGCCACCAAATCTCCCGCACTTAATCTCCCTTCAAGAACTTCTTTCCCACCGTACCAGAAAATCACTACTAATGTGCCCATGAACATGATTCCCACTCCGCTCCAGAACAATTGAGTAAGCACTACTTTCTTCCGAACGGTTCCGAACAATTTCTCAATAGAATCAGAGTATCGGGTTACTTCATAGGTTTCCCGAACAAAAGCTTTTACCAATCGAACAGCTCCAAGTGCATCTTCTGCAACAGCAGTAGAATCCGCCAATTCATCCTGAATTCCACGGGACAGCTTTCTGATCTTCTGCCCGAAATATCTTGTGGCAATGGTCACAAACGGCACGGTTACGAAGATCACTGCACTTAATCGCCAGTTCAATGCTACCATCAACGAAACGGAACCGATCAGCGAAAAAGAGATCGTTAATAATTGTGGCAATGAATCCGTCAATGCCGTTCTGATGGAACCTACGTCGTTTGTTAATCGTGAAGTGATCTCACCTAAACGTCTCTCCGCAAAGAACTTGAATCCCAATCGATGAAGATGTTCATATACTTTTTTCCGGAGATCAGTGACCACTCTTTCACCAACCCATTCCAGAAAATAATTTCCGGTGAAACTGAACAGTGATTGGAGTACGAACAAACCTATCAATCCAATGGCGAGTAAGTTTAGTAAACTTCCATCTCCTTTTTTGAAGACGGCATCCAGTAGTTCTCTCAGCCCAAGCGGAACTGTGAGCCAGATACCCGATGCCAGCAGAACGACTACCGTGGCAAAGTAGAATCTTCCTCTGTAAGGCTTACTAAGCGCAAAGATTTTGATCAGCGTATCCTTTAAGGAAGCAATGGAGTGATTTTTCTTTTGGTCTTCTTTTTTATCGGGCATGTTCTGCTTTTAAACAATCGTCATTCCGAACTCGTTTCGGAATCTTACGAAATGGCTTTCAATCTATTTCAATTTTAATACTCTGATAAGGACTTTACTGATGACCGGATAATGATCCCTTACAGAGATCCTGAAACAAGTTCAGGATGACCTACCTCTCATCCCGATCCCGATTATTCGGGAGAAGGATCTGCACAACTATTCTCAATATATAAGTAATTGTGCAGATTCATCGCTACCGCTCTGAATGACTCAATTGTATTTACTCACAAATAAATGCAAAATTAGTGCCAAGTAAACAAGATTTTTATCTCGCAATTTGGTATCTACTAAAGACAGTAAAATTCATCACAAAGCTATGGACAGTGAACTACTTACCTGGATCTTTTTAATTGGTGGAGTCATCCTGATGTTACTCGAATTTGTGATTCCGAGCGGTATGGCATTGATCTTAGGCGCCAGCGGACTTTTGGTTTCACTTGCCCGTTTTCTGGGTTTTTTTGACGACCCTATTACTGCAACTATGGCATGGATATTTACTTCCGCCGGAATTTCTATTCTGGCAATGCCTTTCATCAGGAAATATTTAAAGGCAGAAACGTCTTATAAATTTGCGGATGAAGATTACGAAGCAATGGATCAGATCGTGGAAGTGGTCGAACCGTTAAATGAACATAACGATGAAGGCAGAATTCGTTTTCAGGGAATTTCATGGCAAGCCAGAACTTTGGAGGGAGAAGTTCCTGCAGGCACAAAAGTTAAGATCAAATATCGAGAGAATACCACCTGGATCGTAGAACCCGTGGATCAGATTCAGGAACCAACCTCAGAAAAACTTAAAAATAAAAATTAAAGGCTATTATGTTTTGGACCAGTGTTCTTATCACATTAGTCGTTCTCTACTTTATACTCACCCGATTATTTATCATCGTGGAAATGAGAGAAGAAGTAATACAGGAACGACTTGGTAAATTCAAAAAGAACTTAAAACCGGGATTCCATTTTCTGGTTCCGTTTGTGGATCGTCCGGCTTACAGGCGTGAAATGCGTGAACAGGTACTAGATGTTCCAAGCCAAACTTGTATCACCAAAGACAATATTGAAGTGGCTGTTGATGGATTAGTGTACATTAAAGTGATGGATGCCCACAAAGCCAGCTATGGAATCAATAATTATCAGGCGGCGGCTATAAATCTTGCTCAAACTACGATGCGTTCTGAAGTTGGTAAGATCACATTGGATGATACTTTTTCTGAGCGTGAAGCCATGAATGAAAACATAGTTCGGGAAATTGACAAAGCTGCAGGTCCATGGGGAATTAAAGTACTCCGATATGAGATCAAAAATATTCGCCCTTCCAATGAGATCGTGGACACTATGGAAAAGCAGATGGAAGCAGAACGTGAAAAACGAGCCGAGATCACTCATTCCGAAGGTTTTCGTCAAGCAAGGATCAATGAATCAGAAGGTGAGCAACGAAGTCAGATCCTGGTTTCAGAAGGCGCACGTCAACGCAGAATCAATGAAGCCAAAGGTAAAGCCAAAGAAATTGAATTGATCGCCAATGCGACTGCAAACGGAATTCAAAGAATTGCTGAAGCTATGCAAAAGCCGGGAGGCGAACTTGCTGTTCGTACAAAATTGGTGGAGCAATATATCGAGCAGTTCGGTTCTATACTTAAAAATTCAAACGTTTCAGTACTACCTACAGAAACGGCGAATTTGAAAACTTTCTTTGAAGGGGTAAGTAAAGTGAGCGATCACACAAAGAGTAAAGAAATTAAAGGAGATAACTAGTCATGGAAATCATTGAAATTATCAGTCAGGTTCTCGTTGGTCTTTTTACTTTATTCATCATTTTTAAAGTGATCAAGTCTTTGCGTCTTGTACCTAATCAATATTCATACATTGTAGAAAGACTAGGAAATTATCACAAAACGCTTGGACCCGGATTTCATGCTCTGGTTCCTTTTGTTGATAAAGTTGTATACAAACAGGATCTGCGTGAAGAAACCATTGAAGTGGAACCGCAGGAATGCTTCACCAAAGACAACGTAAAAGTTGAAGTGGATGGTGTGATCTATTTAAGCGTTATGGATCCGGTTAATGCCAGCTATGGAGTTACAAATTATCGCTATGCTGCTATTCAGTTAGCACAGACTACCACACGATCTGTTATTGGACTCATGGATCTTGATCAGACCTTTGAAGAACGTGCGTTTATGAGTAAAGAAGTGGTTAAAGTTCTCAGCGAGATCGAAATTCCGTGGGGAATTAAAGTTCATCGCTACGAGATCAAAAATATTCTTACTCCACGAACTGTACAAAATGCAATGGAACGACAAATGACAGCGGAGCGTGATCGTCGTGCCGTTATTGCAAAATCTGAAGGAGTTCAAGGCTCTAAAGTAAATGATGCTGAAGGTATCAAAGCTGAAATGGTAAATATTTCTGAAGCTGAAATGCAGCGACAAATTAATGAAGCAGAAGGTTTGGCTAATGAGATTGAATCTATTGCAGAAGCTACTGCCATTTCCATAGAAAAAATTGCCCACGCACTTTCGCAACCTATGGGTGCAGATGCCATGAAACTTCGTCTTTCTGAAAAATACCTTAATACACTGGAAGGATTGGGTCAGGATAAAAACGACATCATTCTTCCAAAAGATATTTCCAGTTATGATGCGGTAATGAAAGGGTTGTCTTTGGATGAGTTTAATGAGAAGAAGAAGGAATAATCAACATTCAGTATCCAATAACCAACTTAAGATTGAAATTTAGCTACGCTAATATGCTGTATAGGTTTCTTTTTCTTTTAGAGTTACGATTCCATCTTTGGTGGCAAATTTGACCGGAACGGAAATAAAGCCCCCTCCCTTCTTTGCTTTTAAAACGGTAAAGTGAAGATGAGGTCCTGTTACATAACCAGTAGCTCCGGAATATCCTATTCTCTCTCCTGCTTTAATTTTCTGACCTATTCTTACTGAAACACCGTTTTTTCTGAGATGCGAATATTGGGCAAAAGTTCCATCATCATGTAAAATGGTTACGTAATTAGCTTTCTCTAAAAATGATTTATCGCTTCCTCCTTTAGAATACCTTTCCTCTGTTTCCACAACAATCCCAGCTCTGGAAGAATACACTTCTGTTCCTTCTTTCATATTGAAATCCAGAGAATATCGACTTTCCCCGCTATGAGAAAAATTTCCGTTGTATCCCTGATCTAATCGGTGTTGTTCTCCAATTTTAAAAGGAAGTCTATAACCCATTTTATCATTATGTTTTGCGAAAATACTACCCTGATAAAATATATAACTATACTTCATTCCCCAGGATGATTTTGGGTCTTTAACCTTCAATTCTGCAATTTTTTCTTCAGATCTCCCCTTCAAGACTGTAACAAGTGGGTTGTTTTCTGATGAAGTCATATTTGTCAGATCGGCTTCTAATTCTATGGTTACAGGATAGTAATTACTATTCGATGCGTATAAGGCAACTCCGTTTTTTATTTCCCTTTTATCTATGGTGACAGAGTTTTCCTGCACTAACTTGAACCCACTAACAAATACAACAACTGTCAGGGCAACCGCCACCAGTCTCATTCTTTTAAAATTCTGAAATCTTTCTTTGTTCATTAACACTACTTGGAATTATATTCTCTGATATGAACTCGCTCTTATTACAACTTATTCTATTATTGGCATCAGTAGATTCTGATGAATTAACTGATCCTGAACTTGCTCTTAAAATAAAGAACGGAAATCACGAGGCATTTAAAAAGTTTTTTGACCGATATAATGCATTTCTTCTTAATTATTTAATGAAGAGAGGAACCGCTAAAGAAGCTGCTAAAGATCTTGTTCAGCAAGCTTTTGTAATGATTTGGGAAAAACGCGACGAAATAGACGAAACGAAGTCTCTTCGGGCATTTCTATTCAGGATCGGATATACCAGAATGCTGAATCTTTTCAGGGATCATTCCAAGTTTGATGCAGAAGCGGATCCGGAAGAGAACTCAGCCCATGAAGAACCTGAAGATGAGGAGAACAAAAGAGATGAGCTAAACAATGCAATAGAGAAAGCAATTTCAGCTATGCCTGAAAAGAGACAGGAAGTTTTCCGGCTCTGCTTTATTCAGGAATTTACTTATAAAGAAGCCGCACAGGTACTGGATGTATCTGTTAAAACCATTGAAAATCATATGGGACTTGCATTAAAAGATATGCGTGAGTCTTTAAAAGAGTACCGTTAACTGTTATTTAAAATTTGTTTTTTGATTTTTTTCAAAAGGATTGGGGGTATACAATTCTACTCGTGTACTAAAGACAAATGACACAAATGTCTTTAACAAAACAAAAAGAGAAATCACTATGAAATCTTTACAAAACATATCAAAACTAACACTATTGGGCTTAAGCCTTTTAGTTACCTTTGCAGCTTGTTCTGCCGTAAATAATGATGTTGAAACCCTTTCGGATGAAGACATCGACCTTGCCACTCAAATTATCGGAGAGTCTGTATCTGACGAAAACTCCGGAATCATGAGCAGTATGTATGATGCAGTTTCTACTGTTGACAGTGATGGCATTTCTTATGGAAATAATCATAGAAAAGCAGACCCGGATGGCAGAAGCGGAAGAGGAAGAGAAAACAATTATTCCTATTCTTATGATTCAGATACCGGTACACATACGTTAGAATATAATCGTAGTGTAAATAATGGCGAATTCAGTAAAAGTGTAGCACTACTGAATACTTATATCTTCAAATCCCCTGAAGGTGATTTTATAGCACGTCCCAGAGCTAATGCCGATTCTATTGAAAGCGTAGACTTTACAGGCAACAAATCAGGTTCTGTAAATTCCCGAAGAGGAAGCTCCGAATTTGCCCGTGCAGATACTTTCGCTATTGCAGGTTTACATAGTACAAGCTCAATAGTTAGCATTGACGGAACACATCATGGAGAAGGTAATGCTTCCGGATTTAGAAGAGACAGCGTTCAGGTATCCAGAGATTTTACTGTCGATATTGAGTTCCTGAATGTTGAGATCGAAAAGGACTCTGTTGAAGCTAATGGAAATCTGGAACAGGGCGTAACCGGAACACTTACTTACAGCATAACATTAAACAAAACTGTTGGTGATGAAGCTGATACTCAAGTAATTGAAGGTACTATTGAACTAGAAGGAGATGGAACTGCTCTGCTTAGATTTAAAAAAGTAGCAAAAGTTGTTCGATTCTCACTTAAAGACGGATCATCAGAGGATTAAAATACTAACCACAACGAACTGCAGGTGGATGATTTAACCTGCAGTTCTTTTATATTTGAATCATGGAAACTAAAGACCTTTTACCTGAAAACGATCAAGACCTGCTGCTGGCTAAACAGCTGGATTCTGCGTTACTTTCGGGTGAAGGTTTTTCAAGTATTCAGGATCCATTGATTCGATCTCTTTTAGCTTATCAAAATAAAGAACATGTTCAGATTGACTCTTTAGCTTCAGAATCTTCTGAAATGTGGGATAAAGTGTTTTCAGAAACTAAACCACAAAAGAAAGCCAGAACCATTTCACTTCCAACCCGAAAAACTAATACTTGGGCTTGGGCAACAGCTGCAACAGTATTGCTTGCTGCATTCCTTGGAATTTTTTGGTTTACCAATCTAAACAATCCGGTTTTAGTTGCACAAAGTGGAACTGCGATCGAAACGGTGACATTAGCAGATGGGTCTCAAGTATCCTTACGCCCGAATTCATCTCTTTATCAAATCGAATTTTCAAACTCTAAAAGAACTTACGAACTTGAAGGTGAAGCCTTTTTTAATGTTACTAAAGACACCAACAGACCTTTTTCAGTTGCTTCAGATAATGGAGTTGTTACCGTCTTAGGAACACAGTTCAACCTGAGTACATGGGGAAACGAAACAAAAGTATTTCTTGAAGAAGGAAGTGTGAGACTCGACGATCTCAATCAAAATTCCGTAATCCTGAAACCGGGTGAAAAGGCTACTATATCTCAGAATATATTAAGCAATGCATCTCCGGCAGATACAGAAGAATTTAAGGACTGGCTGAATAATGAGATTGTTTTAAAAAGCATTCCTGTTTCGCAGGTAGTAAACGAACTTGAACATCACTTTAAAGCAACCATTGATATTTCGGGTATGCAGAACACATCTGAGCCTATATCCGGTACTATTGCATTGAATGAGCTTTCCACCACACTCAATGATCTGGGGATAATATTAGGTGGTACATTCAGAGAAGTAAATTCAAATAGCTTTACGTTTATTCCCTTAAATTAAGGTTTCATGAAAACCTTATTTAAAATAGCTTTCTTTATTTTTTGGGCAGGAACTATAAACCAAAGCTCTGCTCAAAATTCTTCTTCTGCAAAAACTTTGTTAGAATTGATCAGTTCAATTGAACAGAATTCCGAAATGAGGTTTTTGTACAGAGAAGCACTGGTAAGTAATATAAATGTTACCGTTTCTATAGACTCCCCCACTCTTTATGAGGATCTCAGGTCGCAACTCTCAAAATTAAATATTGGACTTCAGGTAAATCCGGAAAGAAACCAGGCCCTATTATTTAAAACCGATAATAAAAACAACAAACAAGATGCTGTTATTTCGGGATATGTTATAGATGCTGAAACCGGAGATCGATTGCCATACTCTACCATATCCTGGTTCGAGAATGGTGAAATTACTGGAGTAGCTTCCTCAACTTCTGGCACCTTCAGCGCACGGATAAATTCCTCCGGAACATCGATACCACTTTTATTCTCCTTTGTCGGATACGAATCAAAACGGGTTGATTTCGACATCTCTTCAAGATCTGAATTGAGTGATATCGCTGTAAGATTGCAACCACGGTTATATGGGGGAAATGAAATTATTGTAAATGGTAATGCTCTTTATACTCCGTCAGATTCCGTCTTCAGTAGTTTAATTGAAGCAGGATCTTTTAGTCCATTGGGGGACAACAACTCTGCAAAAGCTTTGCAATCGCTTCCTTCGGTACTTACTGGTCCCGCTATTGAAGATGGTTTGAATGTAAGAGGGAGCTCTTCAGATGGATTTCGGGTCTTGCTGGATGGAATCACTCTTTACAATCAAAGCCATTTATTCGGATTACTTGACGGTCTTAATGGAGATGTACTCAGAACCAGCGGTTTCTTTTATGATGTAACACCGGCTCAATTTCGGGCACCACTTGGCGGAACACTTACATTTTTAACCAAAACCGGTAACCTGCAAAATTTTGAAAGCTCAGTTGGGCTAAGTAACACTGCTTTAAGCGGCACTTTGGAAGGGCCGATCGTATTAGGGAAATCCAGTTTCCTGTTTTCCGGCCGCCATTCTTACATCGATGATATAAATTGGTTTAACAATCAGGGAATCATAAGGTACGGACTCGATATAGATCGGAATTATGATTTTCAAAGTGATACAGTCCGCAAGTTTGTAGATCGAAACATCCAAAATGTTAATGGAAATGCTTTTTTTTACGACTTACATGGTAAATTATATTTTGAAACTACTTCGGGTTCACAATTGATTGCAAGTATGTATTTCGGGAAGGACGAAGCCAATCAATCCTATGATCGTCGATTTCAACAACAATCAGAAGAATTCAATACCAATAATGAGTGGTCGAGCAAAATGGTTAAGCTGGCTTATAACACTCAACTTCAAAATGATCTCAATTCCGAAAGTAGCATAGGATTCAGTGATTATTATTCTAATTATTTAAAAGAGGATAATGACTTCAGAAGGCCTGAAAATGACAATAACAATCAAAACGCGACTATTGAGATCTTACCGTTCAACTTAGAAAACGAACTTCAGGAGTTTCAGATCAATCAGAGATTCAGCAAATCTTTTGAAAGCTTCGAGTTAGATTTTGGAGTTACTTACAGCGATTTTGAGGTTCTATATACTGAGTTAAGTCCGCGTAACCAATCCTTCAGAAGCAGAAGAACTAGTCAGTTACTGGACCTGTTCAGTCAGTTTGATTTTGCAAATTCTACTGAAGCTCATGTAAGTTTAGGAAGCAGGTTATATTATTTCAGCAACGGAAAGTATTTAAAATGGTCTCCAAGAATTAAAGCTCAGTTCTTACCGGAATCTGTAATTTCATTCGGTCTGGGTTTCAGCAAAAATTACCAGTTCCTACATCAATTGGATTTTTTGACGGTCAACAGCACTGATTTCTGGGTTATGACAAACAACGAGCAGCCTCCTTCTTCAGTTAGTTATTTTACTTCAAACATAAGATTAAGGCCTTTAAATTCACTTTTTATACAGATAGAAGGCTATTACAAACTTTTTGATAATCTGCGAATTCACAGCTTAGCCGATCATTTTATTTCATCCTTTTTTGATGAGGATGATACAAACCCATTTCTTTTCAATAATACAGGCGTTGGTAAGGGTCTTGAATTTCTCCTGAAGAAAAGCTTTAACCAATTCAGCCTTTCATCTACCTACACCCTGGCTTCAACCGAGCTTGAAAATTTACTGATCAATGACGGCAAACCTTTTCATCCTTCTTATGACAGAACACATCAGTGTTCTATGATTGGTGATCTGGATCTATCTAATGGACTGAGTTTTTATGCCTCCTGGAATTTTGCAACGGGGACTCCAAATAATGTGCTTTCAAGAGATGAACAAACAGAAACCAGGATCGGGGATTACTCAAGGCTGGATGTTTCTCTTAAATATATTCTCAGTACCGGAAATACAGAAAAAGCTGAATTCTTATTTTCTGTTTATAACTTGTTAGACACTCAGAACCCTTGGTATTCTGATTTCAAAGCGGGCAGAAATACGAATAATAACCGAATTATCCCCGGTTTGACTACCGTTTATGATCTCGGTATTCAACCCAGTTTCAGAGCAAAGCTCTATTTTTAAAACCTCAATCTAAAAATAGTTCTTCCTTTTTCTGACTCCAGCAGATATAAACTTCCATTGTGAAGCCTCATGATTTGTCTGGATAAACTTAATCCGATTCCCGAGCCCCCTTCCGGAGAATTCTTACTTGTTGTATAGAATGGAACAAAAATTTTCTCTGCTGATGATTCCTTGATACCCGGTCCATTGTCCTGAACATCTATGAAAGCGTGTCCTGACTCATCAATACCACCTTTTAAGATCACTTTCGGATCCTGTCTGTTTTTCAAAACTTTGAATGCATTTTTTACAACATTAATCAAAGATTGTTCTATCAGTTGGCTGTCAGCAACTACTTCAATAGAATCAGATTCAAATTCGGTTTCAACGGTTATAGATCTTGAAAGAGCCTCTCCTTTCATTAGGTTTTTTACCCTGTCAACAACTTCTTTCAGAAGTACAACATCAAAATCGGGACTTGGAATCTGTGTTATATTCCGGTAAGAATCCACAAAACGCATTAAACCTAAGCTTCTTTTATTGATCGTTTGGAGTGCTTCCTTTACATCTTCCATTGTTTCTTCGGATATATCCTTATTCCCTTCTTCGCTCAATAAATTACCCGCCAGCATTGAGTTAACAGTGTCTGAGAGTGACGCAATTGGTGTAATGGAATTCATTATTTCATGAGCCAAAACCTGAGTTAAATTTTGCCATGCTTCCATTTCTTTTTCTTCCAGCTCTGACGAAATATTACTTAAAGAAATGATCTTATAAAGATCCCCTTTTACTCTGAACTCGGTAGCAAAAATAGCAATCTGAGATTCTCTGTTCTTTATGGACGTTCTTACCAAAGTTCTGGCTCCACCTTTCAGATCCTGAACTGCTTCATATAATGGCTCACTGATCTTTTTAAGTTGAGATACATTTCTTAAGACCGCGGTTCCCAAGATCTTTTTTGCAGCCGTATTGAATAATTCTATTTCACCATCTTTATTGAAAGAAAATAATCCAATCCCGATATGCTGAACCACCGTTTCCAAATACTGATAGCTCTCTTCTCCTTTGGCTCTTTCTCGATTAAATTTTTCTATGATATTGTTGAAAACAGAGTTCAGTGATTCCAATGATTCTCCATAACCTTTATTGGAAAAAGACTGTGAGAAATCATTATAACTGATAGCCTCAAAAAATCGAGTGAGATTTTTATTTGTTATCTCAACATATCTGATAAGATTTATAACCTGAAGTACAACTACTACAGCTATCAGCGCTAAACTCACATAGTATTGGGTGTTTAAAGCTATATAAGCTCCAACCAAAAGAACTATAAACAGAAATAATACTCTAAAAATAATTCCTACTCTCAGACTTCTAAGCATGATGAATCTCTTTAAAGTCCATATTTATCCATCCTTCTGTAAAGTGACGCTCTTGTCAGACCGAGTTCATCTGCTGCCTTAGAGATGTTGCCTTCATGTTTCTTTAGTGCTTTACGAAGTACCATTTTTTCAACTTCTTCCAGATTGTAATCCTCAAAAACAACTTGTTCGGTATCACTTATTTCCTGAGTTAAAAGAAAATCGGAAGGTTGCAGTATTGTTGATTCACTCATAATCACAGCACGTTCAGTAGCATGCTGAAGTTCCCGCACATTTCCCGGCCAACTGTGTTTCTCCAGCTTTTTGATGGTTTCCTTTGAGCATCCACTTACTTCTTTCTTATACTTTTTTGAATACAGTTTTATAAAATGATCTGTTAATGCTTCAATGTCTTCAATCCGATCTCTTAATGGAGGCAACTGAATTTCTATTGTATTGATCCTGAATAAAAGGTCCTGCCTGAATGTGGACTCAGCTACCATTTCCTTTAAAGACTGATTAGTAGCGCATACTAATCGTATATCAATTTCTTTTGATTTTGCGGAGCCAACCCTGTTTACCTTTCTATTTTGTAACACGGTAAGAAGCTTAGACTGAAGCGGTACCGGAAGATTTCCGATCTCATCCAGAAATAGTGTTCCTCCGTTGGCAAGTTCAAACCTTCCGGCTTTGTCTTCTTTAGCATCTGTAAATGCTCCTTTCACATAACCGAACAATTCACTTTCAAAAAGAGACTCTGAGATCGCTCCCATATCCACATTCATAAACACATTTTCATGTCGTGCTGATCTTCTGTGAAGTGCTCGCGCGATCATCTCCTTCCCTGTTCCGTTTTCTCCAAGAATTAAAACATTGGCATCAGTTGCTGCTACTTTTTCAATAGTGTTGAATACATTCAGCATTGCCGGACTTCGACCAATGATATCCCGATAATGATGATCTATATCACTGTTGATCTGCTTTTGTGTCTCTTTTAATTCTGCTACTTCTCTTTTTGAATCCGTGAGTTGCATAGCGGACATTACCGTTGTGAGGAGCTTTTCGTTCTTCCAGGGTTTTAATACAAAATCGGTGGCTCCTGCTTTTACGGCTTGTACAGCTTTATCAATATCACCATATGCAGTTATCAGAATTACTGCTATGGAAGGGTCTATTTCCAGGATCTTTTGTAGCCAGAAGAAACCTTCTTTACCGCTACTCACATCCTCAGTAAAATTCATGTCTAACAAGATCAGGTCGTATCTGTTGTTTTTCAGAAGTGTTGGAATAGAATTAGGATCCTTTTCAGTTTCTATGGATTTCACATGTTGCTTCAAAAACAATCGAGCTGCCTGCAACACATCAGCATCATCATCTACTACTAAGATCTTTCCTTTCTTGGAGGTCATATCAATTTGTTAGTTTACATCCCTTTATCAAATACTGTACCTAAAATGAATTCTATTCATAAAATCAGTTCCGGTATATATATATATATATATAGCGAATAGCTCAAAATTCAGGTGTTCGATATCGAACAGTAAGTGTATCAAAATGAACAGTAAAATCCTACTAAAGCCTCAAAAACACTGATCTGACGAGCTTCTGATGCTTTGGCACAGTAGTTGACATTATATAGAAAAGAAAATATTCATCTTTAAAAGAGCTTAAGAACAGCCCATGGGAATGGACAAGAAAATTGAAAAGAAAAAATGGACGCCTAAAAAGATTGGCCTCATTGTTATCGTTTTAGCATTCATTGGATTTACAATCTACAGCTTTGCTTATATGGATTTCAGATCCACACTCAATGTTGAAAAAGAAAAGCTGACCATTTCTACTGTCGCTGAAAATTCATTTCAGGAGTTTATTCAGGTCTCGGGAACTGTTCAACCAATTCGTACCATTTTTCTGGATGCCCTTGAAGGTGGAGTGATCAAGTCGGTTAACCTCGAATCCGGAACCACTGTAGAAAGAGGTGACACCATCGCTGTTTTAACAAATTCTTCTCTTCAATTAAGTGTACTTCAGCAGGAAGCAAGCCTTTATGATCAGATCAACAACGTCAGGAATTCCCGTTTGAATCTGGAACAGAATAACCTTCGGCTGAAAGAACAATTGATCAGTGTAGAAAATCAATTGAACCTTGCTAAGCCTGAATTTGAAAGACAAAAATCATTGTACGATAAAAACCTCACCTCTGAACAGGAGTTTCAACAGGCTAAAGAAAATTATGAGTATCAGAAAAAGAGATATGAAATAAGTTCTGAGTCCTTTAAACGTGATTCAGTTCAAACAAGATCACAACTAAGGCAACTTGATGAATCTGAAAAACGCATGTTCAGAAGTTTGGATGGAGTTCAGGCTATTTTAGAAAACCTGATCGTGACTGCTCCAATTAACGGTCAACTTACCACTGTAGAATTACAACAAGGTCAGTCAATTAACAGAGGCGAAAGAATTGGTCAGGTAGACATCCTGGATAATTATAAGATCAGAGTTGGTGTGGATGAGTTTCATTTGTCCAGAATTACTACAGGTTTGGAAGGCTCTTTTAACTTCGCCGGCCAAACCCATGAATTAGTTATCACGAAGGTTTATCCGGTTATCAATAATGGTCAATTTCAGGTTGATATGGAATTTGTGAATGAGGCACCGTCCGGATTAAGAAGAGGTCAAACTGCAAGAATTCGGCTAGAACTTGGAGAATCATCAAATGCTCTGCTTCTACCAAGAGGCGGTTTTTATCAAACCACAGGTGGAAATTGGGTTTTTAAATTGAATGAAGATGGCACTCAGGCAGTGAAGCAAAATATCCGATTGGGTCGCCTTAACCCTGAGTATTACGAAGTGTTGTCGGGATTAGAATCGGGCGATGAAGTAATTACATCAAGCTATGATACTTTTGGAGATAATGAGGTTTTGGAATTGAATTAACAGCTATTAGCTGACAGCATTTAGCTGTTAGTTCTTTGTACTTGTTTATGAAGCGAAGTTAACATCTTCATTACTTCATCAACAGAAACAGATAGTTCTTTACACATTTTGTTTGAAATATAATTTAGGTCTCTGGCCAGAATAATCTGATATCTCAATTCTGATGCAGAGCCTAATGAAATATTTAAAAAATGAGCCATTTGAGATTGACTCGTTCGTCCGCATCCCTCAGCAATATTTGTTGGGATAGAAGATGAAGACCTTCGAATTTGGCTTGTAAGTCCATAAATCTCTGATCTTGGAAAGTCGGAGGTAAGTTCATAGACAGATAACGTTAACTCATGGCTTTTTTGCCATACTAAAAGATTTTTAAAATCACGCATAAGAATAATGTTTACTTGGTTACTAAAAGCTAATAGCTATCCGCTAATAGCTGACCCCTTTAACCAAGTAAGACACACTCAACCAAATTCCTTACAAAAATATAAATAAATACATAACACAAACTAACTGAACAATGATACAAGCAAAAAACCTCAAAAAAGTCTACTCAACAGAAGAAGTAGAAACAACTGCTTTGAACAACGTCAACATCGAGATCAAAGAAGGTGAATTCGTAGCCATAATGGGTCCTTCGGGTTGTGGAAAATCCACTTTGCTGAATATTATGGGCTTGCTGGATAATCCCAGTGACGGCGAATATCATTTTCTTGAACATGATGTTTCTAACAAGACGGAAAGGGAACGAGCTCAGCTTCGCAAAGGAAATATTGGATTCATTTTTCAAAGTTTTAACCTGATCGATGAGCTTACTGTATTCGAAAATGTGGAACTCCCTCTTCTCTATCTGGGGATGTCTGCTGACGAAAGAAAAGAAAAAGCAGAAGCTGCTTTGGAAAGAATGAGTATGATGCATCGCCGAAATCACTTTCCTCAACAACTATCCGGTGGACAGCAGCAACGTGTAGCCATTGCCCGGGCAGTAGTAGCAAATGCTAAACTGATCCTTGCCGATGAGCCTACCGGTAATCTGGATTCTGATCATGGTAATGAAGTAATGAAAGTACTCGCAGAGTTAAATGAGCAGGGAACGACAATTGTAATGGTAACTCACTCCCCTCATGATGCGGACTATGCGATGCGCGTAATTCACCTATTTGATGGACATGTAGTTACTGAAAATATGCAGGAAGGCTTTCACGTCTAAAACTATTAAAGGTATCTGTCATGCTTAAGAATTATATAAAAATCGCTCTTCGAAGTCTTTTTAAACAAAAGATGTACTCCTTTATCAATATTTCAGGATTAGCTTTAGGAGTTGCTTGTTGTGCGTTGATTCTGCTCTATACAACTAATGAATGGAGTTTTGATAAATTTCACTCCAAATCAGATCGCATTTATCGTGCATGGACATTAGAAGACTATGGGGAAGGTGATATTTATTTCAATACAGTTACGCCATTTGTATTGAAACCTACTCTTGAGCAAAGTATACCTGAAGTTGATCAAATTGCCCGAAGATATGTATTCAATGATCTTGTTAAACGATCTGAATCTGATGAGTCTTTTTCAACTTCAATACAAGCAGTAGACCCTGAGTTCTTTTCCATTTTTGATTTTGAATTATTAAGGGGCGACTCTGAACAGATTTTCTCCGGGCTGAATGAAGTTGTACTTACACCGGAATTGGAAAACAATACTTCGAGAATGAAGATCCATTACAAAAAACTCTTTTAGTAATGATGGGAGGTGAATTCCAGGCATTTACAGTTACCGGAATAATAGAAGAGCCTCCAACTAATTCCAGTATTCAATACGGATTACTTATCCCGATGGAAAAGGCGCAGACAGTTCTAAATCCAAATTCATTACTGAATTGGTATAGCGTTACTCCTGAGACATATGTTCTTTTAAATGAGCAAGCCGATTTAACCGCTGTGCAAGCAAAGTTCCCTGCTATGATGGAGCAAGCACTCGGTGAGGATTACAATGAAGGAGAATATGAAGTTGGCCTCCAACCTATCACTGATATTCATTTAAATACAGAGTTTCCGGTTGGAATTGCTTCCGTAAGTGATCCAACCTACTCCTACATTTTAGGAGCTATTGCTCTTTTAATACTCGTGATCGCTTGTGTCAACTTTATGACTTTATCTATAAGCCGTTCTACTTCAAGAGCTAAAGAAGTCGGGATCAGAAAAACGATTGGAGCTGAACGTCATCACCTAATGTATCAGTTTTGGGGAGAAGCTCTGTTAATGACTGTATTTTCAGTAAGCCTTGGTGTGTTAATCTCTGAATTCCTTCTGCCTTTCTTTAACCAGCTTTCAGGAACACAGCTTTCACTTCAGCTAAGTTTAAACACAATTCTACTCTATTCAGGTTTGGCTCTTTTTATCAGCTTGATTGCCGGTATTTATCCGGCTCTTGTTCTGTCAAACTTTAAACCTATTGAAGTACTCAAAGGTAAGCTTCAGTTAAAAGGAGACAAAAATATTTTCAGAAAAGGAATGGTTGTATTCCAATTTACCATTTCCATTTTTCTGATCGCATGTACTCTTATGGTTAATAAACAATTGGATTTTCTTCGTTCAAAAGATCTGGGTTTCCAGAAAGAACAAATCGTGATCATGCAAACAGATCTCCAGCTTGGGCCACAGATGGGATTCTCTCAAATAACAAAGGAGTCTGTTCGCAAAAAAGAACTCTTTGAAAGTCAAATCTCTTCTAATTCAAGCGTTATGGATCTGGCTTCTTCCATTTATACGCCAGCACAACAAGGTTGGATAGGTGTTGATTTTAAAGATACCGATCAGCAAACAAGACGGATGAATATCAATTTTGTAGATGCTGATTATCTGAATATGATGGGGATTAAAGTAATTGAAGGCAGAAGTTTTTCTGATGAAATTACTTCTGATGAGCGCAGAGCTATTATTGTAAATCAGGCGTTGGCAGATGATTATGGATGGGAAAATGCAATTGGAAAAAAACTTCCGGGAAGTAATTTTGAAGACCATGAGATCATAGGTGTAGTTGAAAACTTCAATTATCAATCCTTACGCACCTCTGTTGAACCTTTAGCAATGTCTATCAACCCTTCTCTGCTATTAAGCGGTATTGCTAATATCGGCTTCTTTAACTCTCCTTCGCCAAGAATTTCACTAAAAATAAGCTCCGAAAACGTTCCTGAGACAATCAGAGAATTGGAACAAACCTGGGCAGCTGTGTCACCCGGAACACCGTTTAATTTTCAATTTTTGGATAGTTCTATTGACAGCCAATATCGACAAGAAGAAAGATTACAAAAAATAGCAATATCAGGCTCAGCTCTAGCTATTATCATTGCATGCCTCGGTCTTTTTGGCCTCGCTTCGCTAATGATCTCAAGAAGAGTTAAAGAGATTGGCATCCGAAAAGTTCTTGGTGCTTCAGCTACCAGCATAACCCTTTTAGTAAATAAAGAATTTACGGTTCTTGTACTTGTATCCATCCTTTTAGCTGTACCGATGGCATGGTATGCTATTTCAGTCTGGCTGGATGATTTTGCCTACAAAGTCGATATGGGTTTTTGGTTGTATGTGCTAGCCGGAGGAATAGCGATTTTTATTTCCTGGGCTACCATAAGTATTCAATCTATTAAAGCAGCACAGATAAATCCGGTTAAAAGTCTCAAATCCGAATAGGGAGAATTAGCTATGTTCAAAAACTATATAAAGATTGCGTTTAGAAACCTCTTAAAGAATAAGAGCCAAACGGTCATCAATGTTGGTGGACTAACACTCGGTATAATCTGTGCTATTGTCATTTTCCTGATTATTCAATTCGATCTCAGCTTCGATAAATGGCATGAAGATTCTGATAAAATTTATCGTGTTGTACGGCATGAAACTGAATTCGGAAAAAGTGTTTACTATCGTGGAGGTCCATATCCACTTGCTGAAGCTGTCAGAAATGATGTTACCGGTATTGAGTATTCCACTTTAGTTTTTAATAACCTTGCTAACGAGCCAATCATATCATATTACGATAATGGCAATCTTGTTAAGAAATTAAAAGAAAGTGATTTTGCTTTTGTTGATCCCGACTACTTCAACATCTTAACTTATACCTGGCTATCAGGAAATCCTGAAACTGCCATTAAAAATCCTAATACTGCTGTTGTTACTCAAAATTTTGCCCTGAAATTATTTGGCACAACTGATGTTTTAGGCAAATCAGTAGTCTTTAATGGTGGTACAGCCGCAGATATTGAAATCACGGGCGTAGTTAAGGATATGCCTGAAAATTCAGACTTCCCTTTCACATTTATTGGTGCTAACTCAACCATGGACAGAAATGGAGAAACGGCAGAAAATCCAAGTTGGGGAAGTAACTCAAGCTCTATGCAAACTTACGTCAAGTTGGAGCACGGTTTTTCAGAAGAACAGATCAATGAACAACTTGAAGCACTGATTGTAAAATATCGAAACGAGGAAGTTGCTGCTGAGCTAGATCTCTTTCTGCAACCTCTTTCCGAAATTCATTTTGACAGCCGTTTCAGTAATTATAATGGACGTGTCATAGAAAAAAGCATGTTGTTAGCTCTTGGTATAATTGGTCTTTTTTTACTTATAGCTGCTTGTATCAACTTCATAAACCTCAATACAGCAATAGCAGTAAGCAGATCGAAAGAAGTAGGTCTACGAAAAACATTAGGAGGAACAAAATCTCAATTAATGCTTCATTTTTTTGGAGAAACAGCTTTTATAACTCTAATAGCATTAGTTTTGGGAGTAGGTTTATCAGAAATCGTTCTTCAAAATATATCTCCTGTTTTAGGATTTTCTCCTGAGATGAACCTCTTATCTAATGTTGAATTACAGCTCTTTATTGTATCAATTTTCCTGCTGGTAACGTTGCTTGCGGGTTGGTATCCGGCTCAACATCTCTCCAATTTTAATCCAATAGAAGCCATCCGAAATAAGATCCAGTCAAACTATGGGAGAGGTCTTACTTTAAGAAGAGGATTGATTGTAGTGCAATTTACCATTACTCAGATATTAATTATTTGCACATTAATAATGGCTTCCCAGATAAGATATTTTCAAAATCAGGATTTAGGTTTTGAGAAAGAAGCCGTTGTTCAAGTTCCCATCCAAAATGAGAATATGCCCATTCTTAATGTTTTTAAAAGCTCATTACTGAATAAAACTACTATTCAAAATGTCAGCTTTTCTAATACAGGGACCACAAATAACAGTGTTTGGGGTGGGAATTATATAATGATCGAAGACTCCATCAGGCATGAAAATTCAGGTCAAGTCAAATTCATCGATGAAAATTTTATTGATACCTATGGACTTACCTTACTGGCTGGTACAAACATACAACCATCTGATACTGTTAACGCTTATATAGTGAATCAGTCATTTGCGAAAGAAGTTGGGTATGGAGATAACATTTCAGGCTTGATTGGTAAAACAGCTTCCATGTGGGGAACAGAAGCTCCGATTGTTGGAGTAGTTAAAGACTTTAATACTCAATCTTTACATGAAGGCTTGGCCCCTGTTTTATTAGCTCCCAGAAAAAGCTTCTTTCTTTCCGCTGTTAAAATTAACACCTCCAGAACTAAAGAAGCTTTGGGTGATATCGAAAGAGCTTTTAATACAGCGTTTCCGGATCTGGTATTCGAATATTCATTTCTGGATGAATCAATAGAAAGTATGTACGAAGATGAACAACGTACAGCCAAGATCATGAACGCATTTACTTTAATTGCTATCATAATTGGCTCTTTGGGTCTATTTGGGCTTGTTTCTTACATGTCAACAACCAGAACCAAAGAAATAGGTGTTCGAAAAGTACTGGGTGCAAACCTACTGGATATTCTAAAATTATTTGGAACAGAACTAGCTCTTTTAACAGGAATCTCGTTTGTGATAGCAGCCCCTATTTCATGGTATTTGATGAGAAACTGGCTTGAAGAATTTGCTTATAAAATTGAGCTAGGAATTGGAATATTTCTACTTGCACTTTCGGGAATCTTATTGATATCTGTATTAACCATAGGATATAAGTCGCTCAGAGCTGCTCTTTCCAATCCAATTGAATCCTTAAAAAGCGAATAGGAAAATTATGTTTAGAAATTATATCAAGATCGCCTTGCGAAATTTGAAAAAAGATAAGGGATACACCCTTATAAACTTAATAGGGCTCAGTATGGGTATAGGAGTCTGTCTTATTATTTTCATTTTCCTCCAATTTCACTTGAGCTTTGATTCTTTTAATAAAAAAGCTGCTAATATATATCGTGTAACCACCTCAGAACAAGGACCTGATGGTGATTTTCGTAGTACCGGAAGTATGGAGGGTGCGCTTGCACAAACCCTGTTAGATGAAATTCCTGAAGTGCGGGCGTCAGTAAGAGCTAGCAGATATGGTAAAACATTAATTACCATAGGTAATGAGAATTTCTATGAAGAGAATATTCTAAGAACCGATCCCTCTTTATTCGACATTTTCACATTCCCATTTTCACAGGGTGATCCGAAAACGGCACTTTCTGATAAATCCAATATAGTATTAACAAAGTCTGTCGCGCAAAAATACTTTAGGGAACAAAACCCTATAGGTCAGGAGATTGTCTTTAATGAAAGAAATCGATACATCGTTACCGGAATTTTAGAAGATCCCCCAGCACAATCACATATCAATTTTTCTATGGTTATAAATATACCGGACTCTCTCTCCGGAAGATCGATAATGGATTGGAACTGGCTTCGCTCTTTCCACACTTATGTTTTACTCGATGAACAAGCTTCCCCGAACGATGTAGAAGCAAAAATTCCAAGTATCCTTGAAGGTAAAATGGCATTAGGAAATGCTGAGTTTCACCTCCAGTCATTAACGGATATTCATTTAAAATCAGATTTAGGATGGGAACTGTTTCCGGAACGCATTTTCAGTATTAATTATATATACCTTTTCAGTATTGTAGGAATATTTATTTTACTAATTGCCTGCATAAACTATGTGAACCTCGCAACCGCCCGGGCTACTACCCGATTAAAGGAAGTTGGTGTAAGAAAAGCTGCAGGTGCCCAACAAGGAAATTTGTTCTGGCAATTTACCGGAGAAGTTTTGTTACTCACCTTTACTTCCGCAGTATTCTCTCTTGGACTTGTTGAGCTACTACTCCCCTACGTGAATAAATTAATGGACCTCCAACTTTCTTCAATAGTCATATGGTCTCCGTTATTCATAACTGGATTTATCTCTTTCATATTTCTGATTGGAATCATTTCCGGAACCTATCCTGCATTTATTCTTTCGTCTTTTAAACCGGCTGAGATTTTTAAAGGCAACGGAAAATTACTAACCAGTGAAGGATTACGTAAGGGATTGGTGGTATTCCAATTTTCCGTCAGTATGATCTTAATTATAAGTACGATTATCATAGATCAACAATTGACTTATTTCCAAGACAAAAACCTTGGTTTAAATACTGAACAAGTATTGAATATTTCACTTGAATCAACCAAAACAAGAGAACTCGGAAATGTTTTTCTTGAAAAGCTCGCAAATCACTCCAGCATAGAATCAGTTTCAGCATCCGGAGACCTGCCCGGAAACAGTGGTACTACATTATACCTATATCCTTTCGAGGATCAAGAATTACCCATGCCTGCGCGTTACATGAGTATAGACCCACAATTTATTAAAACCATGGAAATGGAATTGATTGCAGGCACAAACCTTACAATACCAAATACAAAATCAGAGCAAATTTCAGTAATTGTAAATGAAACTGTAGTAAAAGAAATGGGCTGGAAGCCTGATGAAGCTATAAACCAACGACTAGATAGATTTGTAATAATTGGTGTCGTCAAAGATTTTCATTTTGAATCCCTTGAACAAGAAATCCGTCCTGCTGTTATGGCTCCACTTGGTGATGCTAATCCAGATTATATCTCCGCCCGGCTTAGCCCTTCAAATATTTCAGAGACGATGGATTGGATAAGAAAAGAATGGGATACAGTAGCGGATTCTTATCCTCTTCAATTTACGTTTATGGATGATACTTTCGAAAGTCTTTATAGGTCAGAAGAACGATTGGGAATACTTTTTACCGTCTTTTGCATTATAACAATCATTATCGCATGTCTCGGTTTATTTGGCTTGATGGCATTTATGGCAACAAAACGTACCAAAGAAATAGGCATCCGAAAGGTTTTGGGAGCTTCCATTGTCGATATCGTAACCCTTCTCTCGAAAGATTTTATCAAGCTTGTCGTTCTTGGTTTTGTCATTGCAATCCCTATTGCTTGGTATGCTACAAATCAATGGCTTGCAGACTTTGCTTATCGCATCGAAGTTAGTGTCGATATTTTTGCTTTTACTGGAATTTCAGCAATTCTAATATCCTTTTTTACAATAAGTTGGCAGGCTATTAAATCAGCTCTGTCAAATCCGGTTGAATCCTTAAAAAGCGAATAGGAAAATTATGTTTAGAAATTATTTAAAAATTACCCTTAGAAATCTCTGGAAAAATAAGAGTTATTCTTTTATAAATATTTTTGGTCTCGCTGTTGGTTTGGCAAGCTGTATCGTGATTTTGTTATATGTAACAAATGAATTGAGCTACGACAAACATCACAAAAAAGCAGACAGAATTGCCAGGGTAGTTTCCTTTATTGATTTCTCAGGCAGTTATTTAGAGCTGGCTACAACCTCTGCCCCAATGGGACCCACATTGAAAAACGACTATGCTGCTGTTGAAGATATGGTTCGTTTCAGACCCAGAGGAGAATTTCATGTACGCTCAGGAGATACAAATATCAAAGAAACAGACATCATATTTAGTGATCCTACCGTCTTTAATGTTTTCACAATTCCGGTAATTCATGGTGATGCTGAGACCGCGCTTTCAGAGCCATACACGATGGCCATCTCCAAATCAAAAGCGCTGAAATATTTTGGGAAAGAAAATGTGGTTGGGGAGTCATTGTTGCTGGATGATGAGCATTCTTATAAGATTACAGCAATCTATGAAGACATGCCCCCTGCCTCCCATTTCAATTTCGAGTTTCTTCTTTCAATGGAAACAAACTCAGATGAAGCTAACAATGGTGTCTGGCTTAGTAATAACTTCAGAACGTATTTACTGCTCAAAGAAGGAACTGATTTAAAAGCTTTTGAAGAGAACTTTAAAAGCATCAAAAAGACTTACGTAGAGCCACAGTTAATTCAGTTTACAGGTAACGGGCTTGACGAATTTGAGGAAGCCGGAAATAGTTTGCGTTATCAGCTCCAACCACTTACTGATATTCATCTTCATTCAGATTTAATTGCTGAATTCAAACCGAATGGAAATATAAACTATGTATTTCTCTTCTCAGGTCTGGCTGCTTTTATTCTTATTCTGGCTTGTATCAATTTTATGAATCTTTCTACTGCACGTTCAGTGAAAAGAGCTAAAGAAGTTGGTATCCGTAAATCCTTAGGTTCGCTGAGAAAACAATTAGTTGGTCAGTTTTTTACCGAATCCATGTTGTTATGTCTTTTCTCTTTTTTGATTGCTCTCCTGCTTGTAGAACTAACCCTTCCTCTCTTCAGTAATTTGTCAGGAACCCATCTTGTTACAAATTATTTTTCTGACAGTACTTTAATTACTTCTATTTTAGGTATAGTGCTGATTACCGGACTGCTGTCAGGAAGTTACCCGGCCATCATGCTTTCAGGTTTCAAACCAATTAAGGTCTTAAAAGGAGCCTTTCAACATAAAGAAAAGAGCAAATTCAGAAGTACGCTAGTAGTTTTTCAGTTCAGTGTTTCTTTAGTAGTGATTATCGGCTTACTGGTTATAAATAAGCAGCTGGAATTTATCCAAAATCAATCTTTAGGATTCCAGAAAGAACAAACAGTTATTGTTCATGATGCTTATATGCTTAGCTCCAATCTTCAGGCCTACAAAGATCAATTATTAAACGAACAAGAGTTTAAGAGTTCCACTGTTTCCAGCTATTTGCCCGTAAACGGATTTTCTATGAACGACCAGACCTTCTGGCCTAAAGGAGAAGATCCGATTCAGGGGAATAACTCATCTATGCAGGTTTGGCGTGTTGATGAAGATTATATTCCAACATTGGGAATGGAAATTATTGAAGGTAGGAATTTTTCTAAAGAAAGAGGATCGGATGAAAATACTGTAATTCTAAATGAAGCGTTAGCTCAACGATTTGGTTTTGAAGACCCTATTGGAGAAATAATTACAACCTTAACACAAAATCCGGATGGCTCTTTTGATAATGAAAACCTGAGGGAGTTCACCATTATAGGTGTGGTAAAAAACTTCCATTTCAGATCTCTTAAAGAGAATATTAGTCCACTTGGACTTTTCAAAGGTCAGAGTCGTGGTAACGTTGTTTTTAAAATTGACACTGAAAACGCTACTATAGCACTTTCCAAGCTTGAAAATACATGGACTGAAATGGCTCCGGGTCAACCTTTCAGCTATTCTTTTTTAGATGACCGGTTTGATCAAATGTACAGATCTGAGAACCGTGTCAGCAATCTGGTATTTGCTTTTTCAGTCTTGATCATTGTTATCGCTTGTCTTGGTTTGTTCGGACTTTCTGCGTACAGCGCTGAACAACGCACCAAAGAAATTGGAATCCGGAAAGTACTCGGTGCAAATGTAGCAGGAATCGTTTCACTTGTATCACGTGATTTTATAAAACTGATCCTGATCAGCTTTTTTATTGCAGCTCCTATTGGATATTTCATCATGCAAAAGTGGCTGACAGAATTCACTTACAAAACCAATATCGGTTTTGATGTTTTTCTGATTTCAGGGATTGGAATAGTTGTGATTGCTGTCATTACAGTAAGCTGGCAATCAGTAAAAGCCGCTCTTGCAAATCCGGTCAAATCACTGAAAAGTGAATAAAGTTACAAAATAAATACATGATCAAACTCAGAAACATAGACCGATACATCGACAAACGACTTCAGCGAAATTTCATCCTTAAAGGAATTGATCTTGATATCACTGAAGGAGATTTTGTTAGTATCATGGGCCCCAGTGGCGCCGGGAAATCTACTTTGCTTAATATTATTGGTTTTCTGGACGACGCCAATGAAGGTGAGTATTATTTCCTTGACGAGCCCGTTCACAGTCTGAATGAAAAGCAAAAGTCGGAATTTCACCGATCTTATATTGGTTTTGTTTTTCAGGCTTATCATTTGATTGATGAACTTACGGTCTATGAAAACATTGAAATGCCTCTCCTCTATCGAAAAGTGAAAGGCAGTCAGCGCAAAAGTATGGTAGCGGACATGCTGGATCGATTTAATATTGTGGCTAAAAAAGATCTGTTTCCAAATCAACTCTCCGGTGGACAACAACAATTGGTTGGAGTAGCACGAGCTTTGATCGGGAGCCCTAAACTTATCTTAGCTGACGAACCGACCGGTAACCTGCATTCAGATCAAAGCAAAGAGATCATGGAAACCTTCAAGAAATTAAACAAAGAAGACGGAGTTACTATTATTCAGGTAACTCATTCTGATGAAATGGCGTCTTATGGAGATCGGATCATCAATCTTCAGGATGGTGCTGTCACTGAAAACAATCCTTATGAAGAGGAATGATCATGCAAAACGTAAGAGTACAATTCACTATACCTAATGTAGAAAAAGTTGCTAACCTTGATATTCACGTTAACGGAGAACAGAAAAGTCTTAAATTTCGGGTTGAAACTTTCGACTGGGATTCTGATAATGGCAGTTCTGAAGATCTGGTAAATATTCTTAGAGACCGAATCCAAAATTATGATTCTCAATGGGAATTATATCATATTGGTGCTCCGCAAGAACATAGTATACCTGTTACATTTCGATTCAATGAAAATAATTCTGAGAACTAAGTTTTTTATAAAAATCAGTATTCTCCTTTTGGGCTGCTTTTTTTTAGTTGATTCAGAGCTGAAAAGTCAATCTATTGATGGATCTGAACTAAACTCCATCTCCCAAAAAGCGGAACAGATTGAACGGATTCGGACCCTTATAATTCATCAAAATGGTGAAACACTCACAGAAAAATCCTTTAATGGGAGAGATCTGAACCATCCTTTTAATATTAAATCGGCCTCTAAAAGTATTATTGGTTTATTAACGGGAATTGCCATTGAAAAAGGAATCATTCCTTCCATCGAAGAACCTATAAAAACGTATTTCCCTGAATATTTTGAAGAAAATCCGGACTCCATTAAAGAAACTATAACCATCCGCAATTTACTGACTATGCAAACTGGATTGAGATCAACAAGCTCCGGCAACTATGGCGCATGGGTAATTAGTGATAATTGGGTCGAATATGCCCTGGATCAGGATTTTGTATCTCAAATAGACGGAAGAATGGTCTATAGTACCGGAACCTCTCACCTTCTATCTGTTATTATTTCGAAAACAAGTGGAATGTCTACAAAGGCATTTGCTGAAAAATATCTATTCGGTCCTATGAACATTCGTGTGGGCGGTTGGGATAAAGATCCACAGGGAAATTATATGGGTGGAAATAATCTTGCTTTAAAACCTGCTGATTTACTTAAGATCGGTCAATTAATGCTCGACAATGGAAGATATGATGATGAACAGCTCATTTCAAAAGATTGGGTGAGTGAGTCATTCGGCACATATACCTACAGCAACTATAATCCATATGGATACGGATATCAATGGTGGAACCAAACTATTGGTGGCTATAAAACTTTTTTTGCCTGGGGAAGCGGTGGGCAGTATATATTTATAATCCCTGAATTAGAAACAGTTGTGGTAATCACTTCTTCGACAGCAACTACAGATCGTAGTAGAAGTTATAAGACGCCTGTCTTTGAGCTTGTTCAATTTGATATAATCCCTTTTCTTGAAGCACGTATTAACTGACAAAGGAATTATTTAATTAGAAACCAGACAACAGAAAGACATTTTTATATCAAGTTACCTGTGTATTAGCTAATTATTTATTATTTGTAACAATCACTTCTTACGTTACTCTATTACCTGTACGAGAATAAATTTCTCAGGGGAACAAAAAAATAACCGGCTTAGGTATTTGTAGCAAATTTTCTGAGTTGCTGTCTGTCAGGATTCATGCATGTTTAAAAACTATATTAAGATTGCAATAAGGAATCTCCTTAAGAATAGGGTGTATTCTCTTATAAATATTTTAGGATTATCTATTGGTCTTGCAACAAGCTTGCTGATATTGTTATATGCAGTAAATGAATGGAACTATGATCAATTTCACAGCAAGTCTGAGCGGATTTTTCGGGTTGTTCAGACAATGGAATCTGAAAATAATAGTGAAGCAGACGCTTCTACCCCCTTTCTTCTGGGACCTGTTTTAGACGCCGAATTCCCTGAACTGATTGAAAGTACAGTTCGGTTTTATAATCTGCAGGACGAATCTCATACCTTCAGAAACAAACAAAAAGGAGTCTCTTTTAAGGAAACGAATTTTTATTTCGTTGATTCTACTTTTTTTAACGTTTTTTCAGCGGGTCTCATTAGAGGAAATCCATCTGAAGTTTTAAAAAACCCCGGCTCACTTGTTATCAGTGAAGAACTATCTGAAAAGTACTTTGGTAACGAAGATCCTGTTGGCAAAACACTTAATTATAAAGGTATTCTTGATCTGACCGTAACCGGTATTATGAAAACATGGCCGGATCAATCTCATATGGATATTGATCTTATTGCTTCCTTTAGCAGTGTTAATGCAATCTACGAAGCGGATCAGGAATATGATCAGAGTTGGCTCTGGAACCCCATCTGGACTTACCTTCTTCTCAATGAGGGAGTTGATCCTGATGATATGGAAGCTCAATTCTCTACAATCGAAGAAAATTATTTTTACGCTTATTCAGGTTGGCCGGCAGATGAAGAAGTAACTCTTTCTCTTCAGCCTATCACTGATATTCATTTGCACTCCGCTCTTGAACAGGAAATGGAAATAAACAGCTCTATTGTTTATCTGTATATATTGTTAGTTGTAGCAGGATTTATCCTGATCATTGCCTGCATAAACTTTATGAATTTATCTACCGCCCGTTCTCTGGAACGTAGCAGAGAAGTTGGAATGAGAAAAGTACTGGGAGGCTACAGAAAGCAATTATTCTATCAATTTATTGGAGAATCTTTCCTTATATGCCTGATTGCAATAGTAATCGGTATTTTAATGGTTTTTGCTTCCTTACCTTACTTTGGAGAAATGGTTGGAAAAGATCTTTCATTAAATCTTTTCTCACATTTTGCAATTATCCCGGGACTTCTGCTACTCACTATATTTGTGGGATTATTTGCCGGATCTTACCCTGCTATTTATCTCTCCTCCTTTGAGCCTGTACAAGTATTGAAAGGTTCCATTGTACAAGGAAGAAAAAGCGCCCTGTTCCGTAAAATGTTAGTCACCTTCCAGTTTACTCTTTCGATAATTTTAATTATTGGCACCGCGGTTATTTATAAACAGATCCAGTTTATTCAGGAAAAAGACCTGGGGTTTGATGAAAGTTCAGTTATACTGCTCCCAACCAAACAAAACCTCATAGCCTGGGAGTTTGAAACCTTTAAAGAGCGTGTACTTTCATTTTCACAAATCGAATCCATGACCGGCTTAAGTAAAGTGATTGGCTCCGAAAAACAGGAAAACTACCATTATGTACCCGAAAAATTCGGTGAAAGCAATGATGAATTAAACCTCGCATTTCATACTACACATGATCTTGTAGAAACTTTTGATCTGAAACTAATTGCCGGCCGGTCTTTTTCCAAAGATTTTCCAACTGATGCGGAGCAGGCCGTACTGATCAATCGTAAAATGCTGGAAAAGCTGGAGCTGAATAACCCCGATGAAGCTTTAGGAGAAGTATTCTACTTTTACCCTAAGGATGGTGAAAGAAAAGCTAAATCAGTAATTGGTGTTTTGGAAGACTTCAATTACGCCTCGCTAAAAAGAGAAATTGAGCCACTTACTATTTCATTAGTCGAGGGCACCTTCCCCTTTTTGGGTTTTATAGAACACACAGCAGTGGAAATCGCTCCCGGAAATCCGAAAGAAGCACTAGCACATATAGAAGAAATTTGGAAAGAAATGAATCCGGTTGACCCATTCGAATTTCAGTTTCTAGATGATCGTTTAGCTGAGATCTATGAAGCCGAAGATACCATGAGTACACTTTCTATTGCTTTTTCGATACTCTGTATTCTTATTGCTTCACTTGGGCTGCTTGGGCTGGCATCATATTCCGCTCAGCTTAAGGAAAAAGAGATCGGGATCAGAAAAAGTCTTGGTGCCTCTGTTTCTGATATCGTTAAGTTATTGTCCAAAGACTTCCTGACTCTTATTGCGATTGCAAATCTCATTGCCTGGCCACTCACTTTTATTATAGCACAAAATTGGCTGGAAAACTTTCCATATCGATTTAATATCGCAACAAACCTTCCTGTTATTTTTATAGGATCCGGTATTTTTATAATGATCATCGCCCTTGCAACGATCAGTTACCATGCTTTAAGAGCTGCTCTGGTTAATCCTGTTGATGCAATTCAAAATAATTAGGAAGACAGGTAATAAGCATTAATCCGAAACTGTTTTTTCTTTTTTATGGTTAAGTTCAGTGATGGCAAATAAACTATCTCTTACTGCATCCTACATAGCTGTAAAGTTTTACGGGTTGACATTAAATCCCAAAATCGCTTCTTTTTTCACCCCTTTTACAATCAGTTTCTATGAAAAGGTAGTGTCTTATTTGCCTGCCAAACTAAGCTGGAATCAGAAAGCATTCCGATCACGATTTTGGAGAAGTTTTTTTGTCTGGTGGGAAGAATTACTACTTCCCGGAGATCTGATGCATATCATCTCCCGAAAATATTACGTTGAACATGCTGTTCAGAAAGCAATCAATGGGGGCTGTAAGCAACTAGTAATTCTTGGTTCAGGCTTTGATCATCTCGGATCATTATTTGCTGCTAAAAATATACCATCATTCGAGATAGATACTCCTTCCATGATTGAGCATAAACAGAGAATGCTTACTCAAAATGGTTTTAAATCAGAACATCTGAACTTGTGCCCTATCGACCCTGCCAACCAAAACATAAATGAAGTACTTTTAGAAACGGGTGAATTTGATCCCAATAAAAAAACCGTTTTTCTTGCGGAAGGCTTCTTCGATTATTTATCTCTTGATAGTGCCCGGGCTATTTTGGACAACATTTCCTCTGCCGGTACGGATCTTAAACTGATCAGTACGTTTTTTGATCTCGGTGAATTGAACTTCTTCCATCGGTTTATGTTTACTAGCGGAGTAGCAATGGTTGGAGAGACATTAAAACTTCCCCTAAGCAGAAAAGAGTTTATTGCTCTGCTGAATGAGTTTGATATCAAAACTGAAAATGAAACTAGCTATTCAAAGATCGAACAGGAACTGATCTCAAAAATGGAAATTGACCTTCCGGTACTTAAAGGATTCTATATTCTGGAAAGCTCCAAATGTTAATTAGAATCTGAATTGACGATTCTTTACTGAGTCTGTAGCTAAACTATCAGGTTTTTCTTTATTATTTGAACTTACATCACTTAGCGAAAGACCTACTCGCGAAATCTGAATTCTATTTATGAAAGGTGCATCAAAAGTAAAAGAAGAATCTGTTTGTACCGAGTCTTGCACAACTTCAGGTTCTGGGTAATTGTAATAAGCAATTCCGCTCAGGTTCATCATATTCTTCAGTATCCAATCCTTTCTTTCCTTCACATATGGTGAAGCAGGCTCCACTCTCATTCTTTTAGGATTAGGAAGAACAGCAGCCATACGCGCCGACTCATCGTCTTTTAAAAGTTCAGCTTCTTTATTAAAAAAATGATCCGAAGCTTTTCCTACTCCATATATACCCGGACCAAATTCAGCTATATTCAGATAGACTTCCAACACACGTTCTTTTCCCCAAAGTGCATCTATGGTTAAAGCCAGTCCTGCTTCCACACCTTTTCTCACAAAGTTCTTATCGCTACTCAAAAAAAGGTTTTTAGCAACTTGTTGTGTGATGGTACTGGCTCCACGGACTCTCACACCTTCTTCCATTTCCTGATACGCTTCAGCGATAGCCACCAGATCAATTCCTGGGTGTTCCCAAAACTTTTGATCTTCTGATGCAACTACAGCCCATTTAATATTTTGCGGGATATCTTCATATTCTACCCATCTTTCTTTCAGGCTGTATCTTTCCACTCCGATCTCTTCCCAATCTTCCTGAAGAGTAAATGCCGTAAAAGATGGATCCACCCATTTCAAAGACCAAAGCATTACAAAAGCCATTACAGTAAAAACAACCAGACTTATTGAAGTCCACTTTAATGTCTTTTTTGTATAAACCCAGGTTTTTGCGGCAATTTCCTTAAAATCGGTTTTTTGCCCCTCATTTTCCGAATGTTCAAAATCTATGTGTTCCACATGCTCTTATAGGCCTTTTAACAGATTTTGTTCTGTGATTTAACGTTTTTCATTGAACTTTATGTAAACAAAATGGGGTATTCTTGGAGATCTTAAATAATTCGTTACCAATTTAGTAGTGATAGTTCGAAGAATCATTGCCCTTAGTATTTAAGACGGAGAAGTGAGCGTGATCCGGAGGCGCCTGCGAAGCAGGAATAATCCTTTCTAGTGAAAAATCTAGAACTGCATCTGATCGAACGAAGACCTTTAGGATTATTCAGTGCAGGATCAGTGAGCCCGTCTTAAATACTTCGGCTTGATCTTTTGCTACTTTTGTATCAAGACAAAAGTAGGTGGCTTTGTGCTAGGTTAAGCCTGTGAATAGAATTCCGTTTCTTTGTTCTATGTACTTTTGTGCCGATACTGAGCTTCCTCAGCACAGGCGCCAGTACCAAAAACTCCCGACAAGAATTATTGGTGCGAACTCCATTACATCGACTAATCATTACAAAAGGTCTACGTACGTATGATGCATATTCAAGAACCAGCCAGAAGTGTAATGATTGCTCCCACGGAGCCATCGATATCATTGCGTTCTTTGCCCACCAATAATTCTAAAGGTCGGTGTAATTGGAAGCTTTTTTCTAATCTCGTCAAGATTATAAGAAACAGGAACATTATTGGATAAATTATCCTCCTTCTACATAGATTACTCCACTTTCTTCATCGATTCAGGGAGTTGTTTAGTAGCTTTAGCTCCTAGTTCTTTAAGCATCTCTACCTGACGGATCACATTACCACTTCCTTCTGCTAAACGAGATTTCGCTTCATCATAGCTCTTTTGAGTCTGCTCAATACGATGTCCTACCTCTTCAAGGCTTTCAGCAAATAGCACAAACTTATCATACAACGCTCCGCCTCTGTCAGCAATCTCCAAAGCGTACTTATTTTGCCTGTCACGCTTCCAGATGGTATTAATGGTAAACAGTGTTGCTAACAGCGTTGAAGGGCTTACGATCACTATATTCTTCTCGAAAGCTTCATTGTATAAATTTGGTTCAGTTTGTAACGCTGCAGCGAAAGCCGGTTCTACAGGGATAAACAGCAATACAAAATCGGGAGTTTTGTCTGCGTAGATCTGTGGATAGTTTTTATCGCTCAATCCTTTTACATGAGCTTTTACTGATAATACATGCTGCTTCAGCGCGGATTGAGCACTCGTTTCATCATCAGCTGAGGTAAATCGCTCAAACGCAGTTAAAGACACTTTGGAATCCACGATCAGGAATTTCTCGTCCGGAAGTTTAACGACAACATCCGGTTGTAATCTTCTGCCGTCATCGGTGGTTTCGCTTTGCTGAGTAAAATATTCTTCATCCTTACGCAATCCGGATTTCTCCAGAATACTGGCCAGCACTACTTCTCCCCAATTTCCCTGTGCTTTGGAATCTCCTTTTAAAGCTTTGGTCAGATTTTTAGCGTCTTCACTCATTTGCTGATTGAGTTGAACCATATTTTTGATCTGCTCCCTTAAACCCGATCGCTCCTGCGTTCCTTTTTCGTACGTCTCCTCAACTTTCTTTTTGAACTCTTCAAGTTTAAGCCCAAGCGGATTCAATATTTGATCTAAACTCTCTTTATTCTGCTTACTAAATTTCTCGGATTTTTCATCAAGGATCTTATTCGCCAGATTTTCGAATTGGATCTTCAGTTCTTCCTGCATGTTCGCCAGTTCACCTTTCTGCTCTGCCAGCTTTTCCTGAAGTGAACTGTAATCGGATTTTAAACCAGCAAGTTGGCGATCCAGATCAGCGCTTCTGTCTCTTTCCTCTTTTAGCTGATTTTCTTTTTCCTGCTGAAGAGCTTCCAGCTTTTGCTCGGTTTCGGTAAGCTGTTCATCCAGATTCGAATTCCTCTCTTCCAGCCTGGAAGTCTCTGATTTCGATTTAAAATAAGCGATAAAAAATCCTGCGGTTGCTCCTACTGCCAATGCTATAACTGCTAAAATGTAATCCATTAATCTTTTTCTCTGTTTTTAAAGGGGCGAATGATCAGTCGAATCCCTTTATCATAAGTTATATAATTTTGAGTCCAGTTAATTAAAGCGACAACCCTGTTTCTGAATCCCACGAGTGCCATCAAGTGTACAAACATCCATACCAACCATGCCAATATTCCATCAAAGAAAAACCTCCCGACTTCTGCCACAGCTTTGTTTCTCCCTATCGTAGCCATCGAACCTTTATCTAAATATGAAAAGGGTTTCATTTCTTCTCCCTTCGCAAAATTATTCAGATTTTTGGCCAACAAATCTCCCTGTTGTATAGCCGTTTGAGCTACCATTGGATCGCCATTCGGATTTTCGTCAGATTTCATTAGGCATACATCTCCAATGCAAAAGATCTCTTCGTAACCTTCAACTCTATTATATTGATCAACAAGGATTCTTCCCCGTTCAATAGATTGTGAATCTAGACCGTCAATTAAATTACCTGAAACTCCCGCAGCCCAAATCAACGTTTTTGAAGGCAGTTCTTTATTATCAGTTTTTACGGTTGAACCATCAAAGTCTTCAACTTTGGTATTTAACCAAACATTAACGCCCATTTCAGTCAAATACTCTTTGGCTTTTTCGCCTGCTTTGGGACCCATTGTTCCCAAAAGTGTATCGGTTGCTTCAACCAAGTGAACATTCATTCTTCTTAGATCAAGATCAGGATAGTCTTTGGGTAAAACGTGTTTTTTTAATTCTGCTAAAGCGCCTGAAAGCTCAACTCCTGTTGGGCCTCCACCTACCACCACATAATTCATTAAACGCTCTCTTTCCTCCAGATCACTTGTTAAAAGAGATGCTTCACAATTTTCCAGAATCAGACTTCTAAGATTCAAAGCATCCGTCACTGATTTAAGTGCCATGCTTTTCTCTTCGATCACTTTATTTCCGAAATAGTTTGTTTTGCTCCCAGTGGCTATTATCAGGAAATCATAATCAATTGAACCGGCTTCAGTATCAAGTCTTTTATTTTCTGAATCAATTCTTAGTGCCTTGGTATTTCTAAAATAGAATTCTGATTTTTTCCAGAGGATCTTTCGAAGAGGATATGCGATGGAGTCCGGCTCCAGACCTGAGGTTGCAACCTGATATAACAATGGCTGGAAATTATGATAGTTATTTTTGTCAATAAGCACTACCTGGTAATATTTTGAAGAGATTTGGTTCAGTATCTTCAAACCGCCAAAACCACCCCCTATTATTACTACTCTCTTTAAGTTTGATTCAGGAATATTAAGTGCTGACATTTTAACTACATGTTTTTTAAAATTTCAGGCGTTCTTCTGCGAACTTCTTTATTGAAAAAAAGTCCGTTATGTCTTTGTCCTTTCAACATATAATGTTGATCGTTTCCATCCAAGAATTGATTTAATTTTATTGCTCTTTCTACAGGCAACACCTGATCGTTTTCAGCATAAAAAACAGTAATGGGTTCCTCGATCTTTTGTAAAGCCAGATCTGTTCTTAACGGATAGCGAACCAGAAATGAAGGCAGAAAAGGATAAGCTACATTTTTCATATCAACCATACTATAATAAGGCGTCCACAACATCAATCCTTGTGGATCATTTTCTGCTGCAATTTGAGCTGCAATTCCTGAACCCATCGAGTAGCCTAACAGGTAAATAGTCGATTCCTCATACTCTTTGGTCATTTCTTTATAGAGAATCATCATATCTCCAACAAGATCCTCTTCATTTTTGAGCTTCCCTGTACTTTTACCAAATCCGCGATAATCGGGATATAACACATCATATCCTTCGTCCATAAACAAGCTAAACTTCGCCGGACTGGTATCGTTATTTCCTGCATTTCCATGAAAGTAGATCACTAGTCCTTTGGCTGAATCCTCCACTTTTGCATGAATAGCATGGATTTTAGCATTATCAGTGGTTTCAAAAAAACGTTCTTCGAAATCAAATCCGTAATTATAGGTATGATCTGCAGATAAAGGTCGGGGACTAAATAATATAGAATTCTGAATATTGTAGAAATAAACACACACTGCAACGTACAAAACACAAAGTGTGATAAAAGTAGCTAGTAAAGATTTTTTTGTCTTGGACATGGAAGACTTTTGAGTTCTTTTGAAGCTACAAATACCTACCGAAAGAAGTTCGATAATTTGTAATTGCTGTTATATTTTTTAAACGCTAAGGTCATCCTGAACTCGTTTCAGGATCTTTGTGAAGCCTGTATCTAAAACATTGGCAGATTTATAGCCAGAGACACACCTTAAGATCCCGAAATAAATTCGGGATGACCTGCTTGCAATGTTTAGATTGGTCTAAATAAATTTTTCTACTAATTATATGATATCTAAAAGGATGACCTTAAAACACCTCAATTAAACACCATCTGATGATATCCTTTGTGCATATATGTTGTCACAACTGTTAACATAGAAAGTCCGATCTTTATCTGTTGATTTACTTCCTCATGCTCATAATTTCGGGCGATTAAAGATTGACCGCATACGTATAACTCAACACCGGTTTCTTTTAGCTCATCGATTAGTTGCAGATTAGGATTATCAAGCTCGTACTTCTTTTGATATGCTTCGTTATTCAGAATCACATCTGTAGCACCACCATGTATTGCAACAGCCACATTCAGGTTTTCAGCTTTTACTCCACCTAATCCATGAAGATTCAACATTCTGGCAACATTATTGAGCCCGGGATTTATGCTTTCTTTGTCTCTTTGTAAAGTTTTGAGATCTACCACGATCTTATATTCAATTTCTGAATCGGGATTTACCGCTCCTTCAATTTCATATATAGTGCCATAGTTTTTAATAATCGGATTAGCTCCTTTTTGGGCAAAAGCGTTCACTGTACAAACTAGTGCTATAAAAATGGTAACTGAGTATTTCATGTCTTTTTTTTTTTAGCTGTTAGCACTTAGCCGTTAGCCAATTCGAAGCATTTGCTAACGGCTATCAGCTAAAAGCTTATTTGATTAAATTTCAGGTTTTAGTTACTTCCAAATTTTGTCTTTAATACTCCGGCTGCTTTGGTATATCCGCCATCTCCGCCATCCACGAAATGTATATGTTGATCTTTTCGATCTCTCACATAGCAAGACATAATGCTTTCTTTACTCCGATGTGTACCAAATTGTATCTCTGCATCAGATTCCATCTTGTTTAGAAATTTTTCCAATTTATCGTGCTGAGTTTTCAATCCGGATATTACTGTATTTATTCGTCCATCAAGCACTAATGTATCTGTTAGCTCTACAAGAGTATTCAGATATTCCTGTCCTTCTTCATTGAACCGGAGATAAAACTTGCCAACAGCGGTTGAAAATGTTCTCTTTAGAAAAAATTTAAAATTTCTGGAGCCGTGTTTTATTTTCATTTCCGAGTTTATTCTATCCAGAGTAGCATTCAAGCTTAATCCTGCGATACTGATCGGACTTCTTTTTTTGTGTGACCCATAAATGTTCTCAATTTTGTCCAGCACTTTCTTGTATACAGGTCCTTGATCATCTCTGTTGCAAGCTTTAACTAATAAACACAAAATTTCATGTTGATCTTCCGGTGGTTTGATTCGGTCCCACCTGCATTCCATTCCTTCCAGGTTCAATATATTCTTCAGCACTTCCGGTGACTTATAAGAATCGTTTTCGCCCTTTATAATTCTTTCTACATAATGGAGACCGCCTCCAAGAATAATCGGTATCGAAAGATGTTCATTGATCTTTCCTTTTGCCAATTTCAGCTTATATCCGTTGTCATATACTTCTGACACAGGCATATTTCCTACCCGCAAAAAGAGATCAAAATTATCAAAACTGTTGTACTGATGTTCATTCAGAGCGTTTAGACAATCTTCGAGTATCTCAGAAGGAACCAAAAGAGTAGCTCCATCTCCGCCGAAAAAGAAAGGAATCGTAATTTTAGCTTCGTGCGCTATATTTAAAACCGCAATAATACTTCCGGTGGCAATCAGATTCACCACTTCATGCTTTCCTGAATTTATTGATTGAGTGGAATCTAAAATATCTGTTATAACAACGTGCCAATCAGAGGGTACATCCTCAAAGAGTTCTTCTTTTTGCAACAATCTGGAAATAGATTGTCGATACTCATTTAGATTCGTATAGAAATGGGGAGATCCGGTTGAAGACATAGGTTCAAAGATTAGCTATTTCACCATTGAATACAAAACCAATTATGAATGAGCTGAATCTAGAAATTTATCTTGAGATGGGCGGTAACTCCGGGTTCTCCAAATTCATTGAGATAACTAAAACTTGCTTCCGGAATCCTTTCGGACATGTCTCTTGCCCGAGAAAATGCATTAATACCACTTAATAATCTATTGGCAACCATTAAAGTAAGCAAAGTGGGTAGCTGATTTTCAGAATTTGCAACTCTGTCTCTTGTGTCACGAAATTCAAATCTATCGTTATCTGTTTCCCAGTTCCACCTGTTTTCGGGAGTGTCAGGAAGTACATTTTGCCAACGTCTGGTTCTAAGTTGAAAATCATTGTACTCATCCAGGTTATCAAAATTAGCTACTGCCAGCTCAAATTCTCTGTTTCTGTTGGTAAGTGAAACACCTGCTTTTGATCTGGCCAGAATATTCAGATTACCTTCCAGACGATTTGCTCTGGCACTAAGTCCAAAGAAACCTGCCAGAAGAGCTATTTCAGACCCCAAATGAATTTTACCACGAGTCCAGTTTTCATTGTCAACATAATGATGACCCAATCCTGGAACTACGAATGAGATCAGTAATGCGGTCTTCGGATTAGGTGTTTCTTCCAAATTTTCTATTTGCCCTGATTGATCAAATTCAATCCCTTGAGCCAAACTATTTTCAACAACCAATAACCAACAAGGAATGATCAATATCCATTTTAGATATTTATTGAATCTGAATTTATTATGGTTGGTCAAAATCGGTTATTGAATGTTGAAATTTTGATGCTGGAAGATCGGTACCGGATATTCTACTTCTTCCTTTCTCTTCCCCAATGTCGGAAAATTGAAACGCTAAATCCAATCATCAGCAAAAAAGTACCCAGCCACACAACGGAAATAAAGGGCTTTTGTTCTGCAACAACTAAGATCCATTCACTTTCATATTCTTCATCTAATCCTTCAATGCTTAGATCTATTTCACCGCTTTCCGGATATACTTTTGAAAAACTGAATGTAAGATCATGTCCAGGTAACTCAACAGGTGGAGAAAACACGAATGTCTTGCCTTCCTCATCATTATATAGTGCAAATAACGGCTCAATCAAATACTGTTGACTACTAGCCATATGAGTAATTTGTATTTGAGCTCTTACTCCTATATTTGTATTTGGAGGTAATTTCGTGGTGTCTTCCATCGCATATTCCAGAAATGACATTTCGAATCCGCCAACAGTAATAGTCTCTCCTTTTTCGAATTGGATGGTCTGTGTCTCAGGAACTTTGCCTTCTTCTTTTGCAACCGGATTAACATTAGCTCTTCGAGCTATCATATCATTTCTCTGTTTGATAAACGAACTTCCTGCTACATAAAGATAAATATCACTCAATAAACCGGACCGGACATCAGGATCAACAGACCATTGAACGTTTTCCTGAGTAGAAGTTGCCAACATAGGATATACTTCCGGACTCATATAAAATGGTTCCCCACTTCCCAAAGGCAAAGGCTCGAAAAGAAGTTTATAAGTTTGTTGTCCGGGACGATTCTGATCCTGCAGATCAAATCCTGTATAGGTTACTATATATTTATCATTAACAATTTTCGGTTCTTCGAGTTTCAACTCCAGAAAAAGAACAGGTTCAGTAACCGTGAAACCCATTTCATCTTTGATCACGCCCTGCTCAACCTGTTTGTTGTAGTTGCTGATCCTTTCATCCAACATAGGCTTGTTGTAAACAGATGAAGCCAGAATCCCAATCAATAAAATCCCGAAACCTACGTGGGTTACTGAGCCCCCGATCAACTTTGGTTTTTTTACACACAGCTGAACAATTACGAAAGTATTTCCAACTACTGCAAAGAAAGCCGTAAACATATAGAATATGTAGTACAAGTCTCTGACTTCACCAAAAAACACAGCAGCAATCGTTAAAGCAGATGTAATTAAAAGCGGATTTATAAGAGCTGATGATAATGTTTCAAAAGAGTATTTTTTCCAAAACAAATACTGCCCAAAAACGGTAAATACCGCCATTATCATGGCAATAGGCATACTCCATTGATTGTAGAAACTAATTTCGGGAGGAGTTGGGTTTTCATTGAACAACAATCCTATAATAGGAGAACTGGTTCCTAAAATGATCACAAGTCCAAGAATGAACAACAGGATTGCTCCCGTAAAAGTCATGAACTCACGAGATAAGATCTTCGATTCTTTTTCCTGAGATGGAAGTTCTTTGTATCTCCACAAAAACATTCCCAGTCCAAGTCCTGTTATCACAAGCATGAAGATCAGAAGCTGATTATATAAGCCAAGATCTACAAAACTGTGAACAGAAGAATCTGCCAAAATTCCGGATCTGGTTAAGAAAGTTTCATAAACAATGGCAACATATGCCAGCAATGCAAAAATGATGGAAGACTTTTGAGCCACCGAACTTTTTCGCTGAATGATCATGGTGTGAATACCGGCAGTACCAATCAACCACGGAACGAGTGAAGCATTTTCAACCGGATCCCAAGCCCAAAATCCACCAAAAGAAAGAGTTACATATGCCCAATAACCACCCAGAAAAATAGCTGTAAGCAGTGCCACATTTGAACTTAATGTCCATGGCAATGCAGGTCCAACCCATTCATTGTATTTTCTTTTCCATAATGCAGCCATAGCAAAACAGTATGGAATGGTCATCATAGAAAAACCGACAAACAAAAGAGGAGGATGAATCATCATCCATGGGCTTTTGAGCAGGTCATTCAATCCGCTCCCGTCTGGTGGAGTAAAATCGGGGTTATTCTGTACTACAGGAATGTCCGGAAAGTTCTCTGCAAATGTTCTGAATGGAGAGGCTCCGATTGTCAGGTCTCCAAATTGCCATCCAACGATCATAGATATCAAAAATAGCTGAGTAAGCGTCAGAAAAAACATCACCGGTGCACGATAAGGAGGTCGAGTCCATCGAATCAATCCCAAACCAAACAACCAGGAAAAGAATATCCACAACATAAAACTACCTTCCTGTCCACCATAAAAAGCAGACCAGATGTATTTTGCAGAAAGATCTAAACTGGTGTAATTATAAACGTAATAGTATTTAAACTGATGGGTAAACAGCAGATATACAAGAATCGCCGAAGCAGCGATCATAAACAAACCTTGAAAGCCAAAAAACCAGTTTCCGATCTTCAGCCTTTGCTCGTTTTCATCAGAAGCACTTTTAAAATAGTAGAAAAGGGAACCTAATCCAGAAACAAACGCCAGAGTAATTAAAAGTTTACCGACAATTCCGATCATAATCAGCTTTGTGATGCTTTTTCAAATTCAGGAGCATCGTTGTACTTAGAAGGACATTTCATCAACATTTCGTTGGCATAGAATGTATCTCCTCTCATTTCTCCAATAACAACTAATCGGTCGGCCTGCTCAAAATTGTTAGGCTTAGGTTTTGAATAAACCACTCTTTTACTTGCGCCGTCTTCATCCTTCATATAAAAAGAGAAGATCTTGGTCTCCATAGAAAATCCATAATCCTTTGATTCATCAAGTACTCCGGCAACATGTGCGGTCTTCATTTCTGATGCTTTTTCGAAGTTTGTGTATGTGCTAATGCTCTCTCCAAAGTTATACATCAACAGAGAGGTAAAACCGATTATGGCAATGATTCCAAAAATTAACTTAGGCTTCATGTTCTTCAGGGGTGTTTATTGTTGATTCGAGCTTGCTCACATTTCTATCTACTTTGATCAGAAAGAACAGTAGCACCAACCAAATGATCAGCGTAACTCCGAGTACTACAAAAATGAGATCGTTTGAATACATAAATTGAATGAATGCGTTTGATTGATCAAGTTGTTCAGCTCCGCTCCACTTGTTTCCATATGTAGAAGTCAGAGTATCAACGGTAGCTTGAGGTGCATCTTGTATGCGAATATTCATTTCTTAAAACTACGAATTTTCTGTGTGATATTGTACCGTTTTATATCGATGAACTACATCGTATATCCAAAACGCCAATGCAATAAATCCTATAAACGCTGGATATAAAACAAAGCGTAATTCAGGAGCTGTAATTTCACTAAAGGCCGGATTTCCTTCTGCTCCGGGATGCAGGCTTTCCAATTGGCGCGGAACCACATACAGCAAAAAGGGAATCGTTGTAACTGCGAAAATATTATACACTGCTGAAAGCTTAGCTCGCTTTTGTTCGTCGTCGAATGCCGAGCGGAGTACGAAGTACGCGTAATAGATCATTACTGCCAAGGCCGCCAAATTCATTTTAGGTTCTGCAAACGTCCACCAAGTTCCCCAGGTAAAACGAGCCCACAGTGAACCGGTGAGCAGACCACAGATTCCGAAAACCACTCCTACTTTAGCTGCAGATTCCGCTTTAATATCGAAACTAATATTCGGGGTATTCAGATACCAGATGCTGTAGTAAAAACTAATTGTAAACATCGAAAACATTGCCATCCACATAGGAACATGGAAAAACAAATTCCGGGCAGTTTGCTCAAGAATGGGAATTTGAGGGATACTGATCAGGATTCCTGCAGCGATCACTCCGGTCATTCCAAGTGCAACAATATATTTCCAGATCTTCAAGGTGAGTGCTCTTTTTTTATTTAATTTTTTGAAGCCCAAATATACGAAGATGAGAACTTTGATGAGGACTTTTTACTAATGTTTTCGAATGAATAAAGAAAAAGCTATTAGCAGTTAGCTGACAGCTATTAGCTTTTTCTTTATTCTTCTATTCAATATTCATCATTCCTTGTTCATTATTCAATATTCACTTGTTCTTCTCCTCGATGTTCTTCAATTCCTTTGTTATTTTGGTAATCAAAAATATATCTGAATAAACTGATGTCCAATCCTGAAAAATCCATCGTCCTCACCCCCTCCCGTAAAAATTATTTTTGGGCATATCTGATCGGTGTGCTATTGATCCCTCTTTTGATTGGAATTGTTGTGATATGGTTCATCAACAGGAAAAGAAATTGCATACAATATAGAATCACGGATACTTCTATTTCAAAAGTTGTAGGAGAAGACAAAACTGAATTAGAACTGGTCAATATTCTCGAAACTTCTGTTTCACAAACCGGACTTCAAAAGCTACTGGGAATAGGTGAGATCAAACTTAAGGCGAATGTAAGCGAACTGATCCTTAAAGGAATTGAGGACCCTGAAAGCTTTCTTGAAAAAATTGATACAGCCATTGCTTATCAAAAAGAACAGCTTAAAGCTTCTGAAAAGATAAAACCACGAAAGCCCACTCATGACCCGGGCACACTCGAAAAACTGGATTATCTAACCGGACTTTGGCAGCAGGGATTGATAAGTGATGAAGACTATGATCAGGAACGAAAGAAGTTTTCTTAGTTCTTTTTAAATCCCTTTTACAAAAAGAAACCGTTTCTTATCTCCGTACAATAATAACGGAGTATAATGAACAAACTAACATCTTTCTCTTTCCTTTTACTGCTGATCAGCTTTTCCTTGAACAGCTTTTCTTTTGCACAAAATCAAAAAGCCAATTTTGAGCTTGCCGAACGCTTTACTACTCAGAAGATGCAAAAAATGGTGGGAAGCACTTCAGTATTTCCACGCTGGATCGAAGACACCAATAACTTTTGGTACACTTACGAAAAATCCGAAGGCAAAAACTGGTACTTCGTAAATGCTGAACGAGGAAATAAGCGTCTGCTTTTCGACCAGGAAGAAATGGCAGCTCAATTATCTGAAAGTTTCAGCAGAACTTTTAATGCCAAAGATCTGGACCTGAAAGGCTTCGATTATGACACCGATCGCGAGCTGTTCACTTTCCATGTAGACAGTATCGAATTCACTTATAACTTGAACGGCAATCGTTTGATCCGTGGAGATTCTCTGGAAAAAGATGAGCGCGAAAACTGGAGATCGTATTCGCCCGATAGTTCCTATGTGGTTTTTGCAAAGCATCATAATCTGTTCATTATGGGTAAAGATGATCATGACAGCACAGCAACTCAGATCACCGAAGACGGAGAACGCTGGTTCAGTTATCAATTTAGTGATGGTGACACTTCCAAAACTGAAAAGCATCGAGCACGTGTAAATTGGTTTGAGGACAGTAAGAAATTTTGGGTTAAACGACAGGATAAACGTAAAGTTGATGATCTTTGGGTGATCAATTCGTTAAAAAAACGTCCTGAGCTGGAAACCTATAAATACCCAATGCCGGGAGAAGAAGATATTTACGTAGATGAGATCAAAGTCTTTGATCCTGCCACGACTGAGCACGTAACTTTAGATACAGACAAATGGGAAGATCAAGCTTTGGGTGGAGCATACTTCAATCAAGGCGGAATTTTTGAAACTGACAGATCTGATTTTCTTTATATCCTTCGTCGTGACAGAACCTGGAGTAAAATTGATGTATTAAAAGCGAATACATCAACAGGAGAAGTTGAAATTCTGTTTTCAGAAGAAAGTAAACCCTATTTCAATACGCGATTTGCTCGTTTGGCGATCATCAATGAAGGAGAAGAATATATCTGGTGGAGTGAGCGTACCGGATGGGGACAACTATACAGATACGACAGCAATGGAAATCTGAAGAATAAGATCACTTCAGGTTCATGGGTTGTAGGTAATGTTGTTAAAATTGATACAGCGCAATCCAGACTATTTTTTGAAGGATATGGTAGAGAAGAAGGACAAAACCCTTATTACTCAAATCTCTATAGTGTAAAATTTGACGGCTCCGGATTTTCTCATCTCACTCCTGAAGACGCTACACATTCCATCAATGCTTCGGATGAAGGAAATTACTTTGTAGATAATTATTCCAGAGTAGACCTGCCTACCAAGTCTGTATTAAGAGACGGCTCAGGTAAAGTGATTACGACTTTACAGGAAGCTGATATTTCACAGATGGTGGAGCAAGGCTGGAAAGCTCCCGAGTCTTTTAAGGTTAAAGCCGCAGACGGGGCAACTGATATTTATGGCGTGATGTGGAAACCATTCGATTTCGATTCTACAAAAAAATATCCGGTTATTTCTTATGTGTATCCGGGACCTCAAACAGAACCTTTTCCGGCTAACTTTACGATCGGAGGTTCCAGAGCACGAACCACAACCTTAGCTCAAGTTGGGTTTATCGTTGTTGCGATGGGTAATCGTGGAGGAAGTCCTATTCGTTCTAAATATTATCATAATTACGGATATGGCGATATGCGTGATTATCCGTTAGCTGATAATAAATACGGCATCGAGCAACTGGCCGGCAAACATTCTTTTATTGATGCGAGCAAAGTTGGAACCTACGGTCATTCCGGTGGTGGATTCATGAGTACAGCTCTTCTGCTTACTTATCCAGACTTTTATGATGTAGCGGTTTCTTCAGCCGGAAATCACGACAACAACATTTATAACATTTGGTGGGGCGAAGTTCACAACGGAGTAAAAGAGAAGAAGAAAACCGTTACCAAAATGAATGATGACAGTACTAAAACAAAGGAAGAAGTCATTACTTTTGATGCTCCTGTGGAAACCAATATCGAGCTAGCTAAGAACCTTAAAGGAAAGTTATTACTTGTTCACGGTGATATGGATAACAATGTTCATCCTGCGAATACAACCCGGTTGGTTAATGCACTCATCAAAGAAGGAAAGCGTTTTGATATGATGATGTTACCGGGACGCAGACATGGTTTCGGACCAATGCAACCATATTTCGATCGCATGAGCTGGTATTATTTTGCTGAGCATTTGCTTGGTGATTACCGAACGAATGTGGAATTTAATTTACCTGCAGATGAGGATTGATTTAATATAAAACCAATCAATAGGGACGTATGGCGATACGTCCCTACCTTTTTTGTTTTGGATTAACTTCCATCAGAACAGCTACTTCTCTTACAGAAGGAACTCTTTCTTCTTCTTTCCATTTCTTATTGAGCGCAAGATCTTACGACTTTACTTTTTAACCAGTTTCTGAGATGACATATTCTGAAATGCTTTTTCCTGTTTTGTAACTGAGATCGTCCAAACAGCCCCTGCAATCAGCATCACTCCACCATAAATCATGATCAGTGGTTTTACAGAAATCAAATCCAGTTCCAAACAAGCTGCTGCCACCATCACGGAAAAGGAATTGGCTACAGTAAACAGCAACCATTCTGTACTGAAAATCCTGCCTCGAAAAGTATCGGTTGTTCTTTTTTGAAGTAGAATAGTACTCATCACCCAATTGGCTCCTGACGCTGAATGAGCTAGAAACACAAAAAAGATCATTAACACTATACTTGTACTCCATCCTACTACCATATACATCAGCCCGGATATTAGAATACTTAAGCCCATCACCATTACCCAGTCTTTTTGATCTTTAAATAGTCTTCTTCCAATTATTGGTCCAACTCCGGTTCCGATTCCACGTGCCGCGTACAACAATCCTAATCCGATACTTCCCATCTTGAGTACATCTTCGCTGACGATAATGAGTAGATATACAAGACCACCCAAAAACATAGTTGAAGTTCCTTTTGCAATACTCGGTCTTAGAATGTGTTTGTTAGAAAATAAATACTGAGCACCTTCTTTTATTCCAACAAGTGGATTTCTGGTTCTGAGCTTTTCCTCTGCCGTTTGTTCAGTTTGTGGAATAACCGCTCTGTACAAAAACCAAGCTGATATTATGTAACTGATTGCATCCAGAATAAATACCAAATCCGTACCTAACCATTCTGTTGCAAATCCACCAATAGCCATTCCTGAAGTAAATATAATGCTCCATGTTGCTGTCGAGATCACATTGGCATCAACAAGCTGTTCCGGTGTTGTAACATTTGGGATTGAGGATGTTTTGGCTGGTTCGAAAAGAGCAGAAAGCATCATCTGAACTGAAGTAAGTGCAAAAGCGATCCAAAGTGTTTCCGGAGATCGAACAAGTAAAATTCCCAACAAAGACGCTGCTCTGGCAAAATCACAAAAGATCATCAACTTCCTACGATTGAATCGATCTGCTAAGTATCCTGCAAAGGGAGAAAAGAACGCCAGGCTCAACATCTTTACAACAATGATCAATCCAAGAAGTAATTCCGAATCAGAGTATTTGGCAATGAGTGCGTAAAGGGCAAGAAGTCCAAACCAATCTCCGAAATTAGAAACTGCTTGGCTGATCCACAATAACCGATAATTGCGGTTATCTTTTATAAGTTGAAAATATGGTTGTAGGCTTTTCAAAAATCTTTAGGTAATTCAAGTCATCTTATTGATTACCTAATTTACACTTTTACCATTCAGATTGGTTATTGAGTTTTTGGATGAGGGTGATAGATGGTCAATAAAAAAGATTTGTCATTTCCAACGGATGTGAGAAATCTAACAATCTCTATCAAAATAAAATTTTAGATTTCTCTCGTTTGTCGAAATGACAGCGTTAATGATTGGGTAGTACATTAAAATTACATACCCATCTTTTATGCACCTTGAACTTTCTTTCTGTGGCTTCAAATCACTGCTTATCAAAAGCGAGCACTGCATTCAGAATAAGTTGAACAGAAGATTTATAGAATTCTTGGGGAATCGTTTCAAATTCATCGGTTGCCTTATGATAGTTTTCATGGTCTTCCACTCCGAAATATACAAACGGAACTCCTTTACTATGAAATGGACCATGGTCGGAGGAAAAAGTCCAATCGTTATAACCCAGATCCGGAGTGTCATGTCCGAATAACAATTTTAATCCTGCTGTATCTATGGATTCCAGTACAGGCTTTGTATCAGGATAATGATGAGTGCCGGCTGCATAAATTTCGCTGCTATCATTTTGGCTTATCATGTCCATGTTGATATTCAGCTTTACCATACTCAAAAGAGCAGAATCTTCTACAAATGCTCTAGCTCCTTGTAAGCCCATTTCTTCCGCATCAAAAGCTGCAAAAATAAGTGTATGATTTGGTTGTTCTTTTGCAAAATAGTCTGCCATTGCCAACAACGCAGCTGTTCCGGATGCATCATCATCAGCACCATTAAAAATCAGCGAATCATTTCTTCCTAAATGATCATAATGTGCTGTTATAACGATCATTGAATCCGTTTTCCCTTCAACTTTTGCAATAACATTTATTCCTGTCATTTCTTCCTGAGTCCGGCGACTTTCAAAAGTAAATTCATGGGTATAAGAATCCTGAAACGGTTCAGTTCCTTCTTCCTGAAAACGAGTTATTAAATATTCACGAGCAATTCTATTTCCCTCTGTTCCGGTCCTTCTTCCTTCTGTAGCGTCAGAAGAAATAAATCGAAGATCTTCGATAAGTTGTACGGTATCTAATTCTGTACTTTGTTTCGGAGAACAAGCAAGAATAGGAAATAGGAGTAAAAAGAATAGTTTTTTCATGAATTGATTGCTTTAATATTGAAAAAGAAGATTGAGTTAAATCTTGCTCAAAGCAATCAAAAAAAACTAGTTTTACAAAAAAGTGAAAGCGTCAGGTTACTGAACTGCTTTCTTCATTTGCTTTTCGTTTAACACGATTATAGAGTGAAATATCTGAATTTGTGATAAATTTATAAAGTACTTTACTCCAGGAATTGTGAGAATAAAGCGACTCGTAAAACTCAGGTGCCATCTTTTTTAACTTTGGAAGTCTGGAGCCGGGTATGTAAGGGAAATCGTGGTGTTCATTATGATAACCCACGTTAAAACCTAATTTATTTAATGGGCCGTAGTAAGAGTAAGTTTCTTGACCTTCTTCAAAAACATAATGCTCGGATATAAAATGACCTGCCATAGGATGAATACTACCTGCCAGAAAAAATGATAAAAGTAAATAATACAATGCACCAAATCCGGCAAAATAAATATAGACTGAAATTGCTACTACCTGAAACAACAAATTCGTTACAAGCCACTTATTCATTTTCAGTGGGTGTACAAGTAATGGTCTTAATCCATACATAAAGATCTGATTTGCTGCCCAAATAAATTTTCCAATTAAGCCTTTAAAAAATCCGGCCTCTACATTCGAAGGCAAATCTGTATCATGATGTTCATGTCCTTGCTCACTGTGATGCATCAAGTGATATGCTCTGAATGACATCGCATATGGAAAAACAATTGGTATGTTTGCAATTATGCTGAGCCAGTTATTGTACGACTTTTTTTTGAAAGCTAAGTTATGTGCCAACTCATGCACTGCAAGAAAAAGTGAATGTGTAAGTGTTGCACCAACTATATAGCTAATCAAAATAAACAGAGACCAGTGAAGCTGGAATACAAATGGCGCTGTGGCAAGTTGGAATAATACAAGCCCTGTTACTTTATATTTCAGAAAAGGATCAATCCCATATAGTTTCCGAACTTCCGGATATTTTTTTAAAATCTGCTTTCGACGGCTTAAATGTGGTTCTGGTTTATCAGACCAATAAAAATCATCTGCAGCCCTACTATTATTCGAAATCACCAAACATCCTTTATTTTTTGTATTAAGTAATTAAAAGTATCATTTAATAATGATAAAACTAAATGAACCATATGTAATGTTCGTATTGAGAAGACAATTACAAAGGTGCCCAATTTACCGAGCGCCTTTTATCCCTTTTAACCGGCTTTTTTGAACATTATCCTGAAGATTAAACTTCAAAAAACCCCCGATCAAATCACTGATCGAGGTTTGTGGTTAATTTTCTAAAATTTTTAAAAAACAGATATACTACTCATTTCCCTTTTTCTAGCTTTCTAAATAACTTTACTCTGTAGAAGAGGTTAGCATCAATTTTGATTAAGAAATTTCATTTCAGACTTAGAAAAAAAAAGCATTTTTAAGGCGATCAATAAGTTTTTGTTTCATACCAGAATCCATTTTTTGTGTTTTCTGTAATTCTGTTTTTCTATTTATATAGCAAGTTTGACAAGCAAGCATGGTTTTACTCTGATCTTCCAGATTTCTGAGTACGACTTTATAATTACCAATCGGTCGCTCTAAGCCCTCTTCTGAACTGCAATAGGAACAATATCTGGTAATTACTTTCATTAATTAATTGACTTTATTTTTATTTTGGCTTGGGTGGACCTTAAGCCAAATAGAAAGTTCAATTTTTATGTATAGAAATCAATAGGAAGGAGTGCTCAATTATCTAGGTAGAAGTACCTACTTGGTAGCCTATTCTCAAATACTGCAATTATTGAAATAAAAAGTCAAAAAAACCCCAATCAAGTCAATGATTGGGGTTAGAATTTTTATTTAATATAACCTACTTAATAAGTGTCATTCTTTTTGAATCCACGTATTTACCGGCTACAATTCTGTAGAAATAGATACCTGAAGCGAGGTTACTGGCATCAAAGCTTACCTGATGATATCCAGCGTTCTTTGGCTCATTATCAATCAACGTTGCTACTCTACGACCAAGCAGATCAAACACCTCTAATCGTACTTCTCCACTTTGTGGAATACCAAAACGTATTACCGTAGAAGGATTGAACGGATTAGGATAATTTTGATTTAATTCCGCCGAAACAGGCAGCTCGGAGACCAAATCTTCCACACTCACATTCAGTGGACTTACATCTACTGTCAATGTATCCAAAGACACAATGTTTTCGTTATTAGCCACTTGAATCGCTACAAAGAAAGTGTCTGCGTATGCCGGAGCTGTGATGGAAAGTTCACCATTGGTTCCATCGAAGGCAAATACTTGAGCCGAATCGGATTGGAGAGCAAACTTGAATTCCAGCTCGTTATCAGGAGTGGCAATATCGCTTACGTAATCCCACAGATTAAGAATTCGTGTTTCCTCAGTTTTAATTTTGAACGGTTGTGGCAGGTCTGAGAACACCGGCTCGTCATCTACGCCTTCTTCCCCGCCCCAGGCTACTACCATGTTATTGGCCGCACGTAGGGTTTTCATGGCAGTTGCACCTTCGTTGTTTAGTTCAATATTACCAATACTAATACTTACCCCATCCTGAAGGTCTCGTTTCGACCATTCCACAAACATCTTGCTTGCTGTGGCAGATGTCATTCCGGAACCTACTAAGAAGCCGGCGATAGAATCGGGCGTGGTAGCTACAATGCCGCTTTTTTGAGCTTGGGAGTTTTCATAGTTTGAATGATAGGCTATCCTATTGTCCGTTCTTGATGTAGTTAGTTCATCAATATCTCTTTGGTTTATGTTCGCTGAGTTGGTTTTTGTTTTGACTGCCGCCTCTGAAGTGTCCGGTCCCACATCAAAGTATTGGACATTGGAAACATCCCAAGAGCTGATATCCTGGTTGAAAGACTCCGCTCCTTGGAACATGCTCGCCATGTTGGTTACCTGAGAAACATCCCAGTCTCCAATCATTTGAATTGATGAAGAATTCGAAACTACTTTTGCAGCTACTTCATCACAGTCATAAGCTTTTGCGGGAAAACCAAAATTGAAACAACTCGCACCCAAAGCCCAGCTTGCCATTTTAGGACCATTACTTAAATCCCATAATAAGAATTGATTGAATTTTCTTGTGTGAGCAAACATTCCTGACATATCAGTTACTGATGATACATCCCAATCACTTAAAGGCTGATTGAAGCTCCTTGCATGTATAAACATACTTGACATATTAGTAACTGATGAAACAGATTCACCCCACCCATTAAGAGACTCATTGAAGCTTTCGGTTAGACGAAACATGTAAGACATATCCTTTACAGAAATAACCTTCCAATTATCCAGCGGCTGATTAAATCTCCTGGCACCATTAAACATATGGGACATATCTGTAACCGATGAAACATCCCAATCATTTAATGACTGATTAAATGATTCAGTAGCAGCAAACATGTATGACATATTTGTCACCATTGAAACATCCCAATTATCCAGCGGCTGATTGAAGCTTCTGGCATCAAAAAACATATGAGACATATCTGTAACCGATGAAACAATTTCACCCCATTTATCAAGAGGCTGATTGAAACCAAATGCGTAATTAAACATGTATGACATATTATTCACTGAAGATACATTCCAGCTATTAAGAGGTTGGTTGAAAACCCAGGCACTACGGAACATATAGGACATATCTGTTACCATTGATACATTCCAATCATTTATGGTCTGATTGAATTTCCTGGCATCATTAAACATACGAGACATACTGGTAACTGATGAAACATCCCAATGCTCTATAGATTGATTAAAAGATCTCCTTCCGGCAAACAAAGAATTCATATTAGTAATACCTGTTGTAACCGTTCGGGAAATTTCAGAATTATTTTCGTTTATGTTAAGTAAAGAAATGATTTGATCTCTATCACGTAAAGTAAATATCACTTCTTCTGCATTACCATCTCCATCCAAATCGTAGTTTAGCACATCACTTATCCCTACCTTTGTGTAAGGATAAGCTTTAATTGTTACTCCATTATCTGCGATATAAAATGCTGGAGGATCGTAAGTAACTGTATCTGTAGCAGATATTAATTCTGTTTCATCCCGATCTACAAAAGAAGCTTTTATAACGAAACGAAGCCCAGCTGGATTTTCAGACTTTAAGTTGCCTAAGTTCAAGACATAACTAGAACTCTCTGAACTGAAAACCGGTGAATTAAACCCTGATACTGAATCAGCGGAACCATCAACAGTTGCACTCCAAACTATATTTAAGTTATCACTATTTGCAGGTTCATTTTCGTATATCAAGTTTAGATTAATACTATCTACACTCGCATCAAATACTTCATTTGAAGCATCTAATGTTAGTTCACCTAAAATTAACCCGCCATCAATAATGGTAAACCCTTTATCCAATAATTTATATCTACTTTCAAGACTTAAAAGAGAATATTGTGTGTTATCAACATCAAGAGTCAATAACTTATCTTGAAAATTCAGTTCTGACCAACCTATCAATAATGAGTCATAATTTTGCTGTGATAGATTAGTCCCTTTCAAGAAACCAAATGGTGGGTCTGATAATATTTCTACGGATGTAATGTCCCAGTCGCCCAGATTTTGATTAAACTCGGATGCATTATGGAACATCCCTCCCATATCGGTCACCTGACTCACATCCCAAGTAGACAGATCCTGATTGAAGGAACTTGCTTCACGGAACATTCTAGTCATATTAGTCACTTTACTTACATCCCAATCAGATATATCTGCATCGAAAGAACTTGCCTTATTGAACATACTTTGCATGTTGGTAGCATTACTCACATCCCAAGAAGATATATCAGAATTGAAGGAAGTTGCCTCAAAGAACATCGCTTCCATTTCCTCCACATTCGATACATCCCATTCACTTAGATCTCCATTAAATTTAGGAGTCCTGAAAAACATCCCCCTCACATCTGTTACTTTACTCAGGTCGGGTGAATCCGTAGCATTGTATTCCAAATTCGTAGCCCAAGCAAACATGAGGGTCATATCTTCCCATTCTATTGGTCCCCAACTATCCATTGAAACTAACTGATCTAAGTCTCCTTCATTAGCAGAGTACATGTGAGGAAAAGTTCCTTGTATTATAACTGTGTATGTATCAGCTATTGCATAGGTATGAGATGGATCGGGATCGTCTCCTGAAAATGATTCCTGAGTCCCATCACCCCAATCAATGATGAAATCAAAGTCTGTAATTTCTGCTCCTCCACCTGTTGGAATGGTTACGGTTTCATTGGCAGAGGTTGTTCGCCAGCGAGTAGTAAATTCATTAGCTGAGCCACCATCCGTAATGGTCCAACCAAGATCAGTAAGAGAATTATAGCTGTTGGTTGAAATTATAGAACGAACTGAATTACCAAAAGAAACCTCAATATCACTACTGGCGATTACCTTTTCAGCCCAACCAATAAGCGTTGAATCATATTTTGAGGTAGATAAACCAGCTTCCAGCATAAAGCCAACGTCTATAGGTGCCGTTATTGCCCCAAAAGGGCCATTATAATCAAAGATTTCTACATTACGGATGTCCCAGTTGCCTAAATTCTGATCGAATGCCGTTGTACTTGCAAACATGCCTCCCATATTGGTCACTGAACTTACATCCCATCCCGAAATATCCTGATTAAAATCTTTGGCTCCTGCAAACATCAGCTCCATGTTTGTTACAGAAGAAACATCCCAACCTGAAATATCTGAGTTAAATGAAGACTGATTGCTTAAGGAGAAAAACATATTTTCCATACTACTTACAGAGGATAGATCCGGAGTATCCAAGTTTCTTAACTCCAGGCTCTCAGCCCCAGCAAACATAGAAGCCATGCTTTCCCACTGAATTTCGCCCCACAACACCACACTTCTAATACTTGCTATAGTAGCGCCATCTGCACTAGCATTCATTTCAGGAAAAACGCCGGCAATTCTAATGTTTTTGGCACCAAATTCGGTATATGTATGAGATATAATCGGTGCATCGCCGGTAAATTTTTCTACCGTTCCATCTCCCCAATCAATAGTGAAATCAAAATCAGAAATTTGATCTCCTCCTTTAGCTCCAAGTTGAATTGTTGGTTTCTCTGAAGTTACTTCCCAGATAGAGATGAACATATTGTATCGTCCACCATCGGTCAGTGTCCACCCTTTAAATCCAGTTAGATTACCATGAGCTGCGGAAGCGGGGCCATATTTTGCAGTGCCTACATTCAACGAAAGATTTTCAGGTAGGTTTGCTAACTGATTCCATTTATGAAGGAGCATGTCATAGTTCTGTTGAGAAAAACTGGTTCCCTGCAGGAAACCAAAATTACCATTATCCAAACGGGCCGCGCTTGAAATATCCCAATCGCTTATATCTTGATCAAAAGAAGCAGCATTCAAAAACATTGCCCCAAAATCGGTTACCTGGCTTACATCCCAATTTGCTAAAGGCTGATTGAAGGAAACCGCATTAGCAAACATTCCGAACATATTTGTTGCCGACCCGGTTTTCCAAGTAGATACATCACCATTAAAAGAATCGGTATCCTGAAACAATCCTCTCATATTTGATACGGATGAAACATTCCAGTTGCTCAATTCCTGATTAAAAGCATCTGCGTTTTGGAACATCTCCCGCATGTTAGTCACCTTGCTAACATCCCATGTTGAAATATCTCCATTGAATATTGTAGCACCATCAAACATAAAGCTCATGTCGGTTACAGTAGATGTATTCCATCCGCTAAAATCTCCATTTAGCTTTTCTGCCGCAAAGAACATTCCTGCTGTTGAAGTTACCTTCGAAAGATCAGGTACATCTGTAGCTTTGTACTCCATATTGCGCGCCCAGGCAAACGAATTATTCATACTTTCCCACTCAATATTTCCCCATTGCTCAATAGAAGATAATTGATTCAGATCTCCGTCTGCATTTGGTTTCAGATAAGGGAATGCACCTTCAATCTGAACAGTGTGAGTGCCCGCTGTTGCGTAGGTATGAGAAGGATCAGGATCATCTCCGGTAATGCGTTCAATCGAACCATCACCCCAATCGACGATAAACTCAAAATCAGAATTTTCTGCTCCACCGCTTGTAGGTATGGTTACTGTTTCATCTGTAGAAGTTGTAGTCCATGTAGTGATAAATGCATTGGCAGGATCTACCGAAAGAACTTCGTTGACGGTGACTTCGAAGCTATTATTCACTGAAAATTCACCGTCAGTTGCTGTTACTGTGATCGTTGCAGTTCCAAATTCCTTAAACGATAGTATAAGATTTGATTCACCACTGGCTATAGCTACCACCGATGACGGATTACTACTCAATACCGAATAGGTTAATGTTGAATTTCCATCCGGATCAGAAAATACTCCACTAAGGTCTATGGTTGTATTCGGGTCTGTCTCATCCACAACAAGATCACTTAATGGATTAATTAATACAGGAATTTCATTTTCATTAGTCACCGTAATGGTCAATAAAATAGTTGCTGTATTGAATATATCCTCGCCATCATCGGCCTGAACCGTTACTTCATACTTATTATTTCCATCTTGATCAGCAGGATTATCATAATCAGGAGAGACTTTAAATGTCAGATTTCCCGTAGAAGAATCAATATTAAATAAATCAGCATCCGCTCCACCGGAAATGGAGTAAGCCAAGCCAATATCGGTTGCTCCACCATCTCCATCATTCGCATTTACATCTATAACACTCTCTGTACTGCCTTCAGTGAACAAAGCTGTGCTAGGTGTTCCTGGTTCCAAACCATATACAGTTGCACCCGTAGCATTACCTCCTGATACAAATAATCTTGTACCCTCATTATTGAAGGTAAAACTGTTAGATGAACCAATATCTAACGCTTCATCAAAACCTGAGTGCGTCACAGTTGCCAAATCAAAAGGCTCTTCCATTTTAAACTCTTCAATTGTTCCTGATGAACCGAGAACTAATAATTTTTTTCCATCTGCGCTAAAGTCTATACTTTTGGGATATTGAAGGAATGGATCTGTATATAGATATTGGCGGTTAGCACTAGCTGTAGATAGAACGAAGGGTGTATTTAATGAATAGCTTGCAATTCGTATGTTTTGTGATTCTAAAATAAACATGCTTTTACCATCCCTGCTAAAATGTACATCTATGGGGAGTAAATCATTCATTATTCTTCTTGTGCCTGTAAAACTGGATGTCGATATGTCGAAAGGAATACTCAACTGATATTCTACTAATCCCGGAATGGCTCTATCCCAACCCTCCACTTCTACATCCTTAGTACTTGAACCTATTACATACATTTTCGAGCCATCTTTACTGAACGTAAAGCCGTTTGGTGCAGTTTCTTCTGAGTGAACGGAAAAATCTTTACTAAAAATGGCTGTAGAAAAATCGAAAGGAGTACTCAGGTTGTACTCTTCAATATTAAGTACACTTGGATCACCATTAAGAATGAACAACTTTGTACCGTCATTATTGAAAGCAAAGTCCGTCTTTAAATCGATACCTTCAACAGTGTTAGTTTGTATAGCTGTAGACAGATCATAAGTTTCAATGAATACTGGTGGGTGGTTTGCCTCATTCACATTAACAACAAAACTATCTTCTACACTTAACTCACCATCACTGGCTTTAACCGTAATATTGGCTACTCCGAACTGGTCAGTTTGGTAATTAAGAGTTAGTGCAGAATCACTAATTGTTGCTGTTACCAAAGTAGGGTTGTCATTTACTTCTACGGTGTAGATTAGTGAACCCGAAGCAGTCTCCACATCGTTAAAGTTGGTGCTTAGATCTATGACGGTGTTTGCTGCATTTTCATCCACAGTTACATCGGCTATAGGTGTACTTAGAATTGGGCTTTCATTTACATTAATAACCGTAATTTCCAGAGTGACATTAGAGGTATTATTTTCAGGTCGACCATCATCAGCAGTAATGGTCACTTTATAGATACCATCTGTGTTTGCATCGGTAGGATTTTCGAAGTCGGGCGAATTAGAAAATGTTAGCTCACCGGTTGACGAATCGAGTAAGAAATCTCCGGCATCCTCACCACCTGTAATGCTATACGTGATTCCAAAATCCGCTACTCCGCCATCTCCATTGGTTGCATTAAGATCAATCACTGACTCAGTTGCATTCTCTGTGAAATCAACAGATGTTGATGTTAAGGCAAAATCCGGAGGTGTATTCACTTCATTCACTGTAACCATAAATGAATCCTCTACGGATAGCTCCCCATCACTTGCAGTTACTGTAATGTTTGTAGTTCCAAATTTGTTTTGTTGAGGAAATAAGCGCAGCGTATCTGTATTGAATAACCCTATTACAAGGGTTGGATCATCTATTGCTGTAACTGAATAAGACAATAATTCAGAAGAGGTTTCATTGTCCTTGAAATTTGGACTTACAATTATCTTGTATTCCCCAGAGTTTTCATCAACTACCACATCGGCAATAGGGGTACTTACTGTTGGGGCTGTATTAAATATACCGGCATCGCTAATGATCCAATTATTCGGATCGCTCGTTAATTTTGTACGGGCTGCTGAAGCCGCCGCTGTGTATTTCACATTACCAACACCTAATCTCATATTGCGTTCCACACTTGGTAAAGCTGCCCAGCCAATAAGTAAAGAATCATAATTAGGTGTGGTGAGTCCGGAATTACCCAAAAAACCATAGAAAGCGTCAGTATCTTCGAAACTTTGCACCTTCGAAATATCCCAATCACCCAAATCCTGGTCAAAAGATACTGCCCCATTAAACATTCCAATCATATTAACAACGTTTGAAACATCCCACTGGCTTAGATCCTGATTAAAAGAACTAGCTTCTTGAAACATATTTTCCATGTTTAAAACAGACGATACGTTCCAACTACTTATATCCTGATTGAATGCACTTGCGTGGCTAAACATCAAAGACATGTTTGACACCTTAGAAGTTTTTTCACCCCAATTACTTAAATCCTGATTAAATGTAGTTGCACCTGAAAACATCACATTCATGTATTTAACTGAAGACACATTCCAGCTACCAATTGGTTGATCGAATGCCGAAGTAGATGCAAACATAGCATCCATATATATCACTGAAGATACATCCCAACTACTGATGTCTTGGTTAAATAAGGTTGCACTATTAAACATAGCTCCCATATTTGTAACAGCACCAACATTCCAACTACTTAAATCTTGATTGAATATCTGCGCATTAAAAAACATAGCATACATATTTGTAACAGAACTCACATCCCAGTTACTTATGTCCTGATTGAATGTATGAGCATTGTTAAACATCTTCTCCGTGTTAACTACCTGAGACACATCCCAGCTTGAAATATCTTGATCGAAGTTTGATTTTCCATCAAATAAATAGCTCATATCGGTTATTCCACTCGTACAAGTGAAAGCTGCGTTGTCTGTAGTAATTTGATCTTTTGATCGTTTGGTGTACTCAATACCGTTTATTGTTCCCTTATCGCCTACTTTAGCATCACTACAGGTGATCGTTACTCCGTTATTAGCAAGCAAGAATACACTGGCCACTTCTATCCAATCGCTGGAAACAGTCACTCCGAAGTCAAACCCGTCATTCGGGGTGATTTCTACTTTTACAAACTTACCCGCTTGGGCTGAAGTTGGCGTAAAAGTGTTAGCCGTAGAGTCCGTGATGGCTGCTGCGTTAGTTCCACTTGCATCATCGGCAACATACCACTGGTAGGTACTTCCTGATTCGGCGTCGCCATCGGCGTCGGTGAAGGTGTAGCTTGCCATTAGTTGATCGCCTACTTTTGGCGTGCCTACAATTAATACGTCCGAGGCAACCGGAGCTTCATTGGTTCGGCCGGCATCGGTAATGGTCCAATTATAATCATTAACTAATTTTGCACGGGCTGAGGAAGCTGCCGCCGAATATTTGGTCTCTTGGGCTCCTAAAAGTACATTTGATTGTAAACTTGGTAAAGATGACCAACCATTTAAAAGCGCATCGTAATTTGCCGTGGAAAAAGAGATGGCTTCAGAAAAGATGCCTGACATTTCCGCTACTGAAGATACATCCCAAGCACTAATATCTTGATTGAAAGTGTAAGCATTTCTAAACATTTGCCTCATACCCGTTACCGAAGAAACATCCCAAGCCCCTATATCTTGGTTGAAAGCGGCGGCATTATTAAACATTGATACCATATCCGTCACCGAGGATACATCCCAGGAACCTATATCTTGGTTGAAGGCAGAGGTAGACTTAAACATACTTGACATATCCGTTACCGAAGAAACATCCCATGCCCCTATATCTTGGTTGAAAGCGGAAGCATCATTAAACATACTTGACATATCCGTTACTGAAGAAACATACCAAGAGCCTATATTTTGGTTGAAAGATGTGGCTCCAAAAAACATTCCTGACATATCCGTTATCGAAGAAACATCCCATGCCCCAAGATCTTGATTGAATGAAGTGGCAGCCCAGAACATATCTGCCATGTTGGTAACCGAACTTACATCCCAAGAACCTATATCTTGATTGAATGAGTTGGCTACTGCAAACATATATGACATATTAGTCACCGAAGTCACATTCCAAAATCCCAAATCCTGATTGAAGACTGTGGCATTAAAAAACATTTGACGCATATCGGTAACAGAGCTAACATCCCAATGGCTAATGTCCTCGTTAAAGGTGGTCTTACCATCAAATAACCTAGACATATCGGTGATCCCACTTGTACACGTTGTTACTGCATTTTCGGTGGTGATCTGATCTTTGCTTCGTTTGGTATAGGCTATGCCTTCTACTACCCCTGTATCCCCCACTTCGGCTTCAGAACAGGTTATGGTTACACCATTTTCAGCCAGCAAGAATACACTGGCCACTTCTATCCAGTCGCTGGAAACAGCCACACCGAAGTCAAACCCGTCATTCGGGGTGATTTCTACTTTTACAAACAAGCCGGCTTCCGCTGATGTTGGAGTAAACGTAGAATTAGTAGCCCCTATGATTACAGATTGCTCATTCAACGTATCTGACGAAACATACCATTGGAAATTAGCGCCTGCGTTGGCATCATTCTCTATATCACTGTAATCGTAGCTTGCTGTAAGTACTTCTTTTACTTTTGGAGTACCTGAAATAGCTGGGTTGCTGGCAACAGGCACATCATTTACCGGGTTAATCGTAACCAGGAATGTATTGTCAACAGTTAATCCACCGGAATCAGTTGTCCGAATTGTTATTTCTGCTAAACCAGAACTATCTGCATTATATGACAAATTCAGAGTGTCTGTGAGGTTGTCGACTACAGCATTTACTAATCCACTATTCGTGTTCAAAAATATGGAATATTCCAGATCGGCGCTTGATTGCTCTTGATCAGAAAAGTAGGATAGTAAATTTATTGAGGTATCTGTATCGTCTTCATTTGCAATTATATCAGAGATATCCACTAAAACCACAGGAGCATCGTTCACTTCTTTCACAGCAATTGAAAAATTATCATCTACACTGGATGTTCCATTCTCTAAAGAAACAGAAGCTGATACTTGCAGAGAATACTCCTCATCCAAATTAGTAATCGTAATTCCACTTAAATCATATCCCCATTGTTGTCGATCTTCATTAAATACCGGGCTTCCTGATGCCGACATACCTGCAGCAGGAGTTAAGATCCAACTCGGAGTTATTGCATCCGTTGCTACCACACCATCAATAGTCAAATCCATCCAAAGCGTATCGGTAACGGTGGTGTCGATCGGAGAAACTTCTGTCGTTGAAAGGCTCAGTGCTCCGGCTGTCAGTCCACCATCGGAGATGGTCCATCCATATGTATCTACCAAAGCTTCCCGTGCCGGTAATCCAGTGATAGTATACGTTGTCTCACCAACACCTAAATCTACATTATTCTGCACACTCAATACGCTCCATGCCGTCAGCATTGATGTATAATTGACCGTACTTAGTCCGGTTCCATCAGCCATCAAAAACATATCCTTCACATTGCTGATGTCCCAGCCACTTAAGTCTGCATCAAAGGATGTGGCGTCAGCGAACATCGTAGCCAAAGAATCTGCGTTCGACACATCCCAGGTACCCAGACCGGTCCCCGTAAAAGAAGACGCCAGGTTGAACATTCCATTAAAATTCAGCCCATTTGCTTCAGTGTAAGGATCTGCAGAAAAGACCCAGTCACTCAGGTCGCCATCAAAAGATGCTACACCACTGAACATGGCAAAAAAGTTGGTAACCGTGGACACATCCCAACCGCTTAAATCTGCAGTCGATAAATCGGTAAAAGCAAACATTCCTCTCAGACTGCTCACGCCGGATAAATCCGGAGTATCTGTGGCGGAGTAAGTAACAAGGTTTGTTGCCTGGTAGAACATATCTTCCATCGACTCCCAGGCAATATTTCCCCATTGATCAATCGAGATTAGACCACTTAAGTCTGTTTCATCACCAGCGAAATATGGGAATGTTCCTCCAATTAGCACCACATAGTCTCCCGCACTTGCATAAGTATGACTTACAGTAGGTTCATTTCCTGAATAAATCTCAACCGTTCCATCTCCCCAATCAATGGTGAAGTCATAATCAGATACACCATCGCCATTTGTTGGAATAGTTACCGTTTCTCCGGGAGCAGTAGTATTCCAAGTCGTAATAAATGCTATTGTTGAATCTACACTTAATACTTCTTCTACAGTAATTGTGAATACTTGATCAGCAGATGTATCGATTCCTCCATTAGTTGTCCCGCCATCATCGGAAAGATTAATTGTAACATTCGCTACTCCAAAAGAATCAGCGGCAGGTGTATATGTAAGGGTTCCGGTAACTGGATTTACAGCAGGTAAGACTGAAAATAAAAGGTCATTATCGGTAGAAACATCAAATGTCAGGTTTTGACCTGTTTCATTTGCAGATCCTGCAGAAATCGAGGTTGCCCAATTAGCTACAGTTTGAGCACCAGAATTTTCATCTATGGTCTGGTTTGCTCCGGCAACAAACACCGGAACATCATTTACTGAAGTAACTGTAATCGTAAAAGTATCTTCAACTGATAATCCTCCTGAATCTGTGGCACGAATCGTAATATCTGAGGTGCCTGAAGAATCCGATTGGAGCGTTAAAATAAGCTCATCTGAATTTGAATCAATAGAGGTGTTTACTAAATCAGGGTTGCTGTTGGTGGTTACCGAATAGACTAAATCAGTAGCATTATCTTCAGCATCACTAAATACAGAAGTAAGAGCAATAGCATCAATGATTCCATCTTCGTTTACAGTATTGTCCGCTATAGCATTAGTGACAACCGGTGCATTATTGGGAATATTTATCTCTATATAGGCTGAGGTATCAGCTATACCAAGAGAAGTACCATCAAACGGAGTTATTTCAACACGTAAAAATTTTCCTGCATCACCTGATTCAACTACATAACTACTATCTGTTTCTCCGGGTATCGTACTTTCATTAGTACCAGATCCATCATCCGCAACAAACCAGCGGAATTGAGCACCGGCATTAGGATCGTCCTCAAAATCATTGTAGTCATATACTGCAAAAATCGTTTCGCCAACATCAGGAGTTCCTGTGATATTGCCAGCAATTGCGATAGGACGAACATTTATTTTTACGAAATCAGAAGTCGACGTTGAACCCTGTTGTGTTCCGTCATTTGGAGTAACTTCTACTCTGATGTATGCTCCTTCTTCAGCTGGTGTAACTACATAGGTATTGGAAGTAGCACCTGTTATCGGAGTTAGTCCGGTTCCGACTTCATCTGCTGCTACATACCATTGAAAGGTAGTTCCTGATTCCAAATCACTTTCAGGATCAGAATAGGTGTAATCTGCGGTTAGCGTATCGCCAATTCCCGGAGTCCCTGTAATTGTAACGGTACCGGCGGAAGGAGGTTGATTTGATGCCGCTACTTCAGAATAAGAGCTGGAAACTAAAGTTCCGGCATCAGTTCCATCATTGGGTGTTACATCAACTCGTAAAAATTTATCTAAATCAGCTGACGCTACCGTATATATTGAATCGGTTGCTCCTGCTATTTGTGCTGCGTTGGTACCACTAGCATCATCTGCACGATACCACTGAAATGTTGTTCCTGATTCGGGATCATTATCTGCATCACTATAATCGTATGTTACCGCTAATTGATCTCCCAATTCAGGTAAATTACCTGCATTTGTTCGGTTATTTATAACTAGGTTTGAGACAGCAGGGATTGTATTGGCTGATTCTCCATTCGGATTTAATTCCTGCTGTATTGGATAGCCGTTGTTTACTCCACTTACTAACTCCCAAACGTCTGTGAAATCCCATGAAGCTACTGTATAGGTTGACTCTGTTTTCATTTGTGAAGTAGTCTTACCGGTTATGCCAGAAGTAGACCCTGCCCCAACGGCAGTGGTAGTTCCACTTTCATCAGTATCCCAAAAACTGTTTTGTGCAGCTCCAAAACCGCTTTTTAAGCCAACAAATCCTCCAATATTGGTACTTCCACTTACCGTTCCTGTCGAAAAACTATTTGTAATTATTCCACTGTCTAAATTACCAACTAATCCCCCAATTTGATCTGATCCGGATACTGCCCCGGTAGCAAAACTATTTTCAATATTATCGTTGGCAAAACCAACCAAGCCACCGGCATTATCTCCACCGTTTACTGAACTTGTAGAATAGCTCTTGCTAATAGTTTTTAAATTATGATTTCCAACCAATCCACCAATATCAGAGCCGGTAGCTGTTACAGATCCCGTTGAATAAGAAGCTGTAATATCACCTCCATTCTGCCCCACTAATCCACCAACCTGAGATGAACCTGTTACAGAACCATTATAATAACTATTGGTTATGGTTCCATAGTTCTCTCCAGCTAGCCCTGCCGTGTTGGAAGCGCCGGTAATATCCCCTTGATCAATTCCTAAACTATCAACAACCCCACCTTCACCAATTGTAGCAAATAGTGCCACGTTACTGTTAGTTGAACGGTTTATGAAAAGACTTGTGATTTTATACCCCTGTCCATCTAAATTTCCGGTAAATGGTGCGCCTGCTCCAATAGGATCAAAGCCGGCACCACTATTCCAGCTTGACGTTCCAGAGGCATCAATATTTTGGGTTAAAATAAAGTAATCCGTCAGATTATTACTGATTTCCTGAAGTTGTTCGGCGGTAGTAATTTGATATGGATCTCCCTGAGAGCCATCTCCACCGGCAAAACTTACCGAGACCGATTCAGCCTGTACAGGTCCACTCAGTGAACTTTCTCCGGAAGTGCCTGCATCAGTACCGTCACTTGGAATAACAGAAAAACTTATGTATTTGCCTTCATCAGCATTAACTAATGTATAAGTATTAGCGTCAGCTCCGCCAATTGCTGTTTTCCCACTCCCCCCTGCATCGTCACTTCGATACCATGTGTACACAGAACCACTTTCAGGGTCGTTATCAGGATCACTATAATCATATGATCCTGTCAGTAAAGAACCTACTTCTAATGTTCCGCTGATAGAAACATTTGATACAGTTGGCGGATTGTTCCCACCTCCACCAACGCTTCCACTAATAGGGCCAACAGGATCGCTTGGGGTAGGCATCCCGCTGTCTGTACCATTAGAAGGAGTTACCTCAAACACTATTAGTTTTCCTTCATCAGCAACAACCAATGTATACGTTATTGAGGTTGCGCCATCGATTGGCACCGGTGGATCAAATTCACTGTCAAACCGATACCATTGATAAGTAGAGCCGTCTTCGGGTATATCATTCGGGTCATTGTACTCGTAAGTACCCGTCAGCGTTTCCCCAACTTCTGTGGTACCAGTAATTTCAACAAAGTCAGCAAACGGACCGGAAGATGGTGGCGGAAACTGAGCCTGTACAGGAACGGCTGCCAATAGTGTTAATAATACGATTAGATTTGATAGAAATTTAATTGAATATCTCATGTTGTACCCCTGTATTCGTATTTAATTTCTTTGAATTTAAAATTGGTTGTAAGTCAGAAAGCTTGTCTTTTGCCACAAAAGCCAATAAACCGAGTTCTTCTGCTTTGCGCCTAAAACCCGGTGTGTTGTAGCTGCTAACCAATATGATTTTTGCATCAGGATCTTTCTTTAGAATTTCTTCCGAAACAGTGAAACCACTTATACTCTGTAATTCTATATCCATCAGAACAAAATCCGGTTGTTGAGATTCATACTCTAACATTGCCCTTTCACCTGTCTCATATTCTATAATCTGATGCATTTTACCCGTAGCAAGTATTACAAAATTTTTAATGGTTTGACGCATTTCAGCATGGTCATCAACTATCATTATTTTCATTCTTATATCTTTATTTTTAAATAAAGTAGCTCAAAAGCGTACTATGATATACCCCTTACAATACATAGTTTATAAATCCTCTTATATTTTTTCTATAGGCAGGAGTGCTCAATTATCTAGGTAGAAGTACCTAGGCTTAATAAGATAGAGTAAAAAGAGCCTGATAAGACCGAAGATATGTAGTACAGATTTTCTTAGAAATCAGATAATCATAAAAAAAGGCGCCCAATTTACTGAGCGCCTTTTATCCCTTTTACCCCTCAAAATTATCGAAGTATATTATTTAGTTCTGCCCTGGCTTTTTGCAACACTTACCTGGAAGCTATCTGAGGAACTGTTCCCTGCGTTATCTCCAGTTGTCATAGTAATTGTATAAGTTCTGCCACTTTTACCTTTACCACTTCTTTCGGCGCGTACATAAACATCAATGGAACCATCGAAGTTGGTTCTGATATCGTAATCTGAATCTGTATTCCCATCTCCTTTACCGTTAGATGATTCGCTACTGGCAACCTGAACTCGAACGTAAGTGGTTCCATCAACAATATCGGATGCAGTAATACCTGTTGCTACCAATACCATTTTATGATTCGGTGGCCACAGACTGTTCGTCTCCTGATTGAAGCTTATTACCGGAGCAGTAGTATCTGTAACAGTTACTGTTACCTGATCAGAATCTGTTGCTCCCTGCTCATCCGTTACCGTTAGTGTGAATGTATGCGTACCTACAGCAAGATTTACTGAAGTAGAAGCATCCATTGCGCCATTCGACCAAGAATATGTTAGCGCATCGCCATCCGCATCCGTTGCTGAACCGTTAAGGGTAACCGTGGTTGTAGCCCCTATTGCCTCTATGGTCTGGTCAGCACCTGCATCTGCGACAGGAATGGTATTTACAACTGTGATTGTTACTTCATCGGTGTCAGACTCTTCTCCATCAGAAACAGTTAGAGAGAGTACATGAGTGCCCTTTGTGAGTGCAACGGTTGGTGTAGCTCCTGTTGCTCCGTTAGACCATGAATAAGTTAGTGCATCACCATCGGGATCCGAAGAACCGGAACCATCAAGTGTTACCGAAGTAGTTGCACCCGTAGCTGTTAGTGTTTGGTCAGCACCTGCATCTGCTACCGGAGCAGTGTTTGTGTCGATTGGAGGAGGAGGAGTTCCACCAAATTCTTCAGTGGTTTCCAATCTGAATTTACCACCGGCAAGCCCACCCCCATCAAAAATTACGAATGTAAGTTGATGAGTACCGTCTAAAGTAACACCATACTCACCCGGTGAACTTGTAGCCGCCTGATATCCAACTAAACGAGGATTGTCGCCATTTTCATTAGCAAGATAAACCCATGAACAGTTATCTGCTAACAATTGAATTACAAATTCCCCATTTCCTGATACTTCTGTCTCATATTTACTCCAGTTGTGACCGCCTGGCCCATCTGAGTTCATGCTATTGTAGGAATTGATCCATGCAGCATCGAATGTCGCATTGTCCCAAGGATGTGGTTGTCCGTTATCCTGAGTTACTTCAAACGCATTATGTGGATTTACCCAATTTGCAGTAAGTCCGAAGTTGTTTGACTGATAGCAAACTGTAGAAGTCCAACCACGATCTTCGGAAGCCGGGAAAATTGGATCATATGTTTGGATGGAGGAACTGCTAACATATACATTATTAACAGGTTCGGTACTTTCAACATTAGCTCTTACTTCACTAATTGTAACATTACCTCCACTGGCTACATTTCCATTATTTCCCATAGTTACAATAATACCATCTATATCTGCGAGATCTGCTTCTGTTATACCAGAAAAACTGGATGCTGAAATAGTTAAAGTAAATGGAGTAGCTTGAAAAGGAATTTCAAATTCTCTGTATAAGAAATTATTTCCTGTTCCTGATGAAAGGTAAATACCTGCGAACCACTTCGATCCACCTTGCATTTCAGAAAAGTCTATTTCAAAACTTGTAAGACCTGATAAATCATAATTTAATTGGTATGTTGTAGGATCACATGTTACTTCACCCCAAACAATGCTTCTTTTTTGACCGCTCAGTATCGGATCTGAACAACTTCCGTACCTTAAGTCAATTAAAGATGAGTGAGTAGATGAACCTCTGTAAGCCGCAACCATTTCACCTGGCGATGAACCTGTAACAGATAAATCAACATTCCCTGGTGAATTTTCTGATCCTGCTAATTCTCTTCTGTTTCCTATTGGACCAGCACCTTCATACAAATCACGACCGGTTCTTGTACTTGCAGAAAATCCAGTAAGTGTTCCAACGGATTGAGCTCCCTGATCAAAAGAATCAATAATTATCGAACTGCTTTGTGAGTTTGCAGCGGATTTACCTTTTACTGTAGAAATCTTTTCTTCCGCTGTCAGTTCGTCATTGTCATCAATTCCTGACACAGAAGACTCTTTACAGGAAATAAACAACAATCCCGAAAACAGCACGATACTTAAAAGTGCTTTCAATTTATATTTTTTTGTGTAGTTCATTATGTACCTATATTTAATTTTAAATGAATAAAATTTTTTCCGAAAGGTTGTACCCATTTCCTGAAAATTCCTATTTAATATCATTCTTGACCATACTATTTCAAATAGGAAGTACTACTCAAATTTATGGGTATAAGTACCTATATCGAGTAGTATCTGCTTTAAAGACAATGAGGTGTCTAATAAAATTTTAAATAGTTGAATATCTGTGAAAGATTGTCTTTAGCTACAAAACCTACTGAATGAGCCTCTTTAGCTCTATCACGAAAATAGGTTGTGTTGTTACTAGTTATGATGATGACTTTAGCGTCTGGGCTCTTTTTTAAAATTAATTCTGTTGCTTCAAAGCCGTCCATTTTTTTCATCTCAACATCCATAAGCACGTAATCCGGAGTATCAGATATATAGTTTTGCACTGCATCTTCCCCATTATCATATTCAACAAACTGAATAGGCTCAATAATATGAAGTAAGATCAAACTTCTTAAGATTTTCCTGGTGGCTTCATGATCATCCACAATCATTATTTTCATTTACTGTACTTTTTAAACAGTTAAGAAGCGCTTACTTATCTATCAATACACAGAGTACGCTATACTATTGGTTCAAAGAAATTCTGAATAAAATCCCCACTCAGTTCAATGAGCGGGGTTATCATAATAAGTGGCTAAACTTATTTTGTATGGATTGTAATTACTTATTAGAAGTAATTTCTTTTATTAATTACAGATGCTGTCTATTTCGTCTGACAAAATTACTTCAACAGTACTACCGCTGATGGTTATTACTTTATTTTCTGTGTTACCGTCAAATGAAAGTTTAAAATTATAATCCACACCCTGTTCTACATTTTTTATATCTACAGAACCACCGGTAAGCACTTGCTCATCTTCATTGTAATTCCAGTTAATTTTAGGAATTACCTTCCACTTGTCTGAACTCCCTGCTTTTCTATAAACCAACGAGGATTGCGGTATTCCGGTTACAGAAGCCCTTTCATCAGGATCTGTACAGCGAAGTACTACGTTGATGTTTGAATCAATAAGAGTAGCTGGTTTTTGGGGTAAATTGATTGTAAATGTATCCCCTTCCGGTAATGTTGGGTAAGTCAACGTGGTCTCTAAGGGAGAAGTTATATCTATACTAACTGTCTCACTTAAACTATTAAAAACGATATCCTTTTGAATCGGTGAATTTGAAATTATAACTGAACCTTTTTCGGAACGCCCTTTTGAATTTAAAGTGTATTCTAATGTACCCTCATACCCATTGCCTTCTATCACTAAATTTGAATATGTTTTATCAGACGAACCTAAATTATCAGTTATTATTATACCGAGGGGAGTATTGAGTCCTGTTTGATTGACAAAACCTATGTTATAAGTTATTGTGTCAAAGTTTTCTCGACGTACTGTGTAATTAGTAGTATCTACAGGTGAAAAGTTAGGCTCAAATGGTCGTCCAAACGAATAAACATTTTTAGCAGGAGGTATTTCGGTAAGTCCATTTAAATCTAAAACTATATTAAAGAAAGTCTTTCCAGGAATTGATTTTTTAACTTTAGTAGCAACTTTACCTTGGCTGTTGGTAACAGAAAGAACCGAAATACCTACAACAGTTGGAACCTTTTGACCTTCTTCAACCAGTTCCTGGGTGTCGATCGGTAAGTTTTGAACTCCAGTAGGGTCGGATAGATCAAAATTTGACATCTCGACAGATAAATTACCTGTAAGTGGATTACCATCTGCATCAACAAAGACTGTACCTTCAGGAATTTCTATTCCTGTTGAATCTTTACCTGATGTCCCGGAATTAGAAACAATCTTTATGGGTGCTGTTGTACTTCCATCAGAAGCTGTTACCCCCATTGTAGCAATTGTTTTAAAACTTTGTGGTTTATTATTTTCATCTACCATGGTAAAGGTGAAATCACTAAATCCTACTTCCGTTATTTCAACTGTTTTTGTTGCAGGAAGGTAGCCATCGGCTTCCAGTCTTAACTTTACTGTTGCAGGGCTGGCATCAGTGGGTTCTACCAAGTTACTTATCGCAAAATTAAGAATACCATCTTTTACCTCAACATCTGCAATAGGATCGCTGTACATATCAATTACATCTGTACCGTTTTCTCCTGCAAAAGTAACCGTTACAGTAGCATTTATTAATTCTCCCGTCTTCGCGTCTGTGAGCAATACAGTGGAGCCCGTGTTTATCGGTTCGAGCCCAATTACCAGAGCAAAATTATCTATGCTGTCTTGTAACCCGGTGGTATCGCACCCCATAAAACTTGTTAGCAACAACGTAAAGGCAGCTATTATACCGATTTTTATTTTATTTAGATTCTTCATCTTGAAACCTTTAATAGATTAAATTTTTAATAGTGATTTTGTGAGTTATCGGATTCTGATCGAAAATCCTAGATTAAGAACCGGATAGAATTTGAAGTCTTTCAATCCATCTTCAAAGTCTTTGCCTTGTTCGGCCGTTGGGGCGATGATACCCTCTCCAGATGAATTGATACGAGGCGAGTCGGTATACAAAGCACCAATATCCATTGTAAACCGAACCGGGAATCCCTGTCTCACAGAGTTACCAAATCCTAAACCCAAATAAGGAGCAATTTTGGATTCGTAATCCATTGTTGAACTGATCGATCCCAGTTTTTCAACCGAAAACTCTTTGCCTTCTACTGTATAAGGCTCAGTTGGGGCAACAAAGCCATCAACCTGAAAATCGAAGTAATGTAAACCTGCTGATAGTTTCAGGAATTTTTTGAATGGGAAATAATCAACTACCAAGCCAATGGAAGTCATTGAACTTACTGCATCATACCCTACGGTTGCTTCCAGATCGGCTTCTCCTGAGTACGTATAGTCAAGGAAAGATGCAGAAATACGCGTATTGAATTTTTTGTTAAGCGAAACTGCAAATTCTCCACCAATTCCTGTGGAGCCGCCTTTTACACCAATTGACATATGATTTCGCTCACTTTGTGCTTGTACCGTTTGCAACCCTGTTAGCAAAAGTGCCAATAAAACAAGGTAAGATAATATAGTTTTCTGCATTGTAGCCTTATAATTTGTTTAACCTTAAGCAGGAATTTAACTGGAGTAGAATTCAGTTAAATTCCTGCTATAAAGATTTACAAATACAGTTATCCTATCAATGGGAATAAGTACTCAATTATCTAGGTACAAGTACCTAGGTTTTAGGAAAACTACAGATAAGCTTCGTTTTCAGTAGCATATTTAAGAAGTGCATGTGCCCCGTGAAGACCTAATTTATTACAAATATTATTGCGATGGTTTTGAACGGTTTTTATGCTAACGAATAACGAATCTGCAATTTCCTGGCTGGTTTTCATCTCAGCTACCTGTTTTAGAACTTTCTTTTCAGTAGGCGTTAGTTCTTGGATTTCTTTTCCTTTCCCGGATGGTTTATTAGAACCTTGATTTCTTTTCACCAAAAAATCCGAAATGGCAGGGCTTAAATAATAATTACCATCTAATACAGCATCAATACACTTGGTTATTTCTGTTACCGTATTTTCTTTTAGAACATATCCCCTGATTCCAATGTCCATTGCTTTATTGAACATGGTTTCGTCTTTGTACATAGTTAAGAATACAAGATGTGTAGAAAGTTCTTCGCTGTTAGCTTTAACTGCAACATCATACCCTGACATTTCAGGCATTTCTATATCAAGAAGTGCAATTTCCGGTTTTTCTTGTTGAATCAGTTCTAAAGCTTTTTTCCCGTTTTCAGCCTCAAAAATCTCAAACCCGGTATTTGCTTCTATAACTTGCCTTAGTCCCTTTCGAATCAAGCTGTGATCGTCTGCAATTAATATCTTAGTTCTTTTATTCATACACTTTTTGGTATTGAAACGAGTATTTGGGTACCTTCGCCTATTGAAGAGAATATATCCATCTTACCTGAAAGTGTTTCTACTCTTTCTTGCATACCGGAAAGACCTAAACCAACCAAATTCTCTTTTTTACCGGCATCAAATCCTATTCCATTATCAGTTATGGAAATCTTTATTTCTTTGTCTGTGTGGATAATTGTAATGGAAGCTTTATCAGCTTCAGAGTGTTTTAAAATATTATTTATTGCTTCCTGCAACACTCTGTAAAAATTGATTTCTTTATTTTTAACAATCAGTCCATCTACATTGACAATTTCAAAAACCCATTGAATTTTTGTAGTCTCTTTCACCTGATCGAGCAAATTATTAATAGCCTCTGTAAGTCCAAACCTCTCAAGGTGTACCGGGCGCAAACCATAAGACATTGACCTGACATCAGAAATGGAAATAACTGCACTTTGCATTATTTCATTTAATTGCTCTTCTAAAGTATCTCTATCGCCTATAAAATTTTTAGCAAGTTCAGCACGGTTTTTAATGACCATCATTTGTTGCCCCAGTCCATCATGTAATTCAGCAGCGATTCTGCTTCTCTCATATTCTTCAGATTCTATGAGTTGTTCAGTAAATCTTTTTTGTCTTTCATTTTCTTCTCTTAATAAATTTGTACGAATTCGATAAAAAAGAAATCCCACCCCAAAAATCAGCCCGGAAACGATAGCAATAAACCAATCTTTTTGCCAAAATGGAGGAGTAACAATAATATCGAAAGAAGCTCCTTCATCATTCCAAACTCCGTTATTAGCAGCCGCAGTAACCCTAAAAGTGTAATCACCTGGTGGAATTTTTGAATATATAGCTGACCGCTGATTACCAACATCAATCCAGTTATCGTTGAACCCTTCCAATTTGTACCGAAACTGCAAACGTTCGGGATTTGAGAAATTTATTCCAGTATAGTTTATTTCAAGAAATGAATCGTCGTAATTCATTTCTATTTCATTCTTTTGAGAATAATCAAATGCATTACTACGAATTTGCTCGATATAAACTAATGGTACTCTATCATTTTCTATGATTCTATTTGTTGAAACTACTGCTACTCCACTTACCGTGGGGAAATAAATATTACCATCGGAATCTTGTATGGTACTCGGGTGAAATCCCCCATTAGTTTCTGCGGAATTCATACCATCTCCTGTTCCATAAGAATATGATAAAACCTCATCGTTGACACCTTCAGAAAAATCATTCAAATTTTTCCGGGAAACTCTGAATATTCCCCGATTACTACCTATCCAAAAATTTCCATGATCATCTTCTACAATATGAGACACAATATTATCAAACAGTCCATCCTGACTTGTTATATTTATTATCTGATCTTCTTCCATTCTGAAAATCCCGTTACCGTATGAACCGAACCAATATGTTCCATCTTCATCTTGATAAATAGCACGAATATAAGGCTCATCTGTTTTATTAGGATAATTTTTTGAATGAGCTAACTTAACTTGTTCAACATTGTCATCGGTAATTTTGTACAACCCTGCAATCGTTCCCGCCCATATATTCCCATTAGCATCTTCGTGTAAAACCCGTGTTTCAGAAAAATTAAAACCTTCTTCTGTTTTGTATGTAGTAAATCCGGATACATCGTTGTATTTAAATATTCCATTACTGCAACCTATCCAAATGTTACCAAGTTTATCTTCTGCAATTGCGAAAATATTAATTCCTTCAAAACCATCATTGATACCGAAACTTTTACCTTTTTCTTGAAGCGAGTTAGTCATATATAAACCATTAGCACTAAACCAAATTCTATCTTTTGAATCTTGAAATATAGACCAAATACAGTTATTTGGGAGATATTTATTAACGGCAGGGAATTCAGCTACTCCATTTTGTGACACAAAAACTCCGCCACAGTTTGTTCCAAAAATGAAACTTCCATCATTTAGTGCTGACAATGAAAGCATTCGTTGATTAACCAAACCATCATTAACGTCAATCATCGATATTTGGGTTTCTTTTAGCCGGAATAAACCTTCAGCAACCGAACCTAACCATAAATTGCCCTCATTATCTTCAAACATAGATCGAATTTGAATATCAAAGTTTTGGTCCTCTCCATCCATTCTAAAAGTTTGAAATTCCGATCCTTCATTTATTAAAATGCCTTCATATGAATATATCCATAATCTGTTTTTGCGATCTTCATAAAACCCTAGAATATCTTTGTTGTTTAATCCAAGATCTCTTCCAAGAAAAGTAACTTCCTCATCCTTTAGTTTTAAAACCCCATTACCAGATGTTCCGATAAAAAATACTCCAGAATTTTCCGGGTATTCAATCAAACTTATAATGTTCGATTCTATTTTTTCTCTGAGATCCAAGATTTTGTAAAGTGTATCTTTGTAGCTCTTCGCAACTATTTTATCCATGTAAAGTATGGCACCTGTTGTATCTGCAGAAATTTTTTGAAATTTCTCCCCATCAACCTCAAAAAGCATTTGCCTTTCAAACTGATTATTTTTTTGTAAATAAAAATTTCCGTTTAAAGCACCCCAAATTCTCCCTTCCTTATCTTCTTTGATCCAACCAGCAGATGCAGATGTTGTTCTTTTATCAATGGAATATGAGGTCGCTTTATCTTTCGTTAATTTTACAACTCCCTGCTCTGATGCACCCCAAATATTATTGTTACTGTCTTCAAAAATACTTACCACACGATCATAATCCATTCCTTCCGTATTAGATCGATTATAAGTCCGAAAACGATGCCCATCAAACCGAACTAAACCACCAAAAGTAGCCAGCCATATATAGCCATTATCGGCTTGAACGATATCATTAACCGAATTTTGAGGAAGACCTTCTTCCATACCAAAATGCGTAACTACATAGTCTTCAGAATTAGGAATCTGAGAAAATAATGAGGTTTGCGAAAGCCCTTGAATAAGCAAAATCGATAAAAAAAATACAGATAACTGTCGAATCATAGAAAAAGTTTTCAGAAGATAAATAAGAGAAAATCAAATACAAACTAAAACCCTATTCTGCTATCCATTACCACTCTTTATTTCTTATTAATACGAATTGAAAAATATCGAACTCATCATGCGAGACCAACTTCACCAGGAATTTTAAACTACGGTTTGAAGGTAATTTTTTAATCTAACTCATGATTCCTATTACCACGTAATTTTTTATAGGCATAAGCTCCACCTGCAGCGGCGAGTAAGCCTAATCCTCCATCAATAGGAGCTTGAGCGGGGTTGCTTGGAAGCCCGGGCTGGGCATGAACAACGGCTGTTGCAATGAGCACAATGATAAGTGAAGCAAAGATTATAAGTGTTGTTTTCATAATGTTGGGCTTTTAGCTCTTAGCTGGCAACTTTTAGCCATTAACGTTTAGAGGCATTGCCCGGCTAAACGCTAAGAGCTATCAGCTAATAGCTTATTATTTGATTAAAGTGAGTTTCTTGATCATGACTGCATTCCCCGCTCTAAGGCGATAAATGTACATCCCACTCGCGAGGTTAGAAGCATTGAAAATAAGCGTGTAACGTCCGGCTGTTCTATTTTCGCCATTCAACAACGTAGCTACTTTTCTTCCCAGAATATCAAACACTTCCAGTGTTACTTTTCCGGTGTTTGGAACTCCATATGCAATGGTTGTACTTGGGTTAAATGGATTCGGATAGTTTTGGCCGAGTTCCACTTTAGTAGGTAGACCAATTAGCGGTTCATTGCTTACCGTTTGTGAAGGCATAACCGTCAGTGCAAATCGTGGACCGGATCTTTTTTGCTTAGCAGTTTGGAAAATAGATTTCAGACTTGGTGGGGACGCAACATCTTGCGTCTGAACCTTCTTCACTTTTGCTGCATCCATAGTAAACTCATAAGATTCTTCAAGGTCTGTAGTGATATCAATTTCCGAATCATATAGAGAAATTTCCCATCCCTCGGGGATATTTAAATCACCTTTAGAAATATGATGCGTTGTACCACTTGCAGAAGTTTGAAGTGCCAATGGAATCTCAAACGGCTCCGTAATAATCGGTAAGCTGTTTATATCCAGATGAGTTGTATCATTTAGGATGGACGCCAACGTCACATAATTTGAAGAAAGTGGATTGAGTTGATGCGCATCCGAAGCATCTAGCCCAAATTCACCGTCTTCAGAAAACTGGAACCAGGCTTTGTTCTTTAATCCTGAACTATCAGATAATTCGATTGAAAAGTAAGTCGGCTCGGATTTAACAAACTGTTTACCAAGAAATCGTTTAGCGGAATCGGTTTTTGCTGATACCGGTATATTTAGAGTTGGACTGGCTTCCGTTGTTTGCACAAAAAATGCATTGAAAGGTCCCACCTCCCCATCTGTTAAACTTCCCAGAGTTCCATTCCAGCTTTTCCAGGATACGGAATTGATATCATACACATACACCGAATTCGACAATCCCGAACGAGTAAATCCGTCCCAGTCAACGTCATTTCGGAATGGATTACCGACCAACGCCCAACCATTTACGTTAGAATTTAAGAGCGGAGTGAGTGTCTGCGTTCCTTGCGGCTCACGACCTTCAAGTTTGAGCGTTTTCGGGAAACCTGCATTTCCTGCTACACCAGGTCCATTGTCGTCGCTGAACACGTAGACCAAAACTCCTTCTCCGGGATGCAGAGAATCGGACATATTACTTACAGAAGTCCAGTTGGAATTAGACAGACTTGTTGAGGTATTTGGCCATCGATATACATTGGAAGTTCCTCCTGAATGATTTGCACCTGTAAATCCTTGAGTCCAGAAACTGCCTAATAATGGAGCGAATGAAGAATCCGCCACCGGACTGGTCATTATTCTCCAACCTTCGGCTCCTGTTAACTTTTGGGACGACTCTTTATAGTTCTTGATGGCATATTTCTTAAATAAATAGGATTCTACTTTTCGGCGATCATTATCGCTTAGTACATTTTTATATATAATTATTTCGGCAATCTGCCCCCCAAACCAGAACGTTCCTCCTGTTCTTACACCTACAAACAGCTGTGCAGATACTGAACTTTGGGCATTTACAGAAATTTGGGTTTTTCCGCTACGATTTGCCGCTACAGTTGATGTTGTACTTGAAGCCCGAACATTGATCAACTGTGCGGTTCCATCTGAAAAATCACCCACCGATCCTACATCGGTATAATTCCCGGCATTGGGAATAAACCGTAATCCTGAAGTGCCGTTGGTGTGCAGTTCAAAATTCTCATTTGAACCGGCTAAAAGAAAGTCGATTTCATTAGTTGCAGAAGTTGTTTTCGCTACCATAAAAACTTCATAATCACTATTCTGAATACCAAGAGTTCCGGTAGTAGGCGAAACCATATAGGAATTAGTTCCATTAAAGCCGATTGTACGTAGGTTGTTGATGGCGCTGTCTACAAGTACCGGGCGTTGTAATAAAATGGACTGTGTAAGGTTGTTATTATTCCCGCTTAGATCGCCCCAGCTATTTAAAGAATCCCCGAATGTGGTGAGCCCCCGCCCTGCATCTACATGCATTTTGAGGTTTGTGGTTGGGATTGGAAATAAATAAGTACTGAAATTCGGAACAAATACATGAGCAAGATGATTTTGAGTTGGGTCGCTTTGTCCTAGTTTTCCAATATGATCGACATCCAGGATAGTAACAGCAAATGATGCAGCAACTACAGTTCCATTATCCAACAGAAGTAAAGAATGTTCGTAATCCGTAGCTATATCAACTGCAAAACGACCACTTACATTTGCTGATTCTATAAGCGTTGGAACTGTTAAATCTGTAAAGCTGCTTACATTAAAACCAATATGCCTTCCATTACCAAAAGCATATGTTTTTCCGTCTTCAGTAAGTATGATGGTTCCTCTTCTGTTACTCTGAACTTTAGTCACCTTCTTATTTACAATACTTGAATGCGTTATAACTCTGGGAGTACTATTATCAACTTTATCACCTTGACCCAATTGTCCGTCGCTGTTTTCACCAAATGAGATCAATTGCCCATCTTCGTTCAGAAGTATAAACGAGGATACACCCCTGCTGACAATCGATCCTGATATAATTTTTTTTGCCGTTATGGTAGCATGAGTTAATGCCGTTGGTACATTTAGGTTAACTGATGTACCATGTCCTAAATTACCATCCAATCCATAACCAAAAGTAAAAGCTGTTCCATCCGAAGCAACTAAAAGAGTAGCACGGCCACTAGACGCAGCATGTATGATTTTTTTCCCTGAAAGATTTGCATGAGTAAGGCGAACCGGTTGCGCTCTTCTATTGTTATCCCCTAATCCAAGCTGACCAAAGTTATTGTCTCCAAAGCCATACACCGCTCCATCTTCAGTCACAATAAAAGTCACCGATAGCGTATCTACTGCTCCAACCACAATTTGTTTAACGATTTTGTTATCAATTAATGAAGCATCCATTAATACCGGATCGTAATGATCGAGGCTATCTGTTCTTCCTAATTCTGCATAACTATTTTGCCCAAACTGGTAAATTGCATTGTTGGCGTTAACTACATACGTTTGCTTGTGGCCCGCAAAAACGTTCTTTACTGAAGCGTTACCAAGTTTTGAAGAGGGTATTAACGTTGGGCTTTTTACTGTAGGTAAATTTGAGCGCATTGAATTGCCTCTGAACCCTGTAGAATAAACATGCCCAAAAGAATAGATGAGACTGTCTGTAGTCACAAAATAGTTCATGGTTAGACTCGTATACATTTTTGCAACGGTCTTTCCATTCATTTCTGTTTGTATAACAGGTCTGGGAAACGCTTCACCGGCTCTCCAACGCCCGGTTCCGGATGATCGTGATGCGGAAGACCAAGATTGTCTTTTAAATGGACCTCCAAATGTTAAAATAGTACCATCAGAAGCTCTCATATAAGTGTATTCTGAATCCTCAGAACTTATTTCAACGATATTTTTTCCAACAATATTGGAGTGAGTAAACTGTACAGGTACAATAATGTCTGTTAGCGGACGACCCAAGCTTTCCAAACCATTCCTGCCCCCAAAACTAAATACAGTTCCATCAGAGGCTAATAATGTTGCTGATTCTTGATTCCCAACCACATCAATAATGGTTTTACCTTGTAAATTGCTATGCGTTATTTCTGTAGGAGTATTTACATCTACGTTTGGACCTCCCGGTGGTTCATACCCAAGAGGTCCAGTTCTTACACCTGTACTAAATACCTTACCTGAATCGGTAACAAAATAGCTTGACCCCAGCCCCCCTGCTACTGCTTTTATAATGGTTTCTCCAGGAATATTCTGGTCCATACGTACAGGTGAATATGTACTTATACTATTTCCTATTCCTAATTCGCCGTTAGAATTTCTTCCATATACCCATACTTCGCTACTGTCGGTTCGTAACAAAACATGTTGTCTACCAGAGGAAATTTCCACTACCTTTTTGTTCTGCATCCCATTTATCAAAGTAGGTTCTGTTATGGGATTGGTTGTGGTACCAACTCCAATAAATCCATATGGATTATCGCCTATTACAAAGACTTTTCCGGAAGCTGTTCTAAAAATACTATTCTTCTCTCCTGCCTCTACATCCACGATTGTATGCCCTTCAAAATTAGCATGTGTTATTTCTGTAAGTGTTGTATAGTTATTGCTTCCACTCAAAGCGAGTTGGTTTCTATCGTTTGATCCTATTCCAAACATTCGACCATCTGCTAATAGCACTATAGCATGTTCATTGTCATATGCAGTAGCTATGTCAACCACTTTTTGACCATTTAACGCAGGATCATTTGCCAGCCCGGGAATATCAACCCGGTTAGTGTTGGATTGCCCTGCGGTGCCAAAATGGCCACCTCCAAATGAATATAATGACCCATTTTCTGTGAGCACCAAGCTTTGATTATAGCCTGTTACTACTTTTGGAGTAGTGCTTTGCCCAAAAGCTGAAAAGCTTATTGCTGTTAAAAAAAGTACCCCGAGAAAAAGCGAACGTATTGGTTTCATAATTTTTAAGAATGAAATGAATAGATGGTTTGAACATAAATTGTCCTGATTTGAATCTACTCTTTTTCACCTGCGCAAACGTGTCAACTTTCTGCGCAAACGTGCCAAAATTGAGTGTATAACTCTTTATTGCAGGTTGTGAGGACATTGTTTTGGAGACTTCGGGACAGGTTTACCCGATGTTGCTACTAAAATATTTTTGATCCCGTGCCATTAAAAGGAGTAACGTGCTTAAGTAAGCTACACGAAATATATCTCCCCTTGAGGGGAGATGAATAAATCGGCAGTTCCCGATTTATTCTGAGGGGTGTTGCCTGATTTTAAAAACCAGCAACACCCTCCGTCTTACTTCACTTTGTTTAGTAAGACACCTCCCCTCAAGGGAGGATTTTACCCTAATCTTAGCTAAGCGGATGCACACCAAAGCGTTCTTCATAGACTTTACGGAAGCTGGTGGAACTTTTATACCCAACAGCGTTGGCAAGTTCTTCCAGCCTCATTGTTTTATCCTGCTCGATTAGTTTGCGTGCTGTGACCAATCGAATTTCCCGGATAAATTCGGCGGGGGTCATCCCTGTTTCTAACTGAATGTTTCTATATAAAGAACTCCGACTTTGCGAAAATTTTTCAGCCAACGACTCAACCGACAAACTACTGTCCTTAATATTTTTAGAAATGTATGCCATTACTTTTTCTGATAACTTTTCTCGGCTTTGTAATGTTTTATCCGAAAGAGTGATTTCTAATGCTTTTTTCTTTTGGTAATAGCGTAGCAAGTTTTGGGTTTTCAGCATCAAATGCTCTTGAACAAATGGTTTAGTTATGTAATCAACTACACCAATTCTGAGCAGATGTAATTTATCTTCCTCCAGCGCCTTTGCAGTGAGTACAATAATGGGAATATCTTTCCACTTCGGTTTTTTCATCAATACTTCAACCAGTTCCAAGCCGCCCATAACAGGCATCATCAGATCTGTTATTATTATATCCGGCGTATAGGAAGAAGAAAGCAACTCAATAGCCTTTTCTCCATTTTCAGCTTCTTTGACCGGCCCAAGTTCTGATAAAATGTTACTCACATATTCTCTCATGTCCTGATTGTCTTCCACTAAAAGAATACTGTATTCGCTTTCGGTCTCAACAACAGGCTTAGCCGGGTAAAGCTGATCTTCTTCCAATGCATCTTCAACCGTAGCAACTTCTTTTTCTTTCTCTTTAGAAACCGGAAGTTCCAATCTAAAACAAGCGCCGTTCTTTACATCAGCATCTATAGAAAGCTCGCCGTTATGTATACGTGCCAAAGTTCGGCTGAGCTCCAGCCCCACTCCCATCCCTTCTATATATTCTGTTTCTTCTCTTTTAATTCTGTGGAAGCGCTCAAAAATAGCTTCTTGTTCATGTTCCGGTATTCCGGGGCCCGAATCCTGAACTGATACCACAAATAGTTCTTCTTCTAGAGATGTTTGTATAGAAATGTATCCACCATCGGGTGTAAATTTAATGGCGTTAGAAATCAAATTATTGATCATTACTTCTACTTTTGAACGATCAGCAAATAAAACAACACCTTTAGCATCAGGCAAAAATGTAAAGGTATGTCCATAATATTCTGCCAGAGACCGAAATGATTCCACAGACACCGACACTATGCTATCTGCATAATAATACTTTCGATTCAATGTAAGTTGGTGCTTATCTGCTTTAGTAAGATCAATGATTTGATCTACCATATCATGAAGTCGGTTTAAATTTCGTTTTACGATCGATAAATCTCTTTGGTGATCCTGATGAGTCACCTCTTCTGAGCGCAATAATTTATTTACCAATCCCTCACCAATTGTTAAAGGGGTTCTGAATTCATGAGATATATTAGCAAAGAAACGGTTCTGGAATTCGTTAGCGACTTCAAGATCTGAAGTTCTTTCCTGAACCTTCGCTTCAAGGGTTTCGATCAAAGCAGCATAATTACTGGCAACATTAAAAGTAAGTGCAATTGGGATGCCTGTATATGCCATCAAAATTGATATGATAAAAAGAACATGGCTTTGTGAACCAAAAGCGATATAGGGCAACACATATAATAATCCCCCGCCAACAGTAAGTGCTAAGCCGGTTGCAATGATCCAGATTTTATTTTCTGAAGATTTCCTTTTTGCTTCCCAAAGTGAGTAGATCCCATATATCAAAGTTCCTGCGACTAATACAGGGTGTAAAAGATTTAACCACCCCCTGTTTATGAAAATGGAAATAACTCCAATAATTATTGAGATAAACAGAATACCGGCAAGGGGCTTTCGGGGGATCGGCAGATCAAAGATTCTGCGCAATGCTATCAAAAAGAAATACACTACAAAAATGAATGAAACAGCATAGGAAAACTCTGCAAAATATAAGTACGAATAGGTCCAGTCTGCCATCGTATCACTTAAAGTGGTAAAAGCATGAAGCAACATAAAAAAAGTGGTAAGAGAAACGTACGTATGATATTGACCTTTAAATTTTACTGCCAGATAGGTATGGATCAATACAAGAAGAGAGAGCAACATAAGTGCTCCGCCGAATATAAAAGCACGGTGCCTGCGTTGAAATATTTCGTAATCCGGATACAGAACAAGATAAATACCGTTTTCAAACCATTTCCATGTTCTAAAGTAAGTCGGGTTAGTATGATCGGAATATTGTACTAACAAAAAATTGGACCCCGGGCTGAACATGACTCCCGTTTGGACTTTGTTTACGTATCTTGACAGAACTTCTTCATCAGGATTGTCAGAAACATTGCCATTTTTAAGTATTTCAATTCCGTTAAGCCATATTGTTACGGGCTCCTGTCCGAAATAAGATAAAATCCATGGAATTCCTGCAATGGATGAATCTGCGATAAACTCTGCCTCAAACCATCCATGATTTTTCCATTTTGGATTAGATTTGAGTTCATTAAGATCAGTCAGATCAACAGGGATTGTATTACTGAGATTACGCTTCGAGTTGACTTCCTCAGGGTTATCAAACGAAAACTGCCAGCCATTCAGATCATATAAAGTAAGATTTCCATAGCTATTGGTATCAGCGATACTGATTGTTTGAGGTATATTTACCTGAGCATGTGCTAGGCTTCCGACTATAAAAGAAGTGATAAAGATTAAGAAAATTGATTTCCCAATCGCTCTAAATTGGAAACACTGCGTTTTATAATTCAGCAATTAGCACCCCGACAAAATCTATTGAATAGTAGCTGAATGTATGATTACTTCTTATAAACAAAAAACCCTTGCTCAACTAAATGAACAAGGGTTAAAATTTTTGAATAAGATTTAACTCCTCGTTTGTACGCTCTGCGTCGTAATGATTATACCATCAGAAACCATTGGTACAAGGAATTTTAATAAGATTTATGAGGGTATTACATCACAACAAGTCGTCTTCTTTATTTTTGTCTTTAAGCTTTTTATAAGCATACGCACCACCTGCAGCAGCGAGTAAGCCTAATCCACCGTCAATCGGAGCCTGCGCGGGATCACCGGGAAGTCCGGGTGGTTGAGCATAAACTGAAATGCTTAACACTAATAGTAAAGCACAAATTAATGCGATAACGAGGCTAAATTTTTTTATAAGTAGTAACATATCTTTTTTCTTTTCAGTTTTAGGTTTCGTGGATTTCTGGATGAAGCAAATTTGACAATATTTATTTGGAATCGATTCTCCGGGAATGCTCTTTAACTTTACTTTCATTCCTCTGATTGGATGTTCAATTCCTTCTTTTGCTTTGCAGTTATCGCAAGTATCGCCTTCTAAGGATATAGTTTTGAGTACGGTTTCTAATGTTTTCATGATCTTTAGCTTTTGCTTTTAGCTGACAGCTATTAGCTTTTGGGACTTTGCCTCAAAAGCTAATAGCTACTCGCTAAAACCTGATTACTTAATAAGGGTTAATTTCTTGATAAGCACCGAGTTCCCCACTTGTAGGCGATAAATGTACATCCCGCTTGCCAGGTTCGAGGCATCGAAGTTTACCGTGTACCGTCCTGCGTTTTTGCGTTCGGTGTTCAACAGCGTGGCTACTTTTCTTCCCAGTAAATCATATACTTCCAGAGTTACATCTCCAGTTTCAGGAACTCCGTACTCGATAGTAGTAGTTGGGTTGAATGGATTTGGATAGTTCTGCTCAAGTTCAACTATTTTCGGCAACTCTGACTTTGGCTCATTGCTCACAGACATAGACTGACGGATTCGAAGAACAAAGCGTGAAGTCCCATTTTTGGATTTTTCAACTACCTGAACAGGGGTTGACGGCAGTTGTAGTTTTTCTCTGCTTATTGATTTCGTTTTTTCACTTAAGATGAAATCGATGGAAGATTTTTCTTTGATCCAAGTTTCTGTTCCCTCTTCCCTGTCTTCCAGAATTATTTCCCAGTCCGCTGGAATATTGGTTTCTTCCCAAGAAAGTGTGAACTCCCCATTCAAGTTGGTTCCATTTATGTTCAGGTCAAGAATAAACTCCGAACCGTTTAATGGCAACGCCTGTATATCCATAGGTTCGAGATTCGAAACAGTTGTACCGAGCAATAAATACTCACTGTTTAGTGAATTCAGTTTGTAGGCATCAAATTCATCTTTCCCCTCCTGTGCATCTTCATGAAACATAACAATGGAAGAGTTACTGATCTCATTTCCGGAGAATTTGAATTTGAGTTGTGGAACTGGCTTTTGTTTGAACAGCGTACCTCCTGTACTTTTCACCGAATCATTCATTGAAATACTCGGGCTGCTTGCATTTGCTTTTACCCAAAAGCCCTGCCATGGAGCAATTTTACCATCTTCGAGGGTTCCGGTTGTTCCGTTCCAACTAAGATAAGATCCGGCTCCTCCACCTGCTGAATCGCTCCATACATAAAATGTGCCATCCAGATTAGTTCTGCCCCACCCATTTGCTCCATCCCAGTTAATGGATGTTCCATAGGGATTGCCGAGGAGGTTCCAACCGTCGTTAGAAAGTGTACCCGAATCGGTGAAAGTAAGGCCTGGTGAAGCTGTACCTGAAAATCGGCTTCCATTATTTGTCAATACTTTTGGAAATCCTTCTGCACTTCCATCATAGTTATCATCGCTGAATACGTAGGTGATAAAGCCAGTACCTGTGGTAGGAGTATCGGTGGCGTTACTTATGGACTGAAATGCTTTACTTGCTTCGTTCCATACCAATACATTGGGCGTGCCATGAGTTACATCGGCTCCGGTAAAACCCTGCGTCCACAGCCCGTCTAACAATGTCCCAAATGAACTCGATGTTACCGGAGTACTCATCATACGCCAGCCTTCGTTGCCGGTAATGATTAAATTATTCTCTTTGCGTTCTCTTAATTTTGGGTAGTCAGTTCCTTCGTCAATTACCCAAGTGGAAGAAAAATTAAAATTACTAAACGTTGCAATTCGCTTCATTTCTGAAGTAGATTTACCTGAGACACCTGTGCTATCTCCCTCTCCTATTGCCTTGCTTTGTCCTGTAGTTTGCGTATCCCAAAATACATTGGTGTATTGCGTGCCCGACACATCTCCGCCGATTGCACCGACCTGATTTGCTCCTGAAACGGAACCTGAATTGTACACTCTTGTTAACCCACCGGATGTAATTGTTTCGTACCCTTCGCCCATAATACCTCCGACTTTATCGCCAACCGTACTTACTGATCCGGCAAAAAAAGAATCGTTGAAGTATGCAGTCTCTAAAATCCCTGTTAAGCCTCCAATCCTGTCCCCGGTTGCACTTACATTTGCTTCACTATAAGATTTATCAGCGGATGTACCTTCCAGCATAATCCCAAATAAACTTCCAACTTTATTTCGGCCCGTAACCGATCCAGAAACACTCGATTTATCTAAGTATCCATTAAAACTACCTGTAATAATCCCTGTCAGATCTCTTCCAGTTACATTGGCGTCTTTAAACCTTACATTTTTTACAGTTGAGTTGAGGTTACTAAAAAAGCCTACCGTGTCCTTTGTCGCTCTATTGATATATAAATTCGATATTGTAAAATTATCTCCGTCAAGTGTTCCACTAAATTGTGAGGTTGAATTTCCAATAGGCTCCCATCCGCTACCGGTATTGTAGGGTGCTACATCCAAATTAATATCATTAATCAGTTTGTAGCTTGCTGAAAGATCAACTCGAATATTATGCAAATGCGTCGGGGTGGAAACCTGGTACGGATCGCCGGAGGTTCCTGAACCACCTGCGAAAAATTCTTCCACTTTTTTTCGATTGCTTTCTACGGAATCTCCTTCAACAATTCCGTCTGATGGAGTAATCTGAAAGCTCAGAAACTTTCCATTTGAGGATAATTCAACAACATAGAGTGTATCTGTGGCCCCTGAAATTACCGATTTATTTGTGCCCGAAGCGTCATCTGATGCATACCATTTATAGGCTGATCCACTTTCTTCATCGCCATCGGTATCAGTGAAGTCATAACTTGCAAAAAGAGTGTCCCCAACATTTGTAGTTCCCGAAATCAGTACATTTGAAGCTACCGGAGCCGCATTTGATTGTTTCGTGTAGCTTTCGTTAGTAGCCGGGGCTGTGCTCAACAGGGAAGCTCCTTCATTTTTTGTTCCCTCGAATAGTTCAAATTTCAGATCGAAAGCTGAGTGCCCGGAATTATTCCCTGTAAAAATTGCCCTTCCATCTGCATAATCTCCGCTTGTACTGGATGAAAGTGCATAACTGCCGCTACCCGACCAATTTTCTAAAATAAAGCTATACGTTTCACCGGAAGTTAAGGCTGGTGGACTTACAATGGTAAATGTCTGTCCACCTGCATCTGTACTTGTGGTTATGTTTATTGATTGGCTGGTTAATAAAGTAGCTCCGCCATCATCTTCATTACCACTATAAATTTCTAAATCAGCTGTACCGCTGAACGAATGCTGCCCGTCTTCCGGAAAGATAGTGAATGAAGTAAAAAAGTTGTTTGTAGTTGCCTGAAAAGACTGTCCCAGTTTTGATTGATTCAGATAATCGTTTACATCTGTTTGAGTGATGGTTGCCGAACCATTTTCATATTCAAATGCTGCAATATCATTGGAACCACTTTGCCCTCCTACTCCTTTAATGGCAATTCCTACCGTTCCTGAAGAATTTGGCAAATCAGAAATGGTAATATCGAAAGTTGTATCTGTAACGGTGGAAACGGATGATATTTCTCCAATGATAGAACCGGTTTGTACAAAGTCTGAAGAATCAACATTAAATACAGGAGTATCGAAAGTGACACGAAAAGTTACTTCGTTTAATTTTGTAGTTTCCGTTTCTGGACTTTGTCTTTCAATAGAAATTAAATCTGGTGGGCCTATCACAAACTCTCTGGAACTTTCTACTGCCTCACCGAAATCACTTCCATTATTTGGCGTAACCTCAAAGCTAAGATACTTTTTTACATCAGCACTGGTAATCGTATAAAGTGTATCTGTTGCTCCTGATATAACAGCTTTATTGAGACCACTTGCATTATCTGAGCGGTACCATTGATAGGTTGTACCTGACTCCGTACTGTCTTGAGGATCTGCAAAACTGTAATTCCCTGCAACTGTTTCATTAATTTCTAAATTTCCGTTAATCGATAAATTGACTGCAGATGGGGGGATTGATGGAGGAATACCTTCAAGAATTCGGACAACAAATTGGTCTAATTCAAAATTATTGAAACCACTACTTCTATGTGTAAAAACAGAATTATAAGTTCCTTTATTAAAGTCTTGAAATGTACCCGATGTTAATGAAAAATTTGCTTTACCAGACAACTTATAATCAACATTTGGAATGCCGTATACTGAACTTTTAGCCCCTATTCCTAAAACATAAAGTGAAGAGCTGACAGGAACTAAAAGTACGTTATCTAATTCTATTGTTTGAGATGGACTAATTAAAAAAAGCGAATTCGACAAATCCAATGGACCTTGGGCATCACCTTCAAAAAAAGCGAAATTTTCATCTCCATTTATTTGATTTGACATTCCGCTTCCGGTTGCCCATGCCAAACCATTCGAATTTGAAGTAGCAGAACCTGATGCTACTACACTTACTGAAGTGGCATTATTATCTTCTCCGTAAAAAGTAAATATTAACTTCCCATCCGGGTCTATTACTTCTCCCAACCTATTACTTTCAACAGAAGTACCAAAACCATTACCATCGTTCGGAGTAACTTCAAAACTTATGTATTTACCAATATCAAGTGTGTCTAGAGTGTATGTAAGATTAGTAGCACCGGAAATGGTGGATTTATTAGTCCCCGAAGCATCATCTGATCTGAACCATTTAAAGGTAGTTCCGCTCTCTGGATCATCTTCATTATCTGTATACTTATAGCTACCGGTTAATTTGCTTCCAACGTCAAGTATACCATTAAAAGTAACCTTTGTAGCACTTGGTGCATCGTTCAAGAAGTTACTTCTTTTATAAAAGTCTTTTTTAATTTCATTAGCTGCTACAGAAGAATTTGAAATAATTAAGACTAAAAAAAGAATTTTTATATGATAAATATGGAAGCTTTTTTTAAAATTCATTTTGTCGTTGGTTTATATTGATTGATGGCAAAACTTCCACATTCGTAGATTAACAAACGTCTCAAAAACCTGAACAATCGTGTCAAATTTGTACTTCAATCTATCCTTAAAGCCGTTTTTAGATAATATTTTTAAATATTATGGGAGGGACTGATATTAAAATCTCAAAAACTAAATGGACTTTTTCTCACAAACCCTTATACTCTCTTCGAATTAAAAGGACAGATTTTTTTCTCAGAGTATGGGTGGCTTTTTATTAACTCCGGATTCTATTCCGTTGCTGGCTAAATTATTGTTGGCATTAATTGTAACCGGATATGTTTTTTTCTACAAACCAAAATCTACTTCAATAAAATGGTTTGCAGGATACCTAGCCGGATATACTCTGCTCGATTTTTTTGCACTCACCGGAACAGCTGTTACAGCAAACTGGTCAGCTTTTTCTCTGCCTCTTCAATATTTAGCGAGTATTGTATTTACTTTTTGCTATGTGCAGTTTGCTTATCAATTACATGAAGACACTTTTCCTAAAGAAAGAAACAGAGCTTTATGGATCTCTGCCGTAATTGGAAGTGCCGGAGTTGTTTATCTTTTTATAAAAATGTTCACCACAGGTTATGGGGATTATGAAGGCATTCAAATTCTGGTCCCTTACCCTTTACTAATGATAACATGGGCTGCAATTGTTTTTTTCAGAAAACACCGATTAGAGAAGAGAAAAAGTGGACAAGAGGAATTTTATCGGGGTTATTTCGTATTTGTATGGCTGGCTTCAGTTGCTGTTCTGCTTTCATTTACCCCGGCGTTAGATGCTTTAGGAATTATAGATCAAACCACATTCGCACTTGTCTTTTTTGTGACCAATCTGATCATTTTTGCAATATTAACTGCGGCTTTTTTCCGATATGTAGCTCAGTATTCTTCCATCCTTATAAAACTGGTTGGAGTTTCCTTGGTTCTTTTCCTGGCTCTTATTGGTATTCAGGGATATCTCATAATTCCTGAAGAAATTCGGGTGAATCCTGAGTTAAATCCGATTGAAGTTCACAAAACGCTGGTACCTTATGCTTGGTTTTTGGTTTCTTCCTGCGTGGCAGTTTTGACCATATTTCCTGTTTTTTACAACCGAAGTGTGCTTGAACCCTTGAAGTCTATCATCAAAGGAATTGATAAAGTAAATGAAGGAAATCTGGGGCATAAAATTCCGGTTTCCAGCAGCGATGAATTAGGCCTGGTGGGAGAACATTTGAATAAAATGTCTGACAACCTGAAAAAAGCGAATGCCGAGCTAAAAGACTACACTGAAGGGTTGGAACAAAAAGTGCATGAACGCACCGAAAAACTTCAGCAGCAAACCAAAGAACTGGAACGGCTACAAAATTTACGAACCAAATTATTCCAGGATATTTCACATGAATTAAGAACTCCTATTACGCTTATTTCCGGCCCGTTGCAGCAACTCATTAATTCGGACAAGGAATTTGATGAGTACACCCAGAAGCAGTTACATCTTTCTGTAAAAAATTCTGAACGATTGAAAAAGCTGGTGGAACAAATCATTGAGTTAAACAGGCTCGAATTTGATCAGTTGACTGTACACTATAGCTACATCAATGTATCTGAACGTCTTAAAATTCTCTGTACTTCTTTTGAGAGTTACATTGAAGAACAAGGGTTAAATTTGAAAATTTCCATTCTTGAAGAACCAATATTTGCAAAACTGGATGAAGATAAATTTGAAAAGATTATCAATAACCTGATTTCAAATGCCATCAAATTTACGCCTGAGGATGGTGATCTCAATGTGAGTTTAATTCCGGAATCAGATTTTTTCTCTATTCAAGTTCAGGATACCGGAATTGGAATTCCTGAAAATGAAATCCCTTATATCTTTGATCGTTTTAAAAGTGCGTCTAAAACTAATGTTGATTATAAAGATGGCCTTGGTGTTGGTCTGGCTTTAACCAAGGAATATGTTGAACTTCAAAATGGATCAATTCATGTTAAAAGTGAGCTTGGAAAAGGAAGTACTTTTACTCTTACGCTTCCTCAAATTTCAGATCCTGTTACTCAAAAAAAATCTGAATTTTCGGAAAAAGTCATTGACAATGGTGCAAATAAGGTAGACTCAAAAGAGCCAACCAGCGAAGCTCTGGTAAATACTCATTCCAGCACGATTCTACTTCTGGAAGACAATAAGGACATGGCAGATTATATAACATCTGTTCTAGAAGATCATTCATATAAAGTAGAACATGCGTTTCACGGTAAACAAGGACTGGAAAAGCTTAAAGATTTAAAACCTGACTTAATTGTAAGTGACATTATGATGCCACAGATGGACGGCATGTCTTTTCTAAAAAAAGTCAGAGAACTTCCGGATCTTTCTGATACCCCTACCATTTTCCTTTCTGCCCTTTCTGGTATGGAAAAACAACTGGAAGGATTCCGACTCGGGGTTAATGATTATCTTGTTAAACCATTTAATCCTGAAGAACTTATATGTCGGATTCAAAATTTGATTTCATTCAGAAAAGTTAGAAAGCAGTTTACAGTTGCAGTTTCTGAAGATGATACCCGGAATTTAGATGAAGAACTTATTCAAAAACTAACGACACTTGTAGAGACTCAACTTGGAAATTCGCAATTTAATATGGAAGAATTATCAGCTGAAGTAGCCATGAGCCGAAGTACTATGTATAGGGAAGTAAAAAGAATTACAGGACTTTCGGCTGGAGCTTTTGTGAAAGAAATCCGTTTACTGAAAGCCCGACAAAAGTTGGAAAGCAGATCGGTAAAAACGTTGGGAGAAGTTGCAGCAGCAGTTGGATTTTCCACACCAAACTATTTCACTAAACTTTATAAAAAACGATTCGGAAAACATCCCTCGGATTATCTTAATTGATACTTAGTATAATGTCACAAAAGTCTATTGAAATAACAGCATTAAAACCCGGAGACATTCTTCTATGTGAATTCAGGCACCCGGGATTTGAAGGCTACGCAGAAGCATTGATTGCTATTCTGAAATTCCGGAATGCTAAATCTGACGAAGATCAACAGAAATTCATGGCGGCAGCATTTACAATTCTAAGAGGTCTGATTATTACCTTTGACAAGGATATATATACTCATGCAGCATTCTGGGATGGAAAAGGCGTGGTAGAAGCAGGAGAAAAAGGCGTTCGCAGAAATCCAATTGATCATTATAAAAGCACTAATACGGATGTATATCGTTTTGTAAAGAATGACAAGCAAGTGTTGGGAACAGAAAAATATCCAGTAAACCCGTTGTTAGAACTCGCTGATGAAATAGTAAATGAAAATCTTAATTACTCCTACAACACCGCAATTTTGATGATATTTCTCTGCATCACTCGATGGGAACGCGAAACATGGATTAAAGACATGGAAACTTTGTTAAAAAACCATCTCAAATCAGTCAATCCCAACCTTATTGACTTACTATTTAAAGCAAATCATGACAAATTTATAGAACTATTTGAATGGCTGGCCGATGAGATGATTCGCCAAATCGTTGCATTCAGAAGTGATAATGGATTGGTTTGTTCCGAAACTGTTGCAGCCATTTTTAATCAGGCAAAGCCTGAAGGAAAATATAAACTTGAAAAGCCTCTGAACTCAGCTACTATTCCTCATAAAGAAGAAGAAAGCATTCAACTCTCGCCGGAAGATTCTGAAAATGAATGGACTGAATTTTTTAATGAGTTGGATCGATCCGAGTTCCCATTAAAATCATCCTCACCTGAAAGTTCGGATTGGCAGAAGCATGCAGATATCATTTATACTCCTCATGATATTGCAAGGTCTGTTAATACCGTGAAAGTTGGTAGCTTGAATCTTAAATAAAAAACGCTCCAGCACAGAGCATTGGAGCGAAACCAAATCTTTTTCTTCAACAGATTCCATCAGAAGAGTAAAGTTCGACAGATGGATTAGCTTAAATACCAATCATAAAAAACCCTTGCTCAACTAAATGAACAAGGGTTAGAATCTTTAAATAAGATTTATGAGGGATGATTTACATCATTCCGCCCATGCCTCCCATTCCCGGCATTCCGCCACCCATTCCGCCTGGCATTCCGCCACCATCATTATCATCGTCAGATGGCTTGTCAGAAATTACAGCTTCAGTGGTTAGTAGTAATCCGGCAACAGATGCTGCGTTTTGAAGCGCTGCTCTTGTTACTTTAGTTGGATCGATTACACCGGCTTTAATTAAGTCTTCATAAACTTCTGTACGTGCGTTGTATCCGAAAGCACCTTTTCCTTCAAGAACTTTCTGAACTACAATTGCGCCTTCAACTCCGGCGTTGTTTGAGATAGTTCTCAATGGAGCTTCAAGAGCTTTACGAACGATTTGGAAACCAACAGCTTCGTCATCGTTGATGCCTTTTAGTTTGTCAAGAACTTTCATTGTTCTTAAGTAAGCAACTCCACCACCAGGAACAATTCCTTCTTCCACAGCAGCACGTGTTGCATGAAGTGCATCTTCAACACGGTCTTTCTTTTCTTTCATCTCAACTTCAGAAGCTGCACCAATGTACAATACTGCAACACCGCCGCTTAACTTAGCTAGACGCTCCTGTAATTTTTCACGATCGTAATCAGAAGTTGTATTCTCGATCTGACCTTTGATCTGATTTACTCTTGCTTTGATGTCATCAGCTTTTCCGCTTCCACCAACAATAGTAGTATTATCTTTGTCGATAGTTACGTTGCTTGCCTGACCTAAGAAATCAAGAGTAGCGTTTTCTAATTTGTATCCACGCTCTTCAGAGATCACAGTACCACCTGTTAGGATAGCGATATCTTCAAGCATTGCTTTTCTTCTGTCGCCAAAGCCCGGAGCTTTAACAGCTGCGATCTTCAATGAACCACGAAGTTTGTTAACTACTAATGTAGCCAATGCTTCGCCTTCGATATCTTCAGCAATGATCAATAATGGTTTTCCTGACTGAACTACTTTTTCCAAAATTGGAAGTAGATCTTTCATCGCAGAAATTTTCTTATCGAAAATAAGGATGTATGGATCTTCAAGATCAGTTACCATTTTTTCAGAATCGGTAACGAAGTAAGGAGAAAGATAACCACGATCGAATTGCATACCTTCTACAGTTTCTAATGTAGTTTCAATTCCTTTTGCTTCTTCAACAGTGATAACACCTGTGTTGTTGAATGTACCGTCGTCAGATTTTCCTACTTTCTCATAAGCATCAGCAATAAGAGATCCGATCTCGTCATCACCGTTTGCAGAAATAGTAGCGATCTGCTTCAATTTGTCGATGTCTTTGTCGATATCGATCTTAACATCTTTCAAACCTTCTACAATTGCGGCAACTGCTTTTTCAATACCGCTTTTAAGGTCCATTGGGTTTGCACCCGCAGTAACATTCTTCAAACCGGCAGCAATAATTGCTTGAGCAAGTACTGTTGCAGTAGTGGTACCGTCTCCGGCATTATCGTTGGTTTTAGAAGCTACTTCTTTAACCATCTGAGCTCCCATATTCTCGATCTTGTCAGAAAGCTCAATTTCTTTAGCTACAGTAACACCATCTTTAGTGATCTTTGGTGCGCCGAATGACTTTTCAATTACAACATTTCTTCCGCGTGGTCCCAACGTAACTTTTACAGCATCGGCAAGTTTGTCGACACCTTTCTTTAGAGCGTCACGTGCTTCCACATCATAGTGAATTAACTTAGACATAGTATTCTTTTCTTTTAATTTTTGATTTTAATTCTTTGTATTTGGTCTGATGTACTTACGATAGGATTCCAACAATATCAGACTCACGCATAATCAGGTACTCTTCTCCGTCAAAACTTACTTCAGTACCGGCGTATTTACCGTAAAGAACTTTGTCGCCTTTCTTTACAGTCATATCAATTTTATTTCCGTTTTCTACTTTCCCTGCACCTACAGCTATAACTGTACCTTGCTGTGGTTTTTCTTTAGCTGTATCCGGAATGTATAGACCAGAGCTGGTTTTTTCTTCAGCTGCGTCCGCTTGTACAAGCACGCGATCGCCTAAAGGTTTAATACTAGCCATGTGTATGACTCCTCTTTATTTTGTGTTAGTAGTTAATTTGAGCAAATGCTCTTTCATTGTTTCATCAGCAACAATGCAACTACCGTACCAAATCATTCCATCATTCCGATGCTCTCTAAATGGGCTGTCAATTTTGCATATGTGGCGGGTTTCCAGTTCTCAGGTCGCAGATCAAAATCATAACCTTCGGGTTGTAGATCTCCCAACACCGGCTTCAGCGAATTGCTGATCTTCTTTCTTCTCTGATTAAAAGCTGTTCTTACTACCGTCTTTAAATTTTGATCTGAACACTCGAGATCAGGTTGATCGAATGTTAAACGAAGCACTGAACTTTGAACTTTTGGTGGAGGACTAAAGGAGTTTGGAGATACATCGAACAGCAACTCTACTGAACTCATTAGTTGTGTTTGAACAGAAAGTATTCCATAAGCTTTGGTTGAAATGTCAGCTGCTAAGCGTTCAGCAACCTCTTTTTGCATCATTAAAATGGCATCTTCAAATAGATTCCGATGTTCAAGCAAAGAAAAAAGAATTGGGCTGGTAATGTAATAAGGAAGGTTCCCTACTACATATGTTTTTCCTCCTTTAGCAATTAACTCATTCCAATTTACTTTTAAAACATCTTGTTGGTGAATGGTAATTCCTTCAACTTCAGCTTCTAAAACACTGACTGCTCGCTGGTCAACTTCTATCACATGTACATCGTCATACTTTTGAACAAGGTATTTTGTAAGAGCACCTGTTCCGGGGCCGATCTCAATTATTCGGTCTGATTTCTCTGCCTTAATAGCATCAACTATTTTATAAATGATGTTATTATCGTTTAGAAAATGTTGCCCTAGACTTTTTTTTGTTTTAAATGACATTAGATACTTTGCATGTTATGTTTCCAGGCAGAATTAATTTGTCAGAAGTTTTAAATCTGGAAACTATTATCTGTAAATTAACGAACGCTTGCTATACTTGTAAGCAAAACTAATATTTATTTATGAGTTTACTTGATAAAATCGGGTTAGGAAGGAAAAAGAGTGACATAGCTCCTCTTGTAGGAGAAAAACTTAAAAAAGAGCAAGAGAAATATTCTTTGAAAAGGAATCCTTACCTCCGTGCTTTTATATTTATCTGCTTTATTGGTATTTCCATTCTTTCATTGCCTAATGCAACCATCAACTCAGGGCTTAACTATAGTGTAGGTCAACCATGGAGAGCTGAAGACTTGGTTGCTCCATATACTTTTGCTATCAATAAAACAGCCGAAGAAATTCAGAATGAAGAAGATCAGATCAGAAATACAGTTTCTCCTGTTTTTAACATTGATCCAAATGTAGAAATTGGAGTACAAACTAAGATTGATTCGCTGTACAGAAATATTCAGCCTGTTATTGAAGGTTATTACAATTGGCAGGAAAGTAAACAACAAAGCTTGTCCTCCGTTTTTGATGACAGTATCCGGTTTGCTCAGGAATATGCCAATGCTGAGATACAACTTACGGAAGGCTCATGGACTGTTTTATTCGATAGCTATTACTCTGCCTTATCAAACAACCTTTCTGTTAACTCATTTATAGGAGTGCAGGTAAAGCAACAACTTGAATCTGTTGTAGAAACATTAATGAACGATGGCATTATTAACAGAACCAAAGCAAGCATCGAACAAAATGAAATTGTAATTCGTGATGTTGTAAACAGCACTGAACGTTTAGCTACAAAAGCCAGAGTTCGTGATCTCAGAGAAGCTAATGAGTTTGCTCAATTCCAGCTAAACAGAAGGTTTGAACAAAGTATAGCCCAGTTGGGGATGGAGCTTTACAATAAAGTTATTCAGTCAAACTTAATATTCAGTGAGGCCGATACTCAAACCAGGATCGAAGACCAGTTGTCAGAAATATCAACTACAAAAGGTGCGATAGCTCAAGGACAGATGATCATCCGAAAAGGAGATATTGTGACTCAACAAAGTGCAAATATTCTGGAGAGCTTATCTGAAACCAGATCTCAAAATGCCTCTATCGTCGAAAAATGGCTCCGGTTTTCAGGTGGCGTAATTGCCATTTGTATGATTTCACTTGTATTCTTTATGTATTTATTCTTGTACAGAAGGCCTATAAGTACTCATAACGGATTATTCTTCCTTGTTTTTCTTACCATGGGGTTAATTGGCTTAGCCAGTGCAATTCTACTTCGTTATGATATTTCAAGTATCTACGTAATTCCTGTAGCCATTGCTCCAATTATTCTCACCATTATTTTTGATTCCAGAGTCGGGATAATAGCATCGGTAACATTAGCAGCACTGATTGGAATGGTAAATGGTAATGATTTTGAATTTACTATAGCAACAATTTGCGCCTGTAGTATGGGAGTGTTTTCAGTTCGTGATATTAAAGACCGTTCCCAATTCTTTTTCACTACACCGGGTGTTGTCTTTATTTCATATATCATAGTAATTGGTGCTTTTTCTCTTACAAAGTTAAGTGGTTGGGAATCATTTTTTAATCAGATCTTATTTATAGCTATTAACTCGCTGTTTATCCTGTTTACGTATCCCATCATTTTACTGTTCGAAAAACTCTTTGGAATCACAACCGATTTCACTCTCCTTGAAATGAGTGACACCAACCGTCCACTGCTTAAGGAATTGATGAATAAAGCTCCCGGTACTTTTCATCACAGTTTACAAGTTGCTAACCTGTCTGAAGCTGCTGCTGCCGCCATTAAAGCAAACTCGTTATTGTGCAGAGTGGGTGCACTCTATCATGATATCGGAAAGATGATAAAACCCTCTTACTTCGTTGAAAATCAGGGTGGAGGTTCTAACGAGCATGATAAGTTAAAGCCGCAAATGAGTGCAATGATCATAAAAGCTCATGTAAGTGAAGGAGTTAAAATGGCGGAAGAAGCAGGTCTTCCAAAAACCATTATAAGCTTTATTGAGTCTCATCACGGTACATCTGTGATCAGATATTTTTATGAGAAAGCCAAAGAGGATGACAACCTTAAAGAAATGCTGAATGAAGAGCAGTTCAGATATGAAGGTCCCCTTCCATCTACAAAAGAAACCGGTATTTTATTACTAGCCGATGGAATCGAGGCTGCTTCAAGGGCGATGAAAAACCCGAATTACAATAAGCTCGAAAATCTGGTTAACAAAATGGTTGATGACCGTGTGGCTGAAGATCAATTGAGTAAATGCCCGTTAACGTTCCGTGACCTTAGTGTGATCAAAGAAACTTTTATCAATATTCTGGTTGGTGTATATCACGGACGAATTGAGTATCCGGAAGAGAAAAAGGAGAAGGAATCTGCAAAACAAGAGAACAACAACTCAACAACAGATGATACTTCTGAGAAAGAAGTGGAGTTGCCAAAGCAGGATTAATGGAAAAATTTAAACAGGAAGTCGATCTTTATATTCAGTTTATCAAACTAGAGAAAGGCCTTTCTGAAAACTCCATAGTATCCTACAAAAATGATATTAGCAGATATATAGACTTTCTGGTTTTTAATAAAAAAATTACCGATCTGGGCGGAGTTACACTTACACATATAGAAGACTTTCTTGATTATCTGATCGATTCTGAATGTCTGTCAACTAGTTCTTTAGCACGAAATATTTCCAGTATCAGAAGTTTTCATGAATTTGCCACTGTTGAAGGGTTTTCTAAAGCTAATCCGGCCGAATTGATTGAACTCCCCAAAAAAGCAAAAAAATTGCCTGAAGTTCTGGATGTTGTAGAAATCGAAGCTCTGCTTTCATCACCAAATACAGAAAAGCCCGCCGGTATCAGGGATAAAGCTATACTGGAATGTTTATATGGAACCGGCATGCGGGTAAGTGAACTCACCGGACTGGAAATGGATCGTTTGTTTTTCGAAATAGGATTCATCCGGGTTATAGGAAAAGGAAATAAGGAACGTCTGGTTCCGGTCGGTGAAGTAGCTCAAGAAGCTATTGAACATTATGTGGAACATGTCCGTCCTTTATTCTTTAAACCTCAAAAAGCCGATAAATCGAAAAACAGAGTGTTCTTAAATCAAAGAGGCGGAGCTTTAACCAGAATGAGCATATGGAATATTGTTCAAAAAGCTGCAAAAGCTGCAGACATAAAAAAACCGGTTTATCCTCACATTTTCCGGCATTCATTTGCCACACATTTATTAGAAGGCGGAGCTGACCTGCGAGCGGTACAAGAAATGCTGGGTCATGCTTCTATTTTGACCACGGAAATTTATACCCATATCGATCGTTCATTTCTGCATCAGGTACACAAAGAATTTCACCCAAGAGCATAAATATCATGAAACATATTACAATATTATTTCTTTTTTTAATTCCTTTCTCCTCTCTATATGGACAATCGCGTTCAACCCAGATTCATGAAAATGGTTTAGTTGTTTCAGCAGAGGTATATGCTTCAGAAGTAGGAAAACAAATTCTGCAACAAGGCGGAAATGCTGTTGATGCGGCTGTGGCTGTTCAATTTGCATTAGCTGTTACCCTTCCAAGAGCCGGCAACATCGGTGGTGGTGGGTTCATGGTACTTCAATTAGCTGATGGTACTTCAACTACTTTGGATTTCAGAGAAAAAGCTCCACAAAGAGCTTCCAGAAATATGTATGTGCGAAATGGAGAATTTGATCCTGAATTAAGCTGGGAAGGCATTCTTGCCGTGGGTGTTCCGGGAACGGTGGATGGAATGGTAACAGCTTTGGAAAGATATGGCCGAATGCCTTTGGAACTGGTTATTCAGCCGGCCATAGATCTTGCGAAAAACGGATATTATTTGTCTTATGTGCAAGCTCGCTCGCTAAACAGTCGATTTGAAACTTTTAGCAAGTACGAAGGCTCAAAAAAATACTTTACAAAAGAAGATGGTGTTCCTTTCAATGAAGGAGACCTGTTTATACAAAAAGATCTGGCTGAGGTTCTTGAACAAGTAGCACGATATGGCAGAGATGGTTTCTATTCAGGTTCCGTTGCAGATGCAATTGTTAGAGAAATGCGAAAACAAGGAGGATTAATTACTCATTCCGACCTCAGAAATTACAGAAGTAAATGGAGAGAGCCTGTAAAAGCTCGCTTTCAGGATTACGAACTTTCTATCATGCCGCCTCCAAGTAGTGGAAGTATTGCGGTTGCACAAATTATCGAAATGATGGATGATTATGCTCTGGCGGAACTAGGACATAATTCAGCTGACTATGTTCATTTAATGGCGGAAACAATGCGCCGTGCTTTTGCTGACCGCTCCTTTTATCTGGGCGATCCTGATTATTATGATGTTCCGAAACAGGATCTGATAGATCCTAAATATAACCATGCCAGAATGATCGACTTCTCCATGGATACGATTACTCATTCTTCCTCTCTCTCTCATGGTGAATTTTCGAATAATTACGAGTCAGATGAAACCACACACTTTTCTATTATCGATAAGGATGGAAATGCAGTGGCAGTTACAACAACACTAAATGGTTCTTTCGGTAGCAAAGTAGCCGTTGACGGAGCTGGATTTCTTTTGAATAATGAGATGGATGATTTTTCAGCACAACCCGGTGAGCCTAATGCGTATGGCCTGATAGGCGGAGAAGCTAATGCAATTGAACCGGGAAAAAGAATGCTTAGCAGCATGACTCCGACTATTGTCACTAAAGATGGAAAAGTAAGAATGATACTGGGAGCTGCCGGTGGACCTAGAATTATAACTTCAACATTGCAAAGCTTTTTAAATCTGGCTGTTTTTGGAATGAATGCTCAGGAAGCTATAGCTGCAAACAGAGTTCATCATCAATGGTTGCCTGATATCCTTTTTTATGAAAACTATGGATTGAGTCCGGATACCATTCGTTTATTAGAACAAAAAGGGCACCAACTCCGGACCATGTCAATTGCCCGGGGACATATTATTTATGTAGATCAGGAAGGGAAAAAATCAAGCGGTGTAGATCCCCGAGGAGATGGACATGCCGCAGGTTATTGATTTGTAATCTAAATATGACTTAATACATTCTTCGCACTTACTGAATTATGTGAATCGTGCCAGATCACTTCTCCCTGATTCAAGACAAATATTTGAGGTGATTCATGTCTCACATTAACTTTTTCTGCAAAACTTTTTGAAACAGAGCGTTCGCTGATTACATCTATTAAATGAAAATCAATTTCCGGATTTTCAAGAAGTTCGGGATCATTCAAATTTCGAAGAGCAAAATAGCTTACACCACAACTGGGACTATGCTTGTACACTATTTGCAATCGATTAAAAGAGCTTTTTATTACAGCATCGATATCATCTTCAGTATGAATAATATTCCAGACAGTACTTTCCTCAGAAGGTGGCTCCACTCCGGTAAATGCTTTAGTTATTGTATCAAAAAAGCCCATATTCCTCTTTTTTCGTTAATATATTACAAATCAATGTATTAATGGAACTTGTAAAAGGATTCTGCCATTGTAAAGAGTATAACAAATAAATTACTTACTGATTATGGATACAAACTTAAAAGGATACTGGTTAGGTCATTCGGCATTTAAATTTATAAGCCAAAGCGGAAGCATAATTTATGTCGACCCCTTTCTTAAAGACAATCCTTCTACTCCTGAGGAATACAAAGAAATTACAGAAGCTGATTATATACTTCTTACACACGGGCACGAAGACCATGTAGGAGATACTTTAGAAATTGCAAAGAATACCGGATGTAAAGTAGCTGGTATAGTTGAGCTGATCGGTCTCTTACAAAAGAAAGGGCTAAGTGAAGAACAGGCAGTTCCTTTTAATAAAGGCGGCACGGTTCGTTTTGATGATTTTTCTGTAACTATGGTTTCAGCTAATCACAGTTCTTCTTTTGATGGTGAATACGCCGGCGACCCAGCAGGCTTGGTTCTATCCTTTGAAGATGATCTATGTATTTATCATATGGGTGATACCAATATCTTTTCTGATTTGGCTTTATATGGAGAGTTATATGAACCACATGTTGTACTGGTTCCGATTGGCGATCATTTCACTATGGGACCACAGGAAGCTGCATATGCTGTAGAAATGGTAAATCCAACTATCGCCGTTCCAATACACTATGGAACCTGGCCTCCCATCGATTCAGATCCGAATGAGTTTAAAGAAATTCTTGAAGATATTTCTGAAGTGGAAGTAATTGTAGCTACAGCAGGTAAGGATTTCTTAAACTAGATAAATCAAATTAAGGGACGCTGTAGTCTAGCTTTAAAATATCTTCTAATTCCAGTTTAAAATTTATAAAAGTAGAGTTTCGCTTTACGTTTATGATAATATTTTTTTTATCGAACGTATTTATTTTGTCAAGCAGTTCACTTAGTGAATATTGATAAACATTTTTGTAGTCTACTTTTATAATTATATCGTCTTTTTGTAAGCCTGCCTTATCAGCGGGTGAGTCCGGTCTTACTTTAGAAACCACATAAAATGGTAGTTCTAAAACCGGTGTTATTATTTCCAAACCACTAATATTGTACTTAAATTTTTCCCGGAATCTTCTATTCCTTCTTATCAACATACTCTCATCTCTGTAATTGTATATTATATCAAACCTTTTTAAAAAGTCTGCTCCTAGACTTCCGTTTCTAGAGCCTCTATCAATAGCCAAATCCACTGCCTCTAAATCCGGGAAAGCTAGAATCGGTTCTTTAACTTCAAAGCCCTTCAGCTCAACTTTTCTGGCTTTTCCTATCTTTCCATAAATCTCCCCACTTAATCCGCTACCTAAATAGGTTTCTATGTGGTTTGAAGGAATCACAACATTCTTTGAGATCTCCGGATACAAAAAAATTGTATGACTTGCCCCCGAGTCAATCAGTAACCTCGCATCAAGTTTAGTATTGTTACTTTGAGTAATAGTAAGATCTGCATAAACTTTATTGTCTTGACTGTGTAAAGGTACGTACGTCCATGACTCATCATTTTTTCTTTCTAAATATTTTTCTTCAAAAGCATCCGGGTCATGTAAATAAATTTTCTTTCTTTCATAATCAGCTTCAACTATAAAGTTTTTAAATATATCATAACCTAGCAACCCGTTGATCTGTGTTCCCATAAAGTGAGAAAGGTTAAAAGTGTCTTCCAGAAGAACCACAATAGTTTGATTCTCACCTTCAATGCCATCAAGGAAAATTTCGTTGCCTCTCGAAATTAAAGCTGAAATTGAACCAGAGTTTCCAAGACCATTTAATTCTACATCTCCCTGATAAGAAATTCTAAAACTTTGGTCACTACCCAATTCCGTGATGATAGTTCTACCTGCTCCGGTATCAAGAATAAATTTTAATTCTTCAGAGTCGTTAATCCTTAAAGAAATTACAATTAGATTGTTAATCAATTCAAAAGGAACTGAAATAGTGCCTTTATAAGGGTCAACGATACGGATATCTCTGTTTTCACGATCTCCTTCTAAAATTTCACGATTTCCCTGAAAAAGTTTACTTGAACATCCTACTAAAAATATAACCGCAATAAACAGAGCAACCGAGTTAAGGAAATTTTGCCTTACTTGACGTCTGAACAGATACTTACTTATTGCAGATATTTTTAGCATAACTGAAAAGTTCTTTACTCTATTTACTAAAAAAATACATCTGTACAAAACCTATTGGATTTAATCCTATCGGTTTTTAAAATTTTTCACCCAATATTCCGTAAGCATTTTCAACCTGAATGAAATACCATTCTTAAAATCTAGAACCTCTTATCCAGGTATCTGACCTTTTCCAGCTGTTTTGAAACTGTAGATTTAATTCTGAGTCATTCTTACCCTGAGCTTTTAAAGCTTGCTGGATTCCAAATAAAGACCAGCCGTTATTCGGATGATTTTCTAACTCTTCTTTATATACTTCTGTTGCACGTTCATATTCTTCTATTTCCAGTAAAAATGCTCCATACCAATGTCTTGGAGAAAATGGTATTGGTTCGGGTTCATCATACGCTAAAGAATCATAGTATTTGATTGCCTGCTTAAATGATTCTTCAGCTTTTACAAGCTCTCCCCTAGACCATAAAATTTCTCCTTCTAAAATATATCCTACTGTACTCAAAAGATTTTCTGCGGAATGAAACCTGAATCTCGCTGAAGAAGATGACGCTTCTTCTAAAATTTTTTCTTTCATCTCCGTTGCTTTCTCTTCATCACCACTTTTTAAAGAAGCATATCCCTGTGCAAAATCCCACATTCCGCCATGAATGGAATGAGAGGGCCTTTTTTCAATAGCCGGTACTTCATCAAATCTTCCAAATCGGATCAATGTCAGTACATGATACATGTTATTTCCGGTTAGTTTGGCGTAATCCTTCCCGGCTTGTATTGCTACTGCTCCTTGTCCATCCATACTTGCAGCAAAAGCAAGCATATGAAGATTATGAGAAGGATAAATTGCAAACCCTTCCCCAACCGAGGCTTTCATATCAGAATGCCAAGCCATGATATTTGCAGTCACAGCATCTCCCCAACGACCGATTTCATTCCATGTATGCGAAGGCATATGATTTATATGACTGGCTCCCGGAATTGAGGTCCCAATATATTCAGCGCATGGTTCAGCCCATTCAGGATTTTGAGTTGATTCTGTTGCATGGATGTACAAATGACAAGCTCCCGGATGTTTGATATCTGTTTCTAAGATCTCTTCCAGCACCGAATGGAGTTTTTCCACATCAGGATCATTTACATCTCTGGTTCCTCTTCGGGGCTCTAGTAAAAACAAAGATTCAGCATACAAAGTAGCTATATCAAGATCATTCGGGTATTTGCGAGACAACTCCGCCATTCTTTTTGAGTAAATAGTGTCCTGAACCGCTCTGTTTTCCCTGTCATAATCTTTAACATATCTAACCGAAAAGGCTTTTATAAGATCTTTTTCTTTTTCGCTTCCGTAATTCTGAGAAACATCAATAGCTTCCTGAATTTTCTCATAGGCTCTGGGAGCCTCAGTATCTGTCATTGCACCGTTCAGATACGATCCCCACGCCCATGCTTCTCCCCAATAACAAACTGCGCAATCAGGATCAGCTTTTTGAGCTTCCCTAAAGGAACGGGCTGCATCAACTTTTGTGAATGCATACATCATCTGAAAACCCTGATTGAAATAGGCTTGAGCTTTTTCGTTTCCGGATGAGATCGGATATTCAAAATCTCCCAAAGCGACATCAAAAAGAGGAATCGGTTCATCAAAACTAGAAGGATAATTTACATCCTGAGACATCACAATAATCGGAAAGACAGAAATCAACATTAAAAGAATAACTTTTCTCATAGCAAAAATTTAGAATGACATTTACAGATTATAATAGATAAACACCTTCTAAAAAGTAAATGTTTGTACCCTGACATTTGACCCTATGTTGTATATCTTCAGACAAAACTAATTTTTTAAACAAACTTCAATGGCTGATCTGATAGGTGTTTTTGCTTTAATTGTAGGACTTGAGCTCGTTCTCGGTGTTGATAATATTCTTGTTATTACAATCCTTGTAAGTCGGCTTGAGGAAAAATACCAACAACGCGCAAGAGTAATAGGGCTTGTTCTTGCCATGGTTGCACGAATTGTTTTACTGTTTTTACTCCTCCAGCTTACCGAACTGACGAACCCAATTGTGATGGGTTTATCCGTAAGAGATCTAATACTAATTTCCGGTGGTTTGTTTCTACTCTATAAAGCCGTTAAAGAAATTCACAATACAATTGAACTAAAAGACGAACATGACGCAGCTAAAAATGTCAAGGACTCATTCAGCTCGGTAATTACACAAATTGTATTGCTGGATATGGTTTTCTCCGTTGATTCAGTAATAACAGCAATCGGCTTAACGGATGTAGTCTGGGTTATTGTTACAGCAGTGATTTTAGCATTTGTTGTGATCTTAATTTTTGCTAAACCAATTGGTGAATTCATTCTGGATAACCCCGCTTTAAAAATTCTTGCGCTCTCATTTTTGATCACTATTGGAATAACTATTTTTATGGAAGGCTTGCACAAAGAAGTCCCTAAAGCGTATATCTACCTGCCCATGGGCTTTGCTTTGTTTGTGGAACTGCTTCAAATGCGATATTCAAAAAATAAACAAGATTATAATCAGGAACTCAAAGACAAACTTCCTGATTAAGTATTATTGATCAGAAAATGTCCGGCATAGATTTCAGTCAATGAGCAAACTTTTACTTTTTTAAAGAACGCACATCAGTATAATTCTTCAAATACTAACCATCACTTTTACCCATGAGATTCTTTTTAATTCCTGTTCTGTTTCTTCTAATTCAATGCCAATCGCAACCTTACAAATTCAACGAAGATAATTCTTCTGAAATTCTCAGAACTTTAAGCTCTGATGATATGCGGGGACGACAAGCTTTTACTCCTGACATCGACAAGGCAGCTGATTATATAAGCGACAAGTTTAACCAAATGGATCTGGATATACTTGATAGTGAATCTGATTATTTACAAAACTTTGAAGTTCTGTCTATAAAAATAAAAAGTGCTGACATCGAGGTTGGAGGAACTCAGGTAAGCCCAAATGACTTTTTTATCCTTGGTGATACTTCAACTATAGAATGGGCTGAGACCAACCAAATTGAAGCTATTCAAATTGCTAAGGGTGAGAACTTTCAGCAAAGATTTAATGAGATACGTGAAAATACTGCTGAAGCTTTTGTTTATGTAGATGAAAGTCATGAAGCAATTTTCAGACGATACCAACCTTTTTTCTCCAGAGCCTCCAGAACATTCCCGGATGATCAGTCTCCAAATAAGATCTTTGTACTATCGTCAAAACCTTCAGAAACTGCATTTAACGCATATATCACAAAAGAGACTGAGCGCCTTGAACTCGCCAATGTTGTAGGCAAGATTGAAGGAAATCGAAAAGATGAATATGTGGTTTTTTCAGCTCATTATGATCATATCGGTGTGAGACAGCCAAATGCTGCAAATGCAGATTCTATTGCGAACGGTGCAAACGATAACGCATCGGGAACCACAGCTGTGATAGAATTGGCGAAGTATTTTAAAAGTAAGGGTACTCCTGAAAGAACTTTATTATTTGTTGCTTTCACTGCCGAAGAATCAGGTGGTTATGGTTCGCAATATTTTTCCAAACAACTAGAACCTGAACAGATCATGGCAATGTTCAATATCGAAATGATCGGAAAACCGGCTGTTGAAGGACCAAACACTGCCTGGATAACCGGATTTGAAAAATCTAGTTTTGGAGAGCTGTTGCAAAAAAGTGCGGAAGGCACAATTTACGAATTTTATCCGGATCCTTACCCGAATCAGAACCTTTTTTATCGTTCAGATAATGCCACTTTAGCAAGATTAGGGGTTCCTGCTCACACAATAAGTACAACTCCAATTGATGTAGATCCCGATTACCATCAGGTTTCTGATGAATTTGAAACAATTGATATTGCTCATTTAACGAATACAATTCGTGCTATTTCACAGGCAGCCGTAGGTATAGTTTCAGGTCAGGATACTCCAACCAGGGTAGATGCTTCTCAATTAAACTAGACTTTATCGTTTCAAAAAAGTAAAATGAAGCTTTCGTAACTCAATGATACTACTATGAAAGCTTCATTATCTTTATTCCTTTTTTCTCTCCTCTCTATAAGCTTGTTTGCACAGGGTTATGCAATTCAACAACTGGAAAACTCACCTAGACACCACGAATGGGTTGAAATTCAGTCAAGTGGCAGAACAATGCACAACTTTGTGGCTTTCCCTGAAAGATCCGACAAAGCTCCTGTTTTCATTGTTATTCATGAAAACCGCGGATTAAATGACTGGGCCAGAAGCTTTGCTGATCAGCTTGCAGAAAAAGGGTTTATTGCAATAGCTCCGGACATTATATCCAATACTGTTGATGGAATTGAAAAAACCAGTGACTTTGAAACTTCTGATGCGGCACGTTCTGCAATTTATGCTTTGGATGCTGATAATGTGACCCAAGATTTAAAATCTGTTTTAAAGTATGCCAAATCTATAGAAGCAGGGAATGGTCAAGTTTATGTAGTAGGATTTTGTTGGGGTGGTTCACAATCATTTCGCTTTGCAACCAATGCAGGCGATGAGATCGAAGCTGCTTTGGTTTTTTATGGCACAGGGCCTCAGGAAGCTGAAGCTTACTCAGCTATTGAAGTGCCGGTTTTTGGTTTTTATGGTGGAGCAGATAACAGAGTAAATGCCACTATCGAAAATTCAGAAGAAGCCATGAATTCTTATGATAAAATATATAACTATGAGATCTATGAAGGCGCGGGTCATGCATATATGAGACGTGGAGATGATCCTGAAGCACCTGAGGACGATCCGAATGTAAAAGCCAGAAATGCTTCCTGGGAAAGGTTGATGAACATTGTAAAGGATAATTGAATTGAAATCTAGAGATCAAATAGAGTTGGAAATTCATCAGGCGTTCGATGAAGTGATCAACTTTATTCGGCAACAGGATGACTCTCTGTTTGATCGCCCAAAAGCAGAAGGAAAGTGGAGTACAGGTCAACAACTTGATCATTTGATCAAAAGCGTAAAACCACTTAGCACGGGAATGGGGTTGCCAAAGTTCTTACTGAAATTTCGGTTCGGGATCAGAAACAGGCCTGAAAGAACTTTTGATGAACTGGTTAGCAAATACCAACAAAAACTGGAAGAAGGCGGACAGGCAAGCTCTGCTTTTATTCCACCTGAAATTTCTATAGAACAGAAAGATCAACTTTTGGCAAACTACGAAAAAGAAAAAATAAAGCTTGTTAAGGTGCTTCAGAAATGGTCTGAAAAGCAATTAAGTACGAATGTTGCCCCACATCCTCTATTAGGAAAATGTACGGTTCGTGAGTTGTTATATTTTACTATTCATCACAACTATCATCATCTGGAAAGCATTAAAGATATTCCTTAATTCCTTTTTTGGGATTTTATATTTAATTGGAATTGGGCTTGTTTGGTTTTCTGATAAAGGGATCAAATAATTAACAACTTAAAATAAAGTGAAGATTAAATTCCTTCGTTTTATTTAATCTTACTACTTCCTCAAGAAATTATTCCTCTAACTTTCAAAGGTATAATCTGAAAATTTCCAACTCTGGGATGTCCTCCAATCAGTTTCTCTTCTTCGATCAAATTTAGTGAGGACAAAAATAGATATAGTTTATTGATCTGCAATTCTTGTTTTCGAAACCTGACCCCACCACATGTTTATGTGGTTTTATTTCAATCACTTGAAATTAAATCTGAAATTCAACTTTTTAAAAATAATCAATTTCATTGAATATGAAATTCATTGGGTTTAAAAATAATTTTAATTCGGGTACAATCATGAAACATTCAAAGATATTCATACCATTTCTTCTATGCCTTATTTTAAGTGTAGACAGTTTTTCTCAGCAAATAAGCACATCCTTTAGTGGATCAAGGGAATATGTAAAAGCAGATTCTTTGCTATATATATCCGGCAATAGTCAGATCAGTGTTTTTAAAATCCAACAGAATGGGTCTGCATTTCCTATTGGTGAACCAATCTTTCAACAGATTTATAATTCCTCTGTTTCTGAGCCCTTAAACGGTTATGTTTTTTATTCTGGAGATAATGGATTTGTTGCAAAAATAGAAGTTTCTGATGCAATAAGTGAATCTGGAGAAAACCTTTTTGATTATCAAGTTGTTCAATTTCCCTTTGATGTAGATCTGACGGATATCGAGCTAGTTGGAACAAGGTTAATAGTTGCCGGTGTTAATGGTTTTTTTGCTTATTCAGATGATGAAGGACAAAATTGGAATAGGGTTCGTATCGGCACCACTGCCCATCTTTCAAATATTATTGAAGGCTTTAACACGCTCTACTTAACTGGACATAATGGAAACCTTTTCATATCTGATAATAACGGAGAAAGTTGGACTAGATCCATAACCCAAACCGACCGGGACATTCATGATTTATATATCCTCAGCGATGGAACGGGTTATGCCGTTGGAAGTAATGGAATAGTACTTTATACCACAGATGAAGGCCAAAATTGGGGACAAATTAGAAACTTTGGATTATACACTGATTTAAGAACTATCGATTTCTATAACGACGAATACGGTGTTTTAGCAGGTGAAAGTGGAATAGCTTACATGACGACTGACGGAGGAGAAACATGGGGTTCTTTTGTCCAGTCATCTACTGATAATCTACTCAACGTAGACATGATCAATCCTTTTGTAATTGAATTCGCTCATAATACTGGTATCTATACGGAAGAGATTCCTTTAGAGGATGTAATTTATGATGCCATGGTTGGTTTATGGCAGTCAATGGTGAATACAGATAATATTGGATTACTTGTTGGTTCTGACTGGTCTACCTCGTCATGGGGTAATTTTGGAATGAGATTATTGGGTGGAGAGCCCAGAACCAGCTATCCGAATGATATCTCACAAAGCTCTGATATTAGAGGAATAAGCGAACGACCTTGGGGCGGAGCTTATACTGCTATTGTACGAGCAAAAGAAGGCATGGAAAATGTAACATCCGAATGGTCTACTCTCGATCAAAACGAAATAGATCTTTATATAGCTCTATCTAATTTTACTCAAGGACTTGCATATGCTCAGCTTGGATTAAAATTTGATCAGGCTGAAATTTATGGTGAAGATATTCTAAGTACAGCTAAAACCGTTCCGATTAAGAGAACAGGATTAGGTTTTACACCTGGTCTGACTCCACAATATGCTAACGAAATCTTACAACCTGATGGTAAAAGTAATAATAAGGTAACGAACAGGATTCCTGCTTTATTCGCCAATAACAATATAGAATTATCGACTAGCACTTCTTTCGCTCCTTACAGCGATGTAATTGATGTAGCCAAAGCAAAGCTTCAAGCTGCAATTTCAGCATTTAATTCCTCTGGTTTAACTATGCCTGATGGCTTTATTAACGGCTTTGGTGGAATATCCCACACAGAATTCTCCAACATGGTACATACCTTAATTGCTGAACTTGAGGTTATGAAAGCCCGAACGGCTTCCGAAAATGATAATGGAGTCGACTGGGATGAAATTATGACATTAACCAGCAATGGAGCTACAAAAGATTATCAGCCTCAAGGGGATGATTCTTTCTGGTTTAGCTATGTATTACTTTATCATAATTTAGATAATTGGTTAAGAGTAGATCAAAAAAATATTAATTTATTAGACCCTTCTCAGCCTTCTGCTTACCCACAAGATGGATCAGATCCCGGAATAGCTTCTTCAGATGATAATAGATTCTCTACCGATTTTACTTATTCTGGAGTTGCCCCATTCCGACCTGAAAGGGGTTACTATTTCTTTGGAAACTACACCTGGACTAAGTACCCTGAACATAACTTTTTTGAAGGAGCTTTTGGTCCTATGCCCTTCATCTTTAAAGCTTCAAACAATCTGTTAAGAGCCGAAGCAATAGTAAGAACAGGTGGCGATAAAACAGAAGCGACCAATCTTATTAATTTAACAAGATCAGATAATGGCGGATTACCAATGTTATCAGGTTCTGAAACTGATCAGGAAATACTTGATGCCATTTATTACGAATGGATGATTGAAGTTGGCCCAACAGGAAATGGTCCAATCGCATGGTACAATAATCGTCGTTTCGATGAGCTTCAAGAAGGCAGCCTTACTCAGCTTCCGGTACCTGCCAGTATACTTAATGAAAATGGAATGGAAGTATATACCTTTGGAGGAGATCAAGAAGCAAATCTTGACTTTTATGTATATCAGCCTTCTGATGATACTACATTTGTATCTCTTGAGCCCACTATTAAGTGGCACAGTGATGCTGATGCCGCTTCTTATAATTTGACGTTTATAAACGGTCCAAGTGCTGCCGACGAAGTCCTGTTTGAGAAAGAAGGGCTCACTGAAGCAAGCTATACTTTAACAGAAGCAGATGCAGAACTGGATTATTTTACCGAGTATTCTGTAATTGTTTCAGCCCTTGATAGTAATGGAGAAATATACCTATCAAGTAATGCGACTTCGTTTACAACTATAGATACATTAACTAATGCGCCTGAGTTAATAAATCCCTCCAATAATGTCATAAATACACCCAACCGGATTACTTTCTTTTGGGAAATGGATATTGGAAATGCCCGATCTATGCAATTTGGCTTTACTGAAAATGATTTTAATCATCTTCAACTAAGTACCTCTTCTGACTTTAACTCAACTGTAATTGATACTTTAATTGCAGGAACAGGCGTCTATTTTTGGACTCATACAACCACAATTTCAGGTCTAGAATATGATACTCAATACTATTGGAGAATTGCTTCTGTAAATGAAGCCGGACAATCTGATTGGTCTCAAACATTTAACTTTACAACTATGCCCGAAAATAATGAAGGAATTCTACAGCTTGTTTCTCCGGCTAATGAAGGAAATGATGTTAGTATTCCTGTAGAGTTTGAATGGACGGCTTCTTCTAGTGCGATTGGTTATGAGCTACAGGCTTCATTTGATACAAATTTCAAACAATCTATAACAGTTTCTGGAATTGGAGATACTACTGCGACGACTATCCCTCACATACTCCCGGATACGACCTATTATTGGAGAATGAGACCCATATACGTTAGTGGGAACGGAGATTGGACAGTAGTTCAAAGTTTTACAACAGAATTACCAATACCGGATACTCCATCCTGGGAGCCTGCAGATGGAGCGATTGTTGAATCTTCTGTAGTTCAATTTACATGGGGGGAAAGCAGCTTCGCTCAATCTTATAATATTCAGGTTTCGGATAACAATGATTTCTCAAATATTATAGCCCAAGCTTCCGAATTAAGTGAAACTGGTTTTGAACTTAAAGACCTGGAAACAGGAACTTATTACTGGAGAATTTCGGCTACCAATGCTTCCGGAACAAGTGATTGGTCAGAATATTTAAGTTTTCAAGTTAACCTCGGCATTTCTAATGAATCTGATGGAACCCTTCCCAAGAACTTCACTTTAAAACAAAACTATCCAAACCCATTCAATCCTACTACAACTATTGAATATGGAGTTCCTGTAAATGCAGAAGTTCAACTTACAGTATTTAATATGCTTGGTCAAAGTGTCGCAACTCTTGTTTCTGAAAAGAAATCCCCTGGCGTTTATACAGTTTCATTCGATGCCAGCTCACTCTCAAGTGGTATTTACATATATGTATTAAAAGCAGGGAATTTTACAGAAACAAGAAAACTAACATTGATTAAATAAGTGTATAAACCAAAATTCAGGAGTAAAAAGAGCCTGCCTATTTCAAGCAGGCTCTTTTATATTCGAACTTGAATAAAATTTTATTTATCGCCTCAATTCTTAAATAAAATCTTTCACTTCTTTGAATTTGATAGTTCCATTTATTGGCACTTGAGCAATTCGGTTTAAATGAATATCTAAAATTTTACCGATTCTAGGATAACCACCCACCGTTTGCCCATCTTTCATCAAAATAATGGGCAGACCATTTGGTGGAATTTGTATGATTCCCGGTATTACTCCTGAGGATTTCATATCAACCTGATTCATCAGAATAGGCTTTTCTGATTCCAATCTTATACCCATTCGGTTACTTTTCGAACTTACCCTAAAAGACGAATTCAAAAATTTATCTTTCTCCTGATCATTCAATTGATCCCATTCCGGTCCGGGTATAAATTCAATGGTTATTTTAGAACTGTAATAAGGAATCCCATCATTTTGTAATGTTCGGGGTTCTAAGCTTTCTGGAATTTCCTGCCAGCTTATCTGATCACCTTTTTTCAACGGAGTTCCATTCAGGCCTCCAAATTTCCCCAATGTAAAAGTGGAACAACTCCCCATAACTTTATCAATATCCCAGCTACCTCTTATCGCCACATAAGCCCGACATCCTTTTTTGGCGAATCCCAATTCCAGTGTTTCTCCAGCTCTGACCTTAACAGAAGTGTTCATTTCTATTCCGTTATCGTTAATACCGGGGTTCATTAAAGCACCTGTTATCGCTATAGTGGCGTCAGTATTAAATTGATACTTCCCTCCCTTTAATGTGCATTCCAGAACCGGTGCATTTTTAGAATTACCCGCTAAGAAATTAGCTTTTTTATATGCAGAGATATCCATTACTCCGGAAGAAGGAACTCCATATTTTCTATATCCTGATCTTCCTTTGTCTTGTATAGTAGTGAACAAGCCTCCATCCAGTACAGTAAGTTTACCCATTTCTATTCTCCTGGGTTTCAAATTCCGCTTTGGTTATTCGGACAAACTTTACTTTGTCACCAGGTCTAAACTTTGTTGGTGGCTCAGAAGTTATATCAAAAAAAGAAGATGGAGATCTGCCAATAATTTGCCATCCTCCAGGACTTTCAAGAGAGTATATTCCTGTTTGATTTCCTCCAATCCCTACTGATCCTGCCGGAATTTTTGTTCTGGGATTTTCTTTTCTTGAAACCGAAATACGATCATCCAGCCCATCCAGAAATATAAAGCCGGGCAGAAAACCCATCATCGCAATTGAATATTCCCGTGAAGAATGAATGAAAATTATCTCTTCTTTTGTAAGCCCGGTTTTGGTTTCCATCTCCTTCCAATCCATTCCCAATTCATAACAAACTTTTATTTCATAAGTTTTCGAATTTAACTCGGACTCAATATTTTTTGTCTCAAGGTCGGAAAGAACTTCTTTAACATTGATATCAGAAGAGTTAAAAATAACAGTCAGCGATTCATATGCAGGAATCACATCTGTTAATCCTTGTATTTCCGAAAATTCTAAAAGAAAAGCAGCTTGATGTATAACATCTAATAATCTTCTCTCTGCATTTGGCCGCAGTAGCCAGGTAGTTTCACCCATCCGGAAAACAGTCCAGGAAATTCCATTAAGTTGCAGAGATCCTGACTCCATGATTTTTTAGAAATTGATGAATATTTCTGGCAAGCTCTTCGGAACCTTTTGTGTCGCTGTGTAAACAAATAGTTTCAGCTTTGATAGGTAATTCCTTGCCTGAGTATGCAATAACTTTTTCTTCGATCACCATTTTAAAAATTTGTGTCAAAACTTCTTCTTTTTTATGAAGAACGGCCCCTTCTTGTCCACGAGATCGTAATCTTAAGTCATCTTCATACGCGCGGTCTGCAAATACTTCAGCACAAAATTTCAGTTCATTCTTCAGAACCGCTTTTTCGAACTCTGATCCTGATTGTCCATAAACAACAACATCCAGACTCAATTCTTTGATAGCTTCAGCTACCGTTTTAGCAATGTCTCTGTATGCTGAAGCCGCATTATATAATGCTCCGTGGGGTTTTATGTGATGAAGCTCCACTCCTTCTCTGTCTGCAATTTCTTTTAAGCTTAGTATTTGGTCTTTGATACTGTTCTTAAGTCGATCCCGGCTCATTTCGAGCTGCCTTCGCCCAAACCCTGCCCGGTCCGGATAAGAAGGATGAGCCCCCACCTTTACTTTGTTTTTTTTAGCCAGAATTACTGTCCATCGCATACTGATTTCATCACCAATATGCCCACCACAAGCAATATTACACGATGAAATGTAAGGCATAATAGCTTTTTCAAGATCGGGACCATCTTCTGATATCCATTCTCCCAGATCACAATTTAAGTCGATGCTTGTTTTCATAAAAATTGAAATACACTATTTAAACTTCTGAAGCCAACCAATAACGCCACTAGAACTACTACGATACCCAAAATATTCTGAATGGTTGTATTCACATAATCCCCTAACACTTTCTTTTGGTTTACGATATACATCAAAAATATTGCTACCATTGGAAGTAATATTCCATTAGCTACCTGAGCAAACTGGATAATGCTTACAGGACTAAAACTCAGCATTGAAAACAAAACGCCAATTGCCAGAATGATAATCCAGACTGCTTTGAATTTTGGATGCTTCATATCTATATCCCAACCCAGAATTCCTTTCGCTGCAAATGCCGCTGCCAGTGGTGCTGTTATAGCAGATGAGATTCCTGCAGCCACCAAACCCAATCCTAAAAAGTCTTTTGCCCAACTGCCCAATAATGGTTCAAGCTGTACAGCCATATCTGCTGCGTTCTTGATTTCTGAACCAGAACTTCCTGATGCCGCACTTGTTATCACAATACACATAGAAATAATTCCACCTAAAATAATGGCGACCATATTTTCTTTTCTCAAATCCGAAAGCTGACCTGTTTCAGAATATTTTTGTTGCACGGATGACGCATGCAGAAACAGATTATATGGAACTACTGTCGTTCCTATTAAAGCCATAACCAATAGAATCTCGTCAGCTGAAGCAGAAGGAATAAACAACCCTTTAATTATTTCTGAAAGATCAGGAGCGATCATAATTGCTGTTGCCAGAAATACCACACTCATTACTACAACCAGGCCGACCAAAAAATTCTGAATTCGCTTAAAATTTCCTGAATACAGTAACCAAAAGGCAATCCCGCCTATAATCAGTGGAACTAATCTGATTTCTACTCCCTCTAATATAATATTTACAGCAGGTAAAACTTCGTTCCAACCAAGAACAGCCCCGGATATATTTCCTCCTTCATATGCTGCATTACCAATTACAATTGCACCCAAAACCAGTGTGATCCCAAAGATCCTTAATAACGGATTTTGCAGCTCACCACGAATTGCTTCGCCAAACCCCTTTTGAGTGATTAAACCCAAGCGGGCGGTCATTTCTTGCAGTATAATCGTTGCAATTACTGAAAAGAGTAAAGCCCAAAGCAAAGTATATCCTGAATTAACCCCTGCTAGTGTACAAACGGTAACTGTTCCGGGACCAATGAAAGCCGCTGTGACTAAAGTACTTGGGCCGAAATATTTTTTAACTTGCAATTTCATGGTTAAGAATATAGAATGTACCATTTACAATCACGAATTCAGATCAAAGATTCTTATGGCTAAAGCAAACAACAAAACTGTACCAACCCAACTCAAGGTGCAGGATTACCTGAACGCTATTGAAGACCCTCAAAGAAAAGAAGATTGTACCAGAATTCATGATATGATGAAAGAAATTACAGGACGAGAGCCAAAAATGTGGGGAACCTCTATCGTTGGTTTTGGTACCTACCACTATAAATATGAAAGCGGCCGTGAAGGCAATATGCTCATGACAGGCTTTTCGAACAGGAAGCAGTCTATTACTTTATATATACTTGGCGGAATTAAGAAAAGAGAGGAACTTTTAAACAAACTTGGACCTTATAAATCCGGAAAGTCATGTTTATATATAAAACGTTTATCAGACATTGATATTAATGTGCTTGCTGAAATGATTAAAGAGGATTTTGATCACGTCCGAAAAAAATATGAAGTTATTGATTAATGTGGGTTATTATTCTAAACTTTTGAATACAAATATCGTCTAAATCATCAATTTTAACTCCTTCATTGAACCATTCTTAATTGAGTAATGACTCTCAACGATTTCACTAAACAGACGCTAGAATTCCCTGACGACTACGAAGGAAAAGTAATCGCTACTTTGATTCGTTCTAACGAAAACATCAAGGGAAGAAAGTCAGTGCTCTATATTCATGGTTTTAATGATTATTTCTTTCATCCTCATTTAGCCGAAGGTTTTCATAAAAACGATTACAATTTCTTTGCGCTTGATCTCAGAAAATATGGGCGATCCCTTCTCCCTCACCAGCACCCGAATTATTGCAGAGATATTTCAGAATATTACGAGGAGATTACAGAATCTCTCAGCATCATAGACAAAGAGAATGGAAATGAAATTGTAATACTTGGACATTCTACCGGTGGTTTGATTGCAAGCATGTATGCGAATTTTGGTGAAAAAAGTGATTTGATTTCTGCATTGATTTTGAACTCCCCTTTTTTCGAGTTCAACCTTTCTAAAGCAGAACGAGATATAAATCTGTTTTTTGCCCGGATAATTTCTTTTTTTATGCCCTATGCTAATAAAAGTAAACCGTTATCAAGTTTATATAACCGAAGTTTACTGAAATCATATTATGGAGAATGGGAATTCAATGAAAACTGGAAACCCGAACGTGGTTTCCCGGCATATTTTAAGTGGTTGATTGCTGTTTTTAATGCTCAACAAAAAGTGAGATCAGCATCAGATATTTCAAAACCGATATTGGTTATGCACTCTAAACGATCTGATATAGCAAAAAAGTGGTCTCCTGAGGTTCTGGGAATGGATATGGTATTAAATGTTGAAGACATAAAAGAAACTGGAAAGAAATTGGGAAAAAAAGTTACCTTCATCCCTGTGGAAAATGCAATCCACGATATTTTTCTATCAAAAAAAGAGGTTCGTGAAAAGGCCTTTAATGAAATGATTAACTGGTTAAATAAGACGATTAAATAATCACTATGGAAAACAGTATAGTTTTTGAAACTACAATTGATGCATCCGCAGAAAAAGTTTGGGAAACACTTACAAATCCCGATAAAATTGAACAATATATGTTTGGCTCTCGTTGCGACAGCAACTGGACTCCCGGAAGTAAAGCCAACTATTATATCAAACAAAACGAAAAAGAGATTACTGTTGTAAAAGGAGAGGTAATTCGATCCGTTCCTAACAAACTATTGGAACACACGCTTTTTCCAGCTAATTCAGGAATCGAAGATACTTTGGAAAACTACCTTGTGATCATTTATGAACTTGAAGAAGAAGATGGCAAAACTGAATTGACCATCACTCAAAAAGGCTACAAATATGTAGAAAATGGTAAGGAGCGCTACATAGATACTCAAAAAGGTTGGAAAGCAGTTCTCCCTAAACTAAAGGAAACTGCCGAAAAAGCGTGAGTCAGGAACAACCGAATAATCCTCTGCATGGCATAAAATTAGCCCAAATTGTAGAGGATTTGGTCGACTTTTACGGGTGGGAGCAGTTGAGCTTTCACGTTGACATAAATTGTTTTAAAAACGACCCAAGTATAAAATCCAGCCTTAAATTTTTACGAAAACACCAATGGGCAAGAGATCAGGTTGAAGAACTATGGGTTGACGTTTTTGGAGATTTATAAAATCATCTGCCAACAAAATTCAGCATCTGGTTTTCTAGTAGAACTATTACGGCCACAATAGCTATCGCTATTCCAAGCTTTAACAGCTTTTGCCCCATTCGTTTCTTTTCTCCGGAATCCGGAATAACTGCTTTAATTGCTTTGATCACTTTTTCTCTGTTATAGAAAACCACAAAACTTACAGCCGTTAAATAACTAATCGCGCTTAGCATGGCGCCGGTAGAAATCTCAAAGAAAAAATCCACAACAATAATATTCAGCAAAACCGGAATAAGTGTAGCCGCACCAAGTAATTTAGTTCGATGGAAAAGCAACATGAAAGATCCCAGAATCTGAGTTCCTCCGATAAAAAGAATATATCCGTAAGAAAATCCGAAGAACGTCCATGCTAGATCAAAACCTCCCACTTCTGCTAGTGGTAACGATGCTACAGTTTCGGGAATACTTCCTTGATAGAATTGACCTCCCATTAATTTTCCAAACCCATAAGTGAGCAACATGGTTGCAGCGTAAATTCTTGCTGCTAATTCAAAATGTGATAATACCTTTTCTTTTGTGAGCTGCATTAGCTTCAATTTTAATTTGAAGCTTTTACTACTAAAATTTTAAATTGTTACAAGCTCACTAGTCAGGATTTCAGTCCTAAAAATCTATTTTAGTTCTTCTAACTTAGTATCGTACTTCTCAACTAACTCGTTCCAATCGTATTTCTTAACTATGCTTTGGTAATCTACCTGTCGAACTCCCATTACACTTTCGATGGCTGTTTCCAATCGGGCGGGAAGCTCTCCTTCTTCGTATAAAAATTCTCTGTCCAACTCTTCCGGTAAATGCTCCGGATACGCTAAGCGATTAGGTAACAAGGGAAAACAATCACAATACATGGCTTCGATCACACTTCCTCCAAAAAAATCCTGATTTGAGGTTACAGGAAGAATATCTGCGCGCCAAAGCCATTTCGCATAGTCGTCAAAAGAATCAGCATATCCCCAATGTAAGATCTCATCTTTGAGTTTTTCTTTTGCTTCATCAAATATCGGAGGGTTTACATCATTTTGTTCTCCCAATACAACCAACTTGAATCCGATCTCTTTTTCCTTTAACTCAAATAACGTCTCGAAAAATTCTTCCGGGTTTTTGTCATACTCCCATCTGTGATTCCATAAAATGGTCGCCTCAGATTGTTTTTCTTTATCTGATGAACGGAATTCTTCGAATCTTTTCAGATCTAATCCTAAATGCAGCACTTCACTTTTCTCTTTGATCACTTCGATATTATCTCTTTCTCTCTTATCCGGAAACTGTTTTAAGAATTTAGGTAACGCTCCCAAAAAAGAATCCATATGATATTTCGAATTAAAAAACACCTTATCAGCTGCAAGTGCTGAAGCATAATTGATAAAGGAATAGTGGTTATTTCGCTTCTTCTTTACATCTCTGTCTTGTGGCGACCATGGATAAGTCAACTGATTTTCATGAAAATACATCGCCACCGGAATGTTTGCCGATCTCTTTCTGGTCAGTGAAAGAAATGTAGTGAGGTCTAGCATCGAAGTAGCGAGAATTAGATCAGGAGGTTCTTTTAATTCATTGAATTGTTTTGCTAAAGAAACCGCACCACCGTGCATTCTCCATTTCCAGTGTCGACCGGGCAAACTTAGAATTTGAACGTTGTGCTTAGAGTGTTTCTGTAATCCTTCTGCCCACTGCTTATGAGATCCGGAGAAAAAGGGTTCAAGGAGTGTAATATTTATATTTTCCATTTACTAAACTATTTGAGTAAATTTACTCATTGCATTGAGTAATTTGTTATTATGATTTACAGAGCTGAGAAAAATATCCTCCAAAACAGAATTTTAAATGAGCCAAGAGCCTTTTTACAAGTAGTTTATGGCCCGAGACAAATTGGCAAAACTACTTTGGTTTCTCAAATAATTAATGACATATCTATAGTTTCTCATTTCGCTTCAGCTGATGCTGTTTTAAGTGGCCAGCAGACTTGGATAGAACAACAATGGGAAACAGCAAGGATAAAGTTAAACAGATCTGATAGTGCTGAAGGTTTATTAATTCTTGATGAAATTCAAAAAATTGAGAATTGGAGCGAAGTTGTAAAAAAAGAATGGGACACCGACTCAAAAAATAATATTCCGTTGAAAGTAATATTGCTTGGTTCTTCCAGGCTAATGCTTCAGCAGGGTTTGACAGAGAGTTTAGCTGGAAGATTCGAAAATACTTATTTGGGGCACTGGTCATATTCCGAAATGAAAGAAGCATTTGGAATTAGTGAGCGTGAGTATGTTTGGTTTGGTGGATATCCCGGAGCCACAGAACTCTTCTATCAGGAAGAAAGATGGAAAAAATATATTCGTGACTCCCTGATTGATACAATTATATCAAAAGATATTCTAATGCTCAACAGGGTAGAAAAACCTGCTTTAATGAAAAGACTTTTTGAACTTGGTTGTGAATATTCAGGTCAAATACTATCCTACAACAAAATGCTTGGCCAACTTCAGGATGCGGGAAATACTACCACTTTATCTCATTATTTACACTTATTAGATACTGCAGGTTTGCTTGGAGGTATCGAAAAATTTTCACCAAATTTAATCAGACAAAGAGCTTCAAGTCCTAAGTTTCAGGTTCACAATACAGCATTTATTTCTGCTCTGTCATCTTATTCTCTTGATGAGATCACTGCTAAACCTGATATCTGGGGACGATGGGTTGAGTCTGCTATTGGCGCTCATCTTCTGAATGCTTCTTTATCAGAAGATTTCTCGCTAAAATATTGGCGTCATCGAAATGATGAAATTGACTTTGTTTTAGAGAAAAATGAAAAAGTAATCGGTATCGAAGTGAAAAGCGGGAAAACCCAGACTGCAAAAGGCATGGAAGCATTTAAGAAAGAATTTAATCCTCACAAAATCCTCTTAGTTGGCAAAACCGGATTACCGTGGGAAGAATTTTTGGCGGTCAATCCTGCTACATTGTTTTAGTTCTCAACATCCCACGTATAAAAATTGTGGTCTTTGTCTAAACTCCAGCCGGTTGCCGGATAAAGCTGATTTCCAACATGATTATCTTTCGCTGTTTCCAGCATCATACCACAAGCATAAGTTTCGCGACAAAATTCTTTTGATCTTTGTATAAGGGCTTTCGAAAATCCTTGACCCCGATAAGCTTGGTCAACATAAAGATCATTCAATAACCAAAATCTTTTCATTCTGGTTGACGAAAACAATGGATATAACTGAACAAAACCGGTAGCAACGCCGTCATTATTTCGGGAAATAAAGATAACCGACTCATTTTGTTCGATACGTTCTTTCAAAAAAGCTTTGCTTGCTGGTTTATCTGATTCCTTTTCATAAAAAACTCTGTAACCGTCAAATAATTCATTGAGTTCTTCTAAGTCTGCTAATGTGGCTTTTTCTATCTTCATATTCCCCTATTCCTAATTCACATATTCCTAATTCACATATTCCTCTATTCCTAATTCAAAACCTCTCATCCACCGGCAATATCGATTTCAGTTCCACTTGGTTTTCCATCAATAATAGGCATCGCTTTCCCAATCAATTCTCGTACTCCGTCAATACTTAGTGAATCATCGTGATCTTGTTTGGAATCCCAGACCTCAAAAACATGCACGATATCTTTATCATCAGACTGTTGCCCCACAATGTAGACCAGACACCCTTTTGCTGTTTTCATCAAGTTAGCCGCTTCTTCTAAGATCGAAGCCAATTCATCTCCTTTCCCTTCAACCGCTGTAAAACTTCCAGACAGTCCGTATTTCATAATTAACTCCTAATTTTATATTTACCTATTCCCAATTATTCAATTCCGCGATAGCGGCAGCGCATTTCCTACCATCAATAGCTGCCGACACAATTCCGCCCGCATAGCCTGCTCCTTCTCCACAGGGAAATAAACCTTTTATCCTGACATGTTCTAATGTTTTATGATCTCTGGGAATTCTTACCGGACTGGAAGTTCTGGATTCCGGTGCATGAACTACTGCTTCATTAGTTAAGTATCCTTTCATGGTTTTACCAAACTCAAGAAACCCGTTTTTCAAAGCTCTGTACATGAAATCGGGGAAAACCTCCTGAAGGTTAGCGGATGTCAATCCCGGAGTGTATGAAGTATTCGGCAAGTCTTTGGATACAATTCCTTTGGTAAAATCCACTAATCTTTGAGCCGGAACTTTCTGAGTCTTTCCTGCTACTTCCCACGCTTTTTTCTCAATAGCTTTTTGGAATTCCATCACTTTCAGCGGACCGTATTCTTCAAATTCCTTAAAATCACCCATCTCAAGCTCTACCACAATTCCTGAGTTGGCTGTCGGACGAGATCGCTGAGAACCCGACCAGCCGTTTGTGACCACTTCACCGGGTTTTGTCGCACAAGCTGCTACCACTCCTCCCGGACACATACAAAAGGAATACACTCCTCTGTCATTAACCTGCTTCACGATCTTATAAGGTGCCGGAGGCAAATACTCTCCTCGCTCATCACAATTGTACTGAATGGAGTCGATCAAAGATTGTGAATGTTCTACTCTAACTCCGATCGCTATGGGCTTAGCTTCAATTTCTATTCCTTTTTTGTGAAGCAATTCGAATATATCTCGGGCTGAATGTCCTGTTGCCAGAATTACGAATTTTGCATCAAAAACTTCATCATTAGCCAGCTGAACTCCATTCATTTGATCATTCTCGATCAACAAATCAGTAACTTTCGAATTGAAATGAATTTCTCCGCCATGTTCTAAAATGAATTCACGGATCTTTGCGATGATTCTTGGCAGCTTGTTCGTTCCGATATGTGGATGGGCATCAACCAGAATATCCTTTTTTGCACCGAATGACACCAACAGTTCCAAAATCTGATTTACATCTCCTCTTTTCTTCGATCGCGTATATAACTTCCCATCAGAATATGTTCCGGCTCCACCTTCCCCAAAACAGTAATTAGAATCAGGGTTTACAATGTGATTTACATTGATATTTTTCAGATCCTTGATTCTGGACTTCACATCTTTTCCTCTATCCAAAACAACAGGTTTCATCCCAAGCTCAATGCATTTCAACGCAGCAAATAACCCTGCCGGTCCTGCCCCAACAATGATTACAGCTTTTTTGTCGTGTACATTTTCAAATTTCGGAGGAGTTACTTTCTCTTCCTCAAATGCCTCTCCTATATAAATTCGTACTTTTAAATTGATCTTTACCTGTCGTTGGCGGGCATCAATAGAACGCTTCAGAATTTCAACATGAGTGATTTCAGATTCACTTATGTCCGTAGTTTTGGAGATATAAGCTTTTAACTCATCTTGTTGAGCAGCAACTTCCGGTATGACTCTGAGCTGTAATTCTTTTTGCATGAAATAATTTCACAATTTTAAATAAAAAACCCCGATGTAGAGTAAAACTACATCAGGGTTTAAAATAACTATTTATAAATGCTAACGCTTATGGATTTGAAGCTAATCCTCTAACCGATTCAACCAGCATTTTTACTTTTTCATTACTTGAAGCCATGCCGTCCATTTTATCAGCAAGCTCAGTCAAAATTTTCTTTCTCATTTTTGGATTTGCTGCTTCAGCATTAGCTAAGCTCTGTCGAGCCATTTCAACAGTGGTATTATCCAACTCTTTATTTCTTTCAAGCTGATCTACGTAAGCTTTGGAAAGAGCAAAAGTTTTCGGCCAAACAAATTTAGGCTGACCTTGAGCATTCAAATAGTCAAGCTTAACTGTATTCGCTGCATCAATTTCATTTTGAGTGATGTAAGGATTGGCTTCCAGTTCAAAGATGTCAAGTCCACGAGCGATCTCTGAACTTACAATAGCGCCGTTATACCAATAAACTGACCAACTTCCACCGCTAGCCATTCGGTCTGCAGCTACAGGTCCGTAATCCTGAAATGCGATCTCAACCGGATTGTTAGGGTCTGTCCAGTCAAATACTGAAATTCCACCCTGATACCATGACTGAACCATGATCTCACGTCCGGGAACCGGAATCAATGAGCCATTATGAGCAACACAGTTTTCCTGTGAAGTTTGAGGAGCAGGCATCTTATAATATTCCTGGAATTTCATTTTTCCATTTTCAATAGTAAAGATCGCATTTGCTCCCCATTCCATTGGATCACTTTCACGACATTTAGGTTGGCCACCGCCACCCCACTCATCCGTAAATAATACTTTTTTTCCGTCATTGCTGAATGTTGCAGAATGCCAGTATGAAAAATTTGAGTCGGCTACAGCATCAATTCGTGTCGGATTTGCAGGATCTGAAATATCCAGCAAAAGACCATATCCTTCACAAGCTCCGCCTGCTAAACCGATTTCAGGATACAAAGTAATATCATGGCATTGATTTGGCCCTTTTCTTCCTGAGTCATCGCCACCACCAAACATTTGATTTACCAGTTCAGTACCTCTTTCTCTTAATGCAGCACTATCAGCAGCAGTTGGTTCTCCTGCAGTTCCTCCCCTTTCTTCAATTAGTACATTCAGTAATCTTTGGGTTAAACCGTTAGACATTACTCTTTCGGAGCCGTTAAATTCGAAAGTGAAAGCGCCATTCGCTTTTGCTTCAGCAAGAGCTTGTCTTTCAGCCGGAGCTAAACCGTGTGAAGGGGGTTCTTCCAGATCTTCAAAAATTCTTGGTGAACTTACAATAGCTGCGGTTTCAGGATTTGAAAGTGGCACTTTTATCACTTCAATTCGGAATAAAGCTGAATTAGGATCTTCATCAGGAGATACACTTTTGCATCCCGGTAATTCTTCTTCAGGACGAACAGGAGCTGATCCTGATACATATACATACACGTTTTCATCGTCACTCGGATCTTTAAGAACAGAGTGTGTATGTGAACCACGGCAAGTCTGAACATTTGCTACATATTCAGGCTCTTCAATATTAGTAATATCAAAAATTCTGATACCTCTCAGTCTTTTTTCACTTACTGCAGTCTGTACTCCTTCTGTACCGCAATCAAGTCTGCCACTATAGCCTTCACCTGATACAAACATCAAGTTGCCGTATACAGAAACATCACTTTGTGAAGCAGGGCATAAATAATCTTTTACCAAAACCGGATTTGAAGGATCCGAAATATCCCAGACAACTACTCCATTATAATTTCCCTGAATGGCATAGTTTCCTTTAAATGCCAGATCTGAATTAGTTACTCCCAAAAAATCTTTCGGGGGAGGAGTGCTGGATAATTTCTTAAGGTTCCAAAGTGCCTCTTCAGCATCAAAAAGTCCGGCCCCTAATCCCACTCTTGGGTCAGGTGAAGGTGATTCAACGTTTGAAAGTGAAGTTACATTTGGTGATGAATACTCTACATCCATCATCTGCTCAGTGGATGAACAAGCATAAGTAACCAAAGCTGCTGCGATCAGAAAAACCCAAAAGCTTTGCAATGGTTTGCGTGAAAAAAATCTGTTCTTTTTCATATTGATATTACTGGTTTATGTTTTGTTTAGATAGCGTAAAAATAGTTCCGTACTTATTTTAGGATTCTGACTGAATCTCATTCAGCATACGTTTCATTCGTTCAATTTCTGTGATCTGGTCTACATTTATGTCCGTAGATAACCTGAATGCTTGCTCGTCTTGCGCCGCTCCATCCGTATTGATCAAAGTTTGCACCATGGTAACTGCACCCTGATGATGCTGAATCATATATTTCAGATACAATTCATCAAATAGCTTTCCTTTTGCATTACTCAGTTCCACGAGTTGTTCCTGACTCAGCATTCCTGCCATATTCATATGATCTGAATGATCCATATCAGTACCATGAATCATTAAATTTAAACCATCTATGTGTACTTCCGGTACTGGTTGATCCCTATCGCGCAACCACGTTTGCATAGTAGCAATCTCATCTTTTTGAGCATTAATTATTCGCGCTGCTAATGTACGAACCTGAGGACTAGCTCCATTTTCCGGAGCTAATCGCGACATAATCAATGCTTGAGCATGATGACCGATCATTCCAGTCATGAATTTTACATCCGCTTTTGTGAAATTCATCTTTGAGCTGTCAATTCTGGCCCAATAAATTTCTTCTAGTTCTGCTTTGCTGGGTTGTTCAGCTTTTTGTTGAGAAACTCTTTCTGAATTTGGTGAACTTGTATTCTTACTTGAAGAACAAGCACTAAAGATCAGCGTTGAAAACACCAATAAACTAATCAATAAAGTCTTTTTTGCCGTAGGCATAGAATTTTAAAATTTACCTGTGAATAGTCTTAATTCTAAAAGTATAGATTAACCAATAGTGTATTAAAAGACAAAACAAAACCTGTATAAAGCCTGGTAAATATATGTTTAAAAAACCGACTAATTTTTTGGGCTGGTTTGAATTAAAAAAGATTCGTCATTGTTGACTATACAACCAATAAAAAAGATAACTATGAAAAAGTCCTTATCACTTCTAATAATCTTTGCGTTTGCAACCATCTCAGTTGTAGCTCAACTATCAAGTACTGCTGATACTTATGATACTGAAAAAGGTGAACTAACTGTACACCCGGTAAATCACGGAACTGTAGCTTTCACTTTTGATGGTAAAACAATTTTCGTAGATCCATATGGTGGTGCAGATAAATTCGCTGATTTTAATGCACCTGATCTCATTTTGATCACAGACATCCATGGTGATCACCTGAATTCAGAAACTATTACGGGATTAGATACTAAAAACACAATATTTGTAGTTCCGCAAGCTGTTGCTGATCGATTGGGCGATGATAAACAGGATCAAGTTGTAGTCATAGGAAATGGAGAAACTACTACTCAAATGGGAATTCCGATTACAGGTGTTGCCATGTATAATTTACCGGATGATGAGTCTTCCAGACACAAAAAAGGAAGAGGAAACGGCTATGTGATCGATTTTGGAGGAACGAATGTATATCTGTCGGGAGATACCGAAGATATTCCTGAGATGAGGAATCTGGAAAATATTGACATAGCTTTTGTTTGCATGAATTTACCTTACACGATGGACATCTACCAAGCTGCAAGTGCTGTGATCGAATTTTCTCCTACTACAATGTACCCTTATCACCATCGTGGGCAAGACATTGAAAGATTTAAAGAAATAATGTCTGTTGGCAACCCTGAAGTAAATGTGATTTTAAAAGATTGGTATCCAAGTAACTAAATTCAACTAACAACCTATAACCACTTATCTATTCTATGCTAAACTTCGAATTTCAAAATCCAACCAAAATCATTTTCGGGAAAGATCAGATCTCTAAACTTTCTTCTGAAATTCCTGAAAACTCAAAAGTACTAATGGTTTATGGAGGCGGAAGCATAAAAAAGAACGGTGTGTATGATCAGGTAGCCCAAGCTTTAAAAGAATTTGATGTTACAGAATTTGGCGGAGTTCCTGCGAACCCGGAATACGCGGTATTATTAGAAGCTTTAGATATTATCAAAACTAAAGACATAGATTTTATACTGGCAGTAGGTGGAGGTTCCGTAATTGATGGAGTTAAATTTCTGTCAGGCGCCGCAACTTATGAAGGAGATGAACCCTGGGACATTCTTGCAAAAGGAATCAGAACTTATGAAGGATTGCCATTTGGTACCGTTTTAACTCTTCCGGCAACAGGTTCAGAAATGAATTCCGGATCTGTTATCACACGGGAAGAAACAAAAGAAAAAAGAGTTATGGGCGGGCCCGGATTATTTCCACAGTTTTCGATTCTTGATCCACAGGTCGTTCATTCAATCCCTAAAAGACAAATAGCTAATGGTTTAGTGGATTCCTTCTCCCATGTAATTGAACAGTACATGACTTACCCGGTAGCTGCCAGACTTCAGGACAGAATTGCTGAAAGTGTGATGCAGACTTTGATCGAAGTAGCTCCTAAAGTAATGGAAGATCCTTCGGATTATGATGCTGCTTCTGATTTTATGTGGAGTTGTACTATGGCTTTGAACGGGTTGTTAAGAGTAGGCACTCCAAACGATTGGTCAACACATATGATGGCTCACGAACTCACAGCTCTTTACGGAATCGATCATGCACGTACTTTGGCAATTATTCATCCAAGCCAATTAAGGTATAAAGTGGAAGAGAAAAAGGAAAAACTTGCTCAATATGCGGAAAGGGTTTGGGAAATTTCAGAAGGTTCTTTAGAAGAAAAAGCGGAAGCCGGAATCAGAAAAACTGAAGAATATTTTCATTCATTAGAAATGGATACTAAACTTTCTGAATACACTGCTGAATATGAAAAAACATCTGATATTATTAAAGAACGTTTCGAAGAGAGAAACTGGAAGGGATTGGGAGAAAAGCAGAACATAACACCTGATGACGCCAAAAAAATAGTTGAAATGAGCTATTAACATATTGACTATATACACATGTTAAATAATTTCAGTTGCTATTCAATTTTTACGAGTAACCGATTAATGCAGAAATTAAATTGAGCAACTTTTACTAAAGTTTGCTCGTGTAAAGTTAAAAAAGACGTAATTTTGCACAATTTTATGAGCTCAGAGTAATTATATATCTTTAAGCTTAATTCATCTGCATACATTTTTATATGAGGGAACTGCTACTACTAAGCATATTTATTGGGTTGTCATCAATAGCAAACGCTCAAACCATTACGGTTACTGATAATACAACCGGACTACCGATTGAATTTGCTACCATCTACGATGGTAAAAATCAGATATCAGCTATAACAGATATTCAGGGACAAGCGGATGTTTCAGCGTTTAAAGACTCTGAAAATATTTCTATTCGCTATGTCGGATACAGAGAAAAAAAATACAAATTCAAAGAGCTTGAAGAACTGAAATTCATGGTGACTCTGTCTCCATCTGATATTGCACTTAATGAAGTTGTAGTGTCTGCTTCTCATTGGAAACAGGAAACCAGAGAAGTTCCATTGAAAGTAACATCCATTAGTCCTGAAAATATTCAGCTTCAAAACCCTCAAACCGCGGCAGATTTACTAACAGTTTCAGGGGAAGTCTTTGTTCAAAAAAGTCAGTTAGGTGGCGGCAGCCCAATGATTAGAGGATTTGCTACCAATCGGGTTCTTATTGCTGTAGACGGAGTTCGAATGAATACAGCTATATTCAGAAGCGGAAATGTTCATAATGTTATATCTCTGGATCCCTTTGCGATTCAAAATACGGAGATCATATTTGGACCAGGGTCAGTAATTTACGGAAGTGATGCAATCGGGGGGGTTATGAGTTTTTATACCTCAAAACCCGTTTTCTCAACCAATAGTGATTTATACGCTAAAGGTAATAGTACTGCCAGAGCTTCATCTGCAAATAATGAACGAACTGTTCATGTTGATGTAAATTTAGGCCGTGAAAAATTTGCCTCCCTCTCTAGTATAAGTTATTCAGATTTTGATGATCTGAAAATTGGTGCCAACGGTCCTAATGAATACCTGAGAACTTTTGAGGTAACACAGGATCAAAATGGTGATTCCGTAATTTCAAATTCTAACCCAAGAGTGCTTACCCCTACCAGATTCAATCAATTGAATTTGATGCAGAAACTTCGTTACTCCCCTAACGAAAGTTGGGACATAAATTTTGGCTTTCACTATTCCGAATCATCAGATCTGGATCGTTTTGACCGCCTTACTCTCATTAATGACAATGGAGAACCAAGTTATGCAGAATGGTATTACGGTCCTCAAATTTGGCAAATGAATAACCTCAATATTCTTCGAAAATCTGAAGGAAAATTCTTTGATCAGGCTAGTTTTACACTTTCACAACAGTATTTCAGAGAAAGCAGACATACACGGCGATTTCAATCAAGCCAAAAAGTATCCCGGGAAGAAAATGTTGAAGTATTTACTTTAAACCTTGATCTGGAAAAAAACATTAATTCTTCCAATAGAATCTTCTATGGTGGAGAAGTCGTCTTAAATGACATCTCTTCTTTTGGCTTTAATGAAGACATCGAGAATAATACAACTAGTCCGACCTCTACCCGCTATCCCGATGGATCTGATTGGAACTCATATTCTGGTTACATAAGCCATAGATTGAAACTAACGGATAAAATCAATGTTCAAAGCGGTCTTAGATATAGTCATTTCTTTTTATCTGCTACTTTCGACCAAACTTACTACCCGGTTCCGTTTAATGATATTTCAATAAATGAGGGTGCATTTACTGGTAGTTTAGGACTTGTATATACTTTTGATGAAACTTTTCAAATTAATGCAAACCTTTCTACAGGTTACCGAGCTCCGAATATTGATGATGCAGCAAAAGTGTTTGATTCTGAGCCGGGCTCAGTAGTTGTTCCAAACTCAAATCTGAAACCTGAGTATGCGTATAATGCTGATCTTGGTTTTACAAAAGTGATCAGCGAAGCAGTTAAAATCAACTTAACCGGCTATTATACTATCTTAAAAGATGCTCTTATACGAAGAGATTTTATGATAAATGGTCAGGATAGTATACAGTATGACGGCAGGCTCAGCAGAGTACAAGCTATTCAAAATTCCGCTCAGGCCCGGGTTTATGGTTTGCAGGCAGGGGTAAAAGTAGAGCTTCCTTCCGGATTCAGACTATCAAGCCAAATCAACATCCAGAAAGGTGAAGAAGAACAAGAAGATGGCACATTTGCTCCGCTCCGACACGCAGCTCCTACTTTCGGAGAAACACATTTAAGTTATATATATGATAAGCTTGAAATAGATGTATACGCTGAATATAATGGCGAACTTTCAAACTCTGAATTAGCTCCATCTGAGAAAGGAAAAGAGTATCTGTATGCAAAAGATGTTTCTGGCAATCCCTATTCTCCAAGTTGGTACACTTTAAATTTGAATTCCGCTTATGAACTAAACTCTACCGTGAAAGTAAGTGCGGGTGTGGATAATATTACCGATCAAAGATACCGACCTTATTCATCAGGGATTGCAGCACCGGGCAGAAACTTTTTTGTAGCTCTGAGAGCTAATTTTTAAATCTTGAATATTTTGTCCCTATGCTTTAATAAGATCAATTAAAACTGCGAAATCATCGAACACAATATCCGCTAACTTCTTTCCCTTTTCACTTGGACTAGAAGTGTACCAAGCTACTTTCCATCCTGCTGCTTTGCCTCCTTCAACGTCTGAAGAAAGTGAATCTCCAACATATAGTATGTCTGATCTTTCAATACTAACTAACTCCGTGCTGTGGTCAAATATCTTTGGATGAGGTTTCATTACTCCTATTTCTTCTGAAATGACAATTTGACTTACCATTTCTTCAAACCCAAACTGCTTGATCTTCATCCACTGAGTTTCTGCAAATCCATTTGTTATTATACCTACATTATATGTTGCTCTGATTCTGTCGAAAGCTTCTTTTGCTCCTATAATCCATTCCCAGTGATTACGATAATAATTCATATATACTTTTCCCGCTTCTTCATAGAAATTTGCTGAAATACCAAGTTCGATAAAAGTTTCTTCAAACCTCCTTCTGTGTAGGATGTGCCTGTCGATCTCACCTCTCCCATATTCTTCCCAAAGCCCCTTGTTAATTTTATGATAGGTTGATAAAAGTTCATCTAGCGAAATGTCATTAAATTCTTCAAAATGTTTATGAATATCCTTAAGTCCATTCTGTTCTGCCTTTTTGTGATCAAGAAGTGTGTCATCTAAGTCGAAGTAGATAAATTTTGGGCGTAAGTCTGACAATGGAATAGTTTTTGATTATTGTTGAATTAAATGAACCAAAATAAATTTAGGCTCGTAAGCGGGCTTAAGTTAAACAACTAAATACAAAATCATGAAAGGTAAATTAATTATAGGGCTTGTTGTTGTAGGCTTACTCGTTTTTTTTGGAATAAGCGTTAACAACGGATTAGTAGACAAAGAAGAAGCAGTTGAGGGAGCTTGGGCTCAGGTTGAAAATCAATATCAACGAAGAGCCGATCTGATACCAAACCTGGTAAACACTGTAAAAGGAGCTGCTAACTTCGAACAAGAAACGTTGACCTCAGTAATTGAAGCAAGAAGCAAAGCAACTTCAGTAAACATTAGTGCAAGTGATCTTGGTGATCCTGCTAAATTTCAACAATTTCAGCAAGCACAAGGAGAATTAAGCGGAGCTTTATCCAGATTATTGGTTTCTGTTGAACGCTATCCTGAGTTGAAGGCAAATTCTAATTTCAGAGATTTGCAAAGTCAGTTAGAAGGTACTGAAAACAGAATTTCTACTGAGCGTAAACGATTTAATGATACAGCTCAGAATTACAATAGTTCTATCAGGAAATTCCCTACAAGTATCTTTGCTTCTATCGGTGGGTTTGAAAGAAAGGCTTATTTCGAAGCAGATCAGGGTGCAGAAAACGCTCCAACCGTAGATTTTGGTAATTGAAAAGACACAAGAACTAAGACATAAGATGTAAGACATCAGAACACTCTTACATCTTATGTCTAATATCTCACTACTATTCCCATGAAAGAATTCCTTAACGAAGATCAAGAGAAAGCAGTAATCCGTGCAATACGCGAAGCCGAAACATCTTCTTCCGGAGAAATCCGTGTACACTTAGAAGCAAAATGTGAGCAAGAAGATCCTATTGAAAGAGCAAAGGAAGTTTTTGCAGAACTCAATATGCATGAAACAGAACTACGGAACGGGACCATCATCTATGTAGCATCTGAAGATCATAAAATTGCAATCTGGGGAGATGAAGGAATTCATTCGAAAGTTGGGCAGGATTTCTGGGATGACGAGCTTGAACTCCTTACCAAATATTTCATGGCTGATGATTATGAAACAGGTTTAAGAGAAGCTGTTCTGAAAATAGGTGACAAATTAAGAGAATTTTTCCCCTATCAAGGTGAAGATGACATCAATGAATTACCGGATGATATAAGTTATGGAGGCAATAAAGATGCGTAAATTATTTTTAGTTATAACGATCTTATTTATCTCATTAAGTGCTTTAGGTCAGGATATTCTTCCTGATAATCCTCGAGGGTTTGTGAACGACTATGCTAATATGCTTTCGAGCTCGGAAGTAAACCGTTTAGAACAAAAGCTTAGAAATTATCGGGATACTACTTCCAATGTTTTTGCCGTCGCAACAATAGAATCTTTACAAGGAAATTCTATTGAAGAAGTAGCTAATGTAACTTTTTCTAAGTGGGCACTTTGGGAAGGGAATGCAGGTGAACGTGACAATGGTGTTTTACTTCTTATTTCTGAAGGAGATCGTGCATTCAGGATTGAAGTTGGTTATGGTCTTGAAGGTGCTATACCTGATGTAATGGCTAACAGAATACTCAACGATATACTTACTCCTAATTTTCAACAAGGGAATATTTATGGAGGAATCGACAGAGCCACTGATGCTATGATCCAACTGGCTGCAGGTGAGTTCGAAGGATTTCCTGAACGTAGGAGTAACTCTGAAGGAGGCTCTTTTCCTTTCGAAGTGATTTTATTCATTATTTTGATCATTTTTGTACTGGTCAGAAAAGGACGGGGAGGAAATCACGGTGGTGGGAAGAGAACACTTAGTGCCGGAGAAGTTCTGTTTTGGGGAAGTTTATTAGGTGGTGGACCTCGAAGAGGCGGTGGCTCATCATTTGGTGGAGGCGGAAGCTTCGGTGGTGGTGGGAGCTTTGGCGGCTTTGGCGGAGGTGGAGGTTTTGGTTCCGGTGGAGGTGGAGCAAGCGGTGGCTGGTAGCGCCAAGCCTTCGGCTTGGAATTAGGAATGTAGAATTTAAAATTAAGAATTCTTTGTGATTTCGAATTAAAACAGAGCCTGTAGAATATTACAGGTTTCTCTCCGCAATGTTTAGATTTCTCCCTTCGGTCGAAATGACAAATCTAATTCTTAATTTTCCATTTTGAATTCCTAATTCCTAATTCCTAATTCTAAAGCGCTTGTTCCAGATCAGCAATAATATCATCAGCACTTTCGATCCCTACCGATAATCTCACCAATCCATCTGAAATACCGGCATCGCAACGAAGCTGTTCGTCAACAACAGAATGTGTCATTGAAGCCGGGTGCTGTATTAAGGTGTCTACTGTTCCTAAGCTTACTGCCAGGGTACAAAGCTTTACATTATTCATAAGAGATTTCCCCGCTTCGAGACCATCCTTCAATTCAAAAGAGATCACTCCACCGAAACCATTCGTCATAATTGAGCTGGCAAGAGAGTGTTGGGCATGAGATTCCAAACCGGGATACCAAACCGTTTCTACATTTGGATGTGACTCTAAAAACTCAGCAACTTTCATTGCATTTGAAGAGTGTTTTTCCATTCGTAAAGCAAGAGTTTTAACTCCATTCAATGTTATCCAAGCATCCATAGGACCAGAAATCCCACCCAGGTTTTTTCTGAACAGATAGACACCGGTTTCATCCAATAATTCCTTTTTTGCAACCAATGCTCCGCCAATAATTGTTCCATGTCCGCCCATATACTTTGTAGTTGAGTGAACAACAACATCCGCTCCGAATTTAAGCGGCTGCAAATGATAAGGAGTAGCAAAAGTGTTATCAACCATAACCAAAGCACCATGTTCGTTAGCCAGTTTTGAAATTGCTTCAATATCGCTCACTTTCATAGTTGGGTTAGCGATACTTTCTAAATAGATGAGTGCGGTATCAGGATTTTTCTTCAATTCCATTTCTAGCAGGAATAGATCTGTCATATCAATAAAAGAAGTTCTCATCCCAAGCATTTCAGTTTCTTCTTTTAAGAATTGACTAGTACAACCATAGAGTGCATCCTGAGCAATGATATGCTTACCTTTTGCAATGCTGATTATTCCTGTGGTTATGGCAGCCATACCACTTCCGAAAGCTACGCCGGAAAAAGATTCCGGGTTTTCCATTCCATAGGTTTCTAGCTCACAAATAGCACGTTCTAAATGCTCTACCGTTGGATTTCCCAATCTTGAATAAATATGAGAGGCTCCGCCTTCTTCATGAGCGAAAGCTTTTGATCCTTCATCAACATTCTTAAATACAAAAGTAGAAGTCTGATAAATTGGTGTAGTATGTGAACCATATTGATCCTTTTTTCCAGACCCTGCATGTACTGCACTTGATTCAAATGAAAGTTGTTTAGCTTTTGTGTCTATCATAATACTGGAATCACTGTTTCGTCTTTAATGGTATTTAATACAATATTGGTATGAAGCCTTTGCACATCAGGTAATGTTGTGAGTTTTGTTCTCATCAACTGCTCATAATCTTTGGTGTCTTTAGCTACAACATGAAGTAAAAAATCTCCTTCACCTGTTGTATTGTAGCAAGCTAATATTTCAGGAATGGCTTTTACTGCTGAAGTAAACTCTTTCATTCGGTTTAACTGGTGCGCACTTAATGTAACAGTTACAAAAACCGTAAGTCCTTTTTCAACCGCTTCACGATTTATCTTAGCAGAGTATCCTTCAATTACTCCATCTCGTTCCAAACGCTTTACACGCTCAAGAGTAGGAGTAGTAGTTAACCCTATTCTGGAAGCAAGTTCATTATTAGCTATTCTCCCTTCTTTTTGAAGAATATCCACTATTTTAAGATCCGTTGTGTCCAGCTTCATGGCATTATTTGGTTGAATTAACCTAATATTTTACTATTCATTAAATATAATGCCATGTATTAAGAAATCCGAAGAATAATATTCTAAATTTATAATTTATACAGAATATTAAACTAAAAAAGCCCCTCAAGAATTAACCTGAAGGGCTTTAGATGTAGAGTAAAAATTCAGACAGTTATACCAAGCTATCCACTTCTTTGGTTTTTAATCCTTCACCTGCCGGTGAGGTCGGAGTGGCATCCATATATTCATCTAAAGTAAACTCATCTACCTGAATGGCATCATTTCTTGCTGCTTCTGCTTTTTCAACCATTTCTGCTTCTTCTTTTGTGATTATATTTTTCTCCAGAGCAGGTTTCAGCAAGTTCAGAAACGAATCTTTAGGAAGCTCACGCTTTTTCATTGCTGTATAGAGCTTTTTGTATACAGGATTCGTGTTTGTTATTAAAGTTAAAGCATTTTCGTATCGTCCAACAGCCTCAGTCGGATCTGAAGGTATATACATACCGTCTGTCATGCGATCTCTTGCCTTACCGGGCTCTTGCATAGCCTGAGCTACCCTGTGGCCCAGATCATCAGAAGGATAAGTTCCGATAGGATTTAAACGTGACCATATACCTACTAGCCTAAATCCCCAACTAAGTCCCGGAACTTTGATCTCTCTTAAAATGCCATCAAAAGCTTCCTGAATTCTATAGAAAACATAATCCATCGACCATTTGAAATAATCGAGATCTTCTTTACGTCTTCCTTCAGCTTCAAATCTTCTGAGTGTAGCTGTTCCTAGATACATAAAGCTAAGGATATCAGCATAACGTCCCGCAATCTTCTCTTTCATTTTCAAACCGCCACCGTAAGAGCCCAAAGCGATATCAGCAAAAAATGCAAACGACGCTGAAGCCCAAGCCATTTTTCGATAATACTTAGCAGCAGGACCACTTACAGGAGACCCGGCCAGATAACCACGTGTAATGCTAAGCATAAACGAACGGGCTTTGTTTCTACCTACATGACCAATATGAGCCCAGAAATTATCATCGAATCCTTTTACATCTTTATCCATCAAGGCATTAATCTCATTGAGAGCGTATGGATGGCAACGAATAGCTCCCTGTCCGAATATCATCAATGTTCTTGTAAGAATGTTTGCGCCTTCTACTGTAATAGCGATCGGCAAAGAAATATATCCATGAGCAAAAACATTTCGTGGCCCTCTGGAAATTCCTGCTCCTCCCACTATATCCATCGCATCATTTATGATCTCGCGGGTATGTTCTGTGAAATTGTATTTTGCGATCGCTGTTACAACAGCAGGCTTCTCTCCTTGATCCAGCCCTCCGGTAGTATATTTTCGGGCAGCTTCCATAAAATAGGTATACCCGCCAATACGAGCCATTGGCTCTTCAATACCTTCAAATTTCCCAATATTTAAACCAAATTGTTTTCTGATCGCCGCATAAGCTCCAACAACTCGAGTGGATAGTTTTGCGCCTGCCAAACTGGATGCGGGTAGTGAAATACCCCGGCCAACAGCCAGAGATTCCATCAGCATTCTCCATCCATTACCTGCGCCTTCTTTTCCGCCAATTATTGCGTCAATAGGCACAACTACATCATGGCCATGAGTTGGGCAATTATAAAACGGAACTCCAAGTGGGTCATGACGCTTTCCCAATACAACTCCCTCAGTATCTGATGGAATTAATGCACAAGTAATTCCCAGGTCTTCACCTTTGCCAAGCAAATTCTCCGGATCACGAAGTTTAAATGCTAATCCCAAAACAGTTGAAATAGCGGCTAAAGTAATATATCTCTTATTCCAGTTTAGCCTCAGATAAAGTTCTCCATCCTCTCCTTTAAATACCTCACCATCTGAAGTCATTCCTCCTGCATCAGAACCGGCGTTTGGCTCTGTAAGCGCAAAACAAGGCATTTCAACTCCTGCAGCTAATCTGGGTAAATAATAGTCTTTCTGCTTTTGAGTTCCGTAGTGATTTAAAAGTTCTGCAGGCCCTAAAGAATTAGGTACCATAACAGTTGTTCCCAAAGGTCCACATCTGGATGATAATTTTGCTACTATTGCAGAGTGTGCTGTCGCTGAAAATTCAAGCCCACCATACTTTTTGGGGATAATTAGTCCGAAAAAACCTTCTTTTCGGAGATAATCCCAAGTTTCTTCGGTAAAATCTTTTCTTACAAAGACATCCCAATCATTCACCATCTCGCAGACTTTTTCAACCGGACCGTCTAAAAACTCTTGCTCTTCTTTAGTCAGATCGGGGTAAGGTTGCTCAAGAGTTCTTTTAAAATTCGGTTTTCCTGAAAATAATTCGCCTTCGATCCAAACATTTCCTGCTTCTATTGCGGTTTGCTCAGTTTGAGATATTGTGGGCAGGAAGTTAAGGGCATCCAATAACTTCATAATTGGTCCACTTAATAATACCCTTCTTACCGGTTTGATATTAAAAACCAGCACAGGCACTGTATAAGCAATAAATAGCCATTGCGGAGCGTCAAGACCTATCAATCCCACATAACCCGCTATAGCCCATAGCCATAGTGGTGCACCGGTATAAGCAAAACCAATGGCTATTATTACCGTTGCAGCGACCGAAGCCCAAAGTGGTACTTCGCTAAAAAATCCGAATAATTCTGATAATGCTTCCATAATGCTCTCCAAATTTTAAGAAACCTGAGTTCTCACCAGGAATCCTTCTATAATGTGTTGAATAGATTTTTCAATAAAATGTTCTCTGTTAATCCTGTTATCTAATCTTTGATTTAATACTACCGATATTACACCATGCAGTTGAGCCCAAATAGAATAAGCTGCCGTTAGCGGGTCTTCTTCTTCCATCAACCCTTCGCGGACTCCAGATTCAATAATTTTTACCAAAAGCTCGTATGATCTTCGTGCCCTTCTGAATTTTTCTTTCGGGTAACGAGCCATTGAATCTGACTTTACCATATATATAATCTGGTATTTCTCAGGATGCGCAAACGCAAAGTCTGCATAACTTCTGATCACAGATTCAAACTGTGCTATTACTCCTGAGTTGGCATCTACTTTTTGTTCTATTGATACACTCAAAGCTTCAACTGATTCTTCAATCAATGTATGCAGTAGGTGATCTTTGTTATCAAAATAGAGATAAATACTGGTTGCAGATACACCTGCTTCTTTTGCTATTCCACGCATTGAAAGTGCAGTATGTCCGTCATTGTATAAAAGATGACGACTTATATCTAATATTTTTTCTCTTAAAGGGAGTTCTTTTTCGCTCATTTTAAAGATTGGTTAACAGTGTTAACTAGACGAAGTTAACTAATCTGAAGCGAAAATCAAGCAATTGAAAAATAAAATTCAGTTTTACTTTTTTTCACCCCTATTAATTACAGGAAACACTTAATTATATCTGAAATAATATATGTCATGAATTTCTGCTTATTTAACAAAGCTAGATCCTTTTTTGTATTAGCATTACTGACCTTATGCATGCCGTCATTGCTTGAATCCCATCCCTGGGGAGGCTTAGTGATTGATCAGGATGGAAATATATATTTTACTTTTATCTGCCCTATTGATGATGATGCGAATCATTATGCCTGCGTTTGGAAAATAACGCCAAATAATGAAATGATTCATGTTTTGAGAGCTCAAAGATCTCCCAGCGACATTATACTTTCAAGAAATTCAAACAGAGAAATATTCTCTGCAGAACGAACTGGTCAAAATCCACATCATAACAATACACTTTGGATAATTGATCATCCTAAAAATCAAGTCCTGATTCCAAGCACCACTACTCAAAACCAATTTCATATTCAATCGATTGCGGTTAACGAAGAACACGAAATCTACTTTAGCAAAGATTCTGATATTTTTTTCAGAGACAGCCTGAATCAAATAACTAAAATAAATACACCTGATTTTGAACGAATAAATCTGACTGCCTGGGGTCCTGACGAAGAGCTTTACATTATGTCCGGCGATGATATTTATATTTATGATGGTTCGGATTACAAATTATTAGCTTCGGATTTAAAGAAACGAAATCCGGAAGATATTCCATTTTCAGGAGCAAATATTTTTTTCGATATGGTAGTTGATATATCTAAAAATGTATACCTGGCATATTATGGAAACAGAGAAGTGATAAAGATTTCGCCTGATGGTATTGCTAGATCAATTTTGAAATCTGAAAAGCCATGGTCTCCACATGGAATAGATATCTTTAATGGAGAAATTTATGTGTTGGAATCCACTATTGGTGATGGTAAGTGGTGGAAGTTTTGGGAAGAAGACCCTGGGATTATACCCAGAGTAAGAAAAATATCTGCAGACGGAACTGTAAGCACCATCTATAATTTTAAATCTAATTAAGGCCTGAACGAAATGAATTTAATTAGTTTCCCTTTCTCTAAGTGCATCTTTTCGTAATAGGTTTTTATTGAAAGCTCGGGATCTTCCTGGCATTCTTTATGTACGTCTTTTATATCTCTTAACAACTGCAGGTTCTGTTCTTCGATCACTTCTTTGGTGAACTCATAAAGTTCCTGACTATCCGTTTTTAAGTTGATGGTTGCTCCGGATTTTAACAGAGGTCTATACAATTTTAAAAATTTTGGTGATGTAAGTTTCTTCCTATCTTTCTTTAGTTGCGGATCCGGAAATATTATCCATATATCTGAAACTTCTTCCTTTTCAAAAAACTGATCCAGATGATCTATATAAGCTCTGAAAAAACGTACATTTTCTAATTCCTGATCCAGTGCACGTTGGGCTCCAACCCACAAACGATTCCCTTTTAGATCAAAACCGACAAAATTTTTATCGGGATAGAGTTTTCCCAAACCCGTCGAATATTCTCCCTTTCCACATGCCAACTCCAGAACAATAGGATTTTCATTTTTAAGAATATCAGCATTCCAACTTCCTTTGGGAAACGGGCTCTTGCTGTTGTAGTCATGCCAGTCGAAAGTATTTTCGAATGTCCTGACTTCCTCCATCCTTTTTTCTTTAATCTTCGGCATTTCAGGGAGCTAATCTTTTAATGATCCAATTCTTCTTTTCCTTCTCATACTTAATTCTGTCATGTAGTCTGCTGCGCCTTCCCTGCCAAAATTCAATTGATGTTGGCTCTACAACATAACCACCCCAATGATCCGGCATGGGTACATGCCCTGTCGAATATAATTTAGTAAGCGCTTCAAACTTTTCTTCCAAAATTGCTCTGTTCTCAATTACAGAACTTTGTTCAGAAGCCACAGCACCTATCTGGCTCTTAACCGGACGAGAAACAAAATATTCTTCACTAGCCTCTGAGCTAATTTTTTTTGCAATTCCTTCAATGCGAACCTGACGTTCTAATTCTTTCCATAAAAAGCATATAGATACATTGGGATTACTTTCTATATCTCTGCCTTTGTCACTTTTATAATTCGTATAAAAGATAAAGCCATTTTTCTCTATCCCTTTCAAAAGTACAATTCTGGAATGTGGTTTTCGTTCACTATCCACTGTTGAAAGTGTCATTGCATTTGGCTCCGGTAACATCGCCTTTAATGATTCGTCCAACCAAAATTTAAATTGTTGGATCGGATCAGCATGCACATCATTTTTATCTAATGTGCTCAGAGAGTAATCTTCCCTCAATTTTCGAATATGTTTATTATCCATTATTTAAAGTACTCCGGTTCATTCCCGCTTTTCCATTTTATATTACATCCCATACTCGGTATTTGTGGCTCAAAATTCTCCTCTCCTTCTATCAAAGAATTTGTTGCAGCTCTCATGTCATTTCCTGATACAGGCTTTCCGTTTCCGGGTCTGCTATCATCAAACTGACCTCGATAAAATAATTTCAGATCTCTATCAAACAGAAAGAAATCCGGAGTACAGGCAGCTTTATAAGCTTTTGCCACTTCCTGAGTCTCATCATATAAATAAGGAAAAGGAAAATTATGTTTCTCAGAAAGTTCTTTCATTAAATCCGGTGAATCCTGAGGGTAATTCTCAACATCGTTTGAACTTATCGCGATGCACTCGATGCCTTTTTGTTTGTACTCATTAGCAAACTCGACCAAACCTTCATTTAAGTGTTTAACATACGGACAGTGATTACAAATAAACATTACCAATACGCCTTTATCGAACTTGAGATCATATAAAAAAACTTTACTTCCATCAGTATCCGGCAGTTCAAAAGATGGTGCTTTAGTACCAATTTCCAACATTGTTGACAAAGTAGCTGACATGTTATTAAATCCTTAATTACCTTTGTTAAAATTATAGACTACGATGAAGCCTACTACTAAGATATTAAATGATAGAGACAAAATTTTGTTTGAGAAAGCACTCAAATTTTATTTTTTTGCTCGCCAAATAGATGTTAAGAAACTCTCAAAAGACGTTAGTGAACGATTACACTATACAGGTTCTGTTGCTTACTCTCTGGTTATTACCTACGCTAAAACCGGATCTCTGAAAATTGAATACATGGATTTCCTGAATCAGGAATTAAAAACCATGCTTTCATCTGACGAAAAAATCTATCAACCTCTTCAAATTAAGCCCTCAGAAATAGACGATATCGAGTTAATGAAAGAGACTAAAATTTCATTCTTTGATGAAGACGAAGGTGCTGATTCTGAGCTAATTTATTATTCCAATCAGAATTTACTTGAGTTGAAAAAACTATAGACATAAAAAAACCCGATATCCTTAATCTTTTTGAAAAGATGGCTACTATGTTTAAAAAGCTACTCTCTGTAGTAAGGATACCGGGAAGCTACATTTAATTAGACGACACAAAAACACTAAAGTTTCTAATTCTATAGAAATTTAATAGTAACTATGTAAATAGTTGCAATTGCTCACCACAAGATCTTTTAAAGTGGTCTGTAGTTAGCTTATTAATATCCTGATTGAGGTCTAACTTTCTACTCTGTACTTTAAAGAGATCTCTTATTTGTACAGCGAAGTTTCCTTCACCTCTCATTCTTTCTCCAAACTCAGCATTATATAATTTTCCTCCTCTCATATCCCGAATTCTATTTAAAACCTTGTTCTTTCTTTCAGGAAAATTCTGTTCCAACCAATCCTGAAATAGATCCTTCACTTTAAAAGGCAATCTTAAAATTATAAAACTAGCTCTTGTAGCACCTGCATCAGCTGCGGACTTTAAAATATCAGCACATTCATGATCTGTTAATCCCGGAATTATTGGAGCAATATTCACGCCTACCGGAATTCCTGCGTTGGCTAGCTTTTCAATTGCTTTCAGTCTTCTGTAAGGTCGAGACGTTCTTGGTTCCATTACTTCTGTAATTTTGTTGTCTAAAGAAGTCACTGATATAGTCGTGCTTACACAATTGTATTCATTCAGCTCTTTTAATAGATCTATATCTCTGGTTATAAGGTGGTTCTTGGTTATGATACCTACAGGATTTCTGAACTCTGCCATTACTTCAAGGCACTTTCTGGTGAGTAAAAGTTTGCGCTCAATTGGCTGGTAACAATCAGTTATACCACTCATTGCTATAACCTGTGGCTTCCATTTTGGTGATTGAAATGTTTTCTTCAAAAGCTCAGGAGCTTTGTATTTAACCATTATTTTGGTTTCAAAATCCAGCCCAGCGGAAAAACCTAAGTACTCATGAAAGGGCCGTGCGTAGCAATAAATACAGCCGTGCTCACATCCTCTGTAAACATTTAATCCGGCATTGAAAGGTATATCCGGACTTTTGTTATAAGAAATGATCTCCTTTGTATGATCTGTAAAGAGTTTTGTTTTAGGATTTGGTTTTTCTCCTGTTTCTTCATCTAGCTTATAATCAATATAGTTTCCTTCAAATCTGTTGATCGGATTATCTGAAGAACCTCTTCCCTTTATTTTCTGATGTAGCTTATCCATTTATACACATATTTTGTACATGTAATATATGTGTTTAACGAATAACTACAAAAAAAGCCCCCGGGTTACAGGAGCTTTTAAAATTGTTTCTTTTTTTACTGTTTAGTCAGCGCAAGGAGTGTCTTCAAGATTTTCATCCCAGCAAGACTTTATCCCTTCATTATAGTTTGGAGATATAATAAATCCGACTTTTGTTTCAGTATCAAATTCTATTGTTGTGACGTTTCCATTTGAACCATCCACATAAACAATTGTTTTCAAGGTACCATCAAAGTCATAATCTATTTCTGAACCTTCATTTCCATTTCTGTCGCTCAGTACTGAAAAATCCAGATCAATACTTCCGTCATTATCAATATCCCATTCAATTTCTGAAACAGGCTCATCTTCCTGAGCATCATAATAAGTCCATTCACCTTCTGTTCCGTCATATTCTGCTTCACCTGAAAACAATAGAAAATTATTAAGAGGTGGATCGGTTGCTGATGTAGTTACGAAAAAATTCCACTCAACATTATCTTCAGAATCTACTTCGGCAGTTAGTAAAACTGAAAATTCATTGTCTTCATTTTGAGCGGTATACATCCACTGATATTCTCCTTCTGCTACAACTTCAGGATCTTGGTTTTGAGCAGCTGAAATCAAAACCTTGGGTATGATCAGGTTTGCATCAACGATTAACTTTGCAACTCCTGCTCTGAAAAGAGCGGCATTAAAATTAGAACCGGCCTTTAACTTAGAGTTACTATTGCTATTAAAATCCGACAGATCAATAGCCATTGTTTGTACAGATGGAATCTCTGGTGTGATTTCTGGTTTATTATCGGAATCACTGCATGATATAAAAACAGCCATAATCAGTATTATAGCTGTTAAAGATTTAAGGTTTTGAAAATTCATTTCAGGTCTTTTTGTTCAAGTTTCTTACTTAAATCTTAAGACCTGATATTTGTTCCAAATTCTATTTATCTGTAGAGTATACTTTTTTACCGGCAACCCAGGTTTCCAAGACATCTATCTTCCAGATTTCGCTTGCTGGAACTGAAAAATAATCCCGGTCAATCAAAATAAAATCGGCCCATTTCCCTTCTTCAATTGATCCCAAAACATTTTCCTGATGACCTGCATAAGCTGCATCAATAGTAAAGGCACGAAGTGCTTCTTCTCTGGTTAACGATTCGTTTGGATACCAACCGCCTTCAGGATTTCCACTATGATCCATTCTTGTAACGGCTGAGTACAATCCAAAAAATGGATTGGAATGCTCAACCGGAAAATCAGAACCGGCTGCTACTACGGTTCCTTGCTCCAAAAATGTTTTCCAGGCATAACCACCTTTAATTCTCTGTGGTCCTACTCTGTCTTCAGCCATATTTTTATCGCTGGTTGCATGTGTTGGTTGCATGGAAGCAATAATGTCGAGCTCTTTAAATCTTGGAATGTCTTCTAGAGCAACTATTTGAGCGTGCTCTACTCTGTTTCTTAATCCCTGATCTCCATGTTCATTTTGAGCTTTTTCAAGAGCATCTAGAACCTGTCTGTTTCCTGCATCACCGATAGCATGTATGTTTGCCTGAAATCCTTTACCAACTACTTTTGATACAGCGGCATCCATTTCTTCCTGCTCCATGAACAACAAACCAACGTTCCCCGGATCATCAGAATATGGCTGTAACATAGCAGCTCCTCTACTCCCCAAAGCCCCATCGGAATATAATTTAACACTTCTCAGAGCAAGCATATCATCTGAGTATGAGTCAACCGGTCCGTTTTTAGAAAGCTCATCGAAAGTATTTCCTGAACCTGATATCATTCCATAGATCCTGGTTTTTGCCTTTCCCTGATCAGCGAACTCTTTATATAAATTCCATGCTTTAACTCCTACTCCTGCATCATGAACTGATGTTATTCCCATTTTTGCCATTTGGGCATACGCTTTTTCTAATGCCAGTTTTTGTTCTTTTTCAGTTGGAGCTGGAATTTCGGATTCTACAAAACCTTGTGCAGCATCTATGAATACACCTGTAGCTTTCCCACTGCCGTCTCTTATAACTTTTCCGCCCTGCGGATCGGGAGTGTCTTTACTGATGCCTGCCATTCTTAATGCCAAACTATTTCCCCATCCCGCATGACCATCAACTCTGCTTAACCAAACCGGACGATCAGAAATGACCTTATCAATATCTTCGGCGGTTGGAAATTCATTTTCTTCCCATAAGGTTTGATTCCAACCCCTGCCTTGTATCCATTCCAGATCGGGATTTGCTTCTGCATAATTTTTGAGTGTGTCAAGGGTAGCTTCTAGGGAGTTAATACCCATAAGATTTACATTGAGTTGCTGGAAGCCCAATCCCATTACATGTCCGTGAGCATCAATTAAACCAGGTAGCAGATTTTTGCCTTCACCATCAATAATTTCAGAATTAGGATAGTTTTCCGCAAGTGAAACGTTACTGATTTCCAAAAACTTACCATTTTTTATGGCAACGGATTTAAATTCGACCAGATCTTCACCGATAATGGTATAACCGTTAACGTTTTCGATTAGTGTTATGTCTTCTGACGGGCTGCATGCAAGTATTAATGCAGCTATAGTTATCAATAGTATTTGTGTATACTTCATATGAGTTTTTATTAAAATATTTATCGTAATATAGGTATTGACAATCGTTTACTTAAATCAAATTTAAAGCTTTTACAATAGCACAACAGGTGCTTAAATTTACGTTGCATGAATTTTATCTGTATAAGATCCTTTCTTTTTCTTCTTTATTTCATACTTAGTTTATTTACGATAAAATCTTACGGTCAATCACGTTCTGTAGATAATGTTGACAGTTTAAAAGCAGAGTACAAAAAACAAAACCCGTCGAAGCAAGCTGAAACAATCATTCAAATACTTGAATACTATCAAAATATTGATGTAGACAGCTCTGTGTTGTATGCTAACAGACTTTTAGAATTATCCGACTCACTTAACTACGAGAATGGTATCCTTGCCGGAAATACAAGCTTGATCAATGCCGATTTTATCAAAGGAGCCTATTTTGAAGGAATTCAAAGAGCGATTCCTTTTTTAAACCAACAATTTGACAATGAAGGCTACCATCATGCCAACCTGTATTTGGTTACAGGAAACTGTTACGGCTCACTTGGGCTTTATAAAACCGGGGTAGAATACTATTTAAAAGCCCGAAAAATTTTCAGCGAGTTGGAAAAAGAGGATAAACTGAATAAAATCTCTAACAATCTGGGTGCTCTATATATACGTTTGGAAAACTTTGAATCTGCCCTTGAAGTCTTCAATAATATGAATATCTCAGCCGGGAACAGAGCACTTAAAGTTACTTCTAAAGTAAACTTTGGCTTTATTTATTTGGGGCTGAAAGATTTTAAGAAAGCTGAAAGTCATTTCCTTGATGTACTTGATTTCGGAGATGACGCTATTGAAGTACGAGCTAAAGCTATTTCCAGTTTTAAACTAGGAGACCTTTATACTCAGGAAAAAAACTATCAAAAAGCGTTATATCATTTCAATAGATCTATAGAGTTTTTCTCTCTTCTTGAAAATGAAGCCCAAACTATGAATCCGCTTAACGGAATTGCAAAAGTTCATTTTATATCGGGAGATTTAGCTTCAGCTTTAACCGTAGCATTACAGTCTGAAGAAATCGGGGAAAAAACACAGACTCTCTCTGAATTAAACTCCGTTGTGAGTCTTTTAGCAGAAATCTACAAAGCTCAGGGCAATTATAAGAAAGCATATGAGTATTCTGTCAAAAACCTTGCTCTGAGTGACAGTTTGAATATTAGCCAAAGAAATCAGGAAGTTCAGGTTTTGGAAGCTGAATATAATTTTGAACGCAGAGAAGAAGAATTAAAGCTTGCTCAGAATATTAAGTTCAGAAATCAAAAATTGATTCTTGGAGGAGTTAGTTCATTTCTTTTTGTCAGTCTTATTTTCATATTTGTGTTTTACAGGAGTAAAAAAAATAAAGAAAAAGCTAATCGGAGACTTGAGAGACTGAATCTTGATCTGGAAGAAACGAACAAAATCAAAAACCAACTTTTCTCTATCATAGCTCATGATTTAAGAAATCCGTTAAGTTCACTTTATGGTTTAGTGACATTACTGGAAATGAAAGCTGCTGATAAAGATGAACTCGATAAATTGATTCCTGAATTGGTTTCTCAATTTAAACATACCTCCACTCTCTTAAACAATCTTTTGAACTGGTCTAAAAGTCAAATGCAGGGCTACAAAGTAACCCCGATAAAGTTTGATATCTATGATGTTTTTATCAAGAATGTTGAGCTACTCTCTAATAGATTTGACGAGAAAGAAATTACAATCGATCTGGGCTCTGGTAGTGCAGAAGATGTGTTTGCCGACAAAAACATGATGGATGTAGTAGTTCTCAACATATTATCAAATGCGCTAAAGTACTGTGACAAAGGAGATACAGTTTCTGTTAATACCGTATCAGAATCGGATTTTTTAATTATTTCTATAAAAGATACAGGCATGGGAATTCCTAAAGATAAGATCCGACTTTTATTCACTAGTTCATTTTACTCTACTACAGGAACACGAAATGAAGCAGGAACAGGTTTAGGATTAATGCTTTGTAAAGAGTTTATAGAAAAGAATGGTGGTAAAATTTGGGTTGAAAGTAAATTCTCTGAGGGCACTACTTTTTATTTTAAACTTCCCATCTATGATTCCAGTAATGACAGTTAAGCCGTCCAAAATTCTTTTTTTAAGTATTCTGGTTGCACATTCGAACCAGCAATATCTTCTTTACTTTTAAATGACAAGGCCTTTAATATTTGATCGTTCTCATTGTGTTCAAGGTCACTACCCAGTTTTAAATTTCCGGATTCATAATTAACCAAAAAGAAAAACTCGATAGCATGAAACCGGTCTTGGATGATTTCATTAATATGAACTAGCTTATTTACAGAAATAGTTAATCCTGTTTCCTCAAGAAACTCTCTTTTAAGTGCTTCTTCCAAAGTCTCTCCAAATTTAACTCCTCCTCCCGGAGGCGTCCAGATAAGCTCATTCGATATTGGAGACAACAATTGTGCTAACAGTATGCACTCATTTTTAATGAGTATTCCACAACTGCGTACTCTGGTCTTATCCTTGTAACCTGACAAGCTATTTTATTACTTTTTTCTTTGACTTTTTTAAAGCGCTGTATTGATCATTTGCTTTGGCATGTTTTAAACTCGCCTTAACAAAATCTACGAAAAGAGGCTGAGGGTTATTTACGGTACTTTTTAATTCCGGGTGAAATTGAACCCCAACAAACCAGGGATGATCGGGTATTTCTACAATCTCAACCAAGTCCCTTTCCGGATTCATTCCCACTAAAGCCAAACCTCCTTCAACCAACTTATATCTCAAGTTATTGTTCACCTCATAACGATGACGATGACGCTCAAAAACCAGTTCTTCTCCATAAGCTTTATAGGAATTCGAGTCTTTATCAAGTTTACAAGCATATTTACCCAGTCGCATTGTACCCCCCATATTCTCGATGTCTTTTTGATCATGCATGATATCAATTATGGGGTATTCACAATCATCTTCAAATTCAGTACTGTTTGCATCTTCCCAACCGCATACATTTTGTGCGTATTCTATCACAGCACATTGCATTCCTAAACAAATTCCGAAAAATGGAATTTTATTCACCCGAGCATATTCAACTGCTGCCAGCTTTCCACTTATTCCACGTCCACCAAATCCCGGAGCTACTAAGACGCCTGAAATTCCTTCCAGTTTCTTAGAAATATTATCTTTAGTGAGATCATCAGACTGTACCCATCGAACATTAACTTTGCAATCATTTACTGCTCCTCCGTGAATAAAAGCTTCAACTATTGATTTATATGAATCATGATGCTCAACATATTTACCGACTAATGCTATTTCAATAGCTCCAGAGGGATCGCAAACAGCCTCAACAAACCCAATCCAATTATCAAGGTTATATTCTTTAGTTTCCAGTTGAAGCTTTTCAATTACACGCTTATCCAGACCTTCCTTTTTCATTAACAACGGAACTTCATAGATACTTTTTGCATCCAGAGATGCTATTACATCTTCCAGATCCACATTACAGAACCGAGCCACTTTACTCCTAATCGAAGAATCTAGCTCATGTTCTGACCTGCAAACTATAATATCAGGTTGTAAACCACTTTCAGAAAGAGTCTTAACGGAATGCTGAGTTGGTTTTGTTTTTAACTCACCCGCAGCTGCCAGATATGGAACCAGAGTTAAATGGATTGACAATGTGTTCTTTCTTCCTACATTGTACTTAAGCTGTCTTACTGCTTCTATATATGGTAAGCTTTCAATATCACCTACTGTCCCACCAATCTCTACAATCACAACATCATACTTTCCTGATTTTCCTAACTCTAGAACATGAGATTGGATCTCATCAGTTATATGAGGAATTACCTGTACAGTTTTACCAAGATAAGCGCCTTGTCTTTCTTTGGTAATTACATCATTATAGATACGTCCTGTGGTAACATTATTGGATTGTGAAGTCTGTATATCTAAAAATCTTTCGTAATGCCCTAAATCCAGATCTGTTTCGGCGCCGTCATCAGTAACGTAAACTTCACCATGCTCATATGGATTCATTGTTCCAGGATCCACATTTATATAAGGATCCAATTTTTGAACAGTTACTTTTAGACCTTGTGCAACTAATAACCGACCTAGTGAAGCACAAATTATTCCTTTCCCAAGAGATGAAGCGACCCCTCCGGTTACAAAAATATACTTAGTAGACATGCGAAGTTTGAGTGAAGTTGATGGATGGAAAAGATAGTATTCTAACACACCCTATTCAATGCAACTTTGAAAGTTATTTAATTTATCGTCAATTTTTTTTGAACAATTCTTCTACTACACCAATCAATACATCCGGTTTATCTGTAAAAATTCCTTTTGCTCCTGATTCGATAATTGATTCCATGAGGTTTTTATCATTTACAGTATATACCAGGAATGGAATTTTATAGTCATTCAGTTGCTTAACCCAGTTTTCAGTTAATTCTTTCTTGTTCAAATTAAAAGCATCAATATTATAATCTTTGGCGAGTTTCACAGGTGCTCTACCGTTCGATTGCTTTTGTTCATATAACATTGCCATTTTCACCGGATGTCTACTTTTCTTTACTCTTTCCAACACTTTATAATCAAAACTGGAAATCAGTACTTCGTCTTCCATTTCCAATTCATTAACTAAATTCAAAACCAGTTCAACAACTCCTGACTCTTCATTATCAGTAACCGCATCAGGTTTTATTTCTATATTTACAAGTATCTTTGCTTTTGAGTACTCAAGAATCTCTCTTAAAGTAGCAATTCTTTCATTTTTGAATTTTGGATGAAACCAAGAACCTGCATCCAGTTTTTTCATTTCGGAAATAGTATGATCTAAGACTAAACCGGATCCATTTGTTTTATAGTCTAACCTTTCATCATGAAATACTACCGGTATATTATCTTTTGACAGCAATACATCCAATTCGATCATATCTGCCTTCATATCTACAGCGGCCTTGAAAGCGGACATTGTGTTTTCCGGAAAATAAGCGCTGGCTCCTCTGTGTGCTATCACGAAAAACTTTTTCTGAGAAAGGTTCATATTTTAAGTACCTGCATGAGGTTCATTAATTAAAAGCTTTAGAAGCTAAGCCTCTAACTTTCTGTTGAAAGAAAAAAAATGAGTAGTAACAGAAAAGTCACTCGGGTATATTTAGTCTCAGATACAGTTGAAGAGTTCTAAATTAATTTAGAATAGCTAATATATTTCTATAGATATAGAACTATATATGAGCAATAACTTTCATCCAAAAAATTTAATTCTGAAACGTTATTACTCTCTTAATTGCTTTGTTAATCAACGAATTAAAACTGTTAGTGTTTGACAATACAGAGTATGAAAAAACTAATCCCGATATAATTGATAAGCAACCAAGTAAACTCAAAGCCGTTGCAAGCCATATCGGTTGTATCAACCCAAGAATTGAAACAGTTACTACAGTTGTTCCCAATAAAACCTGAATAAATGCTGATAAAAATTGAAAAGCATTCACAGGAGGAGCGTCGTTTTGCTCTGAAAACGATCTAAACTGCTTATTAAGTTTTAATTCTAACCCATTGTCAGAACTCTTTCCCAGTAAAGAATTCATCTCTTTTTCTTCATTGTTCATGTCCTTACCTTTTACTAACCACTTATATTATTACAATCTAATAAATCAGCGCTAACAAAAAAATAAAAATGAGTAAAATTGATAATATTTACATTTACGGTCGCAACCCAATAATTGAAGCGTTAATAAATCGCCCCAACGAGGTTGAAAAAGTTTTTGTAAAAAACTCTATTCAACTTAATTCTATTGATGGCTTAACTGATTTAATTTCAAAAAACTCAATTCCGGTATCTAAGGTTCCTCAAATTAAAATCCAGAATCTAGTAGGAAGAGTAAATGATCAGGGAATTGTTGCATTATTAAGTCAAATATCCTACACCAACTTCTTTGATTGGGTATCTGAGCTTGACTTAAATTCGAATCCCGCTGTAATTTTTCTTGATGGAATAGAAGATCCGTATAACTTTGGAGCAATATTGAGAAGTGCTGTTGCAGCAGGAATTTCTGCAGTAATCGTGCCTACTCAAAAACAAGCGCCTGTTAACGCTACTGTTTTTAAAACTTCTTCAGGTACCGCAGGGAGAATTCCAATCATTAGAGTACATAATGTAAACCAAGGACTAAAAGACCTTGAACTAGCAGGGTTTGAAGTTTATGCCTTAGACGGCAACTCAGAAGCTTCCTGTTGGGATGCAGAATTCGATAATCCAACGGCTTTCTTGATCGGAAATGAAGGGGAAGGATTAGATAAAAATGTAATTAAAAAAGCTTCTAAAACATTACGGATTCCTATGGTAAATAATGTAGAATCGCTTAATGCTTCGGTTTCTGCTGCACTTATTTGTTATGAGTGGGCAAGGAAAAGGTCATAAAAAAAACAGACTGAATTACATTTAGTCTGTTTTTTTACCTTCGCTAAGAAATTTTTAGCTGTTATTTGCTACTACTTCAGATTCTGAAAAAAAGTAAGCTGCTTCTATTTTTCCATTTTCAACTGAATCTGATCCATGTATAATATTTTCACCTAGACTGTCAGCAAATTGCTCTCTAATTGTTCCTTTTTCAGCTTCTTCAGGATTAGTTGCTCCAATTAGAGTTCTGAAATCAGCTACTGCATTTTCTTTTTCCAATATCATTGGAACACAAGCTCCACTGCTCATAAACTCACAAAGCTCTCCATAAAAAGGTCGCTCTTTATGAACTGCATAAAATCCTCCTGCAGTATCCGCTGTTAATCTTGTCATCTTCATTGCTAAAATCTTGAATCCTGCTTCCTGAATTTTTTGGGTAACTTCACCGATAAGTTCTTTACGAACACAATCAGGTTTCAAAATCGTCAACGTTCTTTCTAATGCCATTATATTATTTATAAAATTAATTTTTTTGTAACAACCCTTTTGAAAAACTCTCTTCAAAATGGTATTTAAAGATAAGATTTAGGACATTAATTAACGAATCAAAAAAAGGGGCAGGTAACTCAACTGATTATGCAGAACACCTTTGAACATAGTTTTAATTGGAGCTTTATTTTAAAAGCTAATCCAACCCAACTATGGCCCTATATTTCTGATACAAATAAATTTTTAAAATCCGCAGGACAGTTTTCTGTTCGAAAAGAATCTTTTTTGAGAGAAAACAGAAAAGGATTTCTTGAGTTAACCTCAACAAAAATTAATACCGGATATGCCTGGGTTGAGGAGCCTTATGCCTGGGAAAAACCTTTTAGATTCGGTACTTCAAGAAAATATAAAGCAAGCCTTATTCAGTCCCTATCTTTTAATGTAAACCTAATACCTGAAAGATCTGGTACAAAACTCATTATTGATTTAAAGATTACTACTTCCAGAAAATTTATAAGATATTTTTTAGCTCAGTACATTGAGAGAATAGTTAAAAGAAAAGTTCAAAAGTATGTATATGATTGTGATCAATCAGCTTTTACCAATACTCTTCCATATAAGCATTCAAAGAAAACAAGACTTACAAGAAGAGCAAAAACTAAAATTAATGAAATTGAAGCTGATTTATTAGAAAAGACTCGCCGCCAACGAATAATAAATCATCTTTTGGAATATATTCTGCAAGCTCAGGATGAAGATTTGAAAACAATTCACCCCTACAGACTCGCAGAATATTGGGGGGAGAAAAAATACTCGGTTCTGAATGTATTCTTAAATGCAGCCAAGCTCAGGTTATTAGACTTCAGATGGGATGTGTTTTGTCCAAATTGCAAAAACACAAAACAAAGTTTCCGAAGAATGAGAGATATACATTCCGATCTTCATTGTGATGCTTGCGATTGTAGTTATTCCATTGATTTCAACGAAAACCTTCATCTGGTTTTTAATCCAAATCCTCTTATTCGTAAAATATCAAACAACACGTACTGCTACGGAGGCCCCCAAAATACACCTCAACGAGTCACTCAACATTTTTTAAAACCAGGTGAACGAAAATACTTGAATATCAGCCTCGAAGAAGGTACTTACCTTTTTAAAACCTCTGTAAATGAAGGGTTTCTGAAACTGCATCTAAGAAAAGATATCGATGACGCAGCTACTATCTTTATTACAGATGAAAACTTTGATGGACAGGACGCTACCGTCTCGATCAACCCCAACCTTACTATAGTAAACGATTCCGAACAAGATCTGATTTGCTATATTGAGAAGGAAAATTGGCGACAAGAAGCGATTTATGCCACAGAGGTAACATCCTCTCACGATTTCAGAACTTTATTTGCTCAGGAAACATTAAAGGATGGAGAAAAAGTTACTGCATCCAACGTAACTATTTTGTTTACAGACTTAATGAACTCGACTGATCTTTACCTACAGGAAGGCGACGAATTTGCAATCGGACAGTTGATGAGTCACTTTAAAATTATCCAACAAATTGTAGCTGAGGAACGGGGAGGAATCGTAAAAACCATTGGAGATTCTGTAATGGCTGTATTTAAAGAACCTGTATCAGCATTAAAAGCGGTAGAAAGAATCCAGCAGATATTTTCTTCTTCTACTGCTATGGGAGAATCCTTTAAACTTAAAGCCGGAATTCATTTAGGAAATTGTACCGCAGTTAATTTAAATGACCGAATAGATTATTTTGGCACAACCGTAAATATTGCCTCTCGACTTGTTGATGTAGCGGAAGAAAAAGAGATAGTAGTATCCGAGCCCTTCTATAATTTTGGAGATGCTGACTTATATTTACAAAACAATCGAAAAAGCTTATTTATTAAAACAGGTGAAAAGGAATTAAAAGGATTTTCCAAAGAAACTTTCAAGGTAAAACAGATTAGCATGGAAAGAACTTCATTACGACTTGTCATTTAAACCCTTTGGTTCCATGCTAGTTTATGGGCATTGTTTTATATTAAAATAAAAATGCCTGTTAAAAAACATCACCCTTCTATCAAGGACTCTACTTTGCATATGAAAGCAAAGAAAAATATAGCTTTGATTGCCCACGACCACAGAAAAATGGATTTATTAGACTGGGCAGAATTCAATAGCGAGTTTCTCAAAAATCACAATTTGTTCGGAACAGGTACTACCGGATCTTTAGTTTCACAAAAATTAAATCTTCCGGTTTATACTTTTAAAAGCGGTCCCTTAGGTGGTGATCTCCAAATTGGAACAGCCATTGTGGATAATGAAATTGATATGATGATCTTCTTCTGGGATCCCCTTCAGGCTCAACCTCACGATGTTGATGTAAAAGCATTACAGCGAATTGCTATCGTTTATAACATTCCTTTGGCTTGTAACAGATCTTCGGCTGATTTTCTGATAACATCCCCACTTATGAATTCCAACTATGAGCGGTTTATTGTGGATTACAGCCAAAGATTTAAGAAAGATTTAGACGATTAAAATTCTGATTCCGATTTATTACTATTGAAATATAAATTAGCTGTAGAACTGCTTATTTTAACATTACTCAATTAATAGTAGAATCAAATTTTACTCATGTCGCTAAACAGACTTCAATTCGAAAAAAGCCCCTATTTACTTCAACATAAGAATAATCCGGTAGACTGGTATCCATGGTGCGATGAAGCTTTTGAAAAAGCGGCATCGGAAAACAAACCCATTTTTTTATCCATTGGATATGCTACGTGCCATTGGTGTCATGTTATGGAACATGAGAGTTTTGAAGATGAAGAGATCGCAAACTTAATGAACGATACGTTTATCAATATCAAGGTTGATCGAGAAGAGCGCCCTGATATAGATAGTACTTATATGACGGTGTGCCAAATGGTGACAGGTCATGGAGGTTGGCCTTTAACTATAATAATGACTCCGGATAAAAAACCTTTTTTTGCAGGAACCTACATTCCCAAAGAAGCTCGATTTCAGCGAATTGGATTAAAACAACTGATCCCTGGAATAGCCGGAATGTGGAAATATGAACCGGAAAAAATTAAAAAAGCTACAGAAAGTATTCAGGATGGATTTGATAAGTCGTTGCATTTTGAGAAAGGAACTTTCCCCGGGCTGGAAGCTGTAGAATATGCCGCTGAGCAGCTATCACAACGCTACGATGATGATCACGGTGGGTTCGGTTCAGCTCCTAAATTCCCCTCTCCACATAACTTAAGTTTCCTGCTCCGTCAGTGGTACGCTACAGGAGAAGATCGTTTCAAAGATTCGGTTGAACATACATTAACAGAAATGCGCCTTGGAGGAATTTGGGATCATATAGGATATGGGTTTCACAGATATTCCACTGACGAAAAATGGTTGCTTCCTCACTTTGAAAAAATGTTATATGATCAGGCTCTTTTAATGATCGCATACACAGAGGGTTGGCAGGTAACCGGAAATCCGTTATTTAAAGAAACTGTTTATGAGATATTCGATTATATTTCAGACAATCTCGTTCACCCCGACGGAGGTTTCTTTTCTGCTGAAGATGCTGACTCCGATGGAGAGGAAGGTAAATTTTATATTTGGGAAGTTGATGAAATACAAAAAGTTTTATCAAAAGATGAAACTGAGTTTTTTCTGAATACTTTTAACCTATCGATAGACGGAAATTATGAGGATGAAGCTACTAAACAATTAACCGGCAAAAACATCCCTCACCTGGAAAAATCTTTATCTAATGCTGATTCCGAGAATTTTATTAGTATCAGAAAGAAGCTTCTTTCCGCCAGAACCAACCGGTCCCGCCCCCTTCTTGATGACAAAATTCTTACTGACTGGAACGCTCTTATGATAACCGCTTTGGCTAAGGCCAGTAGCGTATTTGATGAGGAGAGATTTCTCACCAAGGCTGAAGATGCATTCTCTTTCATTAAAGAGAATCTTTTTCAGAACGAAAACCTCTTACATCGTTTCAAAGATGGTGAAAGTAAAATTTCTGCCTTTGCGGATGATTATTCATTTTTGATTTGGGCAACTCTTGAATTATATGAAACAACATATAATCCGGAATATCTAAATCAGGCAATAAAATTTTCAAGAGTATTTATTGAAAAATTTTGGGACAAAGAAAGTGGTGGATTCTTTTTTACTAGCCATGACTCTGAAGAGTTACTTGGCAGACAGAAACAGATTTACGACGGAGCAACTCCCTCCTCAAACTCTGTTGCAATGGTTAGTCTCATCAAGTTGAGCCGACTAACAGGAAAACCGGAGTTTGAAAATTATGTAAATTCAATAGGTGAGTTCTTTTCTGCAGATTTAATAAGATCGGGATCAAGTATAACCCAAGGCTTACAAGCAATACAATTTCTAAATAATAATCCGATAGAACTTGTTATCGTTGATAACATCCCACCAAATAAAGAAGATCTTTCGGGAATTAGGACTATATTTTCTCCATTCAAAGTCAGCTTGTATAAAGATTCCGAATTAAATGATATTGGTAAGTTTTCCGGTTATACAGAGAAAATGGAACGAATCAACGATAGCATCACTTTTTACTATTGTTCAAATTTTGTTTGTGAAAAACCATTTAATGATCTTTTGGAAGCAGAAGATCTTTTGAAATCAAATTCTTTAGCTTAATTTATTTAACAGTTTCAATCCAGTATGAGACTTAACTCGTAATCTTAATCAGGAACAATAGGTATGTTGTTTTTTCTTATATCTGCCATAGGTAAATTTTTAAATCAGGATAATGCTAGAGATAAAGATTTACTAAAGCGAATTGCACGGAAAGATCCTGTTGCACTTTCACTTTTATATGATCAGTATAATCGGCTTTTATTTGGTTTGCTGTTATCCATTCTAAAAAAGAAAACGGAAGCAGAAGATTTATTGCAGGAAGTATTCAGCAATATCTGGGAAAAAGCAGATCAATACGATCCGGATAGGGGAACCGGCTATACCTGGATTGTTTCATTAACAAGAAATAAAGGAATTGATAGATTGCGTTCTAAAGTTTATAAAGAACAAAAAAAGCAGTCGACAAGTCTGGATGATGACAATGTATACCACCCATTATTTTCAAGTGAGAACAATCCATTGGAGGATACAATTTTATCGGACAGAGCAGAAATGCTGAGAAACGCATTACAAAAAATTTCTGAGAAACAAAGAAAAGTAATACAAATCTCATATTTCGATGGATTGAGTCAATCAGAAATTTCTGATGAATATGATATCCCATTAGGGACTGTAAAAACTAGAATGCGAGACGGAATGATGAAACTAAGAGAAATTTTATCGGGAGAGGTACAATGAGCACTACAGACAATACAAAATTTGAAGAACTTTGCGTCGGTTTTGTACTAAGCTCCATAACAAAGGAAGAAGAAAAAGAATTTAAATCTTTACTAGATGGAGCAACTGCAGAACAAGAACAGCTTTATCAGGATATGAAAAGTATAGCATCAGAAATGGCTTTACTTGCATACGATCAAAAACCATCCGAAAACGTTAAAGAACAATTATTAGAAATGGCTTGGGCCTCTGTTCATGCAAGAGGTGGAGGTGCTACTGTTCACTATCTTTCCAGGTATAGAATTGCTGCAGCTGCAGCAGTGTTGTTTCTTGTAAGTTCATTAGGTTTGTTTTTCTTCAACCAAAACTTAGAAACTGATCTGGAAACACAAAAGGAATTAGTAGTTCAAAAAGAAAGGGCCATCCGTTTGTTAGAGACAGAAGTCGAACAAAAATCTGAATTATTAGCAATTTTAGAAGCAAGAGATGTGGATCTTGTTTTAATGGACGGACAAGATGTAAACCCAAATGGATTTGGCAAGGTGGTATGGGATAAGGATAATGGACAAGCTTTGCTTCAAGTAGCAAATATGCCTGCCGTGCCTACTGCAAAAGAATATCAGCTTTGGATTTTAATCAATGGTCAACCTTTAAGCGCCGGAGTATTTGCTGTAAATGATCCTGAAAGAGATAATTTCTTCAAAATTCAGGAACTGAATCAATCTGCAAACCAAGGTGCTTTTGCAATCACACTTGAGCCTGAGGGAGGTTCTCCTCAACCCACTGGTGCTATGTATATGCTGGGTTCTATGTAGAGATTACTGTACTTATTTACTAAGACGTTAAAAACTCCTTCCATATTGGTCGGAGTTTCTTTATGTCTTTTTTTTAAATAAAAACCAATCCGTCTCTCAAAATCATTCGTATTTATCATTACAGAAATTTTATTTAGCGATAGAGATAAGGAGTTGTAGCTTGAAAGCGCAACTCCTTTTTTTTATTTCAATTCCAAATCCAATCTGAACGTAAACTTCTTTCGTAATGTTAGTTAAGTATAATAATAACTTAACTTACGAGAAAAATGAATATACATAAGATACCATTTTTGGTGACTGTTTTTTGTTTACTGTTGTTTGGTACAACTCAAATAACTAATGCACAAACAGTTTTTGAAACTACGCTTAGTGGGAGTAATGAAGTACCCACTGTAACAACTTCCGCAAACGGAAATATAACCGCTACTCTTAACGGAAACGAACTAACTGTTGAAGGTTCTTTTGAAGGACTGAGCAGTACTTACGCTGCCTCTCATTTGCACGCAGGCATGGCTGGTGAAGCAGGTGGAGTTCTTTTCGCTTTAAACGCTACAGTAGACGTTGATGGAATGGGCGGAACTTACACTACCGCAAATAACACTTTTACTTTATCCAGCGGTCAGGTAGATACATTAAAAGCACGCGGAATTTATGTAAATATACATTCCGAAACCTATGGTGCCGGAGAGCTTAGGGGTCAATTAGCTCCTCAAGCTGATGTTGTATTCAGAACTAATGTTTCTGGTGCACAGGAAGTACCGGTAGCTAAGACCATGGCAAGCGGCGCTCTGATCCTCGAATTAAATGGGGATTCACTATTTGTATCAGGGTCATTTAATGGACTTTCAAGCAACTATGCCGCTTCTCATTTGCATACGGCAATGGCAGGTAGTGCCGGTGGTGTAGCAGTAACTTTAAATGCCACTGTTGCAGCCGACAATAAATCTGGAGTTTATTTAGCCGCTGATAACAGCTTTGAACTTACATCGGATCAAAAAGCGGCACTTATGGATAGAGGCGTTTATGTAAATATCCACTCTGAGAATTTTGCTTCCGGAGAGCTAAGAGGTCAAGTTACTCCTCCGGTTACAGCTTCTTTCTTTGCCAGTTTATCAGGAAGTGCTGAAATTCCTTCTGCGAATACAAATGCAGGTGGTGCAGTTGTAGTTGAACTAACTACAGATGACTCATTAGTGGTAACTGGTACATTTGCGGAATTACAAGGTGATTTTGACGCTAGTGTTGCCGGTGGATCTCATCTGCACGCAGGGCATTCCGGAACTAACGGAATGGTTGACATATTAATTAATGCAGAAGTAGAGGCTAATTTAAAAGCAGGTGCTTATTTAGCAAAAGACAATAAATTTGCTGTTGATGCTTCTCAAATTGAGACGCTACTTAACAGAGGTTACTATGTAAACATCCATACTACTACGTTTGGAGCCGGCGAACTTCGTGGGCAAGTATTAGGTGATGCCTCAGCTTATTTCAAAACGAATTTAAGCGGTTTACATGAACAACCTACTCCTGTAATTACCGATGCTTTTGGTGCAGTAAATGTAGAGATAACAGGTGACAGGGCTATTGTTACTGGTGGTTTTGAAGCGCTTTCAAGTGCTTACACGGCATCCCATCTACACTCAGGAAGTGTGACCGGAAGCGGTGGAGTTGAAGTAACATTAAATGCTACAGTGTCTAGTGACACAAGTGGTGTATATAACGTTTCAGATAACACATATGTGTTAACAGAAACGCAACTTGAAGCCATGAATAGCCAAGGTTTGTATGTAAATGTACATTCCCAAGCTGAAGCGGCAGGCGAATTAAGAGGACAACTTCTTTTTGGTGATAATTTATTTCCTTCAAAAAGTACGTTGCTAACCCCTACTGATGATGCAATGATCAGTGTTTCCGGAGATATTTCTACCAGTTTCCAAGCTACTTGGACAACGAGTTCAGATGTTGAAGGTGACAGTCTTACGTATACTTGGCAAGCAGCTACTGACTCATTATTTACCAATACCGTTATTAATGCTAATGTTGGTTCAAACCTGAACTATAACATAGCCTTTGGTGATCTGGATACAATTTTAGTGGATCTTGGAGTTGAATCAGGTGCCAGTGCAACAATTTACCATAGAGTAATAGCTTCTGATGGTAGCGATGAAGCATCAAGTGATACAAGATCAGCAACTTTTGAAAGAGGTACATTAACATCTAATGAAAACGATGGAATAGATACTCCAAACAGGTTCGCATTAGATCAAAATTATCCAAATCCTTTTAACCCAAGTACAAAAATAAGCTTTTCTTTAGAAGAAGCAGCGCCAACTCAATTGGTTGTTTACAACATGCTTGGACAAAAAGTTGCTACTTTGGTTAATGAAAGATTAAGTGCAGGTAACCACACCTTCAATTTTAAAGCTGACAATTTATCTTCAGGTATTTATATCTACAGATTACAATCAGCGAATCAAAGCTTAACCAAAAGAATGACACTGATTAAATAGAATTTTAATTAGTACAAACTAAAAGGGAGTTTGGATTACCAAACTCCCTTTTTTTATATCTCTATTTTCTTAATGTCCTGAAATCAGTTCCCTGACATCATCTTAAACATCAGATCTGTTACGCTGATCAGGTTAACTCCTGTTGGTATTTGAACCATCGCTTTTGCTATACTGGACTTATTGATATTGGTAACTTCCATTACGGTTTCAGTTCCTTTTTTCCCGGTTACTTCAACAAGCATTGGAAAATTTTTCCCTGCAAAAACCGCATCTCTTGATTGATTAACTGCTCTATCTGCTTCAGCCGGAAGGTTTTTCCATGGCTCAGCCAACATTCCCCAATTGATATCAATATTCGGAGTAAGCCAAACTGACATTTTTGTATCATTTTCTCTGCCCGAGATAACCAGTTCGTAAGTTTTATATCCATTTATGGTTCTTTCACGGTCTGTATATTCAAAATTCACTTCGTCATTACTTGAACTCTTTGACGAAGAACTATTACCCCATGAAAGAAACATTTTAAATAATCCTTCCACTTCTGATTTAGTGACCTGAAGTGCATCATTATTTTCCATTAATACCACAAAGTCTTTTTTATCATTCCGAATCAACATTCCTCCGGAATTAAATGACTGACCAAAATTCATCTCATCTTCTCCTTTTAAAAAGATCCGATCTGCAGTTACATACATATTAAGCTGATTAACTGAAGTCTTACCACTTTCATTATCACCATAAAGGTTCATGGATATGTGACCTTCAAACTGTGCTTGAAGAGGATTCGAAAAAGCAATGGCACATAAAAAAAACAGTGTACTTGAATATATTTTGGTTCTCATAATTATCTCTGGATGTTATTAGATTGTGGAGTTTAACGAACTACATAGTTGGATGTTACGCAGAAATTAAGTCTTCCATTCCTACATTCACTTTTTTGATCCAACCGCCGGCTACAACGTCATCACCTTCATAACAAACTATAGCCTGCCCGGGAGTTATGGCTTCTCTTCCGGTTGGAAAATGAACTTTAATCTCATCTCCACCCAGTTGAGTCAAATGTCCCATTGCCCCATCATCGTTATATCGAATTGCGCCGGTGATCTCCATTTCGGTTTCCGGAATTCTGTCATACTTCACTAAATTTATTTCTTTAGCTGTCAGCGTAGAACTGATAAGATCTTCCTTCTCTCCGATAGTGATCGTGTTTGTTATCGCATTTATATTTGTTACATAAACAGGTTTTCCCATAGGGAGGTTTAGTCCACGTCGTTGACCAATTGTATAAAATGGATAGCCTTCATGTTCGCCTAAAATATTTCCGTCTTTATCCACGAACTTGCCTCCTTTCATTTTCTCTTCCAGACCCGGAACTTTGTCTTTTAGAAATCTGCGGTAATCATCATCCGGCACAAAACAGATTTCATAAGAGTCAGGCTTGTTGGCTACGTTTAATAATCCGTGATCTTCGGCTATTTGACGAATTTCAGGTTTTGAGTATCCACCCAAAGGAAAAATAGTCCTTTCAAGGTGTTTTTGGGCAACACCCCAAAGCGCATATGACTGATCTTTTTTAGGGTCTAATCCTCTGGAAATGATGTGGCGTCCATTCTCCTCTCGTACTCTTGCATAATGTCCTGTAGCAATAAAATCACACCCCAGATTGTCTGCTCGCTTTAACAAAGCAGCCCATTTGATATGAGTATTGCAAAGCACACACGGGTTTGGAGTTCTTCCGTCCATATAATCGCCCACAAAACGATCAATTACCCAATCACCAAACTCTTCCCTTATATCTACGATAAAGTGCTTAAAACCATGGTTTACAGCGATGTGCCGAGCGTCATTCATAGACTCTACTGTACAACAACCCGTTTCTTTCCCGTTATCACCACCGCTTCTGTGATAATCCCAGGTTTTCATGGTAATTCCGATTACTTCGTATCCTTGTTCTCTAAGCATTACAGCAGCTACAGATGAATCTACACCGCCACTCATTGCTACAAGAACTCTGCCTTTCTTACTCATTTCAAGATGTGAGTTTCTCTTTGAATTTAATTACAGCTAAAGATAAGGCTTTTGTTCACTGATTGCGATATTCGTTTAAATATCTCTGATAGTGTTTATCGATGACTTGGATCAAGTTCTAAAAACAAGTTTAATTTTATTCTCTAACAACCATTGCTATAGAATTCTGTAACTTATATAAAATAGAATTTTGCCCAATCAATATTGGATATTTCTCATTGAATTTTGAATATTCAATATCCCCTAAGTCATGTACAAATATGGTTTCCATGGTTCCTGAACCCCACCATTTATATCTCTGAAAAAAGTAATTGGAATCGGGCGATAGGGTTTACTTTTGAGCTCCATATTTGCCTCTTTTGGAGTTCTGTTCCCTTTCTTTACGTTACATTTATCGCAAGCAGTAGTCAGGTTTTCCCAGGTGTCTTTACCACCCCTGCTTTTGGGATGGATGTGATCAATGGTCAATTTAGATTTCTGCCCGCAATACTGACATTTAAAGCCGTCTCTTCGCATCACATTTCTTCTTGTTAACACCACTTTTGTATAAGGTAAGCGGATGTATCTGCGTAATCGGATTACAGAAGGGAAATCAAATTGGTCACTGGGTGTTCTCAGTTTCTTTTCAGGATCATCATGCAGCAACTCTGCTTTTTCCAAAAAAATAAGCTTCATAGAACGTTGCAAAGAGCAAACACTCAAAGGCTGGTAATCTTGATTAAGTACTAAAACATTTGCATTCATTTGCATTCAATTTGGGGTTTGGATCTTTTTTCTTTCATGAAGAATGCAGATATGAATTTAATTTAACCGTCTAACGATGGAATGCCCTAGTATGATATATTTATCTCATAAAAACAAATACACAGGTATTACCTTTTTTTAAACAATGTGATGATTTTAATGAATAATTATCTGACTTAGTTTTTATATTTGGAAGCGCTTTTTTAACAGAATTGAAATTAAACCAACATAATGTCCGAGATTAAAGACGCCCTCACAAAAGAGTACTACAAAGAACCTGCTCCATTAACTCAAGACGACTCCCCTTTTTCTTCCATGATGGAAAGATTCAGATTTGCCGCTGATATTTTAGACCTGGATGAAGGTATGTTTAAATACCTGTCTACTCCTGAAAAGGTAGTAATGGTTGCTATCCCTGTTATTATGGATGACGACAGGATCGAAGTTTTTGAAGGTTATCGTGTAATTCACAATAGTATTCTGGGACCTTCTAAAGGTGGAATCCGTTATGCTGAAGATGTACATCTCGATGAAGTTAAAGCGCTTGCTGCGTGGATGACCTGGAAATGTGCGTGCGTTAATGTTCCTTTTGGTGGAGCTAAGGGTGGTGTTCGTGTTAATCCCAAGCTTCTTTCAAAAAATGAGTTAGAAAGATTGACCAGACGGTACACTTCTAATATGAGTGATGTCTTTGGTCCTGAAAGAGACATCCCGGCTCCAGACATGAATACCAATGAGCAGACAATGGCCTGGATCATGGATACGTACAGCATGAAGAGCAAAAGAAATGAAACTGCTGTGGTAACAGGTAAGCCAATAATTTTGGGAGGCTCAAAAGGGAGGCGTGAAGCAACTGGACGAGGTGTAATCACAACGGCTTTAGCTGCCATGAATAAGTTTAAAATTTCTCCAAGCGATGCCACTATAGTAGTTCAAGGTTTTGGTAATGTTGGATCTGTTTCTGCTCAGCTGATATATGAACAAGGCGCAAAAGTAATTGCTATTAGTGATGTAAGTGGCGGATACTATAATAAGGAAGGAATAGATATTCCGGCAGCAATCCACTATTCCCAAACTAATAATTATTCACTGGAAGGTTTTGATGGAGCAGAATCTATTAGTAATGCCGATCTGCTTGAACTTGAATGTGATGTTTTAATTCCAGCAGCAAAAGAAGATCAAATAAATAAAGACAACGCTTCAAATATAAAAGCGAAAATTATAGCCGAAGGCGCTAACGGTCCTGTAACTGCAAATGCAGATTCAATTCTGGATGAAAATGGCGTAATGGTCGTTCCTGATATTCTAGCAAACGCAGGTGGTGTAACTGTTTCTTACTTTGAGTGGGTACAGGACAGACATGGATATTTCTGGACCGAAGAACGCGTGAATCGACGCTTGAACAGAATGATGAGAGAAGCTTTTGACAACTTGTTTATGGTGAGTGAAAAGTATAGTATTACACTAAGACAAGCAGCGTATGTATATGCAATTGATCGTGTAGCAACAACGCTGAAACTACGTGGTATTTATGCTTAATAATTGATGAGTTATAGAAAAGAACTTGTTCTGAAATCTACTTACGAAGAGCTGGATAAATTGGAAGGTTTTCTGAACGACTTACAGACAGATTTAAACTTTGATGATGAGTTTTATGCTCGATTAATGCTCACCGTAAGTGAAGCTGCTACCAATGGAGTTGTTCATGGAAATGTATTGGATGAATCCAAAAAAGTAACCCTCATCGCAGAACAAGATGGTTCCAATCTTATAATTACTACTCAGGATGAAGGGGCAGGATTTGATCCGAATGAGGTTCCTGATCCGCTTGCAAAAGAAAATATTCTGAATACAAGCGGTCGTGGCGTTTTCCTGATGGGTGAATATGCCGACGGAGTTGAATATCAGGATAAGGGCAGGAGATTGGTACTGAGTTTTGATCTCAAATCTTAGTGATTTTTTAGTTCACTCTTCTCAATAGATCTCCGCTCAACCTTAACAACTCGGTTTCTGCATTTTTTGCTTCAATTTGTGCTATTATTAATCGGTTTTCAGCATTCAGTAAACTAAGTTGAGCTTCCCGAAGCTCTACAGAGTTAATGGTACCTAACCTGAATCTTTCCAAAGCAATATCCAGACTTTGTTTTGTAAATTGCAGATTCTCCTGTTCCAGTTCAATCAAAGAAAGAGCATCGATATACTGTTCATACACTTGCTGAATTTCAGACCGTAGTCTTAGTTTTAACTCTTCCAGCTGTAACTGTTGATTCTTTAGCCGTATTTGAGCGTTTTGAGTTCTTCTGTTTTTATTAAAACCGTCGAACAAATTAATTCTTGCAGTAATACCATAATTAAAACCGGACGTATTGGAGAAATCCACGAAACCCGTACTTGTTTCTGTTTTACTGTATCCATACCCCCCGCTTACATCAACTTGTGGAAACCAATCTCCTCTTAATTCATTGATCTCTTCACTTGCAGCCATTTCATTCATTCGTGCTACCGACAATGATTTATTTTCCACCAATGCTTGATCAATAAGAACTTCCAGATCCATCATTTCTCCCATTTCAATAGCAGGCTCTACATCAAAATTTTCAAAAGATGAATTAGATAGTATCTGATTTACAATAATCTTTGCTTGCTTTAATGTTGTTCCTGATCGGATCAAAGCAGCCTTGTCAGCATTAAAATCTGCGCGCGCCTGCAACAGATCATATTCAGAACCTGAACCTAAATCCTTTTTTGTTTCTGCAATTCTTATGCGTTCTTCTGATACTTGAACAGTGTTTTCAAGTATTTTATGTGCCTTTTGTCTTGCAACGATCTGATAATAACCATTGATTAATTCAGCAAGTAAATTTTCGATTTCCAGACGAGTTTGCTCTTCCCCTAATTCTGCTTCCAGGTTCAGCCTGTCTTTAGTTGCGAACATAGTCAATCCATCAAAAATGGTCCAAGTTGCATCTATGCCAAAATTATAGCTAGTGCTTTCAACTCCTTTATCATTTCGGTCAGGTATTGAATTAGCGGAATACTGAGTTTCATTATTTTCAATTCTTTTGGAGATGGTTCCATCAGCTGTCACTACAGGAAGAAGCCCTGCATTGCCTAATGAATTGTTATTCTTAGCTATTTGTGCTTCATTTGTTGCTATTCGGATGGCAAAATTCTTTTCCAATCCCTTTTGGATGGCTTCCTCAATCCTCAGAGTATCTTGTGCCAGAACGTTTGAAAACCCAAATGATACAAACACTCCAAATAATACTATATACGATCTCTTAAATACCGATTTCATCATGCTATTTGAGTTTCAAGTTCGTTTTCTGCTTTTTTTATCATTTCATCGCTGATCATATCATCTTTCGATTTTTCAGGTGACAAATAAGAGTACATTGCAGGAATCACATAAAGTGTTAAAAAGCTACCGATGATCAATCCTCCGATCACCGCAATTCCCATTGAAGTTCTGCTTTCTGCACCTGCACCAAGAGCTAATGCAATAGGCAAGATTCCCAACACTGTTGAAATACTTGTCATTAATATCGGACGGAAACGAGCGGCTGAAGCATCCATAATTGCATCCATTATAGAAAGTCCCTGTATCTGTCTTTGGTTTGCAAATTCTACAATAAGGATTCCGTTTTTAGTAACTAACCCGATAAGCATGATCATCCCGATCTGACTGAAAATATTCAGAGTTTGACCAAAGTACCACATACTTACCAAGGCTCCTGACAAAGCCAGAGGAACTGTAAGCATAATTGTAAACGGATCTCTGAAACTTTCGAACTGTGCAGAAAGCACTAAGTACACCAACAGTAGAGCCAGAAAGAAAATAAATAATAAGCTGGAAGAACTTTCCACAAAGTCTCTGGAAGGACCTGATAAACTGGTCGAAAAGGTATCGTCCAGTACATTTTCAGCAATAATCTCCATTGCGTCTATACCATCCATAATAGTTTTGCCAGGAGCAAGTGCCGCCGATACCGTTGCTGAAGCATATCTGTTATATCTATATAGTTGTGGCGGGCTGCTTTGCTCTGCTACTTTCACAAGATTGTCCAATTGGATCAAACTTCCGGAACTGTTTCTCACATATAGGCTTTTTAAATCCACCGGTTCGTTTCTGTTTTTTCTTTCTACCTGTCCGATTACCTGATATTGCTTTCCATTCATTATGAAAAAATCAAAACGCTGTCCACTTAACGAAAACTGTAATGTTTGAGCAATATCACGAACAGAAACTCCTAAATCCTGAGCACGCTCTCTGTCAATTTCTACCTGAAGCTCGGGTTTGTTGAATTTAAGATCCACATCCTGATACGTAAAAGCAGGGTCATTTCTCACTGCTTCCAGAAAATCCGGAATTACACTTTTTAGACGCTCAAAGTCCTGGTTCTGAAGTACAAACTGAACCGGTAATCCTCCTCTGCTGCTCCCGATAGTTTGCTCCTGAGATACAAATGTCTGAGCCCCACTCAATAGTTTTACTTTTTCTGTCAGATCATCGGCTACTTCATTTTGTGAGCGATCTCTCAGTTCCGGATCTTTTAGAATAGAAAAAGCAAAACCTGAGTTTACAGAACTTGAAGCCCCGAATCCCGGTGAGGTAACTGAAATAACAGATTTTGTTTCAGGGATACTATCCTGGACTAGGGTTACCAAACGATCCATGTAATTATCCATGTACTCATAAGATGCTCCTTCGGGAGCCTGAGCAAACATTCTAACACGACTTCGATCTTCTAAAGGAGCTGTTTCCTGAGGAAGTGTACTCATCAACAAATAGATCAGGCCACCACTTGCTAAAATGGTTAAAGGAGCCAGCCATCTTCTTTTCATAAAAGATTGTAGAGAGCTTTTATAAGCTTTATTTATTTTAATAAAGAACGGCTCTGTTGCTGCGTAGAACCTATTCTGCTTTTCCCTCTTTTTTAACAACTTGGTTGAAAGCATAGGAGTTAACGAAAGTGCTACAAAAGAAGAAATCATAACAGCTCCGGCAATCACTACACCGAATTCCCTGAACAAACGACCGGTAATTCCGCCTAAAAACAGAATCGGCATAAATACTGATACCAAGGCCGCAGTGGTAGCAATTACAGCAAAAAATATCTCTTTGGAACCCAGTATTCCGGCCATCATGGGTTGTTGCCCACTTTCTATTTTTGAATAAATATTTTCCAGTACCACGATTGCATCATCTACCACTAACCCAATAGCTAATACAATTGCTAACAATGTTAATACATTGATCGAAAACCCGGCTAAATACATGATAAAGAATGACCCTATAAGAGCGATCGGAATTACCAACACAGGAATTATAGTAGTTCGCCAGTCTCTCAGAAACAGAAAAATAACCGCTATCACTAAAAAGAAAGCAACGAAAATGGTTTGTTTTACTTCATCGATAGAAGCCCGTACGTAGGTTGTAGAATCAAAGCCAATTGCTGTTTCTATATCAGCGGGAAGGTCTTTTTCAATATTTTCAGCTCTTCTGTAAAACTCGTCTGCGATATCGATCTGATTGGCACCGGGTTGTGGAATTAAAACCACTCCAACCATTGGAACGCCATCTCTTTTTAAGATAGTACGTTCGTTCTGGGGACCTAGCTCTGCATACCCAATGTCTCGCAATTTTATTGTACTTCCGGCTGTCTTCTTGACAATCAGATCATTGAATTCGTCGACATTTGTAATCCGCCCCATAGTCCGGACAGTTAGCTCGGTGAGATTTCCTTCAATTCTTCCCGAAGGCAATTCCACATTCTCACTTGTTAATGCATTTCTGACATCGATAGGAGTTAAGTTATATGCTGCTAGTTTCATTGGATCCAACCACAACCTCATCGAATAGGTTTTATCTCCCCAGATCTGAACATTACTTACTCCCGGAATGGTTTGTACACGTTCTTTAAAGTAATTCTCAGCTACTTCAGAAAGCTGCAACAGATTTCTGGAATCACTTTTGATATTGAAGAACAGAATAGGTCTGGCATCTGCATCAGCTTTAGAAACAATCGGAGGATCTGCATCAGGAGGGATATTCCCAACCGCTCTGGATACTCTGGATCGAACATCATTCGTTGCTGTTTCCAGATCCACATCCAGATCAAATTCTACAGTTACAGTACTTCTTCCTTCTCTGCTAACTGAAGTCAGATTCTTAATCCCTGCAATTCCGTTAATTTGATCTTCAAGAGGTTCTGTAATTTGAGATTCTATAACCTCTGCATTGGCGCCGATATAACTGGTACTAACTGTAACGATAGGTGGGTCAACCGCAGGATATTCTCTGATCGGCAGATAATTGAATCCGATTATTCCGAACAAGACAATTACAATTGAGAAAACGGTTGCTAAAACAGGCCTTCTTATGCTCAGTGAAGATAAACTCATATTATTCTCCGTTTACTTGCTTAACTATGACCTGCATTTGCGGCCTTACCTGAAGCAGACCTGTTGTTAAAACAGTATCTCCGATCTCAACACCTTCTGTGATTTGGATTTTAGACTCATTTCTTAAACCCGTTACCACACTTTGTGGATGGACTACCCCATCCTTCAACAAAAATACTTTTTGACCTTGCAGTTCAGGAACTAGTGAAATTGTAGGGATCATTTTAGCATTTTCGATAGTCTGGAGAGTCAACTCCAAATCAGCAAAAGCTCCAGGAAATAGCTTACCGTCAGGATTAGAACTTCTGGCTCTAACTTGTAAGGTTCTGGTTTCAGAATCAATTCGTGGTTCTTTGGCATACACTTGAGCAACTAAAGGCTCTTCAATTCCCTGAACTGTAAATCTCACCTTGTTACCTACTTCTATTTGCGCGGCATATCGCTCAGGAATAGAAAAATCAATTTTTATAGGATCGATATCCTGTAGAGTAGCAATTCTGGTATTTGGGGTTATGTAACTTCCATCACTTACATATTTAAGTCCTAATTTTCCTGTAAATGGAGCTCTGATCTCTGTTTTTTCGATCTGAGCATTAATCAGTGACACTTCAGACCTTAGCACATTTACTTCATTTAAGGTAGCATCATACTCCTCCTGACTGATACCTCCTTTCTCCAGCAACTGCTTTTGACGCTTTTCCCGGTCTTCAGCCAAATTCAATCTGAAATCAGCACGTTTAAGCTGAGCTTTTAGTTCACTGTCATTTATTTTTACGAGCAACTCCCCTTTTTTAACATCTTCTCCTTCACGCAAATGTATTTGCTGAATCAGTCCGGAGCTTTCACTTGCCAATTCCACTTCTTCGTTTGAAGTTAGCGTTCCTGTAGTAAATATCTTGTTCTCAACGATATCAGGTTTTACTATATAAACTTCCACATTCAGAGGGGCGCTACTATCGGAATTATTTTGAGAAGCTGTCTCAGATGCTTCTAGATAGTCCTTAACTTTTGGAAAAGCTAAAAGTCCCAACACTATAATTATTCCTGCTATACTTGCTGCTCTTTTCATTAAGTCATCAATTTATTGTTAGTCAAATAAAGATAACTCTATTATTCGGAGAAGTATTCTTAAGCAATGCAAAGCCTTGTAAAACCCTGAATCTATTTACAGGTACTCACGACCGATAAAGCCTTTAAGGACTTCCGGAACTCTTACTTTTCCATTCTCTTCCTGATACGCTTCCAATATCGCCGAAACCACTCTTGGAAGTGCTAAAGCTGAACCATTAAGTGTATGGGTCATCTCAATCTTTTTTTCTCCTTTTCTGTAACGAAGTTGCATTCTTCTAGCCTGAAAGCTCTCGAAATTTGAACAAGAACTTACTTCCAGCCATCGTTGCTGTCCCGGACTCCAAACCTCAAGATCATATTTCTTACTTTGCGTAAAGCCCATATCTCCTGTACACATCAATAAAGTTCTGTAAGGAAGTTCCAAAGCTTGAAGTAGTTTCTCAGAATGCGCTCTTAAACTCTCCAGTTCTTCGTAAGAAGTTTCGGGTTTTACGATCTTCACCAGTTCAACTTTATCGAATTGGTGAAGACGATTCAATCCACGAACATCCTTCCCGTAAGAACCTGCTTCTCTTCTCCAGCAAGGAGTGTAGCAAACGTATTTCACGGGCAATTCACTTTCAGATAGTATCTCGTCTCTATGAAAATTAGTAACCGGAACTTCAGCAGTTGGAATTGCAAAAAATTCATCTCTTGGAATCACATACATCATGTCTTCCTTATCAGGAATTTGTCCTGTGCCTCGAGCTGAATCTTCGTTCACAAAATAAGGAGCCTGCATTTCAGTATAACCTGCATTTCCTGCTTCATTTATGAAATAGTTAATCAAAGCACGTTGAAGTTGAGCAACTGGTCCAACATAAAAAGGAAATCCTGCGCCTGTAACTTTTACTCCTCTTTCAAAATCTACCCATCCGTAGCGTTCAGTAATTTCCCAATGTGGTTTTCTCCACTCCTCTTTATTAGGCTCTCCCCAAGTATCAAATGTTTCATTATGCTCTTCATTAGAACCAACAGGAACTGAAGAGTGTGCCACATTTGGAATTTTCAGAAGCATATTTTCCCGGTCTTCCGCCAAAATTTTCAACTCTTCTTCAAGTTCTTTTACATCTTCTTTAAGCTGTGTTGTCTCAGCAATGATAGCCTGCGCCTCTTCTTTCTTACCCTGTCCCATCAAGGCTCCGATTTGCTTAGCCTTGGTATTGCTTTCTGTTCTTATCGCATCAACTTTTTGGACCAGAGCTCTCCACTGCTCATCTTTTTCAATTACCTCATCAACAAGAGCATTGGATTTCTCTCCCTTATTAAGCATTCCTTCTTTTACAGCTTCTTTATTTTCTTTAATGAAATTGATGTCTAACATTCGATCCGTGCTTTTAAATTTAAGCCCTAAGATAAGACCTATTCTATTCTTCTTGAACCCTTTTTTAAAATTTCATTGTACTTACTTAAAGTTCTTTGTGGCTATTGCTTACCTTATTTTTTAAGGATATTATCAATATCACAAATAATTATTAGGACAATACATCATTATGAGCCATCTATTAGACGATATCGATATTTCCATACTCAACCATCTTCAGGAAAATGGTCGTGCTCAGCGAAATCAAATTGCAGAGCTAGTCGGGTTATCTGTTCCATCTGTGTCTGAAAGAATGCGGAAACTGGAAGAACGTGGGTTAATTACGGATTATAATGCCATTCTGAGTTCTAAAGATTTTCATTTTGATATAACTGCTTTCATGTTTGTGGAAGTTGATGGTTCAGAATATTATCCTGTTTTTGTGGAAAAAGCCCAACAGGAAAAGGAAATTCTGGAGTGTCATTCCATTACCGGAGATGGCTCTCATTTTCTAAAAGTAAGAACAAAAAATACAACATCATTTGAGCGCCTTTTATCTCGCATACAATCCTGGAACGGAGTTAAAAAAACCAGATCAAATCTTGTACTCTCAAGTTTTAAAGAAACCAGAGCACTGCCTATTGAACAAGCTACAGAACTTATAAAATAATTCGAGTCTGAAGAATTTGTTCGAGTTTTTTCATTGACGGGATAAGCAAAACCAGAGTTCATGCCATTAGATAGATGAGGAGAATTTGCTAAAAAAAACTCTCGTAAACTTTCTTAAGATTAAGCTTACTTACCAACTCATTAATCATTAAATTTACGTCAAAATGTCAGACGAATAATTTATAAATGGATCGCGAAGTATTTCAGGAACAATTTGGGCTATTAGGAACTTCTCAGGAAATGCGCCATGTGATCGATAAGATCATGCAGGTTGCAAAAACTGACATCAGTGTATTATTACAAGGTGAAAGTGGTGTAGGGAAAGATGTTACTGCCCGAGCTATACACTCTTTAAGTGAACGCAAAAGAAATAATCTGATTATTGTTAATTGTGGTGCAATTCCTGAAGGTATTATTGAAAGTGAGCTTTTTGGACATGAAAAGGGTGCATTTACAGGAGCAAATGAAAGTCGCGAAGGCTACTTTGAGAAAGCCAATGGCGGTACAATTTTTTTAGATGAAATTGGTGATACTCCAAAAAATGTTCAGGTTAAACTTTTACGTGTACTTGAAAATGGAGAGTTCTTCCGGGTTGGATCAAGTAAAGTTCAAACTACTGATGTACGTGTAATCGCCGCTACCAATCTGAATCTCTGGAAGCTTGTTCAGGATGGTTCATTCAGAGAAGATCTTTACTACCGGTTGGATACTGTTCAAATCCATCTACCCGCTCTCCGGGAAAGACAGGAAGATGTAGTTCCCATATTCAGAAAGTTTGTTCAGGAATTTTCAGCAAAATACGATTCTGTTTTCAAAGGTTTTTCTGATGAAGCGAGAGAGTTACTGATATCCTATCGTTGGCCCGGAAATATCAGAGAGCTTAAAAATGTAGCTGAGCAACTAGTGGTTTTAGAAAAATCTCAATTTATTGATGTAGAACGACTTCAAAAATATTTGAAAGGAAGGCAAAGGCAGGGCTCTGCTGACAACCTTCCAATGGTTCCGAGTAGTGAAGAAAAAAAATCAGACTCCGGAAATGATTTTGAACGCAGAGACCGTGAATTAGTTTACAGAGCTTTAGTTGAACTGAGAACAGATATTTCTGATGTTAAAAAAATGCTGGCTAATTTTATGTATTCAGCTATGTCCAGCAAAGATATCAAAGCACTACCACCCGCTTTGCAAAGCAATATGGATGAGTCTGATGTTTCAGAAATGAAAATCAATTTGAATGAGCATGCTACCTTAGGTATGCAGGAAATGCCCGGGGATGATACAGAAGACGAAAACGAAGTTCAGGAAAGCGAACAATCAGTATTGGTAAACTTCTTTGGTGGTGATGAAATTCCCTCTATTGAAGCTACTGAACAATTTTTGATTAAACAGGCGTTAGATAAATACGATGGAAATCGAAGAAAAGCTTCTGAGACGTTAGGAATTAGTGAGCGAACACTCTACAGAAAACTAGATCAATACGGGCTTGCGTAAATTAATTTTTATATCATTATTAGCTTTTATTTCCTTCTCAGGTTGTTTGAAATATAGTTTTACGGGAGCTTCTATACCTCCCGGTGTTAACTCCGTTTATATCCCGTTTTTTGCAGACCGGTCACGAAGCGGACTTGGTGACTTAAGCGATCGGTTAAACCGCATTTTAATAGACCGGTTTATTAATCAAAGCAAGTTACAACTGGCTAGTTCAGAAGAAGATGCCGATGCGATTTTGGATGGCTTTATTTCTACTTACAGTAACCGTCCATTTAGTATTGGAGGAAATGAGCAAACCAATCAAAATCAGGTTCAGATTTCTGTAAACGCAAGTTTTATATACACAAATAATGAAGACCCTGAATGGGATAAGTCTTTCAGTGGTTCCTTCACCTTTGATCCAACCGAAGATCCTATCACCGGTGAACAAAATGCTGCAGATGAAGCTCTGGAACAAATCGCTAACAGTATGTTTAACGATGCGGTAAGTAATTGGTAATACTTTTGAATCTAATACCATGTTAGCGTATTATTGCACTCCAAAATAATGGCAAAACTACCTTTTAACATACCGCAATCTCTTCGTTCTTTTAATGAACGCTATGCAAAAAATCCTAAGACGGGGATCACCAAGCTAAGCAGACATTTAAAGAAGAGAGGCCCCGATGCTGTTGGTCATTTTTTATTGGCTTGGTTTTATCATCTGGATGATCAAAATTCATTAGCCATAAAAGAAGCTTTAAAAGCCAAAACCTATGCGCCCGGCAGCCCGCTAATGGAACATCTTCACTATTTTCTTGTCCATCCGGAAAAATTTGAAGCCGCAGTTCCGGTTAAAAGCTACACTTCCTCAAAAAAGCTGAATCAATCAAACAGAAAATCACCAATTCTGGATTTGGATAGCCTGATCGCTATGCTTGAGGCAGTTGAATCTAAAAGAATTCAAATTCCTGCCGAGGGTGAACCATTTGATGATACTGACCTCGCCGAACAAGCTGAAGCCGTAGATGATATTATATCAGAAACGCTGGCAAAAATTCATGTGGTTCAGGGAAAGAAACAGCAAGCTATTGAAATGTATAATCAGCTTAAAGAAATTCATCCCGATAAAGCTGAACATTATCAGGCTGAGATCGAGAAAATAGACAAGTAAGTTATCCCTTCACAAACGGATTATTCACTTTCTCAGCTTCAATCGTGGTAGTAGGTCCATGTCCCGGGTATACCTTTGTATTTCCCGGCAAAGTATACAGTTTTTCTTTGATCGATTGTTCCAGCACTTCAAAACTTCCCTGATACAAGTCAGTACGACCAATACTTCCGTTAAATAACGCATCGCCTGCGATCACAAAACCTTCATCTTTAAAATAAAGTGAAGTATGATCGGGAGAGTGACCGGGAGTGTATAAACATTCAAACTCAAATCCTCCGACTTCAAATTCTTCGTCTTTCGGTAGGCTTTCAGGGGTGAAGGAAAAAGCGACCTGATTAAGTCCAAACATAGTAGCCTGACTTCCGAAGTTGTTCCACAGAAAAAGATCGTCATTGTTTACATACACCTTGACATCAAAATCTTTAAGCACTCTTTGTAATCCAAGCACATGATCTACATGAGCATGAGTTAATACTATTGCCTCCAGAGTTGCTTCTTTGAGCGTGGTTTTAAATGATTGATATTCCGTTTCATTTGAGAAACCAGGATCGATAAGTATTGCGGATTCTCCATCCATGAGCAGATATGAGTTCTCAGCGAATGGTCCAACTTCAAAAATTTTAATATCCATAAATGTATATAAAAAAAGGATGCTACCAGTTACGGTGCATCCTTTAATTCAAAAAAATAAACTTACTTTTTCTTGTCGTACATGCGCTTAAAGCGATCCACACGACCTGCTTTAGCAGAAAAGTTGTTGTTTTTAGTATAAAATGGGTGATTCTTAGAATCTACCTCACTTTTGTAAATACCGTCTTTAGTGTTCATAGTACTTCTGGTTGTAACCTCAGTACCGTCACTCATGACAACTGTAATTTCTTTGTAATCTGGATGAATACCGTTTTTCATAATACTGGCTGTTTCGAATTTTTCAAAGGCTTTAAATATAAGATTATATCTGAGCTAATTCAATCATTTTATATATCAAAATCATCATCGTCATTTATGCCGCTAATGGATGAAAACATAGAACCTAACATATCAGTATATAAAGCTTCATCATCAAGGTCCTGCTTACTCAGAAGCGAATTTTGGTGCATTGCCTCCAATACCAGATCCATATTAGTATAGAATTCATCTTTTCCGATATCCTTAACATGCTTGCTTACCAGTTCTTTGAGTCCATCTACTCCATCCAAAGCTTTCTTATACTCTTTTGTTGATAATACATCAGGCAGATTCACTTCATTTCCCTGAGCGAACCAATCGGTAACAGATTTATACATCTCTTTTACATTCTCAGCTTTGCTCTGCGGATCGGGAAATAATTTTTTGAATGTTTTATTTATTGCTTTACCAATAATGTGCTTAGCCACACTTATGGCTCCCTCCTGCTCACCTTCATAAACCAATTCAAGCTTACCTGTGAGAGCGGGAATCATATGAAAAATATCTGCAATTCTAACCTGAGCATTCTTTTCATCATTGATCACAGCTCGTCTTTCAGCGGAAGAAAAAACCTGTTCCATCGCTGTGATGGTCATTCTGGTTGAAACACCACTTTTCTGGTCAATGTATTCTGAGTCACGGGCTACAAAAGCCGTTTGTTCTATAATTTCCCTGTAAATATCAGATATGGACACTTTGATAGCATCATTGCGATTTTGCCATGCTTCCTGTTCAGTAATTTTTACACCAGTCTCAATTTCTCTTGGATAGTGAGTAATGATCTGAGCATCAATGCGATCTTTTAATGGAGTAATAATATTTCCGCGGTTGGTATAATCTTCAGGATTGGCAGAAAAAGCCATGGATACATCGATCTGCATTCGAATATTAAATCCTCTGATCTGAATATCTCTTTCCTGCATAATATTCAGTAAAGCGACCTGAATTCTGGGTTGCAGATCTGGTAGCTCATTGATGACAAAGATCCCACGGTTTGTTCTGGGTATTAATCCGTAATTGATCACATTCTCATCGGCCAGATCTAGTTTTTTTGTTGCGGCTTTGATGGGATCGATATCGCCAATAAGATCAGCTACCGTTGTGTCAGGAGTGGCTAACTTTTCGCCATAGCGATATGATCTGTGAAGCCAGGAAATTTCAGTATCATCGCCATGCTCTTCAATAACATTTCTTGCAAATTTCGAAATCGGATTAAAAGGATCGTCAGTGATTACAGAACCTTTTACAAATGGTATATATTCGTCCAGAAAATTGACCATAGATCTCAGTATACGAGTTTTTGCCTGACCTCTAAGTCCCAACAAGATCATATCATGCTTCGACATTATTGCATGCTGAATTTGAGGAAGAACCGTTTTTTCATAACCCAAAATGCCCGGGAAAAGCTCACCGCCTTTTTTAACTCCGGCAATCATGTTTTTTCTCAGCTCATCTTTTACTGAAAGAGACTCCCATCCACTGTCTTTGAGCTCCTTTAGCGTGGAAATTTTGTTGTGCAAATCATTCATAAATATCCTGTTTACTCAATTAACCGTGATCACAAAATCTTCATTCACCTTAATCTAAATTAATCTGATATATTAGTGAGTGCTCTTGCTTTAACTATGGTTTCTTCCCACTCCTTATCCGGATCAGAATCTGAAGTAATTGCTCCACCTACAGGAAAAACGAGTCTTTCTCCTTTAACGATTGCCGTTCTTATAACTACACTGAAATCAAAATCATCTTCAGGGGTAAAATACCCTATAGCCCCGGAGTAGATTCCTCGTTTGTAATCTTCAAGTTCTTCAATGGCTTTCATTGCTGCAATCTTGGGAGCTCCCGTCATAGACCCCATTGGAAAGCACGCTTTAATAATATCAATGGAACTCGTGCCGTCTTCTGCTTCAGCTTCTATTGTTGAAACCATTTGATGTACAGTCTCAAAGCTTTGAATTTCAAAAAGCTTAGTAACTTTAACAGAGCCTTTCTTTGCAAATTTACTGAGGTCATGACGCACAAGATCCACAATCATCAAATTCTCAGCTTTCTCTTTTTCTGAGTTACTTAATTCCTCAATTTTTAAACTGTCTTCCTTTTCAGATCTGGAAACCGTTCCTTTAATTGGTTGAGATGTTATTTTATTCCCTTTCTTAGATAAAAACCTCTCCGGTGAAGACGAACAAATTTCGAGATTAGAATGCTTTATATAACTTCCGAACGGAACCGGTCCTACCAATTTCATTTTTTGATAGAGGTCCCAGGCTCTGCCTTCCAGCGCAAATTCTATTGGATGGGATATATTTATTTCGTAAAAATCACCTTCATGAATTGATCTTTGAGCAGTTCTTATCTTTTCAGAATACTTTTCTTTAGTAATCTGATGAACTGGGGTAATTATAACATCTCTCTGTATTTCAGTAATCGGAAGATCCTGACTCAGCTCTCCTTTGAGTACTTCTATCTCATTATCTTTTCCTATTCGAATCAATAATTCCGGAACAAAAAAGTAAAGATCCGGGCTTTCCGTTAAAGATTTGTTCCGGGAGTTGAGGTCTTCAACGAAGTTCTTCAGATCATAGCTTAAGAGCCCAAAAACCCACTCATCTTTATAGCGATTTTTGAATTCCTGTAATGCAATCCAAGGGTTTTTCCTGATAATTATTTCTTTATCATTTTCACTAAGATGTATTCTGTCACCAAATGCTTTTACAGAAGCTAGTGAACCAACAGCTATAAAAGAATTGGAGCTTGCCGGATGCTCATTCATTTGAGATTCCAACAGAAAGAAATCTTCTTTCTTAGAATATTGTCGATGAATTGATGCTATTAATTGATCTGTATTTTTCATAAATATTATTGCGATCAATTATAAGAGTAATCCATCATTTATTTCAGTGTTTTCTTATCATAGGGCACACAAAAAAAATATGCTCTATAAAAGCCTTTTAAAACCTGTTATTTTCAAAAAAGATGCGGAAGAAGCTCACGATCTTGCCTTAAGAATATCCTCTGAGGCAAATCATTCTGCTTTCCTTCAAACTCTAGCCTCAATTATATATGGGGGAGGCAAAAATCTGGAAAAAGAATACTGGGGATTAAAGTTCAAAAATCCGGTTGGTTTGGCTGCTGGGTTTGATAAAAATGGAACAACCCCTAAGGCAATGGAAGCTTTAGGGTTTGGCTTTATTGAGATTGGTAGTGTTACAGCTAAATCTTCTCAAGGAAACCCAAAACCAAGAGCTTTCCGTTTACCGGATGACAATTCCCTGATAAACCGAATGGGTTTAAATAATGATGGTTCTGATGTAATTACTGATCGCCTTAAAAACCATAATCTGTCTATTCCGCTTGGAGTTAATATTGCAAAAACTAATGATGCTTCTATACATGGAAAAGATGCTATTTCTGACTATGCATATAGTTATGAAAAAGCTGTTTCAGTGGCCGATTACATTACGGTAAACATATCATGTCCGAATACAGGTGAGGGAAAAACTTTTGAAGATCCGGAAGCCTTGACTTCCTTGCTTAAAGGCCTGAATCCTTCCACCAACGAAATACCTACCTTAGTTAAATTCTCCGTTGATACTGAAAAAGAAGTTCTGCGAAAACTTGTAGAAATCTGTGAAAGATATAGTATCGATGGATACGTGGCTACAAACACATCTTCAAACCGGGATAATCTTAATACCAAAAAATCTGCATTGAGAGCAATTGGCAACGGTGGTTTAAGTGGAGCAGCGATCGCTAAAAAAAGTGATACTGTTATCTCAACTCTTTACGAAATACTTCAGGGATCAAAACCAATTATTGGTGTGGGAGGAATAGACAGCGTGGAATCAGCACAGCGAAAAGTTGATGCCGGTGCAAATTTACTTCAAATTTACACAGGTCTGGTTTATGAAGGCCCCGGGTTGATCAAAAAAATAAAGAATGAGACGGATTTCAGATAACTCTACCTGACCGGAAATTTAAATGTACACTGTATTCTAACAGCCTCTCCTTCTACTAATACCGGATCAAAGATAAGTTCACTTTCGATTGCATTATCATAATCCTCTCTGATATCTCTTTCAATTTCAACTTGTGATACCATTTCAAATTCTTCAACAATTCCTCTTTGATTGATGGAAAGTGAATATTCAATTTCTTTCGTATCAGAATTATAAGTTCCAACATTTTCTAAAAAGACATTTAAACCACCCCTTATTTGAGGAGGAGACTCTAACTCGCTACATAAAAGCGATGAACTTTGCCCTCTTTCCTCCACTTCGGGATTTCCGGGTGTTTCTGATTTCTCAATAACAGGCTTTTCAAGTTCTTTTTTCAGCACCCTCACTGAAGGAAGTAATTTCGAATTTTTAAAACTTGATATAAACAGGTCTATGTTGATTCTGGCTTTATCCCAATATACTCCGTGGTATGGAAAAGAATCAGTGAAATCAGGTTTAGAGTGTGTCGAATCTATAATCTGTTGTAGATTTGTTCTTTCTAAATTTGTCAACGAAGTATCTTTGACAGCAACTTTAGCAGAATCCTGTTCTTTTTGAAAATCCTTCAGGTTCTGATTCCATTCGTTGTGTTTATTTATCCAACTCTCATAGTTATTGACAAATACTTCCTGCTGCTTTGCAAGCTTAACATACATCTGAATTGCTTCAAATAATATCCCCGCAGATTCAATATTCTTTGGATTTTCTAAAGCCAGTTTAGTGCTTTTGTCTGCCAGTTCTGATTTCGAAAGTGAAGTATCAGCTTTTAAATTTTGAAACTGATCCTGTAAACTGAACTCCTCATCTACTAATTCATTCTGCGTCTCCAGTCCATATTTCTCTGCCAACCTTTTCGCGTATCGCGACCCGGGATATTTCTCAACCAAAGTACTGGCACTTTCAAAAGCTACGTTTTCATATCCCAATGAGCTTTGAATTTCAGAAAGAGAGTAATACGAAACTGGAACTTCATCACTAGAGGGATGGCTTTGGATCACGTCCTCAAAGTAAACAGCTGCACTGTCAGGCATCTCTAAAGAAATGAAAAATAAATTTCCCAACTGATACTTAAGACGTGCGATCTCTTTTCTCGCTTCTGCTTTTTCAGACGGTTGAAAAGGGACTTCAGATAGATCAACTGTTGTTTGAATTGAAGATAGTGTTCTGGATCGTTGTGTTATCTGGTTAGCACTATCCGGATTTGATTGAGCTGTACTCGAAGCAGTAATCAGCTCCCGAGCTCTCCAATTATCGACTAGTGGTCTATCTCCCCAGATGGCTATAAACTGTGTTCTTGCGTTTTCCTGAAGTGAGGCGCTATTTACATTTAAGAAACCATTTCCTCCGGAAGTAGAAGTTGCTTCCTGAGTACTTGAAACATTGACAAGTGTATTTTGTTGCTTTTCCTGATTTTTTCTGGCTTGCTCGAGTTCATTTAATTTTTTCTTTTTAATCTCGGCAACCAAAGAATCCAGTCTTGGTTGAGACAGATTGGAAACCCAAAGTAAACTATCTCGGTATCTCAATTCATTTTTGATCCGGGAGTATTCTCCAAATGAAGCTGCTAACTCTCCTGCATTATAGCTTTCCGGAAGTTTTTGAAGAGCCGCGTTCTGCCTAGCAGATGTATCATAATAAGCAGCGGCCATTTCAAAATCATTATATCCGTATTGATAGATTTCGGCCAGACCATAGTAGGTTAGTGCTTTCGTTTCAGGACTAGGTCTGTCTAAGGTATTTTTCAGTAAGTTTTTATATATAAATTCTGCATCCTCGAACTCTCCTTGTTCCTGATAGGTTTTTGCTATTTCATAATCTATTTCTGTTTTAAACTCTGTGTTTTTATCATCTTTGACCATTCTGTTAAAGGTATTCAGTGCCGATCTGTTATCACCTAAAACCCGAGCTGTTTCTGCTCTTTTTCGGAGAGCCAGATACTGAAGATCATAATCAAAGTAAAAGTTTTCAACGGTCTTATAGGCATTGTAAGCTTCTCTGTAGTTTCCGGTTCTTTCATACAACTGCCCAAGTAAAAAATATCCTCTCTCTTTATACTTTTTATCATTCATATTCTCAAGAGATGAATTAAGTTCAGAGATTGCATCAGTCCAGTTTTCCTGTGCTACAAAATATTGAGCCAGAATTGATTTAAGCTCTGCTCTCTTTTTAGTATTCCATTTTCTGTCTTTGAGATTGAGTTGCTCATTTATGTATTGTATTCCCTGGCCATACAACTCCATTTCCAGTAGTACTCTAGCTCTCCACAAAACAGACTCCTGAATAAGGGCTTGATCATCAGCGGTAAGGGCTATTTCCTGAAATTTTTGATCTGCAGAAAAATATTCTTTCTTGAAATAATACGATTTTCCAATCAGGTTTAAAGAATTATCAACCCATTTTGAATCTTCATGTTTTCTTAAAATCTCTGCACCCTTTTCAATTGCTTTATCAAAATCCTGAACTCCTGCATTAATAGGAACTTCATGAATGCGAATTGGCTGCTGAGCGTTATATACTACTTTAGAATCCAGAACTTTTTGCAACCCTGCATTATAACTCTTCTTGGCATTATAGTATGTATTGTAGTAAGCGGTAAAGTTCCCCCAACTTGACTTCAACCCTGAATTACATCCAAGAAAAACTGTCCCTATCAATAAAAGTAATACCTTTTTTTGCATGTCGGAATTTATACAATCAAACTCAAAATTATGGTTTTTATTCTATTGTGCTAACCTTAATCATATTAGTACTTCCTCTTTTTGCAATTGGAATTCCTGTAGTGAGAATTGCCCGGTCTCCTTTTTTGACAAAACCATTTTCTTCTAAAAACTCTTCCATTAACTTTACTCCCATATCAGTATCAAATATCTTTTCAACTCTAACTGAATAAACACCCCAAACCAGATTCAACTGACGTCTGACCTTTTGACTTTCTGTAAATGCTATAATAGGGGCGTTGGGTCGGAACTTTGCAATTCTTCTTGCTGTACTTCCTGAGTTTGTAAGAGTACCTATTACTTTTGCTTCTACATTTTCTGCTATACTCACACAAGAGTATGAAAGACTTTCCACAACTTGCTTTTCTTTCCATTCTGGTTTATCGAAAGCCAGACTGTTATATAATTTTGTACGATGTTCTTCAACCCTTCTGCAAATTTTATCCATCACATTTACAGCTTCCATCGGATATTTTCCAGCAGCGGTTTCTCCAGAAAGCATTACAGCATCGGTTCCGTCAATTACTGCATTTGCGACATCTGAACTTTCCGCTCTGGTTGGTCTCGGATTGTTTATCATAGAATCCAGCATTTGTGTTGCTGTAATCACGGGTTTTCCGGCCATTCTACATTTTTCGATGAGTGTTTTTTGAACCATAGGCACTTCCTCAGTAGGAATCTCGATTCCAAGATCACCCCTTGCAACCATAATCCCATCACATTCTTCAATAATTTCATCTATAACTTCCAGCGCTTCGGGTTTTTCAATTTTTGCGATTATAGAAGCATGGCTTCCCGCTGCCCTAACTCTGGAAACTATATCTCTGATATCCTTAGCAGACCTGACAAACGAAAGTGCAATTATATCTACATCTTGTTTGATACCGAATTCCAGATCCTTTAAGTCTTTTTCAGTTAACGCCGGGATTGAAATTTTCACATTAGGAAGGTTAACACCTTTTCTGGATTTGAGTAATCCTCCTACAACAACTTCTGCTTTTAATTCCTTTTCTGATTTTGCGGTAATTTTAAATTCTAACAACCCATCATCTAAAAGTATTTTATTTCCAACTTCAGCTTCTTTAACCAGGTTTGAATAGTCTATCGGTATTATTTTTGAAGTACCTTCTAATGACTCACCGGTAATGGTAATAATACTGCCGGTTTTTAGCACCTGTCCTCCATTCTTCATGGTGCCAACTCTGATTTTGGGACCTTGCAAATCCATTAAAACAGGAATGCTGTATTTATTTGCCTTCGCAACTTTTCTGATATGTTTAATAACTTGTGCGTGATCTTCATGGGTACCGTGGGAAAAATTAAGGCGAGCAACATTCATTCCGTGTAATAACAAATTCTCGATTCCCTTTTCGGTATCGCAACTAGGTCCAATTGTGCACACAATCTTAGTTCTGCGTCTTGTAGATATCATTCTGAATTCAAATTGGTAGATTCTTTCAATTTATAGAACCCTTAATTTACCAATTAAATACCAACTAAATATTACTTTTCAAGATTGTTCCGTTAAGCCATAATTGAATTCGCTCATACTGAATATTGTAATAGAAATTTGATCTCATCAACACATAATTATCGAATGGAAAATAGTCATTCTTAATTTTTGTACGCGTGAAGTAAAAGTTTTTCTCTTGATCGTTTGAATTGTATGAATACCCCCATCTAACCTCATCAAGATAATATTCTACATTCCATGGGCTTCCAAAGAATATATATATCATACCGTAGTCTGTTTTCCATCCTTCTTTAAAGTTAGAAAACTGTTTATTCGCTTCTTCAACTCTGGAATAGTAAAGTTCTAATGTACTTCTTGCTAAATTTTTATTTTTAACATTTGTCAACCAGAACCGATCAATTTCTTTTTTCATAGAATCTTCATCCTGAATATTCATAAGCGCTTCATGGTCTTTCTTTCTCATTAAGTAAACCAGGGGTGCGGCTAATTCTCTTGGTGTTTTTAGAGTAGGATAATTTGGGCTTTTTATACCAAAATCATGAGCTTTATAAAAACCGTCTTCCTCTTCAGAGTAAATTTCTATTCGATAATTACCTCTATTTAGCTGTCCGAAAACGAACTCAATCAAAACTGTACCAGTATTAGTCAATGCTCTTCTTGACGATGAAATAATTTCTCTTTCGCCATAATCTATTCCTTTATAAGACAGGCTTCCTGTACTGTAGTCATTATAGTGCATCAGTCTAGCTTCAGTGGTATCAGATTCAAACTTTACTAATCTCGATCTTACTATAAGTGGTTTAGTTAGATTTGTACTGGTTACTTGAAATACAAATTTTACAGAATCTATATTATTGGGAATGTCGTATGTAGTTACCGGCTTGAACTCACTTTGGCTGCTTTCTTTAACTAATACCCTTATGTCAGGAACATTTGTGTTTGAGGTTTTTACCTGTGGATCCGGCACATTAATCTCATCAACCCTGGAGGTAGATTTCAAGGTTTCCTGATCAGTATAGGTTACAGTAACAATGTATTTGCCCGGCTCAATATTGAACCGCGATTGAAAAAAATAACTTTCCTGACTCCGAACCAAATCAAAGTCTTTATCTTTTATCTCTACAGGAAATTGGTATACTTTTCTTCGATCATATTCATCTTCAATATCTTCTATTTCGATATCAATACTTCCTTTGGCAACAAAAACGTTCTCTCTTTTTTTAAAGCTTAAGCTTCTGTAAATAACCTCACTTGCGATATTTAGAAAAGTACTATCACTTTGATCTATAAAACTAGAGGTTACGACCCTTAATTCCGGGTGCCCCGGCTGATATTTGTAGCTGTTGTTTCTATCAACATTCTCAACTAAAGTATTCGAACAAGATAATAAAAACAGGAAGATAATCAGTCCACAAAAAACTCCTTGATAAAATTTAGGCATGTAAAAATCTTTAATCATTATAATATTAACTTTTTGAACGCTTTATTATTACTTTTACTGTTAAATAACCATTAATTGTGCTTAGTTTTTGCATTTTTTATAGATTAAAAGTCTTAACGCCTTTTTAAAATAATTCTACTTTATTTAATGAAACATTACCTATTACTATTTTTTGTATTCATTCTTTCATGTACAGAAAGACAAAACCATACCTGGACAAATAACGCTGATTACTCATATCAAGAATTGAGTCCGAAATCTTCCTGGTTTCAAGATAACATAGGTTTTCAAAAACTCAATTCAGAAAAAACCGGAATTACTTTTTCAAATTTCATCTCTGAAGAAGCGATAAAAAGAAATCGAATTTTAACTAACGGATCAGGTGTAGCTTCTGGTGATTATAATAATGATGGCCTTATCGATATTTACTTTTCAAAGCTGGAAGGTCCTAATGAACTTTATGAAAATCTAGGTGATTTAAAGTTCAAAAATGTTACTGAGCAAGCCGGCGTTTCCTTATCCGGTCAATATTCTACAGGCGTGGTATTCGAAGATATTAACGGAGATGATTTTCTTGATTTAATAGTTGGTTCATTAGACTCAGGAACTAAATTATTGATAAATAATGGCGATGGCACTTTTAATATTGATAGCACCTCTCTAAAAGTAGATAATAAAATATATGGGACATCATCAATAGCTATCGCAGATATAGAAAATGATGGAGATCTTGATATTTACTTAACAAACTATAAGAAGAGATCAGCAAAGGATATTTTTCCGTTTGAAAGAGCTTTCAGGCACATTGTAGGACAAGAGGGTGATAACTACTTTATTAATGAGAAATTTTCTGAACATTATAAATTAATTGAGCGTGATAGTGTAATTTTATGGTATGAATACGGAGAAGAAGATGTCCTTTTTCTCAATAATGGTAACGGTACATTTAGTAATACCACTACAACAGACCAATCTATCTTTAAAACTAATTCCGAAGAAGATGAAGTACTTGATTGGGGACTTCATTCAAGGTTCTTTGACTACAACAACGACATGTATCCGGACCTTTATGTTTGCAACGATTTTGAGAGTCCCGATAGAATCTGGATCAATCAAAAAGATGGTACTTTTAAAGAAATTGACGAACTCTCGATTAGAAATACAAGCTTGTCTTCTATGTCAGTTGCTTTTACTGACATCAACGCTGATAATAAATCAGATATTTTTGTAGCAGAGATGCTTAGCCGGGATCTGTCACTAAGAAATCAACAAATAGGTACAATGATCCCGTTACCTCTTCCAATAGGAGTTGTTGATAACAGACCTCAGTATTTAGGTAATACATTTTTAGTTTCTCAGGATAACGGTGAATTCGTAAATATTAGTGATTATAGCACCTTGAGAGCTTCAGAATGGAGCTGGGCATCTGAGTTTTTGGATGTCGATCTAGATGGCAATGAAGATTTAGTTATTTCAACAGGGAATTACTTTGACACTCAAAATGCTGATGCGAATCAACAATTACAGCTTAAGTTGTCTTCGGGTAGGTTACCTGCCAGAGATGTGATGTTTGAATACAAACCTTTAAAGAGACCAAACAAGATCTTCAGGAATATCAATGGAGAATATAATTTTGAAGACGTAAGCGAAGAATGGGGCTTTCTAACTGAAGATATTTCACATGGTATGTCTACGGCAGATTTAGATAATGACGGAGATTTAGATGTTATAACCAATAATTTAGAATCTACAGCTGGTGTTTATGAAAATATAAGTTCCAACAACAGGATCTCAGTTCATCTTACCGGATACAAAGGCAATAAAGAAGCAGTTGGAAGTACCATCCGTGTAACCTCATCTTACAAGGATAACACCAAGGTGCAAAATCGAAATATTTTAGCAGGGGGAAGCTATGGTTCCGGCTCCCAAAAAATTGCCTCTTTTGGAATACCTGATGCTGAAAAAGTTAATATTGAAATATTTTGGTATAACGGATCGTATTCTATCTTTGAAGATATGGATATCAATAAGTCTTATAAATTTACTATATCTGATGAATCAGTAAGTCCGAAACCTGAAACAGAATCAATCAAGCCGGTATTTGTAAATGAAAAAGAAGCGCTGTCTCACACCCATCAGGAAAAATTTTATAACGACTTGATAAAAAAACAACCCTTGCTTCCTTACAGGCTAAGTCAAGAAGGACCATGGGCTGATAGTATTGATTTTAACTCTGACTCATTTACGGATGTTTTAATTGGAAATGGAAAAGGATATCCATTAAAATTATATAAGAATATTGAAGGAACGAGCTTCGAAGAAATTTCACTTAATCATCCTTCTTTTAAAGAAGGTGAGATCACTGGTATAAAGTCCTTTTCAGATAATAACACACCTCAGGCAATTATAGCTGTAAGTTATTATGAAGCAGAGTCTACCAAGCCCGGAACAATTCTGCATCTTGAATTTAATAACGGAGAACCTGTTTTTAATGATTTAGGACTTGATGACGTTACCAACCCGGGCAGCATAACAATTGCTGATTATGATTTTGATGGAGACTCTGACTTCTTTGTTTCAGGAAGATCAGTTCCTAATAAATACCCCATAGCGGCAAATTCAGCACTTTATGAAAATAATAATGGAGAATTTGCTCTTAGTGAAGCACATCGCTCTGTTTTTGAGAATTTGGGATTAGTAACAGGAGCCCAATTCAAGGATCTTGATAATGATAACTACCCTGAATTAGTAATTTCACGGGAGTTAAACTCAAATAAAGTGTACAAGAATCAAAAAGGAAACCTTACAGATATAAGTAATGATCTACCAATCTCAGATAAGCCGGGTTTTTGGCAAAACGTGACTATCGGAGATTTTAACAATGATGGTATACAAGACTTATTCTTTTCAAATATAGGTGAAAACACACTTTATCAGGATTTCAGATTAACAAGTGATGAATTACGTTTTTATTATCCGATAGCTGATATCAACAGTAATCTGCCAATGAGAATAATAGAGTCTTATTATGATGAGAATAAACAATGCTGGTCCCCAATCCGTAAGTATTCAGTGTTGAGAAATGCCTTCCCAAGATTATCGTTAGCATTTAGAAGCTATAGTCAATTTTCAAAAGCGTGCGTTGAAAGTGATTTTGGAGTCGAAGTTGAGCATTTAGCTGTCAATTATTTTAAAAACATGCTATTAATTAGCACAGGGAATGAACTCGAGTATAAATTAATGCCGCTACCTTCTGAACTTAACTTTACACAAAACAATAGTGCGAATGTTATAGATTATAACAATGATGGTTTATCTGATATTTTTATAAGCCAAAATGATTTTTCTTTTCGCCTAGAAATACCGCGACTGGATGGAGGAAGAGGTGTTCTTCTTAAAAATACAGGAGGCGGAAACTTTGAATTAGTTTCAGCATCAAAAAGTGGTATTAGTTTATATGGAGATCAAAAAGCAACACTCGTAATTGACTATAACAAAGACGGGTTAGATGATCTTATCGTTACGCAAAACTCTTTTGAAACTGTTCTATACAAGAACCAAAATCAGAATTAAATAATTAGTGAACTAATGCAAAGCATTAAATATTTAACACAAGTAGTACTAGTCTTATTCATGCTATCTTGCTCTAGTCCCAATGATACACGAAATTTGGACACGAATGAATATGCAACAAAGATCAGCGATTGGATAGACTTGAATATTGCCCTCATTACTTATGAAAGAATTAGCCCACCTAAAGCTTCAAGAGTACTCGCTTACAGCTCTGTAGCTTTGTATCAAGGCCTTTATAATGGACTTGACGGTTATGAATCGCTTTCGAATCAGTTAAACGAACTAGACCTTTCTGAAGAATACGATGCTAGCAAAAACTATAACTGGTATGTGGTTGGTATTACAAGCCAAAAAGAGATGCTTAATTATCTCTATAAAGATACATCTCCTGCATCTTTGCAACAGATTGAAGAATTGTATACGCTTCAATTGCAAAGCGAAGAAAATATTTCTAGGTCATCTATTATAGAAAGATCTGTTGAGTATGGGGAAACACTTGGTAAAGAATTGGTACTTTGGGCACAAACAGACGGTTATGCAGAGACAAGAAACAAAGAGTATCTCTTTGAACCTCAATACTCTCAATGGATACCCACAGCAAATATCAGTAGTGCTTCTCTTAGTTTGAATCCTGTTCTGAATATCGTAACTAAGTATGATTCTACCGGTAAGAATAGTGTCTCAAAAGATGCCGGACTTTATAGTGACAGAATGCTAACTACAAACCGTCCTCAACAAATAACAAATGAAAGAGTTGCAATGGAACCTTTCTGGGGTGAGTTACGAACTTTTGCTCTGGATTCACTTTCAAGTTTTGATCCCGTTAAACCTTTTGAGTACTCAGAAAATAAATCCAGCGACTTCTATAAAGAAGCTCTAGTAGTTTATAACTCTACAAAGGATTTGACAGATTGGGAGAAAGAGACTGCTCACTTTTGGGCTGATAATCCCGGACAAACCGGTACACCACCGGGTCATTGGTTTAGTATAATGAGCCAATTAATTGATCAAAAGGAATTGAAGTTATCTAAGGCTTTAGAAATGTATGTGCTTACAAATATAAGCATGGCAGATGCATTCATATCTTGTTGGAGAGAAAAATATGAAAGTATGGTTATAAGACCCGAAACTTACATACAAAGAGTAATTGATGAAAACTGGAGAAATATAATTGTAACTCCTCCCTTTCCCGAATACACATCCGGACATTCTGTGTGTTCAGGAGCTGCAGCAGAAATCCTTACCTTCGTACTGGGAGATAACGTTTCGTTCACGGACCGCACTCATGAACATCAATACGGCTTTAAAGCCAGAACATATTCCAGCTTTTACGAAGCGGCGGACGAAGCGGCTATTTCAAGATTGTATGGAGGAATTCATTATCCAATGGCTATATATAATGGCCTCGATCAAGGTAAAGCAATTGGCCAAAATATTGCCACTAACTTAACTTTGAAAACTAAATAATGACAGTTCTATCTAAGTAGAGTACCTCGAACATAATCTCTTAACTCGTAGCTCAGGTTTTTAACATAATCTTTACCTTTATCGGTATAAGTAAAGGGTACGAAATCACTTGATCCTACTTTTAATACCTGTTGAATCACTTCCGAGTCAACCTCATAGGAAACGGCAGAAGCGCTAAACTCACCGGTTTTGCCTCTAGCTACTTTGCTTGTTAATATTACTTTAACCTGAACTTTACTAATGCCAAGTTCTTTCTCATCATCAAATGGTTCTCTTTCTTTCCAAAAGGTTTCAGCATAAAAACCAGTGGTACTGGAATAGTTATCCTTCCTTGAAATTTCGAAATTGTAGCGTTGTGTCAGGTAGTTAAATAAGTTTTCAACTTTATCTTCAGCTATATCACCTAACTCTAATGAATAACTATTTTTAACATCACTGGATGAGTTTTTTGTAGACGAACAAGCAGCCAGTAAAAAAATTAAAAGTGTTACTTGAGTTATTTTTGTAAAAATTTTCATATCTAAATTATTGAATTATTTTAGCTTCAACTATGTCTCTGAGGTTTCTTGCTAAATTTACAGTAAACTCTTTTCCTTCTTCTGTAAAGTCAAAAGGAATAACTTCCCCTGTAAATCTTCTTTTACCTTCTTGTAAAATTTCTATATCTATTTCATAATAGACTTGATTCAAAGATAACGTGCTTGTACGATTTCTTATTACAGAACCCTTTATGATCACCTTGTTATATATATCTTCAAAACCTAATGATGCTTCATCATCAAACGGCAATCTAGTTCTCCAATAGGTATCTTTATAGAAGCCACTAATATTAGAAATGTTATCATCTCTGGCTATTTCAAAAGAATATCTATAAGTAAACTCATTTATAAAGTTGTCAACTTTATCTTCAGCAATTATTCCCAATTCCAGTTTATAGGAATTATCAATAGAGCCTTTAACATCTGAAATGGATTTGCAGCCTGTGAAAAGAATAAGTGATAGAATCAGTAAAAAATGTGTCTTTTTCATAATCAAAAAAAAAGGTGTACAGCAAAACTGTACACCTTTAAAGTTATTCAGCTTTTATTGTTGATCTATGATAGATCTGTCAAGCTTAACTGGTTTTACATTGTAAGGGCTATCTGGGTTAGATTTTGCCCCACCGAAAGTATATAAGTCTTCAAGAAGAATTAATAACTCGGCAGCAGGTACCGGATAATGTGGTAATGAACCAGGCTGATATGTGTTATATCTTCTGGCATCTGCCATAGCTGTTACAACTGCTGTATGGAACATTTCAATATTTCTTTCATATTGAATAGCTGCTAAAATAGTAGCATCCGTATCAGCTGCAGTTAAAGGAGTTAAATCTCCTCTACCAACTCTGGTGTTATTGATTGCATCAACAGCAGCAGTTCTGTTAGCTGCATCAGAAGTTCTTATCACAGCTTCAGCATACATTAGATCATTTTCAGCCTGTAAGATATACGGCATAGGACCTTCAGCTGTAGTAAAGAAACTATGGTAATCATAGCGTCCACTATAGTAATTTGAGAAGAACCAATACCCTCTTTCCGGTCTGAACGGAGCAGGTGAAGAGAATACAAAATCACTAGCTAGTCGATCGTCATCTGAAGTAGCTTCACCAGGATTAGTACCGTCTACAGGATAACCTGAAGGTTGGCTAGGATCCATTACTGCGATTAATCTTTGATCAACTCTGATCCAGTTTCCTAAGTTACCGTAAAGTAAAGGATAAGAGAACCAGAAAGTATCATCTCCTTCCGGTGAAAAGTCATAAGACAATCCAGAAGCAGTTAATGATTTAACCTGATCCCAATCAGTGTTAGCAATTCCAGCAGGATCTCTTGGCTCAAGTACCATTAGACGTGCTCTCCAAGTGTTGATTAATTCAACAAACTCAGCCATGGTCATAGCGTCGAAACCACTGATATAGCCAGCTCCTAAAGTTACACCATTTAAACCACTAGCTAAAGTTGCAGCTTCTGCTAATTTTTGATCAGCAGCTGCTAGTACGTCAGCGTAAGGTTGAAGTTGAATTCCATCAGTATCTGTATTTTCATCTAATACATAACCTTGATCAAAATAAAGGCCAATGTATCCTAATGAAATACCCTGAAGGAATTTAGCAGAAGCTATTACCATAGTAGTATAGTCTTCGTCAGAAACTCCTGGTTGAGAAGATGGTACTTCAGTAAATAATGCATCATCACCGGTTAAACCGTTAAGTACATCATTCGCCTGGCTAATAGCACCATACATTCCATACCATGGATCTTCTGTTAAACCTCTTGTATCTCCACTTGCAGTAGGAGAGTTATCATAAGCAATTCTTGGCTCTTCGCCACGATTTCTCATATCGGTATTACCCCAAGAACAAGTATAGGTATCAGTACCTACACCAGTACCAAGAAGGTAAAAACCATTGGTATTTTGCCACCAGAGAACAAACCCTGTAGGTAAAAGCGCCTCAATATCTGTTGGGCTACTCAGAACATCCTCAGTAAGAGGGGAGTTCTCATTCTCGACAGCTAACTCTGCACAGCCAACGTACAAAAACATCGCCAGGGCAAAGATGCCGAGATATTTAAAAGTGTTTTTATTATAAACTTTCATAGTTATAAAATATTTAATTATTAAAAATTGCTACTAGAAGCGTAGTTCTAGAGAGCCTGAAATTGATCTGAAGTTAGGATAAGAAAATCCATCAAATGCAAAGTTAGATTGATCACCATTAATACCACCTACTTCCGGATCGTAACCAGAGTAATCAGTGATAGTTAATAGGTTTCTACCTACAACACTAACGCGTACGCTTTCAAATAATTCCCCTAAAGAACCTAATTGGTCTTTTGTGAAGTTATATCCAGCAGAGAATTCACGTAATTTTAGATAAGTACCATCTTCAATAAAGTAGCTTGATACGTTATTCGCGTTATAAAAACCTTGATAGTAATTAACTGGTTTTTTATCTGCATCTGCTTTTCCTGACTGATCAAAATCGCCATGTCTATTTTCTCTGTATAACCACTGCTTAGTTTGATTATAGATATCTCCACCTATTTTAGCATCCCAAAGCATGTAAAGGTTTAAACCTTTGAACGTAAAGTTAGTATTAAAACCAACATTGAAATCAGGATTAATATCACCAATTTTTACGATCTGGTTTCCGTTTTCTTCTTCGAAAGTAACAGGAGATTCAGCAGCAGTTCCAAGTCCGGTTACTACATAACCTTCATTGTTCACTTCATAAGTTGCACCGGAACCAGTTTGTGTAGAGCTTAGTTGATCTAGGCTTGTTACAAACTTACGTCCGTAAATAACTCCGAAAGTTTCACCAGGAGCTACGAAGAATACATTAGCACCTTGAGTAGATGATCCCTGGAAGAATGGAGGTACATTCAACTCGGTAACTTCTTGTCTTGTTCTGTCAAAAGTTAGACCGAAAGTAAGATTCATATCTCTTTCCTGTATTGCTACAGCACTGAAAGATGCTTCCCAAGTATTGGTTTCAAGTGCACCAGCATTTTGGAACTGAGAGTTGAAACCACCAGCAGCAGCTGATAAAGGCACATCAAGAATCTGGTCTTCTACAGTAGTAGTAGAATAGGTTCCTTCAAAAGAAAATCTATCAAAGAAATCTACGTTAACACCCATTTCTAATTCGCCTGCTTTCGCTGGTTTCAGATTTGGGTTACCAAGTCTGCTTTTACTGATTGAACCACCACTTATATTGTAAGTCAAATACTGAGCAGAGAAACTTGGTCTAAGACCAGCAGTTCCGTAAGAAGCTCTGATTTTGAATTCGTTGATTCCATCAATATCAAAATCTTCACTTACACGGTAAGCACCAGCTACACGGAAGTAAGTTTGATATCTCTCATCTTCACCGAATAGAGAAGAACCATCACGACGAAGAAGGAAGTCAACAATGTATCTGTCTTTGTAATCGAAAGCGATAATACCAAAAACATTCTCAGAAATTACTTCAGATCTGAAGTTACGTAATGATCTTGTTCCATCAGGATCAGTAGCATTCCAGTTGCGAACATTTGATACAACAAAAGATTGAGCTGTTGCTCCAAATGACTCATACTGAGAATTCTCATACAAGTAACTTGTTTTAGCTCTTAGAGACAGGTCGCCAAATCTTTCATTATAACTAGCAGTAATACTCATGTTCTGAGCAACATCATCAAATGTGTCATAAGCAAGAGATCCTTCACCGGCTGTAACAACAGTTCCTCTGTTTAGTACGCCTTGTGGAGTGAATCTTGTACGAATCTGATTAGTTCTGTCAATACTGTACTGACCTTCTAGCAAGAACTGAGAAACCGGACGGTATCTGAAATTCAGGTTACCAAGTGTTCTTGTTCTTTCTCTGTCATCAGTAGAAGTACTTAACTGATATAATGGGTTGTCTTCTATTACATACGGATCAGCATCAATATTATACTGAGATCCATCTTCCTCATTAAGTGCAAACAAATCAGTGTTAGGCTGCAGGAAAAGAACGCCCCAAAACGGAGATCCCGGACCTTGTCCTACTGCATCGTTATTTGACTGAGTATAAGACAAACTACCACCAACAGTAATTTGATCAGAGATATACTGATCTAAGTTTACTCTTGCATTTTGACGGTTATAACCATCTCTTAATTCAACAACACCTGACTCGATGTTATTTGTGAATGATAATGCCAAGTTAGAATTACCAAAATTTCTAGCAACAGAAACATAGTTATTTAGAGTATAACCAGGATCAAAAACCTGCTCTTGAAGATCAAAAGTAGTTCCATAGTCATTCTGAACATAGTTGTCAGCTCTTAATACTCTAGAACCATCAGTACTATTAACAAAATAACTATTAGTAGCATCCATCTCGTAATCTGCCGGATTTGCACCTGCATCAGTTAATTGCTGAGCAGTGTTAGCAAAAACGTGATTGTCTGATAAGTCAATTTGCTCAGGAAGGAAAGAACGTCCGAACTCATTACGCACAGTAATGATAGTTTTTCCGGATTCGATATTTTTTCCTCTCTTAGTAAAAATCTGAACTACACCATTTGCAGCTCTTGAACCATATAAAGAAGCTGCAGCAGCACCTTTAACAAGCTCAATAGATTCGATATCGTTACTTGGTATGTCAGCTAGTGAACCACTAAGAATAACACCATCAACAATATAAAGCGGCTCTTGGTCTCCACCATTTCCACCACCAATACTTGTAGATCCTCTTAAACGGATTGAAGGAGCAGATCCCGGAGCACCAGTTGCACTAACAACTTTTACACCAGCTACTTTACCTTGCAATGCTGAACCAGCATCCTGAGCAGGAACTTTTTCTAATTGCTCTCCACTCACGTTGTCTACTGTGAATGCAAGTTTCTTTCTAGGTGTTCCTTCAATTACACCAGTAACTACTACTTCATCAAGACCGAAAACGTCTGATTTAAGTGCAATATTAAGTTCTACTTCTGAACTACCAACTGTAACAGTTCCACGATAATCGGCGTAACCGATAAAAGTAGCTCTTACATTGTAAGTTCCAGCAGGTACATTTGAGATAGTATATTCACCATCTGCGTTTGCACTATTTCCTCGATTTAGTTCTACTAGTATTATGTTCACACCTGGAAGTGTTTCACCTGTACCATCGTCGGTGATTACTCCAGTAACAGAACCGCTTTGCGCGAAAGCAGCAGTAGAAGCTAAAATGACTAATAGCGCCATTGTTTGTAGCTTTTTAAACATAGATAACCTCATTTATTGAGAGTTTGAATTAATTATTTATTCACTCGATAAATACTTTATAGGGCTGTTTATCGAGTATGACATGTTAATCTAAACATAATCATGTCATAATAAAAGCAAAAAATCACAATAATTCACTACTCACGGATCAATTGTTTTTAAAAAAAATTCTTCAAAGTGTAGTTAAAGATGACCTTCCTCTAAATTAATTTCAGATTAAAGTCATGACATTCAAAAGCTTCGTTAATATTTTATTGTCTGTAGCTGCTACAGTTAATGATGAACCTGTTTACCATTAACTGTAAATTTAGTTTTTTTACAGGCGGTAAAAAGTAATACTGTCGTTGAGAAAGGTTAGAAATTGAGTCTGTTGAATACCATACATCCTCTGATTCTAATATATAGTGTCTTTAAATAAAAAAAGCCTTATCAAATTAATGATAAGGCTTTAGTTTTTTGTGGCGGGGACAGGATTCGAACCTGCGACCTTCGGGTTATGAGCCCGACGAGCTACCAGCTGCTCCACCCCGCGATGTTGAGTCTTAAAGATACGATTAATTACCGGTTACTATCAACCTTTATTTCGCTTTTTTTATTAAGGTTTGTCGCTCTATTCTTTATCTTTAGTAAAAATTAAATACAGAGTTAATGATATCATCAAAAGACGCAATACAATTAGAAGATCAATACGGAGCACACAACTATCATCCCCTGCCGGTAGTACTCGAAAAAGGAAAAGGAGTTTATGTTTGGGATCCTGAAGGAAATAAGTATTTCGATTTCTTATCTGCTTATTCGGCAGTAAATCAGGGGCATTGTCATCCTAAAATTACAAAGGCTTTAGTTGATCAGGCTCACACACTCACTTTGACTTCACGAGCTTTCTATAATAATGTATTAGGAGAGTATGAAAAGTACATGAGTGAATACTTCGGGTTTGATAAAGTACTTCCTATGAATACCGGAGCTGAAGGAGTTGAAACCGCAATTAAAGTATGCAGAAAATGGGCCTATGAGAAAAAAGGGATCTCCGAGAATGAAGCTCAGATCATAGTTTGTGAAAATAATTTTCATGGAAGAACCACTACTGTAATCTCCTTTTCCAACGATCCTGACGCAAAAAAGAATTTTGGACCGTATACCCCGGGATTTATAAAGATACCTTATAATGATTTAGAAGCTCTTGAAGAAGCTTTGAAACAACCAAATGTTGCAGGATTTCTGGTTGAACCCATTCAGGGAGAAGCCGGTGTTGTAGTTCCGGATGAAAACTTCATCTCTGAGTCTGCTCGTCTGTGTAAAGAAGCTAATGCCTTATTTATTGCTGATGAAATCCAAACAGGAATTGCACGAACTGGTGGTCTATTGGCAGTTTGTGGTGATTGTTCTTGTAGTGGTCATTGCGAAAGACAAAATTCATATACAAAGCCTGACATTCTAATTTTAGGTAAAGCATTATCCGGTGGGGCATATCCTGTTTCTGCAATTCTCGCAGATGATAATGTAATGGAAGTCATAAAACCGGGACAACATGGATCCACATACGGTGGAAATCCATTAGGATGTAAAATAGCCATGACTGCTCTAGAAGTAGTGGATGATGAAAATCTTGCTCAAAATGCACGAACTTTAGGGAACCTATTCAGGTCAGAGATGAAGAAACTTGTGGACTCATCCGAACTTTTTGTAAAAGTTCGAGGAAAAGGCTTGTTGAATGCTGTTATTATAAATGACACTCCTGAAAGCGACACTGCCTGGAGATTCTGTTTAGCATTAAAAGAAAACGGATTGCTAGCAAAACCTACTCATGGAAATATAATAAGGTTTGCACCGCCATTAGTTATGACTGAACCCCAACTTATGGATTGTGTAGAGATTATTCGCAAAACCCTTGAGAATTTTTCCAAATAAAGGTTTAAACCGTTTAAACCTATTGGCGTTTTTTTCCTGATTTGATAGCTTATCAGCGAAAATTAAACTGCTTACATCAAAAATACTTTAAATGGCTAAAATGAAAACTATTCAACCTGCTCAGGTACGAGAGGTTTTGGGGAAACATCTACTCACCGACGGCTTTGATATGGTGCTTGATCTTGAAGAAAGTAAAGGGGCTTATCTTCATGATTCAAAATCCGGAAAAAAATATCTAGACTTCTTTACTTTTTTTGCGTCTAATCCTTTGGGGATGAACCATCCCAAGATTGCAGGAGATGCCGACTTTGTTTCAATGTTGGGTAAGACTGCAATCAACAAACCATCAAATTCTGATGTATACACGGAAGAACTTGCCGGTTTTATGAGTTCTTTCAGCAGAGTTGCTGTGCCGGAACATCTCCCCCACTCTTTCTTTATATCAGGTGGAGCATTAGCCGTTGAAAATGCAATGAAAGTAGCTTTTGACTGGAAAGTTCAGAAAAATTTCCAAAAAGGATATCGCCATGAAATTGGCCATAAAGTGCTTCATTTTGAAAAGGCTTTTCATGGTCGTTCAGGTTATACCCTTTCTGTTACCAATACTGTACCGAATAAAGTAAAGTATTTTCCTAAGTTTGACTGGCCGCGCGTTATCAGTCCCGCTACCAGTTTCCCGGAAACACCGGAATCTTTGAAATCTGTTATAGCAGAAGAAAAATTGGCTATAGCTCAGGCAGAGAGATTTTTTGAAATACATAAAGATGACATTGCTTGTATTTTGATAGAGCCAATTCAGGGTGAAGGTGGTGATCGTCATTTCAGAGTTGAATTCCACCAAGCGCTTCGGGATCTGGCAGACAAGCATGAAGCTCTTTTGATCTATGATGAAGTTCAAACCGGTGTTGGAATGACCGGAAAATTCTGGGCCCACGAACATTATGTTAAGCCTGATATCCTTTCTTTCGGAAAGAAAGCACAGGTTTGTGGGATCTTAGCAGGACCTCGTGTTGATGAAGTAGAAACAAATTGCTTTCAGGTTTCTTCCAGAATCAACTCCACCTGGGGTGGAAATCTAGTAGATATGGTTCGCTTTGGTAGAATTCTGGATATTATCGAAGAAGATAATCTTGTAGCAAATGCAGCTAAAGTTGGCGATCACCTACTGACCAAGCTTCAGAAAATGGCTGATGATCATGAACACCTTTCCAATCCAAGAGGAAAAGGTTTGTTCGCCGCTATCGATCTTCCTGATTCTCATTCCAGAGATGCTGTTATTAGTCAGTGTATTGAAAATGGCTTGATGATATTGGCTTGTGGAACGAATACTGTACGTTTTCGTCCGCCACTAACAATCACTTCTGAACAAATCGACGAAGGGTTAAACATTCTGGAAAAGGCTTATAAGTCTTCTTTGGATAAGTGTCCTGTAGCTGGCTAGTTTCTTTATTAGTATGGACATGGTATTCATGTCCATACTATTTCATTTAAATCTTTTCTAGACTAACTGATGACTTTCCGGCTGAATGACTACCTCATTCATAACAGAACCCGAGGGTTGATTTATTCCGTAATACACGGCTTCTGCAACTTCTTCCGGAGTTAACATCATCTCTTTTTTAACTTTCATATCTACCCGATCATCTTCCCAAAAAGCGGTATCTACTCCACCCAAATAGAACAATGAGTATTTTATCTTTCCTCTCCTTTGTTCCTCAATAAGTGCTTTTACAAATCCCTGAATGGCAAATTTAGAAGCTGAATAAACCGAAGCATTTTTCATTACATATTTACCCATCGTGCCGGGGAAAAATACCACATTAGTTGGCTCGTCGGTATTCATGTGCTTCATCACGGTTTGTGTAACCAAAAAGGTACCATACACATTTACATCAATGACTTCTTTGGCTGCTTTCGGATCAATATCTATGAACGGTTTTATAATTCCCTGTCCGAATGCATTAATCAACACATCGATCTTACCGAGATTATCTTCGATCTCCTCCGCCATGTTTGCAACAGAATTCTGATCGGTGGCATCAACTTGAATGGCGAAAGCTTCCCCTCCACTGTCGTTGATATGTTTGGCTACTTCTTCTGCTTTGGCTTTATTGCGAGCTGCTAAAATTACTTTTGCGCCTTCCTTAGCAATTCGTTTAGCCGTTGCTGAGCCGATTCCGCCTGAACCACCTACGATGAGTACGATCTTATCTTTCATAACAACTTCTCTGTCTTTCTTGATGAATAGTCAGATTGGTAAATGAAATTTAGACAGGATTTCGTTCCAAGTTTTTGATGGGTGATGGGAGGGACTTAACAAGATTTATTTTACTAAGATGCTACAATCGAAATTATAAGATAGTCCGAAACCCTAATAGGTTATATAATTCAATTCTACTTGATAGCCTTTGCCAAAGATCCTGAAACAAGTTCAGGATTACCTTACCTTAATCTCTAATCTTATGTCCTAAATCTTAAGTCTTAAATCTATACTTCTATTACCCCATAATTCCCGGAAGAACCCCTTCATAGATCTCGGACATTTCTTCAACATCCAAGCTTCCGACTTCTTCTATCACCATTTTCTTGTCTCCTGTAACAGTGCCCAGAACATGAGTTGGAACTTCATGCTGTCCGAAATGAGAAATAACAGTTGGTAAGTCATCTGGTTTCAAAGTAATAAGTACTCCGGATTGTGCTTCACTGAATAGTACTTCATGGTCTGTTCCGGCAAGATCTTTAACCGATACCTTCACTCCTTTTTTAGAAAAGATCGCTTTTTCGGCAAGTGCAATCGCAAGTCCACCATCGGAAATATCGTGTGCAGATTTGATCCATCCTTTCTTGATAGCATCCAGTAATGATTCCTGAAGTTTTACTTCGAAAGGAATATCCAATTCAGGAGCATCACCGGTTGTTAGACCATGGATCTTTTTGAGATACTCTGTCCCACCTAATCCTTTTCGTTGTGCACCTATATACATCACCACATCGCCGTCATTTTTAAATCCGGGAGTTGTAGTATGGTTTTCAACATCTTCGATCAAACCAAGCATCCCGATTATCGGAGATGGAAAAATAGCAGAGTTTGGATTTTCATTATAGAAACTAACATTTCCACCGGTAACAGGAGTGTTAAGTGCTTTACAAGCATCTCCCATTCCACCAAGTGCTTCTTTGAATGTCCAGTACACTTCAGGCTTGTAAGGATTTCCAAAATTCAGACAATTTGTAATAGCTAACGGCTTTCCTCCTGAACAAACAACGTTCCTTGCTGATTCAATAACAGCAATTTGACCACCACGACGAGGATTTAAATACACGTATCTGCCATTGCAATCAGTTTTTGCTACCAAGCCTCTGTTTGTTCCTTTTACGCGGATCACCCCTGCATCTGAAGCTCCGGGAGCAGTTACTGTATTTGTTCTAACTGTTGTGTCATATTGTTCATGTACCCATCGTTTGGAAGCAACATTTACAGAGCTCAATAACGTTTTTATCGTTTCCTGATGATCACTTGGATGTTTCAGACTGCTGATATCAAAATTCTGAACTTCATCTAAGTACTCAGGCTTTTTAGTTTCTCTGATATATTGAGGAGCTCCGCCACCAAGAACCAAGTGCTCAGCAAACATATCGCCTTTTACCTCACCATCTTTCATATAGGTGACTTTTTCGGTATCTACTACTTCGCCGATTACCACTCCATGAAGATCCCACTTCTCATAAACATCAATAACTTCCTGCTCACGTCCTTTTTCTGCAACGATCAACATCCTTTCCTGACTTTCAGAAAGCAACAATTCGTAAGCAGTCATCCCTTCTTCTCTTGCAGGAACTTTATCCAGATCGATCAACATTCCCTGACCACCTTTTGCAGTCATTTCGGAAGTTGAACATGCAATTCCTGCCGCTCCCATATCCTGCATTCCAACTACTGCGCCGGTTTTCAAAACTTCAAGGCTGGCTTCCAGTAATAACTTCTCTGTAAACGGATCACCAACCTGAACGCTAGGTCGTTTAGCTTCGCTTTCTTCGCTGATCTCTTCAGAAGCAAAAGTAGCTCCGTGAATTCCATCGCGACCTGTACTTGCTCCAACTATGATCACAGGATTTCCGATTCCCTCAGAAATTGCTGAAACTGTTTTTCCTGCTTCCACCAATCCAATACTCATCGCATTTACTAGTGGATTTCCTTCGTAACTCTCATCGAAATATACTTCTCCGCCAATCACAGGAATACCAAATGAATTTCCATAATCACCAATTCCGCGAACTACACCATCCAGCAAATAACGAACTCTTGGGTTTTCCAAACTTCCGAATCGCAATGAATTCAGACTTGCAACAGGACGAGCGCCCATTGTGAAAATATCTCTGTGAATGCCTCCTACTCCGGTTGCTGCTCCCTGATATGGCTCAATTGCCGATGGGTGATTATGACTTTCGATCTTAAAAGCACACCCGAGTCCGTCGCCGATGTCAACAAGTCCTGCATTTTCTTCACCTGCTCCAACCAGCATATGTTCGCCTTCACGTGGAAGTTTTTTAAGTTCAACGATCGAATTCTTATATGAACAATGCTCACTCCACATCACAGAATACACTCCCAATTCTGTAAATGTGGGAACCCGACCTAAGCGGGTTTTAATCATTTCAAATTCTTCTTCGTTTAATCCGTGTTCGAGGGCAAGTTCAAGATTTACTTCCGGTTCTTTTACAGTAGCGTCAGCCATGAATGTAGTTAGCTTGGGAGTTTGAATTTGAGAAAATTTCTGCAATTCAACAGAAGACTAAAGGTACGACGATTTTAAAAGAATTAGGAATGAAAAATTCATAAATCAGAATTTTGGATTAGTTAATTCTTAATTTTGAATTACTCTTGTGTTAAAGTTGTCTCCATTATCTGCGGACTTAAATCATATTTTAGAATATAGATTCATCTCAAATTTAAATTCAGAGTAATCAGAAATTAAATCACTGAAATCAGCGATCAGTTCTGCACCTTAAACAAACCTACATAATAATCGATATCAACCTGCAGCTCTTTGCCTGAACTTGGAGAGGCTTTCCAACTAGTTGTTGGTTGTAGCATCATCTCTTTTCCATTGATGTAAACTTTTACAGGCATATTGAAATTGGAAACGGCATTATTCCATCTGTAAACTAAATTGTTATCTCTGAAAAAATACTCAAGTATCGGCACTCTGTAATCCCGCAGATACTGATCGAAAACAGATTTAAGGTCTTTACCTGATTTCTCAATTATATAATTTTCAATTTCTTCAGTCGTAACAGTTTGATGATAGAATTCTTTGTTCAATCCCCGAAGTATTCCTCTCCACAATTCATCATCACCGATCACCTGGCGGATAGTATGAAGCATATTTCCTCCTTTATAATACATATCAGAGGAACCTTCATAATTCACATTATAGATCCCTATGATCGGACGGTCGTTTTGAACGGATAACCGTACACCACGTGTGTACTCTCTTGCGGCTTGTTTTCCGAAATGATATTCCAGAAACAGATACTCTGAATAGTGAGTAAAACTTTCATGGATCCACATATCAGCTACATCTTTATAAGTGATGTTATTTGCAAACCACTCGTGACCGGTTTCATGAACAATAATGAAATCGAACTTCAGTCCCCAGCCCGAGCTACTCAGATCTCTTCCCAGGTAACCATTTTCATAACCATTACCGTAGGTAACTGAGCTTTGATGTTCCATTCCCAGATACGGAGCTTCTACAAGTTTGTAACTGTCTTCATAGAAAGGATATGGACCAAACCAATGTTCAAAAGCTTCTATGGTTCGGGGTGCATCCGCAAATTGTTTAACAGCCTTTTCAAGATTATAGCTCAGAACATAGAAGTCCATATCAAGCTCGCCTTTTTCACCATCAAAGATTTGCTCAAAATGAACGTAATCACCTATATTAATATTCACTCCGTAATTATTGATGGGATTACTTACGAACCATTGCCATGTTTTAGTGCCGTCATTATTATCTGTTTCTTTTCGCAGTCTTCCGTTAGACACATTCATCAGATCATCCCTAACAGTGATACTCATCAACATACTATCCGGTTCGTCATAGGCATGATCTTTATTGGGCCACCAGATACTCGCCCCAATTCCCTGATTGGATGAAGCTACAAATGGATTTCCGTTTTTATCTCTGGTCCATGAAATTCCTCCATCCCACGGCGCTCTGACTGCTTTCTTTGGCTTCCCAAAAAAATGGACAACTACTTCATTAACCTCTCCTATCTTTTGGTTTGATGAAGTCTCTGCAAAAAAAACATTCCCTTCTCTTTGAAATGAAAGCGCTTTCCCTCCCTGAGTGATTTTAGAAATCTCCATTGGTTGCTGCAGATCTATCTGCATCATCGGAGTTGTAAGAGAATCTACTCTGTATTGAATGGTGTTAGTTCCGGTAAAAGTGCTGTCTTCCATATTCACTTTCATATCCAAATGATAGTAGGTCACATCCCACCAAGAACGTTCAGCAGTAATTGTTCCACGCAAAGTATCCTGGCGAGTGAATTCAGGTTGACGTCCGAAAAGTTGAGCCGAGACGTAGTCTCCCGCAGATAATATTAATATTAGTAGGACAAATATTTTTTTCATTTTAAAATCTCTTAAATAATGTCAAAGAAAATGTAGTCTAACATTATACACTAAAGTTTAAATATGTTTTTTACTCAGTTTAAGTATCAAGTAAAGGCTATTTCAATGTACATAACATGCATAATTATCTTATTTCATAATATATACCTTTCTTTCATCGATATCTTTTCTATTAACTAAATATTTAATTGAATGAAAAAACATTTACAAAACTTACTGTTGACAACTTCAGCAGTTTTATTACTAATTACGGGGATTACTTTTTCGGTACAAGCACAGGAGCTTAATACCGTCTGGGAACGAACTTCGCGCACCGGTGCACCGGAACCGCTACCATCATGGTTTACAGTTGGATCGGTTAGAGGAATGGCTTATGGCTCAGTTGATGGCAATAACAGAGTCTACGCAGCTGACAGAGCAAACTCAACGATCCGAGTTATGGACGCCGCTACAGGAGCTGATGTTACGTTAACGACTGCTTTTGATTTATCTGGAGTTTCGGGAGGTACTTTTGCTTTAAACCAAGTTGAAGTATCAGACGATGGTGCAATATTTTTAAGTAATTTAACTACAGATGCATCAACGAATCCGTTTCATCTTTATTGGTGGACATCTGAGGGTGGAGCTTACTCTGATTCTCTTTCTATAACAACTTCGACTGCACAAAGACTAGGCGATAAATTTACTGTTGTTGGATCTTTGACTGATAACACAATTGAAGTTTGGGTACCAGCCGCTACTACGGATCCGGGAATTGTGTATGTATTAACTACATCCGATCAAGGTGCAACCTGGAATACTGAAACTATCACTCTTTCAGGATCTCTCGTAGCAGTTGGAAGCAGTTCTGATGTTGCTCCTCTTGGTTTGGGAAGAACTTCTGATTTTTATATTGGAGGAAATAGTTCTGCTCCAGCAAGGTATTCAAGTTCTGGTGAGTATGTAACTGGTAGTGTATTAGCTTCTGCTTCAAGAAACGGAATGCAAGCCTTTACTTATGACAGCAAAGATCATTTAGCTGTATATACATATCGTCCTGATGGTGCAAGTGGGGGAAGTAAAACCGGACAAGTTTACGTCTATGATATTTCTGATGCAGCAAACCCTACTATTGTTGCTGAATCACCTTTATTAGGAGATGATACTGATACTTTTAGTTCCATCCATGGAGAAGCTAAAGTTTCATTAAATGAAGATGGCACTTATAACGTGTATGCGTTAGGTGGTGTGAATGGTTTAGCAGCTTTCACAAATGGTACACTACCGGTTGTAGATGACCCTTCTAACTTAATTTTCTCTGAGTATATCGAAGGCTCAAGCAACAATAAAGCATTGGAGATTACGAACCTTTCAGACTCTACTGTAATTCTTCAGAACTACAGAATAGCGCAATCAGTAAATGGTGGCGGTTGGGAATTCTATCATACATTTACTGAAGAAGCAAGTATCGCAGCAGGCGAGCAATATGTAATACTTAACGCTTCAGTTGATGCCAGCCTTTTTGCCGCAGAAAATGCTGATGAAGTACTTGGATTTCCAAGTCCGGTTCACCACAACGGTGATGATGCTCGAGGAATTATCCATATCGATTCTCAAAGTGGTGACACTACATGGGTTGATGTATTTGGTGATCCAGACAACGATCCAGGTTCCGGTTGGGAAGTTGCAGGTGTTGAAAAAGGAACTCAGAACTTTACTTTAGTACGTAAGGCAAGTGTTACTACCGGTAATACAACTGCATTAGGTTCTTTCGGTACTAATTTTGATGACAGTGAGTGGATCATTAAAAATACGAACATATTCACTAACCTTGGTTTAGCTGCAGAAGCTCAAGCAGCATTAGCAGGAGATTATTTCGTTCCTCAGCGTTCTACTGATGCAGAAGGATTTATTTCTCTACATCAGGCAATTCACTATGTAAATACTGATGGTTTATCTTCAGCTACCAATCTGTATATCACAGGGGATTTAGATGAAACTTCTAATGAACTGAAAATCGATCGTGATGATCTAACCGAATTCACAGGTCTTACTATTAAACCTGTTTCGGGAGAAACACCAACTATTGAAGTTTGGGGTGGTTCCGGTGGAGATGGTATCTGGATCAACAATGCAGATTACGTTACCATCGACGGTTCTAACTCACCTGGTGGAGATACTCGTGACCTGACTATAACCAGTGCTGATACAACCTTTGCAGCACTTATTTATACTTATGGAACCACCAATACAGTTATTGCTAATAGCAATCTGACTTATACAGGTGGTGATGTTACTGCGTCTGGTATCGTTACAAACGAATCCGGCCCTAATGGCACCATTGGTCTCGCTGTTATCAATAACCTAATTGGTTCAGTAGACGGTGACTTCCAAAATGGTGTAGGTCTTTGGGGAACAAGCTCTGTAATGGCTGATGGTTCAACCGTGTCCGGTAACAGAATTCATGCTACCTACAGAGGTGTTACAACATGGTGGAGTTTAAATAACACCATTATGAATAACACTATCTCTATTGACAGTCCGAGAGCTGACAGATCCAGATATGCAGGAATTTATCTTGCTTTAAATGGAGGCCAAACCAGTGTAACGGGTAATGAGATCGTAGGGCTACAGATTAACCGTACAACAACACCGGGTTTTGCAGCTGGTATTTTGTTTAATGCTTCATTAGATACTGTTCTTGTTGCTAACAATATGGTTGCGGTAGATAACTTCGCAAACATCGGAGCTGCTACCGGGAATGATGTATATGGCATCGCTTTCGACAACGCTGCAGGAAACTCTGTGAACTCTATTTATCATAATTCAGTTCGAATTGGTTCAAGTGATGAAACCGGTATTCATGCAGGATTTGGTCCTCATCAGGAGTCTACAACAGCTCAAACCTGGAACCTGAGAAATAACATCTTTGTGTCTGATCAGGACGCATCTAATGCAAATGCAATATACTGGCCTATCACCAGCAATGCTCAACTAGATGCAGACTTCAACAACTACTATGTGAGTGGAGCTTCAGCTAATTTGGGTTTATTCAATACAACAGATGCTGCTACACTAGCTGACTGGCAAACAGCATCAGGTAATGATGCAAACTCCAGCGAAGTTGCTGTAGAGTTTACTTCTACAACTGATCTACGCTTGACAGGAAGTTCAGTTGGAGATAATAATCTGGCAGGTGCTCCTACATCAATACTGATTGATATTGACGGAACCACCAGAAGCTCAGTTGCTCCTTACAAAGGTGCTTTTGAAGGTGATGTTGAATTAATGGCTGATACAGACATTACAATTGATGCCTTTAGTGTACTTGCACCTGCAGATGATTCCAGCTTTGACTTAGGAACAGGTGCTGAAACAGAGGTAACTTTTACCTGGGAAGAAGCAACTTCGAATGCTGAAGTTAGTTATGTATTCATGCTTGATTCAGTTAACGGAGATTTCTCAAATCCGTTATTTGTAACCGAATCTGACGATGAAGGTTCAGCGACTTCCTTAATAGGAACATACGCTGCTATCGATTCAACTCTGAAAGATCTGGGTGCACTCGATGGTGTAAACGTAGATCTGAAATGGACGGTAATGGCAGTAGCTTCTGACTCAATCAGAATGGCAGAAAATGCCTTCAATATTTCGTTCACCACAATGATTGGTGTATCTAACGAGCCGGAAGAACTACCTTTAACATTCAAGCTAAACCAAAATTACCCTAACCCTTTTAATCCAACATCAACAATACAATTTACACTTCCTCAATCAGGAGATGTAAGACTTGAGGTATTTACGATTACGGGTCAATTGGTAACAACTTTGGTTAACAGCCGAATGGGTTCAGGTGAACATTCTGTTACATTCGATGGAAGTAATCTCGCCAGTGGTGTTTACATCTACAGAATAATGGCTGGAAATAACGTACAAACGAAACGAATGACATTGATTAAATAAAATCACTCTTATTCTGAAGTTAAAAGCCCTGCCAAACAGCAGGGCTTTTTTTATTGCTTGTAATTCCACTATTAATATTACACAGGGCTTTAAAATAAACGCACTTGTTATTGGATTATCTCACCAATATTTAATACCTACCAAAATCAGAAATTCCATTAATAGTTAAGCTATGTCTTCGAATGAGAAACAACCACCTCTTAATAGTAAAACGGAAGCCGAAATAATCCGCGAAGCCTGTATAAATGCTGCCAAAGAAGGATTTATGGATGCTTCCATAAGTGGTTTATGTAATGAAGGAGCCGTTGAAGCTGCTATTAGTGCCATTCAGAATCTGGACCTCAGTAAAGTACTTGCAGCCAAAAAAGATAAATGAAGCGAGCTATTATTGGTTTTCATAAAGATGAAAAAGATGATTGGGTAGCAGATCTGGAATGCGGTCATCAGCAGCACATTCGTCACAACCCGCCCTGGCAAATTCGGGAATGGGTAACTACAAAGACAGGCAGGGAAAGTAAACTCGGGCATTTTCTACAGTGTAAAGTGTGCGACCGAAAACCCTGTTAAACAATATTTTGTCTCGGTATAGACTTTTTCATTTTTATTAAACAAATTATCGTCAGTCACTTCTGAGGTATTGGGGATTGCAGAGAGGAAAATACCTCTTAACTAAAATTTGGGGACTATGAAAAAGCTACTGAAAGTACTCGGGGGATTATTAGGTGTTGTTGTAATTGGGATATGTGGGCTACTCATTTACGTAAGTACTGCACTACCAAATGTCGATCCTGCTCCTGACCTGAAAATAGAACTCACAGATGATCGTATACAGCGTGGTGAATATCTAGCTAATACTGTATTTGCATGTATCGATTGCCATTCTGATAAAGATTACACCAAATTCGGATTGACCATTGTAGAAGGCACAAAGGGTAAAGGCGGCGGATTGTTTGGCACAAAAATGGGTTTGCCGGGCGATTATTATGCAAAGAATCTGACTCCATATCATTTGGGTAACTGGACGGATGGTGAAGTTTTCAGAGCGATTACGACCGGAGTAGATAAGGAGGGCAATGCGTTGTTTCCAATTATGCCATATACCAATTACAGAAGAGTTGATCCGGAAGACATTTATGATATCATTGCTTACCTGCGGACTCTGGAACCAATCGAATACGATGTTCCGGAATCATCATCTAATTTCCCGATGAACTTTATCATAAACACTATTCCCGGTGAACCGGATTTTACGGAAAAGCCTGATCCTTCCGACAAAATAGCTTATGGAAAATATCTGGTTACCGCTGCAAGCTGTGCCGATTGCCATACGCCTATGGAACAAGGAAATCCTATTGAAGGAATGGAATTTGCCGGAGGAATGGAATTCGAACTCCATTTAGGCGGAATCGTTACATCAGCTAATATTACCCCTGATATTAATACCGGAATTGGCAGCTGGACGGAAGAAGCTTTTATAGCTCGTTTTAAAAGTTTTCAGGATACAAGCAATGTGATCAACAAAAATGTGGTAAAACCCGGTGATTTTAATACCGAAATGCCTTGGCGGTTTTACAGTAATATGAGCGAAGAAGAATTAAGTGCTATTTATGCATTTCTGAAAACACAATCACCGGTTAATCATCAGATCACGAAGTTTAGGAGGGAGTGATACTACTCTGCTCTATCCGACAATTTGGATTAGAATTTAATAGTTACAACAAATCCATTGTATTGAAAGTACAGCCCATATGTACCCACTTGAAAACTCAGGGGCTGATAAAATACTCTTATTGGCGAGGTTCCATCATTGAACAGATAACTTACAATTACTCCTGATTCTACAAATAACCCGTTGGCCTTATAAAACGAATAATTTTAATCTCAACCTACCCAACAAACTTCAGCATAAAAAAGATCACTACACCGGTAACGGATACGTAGAGCCAGATAGGAAACGTCCACTTAGAAACTTTGCGGTGTTTTTGGAATTTTCCGGTGAGTGCCAAGTAGAAACTCGAGAGAACCAACGGTACTACAAAAACAGAAAGCGCAATGTGTGTGATCAGAATGAAGAAATACACATAACGGATGATCCCTTCCGTGAGGAACTTTGTGTCTCCCTGAAAATGATGATAGATCACATAACTGGTTAAGAACATAGCAGACGCAATAAAAGCTGCGGTCATGAATTTCATATGCCTGTTGAAATTCCGCTTTCGGATCTCGTTCAGCCCAAACAACAGGAAAACGGTACTCAACGAATTGAATGCTGCATTCAGTGCAGGCAAATATGAAACCCAGGAATAGGAAGTTTCAGCTCCATCTTTCCAATAGATCAGCCACACCAAAAACAGCAGCGCTGCCAAGCTCACTCCCATAATAATTCGGAAAGCAGTTTTAGCGCTTACTTGTTGCAGGATCTTAGATTGTTCAGGAATATTAATTTCTTCAGACATTAAATAAAATTGGGTACTATTTTTTTTGAATAGCCTAAGTTACATAAAGCTTAATAAATGTTTGAAGTTTTTCGTTTTTGATTGAGAAACTTTACCAAATCTGTAGTATCTTTTGATGCTTTGATAAAGCTACGGTTTGAATCGGCGCTCTTTTTATTTAGAACAGTTTTAAATAGAAGGTTCTATCCATTCCTGACTTCATATAGATGGAAAATATCGGTAGATTTGCGGCGCTTCAATTAAAGGTAATTAAGCAATGTTCCGCTAACTAAATTAAGCAATCTTTATGGCGCAGATTTTCCCCAAGTGGACAAATCAAGTTCCTCGAAAAATTTTGATCGGTCTTATCGTTGTTGCAAACGCTCTGATCTTTTCAGTATGGTACTTTTTCTCTCCAAGCTACACCGATGTAGGATACGCTCCTGAGCAACCGGTTCCTTATAGTCACAAATTACATGTTGATAAACTTGGATTGGATTGCCAATACTGCCATACCAATGTATTTGATTCCAAACAGGCAAATATTCCGGCAACTCAAACTTGTATGAATTGCCACAACCAGGTTAAAACCGACAGCGAAAAACTCGCTCCCATCAGAGAAAGCTGGGAAACCGGTCAACCTGTTGAATGGGTACGTGTTCATAACTTAGCGGATTACGCATATTTCAATCACGCCGCACACGTAACCGTTGGCGTTGGCTGTGAAAGTTGCCACGGACGAGTTGATAAAATGGAAGTTGTATATCAGGCAGAGCCTTTAAGTATGGGGTGGTGTTTAGATTGCCACCGCGAACCTGAAAAAGTATTAAGACCTGTAGAAGAAGTTACTACTATGGGATACAAAGCTGAGAACCAAGCTGAACTAGGCGCAGAGTTGGTGAAGAAAAATAACGTAAGTCCTCCTCAATATTGTCAGGGCTGCCACTACTAATTACGGATTTTAGAACTTTATACATCATCTAATGAGCGAAGTTAAACAAAACACTTACTGGAAAAGCTTAAACGAACTAGCTAAGAACCAGGAATATCAAAAATTTGTTGAACGTGAGTTCCCTGAAAATGCTTCAGAGTTGTCAGATGGATTTTCACGTCGTGGATTCCTTGCAATTATGGGTTCTGCTGTATTATTGGCAAGCTGTGATTTTGCTCGCCGTCCTGTTCAAAAAATATTACCGTATTCTAAACAACCGGAAGACATTGTGCCGGGCGTACCTTTGTTTTATGCTTCCGCAATGCCATTTCAGGGAAGTTTAACCGGACTTGTAGTTGAGAACCATGAAGGTCGTCCTACAAAAGTTGAAGGAAATGACATGCATCCCGGTAGCCGCGGAGGAACAAGTATCTTCCATCAGGCTTCTGTTTTAGGAATGTATGATCCGGACAGATCAAAGAAAGTTTTAAGAAAAGGCACTGATTCTACTGTAAACGATTTTGTTGATTTTGCTAAGAAGCATTTCGCTGATACAAACAAGAATATCGCCTTTATTTCTGAAGCCAGCTCCTCTCCTACTTTATCAGGACTGAAAGCTCAGGCTTTAAATAAATTTAATAATGCTGATTGGGTTACTTATGAGCCATTCGGCGAATCAAATGCTCTTGAAGGAACTCAAAAGGCATTTGGCAGAAGACTTCGTGCTCATTTCGATTTCTCTAAAGCAAACGTTTTTGTTTCTCTTGATGATGATGTACTAAATGGTACACATCCAAACAGTGTGGAATACGGAAAGCAGATCAGTGCTGCTCGTAAAGTTACCAGCACTAATGATTCCATGAGTAGAATCTACGCTGTTGAGAACGGATATTCTTTAACCGGTTCTTATGCAGATCATCGCCTGAGATTAAAAGCCAGTGAAATTGATGCTTTTGCTCACGCACTTGCAGCAGCACTTTCAGGCAGAGTATCGGGATTAAATGCTTTTAGTGGTTATTCGAATCAATTCAGTGATCATGAGTGGATCTCTGCTCTTGCTGATGAATTGGTTGCTAACCGTGGCGAATCTGTTGTTTCTGTTGGAAACAATCACTCTGCTAACGCACATGCAGTTGTAGCTGCGATCAATAAAGCATTAGGTAACGACGGAAATACTGTAAATTACCTTGAAGTTCCTCATCTGGATGAAGAGTCCACCTCAGCTTTCAACGCTACTGTTGAGAAAATGAAAAATGGTGGATATGACACTGTTGTAATGCTTGGAACTAATCCGGTATTCTCAGCACAAAACAAAGATTTTGAAAATGCATTAAGCAACGTTGAAGAAGTGATCCATCTTTCTAATTATGTAGATGAAACTTCAAAAAAGGCTTCTTGGCATATCAATAAGGCTTTTTATTTAGAATCATGGAGCGACGGTCATTCTTATGGTGGTGTTCGCTCTGTAATTCAGCCTCAGATCCAGCCTTTATATAATGGACTAAGTGATATTGAGACTTTGAACATCATTGTGAACGGAGAAATGACATCCGGATACGATCTTGTTCAAAATACATGGAAAAATATTTACAGCTCAGGTTTTAAATCTAAATGGGCTCAACTCCTGCATGATGGCGTTGATACTAATTCAGGATTTACCAAAGCTAACGTTCGAATTTCAAGCAGTTTCAGACCTGATACCAGCAAAGACAATGCGATCTCAGGAATTGAAATTACAGTAAGAGCTGATTCTACTTTATATGATGGTCGTTTTGCAAACATTGCATGGTTGCAGGAACTTCCTGATCCAATGACTAAGATCACTTGGGATAACGTAGCCGCGATGAGTCCTGCTACAGCTAAGCAATTAGATGTGGAAAATGAAGATGTGGTAGAAATCACATCAAACGGACAGACTATTAAGATCGCAGCCTGGATCCAACCGGGTCATGCTGATAACAGCATTTCATTAACCGTTGGATATGGACGTGACGGAATTGGCCGTGTTGCCAATCGTTACATCGACTACACAACCGGTGGAGTTGACACCTATCCTTTAGTTGGTAATCATTTTGTATCTGAAGGTTCTGTAAGTAAAACAAGCGATACTTATGAAATTGCTTGTGTTCAGGATCACCACAGCCTTGAAGGTCGTGATCTTTACAGAATGGCTACTTTAGAAGAATATAAATCGAATCCTGACTACGCTTCTTTCAAGAGCTACCATACTTATGAAGTACCCGGTATGAAAGAAGCTGCTGAAAAAGGCGAAGATGTACCGATTTCACTGTTTGATGAGCAAACATATCCCGATTCTGAACCACAATGGGGAATGGCTATTGACCTTAACTCCTGTTTTGGTTGTGGTGTTTGTGTGATTGCTTGCCAATCTGAAAACAATATCCCTGTAATCGGTAAAAAAGAAGTGAATCGCGGTCGCGAGATGCACTGGATTCGTACCGACAGATATTATGTAGGCGAAGATGCTGATGCTCCAATGACGGCTCATCAGCCTGTTCCGTGTATGCATTGTGAAATGGCTCCTTGTGAGCAGGTTTGTCCTGTTGCGGCAACCACGCACAGTGAAGACGGAATGAATCAAATGACTTATAACCGTTGTATTGGTACTCGTTATTGTGCAAATAACTGTCCTTACAAAGTTCGTAGATTCAACTTCTTCAACTTCCCTAAAGAGTTTTTAACAACCGGAGCAGAGCCAGATATTATCCAAATGGCGATGAATCCGGAAGTAACTGTACGTTTCCGTGGAGTTATGGAGAAATGTACATACTGTGTTCAAAGAGTTAACAGAGCTAAAATAGACGCTAAGATCGAAACAGGTTCTCCAAAACCTGCTGAGGGCGCTGTTAAAACAGCTTGTCAGCAAGCTTGTCCTGCAGATGCGATCTACTTTGGTGATTTGACCAACGAAAATAGTGAAGTTGCTAAAATGAAGAGAAATGAGCGTAACTATCAGATGCTTGAAGAGCTGAATACACGCCCAAGAACTTCATATATAGCTAAATTAAGAAACCCAAACCCAGTTTTGGCATAAGAATTTAATCAGGAATAATTCCAAACATGAGTAAATACGATTACGTACCGGAACCCGCTCTTGTGAAAGGCGATCATGATTTTGCCAGCCTCACACGATTGGTTACTGATATAAACTTAAGACCAACTCCAAAAGGTTGGTATCTGGCAATGATTGGAGCAAATGCTTTGCTCGCCGTACTTGGAATTGCAGTAGGATACCTAATCTGGGAAGGAACCGGAGTCTGGGGACTAAATAACCCTGTAGGTTGGGGTTGGGCAATCATCAACTTTGTTTGGTGGGTTGGTATCGGTCACGCAGGAACCTTGATTTCTGCTGTATTATTCCTTTTCAGACAGGATTGGCGTACTGCTATTAACCGTTTCTCTGAAGCAATGACTATTTTCGCCGTAATGTGTGCCGGGGTGTTCCCGGCTATTCATGTTGGGCGTATTTGGGTTATTTACTGGGTATTTCCGGTTCCTAACCAAATGGCAATGTGGCCAAACTTTAACTCTCCCCTTCTTTGGGATGTGTTTGCGGTTTCTACTTATTTCACGGTTTCCTTTTTATTCTGGTATGTTGGTTTAGTACCTGATCTCGCTACGATCAGAGACAGAGCTACTGATAAGATCAGAAAGTATGCATACGGAATCTTTTCTTTGGGTTGGACAGGAAGTAACCGCCACTGGTGGAATTATGAAAAAGCGTATATGATCCTAGCCGGATTGGCAACACCTCTTGTACTTTCTGTACACACTATTGTATCCTTTGACTTCGCCGTTTCACTTATTCCGGGATGGCACACCACTATTTTCCCTCCTTATTTCGTTGCCGGTGCAATTTTCTCCGGTTTCGCAATGGTATTAACACTGATGATCGTTGCCAGAAAGATCTACGGCATGAAAGACATCATGACAGACGACCACATGGAGAAAATGAACATTGTAATTATGGTTACAGGTTCAATGGTTGGTTTTGCATACATGATGGAGTTCTTTATTGCATGGTATAGTGGCGTTGAATATGAAAAAGCAATTTTCTTATTGAGAGCAACCGGTCCTTATGCATGGGCATACTGGGCAATGATGACTTGTAACGTGTTATCTCCTCAATTCTTCTGGTTCAAAAAACTAAGAAGAAGCGTTGGATTTACTTTCTTCATCTCGATTATAGTAAACATCGGTATGTGGTTCGAGCGTTTTGTAATTACGGTTACTTCACTCGCAAATGATTATCTGCCTTCTTCCTGGGATTATTACTCCCCTACCATTTGGGATGTTCTCACTTATGTAGGAACCTTTGGATTATTCTTTACGATGTTCCTGCTTTTCCTAAGATTTTTACCAATGATTGCATTGGCAGAAGTTAAAATGGTAATTCCGCAGGCTGATCCTCACAACTATGACGAGAATCAGAATTACCAAGCTCCTAAAGTTGAAATTCCAACACCTAAAGCTGTGGAGGCATAAAAAATGAGTGCACCGGCTAAAAAGAAAATCGAAGAGCAACCAAAGTTGCATGGAATTTTGGGTGAATTCAGAAATCCTAAAGCACTTTACGATGTAGCTGCTTTAACTGTTAAATCAGGTTATAGCAAGTTTGATACATACAGCCCTTTTCCTATTCACGGAATTGATAAGGCGATGAACCTGAAGAAATCTAAACTGGGCTGGATCGTAATTGGTCATGGTCTTGTAGGATTTTGTGGAGCGCTGACCATGATGTATTTCATGGCTGTGATGGATTACCCGATGAATATCAGTGGTAAACCTTTTTTCAATGCGCCTGCATGGGTTCCAATCACGTTCGAATTAACAGTATTACTTTCAGCATTTGGTGCTGTATTTGGAATGTTCTTCCTAAATGGACTTCCAAAATTGAATAACCCTCTTTTTAACGTTGACCGATTTAAAAAAGCTACTGACGACGGCTTCTTCATTTGTATTGAAGCTGAAGATTCTCTTTTCGAAACTGAAAAAGTAAAAGAATTGCTTAAAGAAGCCGGAGCAACACATATAGAGGAAGTATATGACTAACAAGAATGAAATAACTTCTTTAATGACCGCTAAGAATATCCTTAAAATGGCTTGCTTAAGTGGAGCTGCTTTGGTTTTCGCTTCATGCCGGGGACAGATTTCTGAAAAACCCCCGATCCATCCTAACATGAACATGGATCAGCAACCCAGAATGGAAGCTCAGGAAGTAAACAAGTTTTTTGAAGACAACCGCTCTATGCGTCAACCTGTGGAAGGAACCATAGCTCGTGGATTGTTAAAATCTGATGTAGCTTACTACGAAGGCACAGATGCAAACGGAGAATGGATTACCGACATCCCTGTTGAAGTTACTAAAGAATTGCTTTACAGAGGACAAGAGCGTTACGATGTATACTGTTCAGTTTGTCACGGTGGAACCGGTGCAGGTGATGGAATTATCATGACCGGAAATTACGGTTATGTTCCGGCTCCTACTTACCATCAAGATCGTTTAAGAGAAGCTCCCGATGGAGAAATCTATTCTGCTATCTATAATGGTGTTAGAACGATGCCTTCTTACGCAACTCAAATTAAAGTTGAAGACCGATGGGCAATTGTAGCTTACATCAGAGCGCTTCAGGCTAGTCAAAATGTTAGCGAAGACGAGATCAACCAGTATGATGTTGATGTAAACGATCTGCAAAGCGAATATAAAGCTGAACAAGAGCGTTTAGCTGCTCTTGCCGAAGCTCGCAAACCTGAAAAGGAAGCTGAAGCTTCTGTACAAATGGGTGAGCAATTAGTTGGACAATATGCATGTGGAACCTGCCATAATGAAGATGGTTCTGATGGCGGAATAGGCCCAACCTGGAAAGGATTATTTGGAAGTACAGCTCAGGGTATTGATGCAGATGGAAATACGATCTCTATCACAAAAGATGAGACATACATTCGTGAATCCATTGTTGCTCCGGGAGCAAAAAAGACACAAGGATACGAAACAGGCGTTATGCAGCCTTACGATTACTTGTCCGACACAGAAATTGAGTCACTGGTTCTATACATAAAATCACTGAGTGATAACTAAGAAAATAGCTTAATACATTACAATGAGTCATAAGCCAACTATTACAGATTCTCTCGAATTCCCGCAAAACAGCATGATACCACGTGCTGCTTTTGGACTTGGATTTGCAGGATTGATCGCCAGTTTTATCGGTTATTTCTTACAACCCGATCAGTTTTTCTTTTCTTATATCGTAAGCTTTACCTTTTTTGCAGGCATTTCCCTTTCAGCATTGATTACTGTGATGCTGCATCATATTACAAAAGCCAGTTGGGGAACCGTATTTAAACGCTTTTTTGAAGTATTTTCTTCCAATATCTGGGTTTGGGCTATTTTCTTTATTCCTGTTCTTTTAGGAATGCAGACTCTTTATCACTGGACAGATCCTGCACTTTATGACAAAGCAAGTGCAGAGTTCGATAAGATAGTCTACGGTAAATCAGCTTATTTAAACCAAACTTTCTTCATCGTTCGTCAGGTTATCTACTTTGCGATCTGGGGATGGTTAGGTCACAAACTGTACAAAGCTTCTGTTGAGATGGACAAAACCAGCGATTGGGGCATGACTACTCTGATGAGAAAGATCAGTGCTCCCGGAATTCCGTTGTTTGCGCTTTCTGTTGCTTTTGCGGGTTTTGATTGGTTGATGTCGCTTGACCCACACTGGTTCTCAACGATGTTTGGTGTGTATTTCTTTGCGATCAATTTCCAGGCTTTCTGGCCGGTAATGATCTTATTGGTATTCTTCCTTCAGAGACAAGGAATTTTGAAAGACACCATCAAGCAAGTACATATTTACGATCTTGGTGCATGGTTCTTTGCTTTCACTGTATTTTACGCATACATCGCTTTCAGTCAGTTCTTGCTAATCTATTATGCTAACCTTCCGGAAGAAACTCTTTGGTTTTACAACAGACTGGAAGGCGGATTTGAATACATCGCTTACGGATTATTGATATTCCGTTTTGCACTACCATTTTTACTTCTCATCAACAGAGAAGCCAAGCGCAGCCGTTTCATGTTAGGATTAGTATCCGTAATTGTTCTGGTTATGCACTTTTTAGAAATTTACTGGATCTCAATGCCGGCTAACCATGCAGGAGATGCTCATGGTCTTCATTTCAGCTGGATTGATATCGCTACCTTTTTAGGTTTAGGTGGAATGTTCTTTGGTTTGTTCTTCAACAAGTTCAAAAAAGAAAGCATGATCCCTCAAAACGATCCTAAAATGGACGAATGTTTATCAAAATCTTATCATCATTAATTGCTGATCTATGTCGACTAAGCACAGCGCAGAATTTAAAGCACAAACAGCTCTGGAAGCAATCTCACTTCCTGTAGGGGAACTGGACGATTTCGCAAAAAAGAAAGGCGTTTCAAAAGATGAAGTTATTGAATGGGTAGCTGCTCTTAAAAAGAACTCAGCTTCTCTTTTCGCTGAAGGATCAGACGCACACGGTGGTCACCATCACGCATCCGGAGAAAATGTAAATCTTGAAACAGAAGATGAGCTCCTTATTGCTGCGGTTTCTCACGGGGTTAATGATGATAACCTGAATTATAACAAGCTTTTCTTTTGGACCACTTTTGGAACCGGTCTGGTAATTGTAATTATTTACGGATTGATACAGTTTGCTCAGGCCAGCTGGTTTGATGCCCAAAACGAAGCTTCTGTAAATAGTCAGTATTCCGAAATAAAAGAATTGAAAGCTAAGGATGCGGAAACGCTGAATAGCTATGGTGTTGTTGATCTGGAAAACGGAACATACAGAATACCAATTGATCAGGCTATTAATAAGATAGCTGAAAATTAATTTTATGAGACGCTTTGCACTGTTAGCATTTATTTTGTTTGCAGTGCTTCAACTTCCATTTCGAAGTTTTGCCCAAAGTAGTAATACGGGTACTTCGCAAGCGCTGCAAGACGTAGGCATCGAGGAAAAACTCGGAGATATTATTCCTCTTGATGCAAAATTTTCCACCGTTGAAGGTGACAGCATCCGTTTAGGCGATTTACTCGAAGAAGGAAAGCCTGTAATTCTGAATCCTCTCTATTATGAATGCCCGATGCTTTGTGGTTTAGTTGTTGATGGTGTAATTGATGTAGTCGATGAACTGGCATGGAAGCCCGGAAAAGATTATCTGGTTATATCGTTCAGTATCGACCCATTGGAAGACCACAACATGGCAAAAGAATATCGTAGTAAGTACATCAACAAACTTACTAATACAAATGCTGAAGAAGGCTGGTACTTTTTAACCAGTAAACAACCTCAGATCGATAAGGTAATTGATGCTGTAGGCTTCAAATACAACGAAGTTCAGGGAACCGGAGAATACGCGCACAGTGCTGCAATAATTATGCTGAGCCCTGAAGGAAAGATCACTCGCTATCTTTACGGCATTAAATACAACGAATTTGATACACGAAATGCTTTGTTCGAATCCGCCGATGGTAAAATCGGCAGTACTGTTGAAAAAATTCTAATGTACTGCTATCAATACGATCCTGATTCTAACAGCTATGTGCCGGTTGCCATGAATATTATGAAGATTGGGGGCTTGGCTACTCTAATAATTCTCGGTATATTTCTCACCCTTTTTTGGGTACGGGAAAGACGTAAAAAACAATCACAAAACTTCGACTATAACTAATGGACAGACTGTTCGAATTCATGCTTCCTGAGGCGAAATCGCCCACAGCCGACAGCACCGATGCCTTGTTTCATTTTATCAATGAAGTGAGTCTCGTTCTTTTGATCGGGATCACTATCGCTCTCATTTATTTTGCGATCAAATATCGCAGAAGATCTGAAGATGATGAAACTCCGGTAATTACTCATAACAATACTCTGGAAATTACATGGTCAGTGGTTCCGCTTCTGATTTGTTTTGTGATTTTTGGCTGGGGATACACCGGCTGGTTAAACCTTAAATCAGTTCCTGATAATGCGTATGAAATCCAGGTAAATGGCTTCAAATGGGGCTGGAATGTAAAGTATGATAACGGTGCACAAACGCTGAATGAAATTCATGTTCCTGAAGGACGACCTGTAAAGATCGTTCTTCAATCTTCAGATGTACTGCACTCTTTCTTTGTACCTGATTATCGTGTAAAGCACGATGTTGTTCCCGGACGTTATACCTACGTTTGGTTTGAAGCTGAAGAAGCCGGAGAATCCATTGTATTCTGTACAGAATATTGCGGAACCGGACATTCTGATATGCTTGCAAAAGTAATCGTACATACAGAAGAAGATTTCCAAACCTGGTTAGAAAAGAATGGCGGTGGAGTTTCAGGAACACCTGTAGAACAAGGAGAGCAATTGGTTCAGCTTCAGGGTTGTACTACATGTCACTCTGACGACGGCACCCGATTGATCGGACCTTCTTTCAAAGGACTTTGGGAAAGCGAAGAAACTCTTTCAGATGGTTCTACTGTAACCGTAGATGAAAACTATCTGCGCGAATCAATTTTAAATCCCGGTGCTAAGATCGTAGAAAGCTACGATAACGTGATGACTCCTTATGAAGGAAGAATCTCTGACGAAGAAATCACCAATATCATCGAATATCTAAAAACGCTTAAGTGATATGGCAACTGCTGAAGTATCAAATAAAAAAACTCTAAAAGTTCAGCGCTTTAAACCATCTGATAATCCTTCTAACACCTATCTGACTGATGAAAAAGGTGTTTGGGCTTGGATGACAACTGTTGATCATAAGAAGATCGGGATCATGTACTTGGTTGCCGTAGCTATCTTTTTTGCAGTTGGTGGAGCATTAGCGCTTCTACTTAGAACTGAATTGATGACCCCTGCTAAAACTTTTATTGAAGCAGATACATACAATCAGTTATTTACACTACACGGTGCCATTATGGTATTCTTCGTGTTGGTTCCTTCAATTCCGGCGGCATTAGGTAACTTTATTATGCCGATGCAGCTTGGGGCAAAGGACGTAGCCTTCCCGAAACTGAACCTTGCCAGTTTTTACATCTATGTAGCCGGTGCAATTTTTACTTTTATTGCGTTAGCTCAACATGGTTTAGACACAGGTTGGACATTCTACACACCATATAGTACAGAATCCTCCAGTAGTGTAATTTGGGTAACCATGGGGGTATTTATACTTGGTTTCTCCTCGATTCTGACGGGAACTAACTTTATTACTACCATCCACAAGATGAGAGCTCCGGGAATTACCTGGGGAAAACTTCCTTTGAATGTATGGGCACTGTATGCTACTTCCATCATTCAGGTATTGGCAACCCCTGTACTTGCGATCACCGTTCTTCTGTTAACAATGGAAAGATGGTTAGGTTTTGGAATCTTTGATCCTGCTCTTGGTGGTGATCCGGTTCTGTTCCAGCATTTCTTCTGGTTCTACTCCCACCCTGCTGTGTATATCATGATCGTGCCGGGATTCGGAATTATCTCAGAAGTGATCTCAACATTCTCTAAGAAAACAGTATTTGGTTACTGGGCGATTGCACTTTCTTCTTTAGCAATTGCATTCATCGGTTTTCTTGTTTGGGGACACCACATGTTTACTTCAGGACAATCTGCAGTAGCTACTACCGTATTCTCATTCCTGACTTTCTTGGTAGGTATCCCGACAGGTATTAAGATCTTTAACTGGATCGCGACCTTATATAAAGGCTCCATTAAAATGGATACGCCTATGATCTATGTATTTATATTCCTGTTCTTATTCTCCATTGGTGGATTTACAGGAATTATGCTTGGTGCTCTTTCAGTAGATATTCACTTGCATGATACATACTACGTAGTAGCTCACTTCCACTATGTTATGATGGGTGGAACGCTGATCGCACTGCTAGCAGGATTGCATTTCTGGTGGCCAAAAATGACCGGAAAATTGTACAATGAAAAGCTTGCTAAAATAGCTTCTGTATTCATTTTTGTTGGATTCAACGTGACTTTCCTTCCTCAGTTTGTGATGGGAGCACAGGGAATGCCGAGAAGATATTACAACTATGTAGATCAGTTCACAGCTTTCCACCAAACTTCAACAATTGGTTCTTACTTGTTGGGCGTTGGATTCCTGATCATTCTTTACTATCTGATGCATTCTTTATTCAAAGGAGCAAAATCTCCGGCAAACCCTTGGGGAAGCCGTGGATTGGAATGGCAGGCAACATCACCACCTGACTTCCATAACTTTGATCACACTCCGGTAGTAATTCATGGTCCTTACGACTATCACCAGCCGATGGAAGAATTCCAATTAGGATTAGCGGTAGACACCAATGGTCATGATTCCGGAACAACTAAAGAAGTTGTTGATAAGGAACGCGATCAATGGAAAAACTACAGTTTAGGCTAAAAAGAAATTAACTAATAAAACACACACGGAAATCTAAATGTCAAATCATTCACAGGCACATCCTGCTCATCTTCAGCACCACTTTGTGGACTCTGATCAGCAGTTTGATGCAGCAAAAATGGGGATGTGGGTATTTATCGTTAATGAGATCTTATTCTTTGGCGGTTTATTTTGTGCTTACATCGTATTCAGAGCTTGGTACCCGGATCTATTTACACAAGCTGCAACAGAGTTAAACACTGTTTGGGGAGCTGTTAACACACTGGTTCTTATTGGTAGTAGTTTAACAGTTGCAATGGCTATTCGGTCTGCTCAAAAAAATCAAATCAAAGGATTACAGATCAATCTTTTGATCACTATTGCATTAGCTTGTGTCTTCTTGCTGATTAAGTATTTCGAGTACTCTCACAAATTACATATTGGGATCTGGCCTGGAGCTGAACTTTATACATACGAAGGAATCGACCATCCATTAGCTCACGTATTCTTTAGCATTTACTATGTAATGACAGGAATTCACGCCATTCACATTATTGTTGGTATTGGCTTGATGATCTGGATATATATCCGCGCAAAGAAAAATGAATTTGGCAGCGAGTATTACACTCCGGTTGAAATGGTTGGTCTGTATTGGCACTTGGTTGATGTGATCTGGATCTTCCTATTCCCGCTACTTTACTTAATTGAATGATATTATCTGAGGACAAAACAATGAGCGAACACAATCATCACGAACATCACGTTTCATCTGCCGGTCAACTTTGGGCGATCGGTATTGCATTAACAATCCTCACCATCTTAACGGTTGGACTTTCTTATGTAGAGATCCCTGCTCCTTTTGATGTTGTTGTAGCACTTACAGTTGCATTCGGAAAAGCATTCTTAGTTTGCGCTTTCTTCATGAATCTGTATTGGGACACTAAATTTAATACCATGCTTCTTATTGGAGCATTTGCATTCTTTATTCTGATGGTAGCCGTTACACTACTTGATACACTTTATCGAAATGATGTAGTGCCATCCTTTTAGAGAATTGATTCTTCTATTTATCAAAGCCCGGTTCATTAAGTTGAATTGGGCTTTTTCATTGTTAATAGATTTTATTGTACGCTCATTTAATGAAATGCTCATAATCTCAGAAAAAGCTTCCAACTACACCGACCTTTAGAATTATTGGCGAGCCAAGAACGCAATGAAATAGACGGCTCCGAAGGAGCAATCATTACACTTCTGGCTGATTTTATGATTTGATTGATTTACCCTGAATAGATCTCCATCAGCGTAAATCAACAAACTGACATCGTCAGTTACTAAAATCAGCGCAATCAGTGATTCCTATTTCACCTAAACTTCCTTAGCTTCTACACAACAAATCATCTTAGCTTTGAAACGACGTCCATTAATTACCATTCTTCTCGCACTATCCTGTATAGTAAGTGCTGTGATGTTAGTGGCTACTCCTTCTCATAAAGCTATAGATTACAGTGGAGCTGAAAACTTAGATTCATTGATCGCTTCAGCACTGAGCCAGGAACCGTCCATTGGCGCAAACTTCAGAAAATATGATATAGAAGTAGACTCGAATTTTACCCGAACGGTGTACAGAGTCCCGGTTCACCCTACTTTCTCAAAAACGATGTTTCATTATTCATTGCATCAAACTCTTTCAAAACTTAAGATCGAATCACCGGCTAAAGTCCTTTTTCCTGAAAGGGATATGAATATTTATATTTACGATAACGGGACGATAAGAAGCACGATCAGATTGATCACTACAGAACCAAAACAAGAAAGTGAGTAATGGGAAAGAGTAATCCTCCATCATTGATAAAAAGACTACAGCTAAAGGAATTTACACAACCTGATATCATTCAGACAAAATATCCTATGTTTCTTTGTCATGGTTTCGGAGCTTTGGGATCTTTGATGAAACCCTCTCCCCTTCACGATCCTGCTATGCTGATGAGAGAGCACGGAGTAATTGCCTTTGCACCAAATGTAGTTCCGTATGCTTCCATTGAAACCAGAGCCAAAAACTGGGTACGATTGATCAACAAAGTGTGTGATGATCATGGATTTGAAAAAGTAAATGTTTTGGCACACAGCATGGGCGGACTAGATATGCGTTATGCTTTGACTCACCTTGGAATTACTGATAAAGTTGCTTCATTAACAACTCTGGCAACGCCTCATCGTGGTACTTTTCTCGCAGATCTGATTCTGAAAACACCTGAGATCATCACGGAAAAACTAAGTGGTTTAGTAGATTGGTTTGGTGACAATGTGTATCCGAGCGAAAAAAGTCAGGTACTCAGTTCTGTTGAACAATTGTGTCGCTCATACATTCAGGAAAAATTCAATCCCAATACTCCTGATGTGGAAGGTTTTCCCTATTTCTCATACAGCGCTGCTGTGGGTAAAGGAACAGACTTCTCACTCAATCCGGTATTTATGTTCCAGAACACTCAGATCTTTGCAAAAGAAGAGGTAAATGATTCCTTTGTATCTGTAAAAAGTGCCCAGTGGGGAGAACATCTTGGAACGGTTCCATTATCGCACATGCATCAGATCAATGTCCAGGTTAGCAAAGAATTCAAACCTATTTATAATGATTTTTGGGTAGAAGTACTGAAGATGTTGAGAGAGAAAGGATTTTAGTGAATATTGAATAATGAATATTCAATTACGAATTAAACCTCGTTCCGAACGTCTCGTTCGGAACGCAAATCGGGAGCTCCTGCTTCCTCTTTTAAATCTTCCTCTCTTGAGATTTTTTTTTAAGAAGGAGAATATTTTCGAACTCACGTCCAAAATTACATCCCTCGGATCAAGTCGAGAACCGTCGACTTGATCATCTCCCTTCAAAGGGAGATTTTTAGATACTGTCATGTCGAACGGTTGTGAGAAAACTAATAATTTGCCTTAAAAACGACCTTTAGATTTCTCAGTCGACAAGCTCCTTCGAAATGACAAGAGAATCAGTGATTACAGGTCCTCTTCCCCAAACTCCTTCAACAAATTATAATCAGTAAGATCATATTGGATCGGAGTAACCGTAGCATTTCCCTCATTCAGAATATGGATATCAGAATCATTGCCTTCATCCAGCAACTCAAACTGTCCGGTTAACCAGTAGTAAGCGCGATTAAAAGGATCTACTCGATCTTCGTATTCTTCAACATATCGGCTGTCTGCCATTCGGCTCCATTGAATTCCTTTGAATTCTCCTTCAGGAGCATTTACGTTCAAAGTCACCCCTTTTGGAAGTCCTTTATCGAGTACAAATTTTACTACTCTCCGCGCTGCTTCCTGCGCACCTTTCAGATCAGCTTGTTCCGGATAAGCTGTACAACTTACCGCAATAGAAGGATATCCTAGAATGGTTCCCTCAGTAGCTGCACTTACCGTTCCTGAATATAAAATATTAATACCCGCATTACTGCCATGATTGATCCCACTTAAAACCAGATCAGGTTTTCTGTCCAGTAGATTACCGTGAGCAAGTTTTACACAATCTGCAGGCGTTCCGTTAACAGCAAAGCCTTTGTATTTCTTCGCTACGGTCATCTCATTAGCCCGTAGCGGTACAGACATAGTAATTGCATGTCCTACAGCGCTTTGCTGCCGATCAGGCGCTACAACCACAACCTCCCCAAATTCTGAAGCTACTTCTGCAAGTGCTTTTATTCCAGGAGAAAAAATTCCGTCATCATTACAAACTAAGATCAATGGTTTGGAATTACTCATGAGCCTCCGTATTGCTCGTCATCATTAGGAAAGTCTTTAGATTTTACATCAGAAATGTATTGCTGAACAGCATCTGTCATATTAGAATGCAGATCAGCATAGCGTCTCAAGAAACGAGGATTGAATCCTTTATTCAAACCCAGCATATCATGAAGAACGAGAACCTGTCCATCACATCCGGCTCCGGCTCCAATACCTATTGTTGGGATATCCAGTTCTTTGGAAACTCGTTCCGCTAACTTTGCAGGTATCTTTTCAAGCACTATCGAAAAACATCCCGCTTCTTGCAAAAGTTTAGCATCGTTGATCAGATCCTGAGCTTCTTCCTCATCCGTTGCTCGTACTTTGTAAGTCCCGAACTTATAAATACTCTGTGGAGTTAATCCCAAATGACCCATAACAGGGATTCCGGCGTCCACGATCTTCTTAACAGTATCTATAATTGGTTTACCACCTTCCATTTTTACTGCATGAGCGCCTGCTTCCTTCATCATACGTCCGGCATTGATCAGTGCTTCTTTTGCAGTAACCTGATAACTCATAAAAGGCATATCCGCGATCACCAGCGCTCTGTCAACACCCCGAACCACACAGGAAGTGTGATAGATCATATGATCTAAGGTCATTGGCACGGTAGTCTCAAAACCAGCCATCACATTACTTGCTGAATCGCCCACTAAAATAATTTCAATTCCTGCCTGGTCAATAATTTGAGCCATTGTAAAATCATAGGCAGTCAACATTGAGATCTTATCTCCTTGTTGTTTCATCTCCACAACAGTTTGTGTGGTTATTTTTGCAGGGCGATCAGAAGTATTAGTACTCATAATTATTGGTTTTTTGGAACTACTGCTGCTGATGCTTCTATTTCACAAGCTACTTCGCCGTCTACGGTAGCAACTCCGGTCATCACAACAAAATTTCTTCTCATTTGTCCCAAAGTAACTTCCAGTTTTAATTGGTCGCCCGGAACTACTTGTTTTCTGAATTTTGCATTCTTGATTCCGGTAAATACCATAATCGAATTTTCTGGATCTTCTACTTTTTCGGTCATCAAAAGAATAGCGCCAGCTTGAGCAAGTGCTTCTACCTGAAGAACGCCCGGCATGATTGGCTGTCCCGGGAAATGTCCGTTAAAAAACTCTTCGTTTGCAGTCACATTTTTCAGAGCCGTAATTTTTTCATCAGTGGTTTCTAACACACGATCTACCAATAAGAAAGGGTAGCGATGTGGGAGAATTTTCTTAATGTCTTCTATATGCATGTGTTTTCTTTAATTTTTAAGTGTGTGAATATACAATTATTGTACAACTCCTACATAAACGTAAGCGATTCCACCCGTTAATTTTACCGCTTTTGTTTCTGAAAATGACTTTGAATTCTTCATCAGTTTCAAAAACTTTTTACCAGCCGGAAAGGTAGCGCTTGTTCGTGGTAAATAAGTATAAGCTTCTCTGTTTCCGCTTAACCAGCCTCCCACTGCAGGCATAATATGTTGGCTGTATAAATTATATGGAAACTTTAAAATTCCTTTTGGTTGCCCGAATTCCAGTACAACAACTCTCCCACCAGGCTTTACTACCCGGGCAAGTTCTGTTAACGCAACCACAGGATCATCAACATTTCTGATTCCGAATGCAATGCTTGAAATATCAAATCTACTGTCTTCATAAGGCAGATCCATAGCATCAGCTACTTCAAAATCTATCTTCAGACCTTTCTCTTTTGCTTTGGCAGGAGCCGGCTCGATCATGGGTGCACAAAAATCTGTTCCCATCACATATCCTGAATCACCAACGGCTTTTTTAAATTCGATTGCAAGATCACCTGTTCCTGTAGCGCAATCCAGTACATGATCACCTTCTTTTGCTTCGCTTTCCAGTATCGCTTTTTTTCTCCATGCATGATGCACCCCAAATGACAAGACAGTATTTACCCGATCGTAATCACTGGCTATATCCGCGAACATGGATCTTACTTTTTCACTCATAATTTCTATAGATCATATTTATTCTGTCACTATAAAACCAAGCTTTTCATACAATGGTTTCAAGCATCCAAAGATAAGGAAGATTGACCATAGAAATGAGTATAGTTTAAAAACCCGCTACCGGTAGAATCTTACACATCTTATCCTAAATTCTGTAAGTAAGTTATTCCTGTTTTATCGGATATTGATCTATAACCAAATAGCTCTAACAATGAAACACACTTATCAAATTACCGGAATGAGTTGCAATGGCTGTAAAACCCATGTAACTGAAGCTCTTTCTAAAATTGAAAATGTTCAGGACGTCTCAGTATCACTTGAAGAAGAAACTGCAGAAATAGAGATGTCTGAACATGTTGAGTTGGAAACATTTCAGGAAGCATTAAACCAGCTTTCAGGTAATTATTCGATCTATCAACCAGGCGACCATTCTCATCATGATCATCCTAAGAAAGAAAGGAAAAAGGAGAATAATGGCACTGGTGTGTTTTACTGCCCGATGCATTGTGAAGATGACAAAACCTACGATGAGCCCGGAGATTGTCCGGTTTGCGGTATGGATCTGGTTGAAGAACAAAATATGAGTTCAGGTTCTTCTTCTGATATCTATACTTGCCCTATGCATCCTGAAGTTGAACAAAAAGGTCCCGGTTCTTGTCCAAAATGCGGAATGGATCTGGTTCCTAAAGAAGCAGATGAATCTGCGGAGCAAAAAAAGTATAAGGCATTACTTAAGAAATTCTGGATCGCAGTAGCATTTACATTGCCGATATTTATCATTGCGATGTCAGAAATGATCTCTGAAAATCCATTGTATGAAATGATGGATGTACAGATTTGGAACTGGATTCAATTCGGACTTTCCCTTCCTGTAGTTTTCTATGCCACATGGATGTTCTTTGAGCGGGCATGGCGATCCATCAAAACATGGAATCTGAACATGTTTACACTGATCGGAATTGGTGCAGGAATCGCATGGCTGTTCAGTGTTTTTGCCTTGATATTTCCAGAGTTCTTTCCTGAACAGTTTAAGACTGATGCCGGAACCGTTCATCTCTATTTTGAATCTGCGACTGTAATCTTAACATTGGTTTTACTCGGACAAGTGTTAGAAGCGCGAGCCCATTCTCAAACTAATAATGCCGTTAAAGAATTGATGAAACTGGCTCCGAACACTGCAATCAGGGTCAAAAATGGTAAAGAAGAAGAAATTCATATTGATGAGATCGAAGTTGGAGACCATCTGAAAGTAAAACCGGGCGAAAAAATTCCGGTGGATGGAATCATCATTGAAGGACAAACTTCTATCGACGAATCAATGATCACCGGAGAGCCTGTTCCTCTAGAAAAATCGACAGACGATTCTGTAAGCTCGGGAACCATCAACGGAAACAGCTCATTCATTATGAAAGCAGAGAAAGTGGGTGATGAAACCTTGCTTTCTCAGATTGTGGATATGGTGAACAAAGCCAGCCGAAGTAAAGCACCCATCCAAAATCTTGCGGATAAGATCTCGGCTTGGTTTGTACCTGCGGTCGTTTTAATTGCAATAATTACGTATGGCGTTTGGGCTTTATTCGGCCCTGAACCTGCGCATGTGTATGCATTGATCAATGCCATTGCTGTGCTGATCATTGCTTGTCCTTGTGCCCTAGGCTTGGCTACCCCGATGTCAGTAATGGTTGGTGTTGGTAAAGGTGCTCAGAACGGAGTCCTCATCAAAAATGCCGAAGCTTTGGAGCGGATGAATGAGGTAGATACGCTTATAGTAGATAAAACCGGAACCATAACAGAAGGAAAACCGTCTGTGGAAACTATGACATCAGTTAACAGTGATTTTTCTGAACAACAGATTATTCAGTATATCACTTCTCTGAACAATGAAAGCGAACACCCTTTAGCAGAAGCCACTGTAAAATATGGGAAATCCAAAGAAGCAGAATTTCTCGATGTATCTGATTTCGAATCCGTAACAGGAAAAGGAGTTCAGGGTGTTATCGATGGTAAATCGATTAAATTAGGGAACCGAAAGATCATTGAAGATGCTGATATTTCAGTAACTGAAGATCAAAAAACAGAAGCAGATTCTTATCAGAATTCCGGGAAGACGGTTTCGTGGTTAGCTGTTGACAACAAAATTGCCGGATTTGTGGTGATTACAGATGCTATCAAAGAAAGTAGCCGTAAAGCTATATCTGAGCTTCAGGAAAGTGGAATTGAAGTCATCATGTTGACGGGAGATAATCCGCAAACCGCTAAAGCTGTTGCTGAGGAAATTGGGTTATCATCCTACAAAGCGGAATGTCTTCCTCAGGATAAGTTAGAAGAAATTGAAAGACTTCAGGCAGAAGGAAAGAAAGTAGCCATGGCGGGCGACGGAACCAATGATGCGCCGGCTTTAGCTCAGTCAGATATTGGAATTGCCATGGGAACCGGAACGGATGTTGCGATGGAAAGTGCCATGATCACCTTGGTAAAAGGAGATCTAAACGGAATTGTGAAAGCAAATAACCTGAGTAAAGAAGTAGTTAAAAACATTAAACAGAACCTGTTTTTTGCGATGATCTATAACTCAGTTGGTGTGCCGATTGCTGCCGGAGTTTTATTTCCTGTTTTCGGGATTTTACTTTCCCCAATGATCGCAGCACTGGCAATGAGTTTCAGTTCGGTTTCAGTGATTGGAAATGCACTGAGATTAAGAAGTGTAAAAATTACTTGACTCCGTATCAAGGTACAGGGCTTATATTACCTCCGGAATAGAAATACGAATAAACCGGAGAACAATTATGCCGTTCAAAAAAGGAGATGTTTATCAATGTCCCGACTCAGGTTGTGGATGCGAAGTAACCGTAACTAAGAGTGCACCGCCAAATTGTGGTGGAACTCAAAACCCAACCTGTTGTTGCGGAAAAACAATGATCAAAAAAGATTAAATTATATGGACGGGATTAATTTCCCGTCTTTTGTTTTATTACACTATGGATACTAAAGAAAAGATCACTTACAAAGTCGGTGAAGTTGCTCGCAAAGCCGGAGTGAATAAAGAAACACTTCGTTACTACGAAAAGAGGAATCTCATCACTAAACCGGATCGACGCAGATCAGGATACCGCATATTTACTCAACACCATATAGACCAGGTAAAATTTATAAAAAGAGCACAAGAACTCGGGTTTACTCTCAGTGAGATCAAAGAATTACTGGAGCTCAGAACAGATGAAAACACTACCTGCTCGGAAGTTAAAACCGAAGCTGAAGAAAAATATAAAGATGTTGTTGAGAAAATCGAAGATTTGCAAAGAATTAGAACTACTCTCGTTGAATTGATTGATTCCTGTTCCGGTAGCGGTCCTAAAGGAGATTGCCCTATTTTGGAAGCATTGGAAGGCGAGAACAAAATGGGAGAAAACTTACGATAACAAGATCAAGTTGTAATCATTATTTAAGAATTTGCTTAAATAATGAATTTATTATACTATTCAATAAACTAATCCCATAATATGAGTAAACAAGATTGTATAAGAGAGGTAGCTGACCTCAATCAAATAAACCGATGTATAAATTCCTTAGAACAGGTAGATACATCTATTTATAAATTAACTGATATTCTAAAACTAGCAGCGAATGACGTTAGGCTTAAAATTCTTTTTCTACTAAATGCTGAAGAAAAATTATGTCCTTGTGATCTCGGGGATATCCTGAATATGAGTATTCCTGCTATATCTCAACATCTTAGAAAATTAAAAGATGGTGGTTTAGTAGGTAGCACTCGGGATGGGCAGGTCATTTTTTATTCTCTCAATCCTGTCTTTAAAAAAATTCTGTCTCCAATCTTTGGACACATTAATAACAACCAACTATTAAAAGTTTTAGCAGCATGAGTAAAGAAAAAAATAATCAAACAGAGACCAAGTGGATCGGAGCGGGAATCTTTGCCGCATTTTTAGCTTCTTTATGCTGCATCACTCCTGTTGTAGCTTTAGTAGCTGGTGTAAGCGGAGTAGCAGCCACTTTTTCCTGGATCGAACCATTCAGACCTTATATAATCGGGCTTACCGTATTATTGCTTGGTTATGCATGGTATCGAAAATTAAAACCCAATTGGGATCCGGATTGTGCTTGCGAAGAAAATCCATCTTTTCTGAATTCTAAAAGCTTTTTAGGAATAGTAACTGTAATTGCTGCACTGTTAATAAGCTTCCCTTACTATTCAACTATCTTTACTTCGAAACCGGATCAGAAAGTTATCTACGTACAGGAAGATCAGGTTGAAACTGTTTCATTCAATATTGACGGAATGACCTGTGCCGGATGTGAATCTGCAGTCTTAAGTGCTGCTCATGGAATAGATGGTGTACTAGAAGCTACTGCTTCATATGAAAAACAAAATGCTGTTGTCAAATTCAATAAAGAGAAAACAACAGTCCCAACTATTATTGAGGCTATAAACAAAACCGGTTTTATAGCTTCAGAAAGTGCCAAACTTAATTAAGTTTATATGACAACCACCATTGCTGAATCAACCATAACATGCCCTAAATGTGGAAATCAATCCACAGAAACCATGCCCACAGATTCCTGCCAATTCTTCTGGGAATGTCCTGAATGTAAAGAGGTTCTGAAACCCAAACAGGGAGACTGCTGTGTATTTTGTTCATATGGAGATGTTCCCTGTCCTCCGATACAGCAAGATAAAAGCTGTTGTTAGTTATGAATTATAAAGACATTAAAAAAGATAAAACTACACTCATCGGACTTTGGGGAGCGTTAATAGCCGCTTTATGTTGCTTTACTCCTTTATTGGTATGGGCATTAGCTTTTTTTGGGCTAGCTGCTTTAACAACTTATTTGGACTATGTTTTGATTCCGATTTTTCTCCTTTGCATTGGAATTTTCCTGTTTGGTCTAAGAAGAATTAAAAAATCAAAATCTTGATACGGAAGACTCATGAAATTTGATCTAATTGTTATAGGTTCCGGGATGTCAGGAATGACAATCGCGAATAAATGTGCTGCAAAAGGTTTAAAAACTGCCGTCACGGATTCAAGGCCATATGGAGGGACCTGTGCGTTAAGAGGTTGTGACCCGAAAAAGATTTTGATTGGGGCTGCAGAAATCATCGATCGAGCCAACAAAATGTCAAACATTGGTATTGCCGGGAAAGCAGAAATTAACTGGAATGAATTAATGGCATATAAAAACGATTTCGTTTCCAACATGCCTCCAAGAGTTGAGAAAGGGTATCAAAAAAATGATGTCACTATGTTTCATGGTGCTGCAAGCTTTGTTTCTCCCAACTCTATCAAAATTGGTGATGATATTTTAGAAAGTGATAAAATTGTTATTAGTACCGGAGCAAAAGCACGAACATTAAATATACCTGGTAACGATCTTTGTATAGATAGTTCTGATTTTCTTAATCTAGATAACCTACCAAATCACGTTACTTTTATAGGTGGCGGTTATATTTCATTCGAATTTGCACATCTTGTGGCTAGAGCCGGAAGCAAAGCAACCATCCTGCACAAAGGTGAAAGACCTTTAGAAAATTTTGATAAGGACATGGTAGATCATCTGGTAAAAGCCACAGAAGAACTCAACATTGACCTTAAGCTAAAATCTGAAGTAGTAGCCATTGAAAAAACCAATAACTATTTATTAGTTACAGCCAAATCAGAGAATTCAACCCAAACAATTCAAACTGATATGGTAGTAAATGCTGCCGGAAGAGTACCTGAATTGGATGGTCTTAATCTTGAAAAAGCGAATGTTGAGTACGGTAAAAAAGGAATTTTAGTAAATGAGTTTCTACAGAGTAAAAGTAACTCATCTGTTTATGCAGCAGGAGATTGTGCAGCTACTAAAGGTTTGAATCTTACGCCCGTTGCGGTAATGGAAGGACATGCTGTTGCATCAAATATTATACGAGGCAATTCAAAAAAACCTGACTATACTGAAATGCCCTCCTCTTTATTTACATTACCTCCACTATCGGCAGTTGGTTTTACAGAAAAAGAACTAAAGGATAAAGAGATATCTTATCATGTAAATTCCGGTTCTGCAAAAGACTGGTATAACGCTAAGAGAATCAATGAATCAACTTATGCATATAAAGTGTTACTAAATGACGAAGGCTACATTTTAGGAGCTCATTTAATTGGCCCCCATTCAGAGGAAACCATTAACCTTTTTGCACTTGCGATAAAAAATAAGATAAAAGCCAATTCGCTTAAAAGTTTTGTTTATTCGTACCCTTCTATGGCATCAGACGTTGGCTCAATGGTTTGATAACCTAAATCTTATTCACCAACCTCAGATAACGAGATTTTATTTTTGTTCTTATGGAGATGTTCCCTGCCCTCCCATTCAGCAAGGCAGAGATTGCTGTTGAAATCGTTAATGTATTATCTCGAAGACCAATGCAGCGCTATCACTCTCCACATCCCATTCTCTTTTTTGAGAACGGCAAGTTCTAAGCTGCTCAAATCAATTTTTCTTTCCGAGTATGTACCTGTCATTTTTGTTTTTGAAGTCACCCATGCCATATTTCCTTCAACACTAATTTCCTGAGATATTTTCTCCCTGTTCATTGCAGATAAAAACTTTCCATCTGAATGAAAATGATGAGATAAATACTGACTTTTAGTTTCCATACCGCCACCTTCAAGAATTGTGACATCATCATGAAGAATCTCTCCTGCTTTTTCAGAATCATTCTCTACAATTGCTGTTTTAAGATCGCCCAATTTTTTTGCGATCAACTCTTTTTCTGTTGACTGCTGAGCATATAAGGCAACACTTGAAAATGCCAGTACTACTAAGGTGTATGTTAATTTTTTCATTTTGTATTCCTTTTAATTTGAGTTATTAATTTTCAACCACTTATTATAAATTTCATCGTCCCAAAGATTTTGAACAAAAGCAATTACAGCCAGCTTTTCTTCTTCAGAAAGCACTTCTTTAAAGGCAGGCATACTTCCGCCTAAAGGAATACCTCCTTTGTTTATGGTTTCCATAAGCACTTCCGTAGAATGATGCCAAGTATGCGCAGTTCCGTTAAGTGGTGGTGCCGGAAACTGCCCATTAGGATTCGGTGTTTTCCAATCTTCTACCAAGCCCTGTCCTTTACCTCCATGACATTGAGCGCAATTGGCGGTAAACACTTGTTTCCCCAGTTCAAATTGTTGTTGGGTGTACCAACGACTTTGCTTGAAAGTCGTTGGATCTGCAACAGCTTTTGTTTCTTTTTGTTTTTCTCCACAGCCCACCATAAAGATGGAGACTGAAGTGAAAACAAAAATGAGAAGACGTTTAGTTTTAATCTTGAGTATCATTGTAGAAACTTAAATACAGAATGTTAATTTCGTACAGCTCTGGATGAACCATGATTTTGCATGATCTTCCATCCCGATTCCGTTTTTTTAAGAACCGAAGTAGCTACTGCTTGTCTTTCGATAGTTCTGCTGTCTTCCCCTCCCGTTACGATCTTATAGTTGTACGTCTCAAAGGCAACTGCAATCTTTCCTTCAATTTGTACATCCACTTTATAATCGATGAACGAAAATTCTTTAAAATGACCCAATTCAGGTCCAATATGATGATCTAAATAATCCTGATAGCTTCCTTCATATTTTCCGTTTTCAAAAACATCTGCATCTTTTGTAAATAGTTTTTGTGTTCCTGTTACATCTAATGCCTCGAGTGCACTTTTATATGCTTTAAGTACTTTTTTTACGGCTTCTGTTTCTTCTGATTCCGCCATATTCTTGTGATTCTCGTGATCCATATTCTGAGCTGATATGAATCCGGTTGATAGTAATAGTAAACCTGTTAATAGTAGTGTTTTCATTGTAATTGTCCTTTTATTTTAATTGTGATAGTTCGATTTTTGAAATGAGAATACTTCCTTCTCCTTCAATTCTTAAACCAACGGCTCCTGATTCCGGAGCATCTCCGTGGCCATGAACAGCCATTTCTTTATTTACATATCCCCTGAAGTGAGTACCGTTTCCTACAACTCTAAAAAACTGAACTCCACCTGTATCAAATTCACCTTCCTGAAAAACATTGCTTTCACCTTGCTCTTTTCTTCCCTGTGTTATTACACCCGAAGAATTGAGCTGCACATAATCAAAGTTTTCATTATCGATAAAGTGATGGATCAACATCAAATCCCCATCAAGTTCAGTCATGTCGATATAGTAGTCGACCTGAACATTTTGATAATTGCTATGTGTGACAAAAGTGTTTGATCCTTCATCCATACTTAGTTTCAAATACTGAGTACTATTTGAAGCTACTGCTTCAGGATTAAGCTCATTAACTGAGCCTTCTGTCCAGTGAAAGTTTCCTATCAAATCAGTTACTGCATTTTCGTTCATTTCCCAGAACCAATCACCATTTTCTTTTTGTGTAAAAGAAGATTCAGAAGAAGCTGGGTTTGAATCCGTTAAATCAGGGGAAACTTCTTCTTGTTCAAGTAATTGTCCGGTACCGGCTCCATAACCAAATACCATTTCAGCTCCGTGTTCTCCCGTTTCGTATAACAAAAAGATTCCCGGAAGTACTGCTACAAAAGCCACGTATTTAGTTATCGATTTCTCAAAAAGTTTAAAATAATGTAGTCCGATTCTTACGATGGCATACGCTATAAAAAACCACACCAGCCAAAGAGCCCAGTCTGCGTGATTATTTAAAACTGTTTGAGCTTCCGTTGGAAGGAAAACACTGTCCGCTGCTGATTTACCGGAATAATAAACTCCTATTGCAGAAACAGATCCTATTATATATATAATCGTATTCTTCTTTTCGTCCCACCATTCTTCGGGAACAAAAAGAGAAATAAAGTTCATCAATGCCGCTAAAATGATAATCCCAATTGGGAAGTGCACCAATAGTGGATGGATATTAGGTGCCCATTCTGGTATAAATTCCATAGTTTTTTAAATTAGATTTATATTAATATGTGTTTAGTATCTTACTCAAATGCTATTTTAAGCAGTTAATTCAGGTTCCCTTTAAAGTTTGGAATCGTTCTTGAATTAGCTTCTTCTTCTGTTTCAGCAATACCATTTTTTTTGATATCATTGATCAACCATTCCATTTCTTTGATCTCGCGCTTCTGAGCTTTAATAATCTCATCGGCTAGTTTACGAACTCTTTTATCCTGTATATTAGCTCTCTCACTAGTTAAAATAGCAATTGAATGATGTGGAATCATTCCTTCCATATAGTCAGTTCCAGAAACAGTACTTTGACTACGTACCAGCCAAATCGAAATGATAATCAGCAAAAAACCACCTGACATAATGCTGATGTTTGCTGTTTTACTTCTATACATATTCAACATAAATGCGAGCATGATGATGATCATAGCTCCACCCATAATCATAGTCATAAAAAGACGGGTTTCACTAAACCAGGCATGATCTATAAGCTCATATGAGTGTAAATACATCAAGAAAAACATTGCAATCATTGATGTACCTATCATCATGAAAAATTTAAGATAGTTTCCTTTTTCGTGTTTTGAAGTTTCCATAGTAGTAGTATTTATTTATCAGTTATTATATTTACGTAGAGAGCATCTCATTTTATTAATGTTTATCAATTCAACCCTAAATTGATCAGCTATTCAAAATCTTGTTATTTTATTTTCTTATTTAATCCTTATCTCTTGTTTTAATGTGTTTATCAATCAAGTTTCTTTTTAATACCAAACCCTTACTCCACCAACAACTCCGAATACACTTACATCAGCTCCTTCCAGTTTTGCCAAATCAGCTGTTTCACTTAACTTTCTATTCCAGGAAATTCCTATATAAGGAGCTAATTCGCGCTTAATTTCGTATCTCAATCTCAAACCAAGCTGGATGTTATTAAGCCCTGAACCAACTCCGTATTCTTCTACTTTCTGAACCGCTACACTTGTTGCGAATCTTGGTTGAATGATTAGTCGCTGAGTAACTAAGAGATCAATTTCTCCTTCAAAACTTCCTGAAGCGTCACCATCTTCACTTACCTGAATACTTCCATCTACTTCAAACAGGTATGGAGCTAATCCTTGCAGGCCAACTACAGCAAATGCTCTTGTGCTGGTATTTACATCATTATAGGCGATGTCATACCTTAAACCGGCTTGGAAATCGAAGTAAGAAGTTAGCGGGCGACTGTAAAGTCCCTGAATCTCCATTTCTCCTTCTTTTTCAGTAGTAAGAAATTCACCCTCTGCTTTGAACCAGAATTTATTGTAGTCCTTGCCAATATATCCTTGAATATCTGCCACTAATGGATTGGTACCTTTTATAGAATAATATTCAAACCTATCGGCCACAAAATAAAAATAGGTTTTATCATCCGGGAGGATCTTATTGCTAAACTCCGGAGCTTTTTGAGCCATCACAGAATTTGCGGCAAACATTAGTATTGGAATCATAAAAAGCAGCGTTATTCTGACGCTTAGCTTATTTATGTTCTTATTTCTAAATTTTTCTTGTATTCGATTTATTATGTTGTTTAATGTTCTCATTCGTAGATACCTCCATTTTTATCGCTAACCTGCACAACACGAAACATTCCCATTTCCATGTGATATAGAATGTGGCAGTGAAAAGCCCATCTCCCTTTATCCCTTGGTGTCACCAATGCAGATATTCGCTGTGCCGGCTGTAGTAAAAGAGTATGTTTTCTGGGATTATAGATCCCATTTTCGTTTTCCAACTCCATCCACATTCCATGCAGGTGTATTGGATGTTCCATCATCGTATCGTTTACCAGAATTAAGCGTAGCCGTTCATTCTGAGTAAATTGAATTGGACCCTCAACCTCATTGAATTCTTTACCATCAAATGACCACATGTAGCGTTCCATATTTCCAGTAAGATGTAATTCAACTTCCCTTTCCGGTTTTCTTTCATCAATATTTGGCTCAAGGCTTTTCAGGTCATTATACACAAGAACTTTACGCCCGTCTTTTCCTAATCCTATACCAGGCTCGTGTAAGCGATTATATTGGTTATCAGCAATAGCAGCTGCTCCCAGCCCATGGCGATCAGGACCGTGCTTTACAGGTTCTGATTTCATCTCAGACATACCCGTCATGTTATGATCCATGTTTCCATGATCCATTCCATTCATAGCGTTGTCTTTCTTTTCCATATCACCCATTTCCATGCCATCCATCTTCATATCACTCATGTTCATCCCCATGTCTTTCATAGAACGTGTGGTGCGAGGACGAAGGACTGGAACTGCTGCAATCATTCCATCCTTCGGAGCTAATGTGCCACGTGCATATCCACTTCTGTCAAGAGATTCAGCGAAAATGGTAAATGCTTTTTCTTCTTTTGGTTCAACGATTACATCATAAGTTTCCGCTATACCAATTCTGAACTCTTCAATAGATACCGGCTCGATGTTTTGTCCATCTGCCTGAACTACTCTCATTTTTAGTCCGGGAATGCGAACATCAAAAGTAGATGCTGCTGAACCATTGATAAATCGTAGTCGGACTTTTTCCCCTTTTTTGAATAAAGCATTCCAGTTCGATTCCGGGCCTCGACCATTCATCAAATAAGTGTAAGTAGCACCTGTTACATCAGCAAGATCCGTGGCACTCATACGCATTCGTCCAAATGATGTGTAGTTTTTAAATGCACTTACAAAACCATCTTTCGAAACATCTTTGAAAAACTCACCAAAAGTTCTTTTCTGAAAATTATAATAGCCATCCATTTTCTTCAGATTGTTCATAACATCATATGGACTTTCGAATGTCCAGTCTGAAAGCAGAATCGGATATTCGCGATCAAATTCAACAGGATCTTTATCTTTTGGATCGATGATCATAGGTCCGTAATGGCCAAGCTGTTCCTGTAATTTTGAGTGGCTGTGATACCAGTATGTACCGTTTTGAGCTACCGGGAATTTATACTCAAATGTTTCTCCCGGTTTAATTCCATCAAAACTTACTCCCGGAACTCCGTCCATTTGGAAGGGTAAAATAATTCCATGCCAATGAATAGATGTATCTTCATCCAATTCATTTGTAACTCTAAGAAGTACATCTTCACCTTCTTTTAGCCGGATCAGTGGCCCCGGAACTGTACCATTGATACCAATTGCACTAGATTTTTTCCCATCTATGGTTATCGGGATCTCACTCACAGTCAAATTAAGAATATTGTCTGCACCTGAAGGTTCAAGTACATCTCTTTCTTTAAAACTAGAAAAAGCATAAGCCGGCAGAATTGTTGACATCCCGGCTACAGCTCCGATAGTTGCTGTGTAGCGAAAAAAAGTTCTTCTGCTGATTTTATTTGTTGTATTCTCTTCTTTTTTCATGAGCCTGGCATTCTTGGTTAACTTAATTACTATTAATCTTCTCTATTGTTTCCCCACATTTGTGCATTTTCTGTCCGTAATAAGGATTTTCAATTTTCTCCTTATCGCTCATCCACTTTCCTCCTTCGCCGTTATTCGCCATAGGGCAGAATTGTATATAAAGCGCACTTTTATCATAGCCTTGATTTTCGACTGCTTTCACTAATTCCAGAGTAATTGGTTCTAATGAATTTCGAAGTTCCTTTATATTTGTCGAAGCTGTTGCAGTTTCTACTGCAGCAAGCATTTTAGTATGGTGAGTTTCATGCTTTTTTTGATGCTCTTTATGCTCATTCATTTCATTATTGGATTTTACTTTCTCGGAAAATTTTGAAATATGTTTCTGAGCTTTTTCAAAGTCATCAGCTACCAGAGCGCTTTTAAAATCCATGTATTCACTTATCAATATTGATAAATGATCATCATGGCCATGCTCTTTTTCTTCCTGAGCCTGAATATTTGCTGCACTCAGAAATAGTGCTAATAGTGTAATTAAATAAGTTTTCATCTTGCGTAATTTTAAGTTTATGATTCGATTTTTGTAATAGTCTCTCCACATTTCAGCATCTGCTCACCGAAATATGGATTTTTAATTTCTTCTGATTCGCTTAACCAGTATCCGCCTTTTCCTCCGTCCGTCATTGGGCAAAATTGTTGGTAAATAACACCCGGTAACCCAAAAGTTTTAACACTTTCTATCAGGATTGATGAAAGCGTTAGAAAGGCAACCCTTTGAGCTTCGATGTTTTGAGATTTTTGCAGGTCTTTAATAGATGAGTCAATTTTTCCAAGATGATCCATCCATTTGGTATGCATTTCTCCTTTCACCAGTGTCATGTCTACTTTTTTGAGTTCATTCTCAAGTTTGTCAGCAGAAACAGTAACCTTTGATCTATCTGACATGACCAATCCGTCTTTCAATTTCAAATATTCCTGAACTACATTATTTAACTGATATCTAAATTCTGCAGGAACCGGCTTCATTTCTGGATTTGTGGATTCCTCATTCAGTAATTGTGAATTCATCTCCGTTTTCATCTCACCGGAATCGCCTGCTCCCATGCTATGACCTTCATGACCGGTTCTGTTAGCTCCCGTTCCCGGATTCCTGTTCATCATGCTGAATTTATCTGCAAGTTGTGCAGCTCCGTCCAACTTGAAATTGCCATTTGTAACCACTTCTTCTCCGGCTTTAAGTCCTTCCAGGATGATATATTGGTTTCCTACTCGTTTACCTAACGTCACTTCTCTCGCGATAAAAGTGGGTTTATCTGTATCATGAACTTGAACAAATACAATAGAACGGGGACCTGTCCAAAGCACAGCTGATTTAGGAATCAGTAAAGATCTCTGATCTGAGATTTTGGCTGTCAAGATTCCTTCTGCTAACATGTTTGGTTTTAATTTTTTATTCGAGTTGTTCGCTTTTACCCTCACATCTGCAGTTCTTGTCATGTTATTTACAGAAGGGTCTACAAAGCTTACTGTTCCTTCAAACTTTTCTCTGGGATATGTTGCAGTGGTAAAATTGATCGTTTGACCTTCTTCAATTAAGGACAAGTCTGATTCGTAAGCATCAAACATCACCCATACACTGGAAAGATCAGCAACTTCAAATAATACCGAACCACGTTTTACATGCTCTTGTCTTGATACATTCAGTTTGGTAACATAACCCGTAGCCTGAGAAACAATATTGATTTCGGTCATTATTTCACCACTCATTTCGATATTTTCAATTGTTGAACTTGGTAGTTCGAGCAGCTCTAGTTTTTTCTTTGCTGATTTATAAAGCACCGGGTTTTGATCTTTGAATTCTACCGTTTGTAAAAACTCCTGTTGTGCTGAAATTAATTCGGGAGAGTAAAGTGATGCTATTTTCTGGCCTTCTTTTACAAATGCTCCTACATAATCCACATAAAGATTTATAACTCGGCCCGCTGAATGTGAAGTAACACTGGATACCTTATTCTGATCAGGCATTACTTTTCCGGGTAAATAAATCGTTGATACCGGGTTTCCCGAGCGGACTACAGAAGTTTCGATCTCAGCTAATTTCATTGCTGCAAGCGACATCGTTAACTCATTAGGGTTTCCACTCGGTGTAGAATTGTCTTGTACTTCGATGAGTTCCATACCACAGATCGGACAATCACCGGGTTCGTTTTGTCTTACACTCGGATGCATACTGCATGAGTAAATTACATTACCTTCGTCGTCAGTATGGTTTTCAGCCACATGCTGATCCGTTTCACTCATCTGATCTGACTGTTCCATCGTATGAGTCTCTGTTCCATGCTCTCCAAAAAGAAGCCCGCCAAGAATGATTCCGACAACTCCGATTGTTATATAAAGACCGTATTTTTTTAGATTATTCATGATAGTTCGTTTTAATAATTAATTTCTTTTTCAGAAATGTTATTCACACCAGAGAGATAATTGATATAGCTGTTTGCCATGTACAGATCGACTTTAGCCTGAGTTCTTTTTAACTGATATTCCAGTAATTTTCTTTGCAGCCTTAGTATTTCTTCAAAATCAGATGCATCAGAAGAATAGGATTCCATCATTATGTTGATGGCTTGTTCAACTCGTTGAATTTGCTTTGTATCATATAAATTGAACCTTCTTTGGGCATCATTCAGATCTCTTAGTGCAGTTAAAAGATCTGTCTCTAACTTATTTTCTAGTGAGATTATATCCTGCTGAATCGAATTCAGATTTAATTCTGCCTGCTGAACTTTGGCGTTATACTTATTTCTGAAAAGTGGGATCTTAAAGCTGGCCCGGGCAACAAAAGCGTCTTTTCCATTATCAGGAAGATTTGCAACATCATCCCGCTCTCCCGTAGCTATATAGTCGAAACCAATTCCGAAAGAAGGCTTCCCATCCCTGTCAGCTAAAGACACCATTTCCTTTGAAGCTACTTCTCTGTATCTAAGTTTGTTTAAGTTCGGATTTTGCTCGCGGACGATTAAGCTGAGTTCATCCTTGTTTTTTGGCTCCATTAATCCCGACAAGTTTTCCGGAATAATAACTTCCGAGCTTTCATCCACATTTCTGAGCTCATTAAATCGTTCGACCATCAGATCGCGATTATCCTTTAGCAACTCAATTTGAGTTTTAAGATCTTCCTGTTCTATTTGAGCCCGAAGTACATCAACCTGTGATGTCAACCCATTTTCATATCTGCTTAAACTTACTTCCAGAAGTGTATTGATAATATTCAGGTTTTCTTGAGCAATTCTGATGTTTTCACCCAACTCATACAGATCGCTCCATATCATTTCCATTTGATAGAAAATTCGGTTCCTTTGCTCCTGAAACTGTTCAAATTGTGCTTTTGCATTCGCTTCTGATACAGATCTCTTTTCAGACAAGCTTCCAAACCACGGAAACATTTGAGTTACCGAAATACGGGCTCGTTGGGGACCTACTCTGGTTTCAATAGGACTGATGAAATACGCGAATGCCACTTCTGGATCAGGTAAAGATCCAACCTGAGGCCTGCTCTCCAACTCAGACAAATATCTGTTGAAAGATGCTTTAAGCTCAGGATTATTCTGTGCTGCTTCCTGCTGATAACTTTGGAGAGATTGGGCGTTAAGGGTTGAAGAAAATAACAGGATTATGAAAATATAAAACACACCCCTGAATCCCCTCTCAAGAGGGGACTTTGTAAAACCTCGTTCCGATGCTCTGCGTCGGAATGATACATTACCTAAAGCTGAATAATTGTTTTGAAATAATCGTCTCATTTCAAACTCCTTTTTAATTGAAATTCTTTCCAAATAGCATACAGCACAGGAACTACAAATAGCGTGATTACCTGAAGAAACATGCCTCCAACACTTGGTATAGCCATTGGAACCATAATATCAGCCCCACGACCTGTTGAAGTTAAAATTGGAAGCAAAGCTAAAATGGTAGTGGCTGTTGTCATCAGTGTTGGGCGGATTCTTCGCGAACTTGCCTCAATCACAACGGATCTTATCTCTTCTCTATTAACCGGTTTTCTTTTTTCGAAAAGCTGATCCAGGTATGTTGCCATTACAACCCCGCCATCAGCTGCAATTCCAAATAGGGCAATAAAACCAACCCATACAGCCACACTTAAATTTACCGTACCCATCTGAAATAGATCTCTCAGGTTTTGTCCGAATAAGTCAAAGTTCAGGAACCAGCCTTGTCCGTACAACCAGATCATTAAAAATCCTCCTGCCCAGGCCACAAAAATACTTGTGAAGATCATTCCGGTAGTTGCTGCAGATCTAAATTGGAAATACATGATCAGAAAGATTGCGAAGAGAGCGATAGGTAAAATAATGCTCAATCTTTTTTCCGCACGAACCTGATTTTCATAGTTTCCGGCAAACTCAAAACTAATGCCTGCAGGCACTTCCAATGATCCTGTTTCAATTCTCTCTGAAATAAGTTGTTGAGCATTTCGAACCACATCAACTTCAGCGATTCCATCAAGTTTATCGAAGATCACATAGCCGATTAAAAAAGTATCTTCACTTTTAATAGCTTGTGGCCCTTGTCGATATTCAATTGTTGCCAGTTGCTCTAATGGTATCTGTGCTCCGGATTTGGTTGGAACCAGCATATTTGAGATCGCCTGAGGATCATTTCTTAATTCTCTGGCGTATCGCACTCTGATGGGATAACGCTCTCTTCCTTCCACTGAAGTAGAAACCTGCATTCCTCCGATTCCTACTTTAACAAAGTTTTGAACTTCCTGAATAGAAAGACCGTATCGGGCTAATTGTTTTCGATTCCAGTCTATTTCCAAATAAGGTTTCCCGACAATACGATCTGCAAAAACAGATTGAGGTTTCACTCCCGGTACAGCCCGAAGAACTTCTTCCAGTAGTAAACCAAAATCCTCAATAGTCTCAAGATCAGAGCCTTTTACTTTAATCCCCATGGGAGCTCTCATCCCTGACTGAAGCATGATCAGTCGGGTTTGAATCGGTTGAAGTTTTGGTGCTGAAGTTGTTCCAGGAATCCTCGTGGCCGCTACAATTTCATCCCAAATATCGTCAGGAGATTCAATATGATCTCTCCATTGGCGGAAATATTTTCCATCTGCATCAGGTATTAATGATCCATTTTCATCTTCTGCAAAAACTCCGTCATCATTTACCTGAAAACGAATTCTCCTCCCATTCTCATCTGTTTTATATTCTGATTTGTACTGAATCAGATTTTCGTACATAGAAATAGGCGCCGGATCTAGTGCCGAGTTTGTACGGCCAAGTTTACCAACCACTTTTTCGATTTCAGGAATTGATGAAACCGCCATATCGATTTTACGCACTACATCTTTCGATTCTTCAATGCCGGCATGAGGCAAAGTAGTTGGCATTAGAAGAAAAGCACCTTCATCCAGTGCCGGCATAAATTCTTTGCCTAAACCCGGAAATGTCCGTGAAGTTGCAGTCCAAACTTTCGTGTTCTTGACATCTACACCAATTGTATCGAATCCTTTACTAATAAATCCAAAAACAGTTGAGAATCCTAACCAGATCATCATGCTCAATACAATGAAAAATGTTGGAACAGAAAGAAATACTAGTTTATGATCCAAACACCAAGCAATCAGTTTCTCATAATACTTGATCACTAACCAGAATAAAAACAGAATAGCACCTATCAACAGCACAACAAATAGCAGATTCCAGATCAATGCTACTGAAGGTCCAAATGGCAACCAATATTTCGCTAACAGCCAGGTCACAATAACCACACTCAAAACATTATTGAATATGGGTACTTTGTCAGAATAATTCTGGCCCCTAAAGAGAATAGCTCCATTTATAAGCCCAAAGCCGATCAATGCAAGTGCAGCCCAAACCGGACCTGTAAATAAAATCACCAGTCCTGAAATAGCTAATATGCTATTCCAAACTAACTTTATTTTCTTGTTGCTGATCTTGATTGAAAACACCCAATGTGCAAATGGTGGTATCAAAGTAATGGCAATAATAATTGAAGCGATCAGAGCGAAAGTTTTGGTGTACGCCAACGGTTTAAACAATTTTCCTTCCGCAGCGATCATCGTGAAAACCGGAAGAAAGCTTACAATGGTGGTTGAAACAGCTGTTATTACTGCTGAAGCTACTTCAATCGTTGCTGTGTAAATTACTTCTAACAGAGAATCTCCTTCCTTCATATTCTCCATATGTCGGAGCATATTTTCCGACAGAATTACGCCCATATCCACAATCGTTCCGATGGCAATAGCTATTCCTGAAAGCGCCACTATGTTTGCATCTACATTCGCATATTTCATGGCAATGAATGTCATAAGCACTGCGACAGGCAACATAGCTGAGATCAAAAATGAAGTTCTCAAATTCATTACCATTACTACTATTACAATAATGGTGATCAGAATTTCGAGAGATAAAGCTTCTTCAAGAGTTCCTAATGTTTCCCCTATCAATTCTGATCGATCATAAAACGGAACAATCGTAACTTTAGAAATCGTACCATCATCTAATGTTTTTGAAGGAAGTCCCGGAGAGAGTTCATCGATCTTATTTTTAATATTATCGATCACTTTTTGAGGATTTGCTCCTTGTCTCGCAACCACAACAGCACCAACTGCATCTGCACCTGCTTTATCTAAAGCTCCCCGTCGTTGGGCTGGTCCTGTAGTTACAAATGCGATATCTTTAATACGAACCGGTACATTATCAATAACTTTAACTACCGTTTCTTCTATGTCTTCGATGTTCTCTACATATCCCAATCCACGTACCAAATATTCAGCATTGTTTATCTCAATGGTTTGAGCCCCTACATCCGCATTTGTTTTTCGAACCGCGTCAAAAACCTGAGTGAGAGAAATATTGTAATTCAAAAGAGCATTCTGATTCACATCGATCTGATATTCTTTAACAAATCCGCCGATCGGTGAAACTTCCGCCACTCCTTGCGCTCCTGATAGTGCATATCCGATATAAAAATCCTGAATGCTACGCAGTTCCTGAGGATCCCATCCCCCCGCAGGATTTCCTTCTTTATCCCTTCCTTCCAATGTGTACCAAAAAACTTGTCCTAAGGCAGTAGCATCCGGTCCTAAAGCCGGTTGAACGTCCTTCGGCAGTGTTCCTGAAGCCAATGAATTTAACTTTTCGAGTATTCGGGATCGGCTCCAATAAAATTCTACTCCTTCTTCAAAGATCACATAAATGCTCGAAATTCCGATCATGGATGTACTTCGAATTGTTTTTACTCCCGGAACGGTTAGCAGTTGTGTAGTTAATGGATACGTGATTTGGTCTTCCACATCTTGTGGGGATTGTCCCGGCCATTCGGTATAAACAATTTGCTGATTCTCACCTAAGTCCGGAATAGCATCAACGGGAACCGGGTCTTTCGGAAGAAAATCCAGATTCCATGAAAATGGAGTGGTAACCAATCCCCATCCTACTAAAATCAGAAGCAGTAATACTGCCACTAATTTATTTTCCAGAAAAAAGCGTATGGTTTTATTTAACATTGATTTGATTTAAGAATAACTGTGACTGATTTTTATAAGTCATCTCGTGGCAAATGCCCGAGATCCGGATCTGTCTAAAATGACATATCTATTTATACACTCTGATTTCTGAACTGATTTTTAACAGTCATCAATACAGAAATGATAAATATTGGACGTAGTTATCCCTAGATCAGGAAAGATTCATTCGCCAGAAAGAGAGGTGGTGGCGAATAGGAATTTGTTAAGGTAAGGTCTGAATTTGTTGGTATATAATCGCTTTTAACAGAAGAAGTTTCCTGAAAAGTAAATTGAAAAGATGGTGTACTGATCTTTAAAACTACAGTAGGAGCGATGGTAGCAATCAGATCTTTATCAGTGTTACAATCACAATCAACAGTCATTTCACAATCTGAAGAAGCTGAAGGCTCCTTTTCATGCATCATATCCATATCCTGATGCTCTTTATCATGCCCCATTTCAACCATTCCCATAGAACTGTGATCCATCATCATCTGCTCACACATTTCTTCCATTGTGCTCATTGAACAGAGAGAAACCGTAAAGCTTAAGATTATACTTAAACTCAACAGAGTTGAAATAAATTTATATGATGATGAAATTTTCACTCTTCAATTATACTAAAAAGAATTTTATTTATGTAGTGTTTTGAAAATTCTATACCAGAAATAAGAAATTTTATACTTCTGTGACCTCTAAAGTTGCTTCCTATACATTTTATAGGTTTTATCCAGCGAACCACCAATGCGCTCTGCTAATCGTATCATCTCGGTATTGGTACCCAAAACCCAGCTTAATTCAGATTGTGTCAATCCTCTAGGCAATCCTTTTTCAATGGCCTTTTGAGTGAGTAAAGCATCGATTCCCTTTCCCCGATATTCAGGAATAACTCCTAGTAGTGCTGTTCTTAAACGATCTATTTTCTTTTTACCGAACAAGAATTTAAAAATCCCAAACGGAAATAAATTTCCATTCATTTCTTTGAATAACTGATTATAATCGAGTAACGCAATAGAAAAAGCTACAGGTCTTCCGTCTATCTCTGCAATATGAGCAAAGTCAGTATCTAGGATCATTTTAAAATCCTTAGCTGTATGTTGCAATTCTTCATAAGTAAGCGGAAGAAAACCCCAATTATCTTTCCATGCCTGATTGTAGATATTTCGCACAATCTCTACTTCTTCGTTCAGTTTTTTCATATTTACTTCACGAATTTTTAAGCCCGGATTTCTCTTGTAGACAATATCCAGTGCTCTTTCAAAACGGGTAAGATCAATATCTTCTCTGTTTACATAAAACGCCAGAAGATCCATTTCCTCTTCGAAACCTGCATTATTGATCAATTTTTCATAATAAGGTTTGTTGTAGGGCATCAGTAGATAAGGCTGCTTATCAAAGCTGTCAACCAAAAGACCGATGGTATCCATCATTCCGGGACTTGCCGGTCCGAGAACATCTTTCATGCCCTTCTCTCTCAACCAATCAGAAGCCACTCGAAATAGCAAGTTGGCCGTCTGTTGGTTATCAATACACTCAAAAAATCCAAAATGGCCGGTTTTCGTACCATGATGTTCATTATATCTGTGATCCACAACCGCTGAAATTCTACCCGCTATTTCACCATTATGCTCGGCGATAAAAAGTGCCATCTCGGCATTATCAAAAAATGGGTTTTTTTCGGTATTGATCAGCTTTTTCTGATCCATTTGAAGTGGCGGAACCCAGACATCATTATCAGCATAATGTTGATACGGAAATTCAATAAACTTTTTCCGCTCATCGTCTGTAGTTACGATGGTAACCCCATTCGTATTCATACATCAAAAGATTTAGGTGCCGGAATTTCCGTTCTGATCAATAATTCCGTGTTTTATTCCAACTTTGCGGAACGCTTCAAGGATTCTGTCTAAATGTTCATTTGTGTGACTGGCCATATAACTGGTTCTTAACAGAGACTGACCTTTAGGAACAGCAGGAGGAACTACAGCATTTGCATAAACTCCTTCTTCAAAAAGATCTTTCCAGAATTTGAAACAATCCATCATATCGCCAATTACAACCGGTACAATCGGAGATTCACTGGACCATACATTGAAACCAAGGTTTTTTAATTCGGTACGCATATAAATTGAGATCTCTTCCAATCGTTCAATTCTCCATGGCTCTTCCTGTAGAATTTCCAGAGCTTTTAACACAGTAGCAACATTTGCAGGAGGCATGGATGCACTGAAAATATGAGCCGGAGATGTATGCCTTATGTATTCAATTACTTGCTTGTTTCCGACAATGAATCCACCTAATGAAGCAAACGATTTTGAAAATGTACCACTAATAAGATCTACTTCATCTGTAAGACCAAATACAGAAGCTGAGCCTCTTCCCCCTTCACCAATCACCCCAACTGCGTGGGCATCATCTAAATAAAGACGGGCATTAAATTCTTTAGCAAGTTTTACAAGTTCAGGAACTTTTGCAAGCGTTCCTGACATAGAAAAAACACCATCTGTAATAATAATTTTTCCGGCATCAGGGTCTGCTTTTTCAAGCAGTTTTCTAAGTTGCCCCATATCATTGTGCTGATAACGCATCGTTTTTGCATTAGAACAAAGAGTTCCAACCACAATACAAGCATGATTATCACGATCAGAGAAAATTATATCATTGCGTTGAGCAATAGTTTGAATGGTTCCTTCATTGGTTTGATATCCGGTGCTGAACAGAACACAATTCTCTTTCCCCATAAAAGCAGCAAGTTTTTCTTCAAGCTCCAAATGGATATCAAGAGTACCATTTAAATAACGAGAGCCTGTACATCCGGTTCCGTATTTAGTGAGTGCTTGTTGTGCCGCTTCAATAGTTCTTATATCGTTTGTTAAACCAAGATAATTATTGGAACCCGCCATAATAACTTCGTGGCCTTCAATTTCAACAATTGTACCATCTGTTGCTTCCAAAGGCTTAAAATACGGATATAGCCCCTGCTCTTTAACTTCATCTGCTTTTGTGAAGTTATATGCTTTTGCAAAAATATCGTTCTTGGCTACTTCAGTTTTCGTATCTGCCATGCAGGTTATCCTCAAAAAATTCTTTTATAACATCGAAATATACCTAGTATTAATATTCTATCAAATTTTGATTGAATACGTATGAGGTAATTTCAAATTTTCTTATTCTCAACAATTTCTTTAAGATAAGAAATATATTGCTGTGCTACTTTATTCCAAGTAAAGTTTTCGAGTACAAATTTTCTGGAAGAACTACTCATTTCTTCTAAGTTGTTTTCTATCAAAGAATCAATCTGTTCAGAAAAGCTTTTGCTGTCTTTTACTTTAATTTTATACCCGTTTTTTCCATTCTCTATTACATCCTTTATTCCCTCAAGATCTGCCGCTACAGCCGGGGTTCCTGCCAGGTTTGCTTCCAATAATACAATTCCAAAACCTTCCATATCTCCGGAAATGGGTATATTCGGCATAATGAAGATATCAGATCCGGCATATGCATTCTTCAGCACTTCATCCGGTTGTTTCCCTGCCATCAATACTTTTTCTTGCAGATTAGAATCCTTTACAAGTTCTTTAAGTCGCTCATGTTCAGGACCTGCTCCAATTACTAAATAAATAATTTCCGATTTTATTTGCGGGAGCACTTTCGTAATAAACCATTCATGACCTTTTCGTTTTACTTGTCTGCCAACTGTGAGCAACAATGTTTTTTTACTCAGATCAACGGAAAACGCTTTCTCAATTTCTTGTCTTCCTACAGATTTGTCCGGCACATCTTTAAAATCAGACATATCAAATCCATTTGGTAAAGCCACTCCTTTTTCAGGAGACATCCCCCTTTTGATACATTCTTGCCTTGTTGCTTCTGACACAGAGATTACTCCATCCAATGCTTCGAATACCTTGGGAACAAAATTCTGATAGATGCCTATTGGCATTTTTACGTCTTGTCCATGATTAATAGTGACCATAGGCACATCAATCTTGTTTCTGCAAAATTTTGCCAAAGATGCCGTTACCATCGACGAAAACAGGATAACATCCGGCTTAAACTCTTTTACTATTTTTGGGAGCTTAAAAAAAAGTTTAGTCAGAAAAAAAGCAGTTTTTATTTCTATCCCTTTCCAAGGAGCATGTTGGATAATTGTCTTTATTTCAATGTCTTCCCTGGTGTTTAACTCATCAATAAGTTGCATACTAACCCGTTGCATCCCTCCCATATTATCTAGGGGTGCATTTTCAGGCGGATGGAGATGTGAAACGTAAAGAATGCGCACAGTAATTTTATAACCTTAATTTTTCAAATTTTGAAATTTTATAGCTTCCCTATAATTATTTACCAAACCTGAATTAATTTTATCCCAATCATATTCGGTAGCCATTTCCCGGGATTTTATTCCCATCTCTTTCATTCTTTTTTCGTCACTGATTATCCATTCCAATTTTTCAGAAAAATCCTTTATGTTTTTTTTCTGTGCCCATTTACCATTTAAGCCATCTTCTACTAAAGATTTACTTCCAATTGCATCGGCTACTAAACATGGCAATCCACTTGCCATTGCTTCTAAAGTTACATTTCCAAAAGTTTCAGTATGTGAGGGAAATAGGAATACATCACTACTTGCGTATGCTTTAGCAAGTTCTTCACCAGTTACAAACCCAGTGAAATGTGCCTCAGGAAGTTTTTCTTCTACTTCTTTCTGGGCAGGTCCATCACCCACTACTAATGCACGTACTTTTTGATTTGTTTTCTGAACTCTCTTTACACTCTCTATATAAGTATTGAGCTCTTTTTCCCAGACCAACCTTGAAACAAAAGTAACAACAATATCATCATCTTTAAAACCTGCCGACCTTCTCCATTCCATATCTCTCTTGGATGGATTAAACAGATCTAAATTAATTCCTCTTGCCCAGATCTTTTTTTCGCCTTTTAATCCAAAATCATTTAATTCATTGATCATAGATTGACTTGGCACATAAGTATGTATGAACTTTTTATAAAACCATTTCATAAATACCTTTGTGAACAATGTAACAGGGCCTTGGAGCAACCTGTAATAACTTGCATAGCTTAAAAAGTGTGTATGATATGATGTTACCGCTGCAACCTTATTTTTTCTTGCCCATTTTAGTGCACCTGTCCCTAGACCATCCGGTGTAGCCACATGAACTATTGTCGGTTTAAACTCTTCTAGCTTTTTTCTTGCTGATTTTGGAAAGCTATATGCTATTCTATACTCATCTCTACCCGGAACCAACATTGGTATTGATGGAGTCCCGATCATAGTTCCGTTGTGTTCGAACGCAGGTTCATCCACATGGGGTGCAAAAACAAGTACAGGAATATTTTGAGATTCCAAGTATTTTACAAGACGGTTCAATGTTAGTGAAGCACCATCTCTCATATAATTATAATTGCCCGTAAAAAGAGCAACCCGAAGATCTTCCATAAAAGTTTAAAACCAAATAACAGATGCGTATCTTAAGCACATCCAATTAAAAATTTCTGCAAAAACAATCGAGGAATATAAGCAATAAATGAAAGCCTTTATAACCGGAGCGACAGGTTTTATTGGAAGTCACTTGGCAGATCGTCTCATCGCGGATGAGACGTTTACTGAAGTACGCTGTTTGGTTCGTTCAACAGATAAATGGCTTGAAGGAAAAGATTTCATAAGAGTTAAAGGAGATCTGAACGATTTTAATGCTCTTGCTAAAGGAATTAAAGGTGCGGATGTTGTTTTCCATTTAGCCGCTATTGTAAAAGCTTCCAGCCAGAAAGAGTTTAATATGGCTAACGTTTCGCCTACGGAAGATATAATCAGGATTGCACAAAAAAACGGTGTTAAGAATCTGGTTATACTTTCTTCACTAGCCGCGACCGGTCCAAGTAAAGGAACTCCTGTAGATGAGAACAAAATATTAACTCCAATTAGTATGTACGGGCGATCCAAGCGAGATATGGAAACATCAGTCCATCAGTTGGCCGGAAAAAATGATTCTATAAAGATCATTCGTCCTCCGGCGGTGTATGGCCCAAGAGAAGATCAGATTTTTACTTATTTCAGTACTTTCAATAAAGGTTTGAGTACAATTGTTGGAGACGGGAACCATCCCCGCCTTTCTATGGTGTATGTAGATGATTTGATCAACGGAATTATAAAAGCTTCTCAAAAAGTGGATTCAGGAGTTCATACATATTTTATTACGGCAGCCGAAACTTACAATTGGAATCAAATTCATTCCGTTACTCAAACTGTGATGGGCAAAAAAGCCTTTAAACTGAAATTAAAACCTGCTTTGGTAAAAAATATTGGCAGTATTATCGAAAATGCTGCATCATTAATAGGGAAATATCCCGTTGTAAACAAAGAAAAAACCAATGAATTGGTTTTAGAGTGGACTTGTTCTTCAAGTAAAGCTGAAAAAGAATTAGGCTACGAACCACACGTTTCCTTAGAAGAAGGCATTTCAAGAACTATACATTGGTATAAAAAACATAATTGGCTATAAGTTTATGAAGAGATTTAAATTTGTTACAGGTTTTCTGTTTGTTTTAATAACAACTTTATCAATTCAAGCTCAGGACCAAACTCTTGTTCAGGATTATTCGCAATTGATGAATATCCCGGATGTAAAAGCTATTGAAGCCTCGGAAACACATCTCTATATACTTTCTGATACAGATGGAATGGCAGTCTTCCGGATAAATCCTGATCAGTTACAGTGGCTTTACACTTCTTCAGGAATGCAACGCCGTGGCTATAACCTTTCTGCTGATGTACGCTTTGCCTATATGTTTGGTGAAAATCGAAGATTAACAATTTTAGAGCCCACCTCCGTACTTGGTGTATACTCAGCAACCCTGCTTCCACAAAAACCCTTAGCAGCGGTTCGCTTACAGAACAAGCTTTATGTTGCCTTGGGAGAAACAGGTTTGGGCGCCCTTTCTCTGGACACCCCTGAAAGTGTAGATTCTGAAATCTCAATAATACCTGATGTTGGTGATAATATATCTGTTATTGATTTGGTTTCTTCTCCTGTAACCAATCAGTTGTTTGTACTAACCGGAAATTCTAAACTGGACGTCTTCAAATCTGAAGACGATCAACTTTCATTCAGTGAAAGCAAAAATATTTCTCAGCGTTTATCTGATCTCTTTATTGATGGAGACAAACTTTGGGGCTCTACTGATCGTGGTGACGTTTTTGAGATTACAGGTAATGGATTGGGAAGGAAAGTTGGCTCCATAAATGAAAAAGTGGAAACCGTCAAATACTGGAATGGCTTTACATTTATACGCTCAGTAACCGGTAAATTGTGGTACTCCAGAAATCGTGAAGCCCTGATTGCATGGAAAACAGATACAAAAGCCGGGAATTACATTGCTAAAAGCGGTGATAAATTATGGCTTGTGGAAAATAATAAAGTAACTCGTCTCGCAATTTCAACTATTGATCAGAATATTGAATCTGAACCGGTTGGACCTTTCTCTTTAAAAGACATTCCCAATCAAATTCTAACTTATCCGAATTCATTGTTACTTGGATTAGAAGTAGAAAACGGACATTCTGCAAACGACGTAGAATTTTCGATTCGCTCCAGATCAATGAATGCTGTAATTAAAAAGCAGGGTTTTTACTGGCAACCCGGCCCTTCACAAATCGGGATGAATTGGTTTACCATTGTGGGTACCAATTCCAAAGGCAACTCAGACAGCACAAGTTTTACTGTCGATGTCCGCTCTTTCAACACTCCACCCAGATTTAGTCCTGTAAGAGTTTCAAATATAGCAGTAAATGAATCATTCTCTTTACAGATCCAAGCTATCGATCCCGAAGAACCTTCAAGTTCACTAATTCGCTATATAGGAGTGGATCTGCCGGAAGGCGCTACCTTAAATGAAGAAACGGGAATGTTTACCTGGACACCGAATGCTCGACAGGTTGGGGATTTTACTTTTAGGGTTATTGCTTCAGACCAACTTGGTGCTGCATCTTCTCAGGATATTACCCTGACAGTTTTAGATATCACCAGAGGAGACGGGAATTAAGTTTGGCTGAACTTTCAAATTCAGAATTTACTGAAAATCTTTTAACCTGGTATAAAGAGCATAAACGGGAAATGCCTTGGCGTGGTGAAAAAGATCCGTATAAGATCTGGATCTCTGAGATCATGCTTCAACAAACAAGAGTTGATCAGGCCTGGCCTTATTTCGAAAGATTTATGAAAACCTTTCCAACGGTTTTGGATTTAGCTAAAGCAGACCAACAAAAGGTTTTAAAAGCTTGGGAAGGTTTGGGCTACTACAGCAGAGCCAGGAATCTACATGCGGCTTCAAAAATGATTGTAGAGGATTATAATGGAAAACTTCCTGAGACTTATGATGAGATCATTAAGCTGAAAGGGATCGGGCCTTACACTGCTGCAGCTATTACAAGTATTGCTTTTGGCTTGCCTAATGCTGTCGTTGATGGAAATGTTATTCGGGTTATCACCAGATACTTTGGAATTGAAGATGATGTTCGGAAAACCGGAACGGTAAAAGAGGTACAGTCTATTGTAAACGAGCTCATAAGTCATAAAAAACCGGCTGATTTCAATCAAGGAATGATGGAATTAGGCGCTACTGTCTGTTCTCCGCATAATCCTGATTGTTTAAATTGCCCTATCCAGACTGGCTGTATTGCTACAAAAATTGCAAAGACAGATTCCATTCCGTATAAATCAAAAGCAAAGAAAAAGCCTCATAAAGTGATCGGTGTTGGAATAATTGAACGTGAAGATGGGAAGCTTTTAATTGCCCTTAGACCTGAAGACGTTATGCTTGGCGGACTATGGGAATTCCCCGGCGGGAAACAGGAAAAAGGAGAATCTATTCAGCAAACGGTGGAGCGAGAACTTCGGGAAGAGCTGGGAGTTAAAGTTCATGCATATAAAGAATTCATGAGTTTGAAGCATACGTATTCTCACTTTTCAATTACGATGCATGCCTGGTTTTGTACTTTGATCTCAGGAACGCCTCAAGCAAAAAGCAGCCAGGAAATTCGCTGGGTTGAAAGATCTGAACTTGAAGAATATCCGTTTCCTAAAGCCAATAAGGTTTTGACGGAGAGGCTCTTCAATGATATGTCTGAAGATTGACACACCCCTAAATCCCCTCTCAAGAGGGGACTTTGGAATAGCCATAGATTGCTACTTTATTTCGAAAATCTATAAGTTCGGCATTGGATAAATGGAGGAATAGCATTCAATCATTAATAGAATTTAAACCCTAAAACCTGCCCGGAAGTTATCCATCCGGGAGTTTTTGCTACTGGAGCCTGTGCTGAGACAGCTCAGTATCGGTACAAAAGTAGGGAAGCCACTTTGATATTAAATACCTTTTATTGACTCAAAAGTGCATAAATTCACAATATTAAAACCCTTGCTTTCTTTATGAAAAAACAGCAAAATAAACTTCTTCAACTCAAACCCAAGCTGGATGATTTGGTAAATCTAATCGAACAACCCGATTTCATTGACGACGATCCCATTCAGTTTATGTATGCTTTTGAGGAAAAGAACGATAAAGAACTTGCAGGATTTTTTGCAGCGATCATGGCTTGGGGTCGAAGGGATATTGTGATCAATAAAGTAGATGATCTGCTTAAAAGAATGGATTACAAGCCTGCTGATTTCATTTTGAACTTCAGTGATTCAGATGCGGAAAAACTAGACGGTTTTAAACACCGGACGTTTAAACCTATCGACATTTACTGGCTCATCAAAACACTGCAAAGTATTTTAAAAGAATATCAGACTTTTGAAGGATTTTGGGAGATGTGTTATAAAAGATCCAAGGCTCAGGACAGAGAATTGATAGCTGTCTTTCACGAACAATTCTTTGCTATCCATCCTGAGACTCCCCAAAGAACCAGAAAACATATTTCGAATTCTGAGAAGAACAGCTCATGCAAGCGATTGTATATGTACTTAAGATGGTGCATCCGAAGCGGCTCTGTTGATTTGAATACTATGAGCTTTATGCCGGCCTCTGAACTAATGATTCCTCTTGATGTTCATGTAGCCAGACAAGCTCGAGCTTTAGGACTACTTGAACGCAAACAAAACGATTGGAAAGCAGTTCAGGAGCTGACTCAAAAACTTCAGGCTTTAGATCCTGAAGATCCCGCTAAATATGATTTTGCTTTATTTGGTTTGGGAGTTATAAAATCAGAAAACAACTCATAAAACTACCATCAAGTAAGCTCCAACATAAATAAGAATTGTTTGAGCAATAGAGTATAAAATATATCCCAGAACAAGCGCGATTATTGCCTGTAAATATTCTGAAAAACCCTTAAGACCTAAATACTTTATCATAGCCCACAATAGAAATCCTAACATCAGTGGAATTCCCAAAAAGAAAATCAATGGTGTATCTGTGTTCTCCATCATTTTCATTGCAGGTAACATGAATAATGAAAAAATTGAAAATGTTGTAAGCGAATAAACCATTAACACATAATGCTCCACAAAACGACTTTTCTTTTTCTTAAAAAATAGTCTGGAAAACATCGCAAACATTGGAGCCAGCAATACTAAGTATAAAGCCTGATTAAACTTTTGGACTAAGCTGACAGTTATTTCATTAATACTTTGAAAATAAGCTGACCAGTCAAATGAAGGAACCAACTCATTCAGTTGTGAAACCATATCTTCAAGGCTATCTCCGGCCCCTAACTCCATTGCATTTTTCATCATGGCATCATAATCTACAAAGCGGACCGTAATAAATGTGGTTACTGCGAGAATAAAAATACAATACCGAAGTGGTGTCACATATTTACCCCGATCAGTAAAATAAGCATCTATCACCTCTCCCGGAGTTTTGATCATTCCCCAAATTGTCCCGGGCAATCCCCGATCCAAGTTGAATACATCACCCATAAGCTCTTCCAGAAAGCCTTTATGCTGTGTTTGCTGCGGTGGCGCCGGCTTTTCTTCTTCCATTAAATCGGTAGTTAGTTAAAGTAAATTTAGAATTCCAGATTTTGCCACATTTTTTGTATATTTGCAACCCCAATTATGGGATAAAAAAACAAACGAAAGGAAGTGAGACTCAATGCTAGGTGTTGAAGTTAAAGACAACGAAAGTGTTGAACGCGCGATTAACAGGTTTAAAAAACTAATTACTCGTTCTCGTATTCTTAATGAATATAAGGACAGACAACAGTTTACTAAGCCTTCTATGGAGCGTCGCGAAGCTATGAAAAAAGCTGTGCGCGAGCAACGTCGCCGTCAACGAGAGAATTATTAGATTCCCGTTGTCATCACAAATTTAAGCCCTTGGATTTTATCTAAGGGCTTTTTTTTATGTACTTATACTTTTAAAACCATAAATTAGGTCTTAAATAAATAATCTATTATGAATACTATCAAATTAATCCCTCTTACTTTAGTTCTTCTCTTAGCATGTAGTTCGGATAATGAATCTGACGTCGTCAATCCTTTCGAATCAGAATTTGTTCTGGAAGGAAGTAGTTCAAACTTAAACGGATCCATCTCTTATGATCTGGTTAGCACCAATTACTTTCAGTTTTATTTGAGTACCAATTGCAATGGAAGTAATTGCCCGACTGCCGACTTCTTTATATCTCATGATTTCGATACGAACTCGGTGTTTATTAAGAATTTTGATCTCGACTCTTTGAGTGCTTCTAATGTAAATCTTTTTGCAGATGGCAGATGTTCAGTACCTTTTTCCGGAGATTCCGGCACATTAGAGATCACAAAAGACAGTGACGGGACGCTTAATGGAACATTTGATTTGGGAGTAGAAGAATTAAATGGTTACCGACCATCTCCAACATATGGATGTTCTCAGAATACTTATTCATCAGATAGTATCAGAACAGCTACATTCACCGGTACTTTTATAGCTACTGAAATAGATAATTAATCGTTATTTATCAGAACTTTAACTAAGCCTTTGAATTTATTCAAGGGCTTTTTTTATAGCTTCTTTTACGTATCTGATTCCTTCCGAGCCTTTTCCTTGAGGAACAACCGAGTTTTGGAATCCCAATTTTGCTGCTTCTTTTTTTCTTTGTTCGATGTGAGGAACTGTTCGAACTTCGCCACCTAATCCAACTTCGCCAATAAAAGCTGTTCTCTGATTAATGGCTCTGTCAACTAAACTAGAAACCAATGCACAACACACTCCAAGATCACCGGCCGGATCATTCAGCCTGAACCCTCCTGCTATATTCAAATAAACATCATGATTGGAAAAGCTGTAACCGGCTCTTTTTTCCAGAACTGCTAATAAAAGAGCCAATCTGTTTCTGTCAAATCCATTTGAAGTACGTTGAGGAGTTCCATAAGCAGAAGCTGTAACCAGCGCTTGTACTTCTATCAATAGAGGACGTGAACCTTCCATAGTGCAAACAATAGCATTTCCGCTCACCCCTTCTGTTTTATCAGAAATGAATAATTCTGAAGGATTTGATACTTCTATCAACCCGTCCCCTTTCATCTCAAAAACCCCAACTTCCTGCGCTGGGCCAAATCTGTTTTTTAAACTGCGAAGTAACCGATAGGTATAATTTTTATCCCCTTCAAACTGAAGTACAGTATCAACCATGTGTTCAAGAACGCGGGGTCCTGCTATATCGCCTTCTTTGGTTACATGACCGATCACAATAGTGGTAATATTTTTCTTTTTGGCTAACTGCTGAAATAAAGCAGCACATTCCTTTACCTGTTGAATACTTCCCGGCATACTTTGGAGTTCTGTTCTGTATACCGTTTGAATGGAATCCACAATCAAAAGATCAGGTTGAATTTTCTGAACTTCTTCGATGATCTTATTAATCTGAGTTTCATTATAGATCAGGAGATTATTGGAACTTACTCCGAGTCTTTTCGCTCTCTGTTTGATCTGTCCTGCAGACTCTTCTCCGGCACAGTATAGTATCTTTAAATCAGGATTGGATTTCGCAATTTGAAGGGTAAGTGTACTTTTACCAACTCCCGGTTCTCCTCCAATCAAAATATATGCGCCATTCAGAAACCCACCTCCAAGCACACGATCGAATTCGTTGATATTGCTTAAAAATCTTGACTTCTCAGAAGTTTCTACTTCATTTAAATTCTGAGGCTTCTCAATGCTTTCTAAGCCTTCAACTTTTGCTTTGTGATTTACTGCCTTACTATCATCAACCCTCGACTCCTGAAATGTATTCCATTTTCCACAACTTGGGCAACTTCCCAGCCATTTAGCTGAATTATGATTGCAATTGCTGCATACAAATTGTGTTTTCTGTTTAGCCAAAATCAGTCTTTGATTTTACTTTCAACAACAGATCGGTTGATATACCAGGTGGTAGCCATCATTCCTAAGGCAATGCTTATGTAGTAACTAATGATTCTCCATAAGAAAACTGCTAAACCGATAAATGATTTTCTTTCAATAAGCGGCCCCTGAAATAAAACAAATAGTCCTTCCACTCCACCACTGCCTCCCGGTGTAGGTACAACTAAAAATGCCAGATTCATAGACAAGCTTCTAAGTAATGACAATACCTCATCAGCAGGTAATAAACTTAAAACTACAATTGTTGCCAAAGCTATTCGGCAAATCCAGGACATTGTTGAAAGGAAAAAAGCTTTAAATAAAAAACTGGCCGGCTTCTTCCTCATTTGGTGAGCATATTCTTCAAGATTCTCAGCTTCTTCTCCGATCTTATCTCTGTATTTTCTAAGAAGGGGTAGCTTAAAAACGAAAAGAACTACTTTTTTGATCGCAGCAGGGTTTATCAAAACTCCATATGCCAAAACCCCTGCATAACTCAGTAAACCCGCATATAACAGTAACATTGATGCCTCTCCAACCAAGCCAATTTCGGGTGGAACAACTTCATAAAAAATACCTGCTATTAACAAAATCGGAATAGCTAAGGCGAACCATATCTGATCCAGTAATACACCATAGAGAACGATCGCTGTTGCCGAGCCTAATTTCATTCCCTCTTTGTTCATGGCATATGTAGCCATTGGCGCTCCTCCAATTGTAGAAGGTGACACTGCAGAAGTAAAATCCCACGCCAAGACAACTCTGAATGATGCTAACCAACCAATCTGCTTCTCAGATAAAAACCTGATTTTAGAAGCTGAAAACCATATTCTCAAAAAAGAAACAATGATAGCAATAGCGAGCCCGGGCAACCTTTTTGGAGCAAGATGATCCAAAACTCCGGGAGTATATGTATACCAAATTACGCCGGCCATCGTGGCTATACTCAATCCTATTGAAAGAAATAGATATTTCTTGGATATGAAATTTTGCGGTTCGGTTGTATTGATTATTCCTGAACTCAAATAGTTTATTGCTTAACTGAAAAAAATAAAAAAATGCCCTGCCACATTAATTGGCAAGGCAAAAAAGAATACGTACTTATTAAGCTAAAGTTATATCCTCATCAAGATATACATCCTGAATCATATTCAATAGCTTAACTCCTTCTTTGATCGGTCTTTGAAATGCTTTACGTCCACTTATTAAACCCATTCCACCTGCTCTTTTATTAACAACAGCAGTTTTAACCGCATCAGCAAAATCATTATCTCCGGAAGCTCCACCTGAGTTGATCAACCCGGCACGACCTGCAAAACAATTTATTACCTGATATCTGGCTAAGTCAATTGGGTGATCAGATGTGAGCTCAGTATAAATACGCTCATCCAATTTTCCATAACTTGAATCGCCTGAATTTAAAGCTTTGTAACCGCCGTTATTGGTTGGAAGTTTTTGCTTAATGATATCTGCACCTAAAGTTGTACCAATATGATTTGCTTGACCGGTAAGATCTGCAGAAGCATGATAATCCTTGCCATCCACCTTAAAAGCATTGTTTCTGGTGTAGCACCAAAGAATAGTAGCCATTCCAAGTTCATGAGCATAAGCAAATGCCTCAGAAACTTCCTGAATTTGTCGGCTTGATTCTTCAGAACCGAAATAAATGGTTGCACCAACAGCAGCAGCTCCCATATTGTACGCCTGCTCAATATTACCAAACATGATCTGATCAAAAGTATTCGGATAAGTCAGTAATTCATTGTGATTGATCTTAACAATGAATGGAATCTTGTGGGCATATTTTCTTGACATAGAAGCCAGAACCCCAAATGTAGAAGCCACTCCATTGCAACCGGCTTCTATAGCTAGTTTGATAATGTTTTCGGGATCGAAATAATCCGGATTTTTTGCAAAAGACGCGCCACCTGAATGCTCAATTCCCTGATCTACAGGAAGAATGGAAACATATCCTGTTCCACCAAGTCTTCCATGATCAAGCAACCACTGAAGATTACCTAACACTCTGTTATTTCTGTCAGAGTGATACCAAACTTCATCAACGTAATTTCCTGATGGCTTGATCAAACGTTCTCTTTTAATAGTTTGACTGGTGTGATTTAGTAAGAAAGATGCTTCATCCCCTAAAAGTTCTTCAATACTCTTTGTTCCAAGTGACATAGTTACTATAAATTTGATATTAATTTTAAAGGCTAAAATATAGTAGTTAATCTACGAAATGACTAACACGGACTATCAAAATCGATACTGAAATAATTGTCGCACATTTCTTAACTTTGAGTTATGAATATTGATGACATCACTTTACCGAAAAAACCGCTTTTCTTAGCGCCGATGGAAGACGTAACTGATTCGCCTTTCAGACAGATTTGCAGAGAAAAAGGTGCCGATATAGTATTTACTGAATTTATTAGTTCAGAAGCTCTTATACGCGACTCCGAAATCGCTCTTCATAAAATGAGCTTTGATGAGAGTGAGCGACCATTTGGAGTTCAGATCTTTGGCGGACGGGAAGAAGCCATGCATGGCGCTGCTAAAGTTGCACTGAATAACAATCCCGATGTTGTTGACATAAACTTCGGTTGCCCTGTTTATAAAGTGGTCAACAAAGGTGCCGGAGCCGCTTGTCTCAAAGATCTTGATATGATGGAGCGAATGGCAGGAACGGTTGTAGATGCTGTTACAGACAGACCTGTTACCGTTAAAACCAGACTTGGTTGGGATGATGACACCATCAAAATTCAGGAAGTGGCTTTGATGCTTCAAAAACTGGGAGTAAAGGCATTAACGGTTCATGCCCGAACACGTTGCCAAAAATATAAAGGGGATGCGCGCTGGGAATGGTTGAAAAAACTTAAAAACACCCCCGGACTTGAGATCCCCATTATTGGAAATGGAGATGTGACTTCTCCTGAACTTGCAAAAAAGATGTTTGATGAAACCGGTGTTGACGGAGTCATGATAGGCAGAGGCGCCATTGGAAATCCATGGATCTTTGAACAATCCAAACATTATCTGGAAACAGGAGAATTGTTACCGGAACCAACTTTAGAAGAAAAACTCAATGTTTGCGCAGAACAACTTCGTAAATCAGTAGTTCATCAGGGAGAAAAGTACGGCGTTGTGATCATGAAAAAACATTACGGGCAGTATCTGAAAGGCATTTACAACGGGAAAAAACTCCGTATGGAGTTGATGAAGCACGACACTATGGATCCTATTTTAGAAATCCTTCTAAACTTCAAAGAAGAAGATACTTTTGCATTAGCTTGATTAGTTTAGGTGCCACAAAAGCACGGAAACACTAGATTTTAATTCCCTTTCGTGCTTCAAATTTTTTAGTGGTAAAAGTTTTTCGAAACCATTTCGTAACTTTTTTATTTTCATCAAGTGTAATAATTGACAACTCTAATTAAATCAATTTCTTTCTTTAATGTTCAGAGCTATATTTTGTGCATTTCTTCTGATTTCCTGCACATCTTCATCACAAAATGATCCACTTGAAAAACTAAAAGAATATGAAGGGCTTTATGAAAATCAAGGTGAAACCACGCTTACTCTTCAGGTTTCCAAAATGGATACAACTTTATATGCTGTAATAGACTATGCAAAGTATCCGCTTTATTTTGATTCTGTAGACTCATTTAGAAATAATCAGGGAGATGTAGTCACTTTCCAAAGAAATACTCTAAACGAAGTAATTAGCTATTCTGTAGATGGAAACTCGTTTCAACTACTATCAAAAGATTTTGATGCTCTTGACATGGAACCAAGAGCTGATTTGAATAATGAAGGAGACAGATATGTATATGAAACTCCCAAAAAAATAAATGACGGATTGAAAACAGGAAGTATCACCGAGCTTGAAAATCCTGATTTGATTCTGGATATGGTTCGAAAAACTATTGAAGGAAATTTCCCGGATGTTCACAGCACTTTGATCTATAAAAATGGTGCACTGGTTTTGGAAGAATATTTCTATGGATATGATATCACCGCTCCTCATCAGTTAAGATCTGCTACAAAAGTGTTGTATGGTACATTGCTTGGTATCGTAATCGACAAAGGACTTATCAAAAATGAAAATGAGCTTTTACTGCCTTTTTTCAATGATGAATATGAATCAGTAGAAAATCTTGATGAACGAAAAAGAAAAATAACGATCAAAGATTTCCTTACCTATCAGCATGGAATGGATTGTGAAAATAATAATCCAAGAAGTAAGGGTAATGAAATAGCTATGATGCAAAGTGATGATTGGGTTAAATACACCCTTGATTTACCAATGGTAAGTGAGCCCGGTAAAACTTCTTCATATTGTACAGGGATTGCATTAACTATCGGCAAACTCATTGAGATCGTTTCCGGTGAGAAACTAGAATCATTTGCGAAAGAAAACCTTTTCGATAAACTTGGTATTAAGAACTATCAGTGGCGATTTGCACCCGACTATTCAAGTCGGACAACATTTAGTCAAAAGTCCCTTACACCAAGAGAAATGTTAAAATGGGCCCTTTTATATAAGAATAAAGGCATGTGGAACGGAGAACAAATTATTTCATCTGATTGGGTAGACAAATCGTTCGCAACTTATGGAATCGGTGAATTCGGCTATCTATGGGAACACAAATATATAACGGTGGATGGTAAAAGATTTGATTCTTATATGGCTTCAGGCAATGGTGGACAGAAGATCAATATCTGGCCGGAATTGGATATGGTCACGGTATTTACCGGTGGAAATTACAACTCCTATATGTTGTATGGAGTAAGCACTCCCCCAAACAGAATGATACCCAATTATATTTTAAAGGCTACACTTTAACTTTCCGTAAGGGTGGTAAAGAAAAATTGGTCAGACCAATGGAAGGGTACAAAACACCTAGCCTTTTCTTTTTTGTGTCTTTGTGATTTAGTGGCTACTAGTAAACGAATCTTTTTATACCTCCCTTCGTAGTCTCTCAAAGTTTATAAACAAGGAGACATCATGTTGGCAAGATTAGCACGTGTATTAAAATCATTTCTTGGAGCAGCCGGAGTTGCTGCTTCACCTGTAAAAGCAATTACCAGTATCGTAGTTAGCATTATTATCCCCTATTTACTTTATGCTTTCTTAGGTGGATTTGGTATTGCTCTGATAATTTTCGGAATTGGTTGGGGAATCTGGTATTTCGTTAAGAATAAAGACCAGTAAAAAAAGTCAATCCTCCGTCATATCCATCGTGTAAATGGAGTAAGTGCCTATTCCAAAATCTCGTCTTGATACATTAGCACTACTGTATATCAAATAGTCCCCATCCGGATTCCAATCAGGGAAAATGTCGACAGTAAAAAAATGAGTGTTCGTTCGTGTATCCAATGGAGTCCGACTAAAGTCGTTCAAGTCCACAATGTACATGGAGTCCAAATCTATTGATCTGACTTCGATATCAACAATGTTACGTGGATAATTACTAACTACCAGCTTTTCACCTCCGGGATGGTAGCGCGCCCATAGAAATTGTTGCAGGTTAAATTCTACCGGGAGTGTTTGGGTAGCTCCTGTTTCCAGATGTAGCGTGGCAAGTTCGGGCGGGGGGCCGCCATAGGCAGAACCCTGCACAAAAGCGTGATGGATGGGATACAATAAAGTCGATCCGTCGGGTGAAAGGTCAAAGCCGTTGATGGTCTCCCTGGAACCATTGGGATTCGAATGTCCAAGCAGCAACTCATCGGGCGGGCCTGACTCGCTCAGGCGGTAATAACCGGCTTCTAAGCCTTTATTTTCATTACCATAACTGTAATAGACTTTCAGTAGCGAGCCATCGGAAAGCTCTCGTATGCGAAGGGAAGAAATGTTGTAAGTGCTGTCACGGACTATGACCGATCCGGTATCAGCTTGTAGATCATACATCCGAAGTTGTCCCTCTGACCTAAATCCTCCTAAGTTAAATTGGATATTCGATTTTACAAAGAATACCACATTATTGATGGGATCCTTGGTAAAAAACGAAATGGGTCTTCCATCCCCACCTGAAGGATCGATCTCATAGAATTGCTCACTTGCTAAATATACGGCACTATCAAACAACTCTATATTTAATTGGCGTAACCGAACAAATGTGTATATAACACCCGGGTGCCATTCGCTTAAATAAAAATAACCTTGACCATAAGCAGGTGGCCCTTCATTGAAAGGATTATCACAGCAATTGCGTAGTTCGCGTATTTTTTCGTTAACGGGAAGAGGGAATTGAGGGTATTCCGACTCTTTTTCAACAACTGGGGAATCGCACCCAACGGTTAGAAAAAGGCTGGCAAAACATACAATAACCAGGAAGGCAGGTAATCTCATAGAGATAAGATGCTAATTATTATCTTCTTTTGGTAAAACTGAGTATAAAATTTTTAAATAGTTTCTTTGGTTTATTTTGAAAAACTTACTCTTTATGGAAATATTGCGGTCTTGATTAAGTACTTTAGCATGACAATAGATGGAATTCAGATCAATAGTTAGTAATATATTCGTCCTGATGACAGATAGCTGGGTCAATTTGGTTTTTGTTAAGAAAAAAGTATTAAATCTTAAGCTTGTAATTCCTCAATCTTCTCTCATATCCATTGTATAAATGGAATATTCCCCGATAGTAGTACTTTTCGGAAATACTATACCACTGCTGTATATGAGATAGTTGCCATCCGGGCTCCAGCTTGGAAAAATATCAGTAGTGTAGTGCTGATCCCAGGTACGGGTGTCGAGGGAACGGCGGTGGAAGGTGTTCAGATCCACAACATACATCGAATCCAGATCCACTGATTTTACAACATTTCCTACAATGTTCCGTGGATAGTTACTCACCACCAATTTTTCTCCCCCCGGATGGTAGCGCGCCCACAAAAACTGTTGCTGGTTAAAGGTTACCGGAAGGGTATCGCGGACTCCGGTGTTCAGGTTCAACTTTGCAAGCTCAGGTCGTGGTCCCCCATAAGCTGCAGGTCCCGGAACTAAATCGGGTTGTATCGGATACAGCAACGTAGAACCATCGGGAGACAGATCAAAGCCATTAATGGTTTCTTTGGGCCCATCAGGATTCGAATGCGCAAGCAGCAACTCATCGGGTGGTCCGGTCTCGCGCAGGCGATAGTAGCCGGCTTCTAATCCGGTGTCTTTGTTGCCGTAGCTGTAATAGACTTTGAGTAGAGAACCGTCCGTAAGCTCTCGAATCCGAATGGAGGAAATGTTGTAGCTGCTGTCGCGAATGGTGGTAAATGTGTCCCCGGATATATCATATTCATTTAAACGACCTACTGATTCTTTATATCTTGTTATTTCAATTCCATACAATTTATCTTCGGTTTCGCTC